>Ga0302167_10000005_pt1 | contig 507526 bp, 427 predicted proteins | sample I_Fen_N1_1_FD_193496 | JGI IMG/M metagenome (GOLD analysis project Ga0302167, IMG submission 193496) | Peat permafrost microbial communities from Stordalen Mire near Abisko, Sweden - I_Fen_N1_1 | ecosystem: Environmental > Terrestrial > Soil > Wetlands > Permafrost | place: Sweden: Abisko... | reverse complement strand
GCGAAGAAGGATTAAAATCGTTCTTACAGTCGCGTCTTCCGGATTATATGGTTCCTGGAATTTATATCGAGCTGGACCAGATGCCGTTAACAAGCAATGGAAAGATAGACAGAAAATCGCTTCCAAGTCCTAAAGGTTACGAGAGCAATCAGGATTATGAAGCCCCGCGCAATGAACTCGAAGAAGATTTATGCGAAATATGGTCGTCTTTATTTCATGTAGAAAAAGTGGGAATCAATGATGATTTCTTTGCTTTGGGCGGACATTCTATTTTGGCCATCCGGTTAATTTCGGAAATAAAAAATAAACAAAATGTTGAAATTTCAATTACAGATTTATTTGAAAACCCAACTATTGGCAAGCTTTCATTTTTTATCTTAAATCAATCTCAGGAAGAAAAAGAACTTACTATTCATCCACAGGAAAGACCGGAAAGAATTCCTTTGTCATTTGCCCAGGAACGTTTATGGTTTATTGACAACTGGAAAGGAAGTTTACCATATCACCAGCCGGCACTATTCAGGATAAAAGGAAAAATCGATCCTAAAACACTCGAATATGTCTATACCAAAATTATTGACAGACATGAAGCCTTAAGAACTGTCTTCTTGAGTGAAGATGGAATTCCGTACCAAAAAATAAACACTGCTTCCGGCTGGAAATTGGATTATGTTACCACATATGAGAACCTGGATGAACCTGCACTAATAGAAAAATACATTGAAGAACAGGTGTTTTCTCCTTTCGATTTAGCCGCAGATTATATGCTTCGTGCAAGCCTTATTAAATTATCTGAAGAAGAATACCTGCTTTTAAACGTAAGACACCATATCGCTTCAGACGGATGGTCTTTATCGCTCTTAATCAATGAATTTGTAGAAATATATAAATCAAAAGCTCAAAATGTAGAACCTATTTTGCCTGAATTAAAAATTCAGTATGCAGATTATTCGATATGGCAGAGAAACAATTTTGAAGAAGAAAAAGCAGGAGATAAAATAAAATACTGGGAAGACAAGCTAAAAGGGTTAGAAGTACTGGATGTACCAACTGATTTCGAAAAACCTGCTGTACAAAGTACAAAAGGATCTTATGAGCGTTTCTTTATTGACGAAAACCTGACCAGCAACCTGAAGGAAATTGCTCAAAGTGAGAAAACGACACTTTATATGCTTTTGATTTCTGTTTATAAGGTGCTTTTTTACCATTATACAGGCCAAACAGACATTTGTATAGGGACAACAGTTTCCAATCGGGAAAACAAAGATTTAGAGCCTTTAATTGGGTTCTTTGTAAACACATTAGCCTTACGCACACAATTTGAGAAAAGTACTCCTTTTACTGAATTACTGAAATTGGTTAAAACTACTGTTCTTGAAGCTTACGAGCATGTAGCCGTTCCTTTTGAAAAAGTGGTAGACAAAGTCGAAACCGGAAGAGACAGCAGCAGAACCTCATTATTTCAGCACTTGCTTGTTTTTAATAACAACCCGGCTCCTGAAATTGAATTGTTTGACGACATTAAAATCACAGGTGAGCCATTTGCATCTGAAGATAATATTGCAAAATTCGATATTACTTTCTTTATACATGAAGAAGCAAACGGATTATCAGTTAATATAAATTACTGTACAGATCTTTTTACAAAGGCGAAAATGGAACAAATGAGAAATCATTTTACCAATTTGTTGAACAATCTTGTAAAAGATAAAGAAATACCAGTTAATAGATTAGAATATCTTTCTGAAAATGAACGCAATGCAGTATTGGATATTTACCCTTCAAAGACTTTCGAAGAGTCAGATTTAACGATCTTAGACCTTTTTCGCAACAGTGTGTCATTAAGCCCTGAAAAAATTGCTTATTCATTCGAATCACAATCAATTACGTATCAGGAACTGGATGCCCAATCGGACCGTTTAGGAAATTATTTAAGAAAAACATATGATCTTACAGGCAATGACCTTGTAGGAATCATGATGGACACTAACGAATGGTCAATACTTTGTTTGCTGGGAATTTTAAAATCGGGTGCAGGATATGTATTTATAGACAAGGAACTTCCGGAGGACAGAAAAGGCTATATAATAGAAGATGCTTCGATAAAAGCCCTTATAATCTTATCAGATGATTTGTTTGACGTGATTTCCTTTACAGTTCCCGTGTTCTCCATAGATCTTCAGTATGGTGATTTCATGGATTTAGAACTGGATAATATAAATTCCCCATCAATATCAGCATCAGATACAGCATATGTGATCTACACGTCGGGAACGACAGGCAAACCCAAAGGAGTTATGGTAAGCCACGCTAATGTGGCCGATTATTACCTGGGCCTTGAAAATACCTTGTCCTTAAGCCGTTTCAAACGTTTTGGACTGATGTCTTCACTTTCTGCCGATTTAGGAAAAACAGTAGTCTATGGAGCTTTATTAGGCGGCGGAACTTTATACGGATTCTCTAAACCGTTGTTAATGGACGCAGAAAGGCTTAAATCCAATATTGAAAAAGAATCGATAGATTGTATCAAGATAGTTCCTTCGCACTGGAAAGCCTTATCAGGTCCGGATCATGTCTTGCTGCCCAATTCGATGATTATTTTTGGAGGAGAAGTTTTGTCTGCCGACATTTTAGAGCGTATAAAAGAGCAGCAAAGCCAGGTTGAGATCGTAAACCACTATGGTCCTACAGAAACCACCATCGGGAAATTACTTCACCGCGTATCCCTTGGGGATTCCTATACCCAGGTTCCTGTCGGAAAGCCTTTTTCATCTACAGCAATTTATATTGTCAGTGAAGATCTGGAACTTTGTCCTTTTGGAGTTTCCGGCGAACTGTTAATAGGCGGTTTAGGTGTTGCCAAAGGGTATGTGAATCATGCGGAATTAACAGCAAAACATTTTATAGCAAATCCTTTTGGAGAAGGAATATTATATAAAACCGGAGACAAAGTGCGCATGCGCCGTGAGGGTGAAATTATCTTTTTGGGCCGTATAGACGATCAGGTAAAAATAAGAGGATACAGAGTAGAACCCCATGAAATAGCTTCTACTGTATTGACTTATGATTTTGTAGATCAGAGTATTGTATTGGCAGATGAAGACAGCAACGGTTACAAAAGACTGGTTTGCTACCTGGTACCGGGATCAGGTTACAGCGAAGAAGGATTAAAATCGTTCTTACAGTCGCGTCTTCCGGATTATATGGTTCCTGGAATTTATATCGAGCTGGACCAGATGCCGTTAACAAGCAATGGAAAGATAGACAGAAAATCGCTTCCAAGCCCTAAAGGTTACGAGAGCAATCAGGATTATGAAGCCCCGCGCAATGAACTCGAAGAAGATTTATGCGAAATATGGTCGTCTTTACTTAATGTGGAAAAAGTGGGAATCAATGATGACTTCTTTGCTTTAGGAGGAGATTCTATTATTGTGATACAATTTGTGAGTCGTGCAAAAAGAAAAGGATATCATTTTAAAGTTCAGGATTTATTTGATTACAAGACGATTTCAGGACTAACTGTTGCATTAGAAAATCAATCTAAAAACAAAATAGTTCCTGAACAGGGAATTCTTGAAGGAGTATTGCCTTTAACCCCAATTCAGAAATGGTTTTTTGAAGAACAAAATGATCATATGTCACATTTTAATATGAATTTATTTTTCAAAACCAATAAACAAATCCATGAAGGCCACTTAAAGAAAGCACTAAAAATTTTAACCGAAAGACATGATACGCTACGATTAAAATTTGAGCAGGATGGAGCTCATTATGTTCAGTCTTATACCGATAATGCAGGATATTTTGAAAGTGTTGATCTGTCTGATGAACCGCAGGCAGGCTTAAAAAACAGCATTAGCGGGATTTGTGAAAAGGCACAGAAAAACAAAGCCATTACCAGCGGTGATGTAACTCAGTTTATATTTATTAAAACACCGGCTTACGAAGAACACAACAGGTTATTCATTAGCCTTCACCATTTAGGAGTTGACGGGGTTTCATTGCGCATTATTTTAGATGAGTTAGAAGTTATACTGGATGCATTGGTACAAAATGTAAACGTTGAATTAGGTTTAAAAACATCGTCTTACAGAGATTGGGGGAATTTGCTTCATACGTACGCTAATTCAGAAAAAGCAACGGCTCAAAAAGAGTACTGGACCCGGATAAAAGAAAAATTCATTCCTTTTAACACAGATTACGACGCTCCGTCTCAAAGCAGGGAAACGCTTCAGGTACATGTTGTTAATATTAGCGAAGAGCATACAACATTGCTGCTGAAATCGGCAAATAAAGCCTACAATACTGAAATCAACGATCTATTACTGGCTGCGTTAACAAAAACAATCAGCGAGTGGACAGGGGAGTCTAACGTAATAGTAGGGTTAGAAATGCACGGAAGAGAATTGTTTGCAGAGGATATTGATATTACCAATACAACGGGCTGGTTTACCAATAAATACCCTTTGTTGCTGCAGGCTGATTTTGAAACAGAAGGAGAATTGATCAAATCCGTAAAAGAACAAATCCGAAATGTTCCTGACAAAGGATTAGGTTACGGGGCTTTGAAATACCTCAATACCGATGCTGAAATCAACACGCTGTTAGCCGGAAAATCATGGGATCTGGTATTTAATTACTTAGGCCAGATGGACAATGTAATCAATAAAAGCAATTGGTTTTTTGGTGCTGATGAAAATACAGGAGAACACATCGACAAAAATTATCCAATACGCGATAAACTAGTGGTAAAAGGCGCAATAGTCAACAATACTTTAGGGTTTTCATTTGATTATTCAAATAAACAGTACGAGCAAAAAACGATAGAAAGTATAGCACAACGATTCACGGCGAATTTAACCGGACTAATAGACCATTCCGTCAACAAAGAAGGCGCTGATTTTACACCTTCAGATTTCAATCTGCAGGAAAAAATTAGCATAGAAGAACTTGACAGCCTGTTTGAGAATAATGATTTTGAAACGGAAGGTGTTATAAAATTCTAACCCGAAGAAGGCTTTTTAACCATAACCAATCATTTAGATTATAGATATGAACCAATTTTTAAATAAAATAGCAGCTCTTGGGCTGACCCTTGAAGTACAAGGCAACGATTTGATATTAAAAGGATCGGAGGGCAAATTATCTTCCAATGAGATTGAATTAATAAAAAAAGATGTTGAAATCATGACTTTTATTAAAAGCAATAAAAGTGAATTAGTAGCCTATTTAAAAAAGGATATTGATACTAATGATTACAAGATCAATAAAGAAGACATCTCTGCTTTATACGAATTAAGTCCGCTCCAGGAAGGTATTTTATTTCATAGTTTATACAATCCCAAAAGTACTGCTTACAAGACACAGTTTAGTATGGAGTTTCCGGAAGGCCTGGATTTAAATGCCTTTAAAAAAGCATGGGAGTATGTGATAAAAAACCACACTATTTTAAGAACAGCTTTTATTCATGACCAATTAAACATACCTGTACAATGTGTGTTTAAAAAAATCAATTTTGATTATGAGCACGTTGATTATACGCATTTTGAGAAAGAGGAATTAGAAAATCAATTTGAAGCTTTGCTGCAAAACGAACGCGCTAAAGAGTTTGATTTCAAAAATCCACCTTTAATGCGAGTGACGTTAGTGCAGGTCAACGATAAAGCAGTCAGAATGATCTGGACCAAACATCATATTTTATGGGATGGCTGGTCCGGACAAATATTAATGAAAGAATTCGTTGAGGCTTACACCATATATAAAAGTAATGGAGTTCCGCCGGTACGCGACGAAGATAAGTTTGAGGATTATATAAAATACATCAAAAACATTAATTCTGAAGAGGAAAAATCGTTTTGGACTTCTTATCTGGAAAATTTTAATGAACCATCATTATTCCCTTTTGTTGATAATCAGTTAGATAATCAAAATCCGGCTGGAGATTACAAAGATGTCTATTTAAATTTTGATCAGCCGTTTACAGATAAAATCACAACATATGCCAAACAGGCTAATATCACGGTGAGTACTTTACTGCAGGGTATTTGGGCTTTGCTGTTGTCGAGATACACAGCAAATAACGATATTGTTTTTGGAGTTACGGTTTCAGGAAGACCACCGGAAACCCGATACGAAGAAAAAATAGGATTGTATATCAATACAATTCCTTTCAGGGCCAGAGTCGATGAAAATGAGGCTGTTTCCAATTGGTTACAGACATTACAGGATCAGCATGTAAAAGCAAGAGAATTTCAGCATACGGCATTAAGCAGCATAAAAAGATACAACAATATCCAGCATGGTTTTTTTGATACACTTTTTGTGTTTCGAAATTTTCCGGTAAATAAATACAAAGGCAAAAAATCACCAAATGATTTAGAAATTCAGAATTACAGCGTTCAGGAAAACAATAATTATCCGTTATCTGTTCAGGCAGACCTGCACGAAGTATTGTGTGTGGATTTTAAATTCAATCAAAGTATTATCAGTGAAGAATATATCGAGATGGTGGCCCGTCATTTTGAGTACACATTAGAACAAATTATCCATACTGACAATGCCAGATTAAAAAATATCAATTTAGTATCCGCTCAGGAAAGCCATAAACTGCTTTATGAGTTTAACGATACAGCTATATCATATCCAAAATACAATACGGTTTTAGATCTTATCGATAAACAGGTACAGCAGGCTCCGGGTCAGGTGGCAGTAGAATTTGAAGAAAATTACCTTACCTATCAGCAATTGAATGAAAGATCAAATCAATTGGCAAATTATCTGATTCATAAAGGCATAAAAAAGGGGGATCTTGTAGGTATTTATCTGGAAAGATCATTAGAAATGATTATTGGCTTACTGGCAATATTAAAAGCAGGAGGTGCTTATGTGCCAATTGATCCCGAATATCCGGAAGAAAGGGTACACTATATCCTGGAGGATATTAAAGCAAAAATTGTACTTACGACCCAAAAAAGCAGTAAAAAACTACCGGAAAGCTACCAGCAAAAATGTTTAAATATCAATCAATGGGAAGATTTGAATACTGAATCAGTCTTTGAACCTGAAATACGCCCAGAGCCTTCTGATCTGATGTATATCATTTATACTTCCGGCTCAACCGGAAAACCAAAAGGAGTAATGAATCAGCATGATGGCGTTTTAAACAGGTTATTATGGGCACAGGATTCTTATAACCTGACTGTTGAGGATACGGTTTTGCAGAAAACAACCTTTTGTTTTGATGTTTCGGTGTGGGAATTGTTTTTACCCTTATGTACAGGAGCAAAATTATTGTTTGCCAAACCGGAAGGACATAAAGACAATGTGTACCTGAAAGAAATCATAGAAAGAAAAAAAGTTACTACCGTACATTTTGTTCCTTCAATGTTAGCTGTGTTTTTATTAGAGCTTTCTCCTGAAGATTGTACCAGTATGAAAACTTTTGTCTGCAGTGGAGAAGCATTGCAAATGCATCATATCCATGATTTCAGGCGAGTTTTTGGAAATCGTAATGTACGCCTGCAAAACTTATACGGACCAACGGAAGCTGCTATCGATGTTACCTTTTGGGATGTCCCGGCATCACCTGTAAAAGTATTAATTGGTAAACCGGTTGCCAATACCAAAATTTATATCCTCGATCAGGAAAACAACATACAGCCCATAGGAGTTAGCGGTGAATTGTGCATTGGCGGAATACAGGTTTCCAGAGGTTACTTAAACAAAGAAGAATTAACAAAAGAAAAATACGTTCAAAATCCATTTGCAGAAGGCGAATTGATATACAGAACCGGAGATCTGGCTAAATGGACTCCCGACGGAGAGGTAGAATACATAGGCCGAATCGATAATCAGGTTAAGATCAGAGGATATAGAATTGAACTTGGAGAAATCGAAACCGTGATTCAGGAATTTGATCAGGTTCAGATGGCATCAGTTTTAGTAAAACCAGGATATCAGGGTCATCTTCAATTGGTTGCTTTTTTTGTTGCAAAAGAAAAAATCGAAATAGAATTACTGAAAGAATTTCTAAAAAGCAGACTGCCTGTTTATATGATTCCAAACGTAATTATTCAGTCAGATTTATTTCCTCTTACCAGCAATGGCAAGTTAGACAGAAAGAAACTTCTCGAGTCTTATGAACCGCAAAAAGACATCTATGAAGCTCCTGAAAGCAATCATGAGAAAAAAATAGCCGAAATATGGAGTGAATTGCTAAATGTAAAAGAAATTAGCCTAAACGACGATTTTTTCCTTATTGGCGGGGATTCTATTTTATTAATCAGAATGCTGACACAATTAAAAAAGCAGTTTAAGAAAGAAATAGATCTGCATAAAGTATACGAATATTCGTCATTGAAAAACCTTGCTGCCTATATTCAAAATGAGGAAGGCAGTACTTCTTCAGACCTATGGAACGACAAAACGAAAGAATTAGAGGCGATCAGAAGCAAAATTTTATTAGAAAGCCAGCATCCTGAACAAATTGAAGACGCCTATCCAATGAGCGATATTCAAAAAGGAATGGTTTACGAATACTATAAAAATCAGGACGAAAGTGTCTACCACGATCAGTTTGTATACATTATACCGGTCATAGAGCCGCACACGTTTAACGAAGCTTTTCGTTACTTGATTCAGAAGCATGAAACACTGAGAACTTCTTTTGATATTACGCAATACGATGGAATTCAGATCGTAAACAAAGAAATCGATTTTAATGTTAATTGCTACGATATTACCCATTTAGATCAAAAGCAGCAGGAAAAGCATATCAGTATATTTCTGGAAGAAGAAAGAAAAATAAAATTCAATATTGTAAATGCACCACTTTGGCGAGCCGCTATTTTCAGGGTTTCAAAAGATAAAATGGTATATGTATTTCAGTTTCATCATGCTGTTCTGGATGGTTGGAGCCTGGCTTCGCTTAATACGGAACTGTTTGAGGTATACTCGAAATTAATCAAAAACGAGAAAGCGGAAACAACAGTCTTAAAGGCAAATAATAAACAAAACATCATCAGTTCCTTAATTGATAAGGACAATAAAGAATATGCCAGTTTCTGGAAAAATTATCTTTTAAATAGTGAGAGAATGGATATTTTTTCTGAAGAAGAAACAGAAGATTCTTATGATGAATATTTTGAAAGTGCTCAAATTCAGGCATTGGAAAAAACAGCAAAAGAGTGGAATACAACGCTTAAAAATATTTTTCTGGGAGCTTATCTGTATACTTTAAGTCAGCTGCGTTACGAAAAAGACATCATGATTGGTGTAGTATCCAACAACAGGCCAATAAGCGAGGATGGAGACAAAGTGTTAGGCTGTTTCCTGAATACGATCCCTCTTAGAATGAGAATGAAAAAATCTTCGACATGGAAAGATCTCATTACAGGACTACAGGAAAATCTTAGCGGAATGAAAGGGAAAGACAGGCTTTCATTATCACAAATCAATAAAATTGTGAATAATAATTCTTCTTTAGATAATCCTTTTTTCGACTGTATTTTCAACTATGTAAATTTTCATATTTATGAAAACCTGGATTTTGGGGTTATTCCTCAAAATGAAGAGCCAAAAGAAACAGCAGCAAATACGGATTTAAACTTAAATTCTTTTGAAAATGTCAATACCCATCTCATTTTTACCCTGAGTGGAACCGGCGGAGGAATTAGAGGCAGTTTTAAACTAAAGCGAAAGTTTAAGTCCGGAATTACAACAAATGAGTTTGTAGACAATTTCAAAAAGGTATTGTATTTAATTGCAAATAAACCGGATTCGGTAATAAGCAACTTTGAAGTCCTTTCAGAAGAAATCCAGGCAAAAATAATCCATGAGTTTAATGATACACAGATTCCTGTTTCCAAATCGAATTCCTTGTTTGAGAAATTCGAAGAACAGGCCGCTGTAATTCCGGATACTGTTGCAGTAAGTTATGGCGGGAACGATATGAGCTATAAAGAGCTTAATCAGGAAGCAAATCAGCTGGCTTATTACCTGATTAAAAAACACAATATAGAGATCGGAGATATAATTGGGGTAAAACTCGAAAGAAACGAAGATTTGCTAATGGCTATTTTAGGAGTATTAAAAACGGGTGCTGCTTATATTCCGTTAGACATCAATTATCCTGAAGACCGAATCGACTATATTGAAAAAGACAGTAAATGCAAATTAATCATAACAGAGGAAATCCTGCATCTTTTTAAAGCAGTTAAAAGCGAGTTTTCAAACCAGAATCCCGCTCTTGCGATTCATAAGGATAATTTGGCCTATACCATTTATACTTCGGGAACCACAGGTCTGCCGAAAGGAGTTATGATCAGTCATAGTAATGCGCTGGAGTTAATCAATTGGGCTCAAAAAGAATTTGACAGCAATTTATTTGAAGTTGTATTTGCTTCAACATCGCATTGTTTTGACCTGTCTGTTTTTGAAATGTTCTATACGTTATCCATCGGAAAAAGAATTAGGATTTTAAAAGATTCTTTACAAATCGCACAGCATTTAGAAGAAAAAGCAATTTTACTGAATACAGTTCCTTCTTCCATCCGATATATTCTGGAGCAAGGGTATGACCTTAAAAATGTTTCCGTTATCAATTTAGCCGGAGAAATATTCCCGTCAGATATTGCCCAAAAACTGATAGCACTTGACATTGAAGTTAGAAACCTCTATGGCCCTACAGAAGATACAACCTACAGTACAGGATATAAATTATCTAAAAAAAGGTATAAAACAGTGCCTATTGGAAAGCCTATAGCAAATACAAAAGCATTTATACTCGATGAAAATTTAGATATTCTGCCATTGGGCGTTGAGGGACAGCTTTATTTATCCGGTGCAGGTTTGGCATTGGGTTACAGAAATAATCCGGTAATGACAAACGAAAAATTTATACATCATCCCAATTTAAACGGTCTCAGAATGTATAATACCGGAGATATTGCTAAATGGCTTACGGACGGAAATATTGAATATTTAGGCAGAAAAGACCAACAGGTCAAAGTACGTGGTTTTAGAATAGAACTTGGAGAGATAGAGGCTGTTTTATTGCAATATTCAGAAGATTTAAAGCAGGTTGTTGTAGATGTGAATAATCTGAACGGGCAAAAAGTACTGGTTGCTTATTATGTGTCCGAAACAGAAAAAGAGACAACAGACATTCGGGATTATCTTCAAATGAAATTGCCGGAGTATATGATCCCGGGATTCTATGTTAAACTGGACTCTTTACCATTAACGCCTAATGGCAAAATCGACAGAAAAGCCCTTCCTGATATATCCGGAAATACTCTGGCAACAAAAGAGTATATCGCTCCAAAAAATGAAACTGAAGAGAAACTGGCCAAAATATGGCAGGACGTTTTTAGAATAGAGCAAATAGGAGTTACAGATAACTTTTTTGAGCTTGGCGGACATAGTTTGCTTATCGTTCAGGTTATCAATAGAATTCATGAAGAATTTGGGGTATTAATTCAAATTAAAAACTTTTTTTCAACACCCAATATTGAGGGATTGTCTAAAGTGATTGATTACATTCTGCTGAATGAAAATCAGACCGTTGACTCCTCACAGGAGTATGAAAAAATATCAATTTAGCTTTTATCAAACACATAATTTAGAATGGAGATATTAAATAAACTTGAATCGTTAGGAATAATTCTGAGTGCCCAAAACGGCAAACTGGATATCAGTGCGCCTAAAGGATTGCTGACACCGGATCTTATCGAAGAAATAAAAGCAAATAAGGAGGATTTGATCAGGATGTTTTCTGCTTTTTCCTCTATTTCAAAAACAACAGAAAAAGAATATTATCCGTTAACCGCATCGCAGCACAGAATGTGGGTTTTAAGTCAGTTTGCAGGAGGATCATTAGCTTATAATATGCCGCTCACGGTGAAGTTTACAGGCAGTATTGATCTGTTTAAATTAGAGCGTTCTTTCCAGATCTTAATCGGACAATATGAAATTCTGAGAACTTATTTCAAAACGAACGAAGAAGGCGAAGTACATCAATATGTGGTTCCTGCAGATACTATCGATTTTAAGATAGAAAGAGCAGACTTTAGCAATCAGGCAAATCCGGATCATTCAACTTTTGAATATTTACTAAAGAAGAATAGTGAACCTTTTAATCTTGAACATGCTCCGTTGCTGAAATCGTCTATCATTCGTTTAGCTGATGATGTTCATGTATTTTTCTTGTCTATGCACCATATAATTGGCGATGGCTGGTCGATACAATTACTGGTTTCTAAGATTATCCAGATTTACAATTCATTGGTACAGGAAAAAGAAATCAATTTACCCGAATTAAAAATACAGTATAAGGATTATGCGGTCTGGCATAACAGCGAAGCGGGAAAAGATAAACATAAAATAGCTGAAAAATATTGGCTGAATCAATTTTCAGGAGAATTGCCGGTACTTGAATTGCCAGTTTTTAAAACACGACCTGGCATTAAAACGTATAACGGGGATCAGTATTCTGCCGTATTTTCAAAACCACTTTTAGAAGCGTTACAGCTTTTTTCAAAATCTCAGGATGCAACATTGTTTATGACCTTGATGACCGGAGTAAAAACACTGCTTTATAAATATTCTGCACAAACAGATATCGTAGTTGGTACACCAATAGCAGGAAGAGAGCACCCGGATTTAGAACAACAAATTGGCTTGTTTCTGAATACGTTGCCTATAAGGACAGAAATCGCTGAAAACCAAAGTTTTTTAGCCTTATTAAAAACAGAAAAAACAGTACTGCTAGAGGCTTATGAGCATCAAACCTATCCGTTTGACGAATTGGTCGATAAACTCAATATCAAACACGACAGGAGCAGATCTACCTTGTTTGATGTCATGATTGTTTTGCAAAACCAAAGCCAGCTGAGCAACCTTAATAATGAAGAGTCGGTAAAAGGCCTGAAAGTAGAAGGTTACGGAACAGCTGCCAATACTTCAAAATTTGATATCGAATTTATATTTACAGAATCCGAAGAAGGATTAGCGTTAAACATCATTTACAATACTGATATTTATGAATCCAGTCAGATAAAACAAATCTTTTCACATTTAGAAAATATATTCATTCAAGCTTTAAAGAATCCGAATGTCTTATTGCAAGAGATCGATTATCTTTCTCAGCAAGAAAAAAATCATTTGCTATTGGATTTGAACGATACAGCAGTTGATTATCCAAAAAACAAAAAAATAGTAGATTTATTTGAAGAACAGGCACAAAAAACACCTGATAATATTGCCATTATCTTCGAAAACAAACAGTTTACTTATAGAGAATTAGATGAAGCGTCTAATCAATTAGCGCATTACCTGAAGGATTTTTATGCGATCCAGCCCGATGATTTGGTGGGTATATTGTTAGACCGCAGCGAAAAAATGATCATTTCATTATTTGCCATACTCAAGTCAGGAGGCGCCTATGTTCCTATAGATACCACTTATCCAAAAGACAGAATTGCCTATATTATAAAAGACGGTAATTTGAAAACCTGCCTGGATGAAAATGAATTTCAAAAATTCAAGGAGCTTCAGGAAAATTACAGTAAATCAAAAGGCTTTGAAACAGTAAAAACACAAAATTTAGCATACTGTATTTACACGTCAGGTTCGACAGGAAACCCAAAAGGAGTCCTGAATCATCATGCGGGGTTGTACAATCGTTTGATGTGGATGAAAGAGTATCTGAATGTCAGTGAAAAAGATGTATTTCTTCAAAAAACGCCATATACTTTTGATGTTTCAGTCTGGGAATTGATTTTACCTTTTATAACCGGAAGCACATTGGTAATAGCAAAACCGGACGGACACAAAGATCCTCATTACCTGCAAAATCTGATAGAAGCAAAAAGAGTTTCAATAATTCATTTTGTACCTTCTATGCTGGGCGTATTTCTATTAGAAACCAGCACAGCAAAAGAAAGCAGTCTTTCGCATATTGTCTGCAGCGGAGAAGAATTGCCGGCGGTTATGGCACAAAGCTGTAAAGAAAAATTTCCAACGGCACGTCTTCATAATTTATACGGGCCTACGGAAGCTGCCATAGACGTAACAGCTATTGATCTTACCGAAATAGATACAATTACACATGGCGTAAGCATTGGTAAACCAATAGCAAATACGAAAATTTACATCGTAAATAATGCTTTTCAGCTTCAGCCGGCAGGTGTTGCGGGCGAATTGCTAATCTCCGGAATACAGGTAGCCAGAGGTTATTTAAACCTGGATCAGCTTACTCAGGAACGATTTATTCCGGATCCGTTTAGAGAAGGATATCGCGTATACAGAACCGGTGATGTCGCACAATGGAAACCCGACGGTACTATACATTATATTGGCAGAATAGACAATCAGGTAAAAATCAGAGGTAACAGGATTGAATTAGGAGAAGTTGAAAAAGCTATTATGGATTATCCCGGAATTAAAAAAGCTGTAGCAACCACAAAAGAACTCAACAACGAAAAGATACTTGTAGCGTACTATTTGCAAGAGCACGATATTGATAAAGCAGAAATGCGCCACTACCTGCAGAAAAAATTACCGGAATATATGGTCCCGGGTTTCTATGTAGTTTTAGAAAATTTACCACTGACATCAAGCGGAAAAATAGATAAAAAAGCATTGCCGGCAATAATAGGAGAAGACCTTATACGTAAAGAATATGTTGCTCCTGTAAATGAAAGCGAGAGAAAAATAGCAGAGATCTGGCAGGATGTTCTGGGTGTTGAAAGAGTAGGTGTAACAGATAATTTCTTTGAACTGGGTGGTGATTCCATAAGATCAATAAGAATCCTGAGCAGGATTAATAAAGAGCTGGGATTAAATTACAAACTGGCTGATATTTATAGTTTATTATCGATAAAAGAACTGTTGTCTATAAAACTGGAACGTCTGGAAAGTGAAATACCTGCTGTTGTAAAAGTAAAAACAGAAGAGGATTTTCAAAGATTATCAGAAGAACTAAGTGTAGATGAAAAAGACATTGTTTCCCTATTTCCAATGAGTGACATAGAGTTGGGTATGCTATACGCTTCTTCTTTAAACGGAAATAACGGGGTATATCACGATCAGTTTTTCTTTCCTGTGCCTACATCCAATTTTCAACAGGATTTATTTGCCGAAGCGATAACTGTTTTGACTGAAAAACATGAAATCCTGCGTACCGCATATGATTTAGAAAATTACAGCGAACCGGTTCACCTTGTTTACAATAAGATTGAAATTCAATTGGATTTTCAGGATATTTCTAATGAAAATAAGGAAGAGCAGCATCATAAAATTCAAACTTTTATGGTTCAGGAGCGAACAGAAAATCCTTTTGAAATAACAAAACCAGGGCTTTGGAGAATGAAAATCTATAAGACTGCCCACAAAGAATGGCATTTGCTTTTTCAGTTTCACCATGCCATACTTGATGGTTGGAGCGTAGCATCTTTAATGACAGAACTCAACAATACTTATGTTGCCATTCTGGAAAAAAGAGAAATTCCTGCATTAAAAAAATTGTCGCTGACTTATAAAGAATATGTATTTGAACAAAGATGTATAAAGAAAAGCCAAAGCCATAATCAGTATTGGGCAGAAATGCTGGAAGATTACAAACGTCTGGACATTTTTACAGAAGAAATAGTTTCTAAAAATACTGATTTTATACTGGATGGAAACAGGTATAATGCCTTGCAGGAGTTTAGTAAAAACAAAGGAATTAGCCTCAAAACTATAACTTTTGCCGCATACCTGCATACTTTGCAAATGCTAACGTATGATAATGATGTTCTCGCCGGTATTGTTACCAGCGGAAGACCATTATCTGAAGACGGTGACAAAATATTGGGTTGTTTTTTAAATACAATTCCATTTAGGGTAAAAAGAACAGACAGTACTATCCTGGCATTTGTACAGGAAATAAACCGACTGATCAACATTCAGAAGCAATTTGAAGGCATTAGTTTGTTTGAATTGCACACCCGTTTTTCAAAAAGCAGCAGAGAAGAAAATCCCTTTTTTGATACCATGTTTAATTATATCGATTTTCATATTTACAATGAACTCGATCTAAAAGAAACAGCCGAAATTAAGGAATCTCAATTTGATGACATCAGTTTTGAAGCTACAAATACTTTTCTGGACCTGTTTGTCCGCCCAATAGGAAACGGCATAAAAGTATCATGGCGCCAGCAAAGAAAATTAAAAGAAGGCATCACCATAACAAAACTGCAAAACTATTATGCCGCGTTTCTGGATAATTTGATAAATCAGCCCGATGGTATCCTCGACAAGAATTTTATAATCTCTCCGGAGGAAAAAGAAGAGTTGTTAACGGTATTTAATGATACAGAATATGTATATGCCAATCAGGATACCATTATAACTTTATTTGAAGCACAGGTAAAAAGAACACCGGATAATACCGCCATCCTTTTTGAACAAAAAAGCCTTACTTATAATCAATTGAATGAAAAGGCAAACCAGTTAGGAGCTTATTTAAGAGAAAATTTCAATATTCAGCCCGACGATTTAATAGGAGTAAGGCTGGATAGAAGCGAAAAGATGATTATCGCTATTCTGGGAATATTAAAATCAGGAGGAGCTTATGTTCCTATTGATACGGCATATCCTCAGGAACGTATCGATTATATCGAAAAAGACAGTAATTGCAAGTTGATTTTAGATCACGAAGGATTAGAATTATTTTATGCAAATCAGGAACGCTTTTCAAAATCGAATATTGAAAACATCAATTCTCCTGACGATTTGGCTTATGTAATTTATACCTCAGGAACCACAGGCAATCCAAAAGGAGTTATGGTAGCGCATAAAAATGCCGTTGAGTTGGTACAATGGTCTGATAAACGATTTGATTCCAACACATTTGATATCGTATTTGCGGCTACTTCTTATTGTTTCGATTTATCGGTATATGAAATGTTTTATACCCTGTCGATAGGAAAAAAACTGAGAATATTGCAACACGGTTTAGAGATCAGGGACTTTATCGAAAAAGACGAGAAAATACTAATTAACACGGTGCCTTCTGTTGTAAGGGAAATATTGGACGAAGAAGTTTCATGGGATAAAGTTTCGATATTAAATATGGCAGGTGAGCCCATATCTTATGATATTCTTCAAAGATTGCCTTTAGAAACTGCTGAGGTTTATAACCTCTATGGTCCTACAGAAGATACAACGTACAGTACTTATTTTAAGATCGACAGAAAAGACTATTTGTCGATTCCTATTGGAAAACCAATTACCAACACGCAAGCCTATATATTAGACGAACAGTTAAAATTAGTTCCTGTCGGAATTCCGGGCAAAATATATTTGTCAGGAGCAGGATTAACCAGAGGATATTTGAATAAACCGGAACTGACAGCGGAAAAATTTATACAAAATCCGTTTAATCCCGAAACAAAAATGTATGATACAGGAGATTTGGGAGCGTGGTTTTCAGATGGAAATATAGAGTTTTTAGGAAGAAAGGACCAACAGGTAAAAATTCGCGGATTTAGAATAGAATTGGGCGAGATAGAGGCAAAAATACTGGATTATTCAGAGTCTTTAAAACAAGTTGTTGTTGTGGCAAAAGAAATTAAAGGAGAAAAAGTATTAGTTGCTTATTACGTATCAGTATCGAATGCCATAGACAAATCAGATTTAAGATCTCATTTGGCGCAAAGCCTTCCGGACTATATGATTCCGGGTTTTTATGTAGAACTGGTGTCGATGCCGTTAAATTCTAACGGGAAAGTAGATCGCAAATTGTTGCCGGATATTACCGGAGAAGACATTATCAGAAAAGAGTATACAGCTCCACGAAATGAGGTTGAAAAGAAAATGGCCGAAATATGGCAGCAAGTACTTGGAATTGAGAAAATAGGCATTTATGATAATTTTTATGAAGTAGGAGGAAACTCATTAATGTCTATTCAGGTTGCTGCCAGATTGAAAAAAGAAGGGTATATACTACCGGTACTTAAAATTCTTAAATATCCCAAAATAAGTGAATTGGCACAGCATCTGGAAAAAGAGGATACGGTATTGGCAGTTATAGATGAACTGAATATTTATGAAGGCAGAATTCCGTTATCAGCGAATCAGAAAGTATATACAACGGATGGAATCTACGAACATCCAATTCAATATTTCACCTTTGAACTGGCTCCTTTTGATAAAGAAAAATTTGATAACACCATCTTAAATATATTTGAATTAATTCCGGAATTAAGAATTAAAATAAGCAAAGACGGAGATGAAGATTATCAGGAACTGATTCCATTTGCTGAGTTTACGCCGCATGTCGTGTACAATAAGACAGACCTGAAAGACAGCAAAAGTATTCAGGAATATTTTTTAAGAGCAAAAAATAATCCTTTTCAATTAGATAAAGGAGATATGTGCCATATCGATATCTGTCATGACGGTGTAAATGCTATCGTACAAATTACGATTCACCATATTGTTACTGATTTCCAGTCAAATAATATGTTGATGCAATATATAAACGATACCTACAGCGGAAATGAAAATACAACTAATCTAAAAGTTGGGGGTAATGGAATTTTTGCCAAAATTCAGAAACAATATATTCATTCCGCTCATTTTAAAAAATCACTTCATAACAGGGTAGAATCCCTTTCGGATATTCTGGAATACAGTCAGTCGAATGTTCTGCTGACAAAGCCTTTCAACAGAAAAGAAGAAACAGAATCCAAAAAGATTGTGGTTAAAATTGGTGAAATTGAATTAAATGAAATAAAGCAATTCTGCCGCTCAAACGGAATATTGCTAAGTAATTATATTCTTTCGTACAGTCTTAGGAATTATATAAAAATCAATTCGGCATTCTTTATCGAGATTACCGTTAATTCCAGGGATACCCAATTAATGGGCTTTGATCTTGAAAACAGGATAGGGCAGTTTACCAATACCATTCCTGTTGAGGTTCGTATAGAAAATACCGATTCACCGGAGGCTACAGCTTCAATAATTCAAAGAAATTATCTGGTTTCAAAAGAATACCAGCAAATTCCTTACGCCTTACTGGACGAAGCTTTCCATAATAAAAACAATTTCAGGCTGAGTCAGTTTACACTGGGATCGTTTAACAATTTAGATCTCTCCGGCAGCCAAAACCCGGATATTCAACTGGACAATAATGAAATAAAAGTGACAAACCTGTTGAGAAAGCAGAATTACCCTTTAGAAATCAAAAGCAGCATGTTCGATAACGGCTTGGTTATCGAAATTAATATCGAAAACCGATTTGCAAAACTAACCGAGAACCAAGAGAAATTTTTATCAATAGAAAATAACAAATAATAAATACCATGAGAGTACAAAATGAAGATTTAGTTTACATCAAACCTAATTTAGTAATTGAGCCGTTAATTGATAACTGGTATGCCTGGCCGCATATTGTTTCGCCTGCTACAGCAGCAATGAACATCAAATCAAGACATTTGAAAATCATGAAATCCTATGTTCAGAATCCTATGATTCATGCTGCAGCAGTTAAAAATCCAAAAATGCTGGGCGGGCCATTTATTGACTACAATGGCGGGCGTGTAGATGAAATTCAGGCTTTAATTGACAATACAACAAAAAAATGTGCCAAATTACTGGATCTGAATGATGATATTCTGGAATTGCACAGCCTTTTGAAAAACAGTGCAAAAGGATATGCTTTAATCGACCTGTATTCAAAAATACCGGAAAGCCTTCAGGGACTGGTAGAATTGGTTTATGACATTAACAACAATCCGTCATTCCGATTTTTCGAATCTTTGCTTTATGAAACAGAGTATTATGATGAAACAATACAAAGTGTCAATCTGTTTTTAGTTTCTGATGATGATTCAAGAAGCTTCGTTCTGAGTACGCCAAAATTGCCTTCTCCTGAAATTTTAAAACTAGACCTTCCGTTTAACAGCGAGAAAATCGACCGTTTGTTTGAAATGTCACTTGTACCTAAAAAATACAGTGAGATACTGGAAATCTTCGGAATAACAAATGAAGATCAGGAAATTTTATTCAGATCATTTTTTACGACTGAAAAACCGAAAGAATATCAAAAATACGATGGAAATGGTGTTTTGACAAGATATTTTGGACATGCGTGTATTTTGACCGAAACAAAAGAAACAACAATCCTTGTAGATCCAATCATCAGTTACGGATACGAAACCGATATTTCAAGATTCTCTTATGAAGATTTACCGGAAAAAATCGATTATGTACTTATTACACACAACCATCAGGATCATATTCTATTCGAAACATTATTAAGAATAAGAGGCAGGATAGGTCATATTATTGTTCCTAAATGTGGTGGAGGAAATATTCAGGACCCTAGCCTGAAACTGATGTTTGAAAAAATAGGATTCAAAAACATTATAGAATTAGGCGATATGGAAATCAAACATTTCCCTGATTTTAAAATCACCGGACTGCCATTTATAGGAGAACATTGTGATTTGGATGTTAGAAGTAAAATATGCCACAGTATTGAATTTTATGACGGGTTCAAGATGTTGTTTGCAGCAGACTCCTGCAATATAGCCCCAAAATTATACGAAAGAATTCACAAAGTAATAGGGGATATTGATGTTGTTTTCTTAGGAATGGAATGTCATGGAGCGCCTTTATCCTGGCTTTACGGACCATTATTGCCTAATCCGATGCAGAGAGATATGGATGAATCCAGAAGATTGGCAGGATGTAATTTTGAACAGGCAAAGGCATTGATCGATGTATTTGCGGCTAAAAATGTATTCGTGTATGCGATGGGTATGGAACCGTGGCTGAAACACATTAGTTCTATTAAATATACCAGCGAATCAGAACCCATTGTACAATCGAATCAGCTGTTAGAATATTGCCGAAATAAAGGCGTAGAATCAGAAAGATTGTTTGGAGAAAAAATAATCGAATACAAATCTGAAATGAATGAAGTAGTAACGAATTAGTCTGATAAAATAATAATCCGAATAGTTTAAAAATTAAAAAATGAAATATAAAATCAGGACTAGAATTGCTATACTCCTATTGCTTTTTTTTAGCGTTTTAACCAATGTACAAATCAACGCACAGGCTAATACACCAACTAAAATTAGTTTAAAAGGAACTATTTCAGGTAAAGTCGTTAATGAGAAATCAGAACCTATGCCTTATGCGAATGTAGCCGTATTAGACTCTAACAGAAAGTTTTTAATTGCCGGAATAACAGAGGCCAACGGAACATTTGAAATACAGGCTCCTTTGCAAAATATTATCGTTGAGGTAAGCTATAACGATTATGTTACATTTTCAAAAAAGACTGTGCTGGATAACACCAATAAAAAAGTGAATCTGGGCGAGATAAAACTGCAAGCCGATGTGAACATTCTTAACGAAGTTGTAGTGGCAGGTCAAAAAAGTACGCTTTCGTATAAAAGAGATAAAAAAGTTTTTACCGTAGGCAAAGACATTCTTGCACAAAGTAATTCTGCACTCGAAATATTAGAAAACATACCATCCGTTACCGTTGATGCAAGCGGAGCAGTAAGTTTAAGAGGAAGTTCGAATGTAACGGTATTAATAGACGGAAGACAAAGCGGACTGACTATAAACAATGCCTTAGATCAAATTCCTGCAATAAGCATCGACAGAGTAGAGATTATTACCAACCCTTCTGCCAGATATGAAGCAACGGGTTCTGCCGGAATATTGAACATCATCCTGAAAAAAAACAAGAAAGACGGGGTCAACGGGCAGTTAACGTTACGATATGGAGTTCCGATAGATTCAAGAATAGGAAGTTCTATAAACTATAAAACAAATAAGTTCAATTTTTTTGCCACAGTTGGAGAACGTTACACAGATTATGTGGGTAAATACAGTTCTAATCAGGTGTCTGACGAATTAGGTCCAAACAGAAATTTGTATCAGTTTGAAAAAGAAAACAGACACGATGACGGGGCATTGTTTTACGGTGGTTTCGACTATTATTTTACAGATAAGGAAAGCCTGACACTGGCCTACAATATCAACGTGACAAAAGACAAAGATAAATCGGCACTGGGGTATAATTATAATACCGGAAATGTAGCAGACAGTATTTTTAAGAGAAATACAAAATCCCTGGAAAACAGAAGTTACAATCAGGTAGAAGTAAATTACTTAAAGAATTTTGATAAAAAAGGAAGAAAATTTACGATCGACTTTCAGTATGATTTCTGGGATAGTACCAAAGACTGGAACATTAGTACACAAAAGACAATGCCGGAGGTAGAAAATCCAATGCAATTAAGGACTAACAACCAAAATGGCAATAAAGATTTTGTTTTGCAGACTGATTATGTAACCCCGATAAAAGAAAAAGGAAATTTAGAGTTTGGTTTAAAAGGCGAGCATCGTAACGTTACAAATAAATACCTCGCAGAGAATCTTATTTCGGATCAGTGGGAAGTTTTTAAAGGACTGGATAATGATTTAGATTATAAAGAAACAATCGGGGCAGCCTATGTTCAGTATGGCAGTGAATGGGGCAAATTTAACTATCAGCTGGGTTTAAGAGATGAATATACATCTGTCAGAATTGAAGATGCCAGACAGGAATTTACAAAAGATATCGATTATAATCGTTTGTTTCCTACGGTGCATTTAGGGTATGCTTTTTCTGAAACAGCAGGATTGCAGCTAAGTTACAGTAAGAGAATAAACAGGCCTTCTATCTGGGATTTGAACCCTTTTAATGAAATAAAAGATTTTACCTATCAGCTTGCCGGTAATCCTGATTTAAATCCGGAATATGTAGATGCATACGAATTTGGTGCCAATAAAAATTTCGAAAAAGTGTACCTGAGCGGTTCCGTATACTATCACAAAACAAAAGATATCATGCAGTATTATGTGTATCAGGATGGTGAAAATTCTTTTGTAACCGTTCCGGTTAACTTAGACTCAGAAGATAAATACGGACTTGAAGCTACGGTAAATTATAACCCAATAAAAAGAATAAGCCTTTATTCCAGTTTCAATATTTACAAATTTTCGCAAAAAGGGATCTATGAAGAACAGGATTTCGATTTCTCCAGTCAATACTGGCAGTTTCAGATAAGAGCACAGGTAAAATTGCCTAAAGACCTTAATTTTCAGGGATTCTGGAGTTACAGCGGAAAAGTGCAAAACGCCCAGACCACAACGGCAGCTATTTATTATCTGAATTTATCAGTAAACAAAAGTTTTTTATCCAATAAACTGACTATTGGCGTTAACGCAATCAATGTTTTGGATACGAGAAAAGAGAAAGTGACAACATTAAACGACGCCTATACTTTAAACAGGATTGCTAATCGAAATGGAAGACAGTTTACACTTTCGCTTCTATATCGTTTTGCCGAGAAACAATTTAAAGAAAGACAGATAAAAGAGAGTAACCGAAATTAAAAAAAGGAAGATTTTATGCAGCTATTTCTATTACACTTTGCCGGAGGCAGCACCTATTCTTTTGATTTCTTAAAAAAGCATATTAAGACAGACATACAATTCCTTCCATTAGAATTGCCAGGAAGAGGAAAACGATCTTCTGAAAAGCTGCTAAAGACTAAAAAAGAAGCTGTTGAAGATTATTTTAATCAGATCCTAAAACTCAGAAACCAGCTGCCGTTTATTGTTTACGGTCATAGTATGGGAGCAACATTAGGACTTAGTCTCGTAGCAAAATTAGAAGAAGCGGGACATTTTCCGGAACAGCTTATTGTGACCGGAAATGCAGGTCCGGGTGCAAAAGAAAAAAAAGAAGTGATACGCCATTTATTAGGTGATTCAGAATTCAAAGACGAGTTAAGAAAACTAGGAGGCATTCCGGAAGAAATTCTTCTGGAAGATGAACTCTACCAGTATTTTGCTCCCATTATGAGAGCTGATTTTGAATGTCTTGAAAAAGATTTTTCTTTTGAAAACGAAATCGTCATACAAACGCCTCTTTATGCTATAATGGGCGATGAAGAAGAGACCAGTCCCCAAATTGAAAACTGGAACAGGTTTACCGGCTCTCGTTTTAAATATAAAATATTAGAAGGAAATCATTTTTTTATATACAACCATCCGGAGGAAATTTCAAAAGCATTAAGGAGCTCTTTTCTAAAAATAACAAACGCTTAAAATATTTTATTTGCTTCATTTCTTCTTGATTCTGTATCAATTTGCATTGTTTTCCAAATAAACCAATATACAAGTTTACTAACTAAAATTTAAAAGACATTATGGATAATACTACAGAAGAAGTATACTATATCTCAAACGGATATATATACATATTTGACATAAAGACCAATATTCAGGTTAAGGATGAGTTTGACCCCATCTTAATCAACAATGTGGCAATTTCAGAAAATTTGTCAATGAAGTTTAAATATATTTTAGGCAGCTTGAATTTTATGCTCAACGAAACAATCCAGACAGAGGCTGACAGCCGAAAAAAACAAGCCAGGATTTTAAGCATCACCAAACTGTTGTTTAAGATTACTAAAATTTTTGAAGGAAATATTGATCTGGCAGATATTGAAGAGAGAATCAACCAGATTGATGCAGAAAGAATGGAGTTCAAACTAATATTAACCTAACACATAATCAAGGTGCTAAAAATAAAAAAAAGAGAGATTCTTTATTTACTGTTATATGCTGTCCCAAATACATTATTAACATTTGCGATAGTATATATTATTAATAATGTAATGGCCGGAAACACTGCTTTTCTTAATAATTACATGGGAATTGTATTTACCGCTGTCCTTGTATATACTTATTTACTGAATGTTACTTTTCAGAAAAAACTCAATAAGTTTTCATTCAACATGCTCTATGAAAACGAAAAGAAAATTTTTAAACAGATATTGAGTGTGCCTTTGTTAAAACTGGAACAGTACGGATCCCAAAGATTTTATACCGTTGTCGAAGATCTGAGAACGTTTTCTTTATTGCCGTATACCGTTACGCATACCATCAATTCAGTATTGATGCTTATACTTTGCCTGATCTATATGTTTACACTTTCATGGATATCGGCGCTTATAGTAGTTACGCTGATTGTCTTGGTGGGTGCCTGTTATTTTATCGTAATGAATACCATGTCTAAAAAAGTAAACCAGTTAAGAGAATATAATGACGGGTATTATAAATCCGTAGATGACGTTATTAGAGGGTTTAAAGAGCTTAAAATTAATTTTTTAAGAAGAGAAAACCTGATGAACAAATTTATTGTCCCAAACCGGGATGAAGCAATGAACCTGGATTTCAATATCAACTATGTATTTCTATCCATCAATTTAATTAGCCAGTACGGATTGTACTTCGTTGTTTCGGTAATTTTATTTGTATTGCCGGCATTTGAGTTGTTAACCCGAGAGGATGTGATTGCATATGTGGTAATTATTTTATTTATATCCGGGCCAATCAATAACATTATAAACCTGCAGCAGTTGTATACCCGATTTTTTGTTGCTAATAAAAGAATCTCAAATTTTATAAAAGATTTTGAAGTTGCCGAAGAAGAAACAGCCCCTAAAAAAACGATGCTGAATGATTTTGAATCTTTAAATTTTTCTGATGTTGGTTTTTCTTATCCAAGTAAAGACGAAGATACAGCCTTCAAATTAGGTCCGATAAACCTGAATATCCAGAAAGGGGAAACTATTTTTATAGTAGGAGGGAACGGTTCCGGAAAAAGCACATTTATAAACTTATTAACCGGATTGTATAAACACACAGAGGGAGAAATCACTATAGATGCAAAAAAACAAAACGGTGAAAAAGGAGAAAACATACAGGATTTGATCGCCGCTGTATTTACAGACAACCATTTGTTTTCTAAGAATTACGACAATTATACGCTGGAAGACAACAAAGAATATACTGAATTATTGAAAACGATGGAAATGGATCGAATTATCCTGGACGATAAAGATGCCTCCATAAGAAGAAAATTCTCAAAAGGACAAAGCAAGAGAATGTCTTTGATATTCAATTTATTGGAGAATAAACCTGTTATGGTTTTAGATGAATGGGCTGCTGATCAGGATCCGCACTTCAGAAAGTATTTTTATGAATTTCTGTTGCCAAAATTCAAAGAAGAGGGCAAGACCATAATAGCGGTTACCCACGATGATGCCTATTTTCATTTGGCAGACAGAATCATAAAATTCGATTACGGGAATATTGTCAAAGAGATAAAAATTACGAACAAAGAAGAATTGTCCGAAAATATTTGGGCCTAATTTAAGTGAATTTTTTAACCGGGTATGACTTTTACAGCCTTCATGTATGAAGGTTGCAGGAATTCTAATCTTTATTTTTATTAAAATGAAACTCACACTTCCTCAGCAAGATGTTTATTTTGAGCAGCTTATGTATCCTGATGACCCTATTTATAACATAGGGGCAAAGATTTCCATTAATGGTGATATTTCATATGAAGTATTAAATCAGGCCTATATATCCCTAATTAATCAGCACGATACCTACAGAAGTATTATAAATCAATCTGAAGAACAGGTTGTGATACATACGCTCGAAAAGCATGATACATTTTTAGAATACATGGATTTTTCCTTAGGTCATAATCCTGATGCTGAAGCCAATGAATTCATGCAGCAAAGATTTGAAGTGTCGATAAAATTAGATGCTAAAGAGTTGCTGCACAAGTTTATTATGATAAAAGTAAGCCAAACGCACCATTATTTATTTTCCGTGTACCATCATATCATAACAGACGGATGGGGAACTTCGTTAATGTTTCAGCGACTGGTAAAAAACTATAATGAGATTTTGGTTTTTGGAGAGGTAATATCAAGTTATCCCTATAGCTATAAAGATTTTGCTCTTGATGATGATGCCTATTTTTCGTCTGAGGAATATGAAAATGACAAGAATTATTGGAGTAACAGGTTTAAACAGCTTCCGGAACAGCTATTGGAGAAAATAGGAAACACAGGAAAATCCAATGAAAGCAGAAGAAAAGAAATCATTATAAAGCGTTCGGTTTACAATCAGTTAGAACAAGTAAGTAAAGACCTGGGATGTACCACTTTTCATGTGATACTGGGCGCGTTATATCTTTATTTTGGAAGAAAAAGCCAAAATACCGATTTCACGATCGGGCTTCCGGTCCTTAACAGAGGAAAAGCTGTATTTAAGAAAACCGTTGGGTTATTTATGGGAATATCACCACTAAGGATTCAATTTAATCCCGAAGATAACTTTGAAGAACTGATCAAAAACATCAGGCAGCAATTGCGTCAGGATTACCGTCATCAAAGGTTTCCGTTGGGAAAACTGATTAAAGAACTGGGATTATTTCACGAAGACCAAAGACTGTTTAATATTACATTATCGTATGAAAAACAGAATTACGCAGATCATTTTATTAATACCGAAACAAAAGTAATTCCGCTTTCTCATCATTCAGAACGTGTTGCTTTGGCTATTTATATTCGTGAATTTGACCAGCTTGAAGATGTAAAAATTGACTTCGATTACAATATCAATTATTTTCATAAGACAGATATTGCAAGGGTTGCAGCGCATTTTAAAACATTGCTTTTAGAAATTATCGAAAGTGCTAAAAAAACACTTTCAGATTACCAATATATTACAGAACCTGAAAAGGAAGACTTACTCGAGAAATTCAATGCAACACAATTTGATTATGCTGCAGAAGCAACATTATTGGATGTTTTTAAAAAACAGGCAGAAAGAACGCCTGATAAAATTGCCTTAAGAGATGAGCAAAAAGAGTTTACGTATCACGAACTCGATTTGTTATCGGATACCATTGCTTTTCATTTGCAAAAAAACGGTAATAAAGAAGAACCCGCACCAATTGCGGTACTAATGCATCGCTCCGCAAATCTTGTGGTCACTTTATTAAGTGTTTTAAAATCAGGAAATGCCTATATTCCGTTAGATCCGTCATTTCCAAAAGACCGCCTGGAATATATTATGGATCACAGCGAAGTACAGCAAATTATTTCTACCCAAAAATTAAAAGCCAGCATAGGTCTAAACAGGCAAGTTATAGATATTGATGAGGTATTCAATCAGATTGCTGATTTAGAACGAGCTGAATTAAACAATTCATCTTCTGCAGCTACTGCTTATATTATCTATACTTCAGGCTCTACCGGTAACCCAAAAGGAGTGGCAATTAGTCATCAATCCTTACTCAATTTTTTAATCAGTATACAGCATAAGCCCAAAATCGAAGAGAAAGATTATCTGTTTTCTGTTACCACACAGTCTTTTGATATTTCAATCCTTGAATTTTTTGCTCCCTTAATTGCAGGTGCAACAGTCTATATTGCAAGTGATGAACTTTTGGCTGATCCGCTGGCAATTGTTACAGCATTAGACGAATTAAAACCCACTATAATTCAGGCCACTCCAAGCTTTTACCAAATGCTTTACAATGCCGGATGGAAAGGAAACAAGGCTTTGAAAATTTTATGTGGCGGAGATTTGCTAAGCGAAACACTATCACAAAAATTGCGTGAAACAAATGCCGAATTATGGAATATGTATGGACCTACAGAAACAACCATCTGGTCGAGCTGTAAAAAAATAACACAGCCCAACGAGGCTTCTAATATTGGCAAACCTATTCATAACACAACACTTTATATTCTGGATGAATACAGGCAGCTTCTTCCTGTTGGAAGTGCAGGTACACTATATATTGGCGGGGATGGACTGGCACAGGGGTATTTTAAAAATCAGGAATTGACGGATGAAAAATTCATTCAAAGTCCGTTTGATCAGGATAAAAAAATATACAATACCGGCGATTTAGGACGATGGAATGAAAAAGGAGAAATAGAGTTTCTGGGCCGTAACGACAATCAGGTCAAGATAAGAGGATACCGCATTGAACTTGGAGAGATTGAAACCAAATTAAACCAGCTAAGCAATGTTAAGAATTCTGTAGTTGTCGCCCAGAAAACCAAAGAACAGGAAGCTTTGTTAATTGCCTATTTAATACTGGAAAATGAAGAATTTAATCCTGCTGTAATCATCAATAAATTACGGGAAGAACTGCCGGAATATATGGTGCCGCATGCGATAATGCAAGTAAATGAATTTCCGCTGACACCCAATAAAAAGATAGACAGAAAAGCACTTTCATTGCGTGAAATTAGCACTGCAAAAACAACAGTTTCTACTGAAAAACCAGTGACAGCAATCGAAATCAATCTTCATGATTTCTATAAGGAAGTATTAGGAATAAAAGGAGAAATTGATCTCACAGATAATTTTTTTGCATTGGGAGGACATTCCTTAAATGCAGTGAAACTAATCAACCGAATCAATGAGCAATTGTATTACAGAATAACGTTAAAAGATGTTTTTGATTACCCAACGATTCAAACGCTTTCAAAATACCTTCAAAGCAAAGAAACGGTTCAGAATATAGGTATCGAACCGGCAGAAGAAACGCAGTTTTATGCGGTGACGCCTTCTCAGTACAGCATTTGGCTGGCTTCTCAACAAGAAGAAAAATCGATTGCTTATAATATGTCGGCTGTATTCAAAATCCAGGGAAAAATCAATAAACCGGTTTTAGATCAGGTATTTCAGGAAATACAAAAGAAATATGAATCCTTACGAACCAATTTTATGGAAGAAGGAGGAATTACGTATCAAAAAATTAAGCCTCAGGAAACAGCAAATGTTTTGATTCCTGAATTCTTCTATCAGGAAAATGAAACGAAAGAAGCTCTCGAAGACTATATAAACAAAGCGTTTGATCTGGAAAAAGACCCGCTATTGAGAGTTGCTTTATTTCACCCGAACAATGGACATTCTTATTTGGTTTTCTCAACTCATCATATTATAATGGACGGATGGTCCCTGGAAATTTTAATAACAGAATTTGTCAACAAATACAGAGCTGGAGAAGAACATAATGAATTGCATGATTACCAGCTAAAGTTTCAATTTAAAGATTATGCGATCTGGCATCAAAGGGAACTAAAAAGTACTTATCAAAAAAATCTTGACTTCTGGAACAGCTATCTAAGTGGATATGACTGGGACAACAACATTTCTTTTGATAAAGAACCAGTAGCAGAAAAACATTCAGGAGCAAATTATCACTTTTTGTATGAATCCGTAAATACACCTGAATTAAATGCTTTTGTACGTGAACATCATATATCACTTCACACACTTTTAGCAGGTGTTTTTAATATGCTGGTTTATAAAATGTACGGCAACGATGATTTTTGCCTGGGAACCGTTAATTCAGGAAGAACACATGCCGAACTGCACAATCAGTTAGGGATGTTTGTTAAGACATTGCCTCTAAGAACCCGCATAAATCCAGAACAGACAATTCTCGAAATACTTCATCAGGCGCACCAAAACCTATTACAGATTGATGAGCATCAGGATATACCGGACACGATACAAAATAAAGTAAGGTTAGATGCACTGTTTGTATTGCAAAACCCCTCTTTTGACTATCGTAATATTGTTGTAAATGAGCATTTGCATTTACAAACAATCCCTGTTAACGAGTCCTACAGCAGATTACCATTTTTAATTACCCTGATCGTAAACGAAGAAAACCTGAGTGGTAATATCAGTTATAACACACAAAATTATACTATAGAAACCATTGAACTAATCCAATTAAAATATGAAAAATTGCTTACAGAGGTTATTAAAAACTCAGAAACCCCTTTGAAATTAATAGATATCGAGCTGCCATTTGAAAAAGAAAAAACAATTGAGATAGGCTTAAATTTTTAAACTGACATTATAAAATATAAAAACATTAAAAAGAACATCATGAAATTAAAAACAACAATTAGCATTATTATTTTTTTGTGGATAAGTTTTCTGGGGAATGTATCGGCTCAAAACATCACTTTTGAAAAAACAGCTCCACTTTTACCTCAGCTTAAAGATTCGAGCCCGAAAGAAATTGCCTGGGGCTATCTTAATGTTCCGGAAAACTGGGGCGCAAAAGATGGTAAAATGATAAAAGTTGCAGTTGCCATTTTAAAGAAAACATCTAATATAAAAACGTCTAATGCCGTTGTTTTTATACAGGGAGGTCCAGGAGCAGGAGGAATTGTCAATATCTGGTCCTGGCTGAATCATCCGCTTAGAAAAAACAATGATATTGTTATACTCGATGCACGTGGTACAGGATTGTGCCAGCCAAGATTATCTGAAGATCTGGGAGAAAAGTTCTTAGATATTCTGGCTAAAAATCAATCGGTGGAACAAGATGAAAAACAAAAAGTAGATGCCGCCATGTTGTTCAGACAGGATCTTATAAACAGAGGTATAAACATTGATGCCTACAACAGCCTTTTTGTAGCAAATGACCTGCATGCTTTAAAAACGAAATTAAATTATAAAAACTGGACTGTTTATGGTGTATCCTACGGAACTTATGTTGCACAGGTATATGCCAGCAATTATCCCGAAGATGTAAAATCATTGGTACTGGATTCAGCCATCGATGATATATCGAAATATTATGTTAATAATACCTCTAATTATATGACCAGTCTGCAGAAAGTATTTGAGATCTGTAAAAAAGACGAGAAATATAATAAAGAATATCCAAATTTAGAGAAAACATATTACGGGGTTATTGCCGATCTTGAAAAAAGACCTTTAACGGTATCAGTAGATAAATCTATAATACCTTCCGGAACATTTACGTACAATGCAGAAGATTTTAAAGTAGCGATCCAGCAGGCATTGTATAATAAACAACTTGTAGAAATTATTCCGCTGCTGATTTATCAGTTTCATGAAAGAAAAGGAGAATCATTAGGGAATCTGGTAAGTGCTTTTTCAAGTTTGCTGGAAATGGATTACGGAGCTTATTATTGTGTAAGCTGTAATGAAGCTTTGCCAAATAATAATTTTTCGGAATATCAAAAAAATGCAGCTCAGTTTAAAGGGTTAAACGGAGGGATTTCATTCTATAAGTCTGATTTTAAGGTGTGTGATGCCTGGAATAAAAACCGTAGCGAAAACTTCGCAAAACATTACGACCTTTCAAACCTGGCTTTGGCCAAATATCCGGTATTGATTTTCTCAGGCGAATTTGATCCGATAACACCTCAGACAAATGGAAAAAAAGTTGCAGCAAGATTTGGAAACGCTTATAATGTTCAGGCTAATACATACGGGCATGTACCAAGTTTTACAACGATAGGCAAGGAAGTAGCAGAAAATTTTGTCGACCATCCGGAACACAAACTAAATCTTAATGCTTTTAAGGAAGTAAAACCAATACAGCTTATTACAGGAATCATTATCAATAAAGGAATTTCTAAAGCCGGAAGCAGCATCGGGGAATTAAACCCAATCTTTTTGTTTCCTCTGGTAATTGCTTTAGGAATCATGCTGGTTTTTATTTTCTTGTATTTTATAAAATTAATAAAGAAAAGATATACTACAATCCAGGATAAAATAATAAGAGTTGGTTTAATTGTCACTTCGATTATAGGAGTATGGCTTTTTACAAGTCTGATTCTCGCAATACTAAACGTTTCACAGCAAAACTTCTTCATTTTAGCCTTTGGTTTACCTGAAAATTTCGGGTACGTTTTCTCACTGGTTTTTGGATTTTTAGCGTGTTTGATACTCACATTCTTGTATTTTCTTTTTACCCTGAAAAAAACCAATCAGAGAGGGATTGTTTTTTCAGTCATCTTCTCCAACATACTGGTAGCAACGTATCTTTTTTATTGGGGAATTATATAAAATACATCAATAGGCCAGAAGCGCTTATCATTTCAAGAGAATAGACAACAGTAATAAAAATACTTTACCATGTTAGAAAATATAAAAGAATACACCATCCTTTCGGATAAATTTTCAGAATTCAGAACTAGCAATGAATTTCCTTCAAGAATTAATACCAACGATGCTTTGGTTCCTGAAGTGTTTAAGGATTACGCTTATCCGGTAACGGCATGGCCTATATTAATTAATAAGGAAATGACGGATCAGTTGACAGAACTGTCACAAAAAATACCTAAGTTATTGAAAAAAATCCCTTCTCTGTATTTTAATAACGACAGTAAAAAAATAGCAGATTTTTATTATGAAGGTAATGAGATGCTCGCAGAATTTGGAATTATGTGCCTTGATAAAGACATTCAAATTGGCTGCAGACTAGATTTAACGTACACAGAAGACGGTTTTAAAATTTTAGAGGCAAATATGGGATCTTCATTAGGCGGCTGGCAAGTACAAAGTCTTGAACCTGTAATTAGAAGAAATCATCCTGAACTGCAGGATGAGGACAAATCATATAATTACAGAACAAGGGATACCGTTCAGATCTATATGAAATACCTAATAGATCAAATCATAAAGCAAGTTGGTAAAAAAGAAACTCTTAATCTGTTTATAGATATGAGGATTGTAGAACTATCTGAAAGACAGAAAAGTTTAGCTTTTTTTGACAATTTGTACAAACAGGAACTGATTAAAAAAGGGTTAAAAGGAAATGCGTTTACCGCAGACATGAATTCACTAGAACTCATAGGCGGGGACTTATACCTTAGGGATCAAGTCATTCACGGCGTGATCATCTTAACATTGGATGTCGAGATTACTCCGGCAATTTTCAGGGCGTTTATTATGGATAAAATATATTTTCCCGACCATGTTGGGCTGGCAATGCTGGGGGACAAACGAAATTTGGCTATATTAAGAGAATTGGCACAGGCCGGAAAATTTTCACCCGAAGACAACGAATTAATGCTTAAAAATATTCCCTGGACTTCCCCGGTTGAAGATAAAAAAATCACTTTTAAAGACAAAGAATACCATCTTCCGGAATTGCTTAATGACAATAAAGATAAGTTTGTCATAAAAGCAGCAAGAGGATATCAGGGCAAAGATGTTTTTGTAGGGAAGTTTCTAACAGATAGCGAATGGCAGGAAGCGTTGGAAATAGCGCTAAAAAGCGGTGTATTTATAGCACAGGAATTTAGTGATTCCGTTAGTTTTCTGGCACCAAATGAACAAAACGAATGGACTCCGCACAAACTCATCTGGGGCGCATTTGGTTTTGGAGAATTTTATGGAGGTGCCTGGGTAAGAATGTCAGAAGTAAAAACAGATGTAGGTGTTATTAATTCAGCAACCGGGGCTGTAGAGGCAATTGTATTTGAGATCCTTAACTAAAATTGTCGATAAATCGATTGCATCACAATGACACAAATTTTATATACCTATATTGCTGAAGAAAATCATGATTATCTTATAAAAAAATACCTGCACCAGTTCCCCAAAAACTTTCAGGAAAAAATCATGACCTTCAAAAGATGGCAGGATGCCCAATTATCATTATTGGGAAGATTGCTGTTAAACTATGGGCTGCAAAAAATGAATAAAGAATATCAGAATGAAATGCTTAGCTATACCTCATTTGATAAACCTTTTTTTAGTACTAACAAGACCAAGTTCAATATATCACATTCAGGTGAAATAGTAGTTTGTGCGCTGTCAGAAACAAATGATGTGGGCATCGATGTCGAAATAATCAGTGAAATAAATATTCATGATTTTGAGGCCCAAATGACCAAAAGAGAATGGAACAGCCTGATGATTCCGGAAAATAAAAAAGCTGCTTTTTTTGATTTCTGGACGCAAAAAGAAGCCGTGATTAAATCCCATGGAAAAGGACTTTCTATTCCTTTAAAATCGTTTGAAGTCACTAATTACCAGGCAAAAATAAAAGAAGAATGCTTTTTTTTGAAAGAAATATTCTTAGACGAAAAATACAAATGCCATTTGGCTTTTAAAGATGAAGTTGATGCAATAATTCTGGGTCCCAATCTGGTAATGCTGGACGAATTATCGTGATATGTTTTGTCAGCTGAAAAATAAAAGCAGCCTGTTTTCTTTGAAAATGGGCTGCTTTTTTTATGATACCTTAATTTTTTTAATTTACTGATTTTAAATTGTCTCCATCTTTAAAATGCAATCTTCTGAAAACCAAACCGGATAAAATAGTCAAAAAGCCTACCACCAGAAATGTATATCGAAAAGCATTGTGAATTTCGTTGTGAATGAGTTTTACATCACCCTGAAAAATTTTGAGAACCAATAGTCCAAACGCAATACCAAACCCTATTGCGAGTTGCTGATTGACAGAAACCAAAGAGTTACCACTGCTGGTATGATAATTTCTCAAATCGGCAATAGAAATAGAATTCATAGAAGTAAACTGAATGGAGTTAAAGAAACCCAACACCGAAATAATGGGAATATACCAATAAATGGAAGTATGAATCGACGGAATAGCCAAAGCGCAAATTAGCGCTCCAATAATAAAAGTATTAACCATTAATGTTTTTCTGTATCCATAAGTATTTAAAATTTTAATTACTGCCGATTTTCCAAATATAGCCGTTAAAGCCATTGGCGCAACAATCCATCCTGAAGTAACCGCAGACTGACCGTAAGCAATCTGAATCATCATGGGCAATAGCAAAGGGATTGAACTAAAACCCAGACGTGTGGCCAAATTGCCTACAATGCCTACGCGAAAGGTTCGTACCTGAAACAAATTTAAAGGAAAAAGAGGATTATTGTCTTTTACCGCATGGCGATAGTACCAGTACAACATTAAGAATCCTGACATCAATACCAGTAAAACCGGCGTTACGCGAACCGTATTGCCAAATAATTCTAATGAAATAGACAACAGGAGCGAAGCAGCTGCAAAAATAAGAAAGCCCTTTAAATCAAAATCAATTATAGGAGACCTGTAATCCGGCATGTATTTCAGACTTAAAATAATTCCGATAATCCCAAAAGGAATGTTGATCAGGAAAATCCAGTGCCAGGACAAATAATCGACCATATAACCACCCACCAACGGCCCTAATACCGGACCAATCAAGGCAGGAATAATGGCAAAATTCATTGCCTTTAATAATTCTTTTTTAGGAAATGTTCTAATAAGTGCCAGCTTTCCTACCGGAGTCATTAAACTTCCTCCAATACCCTGAATAACACGGGAAAAGATTAAATGAGTTAAATTCTGCGAAAGCGAACAAAACAAAGAGCCGATGCTAAACAGGAATAAAGCAAAAATAAACACTTTTTTAGTCCCAAATTTATCCGATAAGAAACCGCTGACAGGCATAAAAAGTGCCAGAGTTAATACATAACTGATGATGGCATTCTGCATTTCAAGCGGCGACTCATGTAAATCTTTGGCAATAGAAGTTATTGATGTATTAAGAATGGTAGAATCGAGCATTTGCATAAAAATGGAAGTCGCCAAAATGATCGGTAATATTTTTTTGATTGTTTCATTGTTTTGTCCTGCAATGTTTGCGTCCATATTTTGTATTTTGTCCTGGATTTTTATTTATTCTTTATATTGTTTTTAATAAATAATTAAGTCAGGATATTATAGAAATTTGCTTTTAAAAACGGTTAATTTTTCCCTGGTCATATCATTTATAGAATATGAAATTCCGCCCATTCCAATACCAGAAGAATCCCTGCCGCCAAACGGCATCCAATCTACCCTAAAAGCGGTATGATCGTTAACCATTACTGCGGTAGCATTTAGTTTTTTGACGGTATCTAAGGCAACATCCAGATTTTTTGTAAAAACAGCTGCCTGAAAATGAACATCAAGCGCATTTGCTTTTTTTATAGCTTCATTACGGTCTGTAAAGGAATAGATGCACACAACCGGACCAAACACTTCATTAGTAGAAACTTTTGAATCAGCTGACGGATTAAACAAAACGGTAGGCTCAAAAAAAGTATCAGAAATTCTTTTTCCTCCCGTTATTAATTTGGCCCCATTTTCAAGAGCTTCATTAACCCATTCTTCTACACGATCAACTTCTTTAGGCGTAATAAGCGGACCAACATCTGTTTTTTCGTCTAACGGGTTTCCTGTAATTAATTTATTGGTTGCCGCTGTAAACTTCTCGATGAAAAGAGCACAAATTTCCTCATTAACATAAACTCTCTGAACCGAAACACAAACCTGTCCCGCATGATAAAAACCTCCTTTTACCAGAGATGGAATCATTTCGTTAAAATCGGCATCACTTTCTACGATAACCGGTGCAGCTCCTCCATGTTCCAGTGCGCATCTGGTGCCCGGGGATAATTTGCTTTTTAAATACCATCCTACTTTTGCAGAACCAATAAAAGAGAAAAAATGAACTCTGGCATCGGTAACCAGCAATTCTGCCGCTTCATTGTCGCATAAAATTACCTGAACCCATCCTTTTGGCAATCCGGCTTCTTCTAAAATAGCAGCAAGAGCCAAACCTGATAACGGAGTAGCCGTAGCAGGTTTAAAAATGACGGGACAGCCCGCAGCAACTGCCGTTACTATTTGATGAACGGCCAAATTTAAAGGATGATTAAAAGCGCTAATAGCCACCACCACTCCAATAGGTTCTTTTGTAGTAAAAGCGATTCTGTTTAAAGAAGCTTCCGTAAGTGCCATAGGAATTTGCTCTCCTTTTATCTGAGAGATATGTTCTGCAGCTAATTTTACACCTTTAATAGCTCGCAATACTTCGGCTTTTGAATCCTGATAAGGTTTTCCGCCTTCGCTGATCGCTACATGCAATAATTCCTCAATCCGATCATTCATGATTGAAGCCGTTTTTTCCAGAATTTCAATTCTTTTGTAAGCAGGAATCCAGTTATCCTGATCGGCAAATAGTTTTTGAGCGGTATCTAATATGGTGTTAATCTCATTTTTATCTGACATTGGTAATTCTTTAATAAAACTTTGATCGTATGGAGAAATTATTTTTGCAGTCATTTTCATAATGTAATTTTTTAAAATAAGGGAGCTTAAAATCAAAATTATTAAGATATCAGATCGTTTGTTAAGCCCTTATTGTTGATTTTATTTTAAAGTTAATTAATTTAATCCGCATAATACCTTAGTCAATTAAAAATCTCGATTAATTAATATCTCTTATAATTTGAACCTGCTAAAACAATAAAGACTGAAAGACCAATGGAAATAATGCATAAAAAAGCTCACTTCATAAAAGTGAGCTTTTTGACTTGTGACCTTTAGAAGCTATTATTATAACGTTGTCAGGATTAATTAATTTTAACCAGATGTGCTTCAATACTGGCCCTGTCTGATTCATATTGTGCAGGAAGTTTTAAGTTTTTTCCTAATTCTTCTAAGCTTTCATCTACAGTAAATCCCGGGTTTTCAGTAGCAATTTCAAATAGAACCCCTCCCGGTTCTCTAAAATAAAGAGAGTGGAAATAATTTCTGTCGATTTGAGGTGTAATAGACAAGCCAAATTCTTCTATTTTTTCACGGAAGTGCATTAAAATTTCATCATTCTGCACTCTGAAAGCCACGTGATGAACAGATCCGTTTGCTACATGACCGCGTTTTTCCTCGGCTAATTCTACCAAATCAACAATCGCTGCATTTTCTACAGCAGTTGTAGCATAGCGGTAACGGTTTACATCTTGTTCAATCAATTTGTAACCAAATATTTCGGTCAGGATCGCAGCCGTAGCTTTTATACTGTTTAAAGTCAATGTAATGTTATGAAAACCTCTTGTTGCCACGTCAGCTTTAACTTCGTCAGTTTCCCAGGGTTTTCTGTTATCTTTAGTTTTAGATTCGATCAGCTCTAATTTTAAACCGTCAGGATCTAAGAAAGTCAGATATTTTTCGCCAAATTTTTCGGCCGGTTTGTTGTAAATCACGTTGTATTGTTCAAAGCGTTTTTGCCAGAAATCAAGACTTCCTTCTGGAACAGAATACCCAATTTCAGTAGCCATTCCTGAACCTTTTCTTCCTTGTTGAATTCCTTCTCCCCATGGGAAAAAAGTTAAGATTGTTCCCGCACTTCCAACTTCATCGCCAAAGTAAAAATGATACGTTCCCGGATCATCAAAATTTACTGTTTTTTTGATGAAACGTAAGCCTAATATGTTTGAGTAAAAGTTGAAATTACGTTTAGCGTCACCTGCAATTGCAGTAATGTGGTGTAAGCCTAAAATTTTATTTTCCATGATATTGATTTATTAAATTGTTATTGATTTTCTTTTACAAATTTACTTCTGTTATAGCTGTGTATCGATTAACCTAGATTAAGAAATAAAAAATCCTGCTATTCTTTATATGCCAACTAATAGCCAAATAGCATTCCGTTTAAGTTAAGTTGTTGTAAGTTAATGTTTTATTGGTTTTTATGACTTTCTGATTACACGATATATCGTAATTTTATGAACTGAAATGAGGTTATTTATAAAAACGATAGTATTTTAATTAGGGCTATTTCTTAAATTTACGCTATCACCAGAAATACCACAATTACTGTTTATGGAAAAGCCGACAGATCAGACTGCAATTATAATGAACCGACTGCAGGAAAGAGAACGGGAACAAATGCTGATACTGTCAATTTGCAGCACACTATCTCAGGCTTTAACAAAAGAAGAACTGGATACTGTGGTAAGCGGTGTCTTAAAAGAACAGTTGAATTTTGATGATTTTATTTTGGCCTGTTCCAACGATATCGAAACGGAATATCACATTTTGTATCAATTTTTACAGAAAAATCAAGAGTTTAAAAGTCATGTTGTAAAAGATGGTTTTTTTGATCTTTGTCTGGATTCTGCCGATACCGTTATTTTTGATCTAAAAACATTAAACGATAAAAAGAATAATTTCCCCCCTTACATTACTACTGCAAATAACAAAGGTTTTAGAAATGGGATTGGGGTTTGCCTTCCTTATATTAAAGGAAACAGAAATGTACTTTTTCTATTCTTTAAAAATGCGATAACCTTCAGCAGAGAATCAAACCGAATTATTAGGGGAATTGCTGTGCAGCTTTCTATAACAGTCAGGAATATGGTTTTGAATCAGGAATATGAAAGCCAGATTAAAGAACTGAAAAGACTGAAAAGCAATTCAGCCGAAAAAAAGGAGAATCCCGTAACAAAAAACGAAGGTTTTCATGGAATTATTGGAAAAAGTGATGCCATGCAAAACGTTTGCGAATTGATTGAACAAGTGGCATTTTCTGCATCTACCGTTTTGATTTCCGGCGAAACCGGAACAGGAAAAGAACTCATTGCAAGTGCTATTCATAAATTATCTCTGGCCGGATCTGAAAAAATGATCAAGGTAAATTGTGCCTCGATTCCGGTAAATTTAATTGAAAGTGAATTATTCGGACACGAAAAAGGTGCTTTTACGGGAGCGGCAGAATTAAGAATTGGCAAATTTGAGCAGGCACATAACGGAACCATTTTCCTGGATGAAATAGGCGAAATGCCTTTAGAATTGCAAGGGAAACTGCTTCGCGTACTGCAGGAAAAAGAAATAGAAAGAATTGGCGGTAAAAATACCATAAAAGTAAATGTCAGGGTGATTGCGGCCACAAACAGGATACTCGAAAAAGAAGTAGCAGAAGGACGTTTTAGAAGAGATTTGTATTATCGGCTTAATGTGTTTCCTATTATATTGCCTTCTTTACGTGATCGCATAGGAGATATTGAGGTATTGGGAAATTTTTTCCTGGAGAAACATAGTAAAAAAACAGGGAAAAAAATTAAAGGGTTTTCTAAAAAAGTGCTTAACAGCATGATGGCAAATGCATGGCCGGGAAATGTACGGGAATTAGAAAACACTATAGAAAGAAGTATTTTATTTGCAAAAGGCGATAAGATAAAAGAGATGACTTTTCCTGAGATTTTTATAAAAGAAACGACTAATACCGAAAACGAATTTTATAGCAAAACGCTGCAGGAAGTAGAGAAGGAGCACATCTTAAAAGTAGTAAAAAAATGCAACGGAAGAATTTCAGGTCCGCAGGGTGCAGCAGTTTTACTGGGTTTACCGGGAACAACACTGATTTCTAAAATGCAGAAACTGGGAATAAAAAAAGAACATTTTTTTTAAGTTGATTTATTCCTCTACCACATTTATTTTTCCTGAAGAAAGAGCCCAGAACACCAATAAAACCATACTAATGGTCAAAGCAACTGCCGGAAACTGAAAAGAAATTCCAAAAGCAATTAAATAGGTTGGGAGTCCATACAAATAATTATTTCTTATTTTTCGGATAGCCGAATTTGTAATTCCCGGGCGTAAAAGCTTTTTGTTAGTACTCGCAATATACCATAGAAGATTGTACGAAATATTGATCAGCACAAAGATTCCGGTATAAATCGCTACAGCAATGCCGGAAGCTTCTCCGTCAAAAAAACGGGCTAATAAAGCAGTTGGGTAGGAGACGGCAGAAACGAGAAAAAGAATCAGTCCGTTTGCAAACATAATGGCAGTATTACGACTGTAAATTTGTTTGAAAATCTTGTGATGATTAACCCACATGATAAAAATACTGAAAAAAGAAAGCGTAAAAGCCAGATACGATGTCCATTCGCCTTTTAGATATACCAAAAGACCGGTGCCGTTTTTTACAGCATTTGTGTCCGGAACATGAAGATCCAGAACCAAAAGTGTAATGGCAATTGCAAAAACAGCATCGCTAAAGTTCTCAATTCGTACGGTTTCTTTTTCCATTTTATTATTTTTATATAATCATTTTAACCGCAAAGTTCGCAAAGATTTTTAGCCAATATTACGTTTGAAAAACAGAAAGTTCGCAAAGCCAAATCAACACAAAGCTTTGTGAAATCTGTGTTTTTTTTAATAATTCCTTGCGACCTTTGCGTAAACCTTTGTGAACTTTTCGATTAATTTTTTTCCTGATTTTTTATAATTTTATAAATATTGATTTTCGCAATTTCGTTTCCATATTTTTGGTCTTGTGTCCTTTTCCCGTGGTATCTTCGACCAATAAAACTGAACCTGTTTCAAAAGTTCTTTTTTCACCCAGTGAAGTTTCAATTTCTACGCCACCTTCAAGTAAAATGATATATTGACGGTCCGGGGCATTATGAAAATCATAATCATAAGAAGGTTTGACTTCTCTGAAAACTATTGATTTTACGGGTTCATCATCAGATAAAAAACCGATCTCGCCCTTATCTTTCAACGGAACTTCAAAATCCTCAAAATGACTTTCTCCATTTGCATCGCTGTAAACGCGGGTTATCGTAATCATTATTTTTTAGAGAAAATAAGTTCGTTTGCCAGATCTACTTCGTCCTGACTTATGGTATGCCCCATATTGTCGTAGATTTTTTTGGTAACTGATGCCCCTAATTTTTTTAAAAGCGCTTCTGTTTCATTGACTCTTTCAACCGGAACATGAAAATCAGGATCGCTGGTTCCTATAAAAACAGGTGTATTTTCGAAGTTTCCGGCGTAATGATCTTCATAGACTTTATCACCAATGAGTCCGCCTGTAAAAGCCACAATACCACCGTATTTGGCCGCATTTCTGGCTGTAAATTCTAAAGCAAGGCAAGCACCCTGAGAAAATCCAAGAAAATAAATATTCTCTTTTTCAATTCCGTTTTGCTGAATGGCGACAACAACCTGATGAATGTCATCTAATGATTTTGAAAACGAAGGTTCATTTTCATTAATAGGAACTAAAAATGAATAAGGATACCAGGTTCTGTTTTCAGCCTGAGGCGCAACCAATGCAAAATCATCGACTTTAAGATGTTTCGCAACCGAAAGAATATCATGCGCACCGGCACCGCGCCCGTGAATCATAATCAAAGCCTTTTTGGCTTGATTTAATGGCACACCGTCTGTTATAATTTCTGTATTCATGAGTTTTTGTTTTTTTGATTAATGGGTTTTGGTAACACATTTTTTTTACACAATCCTGTCATGTCGACGGAGGAGAAATCTCAGTAAGTAACTCTGCAACGAGAATCCAATCTTTGTCGGGCTTCTTGCGGAGATTTCCTGTTCGTCGAAATGACAAACTTTGGTGACATACTTGTCAGGAATTAATTATTTTTTCCAGATGTCCTGATAGTCGTCCGGATGTCTTTTGAATTGGGCGTGTACGTAAGGACAAAGCGGCAAGACCTTTAAATTATTGGCACGCACATACGAAACCATTTCTTCAAGAAGTTTTTTGGCATATCCTTTTCCTTCGGCTTCCGGTTCAACTCCTGTGTGGTAAACGGTCAACAGATCATCTTTGATGCTTACGGTCATTTCGCCTAATTTTTTATCTTCCACATAGAGATTAAAAGCCCCATGTTTTTTTTCGTCTAATTCTAATTTTATTGTTTCCATATCGTTTTAAATATATCCTTGTTTGATTCCTAATTTTTTCATTTTTGAGTACAAAGTCTGGGATTGCATTTTCAGCAGTTCTGCAGCTCCTCCGGGTCCCGAAACTTTGCCGCCACAGATTTGAAGTGCATTCATAATATGTTCTTTTTCCATTTCTTCCATAGACCTCATTTTTCCGCTGGTTTTTTCTAAATGCCCGGAATTACCTGAAGGAAGATCAAAATTTTCAATTTCATTTGTTTTGGCAAGCAGGACATTTCGTTCTATCAAATGTTCTAATTCCCTAATATTTCCCGGCCAGTCGTATTGCTTTAATTGTTCTAAAGCAGCTTCACTTATACTGTTTACATTTTTTCTTGAACTCGCCGCATATTTTTTTAGAAAGTGATTTGCCAGTGCTTCAATATCTGCTGCACGTTCTTTCAGTGTTGGCAATTGTATCGGAAATACATTTAACCTGTAATACAAATCAAGTCTGAAACGTCCTTCGGCAACTTCTTTTTCCAGGGATCTGTTGGTTGCTGCAACAATACGAACATTGATTTTAATGGTTTTATTGCCCCCAAGTCTCTCAATTTCTTTTTCCTGTAAAACGCGTAATAACTTTACCTGAGAATCGAGTGGTAATTCGCCTATTTCATCCAGGAAAATGGTTCCATTATGAGCCTGTTCAAATTTTCCAATGCGTAGCGTATTCGCTCCGGTAAAAGCCCCTTTTTCGTGTCCGAAAAGTTCTGATTCGATTAAAGAATGCGGCAAGGCAGCACAATTAACAACGACAATAGGATTTGATTTATGTGCCGAAAGATCGTGTATAGAATGTGCGACCCTTTCTTTTCCTGTTCCGCTTTCGCCCAAAATCAATACTGAAGTTTCGGCCGGTGCTACAATTTGTATCTTTTCAATGACTTCTTTTAAAAGTACGCTTTCACCAATGATTCCTTCAATTTCCTGATTTCCGGTATCAATTATAACGTTTGTTAAAGTTCCGTTTTCCTGATCAAATCTATATTTGGCAATGTCAAGCATGACAATAAGGTCTCTTTCCCGAAAAGGCTTAACCATAAAACCATAAGGATGAGTTGCTTTTACAGCTTCTAATGTAGTCTGGTTGGTATTTGCAGAAATGTATAAAAAAGGCAATTGCATTTCCCGCAACTCCCATGCAAGGTCAATTCCTGTCAAAGTACCTTTTAGCATGATATCCAGCAATACCCAGTCCGGCCTTTTATCTTCGATTAGTTTGCGCGCCTGAACCACAGAAGAAGCAATACCGGTTATTTGATAACCTGCTTTGATTAACATGATCTTTAAATCATTTGCTACTATAAATTCATCTTCAACAATTAGAATTTTCTCCTTCATTTTCTATTTATATATTTTCAGAATTTTCAGTAGTGACTTCAAATTCTGTGTTTCTTGTAAATGTAATTGTGATTTTCAGTCCGTTATCATTTTTCATGTCAAAAGTGCCATCAATCTGATCGCTTAATCCCATCATTAAATTCATACCAAGAGAATCTCTTTCTGTATCTTCAAAATGTTCAGGAAGCCCAACGCCGTTATCTGCAATCAGCAGCTTATAATTGTTGTCGCCTGTATTTTTAAGCACAATAATTACTTCTCCTTTTCTGTCTGACGGAAAAGCATATTTAATTGCATTATTAATTGCTTCATTTATGATTAATCCCATAGGCACTGCCTGAGCAACATCAAGATAGGTTTTTTCGACATCCAGAACAAAATTGATTTTTTTATCGGTATCAAAACATTCTTTCATGTAATTGATTAACTCATAAATATACCATGACATATCTATATTGGCCAGATTATCAGATTGATATAATTTTTGATGTATCAATGACATCGCATGCATTCTGTGCTGGCTGTTTTGTATGGCCATTAGGGCATCTTCGTTATCCAGATAAGCTGATTGTGTATTTAATAAACTAATCACAATCTGGAGATTATTTTTTACACGATGATGTATTTCCTTCAGAAGCCATTCTTTTTCAATCAGCATTTTTTTATTTAGTTCGTTTTGTTCATTAATCTGCTGACGTTTGATTTCCAGTTCCTCGTTCTTTTTCTTTTTTAATCTAAAACTATTGTATAGTAATGCCAGAAAAAGAAACAAAACCAAAACACCTCCTATAAAAACGTATTTTATAATGGTATCGTTATGAATCTGTATTTTTTGCAATTTAGCTTCCTGTGTAAGCAAATCGATATTTCTATCCTTTTTTTCACTCTCAAATTCTACCTGAAGACTGTTAATTTGTTTACTTTTTTCTCCTTTAAAAACTGAATCAGAAAGACTTTTGTACAGTTGATAATGTTTTATGGCATTAAGATAATCTCCGCGGGAGGAATCTGCTTTAAACCATATTAAATAGCTCTCGGACCTGATATTATTATTTCCGGACGCTGCCGCAAGTGAATCCAAATGTTTGATTGTGCGGTAGAAATCATCGAATTTTTTTATTTGATACTGATATGAGGCAAAGCTTCTTAAAACAGCAACACTGTTACCGTTTCTATCGGCATTTTCTCCGTAGTAATTCGCCAGTATTTTATAGTAAATTGCTGCTTTAGGATTGTCTTTCAAAATCCTGTAGATATTAAACAGAAGGTAATTCTCGACCATCTTTCTCTCCACGTTAGAGGTCGGAAATTTAACCTGCATCTCTTTGATCAGTTTAAGAGCATCTTTTTCCTTTTTCTGACGGATAAGCAATGAACAAAGATTTTCACCAATTGTTCTTACATACTCTGTGTCCTTATAATATTTGGCAATCTCTATTGCTTTGTACCAATATTCCTCTGCCTTGTCATTTTGGCGGAGGTAGTAATAAACTATAGCTGCACGATTGTATATCGAACTAAGCTGCAATGAATTGTCACGCATGGTTAGTGCTGTTTTTTCGGCCAACAGAGCATACTTAAGTGCTTCAGGATAATTTCCTTTTTGAGTATTTACTTCAGAAAGTATATTATAAACACCTTGTAATGCTGCAAAATGGATTGTTTTATACAACGCGAGTGATTCCTGTAAAAGAGGATCTGCCTTATCAGGGTCCTCGTTACTGCTATACAATTCACCAAGCTCTTTTAATGTGGTTGCCTGTTTTTCTTTTGCCCCGGCTTTTTTAAACAGTTCAATAGCCTTTTTTTTGAAGATGGCTTTTTTATCCGGTTCATTTTCATAAATAGCGAGTTCAGCATAGCTTTCTCCCTGCTGTTCTGTCATATTATTTTTTTGAAAATAGGAAAGTGCTTCATTAGCCTTTTTTAATGCATTTTTTGTATCTCCTTTTTCTCTGTAAATCTGTGCGTCTAAAAGTATGGCTTTGCCTTTTCCGGGTTTATAGCCTGTATGACTACTGAGTTTTTTTGCTTCAGTATTGATTGTAGCTGCACTATCAAGATCTGTTTTAAACTCACCTGGTTTAGTAAGGTAATAATGGCTCAACGCTAAAAGTAATTCGATTTTTTGCGGGTCACTTTTAGCTAAAGCAATTTTATTTTTTAATTGATCGGGATCTTCTTTTGACTGTGTAATTCCAGATGTGCTTATAAGTAAAAATAATGCCGCAGCGTATAACTTGCAGCTGTATTTTTTGGCAGAAATAAAAGGGATAAAATTCATTTTTTAAAGATAATATATTATCATAAATCCGCAACTTCACAAGCAGGTTTGTTTAATTTTCACGGTGGTAGCAGTAGCATATTATCATTGCTGCTCCGGGCAAAATCAAAGTGCCCAATCCGAAAAATTTTCCGGCAACTGCCCCTAAAAAACACCCAATAAGAAACCCGATTATGGTAACCAGTTGTTTCTTAAAACTTAGTAACACTTCAGGATCTTTTAGTCTGTTTTTTAATAAGTTTCCTAAATCAAGTGAAGCCTGTGTAACATTTCCGGTCATCATGGTTGTGGGTCCGTGTGTTTCTTTGCTGTAAAGTTTTCCAAAAGCATTCTGAAGTCCCATTGCAAATACAGTTGTCATTGCTACGGTATACATAGTCCATTCTGAAAAAATCTCTAAGTAACCAAAAACATAAGAAGCAATACCGCTTAAAACCAGTATTATACCTTCCCAAAATAAGATTGTATACCGATTGGTACTTTTTAAGGCAATTCTTCCTCCGGTAATAACAGCGATTATAAATACAGGAAAAGTGAGCAGTTTTATCCAGGCATGAACATCAGAACCTTTGATAATCTGATAAGCAAAGACAATAAAGTTGCCCGTAACATGCGCCGAAAATATAGAATCTGCCGCAACAAAAGTCACGGTATCGCAATACCCTGCTATCATGGTGAGAAGCAGGGTTACGTACCAAATGTTTTTTTGTATCTCCATAATATGATTATTTAAGGTGGGCACGAAGCATCCAGGCCATTTTTTCGTGATTTTCCAAAAGGCCTGTAATATAATCGCTGGTTCCGGCATCATGCAGTTCTGCAGCGAAATTATTGATGTTTTCACGTAAATGAATTAAAATGCTTTCATGATCTGCCAATAGTTCTTTGATGTAACCCGTGCTGTCGTTTTTCTCTCTGGATTCTTCGGTAAGATGTGTCAGCGCCAGATATTCTTTTAAAGTTCCGGGAGCATAATGACCCAAAGTTCTGATTCTTTCTGCAACCGCATCTACAACTTCGTCAAGCGCTTCGTATTGCTGTTCGAAGAAAAGATGTTTGTTATAGAAATCCGGACCTTCAACATTCCAGTGTGCTTTTTTTGTTTTGGTATACAGTACAAATTCGTCAGCCAAAACTTTTGATAATACGTCGACTACTTTGTTGATGCTTTCTTGTTTAATTCCGATGTTTGCTTTCATTTTAAATTTGGTTTAATAAATAATAATCAAGTGAATATTTTCCGGCTCCAAGAGCAAGGATTAATAATAGGGACAAGGTGTACATGTACGGAACGTCGCGTACTTCGAGTGAATCTTTTCTGTGTACCACAAAATATCCAACTGCAGTAACGCCAATGGTTGGCAATACCACAAGTCGGGTTCCGATACCCAGAATAATTAGAAACGGAACTATGGTATCAGAAAAAGTGGCGACGAATCCGTTTAGCTTTTCAGGTAAATGCAACGGATTTGGTACGTGTTCCCTTTGTCCGTTTTCAACCCTGAATTTCTTCATTCCGTGAACTCTGAAAAGTTCAATGGCTAATAAAATTCTAAAGATCAGCAGTGCCAGATTATTAAATGATGTTCCTAAATCTGAATACAGGATTTGTTTTATAATTTCGATCATTTTTTTAAAATTTAGAAGGCAAAACAGGAACAACCCAGGGCGCCCCAAAATGCATTATAGTTATTTACAGGTACATTGCTCAATCGGGCGACATCATGACTATGGGCGTGAACATCACAGCTGCCGCTGCAACTGTGTATTTGAGAAGTCAGACCTGGTTTTGCATCTGCTTTTGCGTTCTTTTCGATAGTATTCTGGAAATTACTTCTTGCCGGATATCCGTTGTAAATATTGGTTGGTGACCAGTCCGGTAATATTGGAATATGCGGCGGAGAAAACGAAGAGAAATCACCATTGGCATACACAATTTTTCCGTCGACAATTGTCAAATCAGCTTCGATTTTCTTAATTTCTTCGTCTTCAATAGTAAAATAATCACGATCCAAAACTACGAGATCAGCAAACATTCCGGTTTTGATATCGCCTTTTTTGGCTTGTTCCTGCGAGAACCATGCACTTCCTCTGGTGTACAATTCAAGAGCGGTTTCCCGGTTTAATCGGCTTTCGTTATACAATTGCAAACCTCCAACGGTTTTCCCAACTGTCATCCAATACATGGAAACCCACGGATTGTAACTGCTTACTCTTGTAGCATCAGAACCTCCGCCAACAGGAACTTCCATTTCAAGCATTTTTTTTATTGGAGGTGTATTTTCGGCTGCTTTTACGCCATATCGATCTGTGAAATATTCACCCTGATACGCCATTCTGCTTTGTATAGCAATACCACCGCCTAAGTTTTTGACACGTTCAATGTTTCTTTCATCAATGGTTTCGGCATGGTCAAATATCCAGGGTAATCCGTTAAACGGAATTTCCTGATTGATCTTTTCAAATACATTTAAAAATCTCGTAATGCTTTCGTTATAAGTCGCGTGAAGTCTGAACGGCCAGCGGTTTTCAACCAAAAGACGGACTACTTTTTCCAGTTCTGCTTCCATGTTTTCAGGAAGATCAGGTCTTGGCTGCAGGAAATCTTCAAAATCGGCAGCTGAAAAAACCAGCATTTCACCTGCACCATTATGTCGGTACATATCATCGCCCTGATATAATTTTACGGTATCGATCCAATCCTCAAAATCTTCAAATTCATGTTTTGGTTTTTGCGTAAAAAGATTATAAGCGATTCTTACGGTAAGCTGTTTCTTTTCGTTCAATTCATTAACGACTTTATAATCGTCGGGAAAATTCTGAAAACCTCCTCCGGCATCTATAACACTTGTGATCCCGAAACGATTCAGTTCTTTCATGAAATGACGCGTTGAATTGATCTGGTGTTCATACGAAAGCGTAGGACCTTTTGCTAAAGTCGAATATAAAATCATGGCATTTGGTGTCGCAATAATAAGACCCGTTGGTTCACCATTTGAATCGCGCTCGATTTGTCCTCCCGGAGGTGCAGGCGTATTTTTGGTATACCCAACTGCTTTTAATGCCGCTCTGTTCATAATTGCGCGATCGTACAAATGCAGGATAAAAACAGGCGTTTCCGGTGCAATGGCATTGATTTCCTGTAAAGTCGGCATTCTGCGCTCCGCAAACTGAAACTCAGACCATCCGCCTACCACACGAACCCATTGCGGATTTGGTGTACGATCTACTTGTTCTTTCAACATTCGAAGTGCATCTGCCAGTGAAGGAACGCCATCCCAACGCAATTCTAAATTATAGTTTAAACCGCCTCGAATAAGATGAATGTGCGAATCGTTGATTCCGGGAACCACTCTTCTGTTCTGAAGGTCGATTATTTTAGTTTCCTTAGAGGCAAATTCCATTACATTGCTGTCGTTTCCTACTGCGATAAACTTTCCGTCTTTGATGGCAACGGCCGTCACAGTTGGCGTTTCGGCATTGAAACTATGAATTTTGCCGTTGAATAAAATGAGATCTGCTTTCATAATTCGATTATTTAGCGTTAAGTTTCGCAATTGCTTCTTTTATACCTTCGCCTGCGACATTATAGAATGCAGGGCCTGCAAGCAAAGTAATTTTGGTTAAAGGCTTGTGATTTGATAATTTTTTTTCAGTTAAATACGTCTCTGTCCTGTAAGCTTCAAATGAACCTAAAACCACATTTGTAGCAATTAAAGCGGTTGGAGAATCGATTCCGGCATCTTTGATATCGCTTGCAAAGGCATAATTGCTTACGCCCAGACGCAAAGCTTCGCGCATGGCAACACTTCCTACACTGATCATTAAATCCGGCGTAAATTTATTGCGGTCCCCAAGACCAATAATTAATAATTTCTTAGCTGCAAGAGTACCTTTTGGAGGTGTAATCAATAACGTTTCTAATGCATGACCTGTAAATTTTCCGCTTTTGCGTAATTCAGTAATAACTCCTTTTAACGCATCGTCTAAATGCACCATTCCGTTTAGGTTTGCAGGCAGGGCAGGAGGATTGAAGATGTCACCTTCAGTATATTCAAAAACACAGGCAACTTGTAGTTCTGTATCGGTTGCAGATGGTCCCTGAACCAATCCGTTTATGGCAACTCCGTCAACTTTTCCCCAGGTAACAGTAGTTCCCAGTGAAGCCATTTTGGTTTCAGGGGCAGTTTGTGCAAAAGTGGTATTGGTAAATGAACCAGCAAAGAAAATGGAGATAAAAAGAATTAGAGTAGCATATCTAAGTCTGTATGTGTTGAAAATCGCTATATTTTTCATAGTTATGAATTTAGTTAATTCGTTTAAGTGTAATGTGATTTTTTAAACACATAGAGACATAGATTATATTCTGAAATAAATAAAAAAAGAATAAAAAGAAACTAGTTTCTCACACATAGCTCTGTGTATAAATGCAAGTGAAACGCCTTTTTTTAAAAGTACTAAATCTATGTTTCTATGTGTTTATAATGATTATGTTCAATTAATTATATGAGTTTGTTTATTGTTTAAAATTTAAATCCGAGTCTGGCATTAAAGAAAACGCCGTCTTTTGAATTTGGAATAATGTCGTCGATAAAAGCACCGGTTTTGAAATATTGAATACCGCTGACTACTGATATATACTTGTTAATACTATAGGTGAAATTAGCCAGATAAGCCGTCCCGATATAACGTTCGTCTGAAGCACTTCCGGGAAGATTCAGTGTGCCGCTTGGCCTGTAAACACCATCCTGTAGTGAATATCTCCAGTTGAAAACCACATCGACCTGCATCTTTAACTGTGGCAATAAATCCATCGTGGCATAAGGATGAATGTCGATAAGGTTTACCGGACCCACTTGCGGACTAAAACCAAAATATCCTCCTTTTGGATACAATGGATTAAACGTTTGCAGGTTTCCATTGCCTTGGTTTTGATCTCCTGAGATATAATCATTCCGAAGGTTTATGGTAGGCTTGAATTTGATGTTTTCAAAGGAATACCCCAAATCTGCAGAAGCCGTCCAGGCATTAATATCGCCGGAACCAAAACTTCCAAACTGATAAGCGGCTTCGAGATTGTAAATAAAACCCCCACCATATTTCCATAGTCTTGCACCTACGGTATGTCTTTTTTCAGGAGCAATTCCTTCTTCAAACAACGATTCATCTCTTCGAATTCCGAGATAATAAAGATCCAGATTTCCTGCTTTCGGGAATATTATTTTAGAATAAACTCCCCATAGATTGAGCTGTTTCGACATTTTATTATCAAAAACTCCTTTGTAAACGGTGTCTGCCATCATAGCAAATCCATCAATCGAGAATCTTGCAGACGTATACATTATTTTTCCTCCTGTAAAATAAAGTCTGGCATTTGGACCTTCTCTTACCGAAATCAATCTTCCGGAGCCATAATCCAATTCTTGTCTTCCGGCACGAATGGTAAGTTTCTTATCTTCTTTTTGATATACATTAACATCCAAAAAAAGATTCTGAACATTCAGTTGATCTTCATCAATTCCTCTTGGGCCGTTGACTCTTCCGTCCTGCAAGGCACTTCTAAGCTGTGCAAATATTCTAAAGGTTTTTCCCAGATGAAGATCAGCATGGAGATCATAACGCTGTAGGAAGAAATTGTTGTGACCAATGTTTAATCTTCCCCAATCTTCGTTGTTGAAATCAACATATTCATATCGGGCTTCACCTCCAAAAGACATATAAAAATCTTTGGTTTTGTTTAACGGAACGAATTTTAGATTTTCATAAAAATTTCTGGTCGAGTCTTTTAGAAATTCGTAGTTTTCGTCATAACGCAACAGCTTAAAATTTTGAGCAGAAACCATGCTTCCCATTAAAAGAAAAGAAAGTATAATGACCTTTAAGTTGTGCGATATGGATGTTGGTGATTTCAAGATTTGGGGTGTGTTTTATTTTTGTTTCAAGTTTAAGGTTTCAAGTTTCAGGTTGAAATGAATTAGTGTTTCAGCATGTTGTGTGCGTAATGAATTCCTAATCCATAAGATCCGCCGTATTTTTTCATTAAGTTCGTTACCGGAACATAGGTTTCCTGACGTGCCCAATCTCTTTGAAGTTCCAATAAATATTGAATAGATGTTACTGGTTTTACGCCCACTTGTATCATTCTCTGAATAGCACGTTCGTGCGCTTCCTTGCTTACATCACCACAGGCATCCGTAATTACATAAACGTCATAACCTTCGTCAATAGCAGAAAGGGCAGGGCCAACGATGCAGACACCTGTCCACAATCCTGCAAGAACTAATTTTTGTTTTTTTGTTCCGGTAATCGCTTTATAGGCATTTTCGTCTTCCCAGGTATTCATGGTCGTACGGTCAATATATCCTGAAGTTTCGATTGGGTAAAATTCCTGAACTTCCGGAAAAACAGGACCGGAAAAGCTCTCTTCGGCTACAGTTGTAACTATGGTTGGTACATTAAAGATTTTTGATGCGCCAGCGATAATGGCAACATTCGTACGCAATTCGCTTAGCGGAATACTTGTTGTAGCGAATGCCATTTGTCCTTCAAAGTCAATTAATACTAATGCGTGATTATCAGGAGATAATAAATTTACTGATGGTTTCATATGGTTTTATGTTTAATTTTATTGGTTAAGCCAACAAGATGCCAAATTAGTAACTGATTGTCATGTTGTTGTTTATGTTTTAAAGCGGTTCTTTTTAATTACGATATTCCGTAAATTTATTATCGCTTTTTTAATTTATAAAGAATGTGTTGAAAGCTTTTTGATCATTTCTGAAGAAACAGCATCGGCATAAATTCCAAAAGCACTGGTTAAAACACCTTTTATGTTATAGATTTCAGATATAATTCCGTAAACAATATCTTCATCTCCAGGATCTGTATCTCCTTCAAAACGAAATAGATATTCAATTTTGAAATCTTCAGGCGACATCGTTTGTGTATTGTTATTATACCGAATACAGTTTTCGTCAAGATTAAAATTTTCAGTAAAACCTTGCTGATTCAGCCATTGTAAAGCTTCGGTAACAGTATCAAAAGCGGGTTGTTGAATTGAACTCATAGTTGGAAAATTTAAAACTGCCTGCAAAGACAAACCATCAGGCAGTTTTGATTAATTTTAAAGAGTGTGTGCTTATGATTTAATAAAATCCAGAATATCTTTATTGATGGTGTCTGCCTCTGTAGTTGGCATACCATGAGGAAAGCCGGGATAAGAAATTAGTTTTCCGTTTTTCAAAAGTTTTGCTGCTTTTGGTGCCTGAGCATAAGGTACTATCTGATCATCTTCTCCGTGCAACACAAGAACAGGGATATCCAGACTTTTGAGATCTTCGGTAAAATCTGATTCAGAAAACGCTTTTATTCCTTCATAATGAGCCAATACGGAACCCATCATTCCCTGACGCCACCAATTGTGTTTTATTCCTTCCTGAACTGTTTTTCCTTCGCGGTTCCATCCGTAAAACGGAATAGGGAAGTCATAAAAATATTGTGCTCTGTTAAATCCTGTCCCTTGTCTTATTTCATCAAATACAGACAATGGCACACCTTCTGGATTGGTTTCATTTTTTATCATTATTGGTGTTACGGCACTAATAATTACTGCTTTTGCAACACGTTCTTTTCCATATTTTGCTGCATAACGTACCACTTCACCACCTCCGGTTGAATGACCGATGTGAATAGCGTCTTTTAAATCAAGTGAAGCTGTAAGTTCCGCTATATCTGCCGCGTAAGTTTCCATATTATTTCCCTCTGAACTTTGACCAGAACGACCATGTCCGCGACGGTCATGTGCAATAACGCGGTATCCCTGTTTTAGGAAAAACATCATTTGTGCATCCCAGTCATCACTAGATAATGGCCATCCGTGGTGAAAAACAATTGGCTGACCCGTTCCCCAATCTTTGTAATAAATTTCTGTTCCGTCTTGTACTTTAATTGTGCTCATTTTTTTATGGTTTTAAATTATTAAATTCCAGTTGTTAATTTCTTTTACAAACTTACAGCAGGTTCGAAAGTCTGTCGATTAATGTAGATTAAGAAAAAACTTAATTTTGTTTTTTATTAATTCCTGCTAAATTTTTTTCTTTGTGCTGAGATTGCCGGATCTTATTGTGAAGTTCTGTTTTCATATTATGTATTTTTAAATTAATATTATTTACATAACCTAAATTACGAAAAACATGCCTTGTTTTTTAATTATTTGTCTTTCAGTGATTTAATTGTTTTTCTTGTGTTATTTATTTACGATATATCGTAAATTTATTGATTGACTAATGAGATTTTCTTGTATTTAATAATACATTTTAGTTTAAGAAGATTTAACTCTTTGAAACAAAAAGGGGTAAATGATATTTAAAATTCATAGCTCATCATTTAATTATAGCTTCACATTAAAGGTTTGCTTTTATTTCATTGCATATTCAAGGTTATTTTATTTATTTTGGTGTAGAGTTTACGTTCGGTTTTGTTCCAAAATAATCCTATATTGCTATAACATATGATGAATAGAATTTCATGATAAAACTACAGAGTGCTTGCAGTAAAAAGATAACGGATACTCTGAAGAACAGTTAGATTTGTCAATAAAAAAAATAAAAATTATCTGCTTTTTAAGACATTAAATGCAACAATGGAACTAACAGAAAATAAGGATCTCTTTCAAACCGTTTTTAATTCATCCTCAAGCGGGATTGCCGTGATGCAATTTATGTACAATGATATAGGGAAGGTAGAAGATTTTTCAGTACTGCTTTTTAATACCTTCGCGCTTAATGCCGTTGGTAATATTGACTATAAAGGAAAGCGATACAGTGAGCTTTTTCCGATGGTAAAAGAAACGGGTATTCTGGAAAAATTTATTGAGGTAGCCGAAACCGGAATCACTACTAAATTTGAAAGATGGTATGAAGGTGAGGGAATGAAAAGCTGGTATCGTTTCAATGCTGTAAAGCAGGATCATCTGCTGGTAATTACTACCGAAGACATTACCGAAAGTAAACAATCAGAAATCGCGCTGAAAAAATCACTTGAGTATGCGGAAAAGCAAAAACGCCTTTACGATTCCATTACCAATAATACCCCGGACTTGGTGTATGTATTTAATCTTAATTATAGATTTACTTATGCAAATCAGGCGCTGCTAACCATGTGGGGGAAATCAGCAGAAAATGCTATTGGTCTTGGATTACGCGAAAACGGATACGAGGAATGGCATGCAAGAATGCATGAACAGGAGATAGATGAAATAGTTGCCAGTAAAAAAACAATCAGAGGAACAGTTTCATTCCCGCACGCCGAACTTGGAAGCCGTGTTTATGATTACATTCTGGCTCCTGTTTTAAATGAGAATGGCGATGTGGAAGCTATTGCAGGAACAACCCGCGATATTACCGAATCAAAACGGGCGGCGGAAATACTTGAAAGCCTTGTAGCAGAACGTACTAAAGAATTACAGCGCTCTAACGAAGATTTGCAGCAATTTGCCCATGTAGCGTCTCATGATTTAAAAGAGCCTGTACGAAAAATTAAAACGTTTACCAGTAGGCTTGAAGACCAGCTTAAAGGCAATTTAGACGAATCTGCGGCACGTTTTATTGAAAGAATACACGTTGCAACAGATCGTATGTTTACAATGATAGATGGTGTTTTGGCCTATTCTACAATCAATGAAGGCATGCAGAAACCGGAATGGGTAAATCTAAATGAAGTAATAAAAAATATTGAAACTGATTTGGAAGTCTCTTTACAAAAAACCGACGGAAGAATTTTTTATGCTAATTTGCCTGAGCTGGAAGGTGCTCCGGTATTGCTTTACCAGCTTTTTTATAATCTCATCAACAATTCCATCAAATTTGCTAAAAACAATTTACCGCCACAGATAACGATATCATCAGAAATAAAACAAAACGAGACAAATTTTGCAAGAATCACATTGACGGATAACGGAATAGGTTTTAACCCTGATTATGCCGGACGCATATTTGAAACCTTTACACGCCTGAATCCCAAAGATAAATACGAAGGAACAGGATTAGGCTTATCACTTTGTAAAAAAATTGTGGAGCGTCATGGAGGCAGTATTATTGCAAACGGTGTTCCGGGAGAAGGAACAACATTTATCATAACGCTTCCTTTACAGCAAAAAGAAACAGGTATTTAATATGAACAAAAAAGTAATTTTATTGGCTGATGATGATTTGGATGATACAGAAATGTTTTGTGAGGCATTAGAAGATATAAACCAAAATAGTGTATGTAAATGTGCGGAGAATGGTATGGAGGCCCTTAGGATAATTAACGGGCTTGATACAAAACCCGAACTTATTTTTCTTGACCTTAATATGCCGGTTATGAATGGCTGGGATTGTCTGAAGGAATTAAAAAAAGACAAACAGTATCAGGATATACCTGTAATTATGATCTCGACCTCTTCCCATAAAAAAGATATGGATACTGCTTCGGCCCTGGGAGCCATTTGTTATTTTGTAAAACCTAATAGTTTTAAGGATTTAAAGTTTGTATTGCAATCTATTACTTCAAATCTGGGAAACGGCTTAAAAGATACCATCCTTAATTTGCAGGTCAGTAACCCTGAGCATATTTTTGCCTGTACTGAAAATTAAACTTTTGTAATTTGTTTTTATCCTTCCTGTTGTGAGTTTGCAATACAGCATGAAGTTTACCTTAATGAAATGCAGTTCTCCTTACATAAAATAAAATAATAATGCCTTATCTTTGATAGGCATTTATAAAATTAAGCATTATAAACAGAGTTTTTATTGTGCTGTTTTTTGATGTTTGAGAAAATAAACTTAAGCAGGGAAATGAATAAGAAGACTGTTTAAGCCTAAAATAATTTTAAAAAAATATTATGGAAAATTTAAAGAAAGCATATATAGCCGGAGGGTGTTTTTGGGGAATGGAAGAACTGTTTCGTATACGCCCGGGAGTAAAAGACACGGAAGTAGGTTATATTGGCGGAGAGAACGATAACCCAACATATCAAAACCATCCCGGACATGCAGAAGGAATAGAAATTACATATGACAGTACTCAAACTTCTTTTAAGGAGCTGTTAGATTATTTTTTCAGGATGCATGATCCAACAACTATTGACAGACAGGGAAATGACAGAGGATCAAGTTACAGATCAGCAATATTTTTCCAAAATGAAGAAGAGAAACAAGTTGCAAATGAAGTAATTAAAATTGTTGACGAGTCGGGAAAATGGCATGGCAAAGTGGTTACGACACTTGAACCTTTTATTAAATTCTGGGTTGCTGAAGAAAATCACCAGGATTATCTTATCAAACATCCAAACGGATATACGTGTCATTTTGAGCGATTTGACACTTCCTTTTTATAAAATTAATACATGAGTATTACAACCTCCAAGGTCACTTGATCTTGGAGGTTTTTTTATTTGAAGATGAAATTTTTTAGCTTAAAATAGAGCTCAGCCAATATCAAAATGAGAAGATCGTATCATTTTGATAAGGATGACAGCAACTCATAAAATGGGCGTTCTGGCTGTAAACCAGCTACAGATAAGGCAGGGGCCTTAAATTGACATAAAATCTTCTATTGGTATATAGTTTGAATATTGTATTTCATATTATAAATAAAATCGGAAATACAGTAATTCAATATGAAACCCCAACAAAGAACCTTAGATTTTGCAGGCAAAGATTTTCCATTGCCTGATTCATTCTCAGAAAAAATAAACGGATTACTTCAAAATGAATTTAAGGAAGAATTGCCTGACTTTAGTATTGAAGTAACGAATGCCAGCCATGTTTTTTGGGTAAAAGAAATTTGTGAAGTCACATTGTCCTCTGCTTTAGCAAGAGGAACAGGCATCTCCGGGCGCTCTCCTGAATTGCTTGAGGAAAAAATTACAAATGGCGAAGCGGTTATTGCTTTTGCATCAGATGGGAGATGGGCAGGTTTTTCTTTTATCTCTTCGTGGGACAAGGGGCAATATGTTTCTAATTCAGGATTGATAGTTGCGCCTGAATTCAGGCATACAGGTCTGGCAAAAAGTATTAAAAGAAAAATTTTTGAGTTAAGCCGTCAAAAATATCCGGACGCAAAGATATTCAGTCTGACTACAGGTTTAGCCGTAATGAAAATGAATCATGAACTCGGTTTTGAACCAGTTACTTACTCAGAGCTTACAAGCGATGCCATGTTCTGGGAAAATTGTAAATCCTGTATCAATTGCCCCATATTAATGAATAAAGAAAGAAAAAACTGTTTATGTACCGCTATGCTGTATGATCCCAAAAGAGTACAGCCGGGATGTATTATCTAATTAGATAGCGTTTTATTAGGCGTCTTTTCTCTTTAAACAGCGTCCCCGGGGTTCATCACCTTCATGAAGCACAATTTCGGAATGCAGGAACTCTGCGGCATCTGCTGAATCTTTGACTTTAGTAGCACTGCGTTCTAACATTTCTGCTTCAAACTCCGTTAAAACACTTTTCCTGATGCCGGATTTTCTCCATTGGGATAAAGGCTTACATCCTTTCGAGATTGCCCGGGCGAGCGAAAGAGCATCTAATAAGGCTTGGTTTGCGCCTTGTCCTTTAAACGGACTCATTGGGTGGGCAGCGTCTCCAATAAGAGTCGCTTTTCCGTTTTTCTCCAGCAATTCGGGTCTGAGTAATTCGCGGTCATAAACAGGATAACCGGAAACTTGTGCTTCGAGTGTAGCAGATAAAATCTGAGGAATAGGATCGTGCCATTGTGTTCTTCGGCACGCTTCTTCCTTAAGTGCTTTAGGTCCCTGAGCACTTAATGCCTTGGCTTCGTCTTCAGACATTGGGAAGCTAAGCTGCCACATTACGGAGTCTGATGTATAAGGCATCATGTAAATTCGCTCATTGCCATTGGCAGTTTGAAAAACAGTAGCCGAATCCAGTAAAGAACTATTAAGTCCTTCGAGAGTTTTCAATGCGCAAATTCCCAATATCACAATACAGCCCAGGTAGCGCAAAGGAGCAACGTCTTCACCAATCAGTAATTTACGCACCGAACTCCGAATGCCATCGGCTCCAACCACAAGATCAGCTTTAGCATTCTTTATTTCTCCATTTACCTGAAAGCTCAAATCAACACCTTCGCCATCACATGCCTTAAAATCAATTAACTGATGGTTCCATTGTATCACAGAATGCCCGTCCAGTTGTTTCAGCAGGGCTAAACGTAGCGATTGTCGTGCGATATGCACATTTGTACGTTTGGGAGATGTTTTGATTTCTGACTGTAACCACTTTCTGATTCCCCACTCCCCAATCACTTTTCCTTCAGTAGTATGAACCACATGTCTGGTGGAAATTACTCCTTCTTCTAAGGATAAAATCCCCAGACCTTCAATTGCCTTACTGGCTTGTTGCAAAGTAAGTCCGTAGCCCTGAGAACGGGCATCGAAGCTGTTATCCCGTTCATAAATGGTAAAAGGGATTCCGCGGTGCAAACAGGCTACAGCCAGTGCAACGCCGCCAATACCGCCACCAATAATAGCAACGTGCGGGTAGTTTTCTGCATCTGCTTTAGGAGGATTCGCAGAACGAATTAATCCAGATCCGGAACAATTCGGGCAGGAATATAGCGGGGCTTTAGGACGAACAGGAGCAGTACCTTCCTCTTTTGTTTTTTCGAATTGGTCAAGTGCCTGCTGGTAATGAAGTCTTACTTTTTTGCTGAGCCTGCGGCTTTTTTTGCCGCGCCCCTGACATTCAGGACAAATAGTCCAGCCAGATTCTTCATTTTCCGCTTTTTTCACTTCCATTTCTTTCGCTTGATCTGCATTTCTCTCGATAGAAAATACAGCCGGTATATTGATGTTTGCTGCTTATAGCCGCCGCGCAAATTTAGGACAAAAGATTACCAGTACAAAACGAGTTTGGAATTTTAGCTGAAAAGGCACTAATCAAACCACAATAAATCTTTTATCTTTGAAATGGTAAAAACAAACTATGGAAAAGCTTAGAAAACATATTGAAGAAATTATACCTGTTACTGATGAAGAGTTTGAATCGATTAAACCATTTTTCACGATAAGAAGGGTATTAAAAAATCAATATCTGATTCAGCAGGGTGATGATGCCAAATATGAATACATCATTATGAGCGGGATTTTCAGGGTTTTTTACCTTGATGAAGACGGCAAGGAACATATTGTACAATTCGCTACAGAAAATTGGTGGATGTCTGATTATATCGCTTACTTCAATCAAAAGCAGGCCAATATGTACGTTGTATGTATGGAGCCGGGAGAAGTTTTATGCCTCACACTGGAAGGGAGAGAAAAACTTTCTGTTGCGCTTCATAAAATGGAGCATTTTTTTAGAGTTAAACTTACCAAAGGTTATATTGCCCTTCAGCAAAGGGTTATTTCATTGCTTTCTAATAATCCACAGCAGCGATATAAGGAGTTTGCAGAGCTGTATCCAAATCTAATGCAGAAAATTCCAAAAAAATATATTGCTGAATATCTCGGAGTTAGCCGAGAAACCCTTAGCAGGCTTTATTCGGGTACCAAATAGCATAAACTTTTAATTCTCAAAGTGTGATTTCAATCACACTTTTTTTGTGACTTTCCTCCTCGTATTGAGGTAGAAGGCTGCTATAAATTTGCCTTGTAAATAATTCATTAACCACTTAAAAATTTATAGAAATGAAAAAACTTATGATCGCAACACTGGCACTTGCCTTTTTTTCTTCTTATGCACAAAATAAAAAAGAAGATGTAGCAGCAAAACAAAAAACAACCCTTAAAAATGAAACAAAAATGAATAAGAAAATTTTAATTATTGTCTCTAATGCAAATGCAATTGGACCAAATAACAGAAGAACCGGCACGTTTCTTCCTGAAGTAGCGCATCCTTACGCCGAATTCGACAAAGCCAATTATCAAATTGATTTTGCGAGTTTAACCGGAGATACTCCTTATTTAGATGCTCTTAGTTTGGCAAACGATCCACAAAACCTTGCTTTTCTAACAGGAAAAGGCTGGGAAGCCATGCAAAAAGCCGTTAAATTATCTGATGTGGAGGTGAGTAAATACGATGCAATTTTTGTACCTGGCGGATTGGCACCAATGGTTGATATGCCTGAAAATGAACTTCTTAAAAAAGTAATAAAAGAAACCTACGAGCGAAATGCAGTTGTAGGAGCTGTTTGTCACGGTCCTGTATCTTTGTTAAATGTAAAGCTAAGCAACGGATCTTATTTGGTAAATGGTAAAAACATCACATCATTTACAGATGAAGAAGAAAGAGGTTACGCTATTGCGGATGTACCTTTTTTATTGGAAACTGCATTAACCAAACAAGGAGCGAAATTTCATGCTGCTGCAACATGGGCAGCTCACAGTATTGCAGACGGTAATCTCGTTACGGGCCAGAATCCTGCTTCTGCCAAAGGAGTAGCCGAAAAAATGATTGTTATTTTAGAATCTTCTAAAAAATAATATTTCAATAATATCCGATCGTCAATAAATTGCAATTTAAAATAATTATAATAAAAGGAATCAAATGGAAAATGTAAATCCCGTTCATGTTTTTGCAACATGGAAAGTTAAAGAAGGTGAAATTGAGAACGTTTTAAATTTACTAAAACTGGTACATAACGAAAGTATTAAAGAAAGTGGCAATCTGTTTTATACAATTCACCAAAGTACTTCAGATCAGAATACACTAGTATTATTTGAAGGATACACCAATGAAGATGCTGTGACGGAGCACCGAAATTCATCTTATTTTCAGGAAGTGGTTTTGGGGAAAATCGTCCCTTTATTAGAAAAAAGAGAAATTGTTTTAGCGAAATCTTTAGCTATCTAAGATGATGATGGATGATTAAATGTTTATGAACCAGTACTTGTGATTTCTAGTTAAGTTTATTATTTAGCTATAAAAAAAATAGTAACAGATCGACTCTGTTACTATTTTTTTTATGAACTAATTTGTTAATGCTACGTAATGATGAAGAAGTTTTGGATTTTCGGTTTCCTTAATCAGGAAGTGAGCAACATCTGTTCTTGAAATTTTTCCAACTTTCATTCCCTTTTTAAGTGCTGGTACTACTTTGTAACCTGAGTTTGTTTCTCCATTAGTAAGCATACCCGGTCTTATGATTTCCCATTTCAGGGCACTTTGAGCAATTAACTCTTCCATTATAGTTTTATCGGCATATTGCTCTTTTAAAAATAACGAAATTACCATTCGCATAAAAAAGCTTAAATATCGTTTACTTTCTCCTGCTCCAAAACCAGTAATTATAAAAACCGGAGAAGAGAAATTTAGTTCATCAGTAACTTTTATTAATACCCTGGCAATATCAGAAAAGAGGGTAGTTGATTTTTTATTTTTTGTTCCAACAGTTATAAGTACAGCATCAGCATCTTTTATGGCATTTTCTAAATCTATTGGTGATGTGGCACTGCCCTTTATTTTAATCAGTTTGGGATGATTTGGGAACTGATCCGTATTGGTCGATAAGGCCGTGACGGTATGGCCATTTTTAAGCGCTTGTATAACGGACTGTAATCCAATTCCGGCTCCGGCCCCTATAATTGCTATTTTCATTTTAGTTACCGGATTTAATTTTCAGATATTTTTCAGTAGTTTTTTTTGATGCGACCAACAAACTTTCGCTTCCCCATTTCCAGGAAGTTCCGGCTGTTGTCAGGATTTCTGCTCCGGCTTCTTTGGCAATAAGCAATCCGGCAATCCAATTATAGGTATCAAGATCTTCCTGAACAAACAAATCAATTCTTCCTGCGCCAACATAGGCCAATTGCAGTCCGTGTGGTCCATAATTTCGGACTATTCCAAAATTATCAAGCAGTTTAGTAACTGTAGAACCAATTTTTGTATTTAAATTATTATTTGACTTATCCTGATGTCCATACTCAAAAACAGCCAGCATAACTGCGAAATCTGTTTTACGGCTAAGCTGCAATAACTTATCATTCATAAAAGCACCTTCACCATCTTTAGCCCAAAACATTTCATTGGCTAAAGGATCATAAATAACAGAAAAGAAAGGTTTTCCGTTACGTACCAGTGCGAGATTTATAGTCCATCCTGCAATATGCTGAAGATATTGTATAGCTCCATCCATGGCATCACAAAGCCAGTATTCTTCATGTTCAGCAGGATTTCTTTGTGAATTGGTATCAAACTCGTCTCCAATATGCCAGGGTATATTTGGAAATTTCAGGGCTAAATCTTCTCTTAAAGAACTGAGACACAAAGTATCAATATTTTCTAATTGTTTTAAGAGATCGTCCATGTTTGCCGGAAGGACATTTTGCTTATAGTCTTTTAAAAAGACGTCACCTACTTTTCGCACTGCATCGAGTATGAAAGGGATATTGATTTCGTTTTGCATATCTATTATAGTATTAATTATAATGCAAAGCTAGTTGTAACAGGATTCTTAATGTAGTTTCAATGATGGGAAGGATAGTCCTGATCACGGAATTTTTTCCGAAATTCAAGAGGAGTAAGATGAGTTACTTTTTTAAAGAGTTTTCCAAAATAAACAGGCTCATTATAACCAACTTCATAAGCAATTTCCTTAACGCTGTTATCGGTAAAGTATAACAATCTTTTGGCTTCCATAATCGAGGCTTCCTGAATATGAACAGATACGGGAACTCCTGTTAATGATTTTACAGTATCATTTAAATGGGAAATTGATATGGAAAGTGCCGATGCATATTGCGCAGGCTGTTTCCAGTTTTTGAAATGCTCTTTTGTCATGTTTATAAAAGCTTCCTTGATAACGATACCTCGGTTTTCTTTTGTCTTGTCTATTGACAAATTAGAAACTATTTCTCCGGCAATCAGACTTAAAACAGCATTTAGTACGGAATGAATGCTTTTTTGAGTATAATTGTTTGTGTTCTCTGCCTGTATTTTTTCAATTAGATCCATCAGTATGGTAAGCTGATGGCAAAAATTAGATTCCTGTTGCAGTAAAAACGGATTGTTGATTTTATTTTCTAAAAGTTGCAGCACTTCTTTATTCACCAGTGACGGATCAAAACTTATCATCCACCCTTTAGGATCCTGTACGCTAATGATATGATGTACTTCTTCAGGAAAGACACAAAGTAAGGCAGGTGCTGTAAATTCAACATTTTCAAAATCAATATTTAATTTAAATTGTCCGTTTAAAGCTAACATCAATTGACAGTGATTATCCCGGTGTGGTTTAGAAATGTCATGCTCATTGACTTCTTTATTCTCCATACCAACAATAATAATTCCTGCCTTTGCCTGAGAGGAAAGTTTAAATTGTTTAATATTTTGGTTTAGATTTTTCAGGATCAGAAAATGATATTGTGTAAAAGTAAGGAGTTATTTGCTATCAGCAAAAATAGGGATTAAGATTAAAAAGCAGCATAAAAAAAAAATCAACAGTTGATGGCAACGATATTGAAGGATTTACCAGCTATTTTTTAATGAACCCTGATCATGATATCTGTGTTATTCTACTAAATAATATTACGTCTACTTCACTTGAAAGGATTGGTAATTCGATATACAAAATTATAACAGACAAACCTTATTCATTGCCAAAACCGAAACAAGAGATACAGCTAAAGAAAGAAGTTTTGCTGTCGTACGCTGGTAAATATGAGATTTCGGAAAATTACATTGCAGAAGTTACGTTTGAAAACGGCACTTTGTTTCTACAAATCAATACTGACACAAAATTAAAATTGTCAGCCGAAAAAGAAAATGTCTTTTTTATCAAGGAAGAGGATATTACTGTTGAATTCACTTTAAAAGAAAACAAGATATCTGAAATAAAAATAAGACAAGGTGTATCAACAAAAACAGGAGACAAATTACTTGTTTTGCAGTAAAACTACTGCTTATATGATGGCATATTGTATATTCAAAAAAAACTCCATTATTTCTAATGGAGGTCTTTATGCTTGTTTCTAGGATTATTTCATCAGACTGATATTGGTCATCCCGCCATCTGATAGAATTTCAGTACCCACTATAAAAGAAGAATCATCTGATGCCAGAAATACAGCAGCATTGCCAATGTCGGACGGAAGTCCTTGTCTGCCTACAGGTGTAATGTCGATCCAGATTTGTTTTACCTGTTCTAATTGTTCTTCGGGTACGATTTTTCCAAAAACAGGAGTATCAACGGAACCCGGTGAAAGCGTATTAACGCGTATTTTTCTTGACAGCAAATCGAGTGATAAACCTTTTGCCAGGGATATAATAGCCGCTTTTGCAGCTGCATAAATTGTCATTCCGGGTGCGGCACGATGCGCTGCACTTGACCCGATAAGTATGATCGAAGCACCGTCGTTTAGGTAAGGAAGCGATTTTTGCACAGTAAAATAGGGACTTTTTAAGTTGAGATCCATGTAACTGTCATAATTTTCTTCTGTAGTATCGTTTATGGAAGCCATTGGAACACCATCGACAATACCACCGGCATTTACGACCAGTACATCAATATTCCCAAATTTGTCAGAGGTCTTTTTGAATATATTTTCCAGATCATTATTATTGGTGACATCACCTTTAATACCTATAAAATTGGCACCTAATAACGTTACGGCTTTATTTAATGTGACTTCATTTCTTCCGCTGACAGTTCCAACAGCTCCTTCGTTTCTAAATGCTTCGGCAATGCCAAAACCAATGCCGCTATTACCTCCTGTAATTACAGTTACCTTATTTTTTAATTTGCTCATTTTTTTAATTTTATAATTTAAATGGATGGATTATTAGATACCGTAAATACCACCTGAAACTGAAATTTTTTCTCCCGTAATCCACGCAGCGTCATCGGAAGCAAGAAATACAGCTACTTTTGCAATATCATCCGGTTGTCCCGTACGGCCAAGTGGAGTAGTGGCAACCAATTTTGCTTCGAAATCACTACCGATAAATCCGGCACTGTGAGAACCTTCTGTTTCTACAACGCCGGGTAAAATTGAATTAATACGGATATTTCTTCCGCTAAATTCTTTCGATAAAGAAATAGTAATAGCATCTAAGGCAGCTTTTGTTGCTGAATATACAGCTCCTGTTGGAAGCGGTGTGTTACTTGCACCTGAACTAATATTAATAATATTTCCTCCTTTTTCTCCAAACAGTTTTAAAGCTGCCTGAATAGAGAACAAAGAACCCAAAACATTGATGTTGAATTGCTGATGAAAAGATTCTTCTAAAGCTTCTTCAATTGGTGCATATTTATAGATTCCTGCATTGTTTACCAAAATATCCAGTGTGCCAAAAGCATTTTTTGTTTCTTCAAATAACCGGATCACCTCTGACTCTTTAGACACATCGCCCTGAACTGAGATTGCGGTTCCTCCGTTTTCTGTTATGTACTTCACTACTTTTTCGGCATCTTCTTTACTGGATGCATAATTAACCACAACCTTTGCACCTTCGGCACCAAAATATTTTGCAATGGAGGCGCCAATTCCTTTAGAAGCACCTGTAACTATTGCTACTTTGTTTTTTAATTTATTCATTTTTATATTTTTTATTATGTTACTTGTGCAAATTTAGAGCAGATTAATTTATTTTAGTAACTTTGTAACTAAAAGTAACAGTAACCTTGAGGTAACAAAGTAACATTATGGAGTGTAAAATAATCGAAAAAGAGCAACACAAGAAGGAGATGATGGCTGTTCAGGATTCTATGGATGTACTGAGCGGAAAATGGAAAATCTCGATTATATCCTCTATTTGTTTTTATAACAAAAGACGATTTTCTGATATTTTGAATGATGTGGTCGGGATTTCAAATAAAATGCTGAGCAAGGAATTAAAAGAACTCGAAATAAACAAATTAATCAAGCGAACAGTTTTAGAAACACAGCCTATAACGGTGAAGTATGAACTTACGGAGCATGGAAAAACGCTTCAGACTATAATTAATAATTTGACAGAGTGGGGAATAGAACACCGAAAAAGAATCATTGAAAAATAATTTTTTCCGGTGTTTTTTGTAATTATTACGATTCACTACAATAGAGTCTGGCAAAATCTTCTGCAAAATCAGTTAGTTTAACCTTTCCTAAAATGGGTTTGTTTTTATAATAATCTTCATATAAGAGTCCGGTGCCCTGACTGTTTTGCATTTCAACAAATCCGCGTGCAATTTGCTCGTTAAAGCCAATCTCAAGCCAGTTTGACAATAGTTGGTCGTCAGGGATGGCAATCCATTTTAGATCTTTTTGGTCTATGGCTTTGCCAAGCACATCGGCAATTTCATTTGGAGAAACTTCGTCACTGGCGATATAACGAATGGTTCTTCCCGTAAAAGGTTTGTTTATTTCTTCGGCTATTACATCTGCTATATCCAAAGGCGACACCCAGGGTTCTTTTTTATCCCCTCCATAATTCGAAATAATACTTCCGGTTTTTTTAATCGTATTGATTAAGGAATACATATTGGTGTAGAAACCAACAGGGCGCATAAATTTTATACTGACAGTATCAGGAAGTTTATTTAATATATTTTCGACAATATAATGAAATTGAAGAATGCCGTTTTCTTTTTCAAGATGTGCACCGATACTGCTAAGATGTATGACTTTTTGGATTCCGGCTGCTTTTATGGCTTCGAAGTAATTCTGACCGATTTTTTCTATCGAACCGATAAAGTCTTTTTCTTTGTCAAAAAAACTGCCCACGGCTTCTAATGTTTCCATCAGATAAACAATTTCTGCATTTTCAAATGTGCTCTTAAGAAAATCACGATCAAACATATTTCCATTAGCTGCTTCTGCACCAAGGGCTTCAATGGCAGGGATTCTTTCGGGATTACTGCTAATTACGGTTACGGTATGCCTGTTCTTTACCAGTTTTTTTACAAGTGGTTCTCCGATATTACCAACAGAACCTGTTAAAACAATTTTCATTTTTTTTATATTTAAGGTTAATATTTATTGAAGTTCTTTTTTTGAGGATTGAAACAGGATTACGACAGCTATCAGACAGCTAAATGCCCCAAAAAAGTAAATAGTCTGATAACCGAACCATCCTGCAATAAGACCTGCAATTGGACCTGCTGTCCCTAATGCCAGATCAAAAAAGGCAGCATATGCACCAAGTGCTGTCCCTCTCATTTGTGGGGATACTTTTCGAACGGCTAATACTCCCAGACTAGGAAAAACAAGAGAAAATCCAATTCCTGTCAGTGCACATCCCAGAACAGCTGTCCATCCTTCAGTTGAAAAACCGATACAAAGCTGTCCGGTAATTTCAATTATAATAGAAATTATTGCAACTTTAAATCCGCCAAAACGGTCAGGATAAGAAGAAAATAATAATCGTGTTAAGATATAAGATCCTCCAAAAAAGAGAAATCCAAGAGATGCCCCGCTCCAGTTTTTCTGGGCAAACAAGAGGGAAATAAAGGAAGCTATGCAGGCAAAAGCGATCGAGGAAAAGGCAAGTGCTAACCCTTGTGAAGAAACTTTGCTGATGACTTTATAAAATGGAGTTCTTACAGGTCCTGCAATTACCTGAACCATAGGTAATCCTGTTGTAGCAATCCAGCTGATCATTGCCAAAACTAAAATTGCAGAGAAAGCGAGTGCAGTGCCGGATTGGACAATCCATAGGCTGAATGGTGCGCCTGCTGCAATTCCCGCATACATGGCAATACCGTTCCAGGTCATTACCCTGCCCGTATTTTGTTGTCCCAAAAGCCCGATTCCCCACGTTAAAATTCCTGTTACCAACAGACTTTCTGCGATTCCGTGAATTATTCTGGAAAGAGCCAGTAAACAAAGGGAAAATAGCGGAACAGCCGTTGCTGAACTGGCAAGAATATAAAAAATACCAGCCAGTAAAACCAATAGAATACCTCGCTGGGTACTAATTTTTGAACCTAATGTATCGGTTATTTTTCCTGCATATGCGCGGGTCAGTAAAGTCGCTAATGCCTGCATGCCGATAATAGCACCAACTGTTATATCATCAAATCCTAATACCTGTTTTATAAACCCGGGAAGTACTCCAAGTGAAATGCCAATAGTAATATAAACAGCGAATACGGTTATAACAATAGGAACTAAGAGTTCTGCGGCAGAGCCGGATTGAAGATTTTTGCTTTGGCTGCCATCTTTTGTAATTATACTTTTTTCTATCATAATTTTGCTTTGAATTATTTAATAATTGATGAGGCAAAATTATGGAGAGAGCCGGCTTTATCTGTTGTTCATAGCAAGGTTGCTGTTGGACAAATCATGGTTCTTAGTCCTGAACTCCGATGCAGTTATGCCAATGTTTTTTTTAAAGAATCGTGAAAAATAGGCGTGATCGTCATATCCCAGCTCAAAAGCGATTTGTTTTATATCCAGTTCAGTATAATACAACAGGCGTTTCGCCTCTAATATAACAGTCTGCTGTATCCAGTAACTTACGGTAAAACCGGTAATTTGTTTTACGATTTCGTTTAAATACAAAGGGGTAATATGCAACAGTGAAGCATAGTCCTTAACCTGTTTTAATTGTTTGTATCGGGATTGTACAAGTTGCTTGAAATGATAAACGGTCTGATACTTTTGTCCTTTTATAAGATTTTCGGCGGCATATTCCTGTACCAAAGCACCCGTAAAAAGTCCTAACAGAGTATCAGCGAGTGAATGTTCTATTTCTTTCTGAAAAAACTCTTTTTTTTGATTTATCAGGGATTCAAATAAGGGAATTATTGAAAACAAAAAGCTTTTATCTGTTATGCTAATGCCTTGGTTAATATGTAGATAAGTATTTAATATTCGGGCATATTTCTCCGAAATCAAAAGAGGATTCATAAAAACAAACCATCCTTTGCATTGATCCTGACTAATATACCTGTGAACCTGTCCCGGTGCTACATAATAGGCACAGGAACCTGACAGGGTGATCTGCTTAAAATCAAGTTCCCACAGGAAAGTTCCTTCAATTTGTAAAATAAACATATAATGATCATCACGATGCGGTATTTGGGCTGTTTCTGAAAGCGGCCTAAACGGCATGATGTCTATACCTATGTTTTTAAGTTCATCTATATGTATTTCAATCAGAGGAGAATCCATCTTGAATTTGTAATGAGGGTTTAGAAAGATCTGTTTTCAGCAAAAATAATATAATTCTCTTCGCTGCGTTTAATTTTTAATAGAATGCTCTTTCTATACTTACAAATAATGTCAGTGTATTGTCTGAAAGAAACAATCATTTTATTACATGAAAATGTCCGTTTTATTTTAGTTCAGAATGCGTATCTTTACTAGGATAAGATCCTGATATAGCAATAATAGTTTCGCTTGCAGGAGAATATTTATAATAGCAGTTATTTATTTTAAAACCCATTACATATGGCATTTGATGATTATATACAAATAGAAAGGGTTGAAAAACTTACAAAAAAAGAATTTATAGAAAATTATTACAAGCCGCAAAAGCCTGTTGTAATTACCAATCAAATAGAAGACTGGCCTGCTTTTACCAAATGGGATTTCGATTTTATCAGGGAAGTGGCGGGAGATAAGAAGGTACCTTTATATGACAGTCGTAAAACCGATTATACCAAGAAAGTTAATGAACCGGACTTTACGATGACAATGTCTGAATATATCGATATCCTTAAAAAAGGTCCGACTGATCTTCGTATTTTTTTATACAATCTCATAAAAGAAGTGCCTGCGATGAAATCTGATATGCATTGGCCGCGTCTGGGAATCCGATTGCTTAAGAGTCTTCCGCTTGTCTTTTTTGGCGGTCAGGATGCTAAGGTGTTCATGCATTATGATATTGATTTTCCTAACATTTTTCATATTCATTTTGAGGGCAAAAAACAATGTGTTCTGGTCGATCCCAAAGAAACAAAATACATGTACCGACTTCCGTATTCCTGGTTATGCAATGAGGATATTGATTTTGATAATCCTGATTTTGAAAAGTTTCCTGCACTCAGAAAGGTAAAACCTTACATCACCAATCTCCAACATGGCGAAATGTTGTACATGCCGGAAGGCTGGTGGCACTACATGAAATACCTTACGCCCGGTTTTTCGCTCAGTTTACGCTCGCTTCCCGGAAGACCTTCAAACTTATGGAAAGGATTTGCAAATGTTGCGATCATTCGTTATTATGATAACTGGATGCGCAGGAGAAAAGGCCAGGAATGGCTGGATTATAAGGATGCAGAATCTATTCGCAGGACGAATGCAGAATTAACGGCAACAGAATAATTCCGTACAAAATAAAAAAAGCTCTAAATTATTGATTTAGAGCTTTTTTTATTTTGTAATCCTGCAGGATAATTTTACAAACTATCTTATCCATGTAATAATTGAATTGGCTATCTAACCTTAAAACAATTCCAATTGATTATTTGGGTTTGCAGGTTTATTTTTGGGAGGTTTTGCATCTCCAAAAACAGTTTTTCCACCGTATTTGTAGGATTCGTCACGTTCTCTTTGAATCAATGCATCAAAGTTGGAATTAGGAGTAAAACTTTCTTCGGCCTTTCTGGAGATTTCAGATAATTTATGAATAGCGTCTATTTTATCACTATTACCAATTTTGGCACGATGAATGGCTCTTTGTAAAGTCTCAATTGTTTCATCATAGATTTTTACCGGAACCGGAAATGGATGTCCGTCTTTTCCTCCATGAGCAAATGAAAAACGTGCAGGATCTTCGAATCGGGTAGGAGTACCGTAGATTATTTCGCTAACCAAAGCTAACGACTGTAGTGCTCTTGGCCCCATTCCTTTTAAAAGCAATAGTTCTTCAAAATCCTCCGGTTTATTCTCATGAGTTGTCCAGAGCATTGCACCAAGCCTTTTCATATTGACATCTTCAATTCTGACATCATGATGCGCGGGCATAGCAAGATATTGCATTTCTTTTATGATTTTTGTTGGGGATTCTTTTGATAATTCTAAGATTCCTTCCCTGGATTTTGTTGCTGCCTGAGCGGTAAGATTTAAAATAGTACCTTGGTTTTCGCCGTAAATAAAGGTATGTGGTTCATTTATAAAAGATTTTACATCCGGCGAATGCCAGTGATATCTTCTTGCTGTTTTAGAGTTTGGATTCATTCCTTGCTGAATAACGGCCCATTGTCCTTTATTGTCTACAATAAAATTATGCTGGTACAATTGAAATCCATCCTGAATGGCTGTATTATCTACTTTGGCGGTAAGTCTGCTGCAATTGGCAAGAGTATTCCCGTCAAGACCTGTTTTTTCGCCAACAAACAAAAGTTCCTGAGGGGTCAACAGCGAATGTTTGCCTTTGCCTCCGCAGATATAAATACCAAGTTCTTTTGAATGCGGGTTTACTGATTTTTTTAATGCTCCAAGTACAGAAGTTGTAATTCCTGACGAATGCCAGTCCATTCCCATAACAGCACCAAAACTCTGAAACCAGAAGGGATTACTTAGTTTGCTTATTACTTCAGAAGTAGAAAATTCCATTGCAATCGTTTCTACAATAGCGAAACCCAGTTTAGACATTCGCTCGGAAAGCCATAATGGAACTTGTCCGTAATGTAAGGGAAGATCTGCTGTGCCGGAACGTTTCATCTGATAGGTTTGTATGGATACAAAAATAAGTAAAAATATTTTTAATACTGAATTGCATTGTACATTAATCCAGGAGCTAAATTATTGGATATTAGTATTAAAAAGTAACAATACGGTTTTTAAATTTAAACCGAAGAATGCCTGGATTGAAATGCTTTTAAATTTTTTAATAAAAGTTAATAAGTAAAAAGACAACTATGGGTTGATTTTTATAGATTTGTAAAATCGATATATTCCTAAAATAATAGTTGGGATACAATTATAAAAAATCTAAAGACAATGAAATCTGTTACTTCAACATTTTTATTTTTCATTTTTATTTGCTCCACTTCTTATGCACAACTGAGCTCAGATCAAATATTTGAAAGCTTTAAACAAGGAGAACGTACGAACTGTTCATCAATTGCTTTTATCAAGGCTTCTTTAAATGTTTATGGCTTAGACAATCTTTTTATAACGGAGCAGGTAAATGACAGTTTGTATAAAATAACATTAAAAAACAATGCTTCGTTTCATTTAAAAAAGGCTGAAATAGATAAAGCCAAATTTTCTGCTGATTTTGTCTATATCAAAGATAATGTAGAGAGCGAAAAAATAACGGCCTACGCAGTATTGACCTATGCAGTGATGGCAAAATACAGGCAAATTATCGAGAAGGAGAAAACTTTTGAAAAAGCATTAGAAGATTTAGAAGACGGTGCAGTATATACGCCTACAATTTATAAATATCTTGGATTTAAAGAAGGCAAACAGATACAAAAGCTAAAACGACAATCCGGAAGCGAATTTTGTGGTGTTGTAGCCTGGTCAACAGCACATGCAGTCTTTGTTTGTGAAGAGTTTATGGACTATTACGGCAATAAAAAAAGCATCTGGATAAAGTATCCGGGACGCTTTAGAATCATCAAGTCATAGGATCAAAAGGCATAATGAAAGTGATGATGGAATGCCTTAATATTAATTGTTAAATTTTTTTGAAAAAAAGAAATTAATAAAGTTGCAATTTAAGTTAATTTATATATTTTTGTTTTTATCAACAACCAATTACATTAATAAAATGAAGAGTAATATTATTCTACTTAGTTTCCTTTTCTTCTTGACGACAGGCGCTATTTCAGCACAGGCAAAAAATGCCCCAAGAAGTATTATCAGTACAACAGCTCTAATCCGTAAATACCATGATCAAAAAGAATTGAGTGGTATGCAAAAAGGAGAACTTTTAGAATTGTACATCGAGCGTATCAAAGTTTTAGTGAAAACATTACCGTATATTGCTTTGGTTACTAAACCAGGGGTTACAATGGCAGACTTAGGTATTCCGGACGATAGTGATCACAAAAAAATATTAGATGCTCAGGCAGTTGGTACTACCACTTTCCTGGATACAACAGTAGAATTTCAAAGAAAGATGATGCCTTATTCTGATAAAGGAAATCTTATTGCAGCAATCTTATTTTACGAAAACACATTAAAATCTTTACACGAATTCAATGAGTTGAACGAAATGTAATATTTTAAATTCTATATATAAAAAAGGTTTATACTGATAAAGTATAAACCTTTTTTTATGGCTATAAAACAATTTCTTAATTGGTTCCGGCAGCACTTTTATCTACAAGAAATAATAACTCTCCTGAAACCGGTTTAATCAATTGCATAGGATATAATTCAGGATTGTATGTTCCTGTTGTTACTTCTTTGAATGCAGGCGCTTTTTTCTCTCCAAAAGCCACCACGACAATCTTTTCAGCTTTGTTTATTAATGGCGCAGTAAGGGTAATACGGTGCATTTTTTGAGGTTCAAGATAGTAGGCAGCCACCCATTTACTTTGTTCTTCTAATACGGCCTGACCGGGAAAAAGTGAAGCTGTGTGTCCGTCGTCACCCATTCCTAATAAGATAAGGTCAAATTTTCCTTCATCTCCAAGAACTTTTCTAATAGATTGTTCATAGGTAACGGCATAATCTTCAGGTGTAACACCGGCTGCATACATTTCAAATATATTATTCTGAGGAATAGGAACGTGGCTTAGTAATGCTGCATAAGACATTTTTGCATTGCTAAGATTATCATTAAGAGGAACCCAGCGTTCGTCGCCCCAGAATATGAAAACTTTACTCCAGTCTATTTTATTTTTGTAATCATCAGAAGCTAATAATTTGTAAATCCCGGCAGGAGATGAACCTCCGGTAAGTACGGCCGTAAATTTTCCTTTTTCGGCAATTGCTTTTTGTGCGGCAGTTGTAAAAAGAGCTGCAGCTGCGGTATTTATTTCTTCTGTATTATTGTATATCTGTATCATCTGAAACTTCTTCGGTTATTTTACTTTGTGTGTTCGGAATCCAGGCATGTCCCTGGCGTGCCAATAATTCATCAGCTTCTTCAGGTCCCCAGCTTCCGGCTTTATAATTAGGGAAATTGGTTGGTGCTGTAGTTTTCCATACTTGCTGAATGGTATCAATAGCATCCCAGGCTTGTTCTACCTGGTCCCAACGCATGAATAAAGTGGGATCTCCCGCCAAAGCATCAGCAATCAGTGTTTCATAAGCTTCCGGCGACATTGTAGAGCAGGAGAAATAATCAAATATCATTTCTGCAGGTCTCAATGAAAGCGACAGACCCGGTTTTTTGGTCATAAATTGCAATTTAATATCCATTGCAGGCTGAATATTGATAATAAGCCTGTTTGGTGTCATGCCTTCTTTTCCGTAAGAAAATGCAGAATGCGGAACTGGTTTGAACTGGATAATGATAGAAGATTGTTTTTCTTCCATTCTTTTTCCTGTACGCAAATAAAACGGAATTCCCTGCCATCTCCAGTTATCGAGGTAAATTTTCATTGCCACGTAGGTTTCTGTATTAGAATCCGGTGCAATTCCTTTGTCCTGACGATATCCCGGAACCGGTTTTCCTTTTATGGTACCTGCATCGTATTGTCCTCTTACAATATAATGATCTACTTCATCCGGTTTGATGCGGCGAATAGACTTTAAAACATCTGCTTTACGATTTCGAATATCATCTGCCTCTAAGGATGCAGGTGCTTCCATAGCGGTCATGCATAAAATTTGAAGCAGATGGTTCTGGATCATATCTTTTAAAGCACCAACGCCTTCATAAAACCCGCCGCGTTCTTCAACGCCCACTTCTTCTGCTACTGTAATCTGTACAAAATCAATAAAATTGCGGCTCCATAAAGGTTCGAACATCGAATTTCCAAAACGGAAAGCAAGAATATTTTGAACCGTTTCTTTGCCTAAATAATGATCGATTCTGTAAATCTGCTCTTCTTTGAAAGTCTGCGAAAGCATTGCATTAAGTTCAATGGCAGAAGCTTTATCATAACCAAATGGTTTTTCAATAATAATACGGTCTTGTTTAGGATTAGCGGCAAGTCCGATTTTCTTAATATTACTGGAGATTGTAGTTATGAATGAAGGGGTAATAGAAAGGTAAAAAAGACGATTGGCACGTTCTCCAAAAGCCTGATCAATACTATTTATTTTCTCATTTAATCTGCTGTAAGATTCTTCTTTGTCAATATCAAGGCTTTGATAAGTGATGTGGGAAAGAAACTTTTGGGTTTCCGGATCAGAAAGACCTTTTTTTCTTGAAAAGGTCTCTAAATTTTCTAAGACATAGCTGCGGAAATCTTCATCGCTTTTTTCAGCTCTTCCTAATGCGATAATCTGAAACTTCTCTGACATACGGCCGTCAAGGTACAGATTTTGAAATGCGGGAAAGAGTTTTCTTTTTGCCAGGTCTCCGGTTCCTCCAAAAATGACAATGATTGTTGGATTTATATTTTTGAACTTACTCATTTGTGTGTTGTGTTGCTTAAAATTCCTTATTCAGACCATTGTGTGTGGAAAACACCTTCGGTATCAATACGTTCGTAGGTATGGGCACCAAAATAATCACGCTGTGCCTGAATTAGATTTGTTGGGAGATTCGCAGATCTGTAAGCGTCAAAATAAGCTAATGAATTCATAAGCCCGGCTACAGGTAGTCCTTTTTGAACAGCAAATTGAATAACAGTTCTTATGCCTGCCTGATTATCAGTTAATTTTGAAGCGATTCCCGAATCTAAAAGTAAGTTTGGTAAATCTTTTTTTGCTGCAAATGCTTTTCTAAAGTCTTCTAAGGCATTAGCGCGAATAATACAGCCACCACGCCATATTTTGGCAACAGTTTCTAAATTTAATCCGTAATTGTATTCTTTAGATGCAGTGTGAAGCTGAGCCAATCCTTGTGCATAAGTTACTACAATAGAAAAGTACAAAGCTGATTTTAAGGCAGCAATGGCTTCGCTTGCATTTACATCAGTTTCGTTAGTATTCCAGGTTAATTTAGCAGCGGCTTCAATTCTCTCCGGTTTCGTTTTAGACATATCGCGCATAAAAACTGCTGCATCGATAGTTGGAATCGGAACTTGCAGATCCATTGCGTTTTGCGAAGTCCATTTTCCAGTTCCTTTAGATTTTGCCCAGTCCGAAATTTTATTGATCAGTCTGCTTCCGTCTTCCTCTTTTTCTTTCAGTATGTTCCCGGTAATTTCGATCAGATACGATTTAAGCTCATTAGTTTGATTCCATTCTTCAAAAGTTTTCTGAATTGTATCTTCATCCAGATTATAACCTCTTTTCATCAGGTCATAAACCTCAGAGATCAGCTGCATGATTCCGTATTCGATTCCGTTATGAACCATTTTAACATAGTTTCCGGCAGATCCGTTTCCTAAATATTCTACACAAGGTTCTCCGTCTACTTTTGCTGCAATGGCTTCAAAAATTGGACGAAGTCTCTCGTACGCTTTCTGATCTCCGCCCGGCATCATAGCAGGACCAAATCTTGCTCCTTTTTCTCCACCTGAAATTCCCATTCCAAAAAAATGAATTCCTTTAGCGGATAATTCCAAAAATCTTCTGTCTGTATCGGTGAAATAAGTATTTCCGCCATCAATTATAATATCACCCTGATCTAAATGCGGCAGTAAACTTGCTATTGCACTGTCAACAGGTTTTCCTGCAGGAACAAGCAGCATAATAGCTCTTGGTTTTTGTATAAGTTCTACAAAATGCTTCACATCTGTTGTCGCTTCAATTGTATGGTCAGCATCTGCTTCTTGTTGAAGAGAATTGACTTTTTCAGTATCTAAATCTAAACCTGCAGCCGCAAAGTTGTGGCTCGCAATATTTAAAAGCAGGTTACGACCCATTACGCCGAGTCCTACAATTCCAAAATCAAATTTGTTCATAAGTTTTCAATTAACTAAAATTATTAGAAAGGTGTTTTTTCCTTAAAAAAAGTAAGAGAAAAAACAGTAATGCTTTTTCATTCAGTTTTTTGCGGAAAAATAAAGTTTGTTTTAATCTTACAATTTAAGATTTACCCTGCTAAGTTAAAGAAAAATGATGATATATGATATGATTAAGACTGCTCTTTAAGGGTTTATTAGGATACTTTTTTGGATGTAAAAAATAAAGTTATTTAAAAATTTAAGGCTTATTAAAAGAAAATTTAGCCTGAAGTTTTTATTAAGTCGAAGAAACGGTGAGTCCGCTACGTGTCATTAGCCAATTGCATCACCATTGATGATGCTGTGAAAACTAATTTTATTAGTTCTGCTTTTTGATGCGGTTTTGGTTTTTCATCAGGCGATAGTCACAAACACCATTTAAGGCATATTCTATTTTGAATTCACTGAGAAGCTGTGTAATTATTTTCATTGTCGCGTCTTCGTCAAGTCCTATTTGTGCACCGAGGTCTATGACATTATGGTGTCCGTTGCTTTTTATTAAAGCATTCAGGAACTGATCTTTAGCTCTAATTGTTTTTATTTTTTTTTGAAACGTATGTTTCATTTTTATGAGACTGTAAATTAACTGTTTGCTGTTCATGGCCGACAAATAAATTAAAAGGATAACACGAATTTGCTGCCGTTTTTACTTTTCATTTGCTTTTTCTAAAATTAAGGAAGAAAAACTTCTGACACCTGTTTTTATACATTCTTCATCAACTTCAAAATTTGGAGCATGATTCATGGCAATAATTCCTTTTTCTATATTGGAACCGCCCAGAAAAAAGTAAACACCGGGAATTTTTTGCTGGAAATAGGCAAAATCATCATTAAAATAAGGAACCTGACCATAATCAGGAACTACAAATCCTTTTCCATAAATGTTGTCCAGTGTTTTTATTGCACTACGGGTTAATTTTGTGTTATTGATAACGGTTGGATTTTCTTGTGTGAATGAAACCGAAAGCAGCTGATCCTTAAAATTACCGGATTCTATTGCTTGTTTGACTTTAGGAAGAATGTTTTTGAGATTCGAAACATTTGTTTCATACAAATAGGCATCTAAAACAAATTCCTTATTTTTTAAATGAGCAGAAAACTTTTCATCCATTATTAAGTAATCTTTAAAAATAGTATTGGGGTTTGTAAGTCCAGTTTTTGCATCAGTAATGTTTTGTATTTCCCATGGTTTAGCGCCTGTTGCAACACGTGATATAGCATCTTGAATCTTTTTTGTGAGTTCTTTTACCTGTTCTTTAGAGAGCTCATCTTTAAATTTAATTTGAATTCTTTTTTGGTAGGCGAACATTTCATTCGGCCTGACCATTATTTGACCAACCGGCAATGCAGTTACATGCAATCCGTAAATTTCGTCAGGATGTATTTTGGAAATTAAACCATTGTTAAGTATGTTTTTTGCTCCGACAAATGTTTCTTCTTCAGGCTGAAAAATAAAATAAACAGTTCCTTTTAGTTCTTTTTTATTTTTCGAAAGTACTTCCGCTATTCCTAATGCAATAGCCATATGTACGTCGTGACCACAGCCATGCTGAACACCTTTTGTCTTAGATTTAAAATCAACATTATCCGGCAAATCATTCGGGAGTGCGTCCATGTCAGCCCGCCATGCGATACTTTTCCCTTTTTTAGATCCTTTTAAAATCCCTATAACACCATAACCATAAATATTGGTTTCAACCTCAAGTCCCAGATTAAGTAAATATTGTTTTATCTTTTGCTGTGTACGTATTTCTTTGCCGGCCAATTCCGGATTTTCGTGTAAGTCTCTTCTAATGTCAACGAGCTTTTTATAAATACTATCAGTTTCTGTTTTTATAGATTCATGAACTAAACGGCCTTGGTTTTCCTGACAAAAAGCTTTCTGGTAAAAGGCAAGGATGATTAATATGAGGTATAATAAAAATTTTGTATTCATGATTAGGTTTATTTTGAGCTTAGTTAATGGTCTTTGTTAAGGGTACAATAGAAGAGACGCCATATTGTTATAAATGTTACACTATTTATTGATTGTTTTTAAGCCATTCTAAACGTCTTTGATCAGGAAGATGTGTAATTTTAAAATCTTCAAAAGTAGCAGTAAATCCTTGTCCGTCCGGACTCGCTGCCATCATGCCAACCTGTACCGTTTTGTGTTCCGGAAAATATACTGTATTAGTCATCGTATAATTAATACCATCAATAGAATAAAAAATTTCTACCGCGTCTAATCGGCGTACGGCTTTCATCCAGACATTTTTAGGTTTTTCTTTTAATCCCATTACACTCCAGGAACTTTTATCAATCGTATGAACCGTACTAATATTGTATACACCATCTACGTATTCGACACCTGTTTTGATATAGTTGTTTTCATCTATTCGCAACATCAGGCAAACCTGGTCGAACCTGGTTTTATAAACCCCGCTCATTTTTACCACAGCTTCAAATTCACCGCTTCTTTCTGTATAACGAAATGGCCCGTCATAAACTGTAAATCCATAATGGCTCTTATTCCAGTAATCAGATTGGGGTGTAACCTGCATAGTGAGTTTATTGTCTTTTATTTCCCAGTCAGCCGGTTCATTGAGCCAGTTCATTGCATTTAACTTTTGAGCATTTCCTTTTGCAGCCATAATCCCTATAAAGATTAAAACGAAGTGCATTCTTTTCATGATTTTTTAAATTTGAATTTATTAATAATGTACAAAGAAGGGAATTCGTTATTTTCAGGACAATAGTTATTTATAACCATTTTGCGGCGGAACGAAATAATTTTCTATTTTTAGCGATCTCTATGGTAGTTCAATACTATTGGAGAATAAAGGAATTACTGTTATGAACCCAATCTCAAAATTAGAGGACCAATTTTCTTTTGAAGCTATTGATAGCGCGGATAAACGTAAGGAAGCGCTGGAGGATGCTATTAATATGATGAAAGAATATGTAAAAATAGATCATTCTGTAGCTGTCTTATCAGATCTGGCAGATAATAAAAGCTATATTTTTACAGGTGATTTTGGCCGTTTTTTCGAAATGGATATTGCGGGATATTTAACCATTGATTCTATTTGGGAAGAAGATATTTACAATCGTATTCATCCTGAAGATCTTTTTGAAAGGCATCTTTTAGAATTGGAGTTTTTTAATTTTTTAAAAACTGTAGCGCCTGAAGAAAGATTAAATTATGCTACAAAATGTAAAATCAGGACCCTGAATAGTAAAAAAGATTATCAGCGTATTATGCATCGTAGTTTTTATCTTAAAAACAGTTCAGAAGGTGGTTTGTGGCTGGCGGTTTGTCTCTACAGTTATTTGTTTGAAAAACACGGATCCGCAAATGGTATTGATGGAAAAATCGTCAATACTAAAACAGGAGAAAGTTTTCATGTTGATACGTATGTAAACTGTGTCAATTTGCTGACATTACGTGAAAAAGAAATTTTATCCTTAATTAGTAAAGGCGAAATCAGTAAAGAGATTGCAGCCCAATTAAACATCAGTATTAATACCGTAAACAGGCACAGACAGAATATACTGGAAAAGCTTAAGGTAAATAATTCTATTGAAGCCGTGCGAACAGCAGATGCTTTAAATCTATTGTAGTATAATTCTAAGTTTCAGGACAGGATGTCGCTTTTTACATAATAATAACATGTTTTTATAAGTGCATTCCAAACTAAAATCTATCTTTACCCACATTCACTGCTAGTTGACATTCCTTTTAGGTTTTTTTATTAGTCTTTAATTGCTTAATAAATTTACCTATGACATTGATATCCAAAGAAAAATTATCTGAAATCGCCGGTCTTTCTAAAATTCCTATTCCCGGATTGCCTTCTTATTTAATGAAAGTAATGAAAATTAACAATCTAAATACGGTTGTAAAAGAGGCAGGAAATCTTGAGGGGGCAGATTTTGCGAATTATGTCTTAAAGGAAATTGGTGTTGATGTTCAGTTTGATGCTGCAGAATTACTAAATATTCCTGCTGAAGGAGCCTTTATAGTTATTGCAAATCATCCTTACGGAGGTATCGAATCTCTAGCTTTATTAAGTACACTGGCAAAAAGACGTCCCGATACGCTATACATGGGGAATTTTTTATTGAAGAATATTCCAAATCTTGAAAAATGCATTATTGCAGTAAATCCATTTGAAAACATACAAAATTCTGCAAGTATTACAGGATTAAAAATGACGCTCAAAGCTCTTGGAGAAGGTATTCCTGTTGCAATATTTCCTGCTGGAGAAGTTTCATCCTATAATTTTAAGACCAGTGAAATTACTGATCCTGAGTGGCATCCAGTCGTTGGGAAAATTATTTGTAAAGCAAACGTTCCTGTTTTACCGATATACTTTCATGGTAATAATGGTTTTTTCTTTAGTATGCTAAAATCAATTCACCCTATGTTACAAACTTCAAAACTAATCTCTGAACTTTTTAACAAACAGGGACATGCGCTAAAGATGACCATAGGGAAAGCCATTTTTTTAACCGGGGAAAGAGGTAAAACTTCGGATTCTCTGTTATTAAACAACCTTAGAAACAAACTGTATGCACTCAAAAATCAATCGCATAATTAATTGAATCGGAATAGGGTAAAACCTTTCTCAGGATGTGTTTTAGTTTACTTCTGTTTTGGTTTTTAATTCCCTAATAATTTCTACATATCTGTTTTCAAAAATAGCCTGATCGACCGGTACTACAACCGATTGAAATAATTTCATCAAATCGTCTGAATGGTTTGCTGTTTTTTTTGTTTGAATATTGTATTGAATAAACTTTATCCATAAAATGGCCTTTAATTCTGTTTCACTTTCATTCCACATTTTCATTTCAACCAGCAAGATATTATTCGTGTATTGAATCAGTTGAGATTCGATCCAGACTGTTTCCATTGTAAAGGCCGGTTTTACATAACTGATCTGATTGGAAGCCACTACCCAGCTAAGCCCGGTTGTTTTTAAGTATTGAAATACATCAAGGTCATAATGTTCTGCGATTTGATCTTCACGCGCATTGATGAAGTATTCGAGATACTTTGAGTTGTTTAAATGATTAAAAGGATCACAATCCTGAAATCTGATTTTTCTTTTCGTTTTTAATATTTTTTCCATTTTGTGTGTATTAGATCACATACCGATCGGTATGTGATGATTCAAATTTTTTTATTGTTTGATGTTGTCAATTATAGTGCTGTCTATAAAATCCATTGCGTTGCTTATATAGCTTTGATCATTATGGGTAAAGGCCAGAAGTGAACTTCCTTCAATTAGGGATAAAATTATGTTTGCATACTTAACGGGATCGGTATTGGGTTTAATTTCATTTTTAGTAATGCCATCATTAATGATATTAGTCAGACCAATGGTAAATTTTTGAGATAATTTTTGTGCTGTTTTAAACAATAACGGATTGATAAATTTAGTATCAACTCCTGCTCGTAACATCGGGCAGCCGCCTCTGTCTTTTACTAAATCATAATAACCACGATGATAGGCTGTTATAGCATATAATTTATTTATACTCCCTTCCTTACCGGCAACTAGTTGAAATAAAGGTGTGATCGCTAAGTTTACATTGAATTCAAACGACTTTAATGCTAAATCTTCTTTGTTGGAAAAATTACAATAAATAGCTCCTTTTGTAAGGCCGGTTGCATTTGTTATATCTGTAAGACTGGTCCCGATATATCCTTGTTTGTTAAAAATAGGAGCTACCTTGTCAAGTATAAATTCGGAAGTATTCATGTGCATAGAAATAAAGTTCAGCACAAATATAATATATATACCGATCGGTATGTGATATTTTTTAATTATTTATGAAAAACATTTTAAGCTTTCTGATTAAGGAGGTACATAAGTTTATTGATTAATTTATGATATTCAAAAAAATAATCACGTAAAATGAGAATGTTTTTATAAATGATGCTAATTTTTTTGATATTCTAACTTATTTTATGTTAAAAAAGAACTTTATGATCTATATTTCTTCTTGATTTTTTATTTCTATTAAAAGTGTAATGTATTGATATTTAGTATTTTGTATTTCCGAAATCGTTGTATAAATCTTGATTTTTAACCGATGTTTTTTCTGGTTTATTTTTTAAGTCTAGTTTCGTTAGCTCCATTTTGTAGGAACAAACTAATTAAAAAACACAAAAATTATGAGAAACAAATTACATGCTATTTTTTTTAAAAGAGACAAATATTGTCTTATACTGTGGCTCTTTTTAGTGCTCTTAACCTCAAATTTGTATGCCCAGCGTGGCTATTATGATGCACCATATAAAAGATATGAAGCAAATTTAGGCCAATTGTCTAATGGCAGCACTGTTACTTCAAAATCCTATGCCCAGGCCGATCTTCAATCAGAAGCTTCAGATCAGCAATGTGTGAATATGTCTGCTACCAATGCTACAGTTCAATGGACGCTTACAGAGGCTGCAGACGGACTTGTGATCCGATACAGTGTTCCTGACGGACAAACGGCGACTTTGGGTGTGTATAATGGGAATACAAAAATTACAACGCTTACATTAACTGCAACCTGGTCCTGGGAATACTTGTGGAGTAACGGAAATCCAAATAATGGAGGGATTACGAATCAAAACCCAAGAATGCGATTTGACGAGGTACGTTATAAACTTCCTGCTAAAATTGCTGCATCGGGACAGTTAAAATTAGTAAGAGAAACAGGTAATGTTCATGTCGATTTTGCTGAGATGGAACCCGTTCCAACGGCGGTTACAGCTCCGGCTGGAGCTGTTACTTATACCGGCAACGGAAGCGATCTTCAGACTTTTATTGATGCAAACGGCGGTAAAAAAATATTTATCCCTAGTGGTGTTTTTAATGTGAATCGGGAATTGTATTTTGGGACTGCCAACACTTCGTTAATTGGTGCCGGAATGTGGTATACCCAAATTAATTTTACTAACACGAGCAGCTTAAATGGAGGATTGCGTTCCAATGCAAGTAATATTTCATTTACAGATCTTTACCTGACAACAAATTCGGCTTCAAGAAGTAATTCTTATAAAGCCATAAATGGAGTCTTCACAAGCGGTTCGACAGTAAAAAATATTTGGGCAGAACATTTTGAGTGCGGCGCCTGGATTGCACAATATAATACTGGAGGTCCGGCAATTGCTGATGGATTTACGCTGTCTCATTGTCGTTTTAGAAACAATTATGCGGATGGGATCAATCTTTGCAAAGGAACTGCAAATTCGATTGTAGAGCATTGTAATTTTAGAAACAATGGTGATGATGATCAGGCGATTTGGTCTGCTGACGGGCAGGAATGTATCAACAATACGTTTCGGTATAATACTTCAGAAAACTGCTGGCGTGCTTGTGGTCTGGCCATTTACGGAGGTAAAAATAACAAAGGATATAATTTAATTATAAAAGACAATTTAGAAGCAGGAATCAGGGTTAGTAATAATTTTCCCGGAGCACCATTTAACAATGATGGTATGCACGAAATACACGATATCACTATAACAGCATGCGGAACTTTTAATGATACCTATAACAATCCTGTAGCGGCCGTTGACATTTTTAGCGCCACTAATGCAGGTTCTCAGGTTAAAAATGTCCAGCTTTATAACATTGACATTTTAGATTCCAGAAATGATGCTATTTCTATAAGTAAAAGATCAGGAGACGGTATTTATAATCTTAGTTTTAAAGATATAACGGTTAACGGAACAGGTAAGGAATATCCAAACAATAATGCACTTAACAGAAATTGGGGCAGAGGTTATTTTGTATTGATAGCGGGTTCTCCTGCGGGAAATGGAACCTACTGTAATATGAATTATTCGAATAGGGGCGGGAATGCCACAATTAATGAAGAAACGAGTGCAATTGGTACATTTTCATGGACACAAAGCAGTAGCTGTTCCAGCACATCAGTTGCGGTTACAGGTGTTACGGTTAACCCGGCAACAGCTACTTTAGGCGTGGGTGCAACACAACAATTAACCCCCACTATTGCTCCGGCCAATGCTACAAACAAAACAGTGAGTTACAGTTCTAACAATACGGGTGTTGCAACCGTAAATGGGACAGGTTTGGTAACCGCAATTGCTTCGGGATCAGCGACAATTACTGTGACAACCCAGGATGGTGCAAAAACAGCCACTACTGCCATCACGATAAATGCATCAAATGTAGCGGTAACAAGTGTGAGTCTTAATCCAACAACAGCTACTTTAAGTGTTGGTGCAACACAACAATTGACACCAACAGTTTTGCCGTCTAATGCAACCAATAAATCGGTGAGCTATAGTTCTAACAATACTGGTGTGGCAACGGTTAATGCTTCAGGTTTAGTGACAGCAATTTCTAACGGAACAGCAACAATTACGGTAACAACTTCAGATGGTAATAAAACAAGTACAGCTGTAATTACGGTGAGTACGGCAACAGGAAACTATTTTACGATTAAAAACAAGTGGACTAGTAATTACCTATACGATGCCGGTGCCAATGTGGGTTATGGTACAACTGTGGCAAACAACAATTACAAATGGGAAAAAGTAGCTGTCGATGCGACCTATTTTATATTAAAAAATGTAGGTACTGGAGATATAATGCATATTGAAAACCTAACTGGAGCGGTACAATGTACTGCAGGATCTTCTGGTTGGTACAGCGCACAATGGTCTAACGAAAATGTTGACGGTACGTGGGTAAGAATTAAAAACAGATGGCAGACAGGCAGTATGATTCATATAGAGAATTTAAACGGATCTGCTCAATATTCCGGAGCCCAAAACAATTGGGAAAGTGCACAATGGCAATTTCAAAGTACTTCTACGGCAAAGAAAATTGATGTTAACCAGGCAGAAGTAACAAGTGATAATAATTCTTTTGTTGGTATTTATCCAAATCCGGCGATAAACAAAGAATTTAATATCGAATTGCCGGAATTAGAAGCCGGAGATATAGCAACAGTAACGGTTAACGATATAAACGGAAGAAAGGTTTTGGTAAAAAAACTGAATGCATCTGCAAAAATCAATCATGATTTAGCTTCCGGAATTTATGTTGTTACCATTAGTTCTAATACTTTGAATGTTTCCAAAAAACTGATTGTTAAATAATCGATTAAGGTTTAATTGCCAAAATGTTATCCTGAACCGGAACTATAGAATTGCAATACAATAATCTGTAATTTGAAATTCCGGTTCTATACCTGCCTTAACGAATACATAGTTAATGTCGATTATTGGGTATTGTAAATAACCATGAAATCAGGTATTGTGTATCATATCTGCTGAAAGTAAATTTGTTGTTAATCAAAAATATTTATAATGAAAAGCAACAATAGTATGCGTCTTTTAATAGCAAAAACAGCAAGTTTTGTAAAACAGTTTCTGTATGTATTAGTTTTAGGAATAGTATTTTCTGCATGTTCAGGTGACGGAGGCGGATCAGATGCAACATCAGATTATTATTTTAAAGCTACTCTGGATGGTCGAAAAGTAGATTTTTATAATGTAAAATTTCAGGGTGGCGGTAATGATAACCGCTTTGAACAAATTGTAGTAGGAGGAGAAGAAAACCCATCTACAACTAAACCTGGTGAGATGGCACGAACAACATTTGATTTTGAAATATGGAAATTAGGAGGAAACATTACAGCAGGCACTTATGCAACCCCGGCTGATGAAGGGATGATGGCCAGATATTCTGTTCTGACACCAAACGGATATACACTTTATAATACCATCGCGGCAGACGATATTTTTACTGTAAAAATTGAATCTATAAGTACAAGTGGTATCAAAGGTACATTTTCAGGAAAGGTTCGAAGTTTTGATACAGGTGCAGCAATAACGGTAACAGAAGGTACTTTTAACCTTCCGTATAACGAAATAATTAACCGAAAATAAGCAGAAGGTGATCTCAATAAAAACTAAAGGTGTTTGATATTCAAACACCTTTTTTTATTTAAAGTGAAGATTAAACTTATTTAGATTCAGGCTTAAAGAAACAAAATTCACTGTTACCCTTATAGGATAAAACAGGGTATGAGACTAATAAAATTCATTAATATAAGAAAATGATGGTTATAAAAAATATCATTTTTTCTAACTGAATCATCTTTTAGTTTTTAACATAAAAAATGTTTAATATTGCGTTTTTGATCCTCACCCCGTTTAATTAATGTCTGTTTATAGCAAATATGCTGATCATATTTTATTGAATCTTCTTCATGAAGATGATCAGTTGGCGTATACAGAAATTTTTGAAAGGTATTCAAAAATCCTGCTGAATCATGCCTATAAAATGCTTGGCAATAGGGATGAAGCAAATGATGTTGTTCAGGAAGTATTTTTATCGATCTGGAACAAACGTTATGAATTAACAATTACAGGATCTCTTTCTTCTTATTTATACAAAGCAACAAAAAACAGGATACTTAATCATATTGCCCATGAAAAAGTGGTTTCGCGTTATGCGGATTCCATTTCGGACTTTATCGAACACGATTATGTTTTAGCGGATTCAAAATTAAGGGAAGAAGAGCTCGAAGCTATTATTGCCAAAGAAATTGCCTTACTTCCGGAAAAAATGCGTGAAGTTTTTCTTTTAAGAAAAGTAGAAGAGCTTTCGTATGATGAAATTGCACTTCAATTAAATATCACAGATAAAACAGCAAAACAGCAAGTTTACAATTCGCTAAAAATACTGCGCGAAAAACTCAAGTCTTTATTGCATGTTTTCATTTGGTAAATTATAATACTGCTTTTTGTTAATTTCTATGATAACATCTACTCATAATCCCCTCATTAATAAACAAAAAAATAAGGTTACTCTTGTTTTATTAATGATACCATAATATTTTTTTAATTTTTTTTTGTCATTGCCTATGACAAAAGTTATTTCTAACTGTCTTACTTAAAACAGGACAAAATTTCTTGTTGTAATTATGAATGAAACTGAAATCTTAGCGTTGCTGCAAAAATACCAGAATGGCACTTTATCTGATGAAGATAAAGACAAGTTAGATGCCTGGTATTTGCATAAGGCTTCTGCCAGTAAACTACAGCTGAGCGAATATGAGCTCGAAGATAGTTACGAATTACTAAAATTGAAACTGCCTTTGCTGCAGGAGACAAAAGTAATCCCTGTCTGGACGCGTGTTACTGTTGCGGCATCGATAGCATTATTATTGGGTACGGGAATATTTTATTTTTCAAAACCAAAACAACAGCCCGTTCAGGTCGTTGAAAAACCACAGGAAATTGCTCCCGGAGGAAATAGAGGTATCCTGACTCTTTCGAACGGAAAACAAATTATTCTGTCTGATATTTCGGCAAAAAATATTATTGCCAAAGAAGGTAAAAAAGAAGAAGTTACCATTAAGATGAATGCAAACGGAGTGATTACGTATATCATAAATCCGGATGCTGATGCTCCAAAAGAAAATGCGGATTCATTTAATACACTTTCAACACCAACGGGAGGCCAATATAATATTGTTTTGGCAGATGGAACCAAAGTATATCTAAATGCCGTTTCATCTATAAAATATCCAACTCAGTTTAACGGAAATCAAAGAATGGTCGAGTTAGAAGGAGAAGCTTATTTTGAAGTGGCAAAAAATAAAAACAAACCTTTTATCGTAAAATCCGGTGATCAGTCTATAGAAGTTCTTGGAACTCATTTTAACGTGCATGCTTATCACAATGAATCAGTTGTAAAAACTACTTTGTTAGAAGGAAGTGTAGCAGTGAATTACAGAGACCAAAAAGCAATTTTAAAACCGGGACAACAATCTAATGTATCTGATAACACTACTAAAATCAAAATTAAAGAAGTCGATACCGAAGCAGCTATTGCCTGGAAAAACGGCCGTTTTAAATTTGATAATGCTGATCTGAAAACAGTAATGAGACAATTGGAACGCTGGTACGGAGTAAAAGTAGAATACCGCGGCGATGTTTCTGATGTCAGGTTTAACGGAGGTACGTTTATGAATAAAAATTTATCTGAAGTATTAAAAGTACTTGAGCTTAGCAATATAAAATTTAAAGTCGAAGGAAAAACGATCATTGTATATCCCTGATTTAAGTTTACCCGATTATATTGAGACTATAAACTAAAAAACCAGAAGCAGTTGCGATGCTTCCGGTTTGTTATAAAGTTTATAGCCAGTATAAGTTTGTCCACCTATTGTTTAACTATAACCAAATGTAAATGTATGAAATTTAATTTACAACCAAAAAAACCTTACAAAAAACTCCGAAAAAAAATTCCCGGATTTCATTTTCCTACTTCTTTATGGATGTTTAGTACGTTGCTGATGCTGCTTTGCAGTTATACGGGACAGGCACAAAATATTACCATCAATTTTAAAGATGCACCGCTTGAAACGGTTTTGAAAGAAGTAGCAAAGCAGGCAAACTATGAAGTTTTTTATAATCAGAAAATATTAAAAGATGCTAAACCTGTAACTGTTAACCTTAAAAATTCGGCTTTAAAAGAAACACTGAACCGAATTTTTAACAATCAAAGTTTAAAATACACCCTTACCAATCAGACAATAGTGGTAACGGGAGCAAAAGAAAAAGCAGAAAATTTGGGAAACGGATTAATCGATATCCGCGGAAAAGTAGTAAATAATAAAAATGAGCCTTTTCCGGGAGTATCCGTTACTATTGGGGGTACAAACAGAACTAGTGTAACTGATTTTGACGGGAGCTTTAGTTTTGATAAAGCACCATCTGATGGTATATTAGATTGTACGGGATTAACTATCGAGAAAAAATCTTTTGCTATTAGCGGTCGTACTGAATTAAATCTTGTTGTGGAAGACAAGGTTGCTGCAATGAAAGAAATTGTGGTAACAGGTTTTCAGACTATTGCAAGAAGCAATTTTACGGGAGCAATTTTTAAAGTTGACGAAAAGACATTAAATGAAAACATTAATGCCGATTTATCAAGTGCACTGGAAGGACGTGTTGCAGGTTTGATGTTTCAAAAAAATCCGAACGGGGCTGCAGCAGATAAACCTATATTAAGAGGTATTGGTACTTTTTCTGCTGATCAGGTTGGCTATAGTCCGCTTATTGTAATAGATGGTTTGCCTACAGAATTGACTCTAAGTGAGATTAACCCTTATGATATAGAAAGTGTCGATGTGCTTAAGGATGCCGCAGCTGCCTCAATTTATGGTTCAAGAGCGGCAAATGGTATTATTGTTTTAACGACCAAAAAAGGGAATGGTAAATTAAAAGTAACTATAAATTCGGATTTTTTTATTGCTGAAAAACCAAATTTAAGAGATATGAATTATGCTTCTACAAGTGATTTAATTGATCTTGAACAGGCTGTTTACAATAGAGAAAGGGCCAGATTTGCCAACACTTCTACAATGTTTAGCGGTTATGGAGATATTGGCAACAGCAGTATGAAATATTACAGCCCTCTTTACCAGCTTAACAGGGATTTGGAAGAAGGAAAAATTAACAATACAGATTACAACAGTACTGTGGCACAATGGAGAAAAAACGATTACATTAAAGATTATAGCGATAATGTCTGGCAGAATGAATTGAGACAACGTTATAATATAGCATTTTCCGGCAGTACAACCAAGCAAAATACTTATGTGTCATTAAATTATGATGAATCAAAAAACCGTATAAAATACAACAACAGCCGTGCATTTAATCTTTATGCAAAAAGTAGTTTTCAGATTAATAACTGGTTAAATGCAACATTTGGAGTTAATGGAACATATACTAATGACGACGTCACTGATGCTGATTACAGTAACTACGATATTCAAAAAAGATACGAACGCATTACCGATGATAATGGGGGCCTTGTAATATCTCCGTTCGTAGGAATTAAAGATGGTTTTACTTCCAGCGGTGTTATTAATCCGGCTGTTGCCGCAAAATTAGCCGGCTTAAGCGGTTTTAAACCATTAACTTTTAATGTTTTAAATGCACTTCAGGAAGGTATCGAAAAACAAAATTCGTTAAGTTTAAGAGCTTTTGCTAATATAAAAGCAAAATTATGGAGAGGGTTAAGCTATAATACGCAATTTCAATACGAGGTAAGACGAAACGATAACGAACAGTATTACGACATTAATTCTTATAAAATGCGTTATGCGATTAATGCCCTGACAGGTTATAATCCAGCTACAAATGCGTATACTTATGTAGAAGGTTTTTCTACAGGAGGCCGTTACGAGCAATCGAGTAGTCAGGCCAGTAATTATTCTTTTAGAAATCAATTAGATTTCAATCAGGAATTTGCAGAAGGTAAGCATTCCGTTAATGCTTTGGCAGGTTTTGAAATGCGTGAAACTTTTGTTCCAAGAACGATCGAACAGCTGCGTTATGGTTATGATCCTGTAACACTTACTTCTGCTGTATTGAATAACCTCGCACTGAGCCAAACCGGAGTTTCAAGCTATATCTACGGAAATAACCGAACTTTATCAGCTTTGGCAAGAACACAAAAAGAAATATTACATCGTTATTTTTCAGTATTTAGTACTGCGAGTTACACTTATTTATCTAAATATAATGTAACAGGAAGTTACCGTGTCGACAGGGCAGATTTGTTTGGAGTAGATCCTAAGTATAAAAACCGCCCTTTATGGTCTGCAGGTTTAGGATGGAATGTCAGCAATGAAGATTTTATGAAAGAAATAAAATGGGTCAGCATGCTGAAATTGAGAACAACTTATGGTATTAACGGAAATATAGATCAAAGTACAACTCCATATATTACCGCCACCAGAAAGAACGATAATTTATATCAATCGCTACAATATACTAATATTACAGCACAGCCTAACCCAATGTTAAGATGGGAGAAAACACAAAGTACCAATGTTGGGGTTGATTACAGTTTGTTTAGGGCTAAGCTAAATGGTAGTATCGATGTCTATCGTAAATACAGCAGTGACTTATTGGCTACGACAGATTTAGATCCTACAGTTGGCGCATTGACAAGAAGAATTAATGCCGGTGCCTTATTAAACAAAGGAATTGAATTTAGTGTTGGTTCTGAATGGTACAATAATGGCGATTTTCGTATAGGTTCTAATGTAGTATTTGCCTTTAACAAAACGACAGTAAAGAAAGTTACAAGGACACAGTCGACAGCTTCTGTGTATATTAGTTCACCATCAGATTATTTTTTAGAAAATGAAGCATACAATAGTTTGTATGCTTACAAATACGGAGGAACAGTGAATGGATATCCTTATGTTTTAGATGAAAACGGAAATCCCTCGATAACTTTTGATGCAAATGGCAATCCAGTCTCTACGGGTATAAAAACAGTTACGAATCCTGATGCCTTAGTAAATATGGGATCTCTGATGCCAACTTATACAGGTTCACTTTCACAACGATTTTCATATAAGCAATTTGATTTGAATTTTCTGTTTATTTTTTCTGGTGGAAATGTAATGCGTAAAGAGACTATCGATATGAGTTCTGATGCAGTAACTCTTTCTGGTATTGCTGATCGTTACACAGATTCTAACCCAAATGGCAATACCCGTTTATATGTTGATTTCGACGAAAGTATTAGAAATTACGCAGGAACAATTAGCAGCCAATGGAGAAATTCAAGTGCAAATGTTGTAGACGGGGATTATATCAAACTTAGAAATATTTCACTGGGTTATAATCTGCCAAAAGTATTTGCTAATAAGATAAATATTTCATCGGCTAAATTTACTTTTCAAATGAATAATATTTGGTATTGGAGTGCCGCCGGAAACCATATTGATCCAGAAGTTTATTCTGCTAATTCCGGTACACGTAATCTGCCACTGCCAAAAACCTATTTATTAGGCTTTAACCTTACCCTTTAAAAAAATGAAACAGATATATATAACACTGCTGTCGGTTATGATCCTTACAGTATCATCATGCGAAGAATACACTGATATTACGCCAAAAGGAGCCCTGGTTATCGAAACACCTGAACAATTTCTTGAATTGGTATCACTGCCAAACAGAGGCTATCCAATCAATAATTTTCAGTATTTATCAGATGATCAATGGATGAGAGAAGCCAATGTAATAGGAAAAACGCCCAATATTGATATCATTAATTTTACTTTTGATGAAAGTGTAGATCGCGTTTCTTTATTGACATCTTCCAGCTTTTACAATCAGGCTTACACGTATATTAACAGATGGAATACCATTATTTCATTAGTAGGCGATAGTAAAGGAGATGAAAATACAAAACAATTAGCAAAAGCAGAAGCAAAAATTTACAGGGCATACGATCACTTTTTGCTGGTAAATACTTATGCAAAAGCCTATGACCCGCAAACTGCCGCCACAGATGGAGGTATTTGTATTATGGATAAATTTGATCTGGAAGCACAGCCTTCAAAATCGACCGTAGCACAAGTTTACGAGTTTATCCAGAAGGATATAGAAGATGCACTACCATATCTTCAGGAAAAACCACTTGATGTTTACCATCCTTCGCTGGCATTTGTTTATGCATTTAAAGCTAAAGTTCATTTGTTTAAGCGTGAAATTGCCAAGGCAAAAGAAGCAGCAGAAAAATCATTAAGTTATAACAATCAAATATTTGATATGGTAGCTTATAATGCACAAGGCGGACCTAATGTACTTGCCGTACCAGCAGCAAATAATATTGAAGTATTGAGTTATATGTACATGACAGGTTATAATGAGATGAATTTTGCCTATCAAAATATCATAAGTCCGGAGCTGCGAACTTTGTTTGGTACTAATGACGCCCGTTTTAATTTGTTTTTTAATACCACAAGCACAACAAATCTCGATCAGGGATCAAATACAGCCTATTGGGCCACTGTCTATACGAAGTTTTTTTATTCGACAGTTGGAATGAAAACAACTGAGGTATATTTAATGCTCGCCGAATGTTATGCCAGAGAAAACCAATTTAAAGAAGCCGTTGATATTTTAAATACAGTAAGAGCAAAACGTATTTTGTCCGGTACTGTAAATTTAACTGTTCCAACGACCAGAAAAGAAACTATGGAACTTGTGGTAAACGAACGCCGAAAAGAATTGTTATTAGGCTTTAATCGTTTTTTTGATCTGAAGAGATTAAACAATGAAACAGAATACGCAAAAACGGTTACGAGAGTATTTCCACTTGTAAATAAAACGGTTCCTCAAAAAACGTATACACTACAGCCTGACTCTCGATTGTATATTATACCATTTCCTTTATCTGTTCTGCAAAAGAATCCTAAACTTACCTTAAACACAGACGAAAAAGTTCCATTTTAATTCCAATGAAAAAAATATTTATTTTAATAATCATACTGGTTGTTGTACATCAGTATGGTTTTGCCCAGACTCAGGAAAAAAAAGCCGATAGTACCGGTACCCCTCAAAAAGGTTTACAAGCCTATGTTAAAATAATTACTGAAAATGCTAAGAACAAATCGGGTCTGATTACTATTAGTCAGGTAGACACGAAGTTTTATTTTCAAATTCCGGATAGCTTGTTTAACAGATACATGATGGTCGTAACAAGATATTTGTCTACTCCTGAAGGTTTTGGGCGTTTTGGCGGAGAAAAAGCCAACGAACAGACTGTTTACTTCGAGAAGGGAGTTAACAATACTGTTTTTTTAAGGTCATTGCAATACAAACAAGATGTTCGCAACCCGGATTCGATGTTGGCAAAAGCGTTAGCGGGTAGTAATGAAAATCCAATTGTTGCAGCCTTTCCAATAAAAACAATCAATCCTGCAACAGGAAATGTTGTTATTGAGGTAACAGACGCTTTTAAGAAAGAGAATGCAATGTTTTCTATAGCGGGTCAGGAGAAAACAGAAAAAAAACTAACTTCTCTTGCTGATGATAAATCTTTTATCGAGACAATGGATGCTTATCCGATTAACATCGAGGTTAAAACGACAAAAACATACACGAATGCTACAGCAGGCAGCGGCAGCATTACGTTGCGATTAAATACTTCAATTGTATTACTTCCAAAAACGCCAATGCGCAAGCGTTTTGCTGATGAAAGAGTGGGGTATTTCGCCAATAAATATGTTTTGTTTGATGATGATGAACAGCGTGCACAAGCAAAGTTTATTATTCAGCGTTATCGTTTAGAGCCAAAAGACAAGGATATTAAAAAATATGAAAGTGGTCAGTTGGTTGAACCCAAAAAACAAATTGTCTATTACATTGATCCGGCAACGCCAAAAAAATGGAGACCTTATCTAATTGCGGGAATCAACGATTGGCAGAAAGCTTTTGAAGCTGCCGGTTTTAAAAATGCCATTGTGGGTAAAGAATGGCCAGAAAATGATTCCACTATGAGTTTAGAAGATGCAAGGTATTCTGTAGTACGTTATTACGCTTCTGAAACACCTAACGCCTACGGACCTCGGGTGAGTGACCCAAGAAGTGGAGAAATCATAGAGAGTCATGTTGGATGGTATCATAATGTGATGAAGTTAGTGCAAAAGTGGTATATGATTCAGGTCGGACCTTTAGATCCGAGAGGCAGGAAGATGCATTTAGATGACGAGGTAATGGGGCAATTAATTCGCTTTGTTTCTTCGCATGAAATTGGGCATACCATTGGTTTACGCCACAACATGGGAGCGAGTAGTGCTACTCCGGTAGAAAAGTTAAGAGATAAAAAATGGGTCGAAGCAAATGGCCATACTGTTTCTATAATGGATTATGCCCGTTTTAATTATGTTGCCCAGCCGGAAGATCATATTAACCCGGAAGGTATTTATCCGCGTATCGGTATCTACGACAAATGGGCTGTTAAGTGGGGTTATGGTTATTTTCCTAAAGCTAAGGACGAGTTTGAAGAAGAAAAAATACTTAGCAAACTTACTACCGATAGTCTGACAGCTAATCCTAAATTATGGTTTGGAGGCGAAGGAAAAGAAGAAGATCCACGCAGTCAGACAGAAGATCTGGGTGATGATGCCGTACTTGCCAGTGATTATGGAATTAAAAATTTAAAACGGGTAGTACCTAACCTTATCCAATGGACGTATCAGCCTAATGATGCTTATGATAATTTATCAGATATGCACAAAGCAGTGGTAAAACAATATAGCTTGTATTTATATCATGTGCTAAAATATATTGGTAATAATTATGTAACCAAAAGAACAGTTGACGAAAAAGGTTTAGTATATCTGCCAGTTCCTAAAGCAAAAGTAAAAGCAGCTGTAGATTACGTTGGCAGACAATTATTTGTTGCCCCTTTATGGATGTACCCTCAGGATATTGCGCAATTGATTTCTTTAAAAACAGCAGACGAAATATCAGATCAGCAAAATCAGGTACTAAATATGTTGTTAAGTTCCGGTATGCTCTACAATATCAGCCTAAAATCAATGCAATTTGAAGAAGCTTATACCGTTCCTGAATTTTTAAACGATTTGCAGCAGACTGTATGGGTAAACTTTAGTGGTAACGAAAAGCTGGATTATTACAGACGAGCCCTGCAGCGCAGCTACGTTGATAAGCTAAGTTTGCTTTTATTGCCTAAAGAAACTGAACCGGGTAAAGCCTTAAATACAGCACAACGCAGTGATGTGAGGTTGTATGGCAAACAACATCTTTTAAAATTAAGAACAGATGTTACAAAATTAATGAGTACAGCAACAGGATTAAACAAAGAGCATTTCGAAGGTATTTTGATAGATATAGATCAAATTATTACAAAACTAAATAAAACCACAATATGAAAAAATTATTAGTTCTGGCATTTCTTTGCTTCAGTAGTCTGACGCAGGCCCAGTTAACATCAAAGGAGGAAGTAGCCCCTGAATTGGTAGAAAAACGTGAAGCACAAAAAAAGGAAATCACGAACCATTACCTGACCTTAAAAAATAATCTTCTAATTTCAGATAGTCTGGCAGTAGTTAAAAATGCGGCAGCATTACAGCTATCGCTAAAGAATTTCAGATTTAAAAAATTGAGCCTGGAACAAATGAACGAGGCTACAAAAACAAGAAGTGAAATTACAGCACTCGCAGCTGAACTTGCGGCAAACAAAAACATCAATAAGCAACGTAAAATTTTTGAATCACTTTCTGTTAAATTTTGGGATCTGGCACCTAAATTTAAGGTTGCGGATAACACATTATATCTTCAGGTCTGTCCAATGACCAATGCGATGTGGGTTAGCGAGAGCAAGGAAATTAAAAATCCGTATTATCCAAAAAATATGCTGACTTGCGGTGCAGTTAAAGCAAGTTTATAAAGATTGAGTTGAATTAGTCTGACAAAATACGGTTTTCTGAAAAGAGCCGTATTTGTCTTTTCTAGCTAAAAATTTTATTGAAAGGGAGACAAAATATATCGTACAGATATGGTAAAATTACTTCATATATTTAATTTTAAAAAAAATGCCAAACTTAATTGTCTGGCATTTTTTTTTAAATTAAGTCTATTGGAAGATAAATAAAAGGAATAAAAACGGGTGATATTTCTAATTTAATTCTATTGGTTTAAAAAAAATCTTACACAACAACAAAAACTAATAAAGAGATTAACTGTCTTGTTTTTAGTGATTTAAAATTTTACTAAAATTTTAATTAACATTTTTTTTACAAAAAAGACAATTTAAATTTTCGGGTTCGTATTTTTAAATATACTTTTGTTCTATCAAATTAGTAGAATTTAAAACAACTTAAATGCAAATAAACATTAAAGATTAGCAAATACATTTCAATTTTTGAGCAAAAACGGACCTTCCGGCAATTTACACGGAATGAGTTATAGCTGTCAAAAAAATCTTCAATCTTTAATCCATACAAATTTTTAATAAGACCGACCCTTAAATTTTGGGATTGAAATCTTTTAAAAAACAAATTCAAATAATAGTAATCTAAAACAAATAAAAATGAAAAAACGAATGTGTTGCAGATAAAAAAACCATTTCTGTTGCAGCAGAAATGGTGAAGCTTAAAGAAATTGTACATCTCTATAAGGAAAGTGAGAGTGGAGTAAATCTATTTTCGGCTCCCCTTATGTATTAAACTAAAACAAAGTAATGAAAAAAAAATTAAATAGATATGCATGGTTATGCATTTTGTTGATTTCCATAGGAATTAAAGCTCAGGAAACCAAACCTTTAATTCAGTCCAAGCTCGATGGAATAGTAATCGATGCTGTTACAAAGGAGCCTGTTATAGGGGCTTCAATAAACATTAAAGGTACTACACATGGTGCTGTAACAGATTTTGACGGAAAGTTTTATTTCCAGACCGGACAAAAATTCCCTTATACACTAATTGTAAGTTTCTTAGGATATAAAAAAGCAGAAATTGTAGTAAATTCAAATCCGGTTGTCATTGATCTGACTCAGGAACAGAATGCATTGTCAGAAGTAGTAGTGACTGCACTTGGTATTTCTAAAGAAAAAAAATCATTAGGCTATACCACTCAGGCACTTAAGGGCAAGGAGTTGTCAGATACAAAAGAAACGAATTTCTTAAATAGTCTTAGTGGTAAATTGGCAGGAGTACGTATTACCAATTCACAAGGTGATATGGGATCTTCACGTATTATTATTCGCGGTGAAACCTCTATAGGTGGAAATAACCAGCCATTATTTGTAGTAGACGGAGTTCCGGTTGATAACTCGCAGTTAGGAAGCGTTGGGGGGCAAACCCGTGATTTCAAAAATGCAATTGCCGATTTAAATCCGCAGGATATTGAAACATTAACGGTACTAAAAGGTCCAAATGCCGCAGCCCTTTACGGATCACGTGCGGCTCATGGTGTGGTTTTGATTACTACCAAATCAGGAAAAAGTCAAAAAGGACTAGGTATAACTTTTAATTCCGGTATAACAATCTCTCAGGTGGCTACATTGCCAAGCTTTCAAAATTCATTTGGACAAGGATCAAACGGAAAGTTCAGTTACGTAGATGGTAAAGGTGGAGGTGTTAATGATGGAGTTGATGAAAGCTGGGGACCTAAATTAGACGGACGCCTTATTCCTCAATTTTATTCAAATGGAGTAGCAGTGCCTTTTGTGGCTCATCCCAATAATGTGAAAGACTTCTTTAATACAGGTCTTACTTTTGATAATAGTATTTCTATTGCTAAATCAGATGACAAATCAGATTTCCGTTTAGGAGTAAACAATCAGAAACAAACAGGAACAGTACCTAACAGTGAAGTAAACAAAACAAACTTTACTATTAACACAAATTATCAAATATCAAAAGGTATAAAAGTAGGGGTAAATGCCAACTATATTGTTACTGATGCTCCGGCTTTGCCAGGAGGTCCGTCAGGTAACCGTGCTGCCGGTGTAATGCTTCAGTTTCTTTGGTTCGGACGTCAGGTTGATACTGAACAGCTTAGAAATAACAGAGATGTGAACTGGAACAACAGCTATTATAGCAACCCATATTGGAATGCCTATTATAATACTACAAGCCAGCAGCGTAACCGCATAATAGGTGATGTTCATTTAGATGCAAAACTTGCCGAAGGTCTTAATTTTAAATTCCGTACCGGAGTTGATTATTACAACGATCGTAGAAAATACGAAATTAAATATGGTACAAACGGAACTCCTTTTGGTTCGTATGCTGAAGATGCTTATACGGTAAACGAACAAAACACAGAAGGTATTTTTACTTATACCAAAAAACTAAACGATGATTTTAGTTTGGATGCTCTTGCCGGATTCAATATTCGTAACCACAACGATGCAAACAACTATCAAAAAGCACCACGTCTGGCTGTGCCTGACTTATACAATTTGACCAATTCGAGAGATCCGTTAACATCATCAAACTCATTATCAAGATTGAGAGTATACAGTGCATATGCTTCGGCACAACTGGGGTATAAAAACTATGCTTACTTAAATCTTACAGCTCGTAATGACTGGTCATCAACATTGCCAAGCAGTAACCGTTCTTATTTCTACCCATCTGTTAATGGAAGTTTAGTATTATCTGAAGCTTTGAATCTGAAAAGCAATACGCTTGATTTCTTAAAATTACGTGGTGGATGGTCTGAAGTTGGTAATGATGCAGATCCATATCAATTGTCTACGGTTTACAATTATCAAACCGCATTTGACGGAAACCCAATTCAAACATCTTCACAAAAGAAACTGAATCCGAACCTGAAACCGGAAACAACACGTTCTACCGAAGTTGGTTTAGAAGCCTCTTTCTGGAAAAACAGATTGCATTTTGATGCTGCTTATTATGACACGAACAGTCTTGATCAAATTTTAGAAATAAAAACAACTACTGCGAGCGGTTATAATTCACAATTGATCAATGCAGGTAAAATAAACAACCACGGTATCGAACTTCAATTGGATGGAAACCCAATTCAAACAGATGATTTCAAATGGAATGTAGGGGTTAATTATTCAAAGAATGTGAGCAAAGTAGAGATTTTGGATTATGATAAACAAATTCAAAACTATACCATTGGTTCTTCAGGAGGTGTTGATGTACTGGCATCAGTAGGACAAGCTTACGGAGCACTTTATGGCACAGCTTATTTGCGTGATGCAAGCGGAAATATCGTAGTAGGTGCTAATGGATTACCAAAAGCTGATCCAACAAAAAAAGTATTAGGACATTATACTCCGGATTATTTAGCAGGTATTACAAACACATTAACGTATAAAAACCTTGAACTTTCATTCCTTATTGATGCGAGTGTAGGCGGAGAACTTTTCTCAGGAACCAACAGAACTGGTAATTATACAGGAGTACTGGCTCAAACATTGCCAGGTCGTGATGCTGCCAATGGGGGATTAAGTTACTACACAGTAGGTACTACAAAAACCTTACTTCCTGCAGGCGCAGCTGCTCCGGGCGGTGCAGCGGTATATGATGACGGAATGATCTTTAAAGGAGTATATGCTGATGGAACTGCTAATACTACTGTACTTAGTGCACAGGAATATTACAAAGCGTCATACAATATCAGCGAAGCTTATATTTACAGTTCAACTTTTGTAAAACTTAGAGAAGTAAAACTGGCATACAATTTCAATAAGTCATTTGTTAAGAAGCTTGGATTGGCAGGAGCCAGTATTACCGCTGTAGGCCGTAATCTGTTCTTTCTCTATAAAGATGCGCCAAATATTGATCCTGAAACGGCTTTCAATACTGGAAATGCACAGGGGTTGGAGAGTTTAGCTTTGCCAACTACCAGAAATTTCAGCCTTAATGTTAATCTTAAATTTTAAAAACACAGAATCATGCTAAAAAAACTAGCCTATATAACTCTATTTGCGGTAGCACTGACTTCATGCAGTGATACTCTGGATGATATAAATAAAAATCCAAATGCAACTGAAACACCATTGGCACCTTACCTGTTAACAGGGACATTAAAGCAGGGGGCTGACTTATATTGGGGTTCAACAAATAATTTTGACTCGTCTTTGTTATTTGTTCAGCATTGGGCAAAAATCCAGTACACGGAACCGGACAGATATGATGTATCCAACACGTCTTTTACTTCTTTGTGGAATACTGGGTACGCAACTTTGATTACAGATTTGAATACGATTCTGAATTTCTCTGATCTGCAGGCAAATTCAAATTATAAAGGAATTGCATTAACCCTGCGTTCATGGACCTTTTTATTGTTGACAGATGCTTACGGAAATATTCCTTATAAAGAAGCAGGTCAAAAAGTAACACCAGCCTATAATACTCAAAAAGAAGTATATACAGGATTATTGGAAGATTTGAAACAAGCCCAGACTTTGCTAAGTACAACAGGCGGTGCTGTAACGGGAGATTTGGTTTATAAAGGTGACATTTCAAAATGGAAAAAACTGGTAAATTCACTTCGTCTGCGTATTGCATTGAGAATTTCAGACAAAGAACCGGCTTTAGCAAAGCAGGCTGCGATTGATGCAACGAGCGATGCTGCAGGAGTTTTGAGCAGTAATAACGATACTTTTCAGTTTATTTACATCAGTTCACCTCAGCAAAATCCAGCTTCGGCATGGTTTGAAACGCGTGATGATTATCGTATTTCGAAAACATTGGTAGATAAATTATATGAATTGGCTGATCCGCGTTTACCGGTTTATGCTCAGTTGCCATCTGATGTAACTGTAACTAAATATGTTGGTGGTGCCAATGGATTGTCAAATAGTGATGCTAATAGCCAGGGTTTTGCGAAAACATCAAAACCGGGTAAATATTTCCTTACCTCGACATCACCGGCGGTAATTGCTTCTTATTCTGAAACATTATTCAATCTTTCTGAAGCCGTGGCCCGTGGTTTTATTCCGGGAGATGCAGAGCAATTGTACAAAAATGCCATTACAGCATCGTTGAATCAATTTGGTATTACAGATGCAGTCACTATTTCTACTTATCTGAATCAGGCCACTGTGAAGTATGATCCAACAAACTATGCCAAATCAATAGGTACTCAAAAATGGATTGCATTTTACGGACAAGGTCTTGACGCTTTTGTAGAGTGGAGAAGACTTGATTATCCGGTATTAACAGCTGGTCCTGCTACGGTTTTGGATGGGCAAATACCTTCGCGTTTCTTTTATCCGGGAACAGAGCAGTCATTAAACGGCATCAATTACCAGGCAGCAGTATCTGCTCAGGGAAAAGATTTGTTGACTACAAAACTATGGTTTGATGCAAAATAAGCAGGATTCCGAATAGGATATCCACTTTGGCACTTGCCGGATTTAATTTCTTTACAAAGCCCTGCATCAATTTGATGCAGGGCTTTTTATTGTTACTGCACTGGTTTGCTATTTTCAAGCTCCACTTTGAATTTACCCCAAAAAGGATTGTCAGCCATTAGTGAATGTCCAATTACTATAATATAATTTCCTTTTTGTTTTAAAGGAATTTTCAAATCCATTCCGAATGGTCCGTCTGATGTTTTATCGGGAAAAATAATCTGGTTGAAGCGAATGTTTCCTTTGCCTGTATCCGGAACAATTGTAGCTTTCAGTTCGCCTGAATCTTCATTTTTAAATTTAACGTAAATTCTCGGATGAATAGAATCTAAGGAACCTTCCGCTATATATGAACCTTTTTCATTCATAAAATTCATGAAGATGGTGTCTCCCTTTTGTTTGTTCTCTTCTTTATTCTTCTTTGTAGCATTTATAGCATTTGTAGCAATGGAATCTGCGGAATGAACCGGAGCGGTTTTATTTTGTTTTTGCTGGCAGGACAAAAAGAAAACTGATATTAAAAGGATCATAAAATTTTTCATAATAGTATTTTTTAGTAAAGCATCTCAAATCTACTTATTGTTTAAGTATGTTTTGTTACATAATAGCATTTGGAGTTTGCAGGATTCTCTGATTCTTAAATATTTATGTATAGTGTATTTTTTATTTCCATTTTTTTTGAAAATGTCATTTTTTTAAGATAAAAATGGTTTTAATTGTGCAAGCGAGACTTTTTTATCCCCAAAAATGTATTTTATTACTCCCTATTCGAACCATTATTAGTCATTTTTGCAACACAAATTACTAATCGATTTAAATCGACGATACAGTGATTTTCAGGAACTAACTATTAATTAACCAAAATGACAAACCAAAAATGACAAATTTTATTAGGATTAAAAAAAGTCCTGATTGTGTATCTGTATTTAATTTGAAAAAGAAAATGATGCTGTTTTGTGTATTGTTTTCCCTATCTCAAATCAATGGATATGCAATTAGTTCTAAGAGTACAGAGTCACAAAATGTACAACAGCAAAAAAGCATTAAAGGACAAGTCAATGATGAAAATGGTCTGCCCCTGCCGGGAGTAACTATTTTAGAAAAAGGAAGCAAAAATGCTGCTTTAACAGATTTTGACGGAAAATTTACTTTAAATGTCGATAACGAAAATTCAGTGTTAGTATTGTCTTTTCTGGGCTATGTAACAACAGAAGTCTCTTTAAAAGGCCAAACTTTAATTACAGTAAAAATGCAAAAGACCACAACTTCATTAGACGAGGTAGTTGTAGTAGGGTATGGTAAAATGAAGAAGAAGGATTTAACGGGAGCAATCGTTCAGGTTACGCCTGACAGACTGGCGAACCAAAATCCGCAAACCGTTCAGGATATATTGCGAGGGACTCCCGGTGTAAATGTAGGGTATGACCCTTCTGCAAAAGGAGGAGGGAGAATTCAAATTCGCGGACAAGGGTCTGTTTATGATCCCAGAAAAGAGGGTGTACATAGCTCACCGCTTATTATCTTAGACGGAATGCAATTTTATGGCGAGCTTTCAGAAATCAATCCTGATGATATTGGTCAGATCGATATTTTAAAAGACGCATCGGCAGCCTCTGTATACGGGGCAAAAGCAGCAGCAGGAGTTATTCTTATTTCGACCAAAAAAGGTAAAACTGGTAAGCCTGTTGTTAGTTTTACTACAAATACAACGATTAGTAATAAGAGTGCCTATCGTGCAGTGTATTCTCCGGAAGGATATTTAAAATATCGTGAAGATTGGGAAACTGCCCAAACTTATGGTGCTAATACAACAACCGGACAATATGAAGCATGGATATCAGGGACAGTTGCTGCTGGTAAACCGGGATATTTTTCAAGCCCAAATGATTTAGGAAAATGGGGCATTACTGAAGCCCAGTGGCTAGCGTATCAGCCAGCTGCGCAAACAACAGGAAAAAGTTCGAAAGAAGTATGGGGAACACGTTTGGGATTGAATTTTGATCCTTCGCTAATGGCTAATTTTCTTGCAGATAAAACACACGATTGGAGTAACAGCTCTTTTAGAACCGGGATTAATCATGATTATAATTTGAGTGTGTCGGGAGCAAGTGATAAGATAAATTATTATGTGTCTTTTGGTTATTTAAATTCAGAAGGAGCTATTGTGGGTAACGATTATAAATCAGTTCGTTCTAATATGAAAATCGATGCTAAAATTACGAATTGGCTTGAATTTGGAGCAAACGTTAATTTTCAGGATCGATCAGATGGAGATATTACCCCTTCTTTAGGGACAAATGCCGGCGATAATAATATGATGAGAACCAGCCCGTTTGGAACTTTTATAGATGCAGATGGCAATTACGAGAGACAGCCAATGGGAAAAAATGTTTCAGGACAGAATTATAACTATTATTACGAACGCCAATTTATTGAAAAGGAAACAGGATATACAACACTGAATACCATTTTCAATACAAAGATAACTTTACCTTTAGGGATCACTTATACATTTAACATTGCTCCTCGTTACCAGTTTTATCACGATCGTTATTTCAAATCAACTCAGAATCCAAATTTCCCTGCAGCTACCAATGGGGTAAATAGAAATAATGCTACAAGTTTTGATTATAACCTGAATAATACATTAACATGGGATTATACAATTGCTGAAAAACATCACTTCATAGCCACTTTTGTTCAGGAAGCTGAAGAACGCCGTTATTGGTCAGATGGAATGGATGCCTATAATATTCAGCCTACGGATGCCTTAGGTTTTCACCTTGTTAATACGGCAACAATGGCAAATAGCGCGATTAGGTCAAAAGACACACATGAAACGGCAGATGGTTTGATGGCAAGACTTTTTTATTCGTTTGATAATCGTTATATGCTCACAGCGACTGTCCGTCGCGATGGATATTCGGCATTTGGAGCTTCAAATCCTTATGCTACTTTCCCTTCTTTTGGAGTAGCATGGAGCTTTAAAAATGAAAACTGGTTTAGTTGGGACGCGATGACCACAGGTAAATTACGTTTGTCCTGGGGTGAAAATGGAAACAGATCACTTGATGACCCGTACATTTCTTTGGCAAACCTGGTTAATACCGGAACGATGGGGTATTTAGATCCTACAGGAAAAGCGCTTGAAATTAAGTATTTATCACTTGATCGTATGGCAAATCCAAATCTGGTATGGGAAAAAACAGCCTCAACAAATATTGGTCTTGACTTAGGTTTCTTAAAGGATCGTATTACTGCCAGTATAGATGTTTACAAAAAGTCTACCCATGATATGATTATGAGTCAGGCACTGCCTGGTTTCACCGGCTTTTCATCAATTGCAACCAATCTGGGAGAAGTTCAAAATAAAGGTTTTGAAGTGAGTATTAATACTGTTAATATGAGAAAACCGAATTTTGAATGGCGTACGACATTCGGGATATCGTATAACGAAAATAAAATAGTTTCATTATACGGCAATATGGTAGATATTAAGGATGCCAGTGGGAATGTGATTGGAAAAAAAGAGGGTGATGATTCAGCTAATGGATGGTTTATTGGCAAACCCATTTCTCAAATCTGGGATTATAAAATAACTGGAATCTGGCAAAAAGAGGAATGGAAAGAGGCGCAAAAATACGGACAGCGCCCCGGAGATCCAAAAGTTGCAAATAGCTACACTGCAGACGATGTAGATGCGGTAGGAGCAGATGGTGTTGCTTATAAAAAAGCAGTTTATAATGAAAAGGACAAGCAGTTTTTAGGGAATTCGTCGCCTCCTGTACAGTGGTCGTTGCGCAATGATTTTAAGATTTATAAAAATTGGGATTTAGGTATTAGTATGTATTCCTATATGGGGCACAAATCACTGAATTCAAATTATATGAATACTTTCAACGATGCCAGTTTGTATAAATTCAACTTTAATCCATATGTAAATCCGTATTGGACACTTGATAATCCAACTAATGATTGGGCACGTCTTGACGCTAAAGGGCCTGCCGGAACTCCGGTTGCACCAGGAAAATTATATGATCGCAGTTTTATTCGTCTGGACAACATTTCACTTGCCTATTCGCTTCCTAGGGATATTTTAGACCGCGCACATATTAAAAGTATAAAAATTTATGCGTCAGTTCAAAACGTTGCAACATGGTCTGCTTCTAAAGAATGGAAATATTTCGGAGATCCGGAAACAGGAGGATTGGCTACGCGACAGTTTAATTTAGGTTTTAATTTCCAACTTTAATAATTATTCAACATGAAAAGATATATAAAAAATAAAATTACAAGACTGGTGCCTTTTATGGTATTGGCAGCCATGTCTGGTTCTTGTTCAAAAGATTTTCTCGAAGCAGATCCGCTTTCGTTTTATGAACCTGAAACTACATTTAATACCGAAGCCGGGCTGCAGGCAACTTTAGCACTGTGCGATAAACAATTGCGTAATAATTATATTCACTTTGGTTATTCCGGAGTGAGTGTGCCTATCGGTTCAGAGTATCTTTTCTCTGACATGGCACAATATGGAAAAACGGATACGGGCAGTAATATTGCTGATTATGCTGCTACTCTCGTTCCTACTAACACTGATGCTTTTCGCAGAGACGCAGGAGGTGAATCACTTTATCTTGGGTTTCTCTGGACTGAAGCGTATACAGGTATTAAAAATGCTAATACCGTATTATCATTTATTGGTAATGTGAAAAGTTTATCCGAAGAAGTTAAAAATAAATATATCGGACAAGCTTATTTTCATAGAGCATACCGTTATCTTAATCTGGTGTATGAATTTGGAGACATTCCGTTGATTACCAAAATCTTGTCGGTTCCAAAACAGAGTTACTATTCGACTAAAAAGGAGGCCATCATTGAAATGATTACAGCAGATATGGAGAAAGCGGTACAATTTGTGCCCGAGCAATCAAAAATAGGGTATGTAGGTATGGTTAGCAAAGGAGCATGCCGTCAGTTGCTAATTAAATGTTATTTGGCATCCGGAAGATTTGCTGATGCTGAAGCACAAGCCAATATTTTGATTAACCAGTCAGGTTACTCTCTGGTACAAAACACTCTGGGAATTTTTGATCCGGGAGGAAATCCTACAGCATGGCCTATTACCAGAAATGTAATCTGGGATTTGCACAGACCTGAGAACAAAGTAATTTCTGCCAATACTGAAGCGATATTGATTGCACCAAATGGAGGAGCACAGTCATTTTTAGCATTTTCTTCGATGAGAATTTTTGGTCCCAACTGGAATGATGCTAATTTAATTACTCCTGATGGTAAAACGGCAGCACCGCGTTTTCCATTGACTGATAAAACGAATTATAATGCAAAATATGATTATCAAAGAGCATTAGGGCGTGGTATTGGTACTATCAGCGGTTCTTATTATTCACAGCACCCTATGTGGGTTGTGAACGGTATTGAGGATAAGCAGGATCTTAGGCATAACAGCACTGTTGGTAACTGGGTGAATATGGAAGATCTTAAATATGCTCCCGGGGCAGGTGGGAGTGCTACATTGGCCGGGCAAAATTTTAGAATGAAGGAAGCAGGAAAACTGTTAGCACAAGATTCTATTCGTGATTGGTATGATTTTCCGCATTACAAAATCTTTTTGCATGATGTTGTAGCCGAAGCTAACCCGGCAGCAAATGATTTTCAGGGAGCTACCGCAGGAGCTAGTGCACACTGGTACATATATCGTTTAGCTGAGACCTATCTGCTACGTGCAGAAGCTCGTTTTTATCAGGGTAATACTTCCGGAGCAGCTCAGGATGTAAATGTCGTAAGAGCAAGAGCAAAAGCTTCACAAATGTATACCACTGTAACTATTGGTGATATTTGTGCAGAAAGAGGAAGAGAACTTTATCTGGAAGAATGGAGAAATGTAGAGTTAAAACGTATTTCGCACTGTCTGGCTCTTAGCGGAAAACCAGATGAATGGGGGCATACTTACAGTATAACCAATTGGGATAAACAATCCGGGACAGATGCAACGGGAGGTAGTTATTGGTATCAGCGTATTGTGCATTATACCCTTTACAACAAATATCCGGCTGGTATTGCTATTAAACCGGGTGTAAAGTTTTATACTATGGATAAACGTAATAATTACTGGCCAATTCCGTACAGACTCGCTATAGAACCTAATATAAAAGGCCAGTTAAGTCAGAACTTTGGTTATGATGGCTACAATGCCGGGGTTAAAGTCTGGGATAAATGGCAGGATGCTGTTGATGATGAAAGTAAAATTTAAATTTCTTTACTTTTCTTACATTGAAGTTTTAAATAAATAGCTAATAATGCTGTCTGTTATGCAAGAGTTTTAAGGAAATATAGTACTGAAAATTCCATAACAAACTGGAGATGATTTTTAAATGCTCTTATTGGGTAATTTGAAAGTTTCTACTGTTTGTTATGGATTTTTTATGAAGGGCCAGAACCTCAGATTTGTTTAAGTGGGAGGAAAAACTGGGACATCTTAAATAGTATTATGGACTTTATCCAAAGGCTGTAGGTCATCTAATGAACTGCTGCCTTTACCTTTTGATTTCCTTACTACTGTGATTTGACCATTTAGTTCCATAACCACAGCTTTCACTTCGCTTATCTGGTCAATTCCTGAATTTCTGATCGTTGAAAATATTTCACCTTTAGTTATGGCTTCTTTTGCCATGGTTTTTTCTATAAATTCCCCATCATAAAATATAAGGGTGGGTACTGCATTGATAAGCCTTTCCATTTTCTGCGAAGAACGGGCTGTCCATGCAAAAAAATATTGTAGTATAATAATAAGAAACAGCACAATTGCGCCTTCTATTATAGGAACTATAGCCAGCATCATATAGGATAAAGTAGAACCCAAAGCCACAGTGACTACAAAGTCAAATGCATTAAGTTTTGCCAGGGTACGCTTGCCGGAAATCCTGAGAAAAAAGAATAACGTAATGAATGCTATAATAGTAGCCAGGATAACATGTCCTATGCTTTTCCAGTCTTTAAAAAATACTTCTTCCATATTATTTTTAATCAAATGATTTGTAAAAAATAAGAGATAATGAAAATTAAAACCTTCATAATTGAATTGTGACTATAGAGGCTTTTCTTGCGGGACTTATTTAAATAAATATCTAAATTGACTTTGTATTATATATTCCGGTACATCTTATTTCAATTATCAGAACTGCTTGTATTGCTTTTCTTGATTTTGATTATTTGTTTTCATAACGGACATTTTTAAATTTTAATAAATTTAGTGTACATATAGTTTTGAAGTATTACATAATCATTTTTGAAAGTTATAAAATGTCTTTGTGTGTTATTATTCACTATATCAAATATTTACGAAATATTTAACTATATCAACATGGGAATTATGTAAAACTTTTACATATTTTTGCAACATCAAATAAAGAAATTACGTTTTAAAGCATTAACCCCAATTCTACTTTATAACTTATACCACCTACGTATGAAACTATTTTTTATTTCACTCTTAATTTGTCTGAGCTCTTTTACTACCTACAAAGGAGCCGGCGAGATGGAAACTATTTCAGAACTTGAAATAATGAGACTTACTGATCATGTCAATGAGATCAAAGCCACAGCAGTTACTGATCATAGATATAGTAATAAGATTGCTTTTTTGGTTGACATGAAAATCAAATCCGGCAAAAACCGTTTTTTTGTATATGATCTTCAAAATAATAAAATTATAGATCAGGGGTTAGTTGCCCACGGTAGCGGTTCTGAAACAGGGGTAAGAGGAGAACTGAAATTCAGTAATGTTCCCAATTCCAATTGCACTTCACTTGGCCGATACTCTGTAGAGAAATCCTATACCGGAATTTTTGGAAAAGCCTTCAGATTAAACGGACTGGATGAAAGCAACAGTAATGCACTTAAAAGAGCAATAGTACTGCATCAGTATTCAGCTGTTCCGTATGAAGAGCAGGATTATTATATTACGAATAGCCATGGATGTCCAATGGTAAACGAAGTATTTTTCAAAAGACTTGAAAAAGTGATTGCAAGTTCTGATGCAAAAATTATGATGTATGTATATTACTAAATAATGCACAAAAATTCTTCATGTGGGAATCTCCATCAAACTGGACGAACAGTTTAAGGCATTTGTTCTTTACCACAATTACATCATTTTTCCTTCTTTTGCATATTCTTTTTTAATTCCCTGAAGAAGATGATCGAGTTTAATATTTTTGTTTTCATCTTCTAATGTCCTCAGGCAGGCATATTGAATGATGTTTACGATATTGGCACCGGTAATGTCATATTTTTTTGAAAGCTCGTTAAGATTCACATCTTCAGCAATTTTAATTCCGTTTGGCAGGTTATTTTTCCACAGTTGTAAACGTTCACCATAAGAAGGTACTTCAAACTCAATTATAGATTGAAATCTTCGTGTGAAAGCCGTATCAATATTGGTTTTAAAATTGGAAGCCAAAATCACTAATCCGGGATGATTTTCGATACGCTGCAACAAATACGAAACTTCCTGATTGGCGTATTTATCGTGAGCGTCTCTGACATTGGTTCTTTTTCCGAAAACGGCATCGGCTTCATCAAAAAAGAGAATCCAGTCCTTATCTGCAGCTTTGTCAAAAAGAGAAGAAAGATTTTTTTCAGTTTCGCCTATGTATTTCGAAATCACCATCGACAAGTCTATTCGGTATACATCTCTTTTGGTATATTTTCCCAAAAGTGAAGCCGTAAGTGTTTTTCCGGTTCCGGGTGCGCCATAAAACATGACCCTGAAACCGGGTTTTATTTTCGCCTTCATATTCCATTCATGAAGCAGGATATCATTGAATTTGAGCCAGGTTTCTATTTCTTTTATCTGGTTTAAAGTGTTAGAATTCAGAACCAAATCGTTCCAGTCTAATTGGGTTTCAATTAACTGCGCCGGAAAAATACTGCTAAGCTGCGGCTTTAGGATTTTTCCGGTAATGAATTTTTCGATGTATTCGTTTTCTAAAATAAGCAAACCGCTTAGTTTAGGTTCACCATTGGGAACAGATTCTATTTTGATAATTCCCTTTTGATAAAGCAAAGATTCATTATGTAAATAATTGTAGAAGGAAATCCGGGCATTCAGATCATTTCCTGCAATTAAAAACTGGGCTGTTTCACCCGTTGGTAAGATTCCGCGATGGTTCTTTGATTTTACTCCGCCAAACTCCGGCAGTTCGCCTCCATTAGGTAAATATTCGGCAATAATCGAACTTAAAAAATCAGGTCTGACATGAGGAGCAAGTGCTACTGCCAATACCAGAATATCGGTTTCCGCCAGATTGTTTTCGATGATGAATTCATTGACAAATCCATTGGAATCCAGGTGATTTAAAACCGGTTTTTCTGTTGGGTTTTCGACTTGAAACAAAGCATCAAGCTGAAACAGAAACTGATTTTTTAGGTGATCGAATATTGTTTCCATAATTACGTTCTTAAAAATTCAAGTAATTCATTTCCTAATCTTGTCTGCTCTTCAATAGATAAAATAAGTTCAGAGGTATTGTATTCAATGTTTTTAATGTTTTGAAGATTTCCAATTAAGTTATCTGACCATTGGTTTTCAGTTGCTGATTCGACAAAATCGTATAATTCTTTTTGCTGGTCGACATCTTTGAAATAAAATGGAGATTCAGTCAACGGGTAATAAGTATTGTAAGGTGAAGGCAAAAGACCCAATAATGAAAAATAAGTTTTATCTTCTTTAGGTTTAAAAATAAAGAATAAAGATTCATTGTAGTTAGAGGTCTTTAGTAATGCAAACTGATTTTTGGAAAGTCTTTTTTTTACTTCTTCCAGTTGAGAAATGAGATGAGGTAATATGCCAAAATTATTGATGTCCTCGTTAGATACCATGGACAATCCACTGAAAGTAAGTATGGTATTTTCCAGTTGAGGTTTCCACAATGGTGTATTGTCCAGATATTCCCTGATCGTTACAGCACTTTCAGGTAAAAAATCATCGTTGTCATCATCAGGATTGTATAGATAGAATGTTAACATTGTTATGGTTGTTTAATTTCAGGATAGTAAAAATAGTTTTTTTCGTTTAATTATAAACTTTGCCATAAAAGTACTGCGCCTTTCATGATTTTTTTCTCAATTTGCATTCCTTGTGCTCCCTGTGGATAGAATGCTATTAATCCGTCGATACTGTTTAGGTTTACCCATGCCTGATGTCCTAAAGCCATTGCTCCTTTATGCATGTCCGTTCTGGTTAATGTTTTGATTAAATTTTCTATTTCAGTTGAATTTAAGATGTTACGCGCAAGATTCTCCAAGTGAGCGACGTCTGTTCCTGTATTGAACATACTAACAATTGGAGAACTGGCATTTCCTTTCGTCATTAAGAAATACTTCCAGGTATGCCCGTTAGCAACGTGAGCAATATCGGCATTTTCTATAGTGACTCTTATTGATGTTCCGTCTGCCAGCAAAAAGTTTTTGCTTCCTACTTGTCCGGTACCGGCAACAGCTCTTGGATTGGCTTTTGGTGCATTTATGCTTTCTGCTGCAAAATTTCTTCCATATTGTAAAGCTTCACTCCATTTTGTACCTGGAGCCCCACTGGCATGTACCATATCAAAAAATTCGAGTAAATGAGTTTTAGATTTATAGCCAATTGCAACACAGTCTTCAAAGAATTCAAGAATAATAGTAGAACCTGAAGTTGCTCTTGACAGACCACAAGAAATTGCTTTATCAACCAGCTCCAATACATCAGGGAAGTTTCCAAAATGACTGATGTAGTTCAACAATTTATCAAGATCCTTAATTTCGTCCAAAACTCTAATGAGATCATCTACCACACCACCTGCATGAGTCAGAAGTGTTCTGAGTTTTGCCACGGTTAAGTTATCCATGTGTAAGATTTTCTCCAGTTTACCAACTGTCATTCCGGGTTCGTCAAGGAACCGCACAAAATCATCCAATTCACCACCTAAAGCCTTCAATTTTGGTATGGCTGCGTTTATGTCTGTTAATCCTTCCAGAAAAGGAACCAAGCGATCTAAGGCCGAGCTTTCTGCCAGTACACTGACTAATTTATCAAAGTCATTAACTCCGTTGAATACGGCTAATAAACGATTGGTGTCTCCAAAAGAATCAAAGGCAATGACTAATTTATCCAACTCGGCTACTTTATCAAACAGAGCGACTATTTTGTTTACATCTGCAGCTTCTTCAATTATTCGGAGTAATGTTGCAAAATCGGCAGCTTTGGTTACAATTCGCAGCAGTGCATTAACATCATCGACAGCCTGGATCAAAGTGATTAGCCTGCCCAGATTAGCAGCTCCCACACGTTCCATGGCAATAATCATTTTGTCAATATCAGGTGCTGCGGATAATACTTCTATAGCCTTTCCGATATCGTCGCCGGCACGTTCAAGTACCGTGATTAATTTGGCTAATTCTTTTGCTTTGCCCATTACCGTTATCAGACTTTCGACATGGCCCATTTGTATTCCCTTTTCGATAAGGGTTAAAACTCTTCCTATGTCATCTGCTTTCGTAAGGATTTGAAGTAATTCGTCTGCTTTTTCTACTGCGAGTAAAGCCTCAATTATTCTTGCTGTATTATTAGCGCCGGTCAATAGTTTAATTAAAGCTTTAACGTCTTTAATTTTTTCCATTAAGAGAAGAAGCCTTTCGATATTGGCCATGCTGTCTATCAATGCAATAAAGGCTTTAACATCTTCTACCAGAACAATAATTCTTAAGAATTTTACTAAACCTCCAACTCTTGCGACAATTGCTGATATTCTTGCTATACGCGCAATCCATCCGGCTAATCGGCTATAAACGCCGACTCCAATTAAGGCGAAGAAAATTTCAAAAAGACCTCTTCCAAATAGTCGGCCTCTTTCGTAAGGACTTAATCCCTCTGTCGCAAATGCTTTATAGATGTAATAGATAGCAAAAAGAACTCCTATAATAATTCCGATAACTAAAAGTACTTTCAGGATAACCGCCAAAGCGATTCCAAATTTAATCACCAGAATTACAATTATTATGACGACTATGGCAATTATAAACCAGAAAAGGAATGTTCCCATTGCACTCACCAGAGCATCCCACAAACTGGTGAAGCCTTCAACAAAACCTTTTGCCATTCCGGAGATAAAATCAGTGAACTTATCCCACCATGAACTGGAACGATTAAATTCTCTGTCAAGATTAGCGTTAAACTGGTTTAAGATTTCCGTTTGTTGTAACAATCCTTTATTTACAGTTTCGCGCATGTTCGAAACATCATCAGTCAGCTGACTGTTCCATTTCGTTTCACTTTTATTAATTTGCTCCTGTAATCCGGCGTCTAATCCGTCTGCTACATCTTTGATTTCTGTTTCGGCTTGTCGGGCGTTTTCATCAATTGTTTTTACGGTATCAGATTTTAGTTTTTCAGCAGATTCCTGATATCCTCCGGCAGTTTCAGAAAGGGCTGAGTTTATGCTGTTCAGGCTTGAAATGAAATTTGTTTTGAATTCTGTCGAAACACCGGATACTTTTTTAATGACCTCTGTTACGTATTTGTCTACATCTTTATAATGGTCATCAATAGCTCTGCCCAGATCACCTTGTGCTGCAGCGACTTCTTCATTATACCAGTAAATTTCACCGATATCATTTTTAAATTTGTCGATTTCCTGCAATGTTGTAGCTTCATTTTCGTCGAGTTTTGCAAGGGAGGTTTTTAAAACATCATCAAATTCAGTATCAATTTTTTCAGGAATTTTTTCCAATGTGCCTATTTGGGCTGTAGTACTTGTTTCTAATTCATTTTTCAAATTAGTGGTTTCTTTATCCAGATTGGTAAGAGATTCCTTTGCAGCATTAGTTACAGCTTTTATTATTTCATCTCTTCTCTGAGTAATGGCGTCTTTTGCTTCCCGTTTTTTGTTTCCAAATTCAGAAGAAACATTTGTAGCTTCTGTTCGGTAATTATCTGCTAATTTTAAAGAATGGCTTACTACTTCAGAAGAAATAAGATTACCTGATTCCTGGATTTTCTGAACCGCATTTGGTTTACTCGACCATGCCGCCTGAACAATATCGCCGGCATTATCCTTGCCGGCATACTGACTTTGTTTTTGTTGGATAATGGCGTCAATTTTTTTGATATTACCAGAAGTGGTGTTCAAAGCCTGAGTTGATTGCTCGTTTCCTGTTGAGATGACATTTTGTGCCTTATCTTCGGCAATTGAAGTAATTAACCCGGTTTTGGTTAAAATGACCTCGTCAACCCTTGCAATTTCTGCGTCTGCAATATCATTTGCATTTTGTATTTCCGAATCCCGTTTTTCACTGATTGCACTGGTTGTCTGTTCGTACGATTTATTGATTTTTTCCAGTGTAGCTCTTTTGGTTTCCTTCAATCGATCAATTTCGTTCTGAACAGTTTCTTTATTTTTTCTCTTTTCTTCGTTAATTCCGTCTGTTAGTTCTTGTTTTTTATTTTTGAAATACTGTACGGACGCTTGTTTTTTCTCCTCTACATAAGCAAGGAAGAGGTCGTAATTAGCAAAGCCGCCTTTTGCCTCGCTACCGCCGGAAGAGGATGACGTATTTTCTGAAGCAGATGTTGCATTGCTTGTTGATTCACCGGTAGAAGATTCATTGCTTTCTGTACTAGTTGACTGATTTACAGTACTGGTTCCATCATGTTGGGAACTGGTTTCCGGAGCTGCTTCCGGGACTGATTGTGGATTCGATACGGCTGTTGGCTGATTTTGTTTTACCTGAGCGCCAGGTTGGTTGTTGTCTGAACCATTATCTGTAACAGAAGTATTTTGATTATTTCCTGTATTCTCAGAATTAGCACCGGATCCGTCTGGTAACCGGGGCTGTTCAGCTGAAGTCTGATTAGCCGGGTCGGGTTCTGATGTTTTGCTTTCCTGGGCAGTATCTGTTTTTTCACCTGAACTGTTTGGTTCTTCTTCCTTTTTTTGAATAACCGGTTTACTGGCACCTTGCTGAACTGTATGGGTCAATTCGTGGGCTAACAAATGTTTTCCGTCCTGAGATTCGGGACTAAATTTTCCTTCGTTAAAATAAATATCATTTCCATTAGCAAATGCCTGAGCGCCCAGTTCTTTATTCATCTGAACCGCATTGGAGTCATTATGTATTCTTACATTGCTAAAATCAGTACCAAAACCTGATTCCATCTCTGTTTTGGTATTTTCGGGAAGTGGTGAACCATTTCCTTTTGAGCTGCTGAGTTTTTGTTCTGTACCGGCATTGGTTTTTGGTGCATCCGATTGTTCTTTTTGCTGTACTGTTTCTTCCTTAGCAGGCTGAAGCTGCACTACAGGAGTGATAGATTCTGCTAATGGTTTTTCCTGAATTTCATTTTCAGAATTCTCGTTTTTTTGAATTTCATTATTTTGTTTTCTTTGTAGTACAGCTGCAGGAGAAAAAAATGTTTGATTTGTCTTGGTCTCTTTTTTTGACACTACTTTGTCTGCAAGAGCATCTGCCTGAGTTTCGTATTTATCGTTTGATTTTCCAATAGTAAGCTTTGCCTGAACTCCAAAAAAAGATTTTTCACCCTGATCTTTCGACGGAGTGGAGTGAGTTGACGCGGCATTATTTTTAGTAGAAAAAGCACCCATTATTAAATACGATTTACAATTTATTTCTTCTTTTGATTTACCGCTCCCTGCTGAACAGTATGTGTAAGTTCATGAGCCAATAATTTTTTTCCCTGTATTGAATTGGGGTTGTATTTTCCTTTGTTAAAGTAAATGTCAGTTCCGTTTGTAAAAGCCTGCGCGCCCATTTCGTGGCACATTGCAGCCGCTTTACCGTCTGTGTGTATTCGTATAGAGCTAAAATCAACTCCAAAGAAATTTTCCATCTCTAGTTTAATGTCTTTTTCTAAAGGATTTCCACCTCCCTTTTTTAAATTATGTTCAATAGTTGAAACTGGTTTTTCTTCTTCTTTTTTCTGAAGCGGTTCTTCTTTTTCCTCTGTTTTCTTTTGCACTGATTCTTCTTTGTCCTGCTCTTTCTTTTGCACGGGATCTTTTTCTTCTTTTATATCTTTGGACTGAACAGAAGAAATGGTTCCTGAAATGGATTTTTGCGGTAATTCTTCTTTCGATTGCAAAAGCCCGCCATCTGCAGAATGATTGTTCGTCGCCTGATCGGCTACTTTATCGGCTTCTGCCTCAAAAGGGTCTCCCGCTTTTCCAGTTTTTAATTTTTTCTGAATCTTTGGTTCAAAAAATGGCGATGAGGTGTGTTTGTCCGGTTTTCTATTTTCTAAAGCTCTCATAACTTTGTTGTTTTACAATTTGAAACAAAACCTTAATTAAAATTCTCCTGAACAAAAAGGCTACGACGCTATCATAATTTCAGGGTTTGAATTTTCTTTCGGGATTAGCTGGTGTTTTTCTAATTCGATTTTTATTTGCGCATACCAGTACGGAAATATTTTAAACAATCGATATTCTATTTCCTGTATAATGTCTTTGTTGTATTTTTTTATGCCAAAGAGGTGACTGTAACCCATTTCATTGGCATATTTGCTTTGCTCTGCTATATTTCTTCCTTTTAATAATAATGAAGGGGTAATGTTATTGTAGTCTAATATCGACGCCAGATTGTACTGTTCTATAACAATGCAGGGTTCAAATCCCTGTTGTTTTAATGGCGTAAATTCTTCCTGATGGGACACAAAAATTTCTTCCAGGTCATAGTAGGCATTTACAAAATTATTACGGAGTGTAAGATCATTAAAACCCAGTATACCACAACTGTATGAGTGCCCTAAATTTGAATGCCAATACGGTAAATGACTGGTATATTGATTAAAAAAATCAATCTGTTTTTTATAATGCATTTCATAGCCGCATTCTTTTCGTTCCAGAATTATGGTGTCGAAATTAAAATTGATTTTCTTTTTTATAAATACATCAGTATCCAGATGAACAAATGGTTTTGTCTGCTTTTCGATGGCATGAATTTTAGATTTCATCCAGAGTTCCTTATTTTTTTCGTTTTCGACCTTTGTGACCCTGCATGGCAGCATGTATAGCAATTTATACGCAGTTTCATCTGCATACAGTTCAATGTCTTTGTACCAAAGATGACTGTATAAAATGCTCAAGGCAGTCATATAAACAGTCTCTTTTAGTTTATTGCCCATTTGCCAACGGTTATTTATTAAGGGAAAAGCATCCAGGCTGTATATGATTTTGGGTTCTTCTTTCATAAAATTATTTTTTAAGCGTTTGAAGGAGCTGTTTTTCTTCCAGATAAGAGATATTATTATAAAGGGAAGCCTTTTTACTATGCTTATAAAGCCTTTTCCATTCATATTTTTCACCCATCGCGTGTGAAGTTGTTTCCGGTATCTGATCATTATGAAACATTTTCATTTCATTAAAAGTCGCATGCCATACCATTTTGCCTAATAGGGGAGACTGAGTGAGTTTTAATCTGGAAAAATTTCTCTGGTAGTAATCGGTGTGGACATTTTTATTATTGATAAAATATTCTGAAACCAAAACTGCTCCGCCTTTATTATAGAACCTGCTGAAATATTGCGTAATGCCGTCTTTTTCTTTAATGGGCAACAGATCGTCTTCATTTTCATAAATAATATCAATATCATTTACGGGCATGTCATAATAACTTCGAAGATTAATATAATCTGCAATGCCGCCTACAAAGGCAATTTTTGACAAATCGAGTTTGTCAAAAATATTTTTAAGAGCCTGTTGTTGCTCATAGAAGATGTTTTTTTCATCTTGCTTTAGAAATGTTTCTTTTTGGTTTTCCATGTTTTTTAAAATTACCAGTCCACAAAAATTATCTTGTTTTTCCATGCCAGTTTTACAATGCTTAAATTCCAGCTGATCTTATCTAACAAAATGTCCTGTGTTTTTCTTTCTACAAGAACTTTAGGATTTTCGCCGGTAAGAATTATTTTTCCGGGTCGTTGTAAATATTCATTTCGTAATAAGCCTACAGAAGAGTTTTTCATGACATCCCAGTGGTCTAAAACGGCACGCAGCATTTCATTGGCATGATTTTTTAATTCTTCTGAGAGAATAATATTTCTATTAATTGTTTGGTTTATCGGGATATTGCAGAGTAGTTTTTCGAACAGCATTGCATGCTCATAATCCTGCTCTTGTTCTGTTGCGATATAATGTAAAAGATGGGCAGCAACCTCCGGATCATTTATAGTATTGTTTTTACTTAGTAATCTGCAATTCTCAAAAAGGGTTTTCAAAAAAGGATGAATTAATAGTAGACCGGCGTTGTTTACGTAATAATTAGCAGGAATTTCAGGAACTGTTTTCTCATTTAAAAATAAAGGCGAATGCAAAAAATCTTCTTTTTTGTTTGCTTCATTAGTATTGAAAACGGAATTTATTTCTGCCTCTTTTTTATTGACAGACACTAAAGATTCATCCGTTTTTGAAAAATTCGATTCTATGGATTTTTTATTGCTGTTTTTCTGAAATATTTCTGAAGTTTTTTGTTCAAGAATAACTTGCATCATCAATACTTCATTTGCGATATCGCTTAGCATATCTAAAGCTGATGTATTAACTATATGCGTGTTGAGATGTTCTAAAACAAATTTTGGATTGTATCTTCTAATAACGTCAAAAGAAGCAATCAGACCCCATAATTTTTCCTTTATAATAGTGTCGTTGTCTTTTAATAATTGTGACAGAACGATATCCCAAATTAGATTTCTCTGATTTAATCCATGTTTGGGTTGTGAAAGGACAACATTCATATTGTCTTTAATCCGGCTGATATTTTTAGATGTTGTTTCTTTAGTGAATTCTGAATGAAATGTATTTTTAAGAACAGTATAAATCTGTTTATCTGATAATTGCTTTATGAACCTGTTTCTGGTTTGAGGGGTTTTCAATGCATTTAGTAGTTTTGTACCAAAAGCTTTATCGCTGATAACTTTTTCAAACTGATGATCCGCATTCAGATTGGATATATCTTTTGAAATAGCCCACCAGACAGTAATTCCGGTTTCCAGAAAACTAAAGAACTCATTTTCATTTTTTTCCTTATTATTGATTAATGTGTAGTGCTTGTAATCAGGAAAGCCTTTTTCAATCTGTTTCCCTATTTGTTTTTGAAATTGACTGATGATTTCCAGTTTTATAATTTCAAAATCAACAGCGGAAGCGATAGAAAGATCTATGTTTAATTTTTCTATCTGAAGACTCTGAAAGGGTATTTTTAGACCAAGCGTATCAAAATACGTTTCTAAAAGAGGAAATAGTTCTTCTTTTAGAAACGAGTCCAGATTGTCTTTCAGGTAATACGCAGTTTTTTTAGAAGCGGTATTAACCTCAAAAAATAGTTGATTGACAATATGTCTGTTAGAAGTCTGCATTTAGCTTAAATTGCTTAAATGTGATTGAATTGCATCCAGAATAAATTGAAGATCTTTAAACGAAGCGGTCACACCTGACAAGAATTTTTTCAATGTTCCGGCTGGATCTGTGTTGTACTTGATTTTTACAAAACCTTGCAGCAACTTGTCAATACGAGCTGTAATGGTTGTAATTTGTTTTTCGAATTCTTTCAGGCGTTCCGGTTTTTGACATTTTAAAATGGTGTAAAATAGCGAGATATGACTTTCGATAAGGAAACTCAGTACTGTTTTCTCTGCGTCGAATTTCGTATTTCTTACAGCCGCTAAGAAAGAATCGTAAATGCTGTCTCTATACATTTCTCCCAGTTGATCATTGAATTCACCATTTATGTAGTCAGCTGTTTTTTCATCAACAATCTTAAATTGTCGTTCAATTTCGTCGATGAGAGAAATAGTTTCTTTACTATATCTGGCTGTTTCGGGTTGTTGTTTTATATTTTCAAAAGCCGGAATTGCTTTTTTGATAAACGTAGTGGCAGTTTTTAAGCATGTATTTACCGGAACTCTTTCTCTAAGGATGACATCTTTTGGACCATCGATGCTTTCGCCACATCTTTTATTCATTGCAGAAAGCGATATTACAATGGAGGGACTGTTGTATAAAGAAAGCGGACGTTTTATAGGGTCTTTGGATGCTGTTTCTATTTTTTCGTCGGCTATTTTCCAGGTATATATTTCAGCATCCCTAGAATTGTTGGTCAATACAAGTTCACTGTTTTCTATAGCATAGTTAAAGCGTGCAAATGGTGGGTTTTGCATTGTAATTACAAGATCTGAAGGTTTGCCATTAACGAGTATAATGACTTTGTCTACATCTTTAGGAACATTACTGCCAATAAAAACATATTCGCCTGCTTCATTTTTAGAAACGCCATCACCGGCTAAGATTACTTTTTTATTTTTGGATTCGATGATTAACACATGTGGATCTACATCGTTTCTACAGATAGATCTGTTGTCGATACGCACATTTACCCCTGTAATTTCAAAAACTACGGAATGTTTTACCTGATAATTGCAGTTGCCATTATCTCCAATAACGGTTACCGGAAAAGAAAAACTGTCTTTAACAGGTAATTCATATTTGTAAATATGCTGTATTTTTGTTTCTGTTGTGCTCACTCTTTCGCTTCCGTCACCAAAATCCCAGACATATTTCATTCCTTCCTGATTTTCGCTTGTAATTTCAAAATCAGCAGTAACTTCATTGCTTGTATCTGATTTGGTGATCACAATTGTAAAATCAAATTTTGGTTTTTTGAAAATGGTCACGTCACATTTTGTTTCAAAATTATTGACTGTAAACGTGATGGGTTTGCCTATTAATTCTTCGCTGACCAGTTTTGGATCAAAAACAAATTCGCCGTATTGGTTTGTTGTAACGCCGCCATTTAAATCTTCGTCAATATCTGCTTTTACAAAACCTCCGGTTGGCGTTAAATGAAATGGGAAATATGCAGTTGATTCATCAAAACAAAGTTTATTTACGGGTAGTGACAGCGATATAAAATTATCATCGCAGCATAAGTAAGGCAGGGTAAAATCGGCTATTATCGGATTTAATACAACGGATTCCCCGTCGTCAACTTCATTTTCAAAATCTCCCGCCAGAGAATTTCCCCTTGGATATTGGTAAGGATAACCATAGCCATAATAATACGGATACTGACTGTATTCTCCTTCAATGTAAATCATAATAAATGTACCTCCGGGCGCTACACCTGATTTATGCTCATATCCATGATTTTTGTTCAGGTAGTAAGAAGTAAAATTTTGAATCACTTCCTGTGCTTCAGATGCATTTACTCCAAGTACAACGACATTAAAACCTAAACCGTTTTGACGTCTTATATCCTGAATTATTTTTAATGCTTCTTTGTAATTTTTGCCCTGATGTCCTTCAATTCTGTAAAAATCATAATCTGAAATAAATTCCAGCGGGCGTTTTGTATTTAGAAGGTTGTCGTGATAACTCCTGTTATTGCGCTGTTCTCCAATAGCTGTTTTTTCGTAATCCCAAAGTTCAATAATTTGATTTCCAACATTATTATAAAACGGAATCGCTTTTTTGCCTAAGCGGCCTAATTCAAAACTAGGTGTAATTTTGATGTAATTGTAGTTTACGTTGTAATTGGCTAATAATTGCGCACAGCGTTTTATAAGGCTGTACAACTTTTGTAAATCAGTGTTTTTGCCATAGCAGATTTTAATCTCATTGCCTTCCAGATCGACAATAAACTCGTTCACCATATTTTCAGTGCCCGGTTCAGTAAGTGGGTCAAACGGCAAACAATCATTGAAAGTGCTTAGGTTTTGGCCAGTAAGCAAAGGTGATTTGTAAAAAGAATGTCGGTATTCAAAACAAGGTCCGGTTTTTAATACTTCTCCCAGCATTAAGTGTTTTGGGAAGGCTTTGATGTCCGGGCAGCAAAACTCTCCATCCATATTCGATAATAATGTTTTTATCTCATTATAAGTGTCTGTCAAATCATTGAGAAGATCATACCTGTACTGAAAATCGGGAGGTGCATTGTTTTCGTCAAAATTATATAAATCGGCAAGGTTTTTTTTGATAGAAGTAAGTATTACCGGCATTTGTAAACTGTTCAGTAGAATTTCAAAGCCGTCGCGGAGTTTAGCAACTGCATTGTTTTTAAATATGCCATTGGTGAATTTCTTTTTGATTTCGCTATAATTACTAAAATTTTCAGGTTGTAATACGATACGGTTGGATATTACAGCTGGTAATTTACAGTAAAGATTTGCAAAATTGGTTTTACTAATAATGGTATCATGGCTGTTAATTTGTTCGGCAACCGCTTTGCTGACCAGTAACGCTCTGTAATTACCAATAATATCTAATCCCTGATTATCACATGACAGACTTACGCACAGATCCAGTTCTTTTTCATAAGATTCTAAATACAATAGTACTACGGCATCATTTACTTCTAGTCCTGTATTTGCTTTAAGATATTGTATCGGGAACGTATTTGCAGCATCAAGCAGCAGCTGTTCGGCAGTTAAAAGTTCAAAGATTTCAAGTTGTTCAGTACCATCATAAAAAAAAGGCTTATAGGCTGCTTTTTTATTATCATACATTTTATAATGCGTGTATTGGTTGCTTTCAAAATCAATGAATTTTCCACCGTTAACTTTAGTTTGGTATAAATGAAAAAGATCACCATCTGTAGTAATTCCGCTGCCTTGTGTTATTGTGACCATTTTTACAGGTTCATTATAAGAAACCTGAAATCCGCAAATGATGCCTACACCACTAAGACCTATTCTTGAAATACGGTCCTGATCATCAAAAAAATCTACAATCTCGTTAAGATGTCCTTCTGTAAGTACCTGATTTTTTGTAAATTTTCGGTACAGGGTCGTTATGGTTGAAAGTTTTGCTAACATTGTGAATAGTATTTATAGTGATCCTAAATTTGTTTTTCCTAATATTATTTTCTCGAATTGATTTTCATTTTCGTCTGTACAATCAAATAATCTTCCCGTAGGATATAAATTGCTGAGATGGGAGAGGGCGTTAATAAATTGTATCAATTCTGTTTCGGGTTGTTCCTGATTTAGTACTGTTTTAGCAAACAAATAGTTCTTATAAGAGTTTTCAAACTGCAAAAGCTCATTGTCTGCCGGATTTTCTATTTCATTTTTTCTATGTCCGATCCAGCAAATTTTTGCCAGAACATGTGACGGTAATTCTTCCTTAATTACTTTTTCCATATAGTTTCTAAAATCGATATTGGCGAAACGCAGGGTATATCCCGGAAGTACGATACTTACGCGATAGGAGTAGGGATCTAAAGGTTCGCACGTTTTGCATTCATCTGTACAAACAGGTAAAAATGTTGCCGGATTTACAGTAGTTGTATTTACATCCGGACGCAGCATCATGTGTTCAATTATAAACATTCCTTCTTCTGTAAATACTTCTTTCATAAAATAAATCAAATCGAGAATGGACTGTTTTATTTCCTGTAATGTATCGTAGTAGGTATATCGTTTTGCGATAATCCTGTCCGGGTTGTCCTGGTCTGTAATCAATGGATTAATGATGTCGTAAGAATACTTTCCCGAATCAGCCTGATGAATCTGAATATTATCAATAATCTGCGGATCTGAAATTCCTTTTTTAAAGGCTTCTTCAACATTGTATTCCCTCGTTTGTATAATCTGTAAAACCGCAAAATATAATTCTCTGTTGGCAACAGAGGTATCATAGTACTCTGTAGTTGCCGATAGGACAATAGTATTGTTGTTGTCCCTGATTCTCCATCGGTAGACCAGCTGATTGTCTGAATCTATAAAATGGTATACTTCTACAAATGAATCTGAAAGATGTCTTCGGTTATAATCTTTAATGCCCAAAAGCCTGGCAAGCCGCTTTTTTACTCCCGAAACATTATCGGTATCCCATAAATTACTATTTGGCTGATTGAAATAATTAAAAGAATTGCCACGGTTTTTGCTTACGATTTTATAATCTTTCAAAAAGTCTTCTTTGTTTTTCAGGACCACTTCGTCTGTTGCAGTGCCGTATATGCTTTTGTTGATGAATACATATTCAGAAAAACGCTCGGCAAAACGTCCTAAAAGATGATCCAGAATATTATTTCTTCTTTCGATATTGTTGTCCAGTTTTTTAAAAAGAATTTCGGTCAGATATTCATCATTATTTTCTGGATAATCGTTCACCAGTTCACTAAGTCCGTCAATGTCCTTTATCGCCTGAGTAAAGAATGTTTTAGTGAGGCTGCCGCTTACAGAAAGTATTTCGTTAACCTGTCCTAAATGCTTGAAATAGCTGCCCAAAATCTGATCAAAGAATAATAGATACCCTTTGAGTTGTTTTGCCTGCGATTTTCTGGCTGCTGTGGCTCTTGATGGCAAACCGGTTTCGCCTATACCGTAAGTATCAGGAAAATCGTTTTGTATTGTAGTATAACTGTCTATTGCCAAATAGCTGCCCGTAGGAACTTTGAGTTCTTTATTGTGACCTGAATATGCAGTCGCTTCATCTTTGGCAGCCTGAATCTCATCCAGATAAACCTGAACCTGTGCCTTATTGATATTAAGTGGTAAAACACCTTTATTATAATTGAAAACGCTTTTATGGCAAATTACAGGTTTATGGTATTCCCTGAGACATATTAGCCACTGATTGCTGTCTGTTTCATTGTCTCCGCAATTTCCCATAGAAATATCCCTAATCGTTATAACCCCCGGAACATTCATGACCAGTTTTATAATATCTGATAATCGTACTTCACTTGTAAGTTCAGCTTCAATTAACTCTTTGGTGTCTATAAAACCGTTTTCTAAGATGGGACCTTCAAAAATTTCTAAGGAAGAATATCCTTTATCCATCATCTGTTTAACAGAATAAAACCGGACTGTAGTCGACAAATAGCCATCAAGTGCATTTAATACAAGAGCATGAACCATTTCTTCATCGGCCTGCGTATCTACTTCAATGTTTGCACATATTTTTACAGGATATTCATCCACTTTTATAATATTGATCAGATCTTCGCACAGATTCCTGTTGGCGTGGTATTTTTTTCTGATTTTATCTTTGACACTATTAATTTCCGAAAGTTTCTTGCTTTCAAAATCTACATACAGATCATATAATCCCTTAAGTTCAAAATTCTTTTTAAAATTTTGCGGAACTTCATTAAAGTCTTTAGGATTATAAGATAATTTGTCGTCTTTACAATTTACATAAACTGTTTTTTTGTGTTTTGCCGGCCAGCAATTTTTAACACCGTCAATATCGATAAATATTTTCCTGTAATCTAAGGCTGTCACCGGGCTCGATGGCAATACTTCCGAAGCTTTAAAAAACTGTGAAGCAATTCCTTTATCCTTTTGATCAGAAGCAAGGATGTTTTCGATAGGAAGATTCATTCGCATACCAAGGTCTGTTATGGCGTAGCACAGCATCTCCAGCATTGTTATACCCGGATCATGAGAGTTAAAATCAGTCCATAACCTGCCCCCAAGCTGTTCTATATACTCGATACCTTTTTTTCTTAGATAAAAGAAATCCAGATCGTCTTCGGTAGCCACTTTTTTAGGAATCGTACTATTTGAATTTAATATTGACATGTCTCTTTTGGTTGAATATTAGGTTCTTTACAAGTTTTGATTTCGGTAGAAATGATATGATCTTTTACTGATACCAGAATCCGTTTAGGATTTGATGGTGATATTGAAGGCAAAAATTCCAGTGCTGTCAGATCATTTGGATTTTCAGCTGCAGTATCGTCTTTTATTTTCGCCATTTCCAGTTCTGCCAGATAGTCTACATAGTATAATTTTTCTACATAGTCAATTACAGTGCTTTGGTGCAATTCAATTCCAAAAAGAATATCCTTACTGGTATCAAATGCCCATGGAGATAAGAATTTTGCGATATCTTCATTAAGTTGTTTTTTATAAAAATTTTCGTCGTATTCTGCATAGAATTTGACATTTAATCTGATGACAACTTTTTCGTATTCGGGATTAATTACTGTCGTTTCTACATGCATGCTGTTTAAATTACTGATGTAATCCTGAATCTTATTTAATGTAGCCGTACTTACTCTGGGTTCATAAATATCAAATACATTTTTATTTATAATATCCGGAACTACTATAAAGGTTACATCGCCTGGTGAAAGAAATGAACTGTTTGTATTATTGGTATGGTTCAGGCATTTTACCCTAAATATTTCAGGAAATTCCTGAAGAATAAGATGCTCATAATCCCAAAGCGTTATGGCCCGGTTTTTATGGCGCAGACGTTCACTTACACGTTTGTAATAGCTATTATCCGATTCCTGGGGTTTTCCATTAAAAGAATTAAAAGGCTGTGCAACACTTTTGACTTGTGTAATTCGGTTTATAAGTTTGGAAATCGTTTCAGCAGGCAATCCTTTTTCTAAATGTGATAATTCATTTCCATTGTCGAAAAATTTGGCTGTTACTACTTGTGTTTTTATATCGATTACTTTGCAGACAGCATCATATGCTTTATGCATTTTTGCTTTTATCCAGATTAAGCGGTCCGGAAATAAAGTATTTGTTTTGGTTGCCTGTTTTGGAATCGTAAATTTCAGGATTCCGGACTTTAAAAAATTATCTATGGAATTCGCCAAAATTTCATTTTCAATATTTTTCCAATAGTTGTCGCAAAGTACAAACCATTCTACTTTTTGTCTCCCTGTAAATGATTCCGCCAGTGGATTCTCGCTTCCTTCCAATATTTGAAACAACAGTGAAATTTGTTGCGTTACTTCTGCTTCTTCAAGTCCTATATAAAATTCACCTCCATTACAATAATCAGGAACCAGACGGCTTGCAACAGGGCTATTGGCATCAAGAACAGCTTTTTGTCTGGCTGTATTTTTTAAATATGAATGTTCTTCACTCTGGCCAAAAGGGGCTTCATGAAATAATTTTATTCGTTCTGTTTCGTATTCTTCCCGGGTTTGATGGGTAAAATCTGTCGTTTCTTCGGCAGTATAATTTAAACGTATTGTTTCAGCAAATGGCGTATAGGCTTCGTTTGGAATTAGCGTTTCCGGATTTTCACTCATTACGGCCAGCGTATATATTTTTGGGTATAATGAATGTAAAAAGGATTGGTTTAATGTCAATCGGACCGGTCCGCTTTTGTCAATATCATAATTATTTCCTGTTACAGAAAATTCTGTTTGATATAAGGCATCTTTTTTGTTAAACAATACAGTATTTGTACTTTTATTTTCCCAGTTTTCTTTATTCAATACAAATACTGAAGCTTTAAAATAAGTATCTGACTCTACAATAAGGTCTGTTGTATTTGAATTCAGGATTAGTTTGCTTTTGTTTGAAGTAGCAACAGCAATTTTATCTTTTGGTTTAGCATCTTCCGGCTGGTTGGCAGATAAGTCCTTTATTATATCTTCGATAAACATTCCTTTAAAAAAAATGTTTTTGCTTATGGTGGTGAGGTATTTTGTTTTGTAAGCCTCGTAATGTGTTTTGAAAGATGCTGGCGTATTTTTCCAGTTTATAGTAATGTCAATATTTTTCCACTTTTTAGAAAATATTTCAGGATGATTAATAAGAAAAGAAGAACCTTTAGTAGGCTGTGTCGTAAAGGGATAAAAAGGTTTGGCTTCGTTTAATACACCTGTGTCACTTTCCAGCAATAAAGAAGTAACATCTTTTACCTCTACTTTTATGTTTATGTTTTTAATGGTTTTTGTGACTAAATTTCGAAATAAATCATGCCCTTTTTTATTTTCTGTGCGAATTAAAAAACGTATAATGGGCTGATCAGCTGAAAAATTTTCGCCTAATATTTTTTGATTATAATTTACAATTGCGGGAATATCTTTTGAAACCTGAAACACAAGTCTTAACTGATTTCCTGAAATATCTGATGCAGCGACTATATTGTTAAGCTGAAGAGGACCAAGCCATTCTTTTTCGCCACTGCAAAAAAGACTGATATTATCAATAAGATCATTTACGGTAAACGGTTCGGATTCAAAAGTAAACGCCTCATTGAAAGTAATTGTAATATCTATATTTCTTTCGCCTTCCTGCAATTGTAATAATGGAGAAGCGATTGCAAAGCCAAGTTTGGCGTCTTGCAGTTCAGTATATTTTTTTTCGTTAGAAGTATACCCAAATGGCAGCCAGTATTTTGCTTCTTCTTTTAGACTTTCTCCTTTTCCATCCTGGGAATTGGCCACTTCACTGGATTTTATTTCCCCTAAAACAATGTCATTGTACACGTTTTTAAGTTGCGTAATCCGGGCTTTATTGGCAATTAATTCTTCTGTAGTTCTGTAGATGAGTTTGTTTCCTTCAGGATCTTTATCGGCATCTAATTCAGTTTGCGGCGGAATTCGTTCTTCGGTACTTTTTTTGGCCAATTCAAAGATAACATGCACTTGATCTGCTTTTGCAGGAAGTTTTTCGATTTGTAAAATGTCTTTATAAAAGAAATCGAGATGTTTTTTTGTAATTAAATTAAATCGCGCTTTTGATAGCTCCAACAATTTAAGGAAACACACAAAAAGGGTAATGTGCGGTGTTAAGCTGGCCTCAAACTCAATGTTGCTGAGTGTTTGCGAAATGGTTTGTTTTAAAATATTGTAATCTTTGTCGTTTCTGTTTGTAACTTGTTTTTGAATAAAACCAAAATGTTCAAAAATCTCCTGCCAGTTGCCGGATGGGTTTTCACTGTCATTTGTTTCAAAAAAGTTTACCTGTTTTGCGAAGTTATAGGTAAAAAGTAACCAGTCTTCCATATCAAAGTCATGGAGCTGCAAATTGCCCGGATCGAGAATGCTGTTCAGGCGTTCAGTCTGATCAGTGCCATTTCTTTTGAATATGATATCGTTTGTATGGTCGCTATTGTTACACATAATACTAATAAATATTTTTGCTGTTTTTCACGCAGATTTTGCAGTTTTTTGCCACTCCCGATAGCTATCGGGATAGAATAATTAAAAGGATTTTTTTAATCTGTTTAATAGGTATTCGAAATGGCTATTATTTCAACACATAGAAAATCAACCCTGAATTGAATTTTTAATTGATTGTATTAAATATTAGTTCCTTCCAGTTTATAGAAAGGATAAACCATATTGGTTCTTGAGTTGGTTGCCCTTATTTTATAATCTAAACTCAATAATAATTCACCGTTTAAATCATCTCCCTGAGTGATATCGATTTTCTCTACATCAATTCGTGGTTCGTGGTACAAAATGGCGGTTCTTATCAATTCAGACACATAAGTTTTCAATGTTCTGTTCAGCGGATTAAAAAGGAGTTCGTCAACGTTGCAGCCATATTTTGGCAGCATAATGCGTTCTCCTATTTTGGTAGACAATAAAATTTCAAGACTGCTCTTGATATCCTCCTCATCAGAAATCATTATGACGGATTTTGTTATCTTCTTAAATTCAGGAGGAAAACTCCATCCGGTTCCTAAAAAAGCTTGTTCATTTTCCATAATTAACCTATTAAAACAGTTGCTAATCCGGTTACTATTGTACCGCCATGTGCGGTAGAATCTCCCATTCTGGCAGCAGGTTTTCCACCAATCAAAACCGTTGAAGATCCCATTACAATACTGTCAGGCGGACCGCTGCAGGTTGCCATATCTCCAACGCATGCTGCCGGAACCCCGCCAATTAAAACGGTTGGCACGCCGGCAGGTAAAATTGGACCGCCAACATGTGGAACGGTCGCTGTTACCATTGGGCAAACGTGCATATCTGAAACTCTTGCGGCTGGTGCTCCCATAATTTAATTTATTTGTACAATGCTTCCTTTTAAAATAGCAGCGGCTCCGGACGACAATTCCGCGCCGGCATTTCCTGCGGCCTTTAATTGTGCAGTGGCGCTTATCGAAACATTGGTTCCTTCAATTTTTACATCTCCTGTAGCTTTTATTTCGATGTTTCCGGCACTTTCCATTTTTATACCCTTGCTGTCGATAGTGATGATGTTCGAATTTTCATCTTCTATTTTTATAACACCCTGTTCTTCATCCAGTGTTATTTTTTTGCCTGCCGGAGTTTCAATTCCAATTGATTTTTTTTCATCGTCAAACAAAACCTTCATTTCGCTCCGCGTTACAATTCCTTTTTGATGATTATCGTCAGAAGCTGTTATTGGTGCTGGTTTACCACTGCTGTGAAGCATTCCTAAAACGATGGCATTGTTTGGTTCTTCATTTACAAAACCAATAATGACCTCATCTTCAATTTCTGGCCTGAAAAAGAAACCTCTGTTTTCTCCTGCGTCAGGAGAAGCTACGCGACACCAAATTCCCTGTTCTTCATTATTGATGATTGGAATTTTTACTAAAATCCGGTCTTCACCATTTGGATCGCTTTCGAGCTGTGTTACAATTCCGGTATGAAGCCCTTTTATGGCCGGAATAATCCCGGAACCTGTTGGTGTATGAATGTCATAGGTTTCAGAAAACCATTCGGGATTCAGTCCGAATTGTGCGTCGATGGTCCAGTTTCCTTCTGATATTTCGTGACATACACCCGTGATGTAAGCATTGCCATTAAACCGGTCACCAACCCCTTCGAGCATAATTATGGTGTTTGGTTTTACTGCCGGAATTCCCTGAAACTTAACTCTTCCGCGAATTTTGGATAATTGCTGAAAAAGTAATTTGGCATCAGCCCAATCCTGAAGTTCGACTTCCGGAATAGTTCCGCCATGACGTAATTCCAGGTTTTCCAGCTTGATGGTTTCGGCTAAATCAGAAGCCGAAAGATTTCCGTTTAGGCTTACGCCCGGATCATTTGCTTCAATTTCAACCAATTCCTGATTGGCGTAATCCCAACTGTATGAAGACACTTTGGCAAATTGATTTCGGGCATCCATCTCGGCATCAAAATCGAGTAAACTGGCTCCAAAAGTTACGGTTTCAACAGCTGCGGCCGTTACGTCTGGTTTACTAATGGTGATTTTTCCATTCTCAATAAAACAAAGCTTACCGTTTGCCTGCGCTCTTGAAACTATAAAATCCCAATCGGAAGTATTGTACTGGACAAGTTCTTTATGACTGAAATTAGTTGCTTCAACATCTTTGTCTAATCCGTAACTGTCAATAATTTCCTCAAATGCTTCACTGTCTTTAACATCATAAAAATACCTGCTCTTTCTTCCAATAGTAAGTTTCACCGCTTCATCTTTGCATTCGATAATCAATAAAGAAGTACTGCTTTTTATTTTGATCGAATGCTTGATAATAATGCCTTTGTATATCGTTTCTTCATCATTGTGATAACCGGCAGTTATTTCAATTTTTTTACCCGGAATCAGCAGGTCTTCATTACTTAACTTAAAATCCCTTTCAGAAGCTTCTCCGTCAATAAGAATAATCTGAGCCATTGGAATCCGGTTCACTTCGTTTTGTACCACAATGCTTTTTACCTGATAGGTTTTCGACAATTCTTTCCCTTCAATTAAAATTTTATGTGTTACTAAATCGGCACTTTTACTGGTTTGTATGACTCCGCTATTGTTCATCAGGATTGTTTTTGTAAGGGTGGAAAAAATAGTTTTTGTCCTGTTTTTAGTTTTCTGAAATTGACAATGTTATTTACTTTGGCGACTTCCAGATAATATTTAGAATCGCCGTAGATATAATAAGACATGAGGGGCAGTGTATCGCCTTCTGTCACCGTTCTGTAATGTGTTAAATCCGGTGACTTATTGTTCTCTCTAGCAGCCCTTAAATTATCTTCAACAAAACCCTGGAATTTTGCTTTTGCAATTGCTCTTATCGGAGTACCGTCTGGTCTGAAGAGTTTGAATTCTACATCCATTTCGGTCAGGGCACCTTTAAAAAGCAGTGATCCCCAGGAAATAATCAGGTAGTTGGGTTTGTGTTCGTCACCATTGTAATCCATTATAACTTTCTTGAATTTCTCAATGTCCTCGATAATGCCATCTTCAGAACTTGCGTAGCCGTTGATTACTCCTGAACGGTCAAAAACAAAATCGAGTTCGAGATTTTCAGGTAATTTTTTATTGAATTTCGGAGAAACGGTACTCGTGCCTGAAGCCTGATTATCATCAGTTTCAATTTTATAGTGGTAAGTATACTTTTCCGGATTCATTAAAGTCGCAAATTCACCATCGGCAATTTTGTTGTTAAATTCCGGATCACTATATGCAACCACTTTAAGTTTTTCTAATTCCCCAGCCATGATCAGCGTTCTTTTTTACGTTCAATAATTTTCATTACCTGTTCTACACATTCTGCTACCACATCTTCGCCCTTGCTTTTTGGAGCACCTGGCGGAGAATTTGGTTTTGATCCTTCATTCACGTTTATCTTAATGTGAAGTTCTTTAATTTCTATAGGCATAACTAACTTTTGATTAAGGTGAAATAATTGTAGGTAAGTTCAAAGTTTTCAACAACGAGCTTACTTTCTTCGGCATTAAAGTCTTCAACCGTCCATTTTACCGGATAGGCGTGAACCACATTCCAGGAAACCAACGGTTGATGTTCTTCGTTGAGTAATTTGATGGTGAGGTTAACGGGCTTAAATGAAAAATTTTCGATAGCATCACGGCACCAGTCGATAACTGCAGAATCAATCAGCATTCCTCTTTTTAAAGTCAGGTTTGGATATTTTGTCTTTACAGGAAGTTTGTGTTTGAATCTGTTTTCACCACCTTCGGCTATCTCTTCAGTTTCTATATCCACAGATAAACCTGAAACTGATCGAAACTGATGGTCTTTTTCCTGAGAACCAAGACCTTCAAATTCAACTAAAAAATGAAAACCGACAGGTGGATAATAGTTAGCCATGATTAATCATTTTGAATGGATAGACCTTCATGGACCAATTCCATAGATTCGATAGCAACTTCGTTTCCGTCGGCTTTTAAATCCGTCGACTGAACTTTGGCTGGCCATGCATTTTTTACCTTCCAGGTGATCACAGGTACGTGCTCTTCATTGAGTAATTTGATAGTGATGTCCCTTCTTTCAATGGTATTTAGTTTTACACTATTCCACCAATTGTAATACTCATTATCGTTGGCAAAAGTTCCTCTCTTCATGGTTATGTTTGAGAATTTCTGCATACCGGGCATTTTAATTTTGGTGTATTCGGGGCTTGCTCCCTGACGGTACTCAATAACTTCAGTTTCTACATCCAGTCCGGAAACTTCCGTGAAACCTATTTTTGTTCCACCCCAGTCAACTGAGAAGTGAAACTTTGATAATGGATAACTCATAATTTATATTTTTTAATGTTGGTCTTAATTAAGATTCCTGCATTTTGTGAGAGAAACGAAGGATAATGAATTCAGCCGGACGAACTACTGCCATTCCGATTTCAATAATCATTCTGCCTTCCAGAATATCCAGCGCCGACATGGTTTGTCCTAATCCAACTCTCACATAAAAAGCCTGTTCCGGTTTTGCCCCGGCCAAAGCTCCGGCTCTCCACTGAAGAATTAAAAAATTCTCAATCATCGCTCTGACTCTTATCCAGGTATTGGCATCATTAGGTTCAAATACAAATTGCTCAGTAGCTTTTTTGATTGATTCTTCTGCCATGTTAAAGAAGCGGCGAACCGGTACATAACGCCATTCATTGTCGTTACCAGCCAGTGTTCTGGATCCCCAGACTAAAGTTCCTTTACCCGTAAAACTTCTTATTGCATTGATTGATTTACCTGCAACAGTATCAACATTCAGGTTATCCTGATCGCCATTGGTAATTTTTAATGTTGGTTTTATGACGTAGTTAATGCCCACATTTGCCGGAGCTTTCCAAACACCTCTGTTCGAGTCGACACGGGCATAAATTCCGGCTACCGCGCTGCTTGGCGGCAACGTAACAGGTAAGGCCGCTATTTCGGATTTGATCGCGTTGTATGATTTGTTGTCCAGACCTTCAATTTCGCCCAGATAACGTCCGTTCATGGCGCCATTATTGACATCCGTAGTAGTAACATTGTTGATTTCGTCTTTAATGGTTTCAACCAGCGTGACCATATCTTCTGTTGAAGTAGCTTTATTGAAAACATCCACAGTAATAGTCAAATTGTTATTAGGCAATTCAATAATAGAATTTGTGGGAGCTGTAGGCACAGTGAAAGTAAGCAGCTTGCCAATCTCAGCAATTACATTAGTAGTATTGGTTTTTATATTTTGTGCTACTTTAAGATTGGTGTTTGCCGCTTTTAATTTAGCGGTCAGATCTTCCAGATTGTCTCGAACTTTTTCGATTTTGTTGTTTCCTTCAAATAAACCGATAAAAACATCTAATGCCGCCTGAAGTGCATCTCCTGCATTCGCCACTTCTTCTACAGAGGCAATGGCAGATTCTGCTGCATTTTGGATTTTATCCTTATCCGAAATCAAAGTATTCAGATCGGCGGTCAAGGTTTCTAAAATAGGAATGAAAACAGGTGTTTTTGCTACAGTAAATGTTTCAGATCCTGTTGCTGCATTATTATATCCTGCTGCACTGTCAATGTAAGTTAGTACATTGGCAACACTTCCCGAAATCAAATCGTTGACAGTATTGGTATCGTCATCTGTTACTGCGATTAGATTTGCAGTAGTTAGTGTCAGGGTTGCGAGAGCATCTTCAACTTCACCAAAAGCAGTTGCTATTGCATCAGGTACATTAGTTACATGTTTGATTAGAATATCATCTTCGTTATATCTGTAATCCAAAATAGTGTCGAGATAAGGATAATAGGCAGCACCATATTTCAGGTAATCTTTTTCAAGGGAAATTTTATCTCTTAATGTTTTCGAATCCACTCCAATATCAGTAGAAGTATGGGTGTCGATAATGGTGAAGCGGTCCTGCATGTCATGACACTGTATTAAAGCATTTGCATATAAGGAATAAAAATCATCTTCACCCAGCACTTTTGCATCCGGAAATAATATTAAGGTTGGTTCGTCTTCGGATTTTAATAAATTCAATCCGGCTGTCAAATCAGTAAAAAGAACAGAATTTTCATTGCCGTTTACATCCTCATAATTCTTGACTGAAATGATATAACATGGTCCGCCGCCATTTGCAAAATACATCTGAAGCGCATAATACATTAAAAATGGTTTTGGAGCACCTGGCTGGTTCACTACAATATTTCTTTCGGTTATCACATTATCAGTTACGACATCAGTAACATCTACTGAAATAGTGTCTTCCGGATACGCGAACCCGAAATACGTTTCGTAGTCTAGTAAAGAAGTTATTCGGGTAGGAACCCTTTCTAAATCGTTCTCGACTTTTTTAGTAGCTTTTTCGGTGTAGCCAATAAAAGCGGGAATCGCTGTTTCTACCTGAGCAACAGAAGGAGGAAATTTTACAATTTCCTCAATATAGACTCCAGGCGTTTTGTAAGTTGTTGCCATAATTGATTGTTTTTAATTATTAAATAAATATTTCCGAATAATAATCACCATTGATTTTTAGTATTGATTTTACGGAGGGGTTAGGATAATGACTGTCCGCAGCCTCGGCTGGCGTAAAATCGGTAAGAGGGTCAATTTCAACAAAACCGGACCGTGTTAATGGTTTCGCAGCATTCGTTTCAATTTCAGTTGCTGTTTTCCGGTTGATATATTTCCAAAGTGTTTTTCGATTGTCCATATGAATTTTAAAATTCGGACTTATCAGTTTACCCGCGGCCGTCACAATATTTCCTGAAGTATTGTCGCCCTTCATATTCAGTGAAACAAGTCCAAAAATGTTTTGTTTTTCTAATGCCTGCAGTGTCGAAATGAAATCTGAAGTAGTTTTTTCGGATACTAAATACTGATTTGAAATTAATTTGTTATCATTTATTTTCGGCAGGTATTCAAATGAAACCGGTTCTGTTGCTGGCTTAACATTGCTGAACAGGAATATTTGACTAAAAGCAAAATCGAGGCTGGTGTAGTTCTCAAATTGATAATCGTTTATAGAAATTAAAAAGGCGAGATTTACATCAGCAGGAATTTCTATAAAGGGATTTTTTTCATCTGTTTCCTTAACTTTTATGTAAACGGTAAAACCCGTTTTGGTATTTTTGAATACCATTTTGTAGTTTTTCAGGACCGTATTAGTTTTAAGAGTTGGCGTAACAGTGAAAAAAGAATCAATACTGAATTTTTGCAGCATCTTTTCTTTAGCAGCATCAGACATGCCTGCAAAGCTTTCTTCTCCGTTATTCAGAAAATAATTATGAAAAATAGTTACTTCAAACAACACCTCGTATGTAAGATCAAAACTCATGACTGTTCTTTAGTTTTCGTTACACCTTTTACTTTGCTGATCAATTGTCCTTCACCCTGCGTAATATTGCGCTCAATTTGTATCATGCTGACTTTATACAAAGCCGATGGAAATTGTTTACCTCCTAAAGTCCCCCAGATGTAGTTTAGTTCTTCAAAAGTAGGAGTGTAGAGTTCAACCGAGAATCTGAAGTTGTCAATATTGGCCATTGCAACATTATTTCGGTTATAAATAGTATTAGATTGTGTAAATACTTTTTTGCCCTGAAAAAAAGCAATGATTTTTGAAATATCATTTAGAGAATTAATGTATTTATTTCTGTTGGCGCTAAAAAGGATATAAAGGTTTAAATTGATGATGCTGTTTTTATATATTGTTTTGGCATTTTCTATAGAATGATTCGGAACATTTTTTAAACTCGCCTCTTCGTCTAAATTGATTAAGGTAAGTGCTACTTTATCTTCTAAATTGGAAGATATGGTATCGTTTTGAGACTCTAAAAAAGCAATATTTTCAGCCACAATTGATTTCTCTAATCCGATTTCGTCGAGATAGCTATTTACTTGTTCTGTAATTATTTGAATAACTTCAAAAATCATGTTCTGATAAAGTTTTAACAGGTTCTGTATTAGTAAAATTTACTTCTTGTAATAAATAAGTACATGGCATTTAAAAATGACCGATTCCAGGTGTTAGACTGAAAATAAAGAAGAGTCTTCTGGCTTTTCTTTAAACCTGGAATAAAATCATGAGCTTATTTATTGATGCAAGGTAGAAAAAGGAGAGAGTACCATAAAAGGGGAAAAATACCCTTTTTTTTCCGTATTTATACGGTTAAAATATTGATTTTTATATAGTTATGAATTGTATTGACATTCTTAATGATAGCTTGTAACAAAAGGAAAAACGAACAAAACCGACTATAAAAAAACATAAAAATGTGTTCCGGGCAAACCGCCGGGGTGATCCTGACAAAGTAGCTGCCTATCAGAAAATTTAAAATCATTTATGGTGATTGCTTCTTATTGCGCATAGAATTTCAATACAAAGATTGTAGACGCACTCGATAATGATGCGTATATTTGATATTGTAAATAATAATAATGCTATCTATGAAGAAAATAGGATTTTTATCGTTTGGGCATTGGGCCGATCATCCATCTTATAAGGCCCGTACTGCGAGCGATACACTGCTTCAGTCTATTGATTTGGCCGTTGCCGCAGAGGAAATTGGTCTGGATGGGGCTTATTTCCGGGTACATCATTTTGCACGACAGCTGGCGTCACCTTTTCCTTTGCTTTCGGCAATTGGTGCCAGAACGAGCAAAATAGAGATTGGGACCGGAGTAATCGATATGCGGTATGAAAACCCTCTCTATATGGTGGAAGATGCCGGTGCTGCAGATATAATTTCAGGGGGACGTTTACAATTAGGAATCAGCAGGGGATCACCGGAACAGGTTATTGACGGCTGGCGCTCTTTTGGTTATGAACCCGCGGAAGGTGAAACAGATGCTGATATGGGACGTAAAAAAGCTTTGGAATTTTTGGAAAGACTGAATGGGGTGGGATTTGCAGAGCCAAATCCGTATCCTATGTTTCCTAATCCACCGGGTTTATTGCGCCTTGAGCCGCATTCTGAAGGATTACGAGACCGGATCTGGTGGGGAGCTGCATCTAATGCTACCGCTGTTTGGGCAGCCGAAAACGGAATGCACCTGCAAAGTTCTACCCTTAAGTATGACGAAAACGGAAAACCTTTCCATATTCAACAGGCAGAACAAATCAGGTTATATAAAGAAGCCTGGAAAAAAGCAGGACATCAGCACGAACCACGGGTTTCAGTAAGCCGTTCTATTTTTGCACTGGTCACCGATCAGGACAGATACTACTTTGGAGATCAGGGTAGAGGGTCTGATAGCTTTGGTAATATAGAAAGTGATAAACGGGCAATCTTCGGAAAGAGTTATGCCGCTGAGCCGGATAAACTCATTGCAGAGCTGGCGCAGGACGAAGCCATTAAGGAAGCAGATACATTACTTCTGACCATACCCAATACACTGGGCGTTGATTACAATGTACATGTACTTTCGGCTATACTAAAATACATTGCCCCAGAACTGGGGTGGCGTTAAATTTCAAAATAATGCAGAAAAGCCCCTGATTTAAAAAGGGGCTTTTCTTTTTGACATACACAATATGTGTTGTTTTATTTTAGCCTATACAATAATCTTTTCTACGGATTTTGAGAATAGCTTGTTTGCCATTTGCCTAGATTAGTCAAGCCCAATACATAAACATTTAAGGGTAAATTCGTAAAAATGAAATAAAAATGACAGTTTTAAATTACATGTAGATTGATTTCTTAGATTTGTACTACGCACCATAAACTTTTTTATCATGCCAATAATTGAACAATCAGAATATGATTTTCCTTCTATTATTCATCGCAACAGGCATATTTCTACTATTTATGCTGCTTTGTTTAAAAGGTTTGACGCTCCGGGATACACCAGAGAAAAACAGGAGTTAAGTGATGGCGATTTTATCAATATCGATTTTATTATAAATGATCCTAAAAAAGCAGTGATTTTATGTCATGGTTTAGAAGGGGATTCCCGAAGAACGTACAATAATAGCTGTGCGGCGTATTTTCAGCAGAAAGGTTTTTCAGTTTTTGCATGGAATAACCGTACCTGCGGAGGAGAAATGAACCGACTGCCCAGACTTTATCATCACGGAGCAGTTGATGATCTGGACGAAGTGGTTCAGTTTGTTCTAAAAAAAGGATTCGAAGATGTTTATTTGATTGGATATTCAATGGGAGGTGTTCAGCTGTTGAATTATTTTGGCTGGACAAAAATTGATGAACGTATAAAAGCGGCAGTTTCGATATCAGTTCCAACCCATATTGCAACAAGTGCTGCCATACTCAAACAAGGTTTTAACAGAGTCTATTTAAAGAATTTTACGATTGACATCAAAAGAAAGCTGAAATACAAAGCGGCACAGTTTCCTGATTTTATAAACCGTGATCAGATTGATAAAATTTCTTCTTTTGATGAAGTCGATCATTATTTTACAGCACCGCTACATGGCTTTGCGAGCCGGGATGACTATTATCAGCGTGTCTCTCCTGAATTTTCCCTTAAAAACATTACGACTCCGGTTTTAATTATTAATTCTCTTGACGATCCTTTTTTAGGAGAAAGATGTTACCCCAGAGCTATAGCACAAGACAGCAAATATGTTTATCTGGAAACCCCAAAGTATGGAGGACACTGCGCTTTTCCATTGCGTAACTCAATGTATTCCTATGCAGAGAAAAGGGCTTATGATTTTTTTAAATCCTGTAATGAGCCCGCATAAATCAAAAGAAATCAATAATTCAGAAAACCCATTAGAAAAAGACTACCAATTTATTAAGGGATTATACCAAGCTGTCCAACTGGTAAAATTTTATTTAGGTTTGTGAAAAAGCCTTATTGCTGCTGACACATTGAGGGCTTTTTTGATTTTGAATACAAGAAAGCTGTAATTCAAACCAGTGTAGTTGTAGATTGCTTTTTTCTAAAACTTGCAAATGAATTGAGGATTCTCTTACTTTGTAAATAATACTGGTTAGTATCTTTATGAAAAAATCCCTCTCAACACGTTTATCTATCCTTCAGAAATCTTTTGAACTTATTTATGCTCATGGCTATCAGGCTACAAGTATTGATACCATTATTGCGACGACAAATGTGACCAAAGGAGCTTTTTTTTATCATTTTAAGAATAAAGATGAAATGGGATTGGCTGTCATAAATGAAATTATGTATCCGCTTATGCACGATGATCTGGTAAGGCCATTGCTGGATTCTGTAAATCCGGCAGAGGATATTTATAAAATGATGCATTATTTATTATTAGAAAATCCTTTTTTAAACATGAAAGATGGATGTCCTGCTGGTAATCTGACTCAGGAAATGTCACCATTAAATGAAGATTTCAGGCAAGCGCTCTCTAAACTTTCCGAAGCTTATAAAAACGCTATGAAAGTAGCTATTGAAAATGGACAAAAAAATGGTGTTTTAAAACAAGATATTCAAAGCGATCAGGTGGCGGTATTTGTATTATCAGGCTATTGGGGCATTAGGACTTATGGTAAAGTGGCCAGTGATAATAATTGTTACAATGTTTATTTAGAGGAGCTTAAGGCGTATCTAAATGATCTTCTAAAAAAATAATCACAAAAACATACTAACTAGTATGTTTTTTGGATACATTTGCATTATTAAAATTAATGACAATGTATCAAGCCCTTATATTTCTACATTCCACTTTGCGTTGGTTCGTGCTTCTAAGCCTGATTTTTTCCATTTTCAGAGCCTGTAAAGGTTATTTCAATAAGGCAGACTTTTCCAAGACTGATAACGGACTAAGACATTGGACAGCTACAATAGCACATATTCAGCTTATGATTGGAATTACGCTTTACACGCAAAGTCCTGTCATAAAATACTTCTGGAATAATTTTGATGAAGCGGCAAAGAGTATGGAGTTTTTATTCTTTGGACTTTTTCATATGGTTTTAATGCTAATTGCCATTATTATCTTAACTATTGGATCTGCACTTGCCAAACGAAAACCAACTGATCAGCAAAAGTTTAAAGTCATGCTGATTTATTTTTCAGTCGCATTGTTTCTTATTTTTCTCGCCATTCCGTGGCCATTTTCCCCTCTTGCCCAAAGACCTTTTTTTAGATAAATTAAATTTTTATATCATGATACACTTTTTTAAAACAAACATTGGACGTTTACGAATTCTGGGTTTACTGGAAGGCATTTCACTATTGATTTTAATTTTTATTGCAGTTCCGCTTAAATATGTTTTCGATCAGCCAGCCGGTACAAAAATGATAGGACCCATTCATGGCGCTTTATTTTTGCTGTTTATTTTTAATACATTAAGCGTAGGAGTAGAGCAAAACTGGAGTTTTAAAAACACGACATGGAAAGTTCTTTTAGCCTGCATTATTCCTTTTGGAACTTTTTATATTGATCATAAAATATTAAGCAAGATCGAAACCAAATGAACTAAAAACATTTTTTAATGTTTATTGCCATCATTTTTAATTTATCTGCAGTCTAAAATACGAGGGATTGATAAGATAAGTAATTATTTTTCAGTATTGTACTGTTAAATGTAGTACATTTACGGTCAATAAATAAATATTAAGATGCAAGAAGGTACAGTAAAATTCTTTAATGAAGAAAAAGGTTTTGGATTTATTACTCCAAAAAATGGTGGAAGTGAAATTTTTGTTCACGTTTCAGGTTTGTCAGAAAATATTCGTGAGAACGACGAAGTACGTTACGACATAGCAGAAGGTAAGAAAGGACCAAATGCTGTAAATGTAGTTGTAGCTTAAACTCTACAGGAGAAAGAATACAACGCGCCGTACGACGGAAGTTTAAGAATAATTTATTGCACAAAATGCGCTTCAAATTTTATATTGAAACGCATTTTTTTATTTTACAGATTACTCCTCAGTTATTATCTGCAATATGCCTGCAGAAATCAAAAGAATCCATGATCCTGACTGTTATGGAAAATCCTGATTTTTTTTTCTAATGTTTCCGGCCATATTTTGTTGCAAATAGCAGGTTTAAAATAACCCCAAAGTTTATAGCGATAAAAATACCGGAACTGACTACTATTATATAATTTTGTACTACATGAAGTAATTAGCTTCTTATTATAATATTATGAACAATACATTTTCTGACAGCAGCCAAATAGGCATTGTAGCTACTTTCGCTGATCTTATACATACCGATTTCAAGGAAGAAATGAATGCGTTATGCTGGTACAGAAATTTAGATGGCGATTTTAACGAGATTGTAAACCTGTTATCTTTAAAAGAAAATATAACCGAAGTTTATCCTCAAGATCTAATAGCACTACAACTATCAGAAAAGGGGAATAGAGCAAGGGAAATCATCTTAAATGATCTACAATTATTAACTGATTTTGGCGCTTCGCCTTCTCTTAATTTATTGAAATGTTATGAACGTGATGATGAATTTGATTTCATATCGACTGATGTGTATTCGTTTCATGTAGATCGTTCGCCGGTTGCCACAGATACTTTTTTATGTACCTATCACGGAGCGGCAAGTGATATTATTGCTAATGCGCAAGCCGATCAAAAAATCCTGATTCCGGAAATCCGAGCCAGGCTAAAAGAACTACATGACGGACCAGCGGAAGAATTCGAAAACTTTCTGGAGGAAAATTATTTTGATTTGCATTATCAGCTACATGAGGATGCAGAACCTGTTAATTTAGGCCTGGGACATCTTTGGCGCCTGGCCGTAGATCATCCAAAACAACAAGTGCTGCCTTGTATTCACAGAGCTCCAATAGAAAATGAGGGAGAATATCGCTTGTTGTTGATTTGTTAAGGAAACTAATTCCTGGGCAATGAAATTGAAGAAAGCCTGATTTATTATTTTTCTGAATTTTTACTGGCAATATAAGCATTTTTTAAAGCTAGAAATTCATCAGCTTTTTCAGGGTTTTTTTTGGTTCCGATTCCTTTTTGGTGCATAGTTATTAGTTTATCATAAGATGCGGGTTCAAAAATCGAACCTACTTTATATTGATTGTAAAGTGATGACGGCAAATAATTGCTGTTCTGAATGCTTTTTGTATACCACTCTAAAGCAAACTCTTCATTTTTCTTGAACTTATATTTTACATTGATTTTTTTATTTCCATATAAATTGTTCTGATAGATTTCTCCAAGTGCGTACATGGCAATTGGACTGCCATTTTCTGCGGCTTTAGTAAAATTATACAATGCTTTTTCGGGGTTGTTTCCTTTATCTTTTATATTGTAATAATTTGCGAGAAGTAGAATTGCATCAACCTTATAATTGTTACTGATACTTCCAATGACTGCCTCTTTGGAAATTTCTTTGGAATCTCTTAAAATTGTCAGGTCTATTTTATCGCCAATTTTATGCTTTAAAATGGTTTCTGTAACATTATCGACATAAATAGAATTAATTTTTAAGATGATATCATTTTTTGCAAGTCCACATTTTTCAGCTTGGCTATCCGGAACTACAGAAGTAATTTTAAAAGTGTTTATTTCTTTGGATGTTACTTTTTTCTTCTTGTTCTTTTCTGAAATTGTTTTTTTGATTGTCTCATGAGCAATTCCGAGATAAGGTCTTAAATCCATTTCACCGTCTCCAATTTGTTCCAATAATTTTATGGCGTTATCATTTGTAAGACCAATGGTATGTGTGAATTTAGTTTCATAAAACCCCAGCGTTTTTCCTGCAAACACTGTAGTGGCGTACTGATTATTATTGGTTATTGCTTCGGTCATCCAGGTTTTCCATTCAGGAATCATCGAACTTACATCATAATTGTATTTATTGGCAATGTAAATATCCATAACATTGATTACCAGATTAGTTTTATTGTCATCAGTATTGGGAGGATACATTTTTAAAATTTTAGCAAATGTATTTTTGGCATTCTGCTCGTTTTCCAACTGCAATTTCAGTTGTGCTTGTCTGTAGACTTCTGCCTGTTCCGCTGCAGCCTGACGTTCTCTTTCCTTTCTTGCTTTTTCTTCTGGTGATGCCGAGAAAAGATCTATCAGACCATTTGCAACTTGGGCAATCTGTTCTCCTTGTGCATAGTTTTGTGCAAATTCATTTAACCCCTTATTATTTGGATTTATTGCCGTTATTGCATTGAGAAGCTGTGAATTTGTAACTGGCGCTGTTGTAACCGGAGAATTATAATTTGCCAATGGGTCATTTACAGCCTTAGTGGCTTGTGGTTGACTGGCAACTTGTGTTGACGTATTTTGTGCAGCGGTTGTCTGTGCCTGTATTTTTTTATTAGAAATTGCACTTACCTGATCATAAGCAGTTTTTGTAGTCTCGAACTGGCTTCCATCGCTATTAACCATGTAATATTTTCCACCTTGCTGAAAAACCTGCACATCATTTCCATTTACCTTTACTTTTTGTGACATCTGACCAGAACCACCTGACAATTGTGTACTGGGTTTTGTACTGGGTGAAGCGTTGTAAGTTGAGTTATAGTTGTTGTTTGATGAATTGTCCGAAATAGGATTTGACGAATTATTGTAAGTTGTTGTTGATTGCGCGTTATTAACAGCAGCCTGTTCAGCTATTTTTTTTGCAGCATCTGCTTTTATCTGAGTATCTATTTTTGTGATTTGTGATTGTGGATAAGTCTCTTTTGGAAACAATTTGGAGGCATTTTGATAATTTATTCTTGCATTGTCTAAATCATTACTATTATAATAGTTGTTGGCATCAGAAATATATCTTTTATAATCTTCCCGATCTTTCATAAGTTTTTCAAGTTTATCTAATCGGGTTAGTAAGCCAATATGATTGCTAAAATAAATACTCGTAGCAAATGAACCAACAAGTTCCAGGGATATATTATTGAGGTCCTGTTCTCTTCCAATTTCACCAATATCATAGGCTGATGCAAAATTCGGATTTATATTAAAGTTTGTGGCATTTTTTACATTAACCGCTTTGATGGAAATATTTATACCTGTAATTTTTACATCACCCCATCCAATCATGGCATTTTGACCATCGGTTCCCGCAACCTCATTAGCCTTGTAGATCCTGCCTTTGTATTTAAACCTTAAGTCGCCAAACTTAGGGGTAAAAACCATTTTGTCTATTTTATAGACACAATTGGCATGAATTTTTTCACCTACAATTTCCCTCACAAGATGATAACTGCCACTAACTAAAACATCCATTGGTCCAATAACATCTTCATCAGGAAGCTGATACGTCCATAAAAATGGTTTAGATAAAGAGGTCGACGGCATTTTATTTTGACCAAAGTTTGTAAATGATAAAAAATGAATAGAAATAAAAAGTATTGTGGAGTAAAATTTTCGCATAATTTTTAAGAATTAAATTATCAAATAAATTTGGATTGAATATTAGTAAGGCACTTTTTTACCTAAAGTTCAATTCGTTTATCAGGAAAACAAAACCAATATAACTTCCTTCCTGCATGGAAGGTATTATTAGCTGCACCATTGGGTGTGATAGTAATTTTTGCATGATAAGAAAATCCTAAGCCTTGATTAACAGCATCAGAATATCACTGCACAAAAAAGGTGAGTAGTGATTCTTTTATAACTATTTGTTTTTTAATATATTAATTTCAAAATTAGGATATTAATCAGCCAAAAAAAATACTCCAAAAGGAGTATTTTTTATTGTAAAAATATCACGCCGAACTATTTTTGGACTTTCTCCTAATCATAATTCTATTGTTAATATTGATCTATAAGTATCAAATCAATCCCTGTAGGGTACATTCGTTGATAAGTTGAGTGATGTTTTTGCAATCTGTTTTTTTTAGAATATTCTGTCGATGTTTTTTAACTGTTATGGAAGCAATAAACAGTTTTTCTCCTATTTCATTACTGCTGAAACCTTCTGCGATAAGTTTGAGTATTTGTTTTTCTCTTTTTGTTAGCTTACTTGTATTTGTCAAAAAATCTTTACTATACGCAAATTCCAATATTGAAGGTTCACCTTCTAACCCTATGAACGATAACTTAGAGCCATTTTCCTTTTTTAAATGACTGATATCTGTATGAACGTCTAATACCCTTATTACAGCTCCTTCTAAATTGGTTTGTACAGTAACTGCTTGTTGCAAAATCCTGACATATGTACCATCTTTCCTTCTCATTCTATAGTCATAACTCACTTTATATTTAAGTACTTTATCTGTTGGCAACTGATTAAAAAATAAAGTAACCTGATTTTCGAAATCTAAAAAATAGGGCAGGTCTTCTGGGTGAATATTTTCCAGAATAAAATCAATGGTAAACTCTGCAGGTGAATCTATACCTAAAATCTTTGTAATAGAATTACTTGTCCATTCAATTTGTGCTGTAGTGCAATTGAAAATAAAATAATAAAAATCACCTACATGAAAAATATTGAGCATTTTTTTATACCACTCAATCTCCTGCAATGCTTGCTCGTTTTCATTATATTTGGCTATTTTGTACCATATATTTTTGGCTTCAATCAGTTGAATGTCTACCATAATTATTCGGATAAGAAAAAATTGACCATTGCGTTATGAATATTTAACGGTTTTACCATCATTAATACGATCCACGAAAAGCATTAAAGATTGCGGTTAAATAAAACATATTCTCCTTTTATACTTGAAATCTAAAACTATATCTGATTTTGTAGTTTCTTGTTATTTAGTAAATTAACATAAAAAACGAATAAATATATATCAAATTTTCTAAAATTTATTAAATCTTAATGAAAATCTTGTAATAACTTCGACTTCTTTTAATTTACTAAAGTTTTATGAACGTGATGATGAATTTGATTCATGTAGACTCATTTGTATCATTCATGTTGATCATTCGCCTATTGCAACATACTTTTTTATGTACTTATCTACTGGGAATTGTGTAACATACGACTGAAATTTCATACTTCTAGCGCTGTACTCATTTGTATCTTTAATAGTAATAAAAACTATTGTATAATCATAAAAAAATGTGTTATGGCAGAAATTAAAATTGAGAAGAAGAAACCGATATGGCCATGGATTGCCTTAGTGCTGATCCTGGGAGCAGTTATATACTACATCTATTTTACAGATCATGAAACTAGCAGTGAAAACACTACACAAACCGAAACTAGTACAACTGCACAATAAGCGGAAAGTAGATAATTATTTATAAAGAAATTATGGAAAATAAAGACAAAAACTTATACAGACTGGACGAACTATCTAATTATAAAATTGCTTCAAATTATTCTGATGTAAGAGGATGGACGATCGTAGATGCTGAAAACCGTACAATAGGCAAAATTGATAACCTTTGGGTCAATAAAGATATGCAGCGCGTGGTCTATCTGGATGTAAAATTAGATAAAGCGTTAATAGACGACAAACATACTGAGGTTCGTGATGTTATAGCAAACGAAAACGGAAAAGAGTTTGTCTATAAAGAAGGAGACAGCCATATTATCATACCAATTGGATCTGTAAACATAAATAAAGACACTAAAATTGTTATGGCCAACAGTATAGGATATGATACCTTTAGAAACACAAGCCGATATAATATGCAAAATAATTTTGACAGAGAATACGAAAGAAGAGTAATGAAATCTTATTATCCTGAAAATGACCCTAACTATGATAGTAATGATGATGCTTTTTACAATCGCAGGGAATTTGATAATCACTAGTGTTGATTGATCTTTTTACTTATATAAAAGCTGTTAATATTGAAAAAAACAATCAAAAAGCTCCCAATAAATGATTGGGAGCTTTTTGTTTGTGAGCCTTATAGAATTGTATTCATAGAGCACTCGCTGTGCGAAGTCTCCTGACTTCGTACGCACTCCAATAATCCGTAAAGAGAATCAAAAAATAAAATTGGAATATAGCAACGGGTACGAAGTCGGGAGACTTCGCACAGCAATTACTAATACTTCGGGGAGCTGGGGAATATAGGTTGTTGTTGATTTATTAGAAGAATGTCAAGAGAGATCAAAATTGAAAAGTGTCATAATTAATTCGTTCTTTATTTATTATTCTATTTCTTTCAATAACAAAATTTCGGACCACTGTGTCATATATATGCTGATAATCGCTTCCTTCTAGTTTAGAAATTTCTGTCGCCTTCTTTATCCCCATTTGATTATAGGAAGTTCCTAATCTAAGAGCTTTTTTATTCGTAAGAGAGAAAATATATCGATCATGAAATGGAGAGGTAGAATCTGATTTTGAAGCAAAAATGAATTCACTAATAGGAAAATTTTCCGAAGACATTTGCTTCCATTTACTTAATGTTTCAGTTTTTTCTAAAATCTTATTTCCTAATATCGATAATTCAACATCATTATTAATCGAAGAAATTAATTTTATTAATTCAAGATCCTCGTAATCGAAATATGAATCAATAATTACTATTTTATTTTCTGAATCATTCAAAATCCAATCCTTAATAAATGTCTTTGCTTTATCACGTTCTCCGATTTCAATACTTAAATTGCTACTTTCATCAATGACATTGAATGCGACATCTCCTTTTTCTTTAAAGTTATACATATGCAATCTTTTTAGAAAGTCAAAATTCTCAAATGTATATTTCAAATTTTCAATTAGCAATTCTTTTATCTTTTCTTCTTCGCCTTTTGGGTAAACTTTCTTTGAAATATTTTCTAAATAGTAAATGTAAATTATAATCGATTTATCAATTGGAATACTATACGAAACATCAAGAAATTTATTGATATCACCTATCTTTTTTGGTGATAATTTGCCAGAATTTAAAAGCATTAAGGAATTAAATATTGCATATAACATATTATTTTGATTTTCCTTTTCTTTTTCTTCAACTGTTTGATTATTTTTTATTTTTTTTAATAATTCTAATCTAGCGTGATGTTTTTTCACGAGATCTTTATTGTCAATTTTGTCTACGCAATCTACCGATTCAATTAATTCATTGCATAATTTTTCATCGATTTTATGAATTGTATCTATAAGATTTCTTTGATACTTATAAACCTCATATTTATCATCCAAATTATTTGAGATTGTTAATGCAGACTTTACTATTCTACTCCAACCAGCATTATTAGTAGCATACATTATCTCTGAAATTTCATTTATTCTTTCAATATATTCGTAAGTAACTTTTAAGGACTGTAAATCAGTTATAATCTCGTCAAATAATCTTTTTTTCTCTGCAATTTTAGAACTTTGAAGATTTTTAAGAATGACAGATTTTATATAAATTCTATCTGATAGATTTGGAATATCAAGACAATCTTGATAAATACCATCAATTTTTTGATAATCCTTTTTAATTCTAATTAATTGTAAAGTGCTTATCAATTTAAATCCTTGATGTTTTACATTTAATTGTTCTGGCAATTTTGAATCAATGATTATTTCCAATTCACTCACAACATAGTTTATCTGAGTCTTAGATAAATTGGTTTCTCTATGCGTCATTTTATCACTAATCCTTTCAATAATTTTATAAATATTCAAATCTCTTTCGATATTTCTAAGAACAGAAATACATTTAGATAAATTATTGTATGTGAAACCTGATATACCGACTTTGTCTTCATATATTTTATATGGATTATTCCCATCTAAATAGAAAAGCGCGATCTTGTAAAAAGCATCATTCTTGTAGTGATAAGAAAAATTTCCGATAATCCTTTTTGCAAAATCTTCATTATTTATATAAATAAATATTACAATATTAGTATCTTCTAAATTAATTTTATCATTGTTTAAAAGCGGATAAATATTTTTTTCCAATAATTTATTACTTAAATCATTAAGATTATGCATATGAAAAACAAAACCTAATTTTGAAAAATAATCTAGTCTTGCTATATCGGCAGGAATTTTATTTATGGCTACTATTATTCTTTCAATATACTCTGTAGTATCTACTTTCTTCTCAATTAAACAGTCTAAAGAAAAAATCAAGTATTCCAAATTATAATGATAGCTCTTACAGTACAGTTCAGAATAAAAAACATCTTGATCCTTAATGTTTTTTATATGACTATATATTTCAGTAGTGAAGTGAATATCAAACTCTGCTAACTCTGCACAAATTGTGTTGACTATTTCATATCTAGTCCAATCTTGGGAAAAAGTATTTATTAAAATCTTTAATCTCTCTTTCGTAGCGATGAAATCTTTTCTATTAGTTTGAATATTTTTTTTAAATATTTTAAATAATAGAATATTTAGAAAAACAAGTGCTCCATCTGAATTAATTTCTTTTTCAATTGAAAAATATATTTCTTTAATCTTTATTAAATAGTGATTTTTTAATGATTCTTCTTCTGAAAACTTTTCAAAAATTAATGATACTGCCCAATTTTTAAAATATTTTTCATTAAACAAATTTAGATGAGAAATTATATTGTCAATATTTATATATTTAATATCAACATCCTGAATACTATTTTCAATAGCAGTCAGTAAGCAAAAATTTCTACTGTCTGCATTATTTAATCTTTTAGAAATGTCAACAGCAAAATTTAAATCAACTAAACTAATATGCTTAATGACATTAGTAAATACAGATTGTTGATTTGCTGTACATTGAATTAATAAATCAATAGTTTTAAGTAGAAAATTGTAATTTTTAGATTTCAAATCTTTTAAAATTGAGCTATTACAATTATATAGGGATTTATAGACTAAGGATAAACTTTCAGCTTTTATTAATAAATCTTCCTCTAAATCGATTTCATTTATGATTTCTTCTAAAATTTTAAATGATTTGTCGGGAGCCTCAGAAAGCTTAATGTTGAAAATATTAATTTTATATCTTATTTTATTAATAAATAATCCTTTATCTACAATTAATTGATCGATTGAGTTTAATTTTTTTAAAAGATTCTTTTTATCTTCTACACTTTTTACAAGAGTTATTTTTGAAGATAAGAGAATTAGTATTTCTAAGTTTATTAAATTATTTACATTTGAAGATAAAAGAATATCAAAAGTCTTATCAATAAGTTTTTCTAATCCTTCAGTAATGATCTTAATATTTTCTAAATATAATCTTGTCAACTTTATCTTCTCAATGGAATCGTCTATTTTATCAATTTCATTCAAAATTTTATCTAGTGAAAAGCCACCTAAAATATAAGATAATGCACGATTTAGCTTTCTAGATTTTACGTTATTAAATTTTTCTAGCTTTTCATTTGCAGATTCTTTTTTCTCATTATCAACTTCATTGTTTAAAGACATAATTGAAAGCTTAGCTAAAATTAAGTCATTAATATTTGAACTATCAATTTCTTTATTGTCAAGAATTTTTAAAGCCATTGTAGGATCAATATATAATAAATCAGAAATAATGTCGTAAATTACATCTCCACTATTTGAAAAATCACTATTATCAAATAGATTTTCAATGTCAGAAAGTAAAGTTTCCTCAATAATATTATTGTCTAATTTTTGCTTCTTTGCGATTAGACAATATAATTTTAACCTTTCTACATTTATAACTGACTTATTTGCAATATTTAATGCACCATCGTAATCTTTGAAAGCTAATTTTGTTGTAACATCTGATACTAACTCAAGATTATTCTGTAAATAATTAAAATAACTACCCTTCAGTGATAAATGAACTAAATTATTTTGTAATTTTAATTGATTGGATGCATTATTTCCAATATTAATTATTGAATTAATTTTGTTTAAATTACCAGTATGTCTAAATGAATTAATTAAAAGCTCATCAGTCATTTCAGAATTTATGTCAGTCCATCTCTTTCTATCAAAAAGTAATTTAATTAATTCTATTTTCTTATCTAGGTCGGTCGTCTTGTTTAATAATTTTATCAAACCATTTTCAACCCATTCTAAATTATTTTTAAACTTTTCAGCAATAGAGATTTTATATGAATCTGAAATAAATCTCAAATTGTTATCATCATAAAAAATAAAATCAATATCTGAAATTATAGCAGATATTTCCTCTTTATTAATATCCATTATAAATGAAATATCCTCTAAAGTTAGCTTATTTGGACTCATAGACAATAATGACAAGATTTTAGCATTAAAATTATCAGATAAGTCAATTTTTTCCAACTCAATATTGATCCACTCTTTATAATTATCTGATTCCATAATCTTTGATAGTGAAATTTTTTTCTCTAATTGCCTTTTTATTAAAAACAATCTTGATGGAAGACCCTTAGTTATTTTAAATATATCATCCTCCTGACTTTTACTAATTTCAGATAAATTCAGGTAATATTTAATATCATTAATTGAAATCCCGACAACTTTGATACTTGTTAAAAGAGTAATTTTATTAAAATTTTTAATTTCTTTTTTAAAAACCTTATCATCGCCAGTGATTATGTAGCGAAACTCCGTCTGTCCTAAAAATAATAATTCTTCAATCTCTTTCATTAAGCTAATTGAATCACTTAATCCATCAATTACAAAATAAATTTTTTTCCCTTTGTAACTTCTTCTTAACTTAGTAAGCAGAGTACGATAACGATCGACATTTAGTTCGTCATTTTCACTTTCTCCCAATTTAAAAGCTACTTGATTTATTATATTTTCTAAAAAATAATTCACAGAATAGTCCATCTTATTGTGAGGATTAAAAAAAACTGAAAAAGTAATTTTATCGAATTTTTTCACGAACTCTTGACAAATAATCGTTTTTCCAGATCCTTCTTCACCTTTTAAAAAAACTACTTGATTGTCATTTAACAATTCCTCTAGTTCTGTAATATACTGTATCCTATCTATAGAGGGAACAATATTATAGTTAAAGCCCATTGAGAAATCGTAGGTGTGTAATATTTTTGCTTCTAAAGACATTTGTGTTTATTTTATTTATTAGAAAGAAATTTCGTAAATATAAAAAATATTTAATTCCTTTTAATTTTTTAAGAAAAATAAGGCACAAATGTTTTGCATTATAAAGGAATATTAAAGAATTATCTAATTTTGTAAAACAAAAAAGAGACTCGAAAGTCTCTTTGTAGAATTAATATATTTTGTATAAATGATTATTTAGTGAATAGTCTTTCGAGTCTCACCATCATTTCATCTTTCTCTTTCAACATACGCTCGTACAATGCAATTTTTTCATCATATAATTGAACAATTTTATCAACAGGATTGAAAGAGGGTTGGTGGGTAAATCCAGAAGCGACAGCGTTATCCTTAAAATCTTGGAATGAATAAGTATTTGCAATAATATTTACCGCTTGTTCCTCATCAAAATTCTGAAACGCTTCCACAGGAATTTTTAATGCTTCTGAAATTTGATTAAGAATTTCATCTTCAATTACATCTTTTTGTTCGAGCATCGAAATTTTCTTCTGGTTCCATTCATTTCCCAGATCAAAAGCCAATGCTTCTTGTTTGATGCCAAGCATTTCTCTGAAGCGTTTTACATTTCTTCCCTGATGTATTTTCTGTTCCATAATGAATATCAATTTTTCTAAAGGCTCAAAGATAAAGCCATTTGGGTAAAAATCCTGAATTTCAAAGATAAAAAAATATTCTTTAAAAACGGCTGTTTTTGTAAGATATTATACCAGTTTTCAGAATAGATTATCCTTTGCAAAGAACAGAAATTCGCCGGAGAATTTTAAATTTCATTACTATGAAAAAGAATAAAATATCCTTCGACACAGGCTTTTGGGCAAGCTTTGTGACAGGAAATCCATTTAAGGCAATCGATGCCTTTTTTGACTTTGCAAATCTTGATTATTACAAACAAAATTTAACTAAAGCGGTAATGTACAGCTATAAAACAAAAGTGTATGAACAGGACAACCCCGGCGATGTTTTTGTCTTTTATACTGCTGTATGTTCTTTTCTCAAAGTCTGTTACTGCCTGAAAAAGAAAAGCAAAAAATGGAAAGTGAAAGACTCATTGCGCTCTGAAACGGTTTTTCATCTTTCTTCCCTGACGAAGGAAGAATACGAAAATCCTTTTAGGGTATTTCAAAAAGCATTTGCTAAAAAAACGCTTGAAGAATTTCAATTATTTCTATGTCAAATCCTGGAGCTTTCATTGTCTCCCTGTCCCGGAGATCCTGTCTCTGACCTGACGACGCCTTATATTCATGTAATCAAAATGCTCGATGCAGTAGAACTAATAAAAGAAAGGGGAGTGGAGAGAATTAAGAAAAAGGATCAGATTTATGTTGTAACGGAATAGAATATTAATTCAAGCTCATGAAGAACAAGCTAAACTTTACGAACGTTTGGTCAGTCTAAAAAAGATAAAGTTAAGTATTTAGAAAAATTATTAAAAGAAAAGTAATTTTTTAAAAAATATAAAAACTCCCTTAGAAATAAGGGAGTTTTTTGTGCTTTTTCCTCCCTAAAAAATAAAAAAAGAAAAACATTTGTATATTGTTGTCGTGTATACTATATTTGCGACAACAATTTAAATTAAGAAACTATGAGAGAATTAACATTTGCATCACTACAAGTAAAAAATCTGGAAGCATCAAAAGAATTCTATGAAAAACAATTGGGCTTTGAGATTGGCGACACAAATCCGCAAGCCTGTATTTTTAAGTACAATCAGGGACAGGCAAGTTTTGCTATTCGTACACCTCTTGAGCCACTGGAAGAAAGAGAATTAGGAATTGGCGTGGCGCTTTGGTTTGCCGTTAACGAAAATGTAGACGAATTGAAAGAGAAATTCATTGGTAATGGAATAACAACAGCCGGACCCATTATAGAAACACCTTTTGGAAGAGCATTTCACGTAAAGGATCTTGACGGTTATAAACTGACTTTTTTGGAGACCAAATAAAAGTAAATTATTTACTAATTTTAGAAACAAATTTGGGAAGAAACAATTTGCTTCAACATCATTATGCCTAAAGAAATTAATTTTCATTTTAAAAGTCCAAAAGATAGTCCGGGTTATTTGCTTGGACAACTCACAATGCTTTGGCAACGCAGATTAAAGAAAGTTTTAGATCCGTTAGATTTAACGCAAACGCAATTTGTATTGCTGGCAGCTTTGGGCTGGCTTTCAAAAAAAAGCAATTCTGTAACACAAGTCGACATCGCCAACCAAAGTAATGCCGACAGAATGATGGTATCGAAAGTATTGCGAACACTGGAAGATAAAGGTTTTATAACAAGACAGGAACATGAATCAGACACAAGAGCAAAAACGATTCGGTTAACGAATACAGGAGAAAACGTTTTGCAAAAAGCAATTATTGAAGTAGAAAATGCCGACCTTGATTTCTTTTCTGCTTTAGACGAAAATCTTCCGTTATTCAATTCTAGTATGGCAAAAATTATTGACAGAAATAAAACGGAATAAAACACAAAGCTAAGACTCCTTAAATTTCTAAGGAGTTTTTTTATGATTTATAGTGACTCTCTATTGCGTAAACGAATTGCAAATCAGCGCTATATTATCTAAACGATTTAATCCAATAAATATCGAGTGTCTGTCCTTCATGGGTATTATGAATTGGTTTAGACATCTTGTTGGGCAATTGATAGGGTAGTAGGGATAATTAACTTTGGGGAACAACCTGACTGCTTAAGGATGCGGAGTACAATAAGTCCCGGAGAAATAGGGAAGGGCGGTAACCATTATGCACATTGCACACCTAACGGTTTACAATTAATCTTTATATTTGAGGATAAAATGAATAAAATGAGCGAAAAAACGAAACCGTATGCCTTAATAACCGGCGCCAGCAAAGGCATTGGAAAATCTATTGCTTATGAATTGGCGAAACAGGGTTATCCATTATTGCTTGTGGCAAGAAGTGAAGCCGAATTAAAAGCATTATCTGATGATCTTCAGGTTAAATACGGCATCAATGCTCCTGTTTTATCAATTGATCTTTCGGTAAATGGTGCATCGCAAAAAGTAACTGATTGGATAAAAACAAATAACTATCCGGTTGGCATTTTAGTTAACAATGCTGGTTATGGTGTTTGGGGCGATTTTAGCCAGTCTTCTCTAACGGATCAGCTTGGCATGATGCAGCTTAACATGAATGTAGTGGTAGAACTTTCGCATTTATTAATACCCTTGCTTTCGCAACAAAAACAAGCCTACATTTTAAATATATCGAGTACTGCTGCGTATCAGGCTGTACCTACGCTGGCTGTTTATTCGGCAACAAAGGCTTTTGTTTTATCGTTTACGCGTGCCTTGCGTTTCGAACTGGCCCCAACTTCAATTTCAGTAACCTGCTTTAGTCCGGGCCCGGTTGATACTGGTTTTGCTGCAAGAGCTGGTTTAAATGCTTTTAGCAAAATGGCCGAAAAGTTTAATATGCAGCCTGATGAAGTGGCAAAAATAGCAGTAAAAGCCATGTTCAACAAAAAATCAGAAGTTATTCCGGGCTTTACTAATATCATTTCGGTGTATGCCAACCGTATACTACCAAAGGCTTTTATCGAAAAAACGGCTGCCGGAATTTATAAAATTTAATTTTTTCGAAAAAAAATAAAAAAATATTCTTTGCGAAAGAGAAATTATATTACATTTGTTTTAATATCTACTAATTCTATAGAGTATGTCAAATAAAAGAAATAAGTTTAATTTTCCTAGAGGTCGAATGCACACAAACATGCGAATGTGTTGTTGTTGCTGTTGCTAGTCTTTTAGATAAAATTTAAACATTATTATTTCATTTATTAAATCTATATTATCATGGTATCTTCTTATAAAACTTTTACCCTTACTGAGCAATTAACTGCTGAGCAAATTGACTTTTTTAACGAATATGGCTTTATCCATTTCAAAAAATTTATAAACCCCGAAACTGTTTCATCCATCATTGATGCCTCGAAACAAGTAGAGCAAAAATGGATTGACAATGACCTTCAAAAAATAAATGGTGTTCCCATTAAATACGGAAAAGATTTAGATGGTTCTTCTATTGTACAGCGTTTTGCTTTTATCAATCAGCATCATCAAACCTTAAGCGGTCTTTTACTGGATCCAAGATTTAATGGTTTATTGCCATTAGCAGGCGATGGCGCAAGATTAGGAACTGAAGAAAAAGACGGAATGGTTTTCAATCATTATATCAACGGGCCGGAAAGTAAGTTTACTAAAATGGGCTGGCATACAGATGGTTTGAGAGATATTTTTTATGGGGCAAAATTAAACCCGATGCTCAATGTGGGTATCCATTTAAGCACTTTAAAACCCGAAAACGGCGGTCTTAAAATCATTCCGGGTACGCACAAGCAAAGTATTTATCAAATGCTTTTTCGTAAAAAATACTTTTTAGATAATAATCCCGATCCACAGGAAGTTTCTATCAATCCGGAAGCTGGAGATTTAACCGTTCACGATGGCCGTTTGTGGCACAGAGTGGCAGAATCCTCTATCCGTGGCGAAGAGAGTAGAAGAAGGGTTATTTATATTCCGATTATAGCAGGAAAATACGCTCCCAAAAACGAGAACAGTCCAACGGTTTTCTATCAACGTTTTGCGGGAATTGTTAAATAATATGCTGATTATCCTTGCATTTAGTTATCTGGTCAGATCAGGTAAACTAAAAAGAACCACCGATTTTTTTAAAAATACGCAAAGAAAAGTAAAACTAAATTATATTAAAGTAGAATTGGCTATACTATCAGGCTTACAAATATTGCGCTATTAATGGGAAAAGAAATACAGGTTGAAGATTACAGTGCAATTGCGCAAAGAACATTTTCAGACCGTAAACGAACTAATATTTTAAAAAGAGCAGAACAGTCAACCATTGTGTTTTTGCTTCCAAAGGTACCTGAATTCATTTCGCCAAACGTACTCACTTTAATGGGTACGCTTGGTTCGGGATTCGTTTTTTTAGCTTTTGTTTTAGGTACTTATGTAGCAAATTGGTATTTGCTTTTGGGTATTATCGGGTTGGTTCTAAATTGGTTTGGTGATTCTTTAGACGGAAGATTGGCTTATTATAGAAATATTCCGCGCCGCTGGTATGGTTTTGCACTCGATATTATTGCCGACTGGATTGGTATTGTACTTATAGGCTTTGGCTACTACATTTATGCTAAAAATGGCACACAAATACTAGCCTTTGCTTTTGTCGCATTGTATGGCTGGTCGATTATCATCAGCCAGTTACGCTACAAAATTACAAATGAATACACTATAGATTCCGGTTTTGTTGGCCCAACAGAACTTCGGTTTATTATTGCTTTCATTTTAATTATAGAAGTTTTGTTCCAGGGATCTATTACTTATTTGGCGGGTTTAATCTCTATTATTTTGCTTATAATCAATACTATTGATAGCTTAAAGCTTTTAAAGCTGGGCGATTTAAAAGATAAAAACCAAAACTGATATGTTCAGTAAAAAATCTGTTTTGACTTTTCTACAAGCGCAAGTTGCGGCATTTTTAGGCGGCATTACGGATTATGGTTTGATGATTCTATTAACAGAAGTATTTAAACTGCATTTTACCTTTTCAATTCTAATCTCCGGAACCGTTGGTGCAGTTATCAATTTCAGCATCAATAGATTTTGGGTATTTAAAAATCAATCCGGTTATAGCAGCCGCATCAATAGTCAGCTTTTTAAATTTGCGTTGGTAGTTTTGGGAAGCATTTCCTTAAAATCATCTGGTACGCTTATTTTGCAAAAATCATTTCAAATCGATTATAGAATCGGAAGATTAATCACGGACAGTTTTGTTTCTTATGGGTTTAATTATCCGCTGATTAAATATTGGGTTTTTAGGGTAAAAGAAAAACAGAATGTAGTTGAATCAAATTAGTGTATAAATAATTATGGCAAATCAAATCCGTTTTTATCCGCGTTTTTACGAAGTAAATCTGCTTTATCTGCGTCAAAATTAGACGCTGATTTTACTGATTCGCTAAAGCGAAAACGCTGATAAAAACGGATTTTTCTAATTACTTTCCTGATTAAATCTTTAGATAATTTTATAGTTTTTCCCTTAATCTAGGCGTTATAAAAAATTTTCGTTTATGAATAAATTACCATTTAAATATTTTACAAAATCACTAATCGTTATAACGGTCTTAGTAAGTATAATGTCTGGAAACCTATTGGCACAATCCAAAAATCCATCGCCATTACATTTTCCAACGCCCAAGAATATAGATAATATGCTATTTTACATTCAGCGGGACCCCAATACAAACACGGCTATTTATGCCATAAACTACCAGGAAAATGGAAAAATTGACAAAAGCAATCCTATAAAAGCCTATTGGATTCGATATGCTGAGAAAGGAGACAAAAAAGATTTTAGTTATATACAACGTAAATTTGCCTACGGAATAGAAAGTAAAGCCTTAAATAACGAGGATTTTGAGCTTCAGTTTGTATCGTATAAAAAGTTACCCTTAACCTTGAAAAAGATAGATTCAGATCAAAAATATCATGTTTTTGTAAGTGTAAATCAGAAAAGAATACAGGTAGAAAAAATATTTGTACGCATTGAAGGAGGTTCTTTTTGGTTACCCAATGTAAAGTATGCCGAAGTTACCGGAATTGAGACTTCTTCAAATAAAATAATTACGGAGAGGATGTTGTTGAAATGAGATAGCTATATATACTTAAATGTAGCAAAGGTTTTACATTTAGATGCCGAAGCTACTAATTTAGGCTTAGGGCATATTTGATGGCTTGCCTTAGATCATTCAAAGCAGTAAGTATTGCCTTGTATGATACAATGTAAACCTTTGTTGACGATAAGACTTACTCTAATAGAATTATTTTTTATATTTGAAATATTATAAAATATAACTTCTTAGAACAATTGCAATGAAATTGTTCGTATAATAGAGCTCTCTCCATTAGTATCTACAATTTTGAGATAATAAAAAAGACAACCTTCTATGAAAATATTTGATTTTTTAAAAAACTTTAATTTCAGACAGAATAAAAATAAGATAGAAATTTCAGATGAGAAAATTGTTGTTGAACCTTCAAATGAAGGTGCTATTTCAGGGTACTCAAAAGAAGAGTTAGTAAGAAATGAGTATTTCAAGAGGTTTGAAAATTTTGATAAAAGTAGAATAAATCAAGGCAATTTAGAGCTTAATGGAGAAGGTACTTGTATAGTGGTTTTTGGAAGTGATCGCTATGGGCATGTAAAATTTAAATTTTATGCATCTGCTAAAAATAATTCAGAAATTGTTTGGAGCATAAGTGAGGAAGAATTACCTAAAGATTATTGGAATAGTATTGATAAGGTTGCAAATCTATTTATTGATTTTATTGAAAAGGAAAGAGCCGATGGGGAAAAATTTATTTTTGAAATCATAGAAAGTACTTATCACCCTGTCGACGCAAGACCTATAGCATATGAATTAGCCACATTTCGTGCAATCCAAAATTCCTTTGATGAAAAATTACATCAACCAAATTTAAGATTATTTAGAAGAGAAATTAAACAAGAAAAAATTGTAAAAATAAAAAGGAAAAGTAATTTTAAACTATAATAAGTTTTTTAGACATCTATTACATCGCGCTCTTCAAAGTGTTTTCATGAAAAGCTGCGCAAATGTCTTTGACTTTGCGTATTTTTTTGTTCTGTAGAAATTATAAACCTGGTAGAAGTCTACCGACTTTTTACGGTTAGTTCTTATTATTGTCGTGGATTTTTTTACATTCAGGAGAAATATTCTAAGTAAGATATTTTTAAAGTCAGAGACTTTATGAAGTCTCTGTTTTTCAATTATATTTATTTAAAATGACGCAAAGTCATTCCCGAAGGCCTTCGGAATTACACAGTGTAAAGAAGAATACTTCGGAGAGCGGGAAATAATAAATTGCGAAAGTAATTAAAATGTCAATTAGTAGTAAGACCTTCTGGCTGATATTATTGTGTGCTTTTTCTTTAGAATTTAAAATTAGTACATATAACAAAAATTTTAACAGAATAAGAATATTTTAATATTAAATTTGCCACAACTAACCAGATATTTATATTTAATGAAAGAAATTTTATCATCATTGTCAGATATTATAAATTCAATAACTATAGGACCAGTTCCTCAGTTATTTTTAAATACAGTATTTTCGGGAGGGATATTTTATTTTATTCAAAGAAAACATAAAAGAAACGATGATTTTATAATAGAAAAAAACAAACGTATTGTCGAAAAACATGTAGATTTTGAATCTCAACTTTTTCACTTAATGAATACAGTTAAGATTGGGAATATTAACGGTCAAATTTGTATCGATTTATATACCAGAATTAAAAATTTTACAATTCTAAATTATCTATATATCTCTGACGATTTATTAAAGATTAGTAATGAATTTGCGGATTATCTTTTAGTAGTATCAATTAATATAACGAATAGGGATCGAGAATTAGAAAATAAATTAATTAAAAAATTTAAATCAGAGTTCAAAAAATAAATGCGAAAAATTCTTATAAATGGTAAGTATAATGAAAATAATATAACCCAATTAATAGCTAAATTCAGCTTCGTATTTGACTTAAAAGGTAAAAGAATTAAAAATTACGTTTTTGAAGTTAATATAAAAAAAAATGATTTTACTTCTATTGCTGCATTGGTAATTTATAAATCATTAGCATATACAATAGATGAGAATTGTTTGCAAGACCCGCAAGCTAACTTAGATATAATAGCAGAACTTTTTACAAAATACCACTTAAATGATTTATTAGTTGCTCTTTTAAAAGAGAAAGATAGAGAAAAATTATATTCACAAATAAAACCGGTGATAAAAGAAGATTTCTTTATTGCTCCTCATCCTATAAGTCGAGTTGATTTTAAAGATATAGACGCTATCGAAAAGAAATATTACAAAACAATTAAAGATTATTATAGCACTATTAATGAAGATGTTGTTGAATGTATTAAAACACTTATAGTTGAAATTTCTTCTAATTTTTATTCTCACGCAACGGATCGTAAGTCTATTTTGATGGCTGAAGGTAATAGTGGAAAAATAGAAATTGTTTCAGTTGATACTTCTGAGGGAATAATTGGAACGATGCGAGAAAAGTATAGATCAGAAAAAGATAAAGATTTAATACTTAATGCGTTTAAGAGGGGGGTATCTTCAAAAATCGAAAAAGGACACTGTGGAACCGGTTTGTGGTTAGTAAATGAAATAGTTACAAAACTTAAAGGGAAGTTAATTTTGCATACAGGAGGATATATTTACCGAAATATTCAAGGAAAAGTAACTATCTTAGCATCTTCTAAGTGGAAAGGAACAGTCTTGTACGTAAAGGTTCCAATTAGAGATGATATGGGGGTGTTAATAAGTGAGATTCTTACTAATAAAATAAAATATATTTAACAATGGAATTAATTCTTTCAAATTACGGTAATGTAATAGCTACTGACAATAGAAGTGGTGAGATTTATGATATAATCAAAAAAGGATTGACTAAAGGTGAAAGCATTATAATCGATGCAAAAGATGTTACAATTTCAACAAAGGCAGCAAGAATAATATTTGGTCGTTTATATAAAGAATTAAAGGAGCAATTCAATGAAAAAATAAGTTTTAGAAATAACAACGACTTATTTAATTTTTCTGTAAATGAAGGTATTTCAACAGAATTAGAAAACTAAGCATTAAAAAGCCACTTCAAACTAGTGGCTTTTTTTTATCAATGTAAATTTTAAAAGCCAGGTGATTTTTCCATTATTTAATTTCTATTAACTTCTTTTACAACTTTTGCATATCGCAGAGTCATCATTTTTGATGTGTGTCATATAATTTAAGCAAATCATCAAGTTCTACTCCGCCTAGAATCTTTTTATTAGCACCAAGATGCTTTAAGCAATATATGTTTACATTTATATTTATTCCATCTAATTAGTTTACGCTACAATTTAGAAGCACAATCTCTGTTTAATTTTCCCCTGCTCTCCGAAGAATTCAAATGTAAAGCCTGTACGAATGTCTCCTAACTTCTCACCCGTAAATAATGTTCTAAAAACAAAAAAAGAGACTCGAAAGTCTCTTTTTTTGTTTTTAATATATCTTCTATAAATGATTATTTATTAATCAATTTTTCAAGCCTTACCATCATTTCATCTTTCTCTTTCAACATACGCTCGTATAACGCTATTTTTTCTTCATGAAGTGAAATCAATTTTTCAATTGGATGAATATTAATTGTTCCGTAATTAAATGAATTACTAAAAGCGTGTTCTCCAAAAGTATTAGAAATAATATTGATCGCTTGTTCCTCATCAAAATTCTGAAAAGCTTCAACAGGAATTTTTAATACAGCCGAAATTTGTTTCAGCAGGTTGTCTTCAATTACATCTTTCTGCTCCAGCATAGAAATTTTCTTCTGATTCCAGTCTTCGCCCAGATCATAAGCTAATGCTTCCTGCTTTATGTTAAGCATTTCTCTGAAACGTTTTATGTTTCTTCCCTGATGTATTTTCTGTTCCATAACGAATATCAATTTTTCTAAAGGCTCAAAGATAAAGCCATTTGGATAAAAAATCCAGAATTTCAAAGATAAAAAAATATCCCGTAAAACATCCTTTTTGTCAGATATTATACCGGTTATATTTCTGTTTTACTCCAATGTTTTTTGATATAATGCCGTCGAAGATCCTGACTCTAACCTGACGAGGGTTTATATTCTTTTAATAAAAATGCCCTATGCAATAGAAAACAAGACAAAAGAGTGGAGAAAATTTACATCAAATAACCATGAAATCAGGTATTGTTTTTCGTATCGGCCCAGAGTAAATTTGTTTGAATCAAACAGCAGATAATGCTACAATTACTAATAACCTTGAATTTTTACAAATTATGAAAATAAAAAAAACACTCAGTATTGCCGTACTTGTGCTTGTCACACAGCTAAGCTTCGCTCAATATTTTAAACTAACGCCCAAAGGATTTGTATCAAACGACAATAGCGATTTTACGATAGTGAATGTACCAAACGCAAAACAAAAGGATTTGTATAAAAATGTACTCAATGCCATTAATTCGATGTACAGTAACCCACAAAAAGGACTCAATGTAGTGGATGGGGAAAGTATTAGTCTGACAGCGTATGAAGAAAATGCACTAACCGTAAAGCATAGTGCTGGAGGTTTTGGAAAAAGAATTTATAAATATGACTTATCTTATACGTTATCTTTTCTTTTTAAAGACGGTAAGATCAGGATTAACACTCCTGTTTTTGAATGTAAACGCTGGTATGAAGGAACTTACAAACCTACAAGCGGCTGGAGCAGTAGTGGCTGGTTTACGCTAAAACTTGTAAAAGGCAAGAACGATATGGTTGCTATTTATGATAAAGAGGGAAAACTTCTTTTAGAAGATGCCTCCAATGGATTAAACAATCATTTCAATTCGGTTTTAAAACAAATTATTGAAAAATCTCAAAAGATAAATAATTGGTAATGAGGATTTACATGGATATAATAAAATGAAAACTTTTTATAATTCCTGGTAAGATTACTAAGGCGGCATACTATTAAGTATTCCGCTTTTTTTAGGCTATTTTTTATTATCTAGAGTGTCTTCAAGGCCTAAATTCTAAAATTAATGATCGTAACAATTTTTTACTCGACTGGTAAAACGATCGTATCTTTAATTTTAGATGACCATTGCACCTGCCAAATACGTTTGTCAAGCTGATCAGTCAAAATGAAATTATATACATTCGTTGTTGGATAAAGAAAGAATCTGCCATTTTTTTCTTGTTCGATGTTGCAGCAAGAATGCGTACTCCGGAAGTTATTATGAGAGTTAAGTCCAAATTTTGTTAATGATTTTAGGATTAAGTATTTGCCGTAATTTTATTAACTATTTTTGTATTACTTTTGGAAATCGTAAATCCACTTGAACATGATACATTCTGAAGATTCTGGCATATCTACCAAAGATTTAAAACAAAAAGATCCATTGAAAATTGTATTGGCTGAAGACGATAAAGATGATCAGGAGATATTTATGGAAGCTCTTGATGCAACAAAGGTTGCTTCTGAAGTTACTACCGTAAAAAACGGGAAGGAATTGGTCGACATTTTGAAAGATGGAACCGAACCGAAACCGGACATTATTTTTATAGACATAAATATGCCGATTAAAGGAGGAAAGGAAGCTCTTGCAGAGATAAAGAGTGATGAAGAACTTAAGGAAATTGCTGCCGTTATGCTCTCCACTTCCAACAACCAGAAAGATATTGAAGATACTTTTAATAAGGGAGCCAACCTCTATATACAAAAACCAAATTCTTTTGCCAGCTTTATTCTCATTTTGAAGAAAGTATTTATTCTGTACTGGACGAAAGCCCTGCTTAATCCATTTAAGAATATATTTTTTGTTTCTGAGAAGAATATATCTCAGGAAGAATAAATATCACTTTATCATTTTTACCTATTTAAAAATACTTTAACCTTCCTGTTTTTACAAGAAAGGAACGATGCTGCCAAAAATTAAAAATGTCTGTATCTGATCTGTTAATTGAAAGAATTTCTAAATTCCGATGGAGAAACATTCGTTTTAGCCTTAAAAAATTTACTGAAGGATTGTGGGTGTTCAAAACCTAACAGGTATGCAATTTCACTAATAGAATTTTCTGTAGTTGATAATTTTTCTTTAGCTTTTTCAATCAGCTTGTTGTGTATATGATGCTGCGCATTCTGCCCGGTAAAAGATCGAAGCATATCGCTTAAATAACCTGGTGATGTATTCAATTGTTCGGCAAGATATTGTACTGTCGGAAGTGCTTTCTCCTTAAATTCGTTATCATTGAAATAAGTATCTAATATCTCTTCCATCTTTGCCAGTAAATCATTATTAGCGACTTGTCGTGTAATGAACTGCCTTTTATAGAAACGATTACAATAATTCAATAATAGCTCAAGCTGCGAAATAATCACTTCATGACTAAAATCATCTATCCGGCTTTTTAATTCGTCATCAATTATTTTGAAAATTGACAATATAGTTTCCTTTTCCTGATCTGATAAATGGAGCGCTTCATTAGTAGCATAAGAAAAGAAGCCGTACTGCTTTATTTTTTTTGCTAATGGATAAGACAATAAGAAATCAGGGTGTATGGATAATACATAGCCTGATTTTCTAGTCTTTGGCGGTGCTTCAAAAATTTGATTTGGTGCTGAAAATATTAAACCGCCTTCTGCAAAGTCGTAGTGATTCTGCCCATACCTTGCCTTACCATGCATATCAGGTTTGTATATAATTTGATAGAAATCTGTCGTAAATGAATTAAAGGACTCCTCTGGAAGCATTTTATTAAAACTGATATCAACAAGACTAATCAGCGGATGAAAGGGCATGATTTGCCCAAACACCCGATGAAAATCTGACAATGATTTAAATTTTCGAGGTAAGCTGTCTTTCTTTTCCATAATGTAAATTTACCTTAAATCTTTTAATACTTACCATGCAACTATACCAGTCTCTGGATTAATTTCTTCTGAAATAAATTTTCCGGTTACGCCATCATCCTCAAGCATAGCATATTTTGAAATGCGCTGCCCAGCTGCTTCGACACTTCCTGTCCCGCGATGGTTATTAAAATCTGTTGCAGTAAATCCGGGATCAACAGCATTTACTTTAAACGGTGTATCACGAAGCTCAAGTGCCAATGCTACTGTGTACATATTAAGTGCCGCTTTTGAAGGACTGTATATACCGCCTACATACTCACGGTATTCAAATGTCGGATCGCTGCACATTGTCATTGATGCCATACCAGAGCTTACATTAACGATACGTGGCTGGGGAGATTTTCGCAATAGGTCTATAAAGGCCTGTGTAGTTCTTACTGCTCCGTAAAGATTAACATTGAATACTTCTTGTAATACATTGATATTTGCAGTTGTTGGTGCCTGCGGCATACCTCCACTCATACCAGCATTATTAATAAGAACGTCTAAAATGTTTGTTTTTGCTCCTATTTCTTTTCTTGCTGCGTCTACTGATTTCTGATCGGTAATATCGATTTGTATGGCTTCAACCTGAATCAGTCCTTCAGCGTGTAATTTTTTTACTGCTTCCTCGCCGTTTTTTAAACTACGAGTTCCTAAATAAACATAATAACCTTTTTGAATTAACTGTCGTGCAGTTTCATAACCAATACTTTTATTGGCTCCTGTAATAAATACTTTTTTCATTTTTTCTCATTTTTAATGATCAATACAAAGTTCTTAAAAACTGTGTTTTCCGACGTAGCCTTATTGAGAAAATACTAAGCCAAAACAATATCGAATGACTCAATAGTCTGTATTTTATAATTTTTGAAAAACTCTATCCAAAATTGATAAATATTAACTTTGCTGGATAGAGTAGAAGTTAACATCATTTACAGCACATATGAACCGGAAAAAAACAATCTTTGGAACGAAATACCGAAATACCTCTGGAACATTATGATAATCATATGTCTCATAATTCAGTTGGGCAGTAATCCATTTTAAATTCATTGACAAAGAAATAGCTGAATATATAAAAACCAAAAACGTTTGTTTTCTTGGGAGTCGCAGTCGGAAATGGTTTAGAGCATATTGATGTGTAACTAAAAATTTAATTAATATTATATATGATTTTGAAATTTTTTACTTTGTATTTTTAATATTTAGGGCATAAGTTGTTACTTCAGTGAAAATGATTTTGGACTTCTTATGCGAATAATATTTTTTTGTGATGTTTAATTCAAACACTGCTAAAAACGTTGTAATTAGTAAAGTCAAAATTATCACTGTTTTTATTTCTTTGTATTCCATTTTTAAGAAGTTTTAATTTATTCAATTGGAATACAAAAATCTACGATGCTCATTTTTTCGGGATGCTCATTGAAATCATTATAATAAATTTCATAAGGATTTCGATCAGCTTTTTTATATCCGTTTTCGCTCATCCAGATAAAAAGACCGCTCCATGATTTTTCAAATTCGTTTATTTGAATTTCAAAATGTCCGACAATACATCTGCCTCTTTCAATTGTAGTTAATCCAATTTCTCCATCAACTTCTACTTTTTCTTTCAACGAAATGCAGGCACTCATTCTAACTTTTTCAGGTTCAGTTATTTTAAAACTATCGTGGTAAATGGTAACTATTTTTAAGTTTTCGTTTTCCAGAAGCCTCCTTGAAGTTGCCCACTTCATTAATTTTGAATAAGCATTCTGCATTCCGTTATGTCCAATTTGTGAAATATACGCAAGATCTAATTTTGGCATTTCTTTAATTTCAATTTTTGCTTTCATTTTTATCCAGTTTTTATGATTATTAATGTTGCAAATATATTGGTCAAATATGCCATTTTCTTGTCTATTCTTGCTATCCATTTTACCAATCTTGCTAAATTTATCTGGATATGTTTGTCGGACCTCTTTAGGACTTATCCCGTAAAATTTCTTAAAAGTTCTGGTAAAGGACGAGTTACTGTTGAACCCATATTGTAATGAAAGTTCTGAAATAGTTATTTCTCTTTTGTGTAAAAGTATTGAAGCCGCTTTTTCAATTCTTTTGCGGGTAATGTATTCATTTATAGTTTCATTTGTAATTGCTTTAAAAATTCTGTGCAAATGAAATGGCGAGTAATTTCCAATTTTAGCTATAGCTTCCAAATTCAGTTCCTGATCTAAATTTTGGTCAATAAATAATAATACATTATTAATTCGTTTTATGTAATCTTCTTTCATACCTAAGTTTTCGTCGTTCTAAATTAATCTTTTAATGAAATAGTAATCAATAGCTGAATCAAAATTATTAATTAAAAAACATTTTAATACTCTTATGGGAAATAAAGATTTAGATTATAGGATTTTAAACAAGTTTGAATTTCTTAACTTTGCATAATGAAAGAGAAGATAATAAGAGAAGTTTCCAGGTTTAATAATGAACTGAAACTGCAGGGGTTTAAAGCATTTCAGATAGAAGATGATGGTGCCGAAACCAGAACTTACAGCAGAAAAGAATTCTATAAAATCTGTTTGACTACAGGAAAAAGCAAGATTCATTATTCTGATAAGACCTATGAGCAGGAAGGTACGATTCTCTTTTTTGGAAATCCGCACATTCCATATTCCTGGGAAACCATTTCAACAACTTATACTGGTTATACTATTTTATTTTCAGAAGAGTTTTTTAAAAACTCCGAACGTTCCGAAAGCCTGCAGCAATCGTCTTTTTTTAAAATTGGCGGAACACCTGTTTTGAAAATCACAGAAGACCAAAGAGGTTTCCTCAATACTATTTTTCATAAAATGATTGCCGAACAGCAAAGTGATTATCAATTTAAAGATGAGCTGATTCGAAATTATATTAGTCTTATTATACACGAATCTCTAAAGATGGAACCTTCTGAGAATTTTGAACAGAATAAGAATGCATCTTCGAGATTGTCATCTGTGTTTTTGGAATTACTCGAAAGACAATTTCCAATTGAAACGACTTCAGATCCACTTCAATTAAGAACAGCACAACATTATGCACAGCATTTGAATGTGCATGTCAATTACCTGAACAGGGCTGTAAAAGAGGTTACAGGAAAATCGACAACGACTCATATTACCGAGCGGATTATTACAGAAGCCAAAGCGCTCTTACTTCATACTGACTGGAGTGTTTCTGAAATCGGTTATGCGCTTGGGTTTGATTATCCTACCTACTTCAATAATTACTTTAAAAAAAATACCGGCACTAATCCCTCCGCATTTCGCTTAGCAGAAGTTTGAATTTCTTAATCTTTGGTTTGATAATCGTTACTGCCTTGCCTAAAGGCAGCCTTACCTTTGTATCTGGTTATTTAATTCAAATATTATGTCAGATTCAAACCCTATTTCCGATACCGTACCATATCAAAAAGATATTTTTGAGAGACTTCTAACTGGTGAAACCATACTTCCTGACGATTCGCAAATAGGCAGATTGAGAGAAGAAGCATTCGCTGTGAAAGCCTTGCTTAATCAGATGAACAATGCTGTAAATCCTGAAGAAATCATCCAGATACTAAGCAGGATTTTAGATAAAAAACTGCAGGATGTTACTGTGTTCACACCTCTTTACATCAATTACGGAAAACACATTACAATTGGTCAAAACGTATTCATCAATTTTGACTGTACCTTTTTGGCATTGGGCGGAATTACTATTGAAGATGATGTTTTGATTGGCCCGAAAGTCAGTCTCATTACCGAAAATCATCCACTAAATCCTGAGAAAAGAAAAGGACTAACAGGTAAACCAATTCTCATTAAAAAAAATGCATGGATTGGTGCCAATGCTACCATTTTGCCCGGCGTGACGATTGGCAAAAATGCAGTTGTCGCAGCAGGAGCGGTAGTTTCTAAAGATGTTCCCGATAATACCATCGTGGGCGGAATTCCTGCAAAATTCATTAAAAATGTTCAACCTTAAAAGAGATAATTATGAAACTGAAATCTTTAGTGACGGTTAGCGCTATTCTTTTTACTTTTTCTTTTTGTAATGCAAGTTTCAATAAAGAAAATAAACCAGCGCCAACGCAAAATAATGAGAATAATAATATTTCAACAAGAAAAATGAAAATTACAATTGGTACGACAGTTTTTACAGCAACACTGTATGACAACCCAAGTGCAGCTGCATTAAAAGCAATGCCGCCGCTTACCATAAATATGACCGAACTCAATGGTAATGAAAAGTATTATGATTTTCCTGATCCGCTTCCAACAAATGCTTCAGTTGGAGGAGATATAAAAGCAGGCGATCTAATGCTTTATGGAAACAATGTGCTGGTGCTTTTTTATAAAAGTTTCAACACTTCCTATCGCTATACAAAACTTGGATGTGTTGACAATCCTGCGGGACTTGCTGCCGCATTGGGTGCCGGAAATCTGGTTGTGAAATTTGAAAACAATTAAATCAAATCATTATGAAAAATATAAAATTGAAAACGATTCAGAATAAAATGAAAAAAACATTCGCAATCGCAATATTATTCCTGATAACAGGGCAAGTATCTGCACAAAAAGTAACATCAGATTTAGAAAAAATGAATACATCAAAAGAACATTATACATTCCAACTTAGTGACAAAGTAATACGTCAAAAAGTGAGTTTCAAAAACCGTTACGGCATTACATTAAGTGGCGATTTATACCTTCCGAAAACTGCAGGAGACGAAAAATTATCTGCATTAGCAATCAGCGGACCGTTTGGAGCTGTGAAACAACAGTCATCTGGATTATATGCCAGCCAAATGGCAGAACGTGGTTTTATAGCTTTGGCTTTCGACCCATCCTATACAGGTGAAAGTGGAGGCAAACCACGAAATTTAGCATCTCCGGAAATTAATACAGAAGATTTCAGTGCTGCGGTTGATTTTTTAGGATTACAAAAAAAGGTGGATAGAAATAAAATTGGTATTATCGGAATTTGTGGTTTTGGCGGTTTTGCTTTAAACGCAACTGCTGTTGATAAACGGGTAAAAGCCGTTGCTGCGACAAGTTTGTATGATATGACCAGAGTAATGTCGAAAGGATATAATGATTCAGTAACTCCGGAACAAAGAACCAAAACGCTGGAAGCTTTGGGTGAGCAGCGTTGGAAAGATGCTGAAAATGGAAAATCGGCTAATGGTCCAAGAAATTTGCCGGAAAAATTGAAAGGGGATGAACCACAATTTGTAAAAGAATATTTTGATTATTACAGAACTTCGCGTGGTTTTCAGGTTAATTCTGTTAATTCAAACGGAGCCTGGCTGGTAACCAATCCGATATCTTTTATGAATATGCCAATACTTACTTATGTAAAAGAAATTTCACCAAGACCAATGCTTTTAATCGCGGGAGAAAATGCGCACTCAAGATATTTTAGCGAAGACATTTTTAAAGCGGCAAATGAACCAAAAGAATTAATAATTATCCCAAATGCAGTTCACGTCGATTTGTATGACAAAGTGGATGTGATTCCTTTCAATAAGTTAAAAAGTTTCTTTAATGATAATTTGAAATAATAGATCGGATGGCGATTTGATACAAAGTCAAAATAGGGGTGTTTAAAGAAAATTAACAACCTTTAAAAGTCATTTGATTTTGGCGGTTTTTTGTGTTCAAAAAACTTAACGGGACAAATTTCTGCTTTCCTTGATGTTTTCGTCTTTGATCCAACTAACTTTAAGGGTATACGAAAAAAGGCGCCAATTGAAGACAATTGGCGCCTTTTGGCTGTGGTGATCTCGACAGGACAAATTTCTCTAAATTTTATGGAAGATTTAAAATTGATCCCCATGAGCACATGAACAATTGGAAGATCAGATCGCTTCGGTCAAAATCTCAATAGCACGTTTTTCATTTCTCGTTCTCTATTAAGTGCTCTTAGGAAATGACCTTATTTTTGACATAAAATGATTTTTAGATTTCTATTCCCTGATGAACCACAACTATTTTAATTCACAAACCCTGATGAAATAAAAAAATCTGCATCTCAAAGAAGCAGATTTGTATAATTTAAAGAAATTAATCTTAGTTATTGGTCACCGAAAGCTTAACTTCAATATTAGATCTGGTCGCATTTGAATAAGGACAAATCTGATGTGCTTTTTCGGTTAGTTCCTGCGCTTCTACAATAGAAACTCCCGGAATGTTCACGTCCAATTCTACTGCCAGACCAAAACCACCGTCTTCATTTTGCCCGATGCTTACTTTTGCAGTTACTGAGGTTTCACCTGTTTGAGTTTTTGATAAACTGATAACACGATTAAGTGCACTATCAAAGCACGCTGCATATCCTGCTGCGAAAAGCATTTCCGGATTGGTAAAATCATCATTGGCTCCGCCTAAAGCTTTAGGCATTCTTACCTCAAGGTTCAAAACTTGATTTTCACTTTTGACCTGTCCGTTTCTTCCACCTTTTGCAGTAACGCTTGTTGTATATAATGTTTTCATTTTATTTTTGAATTTTATTTAAAATTTTCTGAACAGTTTCTTTGAGTTCGGATAGATCTTCTGTTGTCAGATTCAGTTTTTCCTGCATTTTTACCGGAATTTCACATGCTTTTCCCTGTAAATTCCTTCCTTCATCAGCTAGAAAAACTTCAACCACTCTTTCATCTTCTTTTTTTCTTTTCCTAATAATAAAACCTTTAATTTCAAGTCTTTTAAGAAGAGGTGTTAAAGTTCCACTGTCGAGGTACAGTTTTTCGCCAATCTGATTTACGGTCAATCCATCCTTCTCCCAAAGCACCATCATCACCAGATACTGTGAGTAAGTAATATCAAGCTCATCGAGAAATGGCCGGTACAAACCGATAATTTCTTTTGCAATAACATAAATTGGAAAACAAAGCTGGTTTTCCAATTTGGGCGGGTGGTAATTTTCCATAATCTAATGACAAAAAGCAGAATAAAAATATTATTTTCTGATAATAAATTCCTCCATAGGAATCCTAACTTTCTTCATATGAGAGAGCCAGTCGTTTTGGGCGTCTCTGTAACCCAGATATAAAAGCGTAACACTTTTTAAACCTAATTTCCCTAGATCCAAAATCTCATCTACCACTTCATTACTAAAACCTTCAGCCGGAGTAGAATCAATCTTAAGTTCGGCAGCCTGGGCCATTGCCAAAGCTAATGCAATATAGGTTTGTCTTGCTGTGTGCGCAAAATGCTGTTCAGGAGTCTGAGCTCCGTAGATTTGCTTGATCTGATCAGTATAACTGCTAAAACGGCCTCTTGGTAATTCTCTAACATCGGTGTGATGATCATAAACCTTATCGATTTTCTCATCAGAGTAACTATCCCATGCTGCAAAAACCAATACATGAGAGCAATCTCTCATAACTTCCGGATTTAATGCACCTTTTACCATTTTCTCTTTCAATTCCTGATTTTCTACAACAATCACACGGAAAGGCTGTAAGCCAGAGGAAGTCGGGGCTAATCTTGCAGCTTCTAAAATTTTATTTAAATCCTCTTCTGATACCTTTTTTGTTGAGTCATACGCTTTTACAGCATGTCTCCAGTTTAAATCTTCTATTAACGACATTGTTTATTATTTTATAAATTAAAAACCTGATTCTTAAATTTTTTTTTGAATCAAAATAACCATGCAAATATAAACAACAATTTAATTGTGCACAATTAAATTTTACAGAATATGTTTTTAAGTGAAAATTTTTGCTGGTCCTTAGCTTTATGTTTTGATCTGTAAAAACAAAAACGAGTTAACTAATTTGTTATAGTAATTTTTCTTAATCGGTTTTTACTAGCAATTGGGATGAAAAAAGAAGAAATTGTTTTTGCAGGTTCAATCGATGAATCCAGAAATTTTTAGAAAATAAGACAGAAATAAAGAATCTTAAGTGTAAAAATAGTGCGAGGCTTCATAGATGCTGACAGTCATGTTTGAAATGCAGGTTTTTCAGGCATCATCTAATTTGCTTCCTGCATCTGATGGTAGGGCGATAATGTAGTAAGTATTATTTCATTATTAAATAATGTATAACGAATGGTCAGAAAAATTTCCTTGCAATGAACATGAGTATAAAACCATAGCTATTATTAAATCCTTTAGCTTTTAATCCAGTACTTTAAATAGAAAATCTTCGATAAACTGGCAGGTAAATTCCAAGTTTGTTTTTGGGGTAGCGTCTGTAAGTTTAGGCAAATTAGCACTAAAATACTGCTGCTGATGAGAAGTTTCAATAAGGGTAGTGCTTAGCGATCTTGGGTATTTGTATTTTGGATTATAGTCTGAGATAACTTCTGCTATCTTTCCGCATAAGTCTTTATAGGGCTTGAATACCTCATCCTTATTGATTTGTGCAACTTCTTTTACCAGATAAACTTTGCTGCTTTCTGCAATAACAATTTGATTCAGCAGCTTTTTATTATAGTCAAATTGAGCAGTGCTTTCTGCGAATTCGTTGGTAAGCAGGCTTATAATTATTTTCAGCTTTTCCTTTTTGTCGCTTACGTTTTCTAATTTAATAGTTACTAAAAATTCCATGTAAGACCAATACCAGTTTAAGATATAGAGTAAAAGTCGGTGCTTATTCTCAAAATACCTGTAAATGCTGGCTTCGGTACTGTTTATTTCTATGGCAAGTTTCTTAAAAGTAAATTGTTCAAAACCAAGTTTACATATTAGTTCAATCGATTTCTTTACCATTAATTTACCTAATTCGCTGCTTTCTGGATTCCGCAGAAATATCTTTTCATTGATATCAAATTTTACTTGAAATTCCATATTAATTATCATTTCAGCAAATGTAATAAACATTTATTGTTTAATAGTAATCATATCTTTAAAAATATTTAACAACTATTTATAATAGTAATACTATTATAAAAATCGTTTTTACTATTTTTGTATGGAAATTCAAATCCAGTTATATGCTGATCAATACTAAAATTCCGGTTTCCTATCTTTTTAATAAGGTAAAGTATGAAATTTTCTATGTATTAATTATTGGCACCTTAGTTCATTATCTTACTACTCAATTTGAAAGTGTTATTCCGGTGATGCCCATTACAGTACCTGCATTTATCGGAACAGCGATTTCTGTTATTCTTTCATTCAAGCTCAGTCAGTCTTACGATCGTTGGTGGGAGGCCCGTAAAATATGGGGAAGTATCGTAAATGACAGCCGTAGTTTTGTATTGCAGCTACAGTCTTTTGTTGCCAGAGAAAATCAAAATGAAGTTAAAGAAATCGCTTTTAGGCATATTGCATGGTGTTACAGCCTGGGGCAGAGTCTTCGCGGCCTTGATCCTGTTGAAAATTTAACGAATTTTATCTCTGAAGAAGACATTGAAGAAATAAAAAAACAGAGCAATAAACCTTTAGCATTATTACAGTTAAACACACTTCAAATATTGGAATTAAAGGAAAAAGGAGCAATGAGCATCTTTTCACAAATTCAGATAAATAATACTTTAGTTAATTTCTCAAATGCTATGGGAATGGCTGAGCGCATTAAAAACACCGTTTTTCCTGTAACCTATCGCATATTTTTGCACTTTTTTATCTACATTTTTATTGTCACGCTCTCCATTGCATTGCGGGATATAAAGAGCTATTTTGAAATTCCGCTGCTTTTGACGATCTCAACGATGTTTTTTCTATTGGAAAGATCTGCTACCCACATGCAGGATCCTTTTAGAAACCGTCCTACTGATACTCCTATGACAGCAATAGCACGAACAATTGAAATCAATATTAAAGAGTTATTAAAAGAACCGGATGTGCCTAAACCGCAACAGCCGGAAAATTTTTATTTATCATAAACATTAAAAGCCAATCACAAATGAAAACATTAACCAAAGAAATGCAGGCCGCAATAACTCCTTCCAAGGCTTTAGAGCTTTTAAAAGAAGGAAACCAGAGATTTGTAAGCAACCTGAAAATAAACCGTAATCTTCTGCAGCAGGCCAATGAAACTTCAGACGGACAGCATCCTTTTGCTGTAATTCTGAGCTGTATTGACAGCCGAACTTCTGCCGAATTAATTTTCGACCAGGGACTTGGCGATATTTTCAGTGTGCGTATCGCCGGAAACATTATCAATGAGGACATCTTAGGCAGCATGGAGTTTGGCTGTAAAGTGGCAGGTTCAAAAATAATTGTAGTATTAGGTCATACAAAATGCGGAGCTGTAAAAGGTGCCTGCGACCATGTTGAAATGGGTAATCTCACAGCGCTGCTGACCAAAATAAGACCGGCAGTTGATGATGAAACCCAGACCAAAGAAAACCGCAATTCAGGCAATGCTGCTTTTGTAGAGAATGTGTCTGTCATTAATGTTAAACGTACCGTTTCGTCGATAATGCAGCGCAGTCCGATATTGAAAGAAATGATTGAAAACGGAGAAATTGGAATTGTTGGAGGATCACACGACATTACTACAGGTGAAGTGACATTTTTTCCTGAAACCATTAAAATCGGATCGTAAAAGTAAGACAGCAGATTCTCTCAATATTGAAAATAAGCAGTACAAAAAAAAGGGCATTCATCGTAGATTAAAATGACATTTTTTCAGAGTGAAGAATGAAAAAATGTCAGAATTAACCCTTGGCATATTTTTTGTTTTTTTGCTTGTGCACAACCTTTGTGCAAGTTCAAAAATTTATTGTATAACAATTTTAAAAATTACTGTTATGAATCTTATTAAAAGAAACGGAGGCCGTGTGCCGGCTTTCCAACGCTTGTTTTTTGATGATGTTTTTGGCCGCGATCTTTTCAATTGGGAAAACAACAATTTTTCAACCACAAGCACCACACTGCCCTCAGTGAATATTAAGGAAACTGACGAGAATTATGAAGTCGAGGTTGCGGCTCCCGGCATGAGCAAGGATGACTTTAAGGTTACCCTTGATAATGGACAGCTGCTTATTACTTCAACTAAGCAGGAACACGTAAATAAAGAGGAAGAAAATTACACCCGCAGAGAGTTCAGTTATCAATCTTTCCAGAGAAGTTTTGTACTTCCTAAAAATGTAGTGGACGAAGATAGAATTCGTGCCCGTTACGAAAATGGAATTTTACTGCTGTCGATTCCAAAACTGGAACAGGCCAGACAAAAGTCACCAAGGATGATAGAGATTTCTTAAAAACTTTTATCAATTTTTTTATTGAAAGCTGCCCCATAAAGGCAGCTTTCTTGATAATAATTTAAAAACATGCTGTCACAATTATTCTCAGGGATAGCTGTGCTTTCCCTTATTGTCTTATTGTTGATTTTATTGCTTCGGCGTTTAAAGCAACCTTACTTTATCGCCTACATAGTGGCTGGTGTACTTTTAGGCCCTCAGGTATTTAATATTATTCACAAACCTGATGTGATATCAGAACTTGGTGAAATAGGGATCATTATTATGATGTTTTCTATAGGAAGCGAGATTGACCTTCGTTATCTCACGCGTAATTTTTACAAGCCGCTGTTGATTGCAGTTGTTCAGATTGTGCTTAGTTTTATGTGCATGTATTTTGTAGGGTCATATGCAGGATGGCAAATTACAACAATTGTACTGACTGCTTTTATAATCAGCATCAGCAGTTCGGCCATTGTATTTCAGTATCTGGCCAGAACAGGCGAAATTAAAAGTCAGCTCGGCATGATTACCTGCGGTGTTTTATTAATGCAGGATATATTGGTTATACCTATGATGCTGGCATTGAATTTTATGTCAGGTACTGCTGTATCAGCAATCCAATTGATAAAAGTATGCGCAGGAGGCATATTAATGATTCTTTTTTTGAAAGGGGCCCTGACTAAAAAACTTTTTAAAATTCCGATGCAGAAAGAGATTACTGCTGACCATGAACTGCAGGTTTTTATCGGCTTTAGTATCTGTTTCACAATGGCCTGGATCAGCGGATGGTTTGGCTTGTCTACTGCTTTTGGTGCTTTTGCTTCAGGAATATTAATCGGGCATGATAAGGCAACGCACTGGCTGGGCAGTTCCCTTATTCCTTTTAGGGTATTTTTTATGGCTTTCTTTTTCTTAGCTGTTGGACTGCAGTTAGATATTAATTTTTTTATTCAAAATGCAGGTACAATTATATTGATTTCATTTTCAGTACTCTTTATAAACAGCCTGATCAATACGATTCTTTTTAAACTGACTAAGAACTCCTGGCGCGACAGTTTATATGGAGGAGCACTCTTATCGCAGATAGGGGAATTCAGTTTTATTTTGATGACCATGGCAGCTTCTTTAAAATTAGTAGAAAATTATACGTATCAAATAACACTGGCTGTAATTACTTCAACTATGTTGTTAACTACAATCTGGCTTATGATTATTCAGCAGTTAATTTACAGGCTAAAATAGAAGGGAAAGATTGTTTTTATCCTGCAGGGCTGTAATTTCTTTTGGCTGTGGCTACAGGAACAGAACAAATTTCTATACATTTTATGGAAGATTTATTTCTTTTGGCAAAATTAGAGGCAAATCCAAACACCTTTTGCCTCGATTTTGCCACAAAAATAAAATCGTTTAGAATTTAAATCCTAACAAACTTAAATACTTTTTTATAAATCAAATATTTTTGACGTAGTTTTATATCGTGACTTGTCTAATCCTTTCGCATGCGAAAAAATAAAAATAAGATATCCGTTAATACTATGGATAATACCTACAGGCTGGGTATTTCTATTGATAAAAACAGTATTAAAAAGTCTGATTTTAAAACTTCGAATCAGGAAGAAGAAGCAACTCAGGCACATCGGGATGAAGGATACACATTTCATATCCTTGAAAAAGGAGAGGTTACAATTGAAATCGATTTTCAAACCTATTGTATTTCGTCTCCGACAGTAGTATATCTTCATCCAGATCAGGTACATAGAATGCTGGATATTGATGATATTATTGTTTGTACGATGTCTATTAGCAGTGCAAATCTAAATGAGGGATACCTTAAGATATTAGAAGATCTTAGTCCGACGGCTCCATTATCCTTAAGCTGCGAAGATTCCTTAACCATATCGAGCATCTTCTTACTTTGTCTTACATTTTACAGACAGAAAGAAAATAAAATGTATTTTCCACTATTAAAAGACAGTTGTAATACATTGATTGGTTTTTTACTATCAAAGTTTTTAAATATAAAAAAGTTAGAAGATAATTTTTCAAGATTTGATAAAGTAGCCAAAACTTTCAGAAAATTACTTGAAAAAAATTATTGTACTTTAAAACGCCCTGGTGAATATGCTGCTCTACTGAGCATTTCTACATCCTATCTAAATGAGTGTGTAAAAGAAAGTACCGGCTATTCCGTTTCATACCTTATTCAGGACAGAATTATTTTAGAAGCGAAACGTCTTCTGTATCATACTGATAAGACTGTAAAAGAAATTGCCTTCGAACTTGGATATGCTGATTATCCTTATTTCACGCGATTATTTTCTAAAGTAACCGGAATTTCGGCAATAACATTTAGAAGAAAAAACCACGATTAGTCCAATCATTACTTTGGTTGACCATTTTTTGTACGCACCAAATCGATGAGCTTTGCAGTATAATATTAATTAATTAAAGAAAATGGAACTAAATAAAAAAGTGTTGATATCAGGAGCAAGTTTTGCTGGGTTGACTACTGCCTACTGGATGAATAAATTAGGTTACAAAGTAACTATCGTAGAGCTTGGTGATGCACTTAAAAAAGGCGGAACACCAGTTGATATAAAGGATCAGACAGTGGAGATCGTAAAACGAATGGGACTTTTTGAAGAGATAAAAAAGCAGCGAATCGGTCCTGAAAAGTGGGAGTTTAAAAATGCCAATGATGAAACAGGCTACAGCTTCATATTAAGGCAGCCAGGAGAAGAATTGCCTGATGATGAATTTGAAATCGAAAGGGATTCATTACTGAGCATGATGTATGAGCAGATAAAAACAAATGTAGAAATCCTATTCAATAACAGCATTGATGCACTATATGAAACTCAGGATAATATCGAAGTATCTTTTAAAGACGGCTCTAAAAATAATTATAACTATATCTTTGGATGTGACGGAATACATTCCGCCGTCAGGAAAATTTGGTTTGGACACGAATCTGAATACGCTCACTATTTAGGGCAGTATTTTTCTATTGCCGTGGTCGATAAATTATTGGTTGAGAATGGCACGTATCAAATGTATGCGGAACCAAATAAAGGTGCGGCGCTTTATGCCCACAATAACAAAACCGATGTGATTTTTACTTTCAGATCTGAAAATGAGATTGCGTATGATTTTCGAAATCAGAAAGAGATCAAAGAAATTGTATCGAACCAAATGAAAAGTATGGGCTGGCGATCTGCTGAACTTCAATCGGAATTATTGAATTCCACCGCGTTTTACTTCGATAAATTCTGCCAGATAAAAATGCCGTCCTGGACAAAAGGCAGAGTTGCTTTGGTTGGTGACGCAGGATACTGCGCTTCCCCAGCTGCAGGAATGGGTGGTTCATTGGCAATAATAGGAGCAACTGCTTTGGCTGATGCATTTTCTCTATACCAGGATGATCATCAACAGGCGTTTGATACCTATAACAAGAATCTCAGATCATTTATAGAACAGGTACAGGCAGATGCTGTAAAGACTTTAGACAAATTATTACCACGCAGTGAAGAGGAAGCAAATACAATGTGGAAAGATGGGATTTCCTTTTAAAAATCAATCGTAAGCAATTGAAAACAATCTGCAGTTTGCTTCTTTATTTTTAGTACGATTCTAAAATAGAAAATAAAAGCAAAAACTAGCCAAACGTATTTATTTAATAGGGGGATATGAAAAATGGCGCCAATTGAAGACAATTGGCGCCATTTGGCAGTGTGGTGACCCCATAAAGGACAGATTTCAAACCATTTTATGAAGGATTTGAAGAGATTGGCGTATTGGAAGCAGAGGCTGTCTTTACATATCTTCAGTATTTAGACGTCCTATTGGGGTTAGTAAATAATGAGCTGCTAAAATTGGATCAAAATGATAAGATCATATCATTTTGATAAGGATATAAATAAGTATTTAATATTTTTTTTGACGCAAACTGCTGATATATATGTTTTTGTCGATTATGCAGCTAATGTGGTATGTAATTTGGGTATAATGTTTTTGTATTTCTCGTTCACTTAGTATAAACAAAATAGAGGAATACGAAATCAAATATGAAAACCCAACAACGCATTATAGATTTTTCAGGCACAGATTTTCTTCGACCTGATTCTTTACGAAGCAAAACAATACTATTGCTTAATGATAAAGTTTCTGATCAAATAGATTTTACGGTTCAGGTAGCCAATGCAGATCATGTCTTTTGGATAGGAGAAATTTGTGATGCAACCTTAGCATCTGCTAAAGCGAGGGGAACAGGAATTTCAGGACGTACTCCAGAGTTTCTGGGAACAAAAATGATAAAAGGCGAAGCTGTTATTGCTTTTACGTCAGATGGGAGATGGGCAGGTTTTTGTTTTATATCTTCCTGGGATAATGATCAGTATGTTTCTAATTCAGGATTTATAGTCGCTCCTGAGTTTAGACATACAGGTATTGCAAAAAGAATTAAAAGAAAAATTTTTGAGTTGAGCCGCAAGAAATATCCCGAGGCGATAATATTCAGTCTGACCACCGGTTCGGCTGTGATGAAAATGAATCACGAACTTGGTTTTGAGCCGGTCAGTTATTCAGAGTTGACAGCAGACAACGATTTCTGGGAAGATTGTAAGTCTTGTGTCAATTGCCCCATATTAATTTATAAAGAAAGAAAAAACTGTTTATGTACGGCCATGCGGTATAATCCGAAAGAAAAAGAGTCTCATTAACGACTTTTCGACTCTTCTGTAATTTTTTCTCAATGGTTTTCACCCATAACAAAATCAGCTACTTTATTAATTGAAATCAATATTATAAATTGACTTAAAAAATTCGTGAGAGTACTAACAAATTCACATAAACCAAAACAATCTTAATTTAAAGAACTATGAAAGTAGATAAAACAAGAAAAAAGGAACTTACAAAATTATATTTATCAAATAAATCGATAAGGAATAAAGAAAGGGTTATAAACTTATTGGTATTTACCATCGTATTTTTTATTACTGTTCTGATGATTTCTCAAATACTTTAAAGTTATGAAGATTATAAGCCCATTAATAGATCCAGTAATAAACCTTAACAAGAGAGGTTTTTTCTATTCAGGTTCATCTCACAACTGTAAAATATTCCCTGTCGAACCTAGTGAGAAACCAGTTGATTTTGAGGTAGTACGAGCCAGGTCCTCTCATACTTTCTGGATAAAGCAGATATGCGAAGTTACCTTATCATCTGCTATAGCCCAGGGCACTGATATTTCAGGATCTTCACCTGAACTGCTGGAAACAAAAATGAAAAAAGGTGAAGCTGTCATAGCTTTTGCATCAGATGGCAGATGGGCAGGCTTTTCTTTTATTTCTGCCTGGGAGAATGATAAATTTGTTTCTGACTCAATGCTTATTGTGGCGCCTGAATTTAGACATACCGAACTTGCAAAAAAGATTAAAGGAAAGATTTTTGAATTGAGTCGGGAAATGTATCCTGAGGCAATTATATTCACTTTGACATCGGGATTAACAGTAATGAAAATGGACCATGGACTAGGTTTTGAGCCGGTTACTTATTCTGAGTTGACAACCGATGAACTTTTCTGGGAGGGATGCAAATCCTGTATTAATTGTCCAATATTGATCAGTAAACAAAGAAAAAACTGTTTGTGTACTGCAATGAAGTATGATCCGAAAGACATTAAATATAGTGAACTGCTGTAATAATGGGGATAAAAGTTATAAATTAGGAATTAAAATTAAGAGTTGTAATTTAGGACTTGTTATAAAATGCTAAAAATGAGGCTCATATCTGTGAGAATAATAGAACACAGTAGAGAGCACCTAAATAATTCAAAAAGATGAAAACTACATTAAAATTAAGAGCTGGTTTGCTTTTTCTAATGATAATTACACTTTCATTAGTGAGTGCTTACTATAATTTTTCGATAGAAAAGGATACAGAAAGCATCTTAAAAGCCAATTATAATACCCTTGAATATTCTAGAAATATGCTTCTTTCGTTAGACGAAATTAATTCGAATAAAGAAAAAGCAGTAGTAGTATTTGAAAATAATCTCACCAAACAAATGGCAAATATTACAGAATCTGGTGAGGATAAAGTTACTTATAGTCTACGGAGTAATTTTAATTCTTTTAAAAAAGATGGTACTAATGACATTTTGAAAAACCAGATTCGTCAGGATATTTTTCAGATTATGAAGTTGAATATGCTTGCTATTAAAGAGAAAAATGGTATTGTTAAGCATACTACAGAAATTTCTAATTTTTGGATTGCCATTTTAGGAATACTTTGTTTTTTACTTGCTTTTAATCTTCTGTTAAAGTTGCCTAATAATACTGCCAATCTAAAGAAATAACTGACCGCAAGTATTAAAAGTAGTGTACGTAGCTTTTACGTATTTTACTACCTTCATGCACTGTTAATTCAGGTATTTCTTTAGGCAGATATTTTATTCATAAATTATCAAAGTACGGGATTACACTAACAATGTCCCACCATCAATCACTAGGCTTTGTCCTGTTCCGTGCTGTTGTTTGATCAGATACAAAAATCCGTCCGCAACATCTTCAGTTTCGCCCACTCTTTTCAGGAGTAAAGTATCTGCATAATACTTATACATACCCTCACGATCGGCTTCTGGCATTGTATCCCACAAATTACTTTTTAAAACACCCGGCACTACACAATTTACCCGAATAGGGGCTAATTCAACAGCCATTGCCCTTACAAAAGCCTCCATAGCCCCACAGATCGCTGAAGCTACTGACCAGCCCGCCCCCGGACGTGCATTGGCAGTTCCGCTGGTCAGGGAAATAGAACCACCCTGATTTATAAAAGGCGCAGCATATTTTACCGCCGCAACGGCACTCCAGAAACGCAGGTCAAAAAATGATTTTGTAGTATCAAGATCGGTTTCACTAATGAGGTTCAATTGAAGATTTTCACCAGCTGTATAAACCATGTGGTCAAAATTTCCAATTTTCGCAAAAAAGTTCTCGATATTACGCTCCTTGCTTAAATCAACGGCAAATCCTTCTGAATCTTGGGGCAATTCATTTAGGGCCTTATTGATACGATCCTGGTTGCTGGAAACAATAATAACTTTTGCACCCTCACGTGCAGCGGCTATTGCAGTTGACAATCCAATGCCGGAACTGGCACCCAATAAAATGATTTTCTTACCCGAAAGAGTTTTCAAATTTGTATTCATAAAATTAAATTTAGATAAATGGATATTATTGATCATGAAACAGCAATCAGCGTTATAGGATATCTATTCTCTTTGCAGTCATATACTTTACTTTACGTTATCAATAAAGTATTGTTTGTTCTGTCTTAGTTTCGACTTATGATATCTATTTTTTCAGTTGCTGTTATTTAATTATTGATTGCAAATCTCCTGAAAATAAACCCTGTGACACTTAACAAATGGTAAAAACGAATGGGATTTTTTATCAGGTATTATTAAAAATTAAGTTATAATTTTGAATGCTCTAACTAATTGGGATCAATATGCCTGTCATCTCCAACAACCTCATTTCTTTTTTACAGCAGTATCATGTATTTGATGAAAAAGAAAAAGAATTAATTTCAGAATATTTTACGAAAAGCAGCCATAAGGAAGGAGATTATCTTTTCCAGACCGGGCATGTACCCGATGAATTATTCTTTATAAGTTCCGGTGTCCTCAGAATTTTAGTGCAAAATGAAAAAGGCAATAATATCACCCATTTCTTTTTAAAAGAAAATCAATTTTGTACCATTTTAAACAATTTTAAGAATGGTACAGTTGCCACAGAAAGCATCCAGGCAGCTTGTAAGGCCGAAGTATTTAGAATTTCAAAAAAACAATTGGAAGTACTCTATTTAAAAATTCCTGTTATTGAGACAATTATTACCCAAAGCATCCAACAAACTCTTTTGGACAAGATTTTGATTCGCAATAGTTATCTTGGGGAGGATTCGACAACTAAATATAGAAAATTCATACTGCAGCAGCCCGAAATTGCATCTCGTGTATCTCTAAGTGATATTGCAGCATATCTTGAAATAACGCCACAATCCCTGAGCAGGATTCGAAGGAATATGAAGTGAAATATTCACATCATAAAAAGATGATAAAAAAGGATTGTCCGGGGTCGCCTTCCACAAAACTCATATATTTACTATTTGTAAATATTTTGAATATTAGATCTGAGGCTAGTTATATGCAATACATTTAAAAAAAGCGTAGCTGTTATATCCATCTGTTTAATAAAATACACTCAATCTTTATTATAGTTGTTTGTAAGCCAAGTTTAATCATGCCATCTATTTTGTTTTTACAAATTCTTAACAAACAGAGTTCTTTAATTTCCATTTCTTTAACAATTCGATAATTTTAATTTTTTCACTATTTGTAAAAATTATAGTTAATTTGCTTTAATAAATTTAATATTTGTAAACAAACTAACCATGAAAACATTTTACAAGGCAATTTTTATTTTTTCGGTTTTACTTTTTGCCCAGCATGTAAGGGCTCAGAAAGCAACAATAAGCGGAACAGTTACAGATGCACAATCTCCGTTGCCGGGAGCGACCATACTATTATCTAATAATCAAAAAGCAACAACTGATTTCAGTGGTTCTTTTTCTATTCAGGATATTAGATCGGGAAATTTTGAATTGCAAATCGCTTATATAGGATATGAAACCAAAACGATTACAATTGAATTAAAAGACAATCAAAAATTAAATTTAGGAATTATAAGGCTTTCTACAAATTCAAAGGAACTAAATGAAGTTGTGGTAAGCGGCATGAGTCAAAGAAACAGTGAGGCAAGGGCGCTGAACATGCAGAAAAAATCAATGAGTATTGTAAACGTGATTGCGGCGGATGGAATAGGAAAATTACCGGATCGTAATGCTGCAGAAACCGTTCAGCGTATGCCAGGAGTTTCTATAGAGCGTGATCAGGGCGAGGGACGTTTTGTTTCGGTAAGAGGTTTGCCACCATTTTGGTCTTCTACTACCATCAACGGAAACAGAATTCCAACTGCTGAAGAAGAAACCACTTCAAGAGCGACTGCATTTGACTTTTTTCCTTCAGATCTTATTGCTTATGTAGAAGCTACAAAAGCGATTACACCAGATATGGACGGAGACGCTATTGGCGGAAGCGTAAATTTTACCACCCAGACAGCACCAACAAAAAGAACGATTAAAGCCAGTATTTTTAGCGGATATAATCAAAAATCGGATAAAGGAATTTACAGCGGATCGCTTACTATTGGCGACAAAAGTAAAAACGGGAAATTCGGTTACATTGTTAATGGTACTTACTGGGACAGAAACTGGGCAACAGATAATTACGAAGCCAGAAGAAATGGTGATCAGGGAGTTTACAGATTAGAATTAAGAGATTATACCGGAGTTAGAAAAACTACGGGTTTAAATGCAGCAATGGAATTTAATCCTTCATCTAGAGACAAGATTTTTCTTAAAGCCACTTATGGCGGACTTTCAGATGAAGAAACGCACTATAAACACCGTATCAGGTTTGATAAATTCAACAGTGCTACAAATGCTTTAACCGTAGAACAGCAGGATATTCACAATGAATTAAAAACGCAGTTTATAGGTATAGATTTGGGAGGAAAGCATCAATTGGCCAATGGAAATTTAGACTGGAGTCTGGCTTCTTACAGAAATCAGTTTAAATACGGAAATATTCCAGATGCAGCAGATAACAGCTATTTCTTGATTCAGTTCAATCAAACGGGAGTAGGCGTTAAACCGGAATATTTAAATACCGTGCCACTTGCTAGTGGAGGTGCCGGAGGACCTAGAGCTTACTGGGCTGCTGATGGAGGAATGCTGGATCCGAATAACCCGAAATCAATATTCGATTTTTACTCAGATCCGAATTTTAAAACAGATCCGACAAAAATGAAGTTTTCTACTCTGGAATTGTACAAAATCAGTATCGTAGAAAGAGACAATATTATTGCTGCTGTAAACTACGAGCACAATTTTAATGAGGATCTTAAGATGAAATTTGGTGCAAAATTGACAGACAAAGACCGTATTGCCACTTTTAGAGATGAATATTACAGCTGGACAGGATCACCAACACCATTTTTATCTGATTATGGTACTGATTTGATAAGTCAGCCTGGTGGCGCAGATTATTTCAGAAGAGAAACAGGAACTCATATAGGAAACACTTTTGGCCCGGTTTTATCTACAGAGGGAATGACAAAATTGTTCCATACTTCGCAAGGTAATTTAGTTTTGAACCCTGTAGATTCTCAGGTTCCTGAACTAGGAAAAGGATTAGGAAGAAACTTTAATGTAGGCGAAACAACATCATCTGCTTATGCGATGGCTACTTATTTATTAAATGATAAATGGACCATTTTAGGAGGAGTCAGAGTTACCAATACCATTACGCAGGTTACCGGAAAAACAGTAGAAAATGATGTCGTGGTAGATGTTGAAAAGACTAAAACCTATACTTCAGTTTTACCAATGTTACATGTAAAATATTCTCCAATTGATAATTTAAATCTTCGTTTTGCGACTACAAGAACATTTGCAAGACCAAACTTTGGCGATATTTCGCCAGCAGGATCATTAAATACAATTGATGGCGAATACGCAGGAGGAAATCCAAATTTGAATCCGACTTATTCCTGGAACTTTGATTTGTTAGGAGAATATTTTCTGGATGAAGTGGGTATAATCAATGCCGGAGTTTTCTATAAATCGATTACGGATCCAATTTTTGATGATACATATCAAGGTACAATTAACGGAATTCCTAACATTGAAATCAGTTCGCCTACAAATGGAGGGAATGCCTGGATTGGCGGTGTTGAATTTGGAATCACGAAAAGATTTAGTTTCCTGCCCGGATTTCTTAAATATTTTGGTACACAGATCAATGCAACGCTTATGAATTCTGAAATGACTTTGGGACAAAATGCTAATAATCCAAGTGGAAGAAAAGTATCAACTCCTTATCAGGCAAAAGAATTATACAATTTACAATTGTTTTACGAAAGTGGAAAACTTAACGTGAGAGCAGCTTTTAACCATAAAGGGGCGTATGCAACCAGTTTTGATGCCAATGCCAAAAATACCGACATGAACGATATTTATTATGGCAAATACAACTCATTAGATTTTTCTGCTTCTTATAAAATAGGAGACCATTTTACGATTTTCAGTGATTTAAACAACGTGTTAAACGAGCCTTTAATGTATCATTTTGGAGAAACGCCAAACCGACCAAAACAGGTAGAATATTACGGAGTGAAGTTTAATCTTGGTTTAAAATATAATTTATAGACAACTATAAGTTAACCCGTTGGATGCCGGTAGGTTTTATTTTTACAGTTTATTTTTTTTGAAATGTACTGCTTCCAATGGGTTTCTACAACCTTAAAAATCCTATCTGATTTACACTACAACTATCACTTTAATCAAGAACTAATGTCTAAAAAAGCATCAAATTTCCGGTTCATCTTAAAAACATCAATAGCCGCATTTGGCACCTATTTTTGTATGTATGCTTTCAGAAAACCTTTTACGGTGGCCACATTCGATCATATGTCTTTTTGGGGGATCGACTATAAAATCTTATTGATTTTGGTACAGGTTTTAGGATATACGCTTTCTAAGTTCATGGGAATCAAAATTATATCCGAACTAAAATCTTCTAAACGTATTTTATATTTAATAAGCTTTATAGCCATTTCAGAACTCGCATTATTAGGTTTTGCATTAGTTCCGGCGCCTTATAATATCTTGTTTTTATTTATAAACGGACTACCGTTGGGAATGATCTGGGGAATTGTTTTCTCTTATATCGAAGGAAGAAAAACTACCGAATTATTAGGCGTTATTTTATGTTCGAGCTTTATCGTTTCCTCCGGAGCAGCAAAATCTGTCGGTGCATTTGTAATGGAAGTTTTGGGATGCAATGAATACTGGATGCCTTTTGTATCGGGATTGCTTTTTATAATTCCGTTAATCTTCTTTTCATTGTTTCTGGAGAAAATCCCAAATCCGGACAGCGAAGATCTGGCTTTACGATCAAAACGAAAACCGCTTAGCAAGAAAGAACGTGCTTCGTTATTTCAGCAGTTTGCTTTTCCGCTAACGGCTATTATCGTCTTCTATGCCATGCTTACGGCCATGAGGGAATTCAGGGATAATTTTGCCAGGGAATTATGGGATACTTTAGGTTATAAAGAAAGCATTTCGATTTATATGTATTCAGAAATTCCTATTGCGATTTCAGTTCTCGTTATTTTGGGATTTTTAGGAAGCATGAAAAACAACTACAAGGCGTTCAAAAATTACCATTTAGTATTATTTATTGGTTCAGTTCTAATAGGTGCAACGACTTTTTTGTTTCAAAAACATCTAATGTCGCCACTTCCGTGGATGATAATCTCCGGATTCGGCATGTACATCTGCTATATTCCGTTTAACGGTTTGTTTTTCGACCGAATGATCGCCACTTATAAAATAGACGGAAATACAGGATTTTTAATTTATATCGCCGATGCTTTTGGTTACTTGGGAAGCGTTTTGGTTTTGGTTTTCAAAAATTTTGGAGACAAAAATATTTCTTTATTAAGCTTTTTTACCACTTGTATTTACATCTTATCCTTTGTAGGCATAACAACAACCATAATGTCTTTCAATTATTTTAAAAGGAAATTTAAAAAAACACTAAAAATAAACACAACACCTTTATACACTTGAAATAAAGAATAAAAACACAAACTCAAACACATGAAAGAGAAATATGATTTAATAATAGTAGGGTCGGGAGTTTTAGGCACATTTCATGCTTATCACGCTTTACAAAAAGGAATGTCAGTTGCCATTCTTGAAAAAAACAGCAAACCGGAAGGTGCAACTGTTAGGAATTTTGGTCAGGTTGTACCATCAGGAATGGACAGGAAATGGCAGAATTTCGGAAAAGAAAGTTTAAAAATTTATAAAGATATTCAGTCACAGTTTGATATCAGCATTCGCCAGAACGGAACTGTTTATCTGGCTTCAAACGAAGAAGAAATGCAATTGATAGAAGAATTGCAAGAAATTAATATAGCAAACGATTACGAATCTAATCTGCTTACTAAAGAACAATGTCTTTCAAAATACGCTGGACTGCGTGCTGATTATTGTGCAGGTGGATTGTTTTTTCCGCAGGAAGTAACAGTTGAACCTTCTACAATGATTCATAAACTGCATCAGTATATGACAGCCAATTTAGGCCTGGATCTGTTTATGAGTACAACAGTCATTAATACGGAAGACAGAAATAGTGAAGTAATTGCAACCACATCAACAGGTAAGGAATACAAAGCTTTAAAAATTATCATTTGTAATGGAAGCGATTTTAAAATACTATATCCTGAAATTTATAACAACAGCGATCTGGTAGTTTCTAAACTTCAAATGCTTCAGACGAAACCTCAGAATAATTACAAATTAGACGGTTCTATTCTAACGGGATTAACGATTAGAAGGTATGAATCTTTTGAAGAATGTAAATCGTATGCAGCAATTAAAGCAAAGGAAAATCAAGATAGTTTTGAGAAAAAATACGGCGTTCATATTTTATTCAAACAAGCGCTGGACGGATCTGTAATTCTGGGAGATTCACACGAATATGCGCCTGCAAAAGATGTTGATTCCTTAGGATTTGATTTGAATATGGACATCGACAATTTCATGATCGAAGAAGCCAAAAAGATAATTGATCTGCCTACTTACGAAATCCAAAACAGATGGTTCGGAATGTATTCGCAGTGTAAAACCAAAGATATTTTTGAACATACGGTTGGCGAAAATATTCACATTATAACCGGAATAGGAGGCAAGGGAATGACAGGAAGCGCAGGATTTGCGAAACATAATATCGATAAAATTTTTAATGCATAGTTTTTTTTAGCCACTCCCGATAGGCTATCGGGATCACAGATTAAAATGATTACAAAAATCTGCTAAATCTGCGAGAAAAATTAAACACATAGCTGCATAGATTTTGTAAACTTGAGAAAGGCGTTTCACTCTTGTTGAATACACATAGCTCTGCGTTTTATTTGGAGTGAAACGACTTTTTACGCTTTACAAACTATGTCTCTATGTGTTAAAAAAGCATTTGATTATAAAAACAAATACACACAAAATGAAAATTAATGAAATTGAAATGGTCGTTTTTGATATGGCCGGAACAACAATAAATGAGCAAAATATAGTGTACAAATCATTACATAAATCCATTAATAAATTTGGTATTGACGTTTCTCTTGAACTCGTTTTGTCTTTAGGAGCCGGAAAAGAAAAATATCAGGCTATAAAGGATATTTTAAAACATATTGATATAACGGATAATGAAAAAGCAGGCGAAATATTTGAGTATTTTAAAGAGATCTTAGACGAAGAATATCTTACGGCAAAAGTTTTACCAATAGACGGAGTAGAAAACGTGCTTCAAAACCTTAAAAAAGACGGCGTAAAAGTAGTTTTAAATACAGGTTACAGCAGCCATGTTGCTAATACTTTGTTAGAAAAACTAAACTGGAAAAAAGACATTCAGTATGATGCTTTAATTACGGCAAATGATGTGGAATTAGGACGTCCTTTTCCGGATATGATACACAAAGCCATGCACTTATTCGGAATTAAAGATGCCTCTAAAGTGCTAAAAGCAGGAGATTCTGCTATAGATATTGAAGAAGGTAAAAATGCCAAATGCGGTATTACAATTGGTGTTTTATCAGGAGCTCAAACGAGATCGCAGCTCGAAGAAGCAAAACCGGATTACATCTTAGATTCTCTTGCTTCTTTGTACAGTATCAAGAATTAAAATATTTTTTAAAACATAAGTTTTTAAAAATAATATTGAACCATTAAGATAGTAAGAAAAATTAAGTCTTGCTTCTTAATATAACTAAATGTCTTAATGGTGAAAAATAAAAATTAATGTTTAAAAAAAATCTGCTGGATCTCCTTGAAAAAAACAGGCAATCTATCCGGAGCAAAGCATCTTTTATAAAATTTATTCTATGTTTCTATGTGCTAAATAATAATAAGCTAATTAGTTAAAATAAAATCCCTGCAGGAAACAGTTTTACAAATAAATCAATAGTAACCCATAAAACAATTCAATTCAATGAAAAAGATTTTTAGATTACGTTACGTTACAATTCTTGCAAGTGTACTTTTGGCCACTTCCTGTACCAATGATGCAGCACTAACAGGCAATGAAAGCTCTCTAAATGGTAGTACAGCTATTTCTAAAACCGGTAAATCTGCTATAAACAGCGGTACTAAAAAACTGCTTATTATTGGTATCGATGGTTGTCGTGGAGATGCATTGATGGGGGCAAATACACCCAATGTTCATGCATTGCTGCCAAATTCTGTCTACAGTCTGGATGCTTTAACCGAAGCCCCAACGTGGAGCGGAAACGGCTGGTCGACCATGCTTAGCGGTGTTACGCATTTAAAACACGGCGTAACAGACAATTCATTTTCAAGTCCGAATTTTGGAACTTATCCAAGTTTTCTAAAGCGTCTGGAAACATATAACACAGCTCTAAGAACAATATCGATCGTACATTGGGCGCCAATCAACACTTACATTGTTGATGGAATTGACGTCGAAAAAACCGTAACAACCGATTTAGCCGTTAAAAATGAAGTCGTTGCTGCATTAACAAATGACAATCCGGATGCTTTATTCTTGCATTTTGATGATGTAGACCATGCTGGTCACAGTTATGGATTTTCGTTAAACGTGCCGCAATATAAATCTTCTATTGAAACTACAGATGGTTACATTGGAGAAATTTTGACGGCTTTAAAAAACAGACCTAATTACGCTAATGAAGACTGGCTGGTAATTGTAGCGCCAGATCATGGAGGAATCGTTACGGGTTCTACCGGATCTCACGGAGGGACATCTTATGAGGAAAGAAATATCTTTACCATTTTCAATAATAAAAATTTCACTTCGACTAAAATTGAAAAACCGGTTGATCCTGTCACATCCATTACAGGTAAATTTGCAGCGTTTAATTCGAATACTATTTATGCTTCGACAAACAATGTGCTTTACAATTTCGAAAGTTCAAGTTTTACAATAGAATGCCGGGTAAAAACTTCAGGTTATTCAAGTGATCCTTCATTGGTTTCTAATAAAAACTGGGTTAGCGGTAAAAATCGCGGATTTGTAATTTGTGCCAATACCGGAGGAACCTGGAAAGTAAATATTGGAGATACACAAAATCGTGTTGACATTTCTGGGGGAACAATAAATGACGGGAAATGGCACCATTTAACAATGGTGGTTGATCGTACTGCTAAGTTGGTAAAAACATACCAGGATGGTGCTTTTGTAGGGCAAGCGGCCATTGTGAGCTCTTTTGGAAGTTTAACTTCCGGATTGCCTTTTGTTGTTGGACAAGATGGAACTCTTACGTATGGCGCAAATGTTAATGGAAATATTGCTGAAGTCAGAGTTTGGAATAAAGCGTTGTCTGAAGCTTCTATTTTTAATTATACCTGCTCATCGGTAACAAGTTCACATCCTGATTATACAAATCTTATTGGATACTGGAAAGGAGATAACGGTTCAGGAAATAGTTTTACAGATTCGAGCTCCAAACAAGTTACTCTTACTTTTCCTAACACACCAACGTGGACAACAAGTACAGCTACACTAAAATGTGGAACTGCAAGCGGAGTTGTTCCAAGAATGGTAGATATTGCCTATTCATCACTGCAATGGTTTGGTGTGCCAATCAATTCAGGATGGTCACTGGATGGACGTTCCTGGCTTCCTGCAGGAAATTAAACCATTTTAGAATTTGTGTTTATTGTTTTTTCTAAAGGTTATCTCCATTTTTGGAGGTAACCTTTTACTCGTTTTAACCGTTTTTTATCGCAATTTTTTACCGCAAAGTTCGCGGAGATTTAATTTTACTTTACGCATAAAAAACACAAAGTTCGCAAAGCTTTGTGTTGATCTAGCTTTGCGAGCTTTGTGTTTTTCAATTCAATCCAAAACAAAAAAACTTTGCGCACTTTGCGGTAAAAAAACAGTTAAATAATATTAACTATTACTTTCAGAATAAAAGTAAAGCACCAGCATTACACAATTTTCTGTCGTTCTGTTTTCAGGTACATGAGGAAGTCTTCCGTTGAAACATAGTGAATCACCTTCGTTTACAACTACTTCAACATCATCAATAATATACGTTACGCTTCCTTTTATAATATATTTAAATTCCCAGGCATCAGTAATAACTTTTTCACGTTTACTATCCGGTTCGACTTCAAGGATTACAGCTTCAAAACCGATAGAATTAATGCTCTTACTGAAAATATGATAGTAGTTAAAACCTTTTGTTTCAGATCGGTCTTCTTTTTCTATCTTTTGATAATCTTCTTTTTTTATGTGAATAAACTTGGCATTTTTAATGTTTTTGACTCCTTCAAAAAAATAAGTCACATCGGTATCTAAGGAATGAATAAGTTCGATTAAAACAGGAAGGGAGGGAATTGTTCTGCCATTTTCAATTCTTGAGATCAATCCGTTGCTTACACCGGCTCTGCCTGCAACTTCATGTATGGTTAAGGCACTTTTCTTTCTGATTTCTTTTAACCTTTTTCCAATACCAATTAAATAGTCTTCCATAATTTTGAATTCACTTTAAAAGGTAAATATAGTATAATTAGCGGTAAACCTTTTTAGTGGAAAGATAAGAAAATAACTTTTGTTGAAAATTTAGCTAAAAGAAAATAAGAAGATAAAAGTAGAACACAAAATAAAGAGTATTTAGAAGCATTAATGAAATCAGATTTTCAATAAAGATTAATTCATAAAAATTATACTTGTGCAATTCATATATAAGTATCTAATTCCAGTGAAAATACATTAATAGAATGAAAGCTTGAACCGTTGCATAGTAATTTAACAGCTAATCCTTATGTAAAATCCGGGCGTAAAAAAAGTCCTAATTTTAATTAGGACTTTTAGTGGAGAGATCAAGTTTCAAACTAATAGGCTAAACCCATTTTTATTTTTTTCGATCTATCGTGCCATGATGTTGAGAAGCAGTTAAAATGATTTTTTGATGTATTCTAATGGTATAGGTCGTTATAAATGAATATTATAATTCAGTTTTAAAATCAAGATTAATTAAGTTTATGAGAAAACTTAGAATCTTAGCAACTCAGAACCTTAGTAACTTAATAGTGCCATCTCACAAATGCTTCCATAGCAGCATAAGTTGCCAAACCTAATTGTTGATATAAAGCTGCTGTTTCCGCATTCCTGTCTTCGGCTCTTTGCCAAAATTCCCTGGCGTCTGTGCCCTGAAAAACAACGCCGTCTTTTTGTGATTGGTGTTTGAAGATTCCGTGGCGTTTTGCCAAAACCTGATCCGGACTCATAGGTACCGCCATTTCAACTTCGTCAATTCCCCATTCCTGCCATGCACCGCGATATAACCAAACCCAACAATCATTCATATAGGGTTGAGGTTTTAAATCTTTAACGGCTTCAAAAATGGCATCCAGACATACTTTGTGCGTTCCGTGCGGATCGGCAAGATCTCCGGCTGCATAAATTTGATGCGGTTTTATTTTTTCGATCAAATCCATTGTCAATTGAATATCTTCCTGACCTAAAGGTTTTTTCTCGATTGCTCCGGTTTCATAAAAAGGCAATTCCATAAAATGAATCTGTTCGTCCGGTAAACCCACAAAATGACTTGTCGCGCGGGCTTCTCCTTTTCTGATTAATCCTTTTAGATAGCGAACTTCCGGGATATCAATTTCGCTGGCTTTTTTGTTCTTTAAAAAGGTTACTGCTTTTTTATAGATGCTCTCGGCTTCAGGGCTTTTTATCCCGAATTTATCATTATAATCAATTACAAAACTCGCAAAACGAAGCGCTTCATCATCCGCAACAGCGATATTTCCTGAGGTTTGGTATGCTACATGAACTTCATGTTCCTGTTCCTGCAAACGCATAAAAGTGCCTCCCATACTGATAATATCATCATCAGGATGCGGACTAAAAATCAATACACGTTTTCTCGCCGGTTCTGCTCTTTCCGGACGATTCGTGTCATCTGAATTTGGTTTTCCGCCCGGCCAGCCCGTAATGGTATTTTGAAGTTTGTTGAATATTTTAATGTTAATGTCGTATGCCGGACCGGAATCTGCCAGTAAATCGCTCATTCCGTTTTCGATATAATCGGCATCGGTCAACATTAAAATTGGTTTTTTTAAGTCTAATGCCAATCCTAAAACGGCTTTTCGGATTAGTTTATCAGTCCATACAATTTTTTCGACCAGCCAAGGTCTGTTGATTCTCGTTAGTTTTGAAGAAGCTTCTTTATCCAAAACAAAAACAGAATTGTTATGTTCCTGTAAAAACGAAGCCGGAATTTGATTCGTAACTTCTCCTTCAGCCGATTTTTTGATGATATTTGATTTTCCTTCGCCCCAGGCCATCAAAATTACCTGTTTGGCTTCCATGATCTTTTTCACTCCAAGCGTAATGGCCGTTCTTGGCGTATTACTCAAACCTGAAAAATCACCGCTTGCGGCCACTCTGGTAATATGATCTAAGGCAACTAATCTTGTTTTTGAATTTTGAAGCGAACCGGATTCATTAAAACCAATATGTCCGTTGCCGCCAATTCCTAAAATCTGCAGATCGATTCCACCCAAAGCTTCGATTTTGGCTTCATAATCGTGACAATAATTGGCGATTTCTTCTTTGGATAAAGTTCCGTCGGGAATATGATAGTTTTCGGGTAAAATATCAACCTGATCCAGTAATAATTCTTTCATGAAACGGACGTAACTATTGACAGAATCCGGTTCCATTGGGTAATATTCGTCTAAGTTGAAGGTGATTACATTTTTAAAACTTAAACCTTCTTCTTTATGCAGACGAACGAGTTCAACATATAATCCTTTTGGAGAAGAACCGGTTGCCAAGCCTAAAATACAAGATTTGTTTTCTTTTTGTCTGGATTGAATAAGCGCTGCTATTTCCTTAGCAACAGCTTTAGAAGCTTCAGTTGAATTTTTGAAAACAACTGTATTGATATTTTCAAATCGTTTTTCGAATCCTGTTGCTTTATCTAGGGTACTTTTTATCATTTTAATTTAATTTTTAATATTGCAATAAACCGAATAAGTTGTGTTTAAACACGTAGTTTTGGGTTGATTTTTTCTCTCGCAGATTTAGCAGATTGCTTCGCCTGTTTGCTATCCTTCGGACAATGTTATTAAGTTACGTTTTTTAGAAAATAAAATCAATCGCGCAAAGGTGCTAAGGCGCAAATTTTAAACACAATATTGTCATTTCGACGCAGGAGAAATCTCCGCGAGAAGCTCGACAAAGATTGGATTTGCGTTGCGGAGTTACTTACGGAGATTTCTCCTGCGTCGAAATGACAAACCTCTAAAATTTTGCAGACCTTATTTTTTATTCTTCATTAGACGGTTTTCCAATTGTAGCCAAAATTCCTCCGTCAACATATACAATATGTCCATTTACAAAATCACTTGCTTTTGAGCTTAAAAATATGGCTGCGCCTTGCAAGTCTTCAGGATTTCCCCAGCGTCCTGCCGGAGTTCTGCCTATAATAAATTCATTAAATGGATGTCCGTTTACGCGAATAGGAGCGGTTTGGCTTGTCGCGAAATATCCCGGGCCAATTCCGTTAATCTGAATGTTGAATTTCGCCCATTCCGTAGCCATGTTTTTGGTCAGCATTTTGAGTCCGCCTTTTGCTGATGCGTAGGCACTTACAGAATCTCTGCCCAGTTCGCTCATCATCGAGCACATGTTGATGATTTTTCCGCCGCCACGTTCAATCATTCCTTTTGCCACATTTTTAGAAACGATAAAAGGGCCTGTTAAATCTACTTTTATTACGGCTTCAAAATCGGCAACCTCCATTTCGATAATGGGTGTTCTTTTGATGATTCCGGCATTGTTGATTAAAATATCGATTGGGCCAACTTCGGCTTCTATTTTGTTGATGGCAGCAATTACAGCGGTTTCATCGGTTACATCAAACAAGTAGCCATACGCTTCGATTCCTTCAGCTTTGTATTCGGATATGGCATTGTTTACTGCTTCTTGCGAAGAATGATCGTTTACCACAATTTTTGCACCTGCATGCCCCAGTCCTTTGGCCATAGCCATTCCCAGACCATGAACTCCACCTGTTATAAGCGCTGTTTTTCCCGTTAAATCAAATAAGTTAATTGACATTTTTTTAAGTTTTTGGTTATTAGTAATCTTGGTTTGATAATGTTTTATCCTAACAGGTTTTAAAAACCTGTTAGGAATTTTAATAACGGCTGTATTTTTGAATTTACAACAGCTAATGTTTCATGTGTTAAAAAGCAACCTCAATGTTTTATTTTACACTCACAATCAAAGGATTTTGAATTTCCTGATTGAAGTGATCTAAGTAATCCATCCATTGTTTTGAGTGGGTAAATTTCCCTGCTTTGTCCCAGGCCGCTCCGGTGTAATAGATAATAGGTTCATTATTTTTAACTTCTGTTCTGGCCAGTAATTGATCTTTATCCACCCACATTTTTTTTGCCGGAGTACTTAGTATAACGCCAACTGCTGTTGTGCCTTCTTTCTCAAAAGTTGGTTCCCAATAGCCCAGAATGCCTTGTTGTTCGTTTAGGAAAATAACTCCGGCTTTATCTCGTCTTATAATTCCAACCACGACTGGCATAGGATTTTTATCATCAAAAGTATAAGTGTTTTCTATTTTATTTAGTTGAGAACCTGCATCTAACGAAATTGTTTTTACAGCTGTAACTTTAATGTTTCCAGCATTCCAGATGTCATAACTTAATTGAAAACTAGAACGTAAAGGACCATTGTCTAAAATTTTATAATGATGGTAATTTCCCGAATAGTGAATCGTATCGTTTACATAAGGCGCCATATTGCCCGCACCTAAAGTATAACCAACATGGTAATAGTCTAATCCGTCGCCATGATCGATATGATAATCGTTTCGCTTATAACGGTCGTTTAAGACAAGTTTAGAGGTACTTTTTACCCAGACATCGAATCCGTATGCATCTCCTTCCGTTTTCTCCAATGCTTTTCCGTAAGCGCGAAAAGCAATCTTGTCATTTTCCCACGCAAAATCGTCCATTCGTTCCGGTACATAACGCGCGTAGGTTTTAGCTGTAACAGGTTCCGGTTTTCCTTTTTGAATCGAAAGAACAACTACTGATTTTGCTTTGATATCCAATTGAACCAGTAAATTCTGAATCGCTTTATTTCCCTTATGTTCTAACTGAAAAGGAACTTGTTTTTTTGTATTTGGATTAATGACAACAAAATTCGCAGTATCTATTTGCGGATAAGAGGAAAGGAGCGAAGACCATTTTATGGCTACAATAGTTTCTTTTCGGTCTAACGCCGAATTATTCTGAATGGTGACGGTTGCTTTTGTCTGTGCAAGGATGGTTACCGGCAGCATCAAAGCCAGTAAAAGGGAGAGTTTTAGTAGTTTCATAATATTTAATAATTGATATTTTTTTAATTCATTTTTCTAAAGAAATCCATTCAGAAAAGACATAGGTTGAGCCCTTCCAATCTAAACGTATTGATCGTTTAGACGAGATTGTAATTTCAGAAATAAGAATTCGTTACTGATTTTGACCTTTTTAAAGGCCGTTTTTTAATTGATTTTCATGAAGACAGAAAGTAGTTTTTTCATTGTATAATAGTTTGTTGTGTTGTTTCGGTTATTCTTTTGGATCTTCTAATTTTGCCAGATACTCGCTTGGCATACAGCCGTAATGTTGTTTGAATGCCGTAGAGAAATACGATGGCGAGTTAAAACCACACATGTACGTAATTTGTGCAATCGTGTAGCGTTTGCTCTGCATTAATTCAACTGCTTTTTTAAAGCGGATTCTTTTGATGAAATCCATTGCAGATTCGCCTGTTATGGCCTTTAATTTCAAGTAAAGGTTAGAGCGGCTCATTCCTATTTCTTTGCTGAATTGGTCTACCGAAAATTCAGAATCGGCCAGATGATCTTCGACAATCTGAATGGCTTGTTTCAGGAATTCTTCGTCAAGCGTATTAAAAGCAATATTCTCTGGAACCATTTCTTTACCAGCTGAATAATACTCTTTTAGTCGTTTACGGGAGCGCAACAAATTCGTGATTTTTGCGGCCAATAATGGTGTCGAAAATGGTTTTGTGATATAATCGTCAGCACCCATTTCGAGTCCTTTTATCTGCTGGCTGGTTTCATTTCTGGCCGTTAAAAGCATCAACGGAATGTGCGAGGTATTAATGTTCTGTTTTACTTTTTTGCAAAAATGAAGTCCGTCTAATTCCGGCATCATCACATCGCTGATAATAAGATCAAACGGCTGAATTTCTAAAAGATCTAATGCCATCTGACCATCGTAAGCCACGGTAACATCGTATATTTTACTGAAATAATCCTGCAGATAATCCAGGATCTCTTTGTTATCGTCTACAATCAAAAGTTTGATGGGCTGATCTCTTTCAGTAATTTCATTTTCTTCCGGCAATAGCGAATCGGCTGTTTCAAGCTCATTATCAGATATAATCGACAAGTCATAAGCAGACTCTTCGACTTGCTGATCATTTTTATACACCTGATCTGAGGTTGGAATCGTTACGGTAAAAGTGCTTCCTTTTTGCATGGCACTTTCGGCTGTAATTTCACCATGATGCAATTCGACCAAACGTTTCGTAAACGCCAGTCCTACGCCGGAACCCAAATTCATTTCGCGATTGTTTACCTGGTAAAAACGGTCAAAAACCTTCGACAAATCTTCTTCGCTGATTCCAACTCCCGTGTCGGTAACTTTTATTTGTATCGCGTCATTTTTCTTTATTAATTCCACATGAATATTTTGGCCTGCTTTTGTGTATTTAAAGGCATTGGATAAGAGATTGAATAAAATTTTCTCCATTGCATCTTTATCAAAATAAAATACGATTTGTGGCTCTTCAGTGTGATAACTGTACTGAATATTATTTTTTTCTGAAAGGGGTTTGAATGATTCGAAAATTTCCTGAGTAAAATTCACGATATCCGCTTTGCCCACTTTAAGCTGTCGTGTGCCCATTTCGGTTTTTCTAAACTCAAAAAGCTGATCCACTAAATTGTAAAGTCTTTTGGCGTTGATGAACATTAATTCGTGTTTCTTTTTAGAAATTTTATCAGCAAAAGGCATTTTTAATAATTCTTCTAAAGGTGCTAAAATCAAGGTCAAAGGGGTTCTTAATTCATGTGATACATTAGTAAAGAAATCCATTTTTACCTGATTGATATAATTGACTCTTTCTTTATCAATTCGTTCTAATTTTAGCTGCTGAACGGCTTTTATTCGTCCTTTTATAATTTCAAAACCAATATAAATAGCACCGCTGACAATTGCCAGTAATAAGAAAGAAAACCAAAGCGTTTTGTACCAGGGCGGCAGCATGGTAATTTTTATGCTTCTAATGGCGCTTGTTTCACCATTAGGACCAATCGCCTTAATCTGAAAATTGTATTTTCCCGCAGGTAAATTACTATAGCTTACTTTTAATTCATCCGTACGCTGCCAGTCCTTATCAACTCCTTCTAATTTATAATAATAGTAAGTTCTATTGGATGAAATAAAATTGAATGTATTAAAAAAGATACTGAATTGTTTGTATTCCGGACCAATTTCTAACTCATTTGCCTGATCGATATGTTCTTCGAGAATATCTGTTTCATCATTTACAGCAACATTTTTATTAAGAACTTCTAAACCTGTAAAACTTAGTTTTAAAGGAAGTGCCTGCTGTTTTATTTTGGAAGGATAGAAATACGAAATCCCTTTTATGCCTCCAAAAAGCAACATTCCATCTTTGGCTTTGCAAAAAGCGTAATCGTTAAATTGTTTGTTCTGCAAACCGTCGCTTTCGTCAAAAGTCTGAACAGAACCTTTGTCGGGATTGAATTTGATTAAGCCGCTGTTGGTAGAAATCCAAAGATTACCATCATCATCCGGAATGATTCCGTAAATGGTTTCTTTAACGAAATCTTTTCGGGCATTAAAGCTAATAAAGGATTCCTGGCTTTCATCATACAAACGCAAACCTTCTCTGGTACCAATCCAGATGCGGTGTTTTTGGTCTTCGGTAATACAATTTACGATATCATCGCTAAGTTTTCCGTGTCCGATGTTTCCAAATAAAACCGTATCAGGATAAAAAAGTGTTACGCCGTTTGTGGTTCCAATCCAGATGCGGTGTTTGCTGTCTTCAAAAAGAAACGTAATATCATCTGATGTTGGTCGTTTTCCGGCTTTATCCAGATGAATGTGTGTAAACGTTTTGGTTTCAGGATGAAACTGATCTAATCCTGATCTTGTGCCCACCCAAATTCGGCCTTTAGCATCTTTTAAAAGGCTATAAACCAAATCTCCGGCAATCGTGTTGGGATTATTCTCGTCATGACGAAATCGCTGTACAGCACCGCCGTTTGGATTCAGTAAATTCAGTCCGCCGTTATGCGTGCCAATCAGTACATTGCCTTTATCATCAAATTCGATTGCCTTAATATTATTAGAACTCAGACTGTTTGAATTGTTTTCGCTGTTGGAATAATAAGTAATCGTATTGGCATTTTTATTCCAGTAATTTAAGCCTTTGTCATTGCTTCCAATCCAGAAATTCCCTTTTGCATCTTGTTTGATAACGCCAATTACTTCATCATTCAAAGACGGTTTTCCTGAGTTTTGACTTAAAAGATTGAATTTGATATCGTTTTTATGATAATAATTCAAACCGCCATAATACGTTCCTAACCAGATTCCGTTTTGTTTGTCTTTAAAAAAGCAACGAACGGAGTTTTGACTAATCGTATAAGGCTGAGAGATTTGATGGTAATAATTGGTGAAAGATGTATTGACCGGATTAAAAATAGAAAGACCTTTAAAAGTTCCCATCCAGATATTGCCTTCGGTATCTTTTCCAATACATCTAATATTGTTATCGGCAATACTGTTGGTTCCCGCGCTGTGAAGCAGGGAAGTGGTCTGCCCGTTTTCAGCATTATACTGAATTACGCCTTGACCTTCGGTAGCGACCCATAATTTTTTTCCATCAATATGAACATCATTGATATAAGGGCTTTTCCCGTTTAAATCTATTTTAATGAGTTGATGTGTATTCGGTTTTAGTTTAAAAAGACCAACATCGGTTCCTAAAAGAATTTCTTTTTGCCAGACTCCGACATAGGCAATTTTCTTGATTTCATGAGAAGACGCATTGAACTTAATTGTAATAAATTTTTGTGTTTCGGGCACGAAAACAAAGACTTCACCTGTAATAGAAGTTGCCCAGATTTTATGCTGATGATCTTCTGTAATCGACGAGATATACCATTCGCCAATACTGCGCGGAAGCTGATAATTGGTAAAGCTGTCTGTATTGTAATTATAAACGCTGATACCCTGATTGCCGCCAACCCATAATTGCCCCTTGTGATCTGTAAATAAGCTGCGTATATAATACGATTGCAAGCTATTCTTTACGTTTTTGATTGGTCGGTATACTTTAAAACCTTTGCTGTCATAACGATTTAATCCGTCCTGAGTTCCAATCCAGATAAAACCCAGCGTATCCTGCTGAATGGCAAAAACCGAACTTTGCGACAAGCCTTTGTCGACCGAAATAGTACGAAAATAGCGGTCCTGAACCTGCGCATAGCTGTTTACTGTGCAAAGAACAATGTAGAAAAGTGCTATAGCAATCGTTTTCTTCATGAATGTGGTATTATAATTTATTTTATATGCTTACTGCTTTAAACACATAGAATCATAGCTTTTTGGTAACTAAAAAAAGGCGTTTCACTTATATTAAATACACATAAGTAACTATGTGAAAGAAATGTATTTCTTTTAAGTAATCTTTTATTGTTTGTATAATCTATGTTTCTATGTGTTTAATTTTTTCTACGAATTATATTTAAGTTCTTTCTATAATCAAAATGATAATTACATCTTCAAAAAGAGAAATTAACGTCTAATTTAAAGAAAAAGCAAACATCTTATTTGTTTAATTTTTATCATATTTGGCTACATCTGGCAATTCGTCTACAGCTTCCTGCGTGTTTACTTTTTTTCCATCTGTTTCCAGTAACATTGAGCTTCCTGTAATTTTAGGTGAGTAGGCTTTTCCTTCAAATTGAACAGGCAAACTACCATAATTGAATAATGATTTTATTGCCTTTCCTGAAACTTGTAATGCAGCAGGTTTCTCGCCATCTAACTGTGCCTGAATATCCCAGTCTCCAATTTGTAAATGAGATAAACCATTGTCATTTGAGATTGTTTTAATGACTTCGAGTTTGCCGTCTTTGATTTGAATAATGGTTAAGAATCTAAACTTTTGCCTGGCTTCAGAAGTGATTCCGGCGTGCCATTGGTCTTTAAATTCTTTGATCTGACCTTCGTCATTGGTGACTTTGTTCCAGTTTACGGCAGGTTCGTAAAACTTGTTATGTACGACCATTTGTAATGGGCTATTAGCAAAAATGCTCGCGTTGACATTCCCTAAATCTGTTTTTACGATAAAGTTTTGTTGTTTGGCTTTCGCCGAATTTTCTCCTTCGATGGTGTAATACGGACAATGAAATTGCGTCGTCCATTTTACAGGGTTTTTAGCTTCTAATTCGTCATACAAAACAATATATCCGCCTTCTAATTGCAGCATGTGTCTGCGGTACAAAGTAACACCGGAATCTCCATAACCGTTGGCTTTACCCGGTACAACATTGATTTGCTTGAATCGGTCTAACCAAAATTCACTTTTAATTTCGCCGTAAGCGTTACTGGCATCGCCCAAAGCATACTGAATATGTTGCCCTGAAATGGCTCTCGGAATCCATCCGTAACCTTCTTCTCCCAATTTTTGATTCAGGCTATCTGCCAAAATGGTATTATACGCTTTTGAAGATCTGTAATACAAAAGGTTGTGCTTGTCGCTAAAGTTGCTGTAATAACCCGTTCCGCCAAAAATTACTTTTCCTTTATAATTTATCGTAAAAGCATTTTGAGAAGCATGACCGTGCCCAGAAGATCCAAACGGACTGCTGAATAAATAACTGCTCAGGGTTTTATTGGCATGAGCCAGATCTTCGTGCATGGCCACTACACCAACATCGCTAAATTTTCTTGTTTTAGGTAATTTATCAGGTGATGAAACCGGTAAATTTCTATTTGGTTTATAGTTTAATAATCTAAAGAAAAGGAAATCATCTGTACCGTGATAATAGTCCGGATAATCTCTTTTTATTCCTTCGACATACCAGTTTAGATACGGATTGTTCATTTTATAAGTTAGCGCATCTGCAAACCAGGCTTCGCCTTTTACGATATACGGAATGTTTTCCCACATATCGCCAATCGCAGTACTAGCAGCATCGTTTGGATGGGTATACATCATGTAATACGGAAGATTTTCCATCCACGGCAATTTGAAATAATCGACTCCGCTAAAATCACCAAACATTTGCGATAAGTAAATAATCGACTTAAAGTTGACTCTGAAATAGCCGTTTCCTTCGTGCCAACCGCCATCTGTTGTACCTAATACAGGAAAACGTGCCGACCAGACTTCGTACATATAGGTCAGCCATTCTTTGGCTTCCGGAACATCATTGATTACGGCTACTGTAGCTATTGCCAGATTACGCAATGTAATTTGCCAAACATGATTGTCGCTTACATGCAATTCAAAACGATTAGGCAAATGATTGTAAACGCGTTTTGCCCTGATGGTAATGATATTTTTAAAAAGTTCTTTTTCCTGAGGTGTTAAAAATTGATATCCGGCATCATAAAACCAGCCCAGGGCTTCGAGTACAGCACCACTTGTAAAATCGTCACCAGTTGCCAATCCGTCAGGGTTCATTTTGGCGATATTTAAGGCCCTGCATTTGGCATCGAGAATAAAACGCTCATCTTTGGTCAATTGATAAGCTATGCATAAATTGCGCACCGGAGTACCAACAGCATCGCCAAAACCGTGATACATTCTTTCTATAATGATCTTTTTCTCTAGCGGATTTTTTCCTGTAGTGTCAATTATTCTTTGCGGTTTTTCAGTTGGCAGGGGAGCCAGCATTAGCTTTTCCGCGTAAGCGATAAACTTTTTGGCTTCAGGATTTTCCAGATTGTTTTTATAAAAATTCTCGCCAATACGGTTCATATCCCATAAAAGCGGATGTGATCCTTCGTTGCGTTTTAAAACTTCGCTTATCGGTGGGGAAACTTTCTCATTGGCATATTGGGGATCTACTACAAAATCGTAAACAGACGACCATGTCCATTGATTAGAGCCTCTTAAGGCGTAACCGTATTTCCAGTACCATTTTCCGGGTTTTAGTGCCTGATGCAACGGATAAACGGCCCAACGTTGTTCAGCACTTGCAATTAAATCCTGATTGAAATTTTTATCACTGGCCAGCATAATTTTGTAGCGTACATTGCCAATGTTTGGATCTTCGGGAACTTCACTTCCGCTTTCCATGGGTTTTACCATTTCTTTACCGTTCGTGGCTGGCCAAAGCAGGGCAGGAGCATTGGTTGGAACTGTGATTCCGTTTACGGGATAAGGCCATTCGCGTACTCTTGAATGTAGTTTTTCTGCCGTGAGTTTTATTGTTGCAGACTGTTGGCTAAAAACAGAAACTGTTGTAAAGGATAATAGTAATGCAATTATATTTTTCATAAAATTTTTCTTTTAACCCAATTATATTCCAGATACGAATGAATCTCCATTTGTCTTGCACCATTGTTTTAAATAACGGCGCATGGCAATTAGTTCTTTTTTATACGATTTATTTACTGCCAGATTGGTGATTTCGCCTGGATCTGTGGTTAAATTAAAAAGCTGTTCTTTTAAATCACCTTTGTTGTAGACAATGTATTTATAATCCTTAGTAATTACGGCGCGTCCGCTAATGTTTAAAAGTTCTTCGTTATCGGCAAAATCGGTTTCGATTACCAAAGTATCGCGTAATTTTTGGTTTGGATTTTCTATTTTTTTACTGATGTCTATTCCTTTCAAATAAGCCGGTTTTGGTACTCCGGTAAAACCACAAATGGTTGGGATAATATCAGTACCGTTACAAACCAGCATATCATCTGTACGAGGTTTCCATTCGCCTATTTTCGAAATGATAAAAGGTATTTTAGCGGATTCTTCGTATAGAATTTGTTTTTGATTCCAACTATGACCTGCATAACCATCGCCGTGATCGGCCGTGAAAATAATAATAGTATTTTTTTCGATATTGTATTTTTTTAAAGAAGCCAAAACCATTTCGATATAACCGTCTACTTTTTCGACTAAACGATTATAAGCCCAACGGTATTGACGCCACTGATCCGGAGTCCAGTTGACAGTTGGATAGGTCCTAAAACTTACTTTTTGCTGATCGCGTACAATTTTTGGCTCATAGTCCGGAATTTTCCAGTTGGCAGGCAAGGCAGGACACTGATCTGCCGGAGGTACTTTTTCTAAGATGTCCATTTTTAAATCTTCATCGCGAGCCCATTCGCAAATATCATGTGGGTTCAAAAAGGATGCAACAAGTAAAAAGGGTGTGTTTTTATTTTCTTTAATAAAACGGGCGCAGAAAGAAGGGGTTGCGGCATCGTTATAATCCTGAAAATTGGTGTTTTCGATATATTCAAAACCATGCTGGCTTTTCTTAGTAGTGGGAACGGGTAAATGCCATTTGCCTACATAACCGGTCTTGTAACCTCCGTTTTGGAAAATTTTTCCCATCATCAAAAGATCATCGGGCCATTGACCGTCTTTTTCGGGAGCGTTTCCGATAAAACCATTTTCGAAAGGCATTTTTCCGCTCATTATGGCAGATCGTGACGGAGAGCAAAGAGGCTGTGCACAATACGCTTTGGTAAAACGAACTCCGTTTTGTGCCAGTTTATCCATTGCCGGAGTGTGCAGATCTTTGTTACCGGCAATACTCATGGCGTCGGCCGTTTGCTGATCAGTCATGATGATCAGGATATTGGGACGGGTAGTGGTTTGGGCATTACCAAAAAATGGGATATTCAAAACCACCAAAAGCCATATAAAGAATATGTTTTTTTGCAACATCATATTTGCCTGTTTTAATCGATTATCTTTTGTTTTGTAAATTCTTAAATGCAAAACGAATTTAATGATCTATGTTTGAAGCAGGTTTTGAATTTGTACAAAATGCTATTAATTTTAATTAAAACTTTTAATAATGAAAGATTAGTATTATAAATTTCATTGTTTGTGAATTCGTGGCGGGTTTAACCGCAAAGATTCGCAAAGATTTACGCGAAGAGCGCTAAGTTTTTTTCTCGCAGATTTAACAGATTTGGCGGGTTTTTTAGGTAGATAATTTGTAATTCGTGTAGATTCGTGGAATTCGTGGCAGGTTTAACCGCAAAGCACGCAAAGATTTACGCGAAGAGCGCTAAGTTTTTTTCTCTCGCAGATTTGGCAGATTTGGCGATTTTTTTTTTAGGTTGATAATTTAAAATTCGTGTAGATTCGTGGAATTCGTGGCAAAACTTAACCGCAAAGATTCGCAAAGATTTACGCGAAGAGTGCTAAGTTTTTTTCTTGCAGATTTAACAGATTTGGCAGATTTTTTTAGGTAGATAATTTATAATTCGTTTAGATTCGTGGAATTCGTGGCGAAAAAAAAAGAATTTCTCGCAAAGAAGCAAAAAGACAAAGTTTAAAAACTTAAAAAAGAAGCAGAATATTAAAAATTTGCGTCTCTGCGCCTTTGCGCGATTTTTTTATAATGCGTATGCTGTCTTTTTAAATTTCTGGAAAGCATTTGCGCAAGCGCCTAATAAACCTGCTTTGTTGCCTAATGTTGCAGCTACAATTTTTGTATTGGAGAAAGAAACCGGAATTGCGGTCTTTTTTACTCTGTGGGTTAATTCATCAATATAAAACTGACCTGCTTCGCTGATACCGCCGCCAACGATTACTTTCTGCGGACTGAATATATTAACGCAATTGACTATTCCGGCAGCTAAATAATCGAAATGATGTTCCATTGCATTTACTGCATGATCCTCGCCGGCAAGATATTTCTCAATGATAGTTTTTCCGTCGATATGTTCTCCGGCTGTTTTATTTTGCGATTTATAGTATGCTATTAATGCAGTAACAGAAGCGTAGGTTTCTAAACACCCGCGTCCGCCGCAGGCACATTGAATTCCATTGTGCTGAATTACGGTATGTCCGAGTTCGGCACCGCGATTGTGGTAACCGCCAAATAATTTTTTATTGATCATGATTGCACCGCCAATTCCGGTACCAATAGTCAGGAAGATAGCATCTTCACTGTCTTTTGCAGCTCCGTATATCACTTCGGCAAGTCCCATTAAGTTGGCATCATTATCAATTACAACATTATATCCGGTTCGATCATTTAAAATTTTACCTAATGGCAAGTTCTCAAAACCGGGTAAATTAACACCACCGCCCACAATGACATCATTTTCGATAAGACCCGGAAAACCAATTCCGATTCCCACAATGGGTTCATTCAATTGATCTGTACATGCTTTTATGGCATTGATAATTGAAGTAATAATCTGTTCTTCGGTTGTCGTTTCTTTAAGTGAAACTATAAACGAAAATAGAATTCCTCCAAGTTCATTTACTACACCGCATTTTAGAGAAGTGCCGCCAATATCTATTCCAATGGCATATGATTGTGATGTTTGGGTATTGTTTAAGGTATTCATAATGCTGTTTTATTATTATTTTATCTTCTTTTAAAAACAAGTAATGCAGAACGGCAAGTTCTGCATTAATGTCTAAAAACGAGGTAATTTTCTAAAAAAAATAAAGGCTTATTTTAAGCTGATCTTTATTATGACTTGGGTTTATTTACAGATTTGGTAAAATACCTCCAAATCTGAAATTTTAATACTTTGGATTTTGACGTGTGATGTTCTTATTCACATCGGTTTCGTTTTGCGGAAATGGATATAATTCATGTTTCCCGGCCACAAAATTGGTGATTGAAGGGTAGAAGTACGTAGATCTTATGGCTTTTACGGCAGTACTTGTTTCAGCTAATTTGGTGCCTAAAATTCCCCATCGTATTAAATCGGCTCTGCGCATTCCTTCTCCGGAAAGTTCCCAGGCTCTTTCCTGTTGTAACGCTTTTAGGAAATTCTCTTTACTTAATCCAGTAGGAAGATTGATTGTCGATGATGTTGGTTTTGCTAATAATTGAGCAGTAGCTGTCGCTCCGGTACCTTTTCCGTCTGTACTTGTAATGGTTACTGTTGGTACAGAGGTATAACCGTCACCTGAACGTAACATTCCGATAGTGCTAATTCCACCGTTTACAAGTGTAACTACGGCAGCTGAAGCATCTGAACCGCCACCTCCGGTAATTTGTATCACAACATTGGCTGCAGCTGTATATCCTGTCCCTTTGTTTCCTAAAGTGATACCAATTCTGCTTCCCTGAATGTCTGCACCAAAAGCTCTTTTACGAACCTGATTAATGGCATCATACGCAATAGCATTTGGGCCTTCGTTCAACTCATTTTCTACTTCGGCACGCATTAAAAGTAAATCCGAATAACGCATGACTACCCAATTGATATGTGTATATTGTCTTTCCTGGGTTGAATTGGTTTGATATTCTCTGTTCCATTTTGCTACTGTCCAGCTTTCGTCTTGTTTAGTGGTTAAAAGAGGTACTTTATTACCAAGCGCATTAATCGTATAGGTTGCTATCGAGAAATCTCTTCGCTGATCTCCTTCTGTAAAGCTATTGTAGAATGGTTTTGGTACCAGACATCTTCCTACAGTTGTGGCATAAAGTCCGTTTGACGTTAAAGCCCCATTGAAATAACCCACATAAGATCCGTTTTCTTTAGCTCCGGCTGAATTATAAAAAGCAATCTGAAAAATATTTTCTGTAGGTTCTAAAACATGCTGACACTGGTTCTTAAAAACCTTAGAATAAGACGGGTTCAATTTGTATGGATTTTGTGCCATAACATCATTGATTTCCTTTTGCGCTATCGTGTAATATTCTTTGTAATTGGCCGGACGTTTTATGGTTCCGTCTGCGTTTAAAGAATATCCTCCTGCAAAAAGTGCTACTCTGGCCAGCATAGATTTTACAGCCCATTTATTAACACGTTCGTCTGTAGGTGTTTGCTCCGGTAAAAGTACAGCTGCTTCCTGCATGTCTTTTATGATTTGCTTATAAATTTCATAACGGTCAACAAGTGCTCCCTTAAGATTATCTCCGGCTTGAGAGCTTTTTGTTTTAAAAGGAACATCACCCCATAGGCGTACTAACTCTGAATAGTAAAAACCACGCAGGAATTTAGCTTCGCCAATATATCTGTTTAACTGGTCTTTTTCGGCCTGGGTTCCATTTGCGTACAGATCCATTTGTGGGATTCTTTCGATTACGACATTGGCCCTGTCGATTCCTTCATACAATTTACTCCATACGGTATAAAAAGCAGTTGTTTGCGAAATCCCCTGATAATGTGCGACTGTACGCCAGTCATCAGAACTTAAGCCGCTTATTTGGCTAATATCAGTATCAGCATCAAAAACTAGCGAAATATTCCAGCCATAACTATCCAGAGATGACATGGGTTCATAGACACCTAATGCCGCCATATTCGCTTCTTTGGCATTCGTAAAAAAATTAGCGGTTGTAAAATAGGAGTAAGGGGTTACTTCCAGTTCTTTTTCACATGAATTTAGCGGTAATAGTAGGCAAGTTATTCCCACTATTGCAAGGGCTTTAAAGGAAAATATATTTTTTTTCATTTTTTTAAACTTTAAATTATAGTGAAATATTTAAACCTGTAAGAAAGGATTTGCTTCTTGGGTAAGCACTAAAATCTACTCCTCTGGTGATGGCACTATTAATTACACTTACTTCCGGATCGTAACCTGAATATTTGGTAAATACATACACGTTATTAGCTGTAAAATAAATTCTCAGATTTGCAATTTTAGTATTGCTCAGCCATTTCTTAGGCAGGGTATAGCCTAAACTTATATTGTTGATGCGCAGGAATGATCCGTCCTCGATGATATCGCTGTACAAACGGCCTGTAGTATTACCATTGTAGGCAGGATTGGTTTTTCCAACATTCAGTGCAGCTAATTCTGCAGGATCAGTTACACGTTGTCCGCTTGCGTTAATCGTTGTCCATCTGTCGGCATAAATAGCAAATGTATTCAGGTTTTCCTGATTCAGTCTTGAATTGTTAAGCAGGTTGGCGTTGTAAATATCATTCCCTACAGAGAAATCTAAAAAGATACTAAGATCCAATCCTTTGTAACTAAAAGTATTGTTTAAACCTCCTGTGTATTTAGGGTTAGAATTTCCTATAATGGTTCTGTCTAAATCATTGATTACGCCATCCGGTGTACCATTTGGCCCGCTGATATCTTTAAATTTAATAAATCCAGGCTGTACTGCGACATTATCACTTACTACTCCGGATTTTAAGGCATAAGTGCCGTTAGTGGCATTATAATCAAAATCGCTTACCTGATACAAACCATCGCGAACATAACCGTACATGACACCAACTGGTTTTCCTACTTGTAATATGTAGTCGTTTGAAGTCGTGTAGCTATTGGTTATTAATGAATTTTCTCCTTCGCTTAAGGCCAGTACTTTGGTTTTATTAAAAGCAATATTAAAATTGGTACTCCAGTTAAAATCAGCCTTTTTTATGTTTATGGTATTCAGCGTAAACTCGATACCACGGTTTGATGTGGCACCAATATTCTGAAATTGTTTTTTAAATCCTGAACTAGCGGGAACACGGGTGTTGTAAAGCAAATCTTTAGAACGATTTTCGTATACCTCTGTAGTAAGTGAGATTCTTTGTTTGAAAAAACCTAAATCTAAACCTATGTTGGTTGATTGAGTAGCTTCCCATTTTAAAAGCGGGTTAGGAATGTTGTTTTGATATGCTGTAATATTAGTTTGATTGTTAATAGGATACGATCCTGAATTAAAAATCCCTAATGCGGCATAATTGGCAATTCGGTTGTTTCCTGCCTGACCATAACTTAAACGAAATTTTAAGTCTGAAAATACGGGAAGGCTTCTCATGAAATCCTCTTCAATAATTCGATACGCGGCAGATACTGAAGGGAAATATCCCCATCTGCTGTCAGCACCAAATTTTGAAGAACCATCGGCTCTTATACTTGCTGCAAATAAATATTTATTTTTGAATGAATAACTGGTTTTTGCAAAAAAGGAAAGCATTTTATCATCTTCTGCAAATGTTGTTGGAATCCCCGGAATGGTTCCCAGTTGTAATTTATCCCAGCCTAAATTTACATCCGGAAAAGCACTGGCTGTAGCCGTAATTCCTTCGGCATAATTATAAATATATTCCTGACCTGCAGTAACATCAAACTTATGATTTTTTGAAAATGTATTGCTATAAGTCAGTACGTTGTTGTAATTTAAACGGGTAGAAATATTATTGGTAACACCTCCATTAGGGCCGCCGCTTCTGATGGCCTGTATACCTCTGGCATCATTAAAATATTTGCTGTTGTCATTGTTATCGGTATAACTGATCAATCCGCGATAAACTAATTTGGGTGTAATGTTGTATTGCAGCTGTAAACTCATGTTTATCGATCTGGTAATGGCTTCTCTTTTTTGGCTGTCGATCGTAATCGACGGACTTTGAAATATTGGCGAATCCTGATTGTCTAATGGGTCAATGGCAAGCGTTTTAAGGTCTTCATCTACGCCATTTTTTCCAATGGTTGGTCGGTATTGCAGTAAAGTCTGCAACATGCTTAATCTGGCATTTCCGCCTTCGCCTGTATCCAGTCCGGTTATTTTTTGATTGGAATAATTAACGATAGCATTTACAGAAAGTTTATCAGTTACAGTATGACTTACAGCCAGTTTTGCGATATGTTTTACAGATTCGCTTCCCAGCATAATTCCCTGATCGTTATTAACAGAATAAAAAGAGTTGAATCTGGTTTCGTTTCCGCCGGCACTCATACTGATCTTATGGTATTGAGACTGAACTGCGTTTCCGAAAATTTCATCCTGCCAGTTAATACCCTGTCTGTTTTGGTAGAGCGGGGCTAATTCATCCCAGGTACCATAGTTTTTTATAAATTTCTGCAGTCTTGCGTCATCAGTTGCACCTTCATACATTAATTGCGTATATTGATACGGATTCATTACGTCAAGCTTTTTGGCAATTGTTTTAATCCCTCCGTAAGTATCATAACCAATCGTTAGTTTACCGCTTTTTGCTTTTTTGGTGGTAACTAAAACAACTCCGTTTGCTCCTTGTGCCCCGTAAATAGAGGTTGATGAAGCATCTTTTAAAACATCTACCGATTCAATATCTGTAGGATCCAAAAAGCCCAATCCGCCCGTTTGTGCTACTCCGTCAACGACAAACAAAGGCTCGTTGCTTTGCGTTATAGAAGTTCCGCCTCTAATTCTAAGCGTTGGTTCAGATCCGGGAGTTCCGTCAGGCATCGTAACCTGCATACCGGCAACACGTCCCTGAAGGGCTTGTGCTACATTTTGTACCGGCATTTTGGCAATTTCTTCTCCTTTTACAGAGGATATGGCTCCGGTAATATTTTTTCTTGATTTCGTTCCGTATCCTACTACAACTACCTCATCAAGATTATTGGTATCGTCTATTAATTTCGTATTGATAGTCGTTCTGTTTTTAACCTGTACTTCGGTAGTTTTTGTTCCCATAAAAGTAAATACCAATGTAGCATCGGGGCTTACTTTAATTTGATAGGCACCATCGATTGATGTAACAGTACTGTTTTTGGTTCCTTTTTCGTAAACTGTTGCACCGGGTAAGGGTAGTTTTTGCCCATCAGTTACTACACCGGTCACTGTAATATTTTGCCCATACGTAACTATAGAAGTTATCAGCAGCAAAAATAAAAATATAGTCCTTTTCATAATTTTGTTTTAAATGGGAAATAAGTCTCTTTCTTAATTCCTATTGATGTTATTTAAGTTGGTTTTGGTTGTGTCAAGTTAATCAGCCGCTATCTACTGCATTGGCAAAAAATAACTAGATCCTGTATTGATCGCGGAGAAAATTATAACAAATAATTAACCTGAGAAAGGGGCTGGGGAATTTTACGCCGGGTAAACAGAACTAGATTCTGAAGGAGTCGGTTTGTTTCTTTTGGATTGGTCATGTTTTTTTTGGATTTAATTAAAACAAATATATAAATCGGGTATATACGGCAGTTTTGATTACGTCCAAAATGCTATTGATTTTGATTAATACAACGTTTTAGTTGCCCGAAAACAAAGGGAAAATCAGGTTTTGATGTTGTTTTTTTAAAATATTTTTCTACAGAAAGTACCGTATTTACTACTCAATTTTGAAATAGGGTAGTAGGATTAAAAGTTAAGCGAAGTACAGGAAATTGTTAAGCTGAATCGTTGTCTTTTGATATGATTTTTCTCGGTTGATTTGTTGATTTATTTTGTTGTTTCAGATAAAACTTATTAATTTAAATTTCAGCTAATGATTTATTGTTTGAGGAAGGAGATTTTAATTTTAAAATTGATTTTTATTTGGAAGAATTGGTTTGGAATTCATAAAAAAATATTGCGGAATGGAATGCGGATGACACGGATTCGCAAGCGGAAACACGGATGATTGCGGATTTTTTTTGAAACCTAAAGCCCTAGCCCCGATAGAAGTGAAAATCCTTTTGTGCCCGCCGCGGCGGACACAAAAGATTGGAACGGATAGCGGGATTAGCTCCTAAAAAAAACGTCTAAAATAGCTTTAGACGTTTTTTAAAATTTATAAATTCTTTACTCCTGTAAACTCGCTTTTATTTCGCTTTTCTTACCATCAATAGTAATGCTTAAATTAAGGATTCCTTTTTCGAAATCATTGTCAGGATTTGGTTTAATGCTGATTTCAGGAGCTTTATTGCCATCGTACGGGTAAACTATGCTTATGAATTGCTGTGTTACAGTATCTTTTTTAGGTTTTTCGAATGCAAAAGCCGGTCTGGTGATTTCTTTCGCATAGGAGTAAGAAACTTTTCCTTCTTCTTCATTTAAAACGACTTTATCAGTGTTTAGGGATTGAATCAAAAGATTGTTTCCATCCTCGTAAGTAGTGTAAACTTTATTTTTAACGTTATCAAAAACAGGGTTGCTGTCTTCTTTTAATTGAAAATGAACGCCTAAATTCCCTGTGGCTTTTCCGATGGCTTTGTCAATGATCAAAAAGTATTTTTGGTCAATAAAAAGCACGCTTCTCTGATGATTCAAATCTGTATAACCAGGATTTGTATAAGTTAATATATCAAGGTTTTTACCCGTTTTCCATTTGTTTTGCTGTGCTTTGGTGATGATCATATTCTCATTGTTCAATGTCAAAGTACTATGTACTCTGGTTTGACGAAACCAGTTTCTCATTTTGGTTACTTCGGCATCACCGCTGTAAATATAGCAGCCGCTGTCTGGGGTAAAATTGCGCCCTTTTACCCAAAGTTCAAAAGTTCCGTTATCGGGCTGTGCGTGAAATTCTGCAGGCGGACCGGCTTTTACAACCATAATGGTTGCTTTACTGTCCCATCCGTTTCTAAAGGTGTACAATCCTCCATTTGGAAATGCATTTGATAAATAATCAGGCAATTTTCCGGATGTTCCTTCTGTAGCGAAATATTCGATAAGTCCATCATTAGGAAACATTTTTGACCAGCTTGCAAATTGCTTTATTCTAACGTTTTTATCGACAACCCAGCTATCACCAAACATAGGATAATTGTAATTAGGGAAAGATATGTTGGCGGTAACGAAAACCATTTTTTCAATTGTTTTGATATACGATTCCGGAAATTCATTTTCTACGCCCGCCATTTTTGCAGCATTATAGGCCTTTGTAAAAATTTCGATACAACCTACATGATACGTTGGCGAAAGTTCCCATTGCACGCCATCGGCAAGGACTTGTAATTTTATTTCGCGGTTCAAAACCTCGATACCGCTTTTGCGCCATTCTGCGGCCTGTTTTAGTTCAGGGAAAAAAGCTCCTGCGCCTAATACTCTTTGTGCTTCAAACAATAAATGATTTCCTTCTTTGCTGTAATTGGCCGGAATATAAGCGGCTTGTTTGGTATAGCTGTTTAAAAACTCTAACAAAAATGACGGTGTGAAATTAGGAGAAACGACAAATAAATTGAATGTTCCCGGAAGACTTTGTATGCGTTCTGACACTTCAAGCGGACGCCACGCAATGCCGTCATTTTCTTTAGAACGTCCTAAATAATTCTTTTTCTCCCAATCGCGAAACTGAAAAATCCATTCTTTGGCATATTTTTCGTCACCGCTGCTTCGGTATGCCAGTCCCATAGACTGCCACCAATATACACGATGCAATTGCCAGCGTACTTCGTTGTCTTTTACAGGCCATAAATCCCAGTTGATATCTGCTCCATAGTCAAAAAAGCCGTAACCTTTATGCGGCTGGAATTTATGCACTAAGGCATTATCTGCTTTTTCCTGATTGGCTTTTCCTATGTCTTTTCCTTTAAATTGAGCTTCTTCACCTAAATTAAATTCAGAATTCCGAATGTTTTTACGATTGCGGTAATAACTCAAAAGTTCTTTTGCGGCATCGTCATATTTGCCTGAATTAAAAAACTGATTGGCTTTCTCTAAGCCCGGGTAGGCGAGATTAATATTATCGAAACTTTCTTTGGTAATGGGCTTTTCTTGTGCTTTGACTAAAAAAGCCATCAATAGCATAAAAAATAATGCTGTTACTTTTTTAAGATTTATCATCGAGGTTGTTTAATGTATAGAAGTTAGTTTTTTATCAATTTAACTGTTTTTTTCTGTTTCCCCTGACGAATTTCTGCCAGATAGACTCCTGAATTCCAATCGTTTCCTATTTCAATTGTTTGTTCGTAATCAGATTTAAGTGATTTGACTTTTCTTCCTAAAATATCATATACAAAAATAGAGATAGTATCTGCAGCATCACTGGTCACGTCGATTTTAAAATTGGTTTGCGAAGGATTAGGGGAGACAATTACCTGAAAATCATTTGTTTGTTGCTGTGTTTTTTTGATGCTTAAAGTTGGTCTAACCAATTCGGTTTGAATGGTTAATCCGTTGATGGTTGTAAAGACAACATCCGTATTTGAACCGTTAATTGTAGTCGTGACATTGCTTTGTGGTGCAGCTAATTCCCAATAACCGTTTAGTGTCAGTGTAACCGGATCTGCTTGTGGCACTCGGTTTAAAATGGCATTCTGACCACTAATCTGACTCCATTTATAGGTTTCATTTGCGGTCAATAAACCAAGATTTGGATTCGTGAGACTTACTTTTAGTTTATTTCCCTGATCAACTTTTTGAGTCATTACAACGGCTGGTTTGTTGACGCTTACGACTGCATCATAAGTAAATACGGTTGCAGGATTAAAAATTACGTAACCAAATATGTTGTCCGGAATGTACTGCACAATATGCGCCTGACTGTTTTGATGGTATATTTTGAAATAAGAATTAAAATTGTCTGCAAGTTGTTTGGTTTCGGTTTGACCGCCCTGCATTATAACAGCATATTGAAATTTCCCCGCAGTAGGAGCAATACCGTGATTAATGTATGCTGTGGTAAAATTGCCTGTTGTATCCAGCGTATTGGCATTATTACGAGAGTTTTGTACGGAACGTGTCACGGTTACAGGATCTGTATTGTTAGCGTTTGACGGAATTACGTAGCCATTCCCGATAGCATCTGTAGCCCAAAATGCTCCGGTTGTTTGTGTCTGGGTAAAATTGGTTCCCGTTGCCGCTGTACCATTCACGTAAGTGGGAGTATTGACATCTGCCAGCGCTGTTTGAAATAAAGTGGTGTGAATGGGATACGTACCGTTGACATCCTTGATATTAGTAGCCAGACAAAGTATTATATTTTTGAAAAAGAAATTAGATTTTTGAGCCGTCATAGGTGTCACAGAATTAAAGTCTTTATAATCCATGCCAAAAACACCATTATTGTCTAAAGAGCCGTGTGCCAGAAAAGATTTTCCGTTCATTTCGCGCATGGTACCGGTTCCTAAAACACTTAACGGAAGGTTAGCAACCGAGGTTCCGGGTATATGCGACCAATCCCAACCGTTTTCTGTATAACCATTTGAAGTTCTGGTGACAGGATTTCCTGTGGTAAGTATTTCTAATGCTCCTGCAGAAGTGTATCTCCCAAAAACATTTTCGGTAGCCGAGCTTTCGAAATGCCAGATATTTTTGCTGGTTCCTTTTACACTGGCCTGAAATCCGTTGTATTTATGCACGCTTAATCCGGCATAAGGGAAATTAAATTGCCCTTCGGTTATTTCAGGAAGCGGGGTAAGACCAGCATCTAAAGTCTGCAGCATATCCATTAAACCGCCAGGTGTGTAAACCAGGGTAATCGATAAAGCATTCATTCTTAGTAAAGCTGTATTCGCAGTTGAGGAAATACCCCAAAGACGTACAAATTCTCTTCCGGCATCAGCATTAGCAACAGGATCTGTTACATATAAAAAAGCCAGTGCAGGTCGCAAATCATTAATTGCATCTGTGTTGGTGGGAAATCTTCCTGCAAGACCCAAAGGCATTTCAAAACCTTTGCTGAATTTACTGTAGGTTAAAATAGCTGTTTTTAGATTGCTTTGTGCTTCGGCATTCAATTCATATGCTGTATTCTTCAGCATCATATTCATGATCGAAGATTGGTGCAGGGCTTCCGTACCATACGAATTCGAATAGGCTCCTCTGTGATGATAGGTTATAAAATCGGGTTTGATGCAATCGTTCCAGCCATTACTGATTTTTAGCGCATTATTGATGAATCGTTTTAGAAAATCCATATTGGCAAGTTTCGAATTATCTGTGTCGTCCTGAGCCAATACATAAGAAAGTCTTTGCTGAATGGAGGAACGCGCAACATCAGAGTTAAAACCCGGATTGGTAAAATTAAAATCAGGATATTCAGGCGCTATAAACGCTGTGAGTGTGTTAAGCGCTCCCATATGATGTGCAAATTCACCCGCAGCAATTAGTTCGTCTTTCATTAAAAAAATGGCTGTGGCATATCCTGATGAACGCAAACATACTCCGTGACCACTTGTAATTACTTCTTCTGTAGCGGGAATTGCCAGATAATCAAAATTAGTGGTACTGCTTATTCCTTTTGCTTTCATATAACTAAAAATACTCAAAATCAGGTCTCTTACCGCCGGACTGTGATAATCCGGATTTGGGGCAGAAGCGGATCCTTTTAACTGATATAAAAATACAAGCCTGATCAGCTTTAATTCTACTATATCCTGATAGGCTTTTTGGTCTGCACTTACGGTAAAATTCCATACCGGCCCCGGATTGGCAAAATTGTAGGCCGATAAATTTTTAGCTGCTATTCCGCTGCTTAAATAACGGCTGTATCGCTCATTCACCTGTGATTTTGAATAATCGAGATTTTCGCCTGTAAGCCAGTTTTGATATTTTGTTTTAATGTTGTTGATCTCACTCAATTGAGCATAAGAGAAGTTGAATACTATGGCGATTAGCCATCCGGATAAAAGTAATTTTTTACGCATAAGATTATTTTTTAAAGAGACTAATTATTAGAATTTTATTGTTCTGTTTATGCTGTATTCTTAGCAATTATTTCATTAATGTTCGTAAAGTATTATACTGTTTTTTGATCCAACTATCAGGTCAGGAGTTGTTTCGTATATGTCATATGGTTAAATGCTTTTGGCAAACAGTTTATCATTTAGAATACATAATATGCTTTTATTATCCCAGACCTGATTCGTTTAATAGCATTCTCTCATCCGCTGGCAAATCATTTGATTAACGGGTTTTTAAATCTCAATTTTTTTGATGGCAGCATATCTTTTTAGTGCTTCTAAGTAATAATAGTCAGCGTAATCAAGCGGTGTGTCTATTTCTGAGTTGTATAAAAAAGCGCCAACGCTGTGTTTTAGAATGAAATAACTATTCTCGCCAGGTTTTGCTAAATAAGCATCCGATGATAATGACTTTAGAATATCTTCGGCATAATCAGCATATTTTTTTCCATCTTTTACCTGAGTACTTAAATCCAATAAAGCAGAAGCGATAACAGCTGCGGCAGAAGCGTCTCTTGGTGCAGGAATCTCGGTATCTAATGCGTTGTGTACATCAAAATCCCAAACGGGTATCTTGTCTTTAGGCATTGTGGGATGGTTCATAATAAAGGAAGCAATATGTTTTGCTTGTTGCAAAAACTTTGGATTTTTTGTGTTTTCATAACAAACAGTATATCCATACAATCCCCAGGCTTGTCCGCGCGCCCAGGCCGATTCGTCAGTAACGCCCTGATGCGTTGCTTTACGCAATACTTTGCCTGTTTTTGGATCATAATCTACCAAGTGATACGAACTGTAATCTTTTCTAAAATGGTTTTTCATGGTCGTTACAGCATGGGTACTTGCTGCATTTTTATATTCGGGTTTGTTAAACTGGCTGGCACTCCAATACAAATACTCCAGATTCATCATATTGTCGATAATTACAGGATAGTGCCACCATGCAAAATCCCAGGAACGGATTGTTCCTACTGTGGGACTAAAACGTGCGTAAAGGTTCGCTGCGCCATCTGCCAATACCGGAAGGTAAATTTTATCACCCGTAATTCTGTATGCATTTCCGTAAGAGCAATACAACATGAAACCAACATCATGGGTGTTTTTTATATTTCGGATAGAATCTAAAGCAAGTGTGAACTTTTTAGCTTCTTCTGCCAATACTTTATCGCCTGTAAGTTCATAACCGTACCAAAGACTTCCGGGAAAGAAACCCGTTGTCCAATCGGTTAAGCCAGCTAATCTTACGGTTCCATCAGGGTTTACAGAGCGTGGATTTTTACCCGGTTTATAAGTTTGAGCTGCTTTGTTTAATTGAAACTGAATAACCTCTGTTGTTTTTTTAAACCAAACCAAAGAAGGATCATCTGGATTGGATTGAGCAAAAGTACTCAGGGTAATAGAGGAGAGGACTAGAAATAGCTGGAAGATTTTTTTCATTGTTGAATCGTTTATATCTGTATTCGGTTTTTTGTTTGAATATTTTATAAAGCGAAGTTAACAGCGAGGTCAAAAAAGGGCTTTCAGTTTTTATTATAAATGTTTTGAATTTGTGTAAATGTTATTTAAATGAATTCAAAGAGGTGCTGTCGCATATGGAAATAACTTTTATCTTTCGAATTTTAAACCAATCAAAAAAGGAATAAACCCGTTTTTTGCATCACTTGAGTAACAGGTAATAATCAAAAAATGGGAACGGATGTTTGGATGATTTGAAGAAATTGGCTTACTATATGTAGTTTCTGTCTTCCACTTGCTTTGTAAATTTTGTTAGATCTCCTGTTGGGGATTGCTAAAAAAGGATATCGTTTTATTTTTGATTTTGCCATAAAATGTACTCTGATATTTTTTACTTTATTTAATTAATGTAAAAAATACCACCTCAATTTTTGTGGCAAAAAAGGTTTCCATTCCAGAGTAAAACAGTAATTTCAGGTTATTCGTTAAAGGAAGATTAACTAATTCGTTTTTAAAATCAATGACACTTGTTTACTTTGCTTTGATAGATTCGATTCAGAATTGGTGGCTTATAAAATTGCTATAATTTATTGAGTTTATTTACCAGGTAACTTATCATTTGCGCAATACTTTCAGCAGGAATAGAGAAATCATTTTCGATCCAATTTTTGATGACAGCAATACTTCCTTTTTCGCCAAATTGGTATGCCATTTCAGCAAAAGGCTTTACTTCGGCAGTAAGTTCTATTTGATTTTCAACTGGAAAATTATTCCGGACACTTCTCAGGATTCGCGACAGAATTCCGCTTCCATCCGCTTTGGTAAACACAATTTTACTCATCTGCTTATCACTTTCCAGTAACTGGCAACTGAGCAGTATCACATCATCCATATTGGTGCTTTTACGCAAAACCACTGAGAGTTTTTCAAAAACATCATCTTCTATTTCAAGCAGTATATCCAGCGGAATATTATAATGCCGATAAAATGTATTGCGGTTGACATCGGCTGTTTTACACAGTTCGGTTATGGTAATTTCGCTCAATTCCCTCTCGTGCAGCAAACTAAATAATGCCTCACGCAATATTTTTTTAGTATACTGAACCCTTCTGTCTTTTCTTAAATCCATCACAAATTATTTTACATACGCTACAAAAGCATTAGTCTTTGTTCGCTAAAGTGCAGCAGCACCCTTTTTTGAAACAGCAAATACATTCTTCTTTAATAGTTTTACATAGTAATCAAAAAGAACACAACGTTAAATATTGAACATATTGTATAACAAATATAGCTTTTTCATCAAAATTTAAGCAGATTGAAAAAGACAAATGTTAAATTAAAAAAAAAATGGAAAATAAGATATCACGAAAAAAAATACTGCTGACCGGTGCTTCTGGAACTGTAGGATTAGAAACCTTACAGCATCTGGTTCAGCATACGGATTATGAAATAACGGTTTTTGATCTAAAAACCCAAAATTCGGTAAAAAAACTGGCTCCCTTTCGATCTCGTGTAGAGATTATGTATGGCGACATCAGCAATAGAGAAGAAGTGCTAAAAGCTGCCCAAAATAAGGATGTAGCTATCCATTTGGCAGCGGTTATTCCACCTCTTGCAGATATAGATCCAGAGATGGCTTACAATGTCAATGTGAGAGGGACCGAAAATCTTATTTACGCTTTAGAGAAGAATTCACCGGATTGTTATTTGATTTTTAGTTCCAGTATTTCAGTTTATGGTGATCGGATGAAGAATCCCCAGATAAGTATCACTGATATTTTGCAGCCCAGTCCCGGTGATCATTATGGAGAAACAAAGGTATTGTGTGAGTCTTTGATTGGGAAATCCAAACTATCATGGAGTATTTTTCGTCTGGCTGCAATTATGGGGAACCATAAGATATCCAAATTGATGTTTCATATGCCGCTGGATACACCAATGGAAATCTGCACGCCAAAAGATACGGGCAGAGCTTTTGCTAAAGCAGTTGAAAACCAAAAAAAAATAGAGAAGCAAATATTCAACTTAGGAGGGGGAAAGGATTGTGTTATTACTTATGGATCTTTTCTGGACAAAATGTTTGCTGAATTTGGCTTAGGCAAAGCTGATTTTCCACAGAAGGCGTTTGCGGAGAAAAATTTTCACTGCGGGATTTTAAAAGATGGTGAAGATTTAGATAATATTCTAAGTTTTCGACAGCAAAATTTGAACGATTATTTCGAGATGGTCCGCCAAAAAATTCATCCTCTCCAAAAAAAAATCAGCTTCATTTTTAAAAGTATTATAAAAAAATGGCTGCTCTCACAATCAGAACCCTACCAGGCGTTTAAAAAAGGGAATGTAAAAAAAATGAATCACTTTTTTAACCAATTAGAGAAAGAGAACCTAGAAAAGGTTCTATTGTAAATCCTAAAAAATATTAATTATGAAAATTAAAATGATAAGCCTGATAGTACTTGTTACAGTTAATTCAGCACTGTTTGCACAACATAATTTCAGCGTTGAAGTATCAGGCGTGAAACCTGGTAAAGGATCTGTTTTTTTTGGATTGTACGATAAAGAGAAAGGCTTCCTTGATAATGAGTCACAGATTGCCACCGCAAAAGTAAAAGCTACGGAAAATAAAGTGGTCTACACGTTCAAAAACCTACCGGAGGGCGATTATGCTATTGCTGTTTATCAAGACTTGAATAGTAACGGAAAATGTGATAGAAATATAATTGGTTATCCGACAGAAGGATTTGGATTTTCTAAAAATTATAAACCAAAACTCTCAGCACCTAATTTTGACGAGGTGAAAATTGCAATTAACCAGTATGCTAAAACCAGTATTGTATTGATTGCTAAATAGAAGAACCTCGCTTAGTTATGGGAATTACTAATTGTTTTGGTTTCCTGTAAATCAAAACAAGGAATTAATTAATTTTTTGCCTCAGTCGAGCTATTAGGAAAATCCGGGAATCTGTGATTTTGGCCCAGGGCTTCCAGCTGAGTTCCCCGGGCGGGGAGCGGCTTCAAAATAGCGCTTTATTTCTTCGGGGGTCATAGTTCAAATTAAGTAAAAACTGCAGGCATGTCAAGGGGTGAGAGGGGTGCTGGTGAAGTTTTTTTTTTCTGTTTTTGAGTTGTTTTTTCAGACTTGTCTGATAGTCATATAATTGGCGTTGTGAGATTGATTTCGTTTCCTTTTTCTCTTAGATTTACCTCTTTTAAGGTTGCGTTTTCTAAAACAGCCTGACAATGTAAAACTTTCCGTTTAGGGATGTAAAAATCCGCAGGAGGAAAAAGAATAGAAATATTTGTTATCAAAGAGATAAATATAGAATTCCTGATATTGAACCTTTAACAATTGTTTCATAGATGCATCGTGCCGCCATATTGCCAAGTCGGTGTTAACGGTTCATTGTATTATTCTGCCAGTTATTCTTTTGGGAATTTAGTAATGTCCATAAAGAAGACTTCCCAGGTGTGGCCATCTAAATCTTCAATTGTTCGTTGTTGCATAAACCCATAATCTCTAAATTCGTTTGGTTCTGTACCCCCTGCTTTAAGTCCATTAGTTACTAAATTATTCACTTCGTCCACATTGTCCATAGACAACGAGAAAAGTCCTGCTAAATTTGACTTTGTGTCTGCTAATGGTTTGGTCGCAAAAGTTTTAAACTTTTCATGTGTCATTATCATTACGAAAATGTTTTCACTCCAAACCATGCATTTGGCTGTGTCGTCTGAAAATTGAGGATTGTTGGTAAAGCCCAATTGTATATAAAAGTTCATTGATTTTTCAATGTCTTTTACTGCTAAGTTGATAAATACTTGCTTCATTTTTTTATTTTTAAATTGTTAATAATAAGACAAAGATGAAACAGTTTTCAGTACAAAACATTTACATATGTTGAGATAAGTAAAAAAAATTATTTATTGTAACCAAAAATTCTACTTAATTGAGTTGGTGTAATACCAAGATAAGATGCTATGTGGTGTTTTTTTAATCGCTTAACTAAGTCTGGATATTTCTTAAGAAAGCTGCTGTATTGGTTTGCCGCTGTTTCATTTTTCATAGCAACTTCAAAAGGCTCTTTTTCAATTACCCAATGTCGTTCCATATAGTTTATATAAAACTCAGCAACATCTCGATATTTTAAAACCAGTTTTTTAAACTCATGGAAGTCATACTCAAGTACCGTTGAATTTTCTAATGCTACAATTGAAAATAAACTTTCTGTTCTGGTCAAAGTTGCAGGGATTGAGCCAAGGATACGTCCTTCGGCAAAAAAGTATTTTATTGTCGTATTTCCCGACTCTGTAATGAAACATTGGGAAAATAATCCATTCTCTACAAAGGCTACTTTTTTAGGTATTTGTCCAAATGAAATAAAATAGTCGCCTTTTAGGTATTTCTTTTTCTTTAGTAAACCGAGCCACTCTTGCTTTGCTTCGCTTGTTAAGTTGGTATATTCATTTACTTTTTGAAAGAAGATTTCGCTGTTCATTTAACTATAAATTTTATTCGATGTTGTCCCTGTTGCAATCACAGCTAACGTTCTGGTACTACAGCGGGTTTTGTACTAAATTAAACCCTTTTTTCGGATTTGCCAAATCATCCCAGATACTAAACCTGCTTCCCATTAAGCCTATTGCCTAAATCCGTTGTAGTAGCTGTTACCGGCTGTAATTATGGTTTGATGAATTTTACACGCTTTTTTTTTGGTTCTGTCGCATCTAAAGCTAAGTTTTATCTTTAGCTTTTTTAAATTCTTCAACTCATGAATACGAAAGGTCATTGCTATCCAAAGTCTATTATATTGCAGGCAGTATATTTTAAGCTTAGATTTACATTAAGCTATCGAGATGTTGAAGAGATCATGAAATGCGGGGAGTTCATGTTGATCATGCAAGGATTCAACGCTGGGATTATAAGTTTACGCCTTTCATTGAGGCAGAGATGAAGAAGAGAAGAAGAGGAATAAACCAGTTTTTTGCATCAGTTGAGTAACAGGTAATAATCAAAAAATGGAAACGGATGATGAGATAATAAAACAAGTGAATTAAAAGTTAATTTCGGATATATTCTTGGTGTTCGAATCCTGTTAAGTTATCGAATGATAAACTTAAAATTTATCTTATTTTTTCTTATAAATAAATTCTTTGCGGTTGTATATTGTTCTTAAAGTGATTCTAAAAAAAAGAAAAAAATGATTCAAAGTTACCTTATTTAATAGTGTAAACAAGAAAAAGGCGCCAATTGTCTTCAATTGGCGCCTTTTGGCTTTAGTGACCTCTACTTTACAATTTACAAACCATTTTATGAATGATTTAAAGAAATTGGCTTATTTTCAAGTTGATTTGTAAGGTAATTATTTTGATTTTTTGTTTGTAAGTGGTTTGTATGTATCGTAGGGGTTAAATGTTAAAATGCATTATTCACTAATATTTTTCGATTCTGAAGAGTATTGCTTGGTAAAGACCACCATTTTTTAATTCATAATGCGATATTCATTAGGAGTGCTTCCAACATGCTGTTTGAAAAAGCGGGTGAAGTGCTGCGGATATTTAAAACCTAATTCATAAGCAACTTCATTAATGGTTTTTGTCGAATCGAATATCTTATTTTTAGCTGTATCTATTATTTTATTCTGAATGTATTCCTGGGCAGATTTTCCTGTTTCTTTTTTAATCAAATCACCAAAATAATTAGGAGAGAGATTAAGTTCGCCCGCATAATACGCTACAGAAGGCAGTCCTATAATATTAGGTTTATCCGAAGAAAAATAGCTGTTTAAGAGTTCTTCAAATTTTTCAACAATACCTTTATTTTCATTATCTCTGGTAATAAACTGACGGTCATAGAATCTTTCGCAGTAATTTAAAAATAATTCAATATTTGAGGCAATAAGCTTTTTGCTGTGCTTGTCAATAGACTGCTTTAATTCCGTTTCTATTTTAGCAAAACAATCAAAAACAAGCTGTTTTTCTTTCTCTGATAAGTGCAATGCTTCACTTGTATTGTAGCTGAAAAAATTATATTCACTAATGATTTTTGCAAGAGCGGTGCCTCGAATTAAATCCGGATGGAAAACCAATCCATGTCCTGCGGGCTGGTAATAATCTACCTTATTTTCAACATCAATGGTCTGACCGGGCGATACGAAAACTAAAGTTCCTTCCTGATAGTCGTAATAATTACGGCCGTATTTTAGATCCCCACATTTTACATCTTTAAGAAATATGCAGTAAAGTTCAAAATTCATCCTTGAACCTGTTCTTGGTTTTGCTTTATTAAAATCAATTATACTAACTAAAGGATGCAAAGTTTCATGATTATTAAAATCATTATATTCTTTAATAGTCTCGAAGTTAAATACCTGTCCCATGTCTTCATCGTTGTTTGTTACACAAATTTAGCTATTTAAGTACAGTTTTAACAGCAGTATACTCTGAATCAGTAATCTTGGTAGGAGATTCTGTAATCCGTATACCAAAACCCATGCTTTTAGTTCGGAAATTTGTAATAATAGAATTATAAAATCGTGTTACAATGCAAACTATAAAATTAAACAACGGAGTTGAAATGCCCATTTTAGGGTTTGGGGTTTTTCAAATGCAGGATCAGGCAGAATGTGAACAGGCTGTGGTTGATGCTATCGAAACAGGTTACAGACTAATTGATACGGCAGCGTCGTATATGAATGAACAGGCTGTTGGAAACGGAATTAAACGAAGCGGCATTGCAAGGGAAGAACTTTTTATTACAACAAAACTCTGGGTAAGCGATGCAGGTTATGAAAATACCTTAAAAGCTTTTCAGAAGTCATTAGACCTTTTGCAATTGGATTATCTCGATCTATATCTTATCCATCAGCCTTATGGCGATATCTACGGATCGTGGCGCGCCATGCAGGAATTATACCAAGCAGGAAAAGTAAAAGCTATTGGTGTTTCTAATTTTCATCCGGACAGAGTTATGGACTTAGTGTCGAATACTGGCTTTACGCCTGCAGTAAACCAGATTGAAACGCACCCTTTTCATCAGCAGAATGAATCGCAGCAATTTCTTCAGGACAATAATATTCAGATCGAATCCTGGGGGCCGTTTGCAGAAGGGAAGAATGACATTTTCGCAAATAAACTTCTCACAGCAATTGCATCCAAATATAATAAATCGACCGCGCAGGTTATTCTGAGATGGCTCACTCAAAGAGGAGTAGTGTCAATTCCGAAATCAGTTCGTAAAGAAAGGATGGCAGAAAACTTCAACATTTTTGATTTTGAATTAACAGCTGAGGATATGGCTTCGATCAAAACTTTAGATACAAACGCAAGCCTGTTTTTTGATCACAGAGATCCCAACATGGTAAAATGGCTGAGTGAGCGAACATTAAACAGATAACTAACTAGAGATAAAATTTAAAATGGATAGAAGATCAATATTAAAAACGGCGGGTTTGGCATTGGCAGGAAGTGCACTGCTTCCTTTTGCTTCTTTTGCGAATTCTGATATAGAGGATATCGCTTCAGAAGAAAACAATCAGATTCCACTAACGGCTCCCGGAAAGCGAAAACTGGGAAAACTGGAAGTTTCCAGCATTGGTATTGGTGTACAGAATATGAGCCGTAATTACCAGACTACAGTTCCTTCCAGACCTGAAATGCACCGCATTATCCGATCAGCTTATGATAACGGGGTAACTTTTTTTGATGCTGCAGAAGCTTACGGGCCTCTGGAAGTGGAGAGAATTTTAGGCGAAGGAGTGCAGTCTTTTCGTGATAAGATTACAATTGCTACAAAATTCGGCTGGAACATTGATCAGGAGACAGGAAAACGTTTACCGGGTTTAAACAGCCAGCCTGAACATATTAAAATAGTTGTGGAAGGAATGCTGAAACGCCTGCGAACAGACAGAATTGATTTATTGTATCAGCACCGTGTTGACCCTCAGGTTCCAATTGAGGATGTTGTCGGCGTAATACAAGGTCTGATCAAGGAAGGTAAAGTACTGCATTATGGACTTTGCGAGCCGGGTCATCAAACCGTAAGACGTGCACATGCAATTCATCCGGTTACTGCTATTCAAAATGAATATTCATTATTATGGAGAGGGCCTGAAAAAGTGATTCTGCCGTTATGCGAAGAACTGGGAATTGGATTTGTGCCCTGGAGTCCTCTTGGTGTTGGTTTTCTCACAGGAGCCATTGACAGTAACACACGATTCGCACCTGGTGATATCCGTGGTATTGAATCCAGATTTTCGCCTGAAAACCTGCTTGCAAATATGGCTTTGGTTGAATTAATTCAAAAATGGAGCGCAGCGAAAAAAGCCGCACCGGCTCAAATTTCACTGGCATGGCTGCTGGCACAGAAACCTTGGATAGTACCAATTCCGGGAACAACCCAGATGGCGCATATGCTGGAGAACACAGGAGCATCTCAAATAAAATTTACGGCAAACGAATGGCAGGAGTTTAATACGGCCTTAAATGCCATTAAAATTGCGGGTGAACGATTACCTGCCGGGGTATTGGCTTTCTCGGATGTAGAAGCTCCCGAAAAAAAGAAATAATCTAATTTAAAGATAAAGATAATGGAAAAGAGAATATTAGGAAACAACGGACTTGAAGTATCTGCTCTTGGACTTGGCTGTATGGGACTGAGTTTTGGTTACGGAAAAGCAACAGAAAAAAATGAAGCCGTAGCTTTAATCAGGGCTGCTTTTGAAAAAGGTGTTACTTTTTTTGATACAGCAGAATGCTACGGTCCTTTTATAAATGAAGAAATTGTTGGAGAAGCTTTAGAACCATTTCGTAAAGAAGTGGTTATTGCAACCAAATTTGGATTTCAGGGAGGTGATTCGACAAAAGGTCTGGACAGCAGTCCTGCAAGAATTAGAGGAGTGGTCGAAGCTTCACTTAAAAGATTAAGAACGGATTCGATTGATTTGCTTTACCAGCACAGAGTTGATCCCAACGTGCCTATTGAAGAAGTTGCGGGAACGGTAAAAGAGTTAATTCAGCAAGGAAAGGTAAAACACTTTGGACTTTCAGAAGCGGGTGTAGAGACCATTCGAAGAGCGCATATTATACAGCCGGTTGCTGCACTCCAGAGTGAATATTCCTTATTTTATCGGGAACCTGAAAAAGAAATTATTCCGGTTTTAGAAGAATTAGGAATTGGTTTTGTGCCTTTCAGTCCGCTTGGGAAAGGCTTTTTGACAGGAGCTATAAATGAAGATACAAAATTTGAATCGTCTGATTTTAGAAATATTGTTCCTAGATTTTCAGAAGAAAACAGAAAAGCGAATCAAACCTTAGTAGAGCTTGTTAAATCAATTGCTGCACAAAAAAATGCTGCACCATCGCAGATTGCTTTGGCTTGGCTGCTAGCGCAAAGATCTTGGATCGTCCCAATTCCAGGAACAACAAAACTGCATCGATTGGAAGAAAATATTGGAGGAGCAGTAATACATTTAAGCAAAGAAGAATTAAACAATATAAATCTTGCTCTTAAAAACATAGAAATAGTTGGTGCACGTTATCCACAGCAATTACAGGATAGAGTTGGGAAATAATTTCCCGGCTGTTCTTACTTTCAAATACATTTAGAAATGAAAAAAATAGTTATCGGAGTTTTCTTTTTAATAAGTGTCACAGTCTTACAGGCGCAGCAGCAGACAAGAAAAAATAGTTTAGAAGTTACCACGGCTTCAGGAACTGTTCGTGGTATTGAAGAGGGAGATGTTTTGGTTTTCAAAGGTATTCCTTATGCGGCACCGCCCGTTGGTTCTAACCGCTGGGGCCCTCCACAGCCCGTAAAGCCATGGGAAGGAGTCAGAGATGCCAGTAAGGATTGTGCATACTGCCCGCAGGCAGGCTGGCCGCGAGGTTCGGGCATGTCGAAAACCTCAAGTGAAGACTGTTTGTTTTTAAACGTGTGGAAACCTTCTGATGGTGCAGCGAAATCAAAATTACCAGTAATGGTCTGGATTCATGGAGGTGCTTTTGTAGCAGGCAGCGGTTCGGGTTATTCTGGAACTGCATTTGCAAGGCAGGGTGTCATTCTGGTAACAATCAATTACCGTCTGGGACGTTTAGGACATTTTGCATTTCCGGCATTAAGCCAGGAAAATCCAAGTGAATATAAAGGCAGTTATGCTTATATGGATCAGATTGCGGCATTGCAGTGGGTACAGAAAAATATTGCTTCATTTGGAGGAGACGCAAAGAACGTAACCATATTTGGAGAATCTGCAGGAGGGGTTTCAGTACATTCTCTGCTGACTATTCCTTCAGCAAAAGGATTATTCCAAAAGGCGATTATTGAATCAGGCGGAGGACGTGACGGAGTGCTTACAGGAAGACCGATTGATAAAGAGAATGCGGACAAACATTATCCTGTTTCTGCCGAAACCATAGGTATTAATTTTGCCAAAAGATATAATATTCAAGGAACGGATGCTGACGCGCTTACTAAATTAAGAGCACTCAGCGCTTCGGAAATTGTAGATGACGGTAAGGAAACAGCGGGACAAAACGGACCTTCTACTTATTCTGGACCTATTCTTGACGGTCGTTTTGTAACAGAAACAGCCGAGAGTTTTTATAAAGCAGGAAGACAGCAGAACATTCCCATAATTATAGGATCGAATAATGCTGAGGTGCCCGCCGGTTTTGTTAATGCATCTTCAAAAGAAGAATTATTTTCCTTGTTTGGCAGTTTTAAAAATGAAGTGTCAAAAGCCTATGATCCTGACGGAAAAGGAGATTTCTCCAGAATCTTAACACTTGTCAATACAGATAAAGTCTGGGCAGAACCAGCCCGCTTTACAGCAAGGGAATTTACGTCTCAAAAGACGGCCGCTTATCTGTATCTGTTCTCCTATGTGCCTGAATCAATGAAAGAAAGAATGAAGTTTGGTGCTTCCCACGCCTCAGAAATTCCTTTTGTATTTGATAATCTTGTTGACGGATATGGTTTTAAAGCAGATGCAAAAGATCATGAAGTTGCCAAAATGATGAATGCCTATTGGGTAAATTTCGCTAAAACGGGCAATCCAAACGGTAAGGGATTACCTCAATGGCCTTCTTATAATACCAATAAAAATGAAGTTTTTGAATTCAAAGAAGATGGATCGGCAGAAAATAGGAGTGATGAAAGAAAAACAAGACTTGATGCGATAGAAAATTCTGTTGACAATAAATAGCAGTAAACTAAATAGAACAGGATGAAAAACATAATAATAAGAAGATGGAGTATTTTCTGTTTGTTATTGATAATAAGCAGTACCTCACTTACAGCGCAGAAAAAAATAAAACAAAATCCAATACTAATAGAAGAGCAGGGAAGCTTTGCTGTTGGCGGAACCATAATTGAAAACCCGGGAACTTTTGATCCTTATAATATTACGCCGGTAGGACAGACCTTTCGTGGAGATCATGCTTATGTTTTTTATCAAATTCCAGCCAATGCGCACAAATATCCGTTGGTCATGTGGCACGGCATAGGCCAGTTTTCCAAGACTTGGGAATCCACACCGGACGGGCGTGAAGGGTTTCAGAATATTTTTCTTCGCAAAAAATATCCTGTTTATCTGATCGATCAGCCCAGAAGAGGAAATGCAGGCAGAAGTACTGCGGAAGCAGCTATAAAACCAGTTCCGGATGAGCAGCAGTGGTTTGGCGTTTTCCGCGTAGGAATCTGGCCGGACTATTTTGATGGAGTACAGTTTGCCAGAGATAAAGAAACACTTAACCAGTACTTTCGATCGATGACACCAAATTTAGGGACAATTGATTTGAATGTTACTACAGATGCGGCTGCTGCGCTGTTCACAAAAACAGGTCCTGCAATTCTTGTGACGCATTCCCATTCAGGCGGAATGGGCTGGATGACAGCAATTAAAAACCAGAATGTAAAAGCCATTGTATCTTATGAACCGGGAAGCGGATTTTTATTTCCTGAAGGAGAGGTTCCATCGCCCATAGCGAGTTCTGCGGGAGCACTTGAAGCCGCCGGCATTCCCCTTAACGATTTTATGAAGCTGACTAAAATTCCCATCATAATTTATTACGGAGATAATATTCCCGATAAACCATCTAAAAATTCAGGTGCCGATGGATGGCGTGCACGTTTGGAAATGGCAAGACTATGGCGAGATGCCGTAAACAAAAAAGGCGGTGATGTTACGGTGGTGCATCTTCCTGAAATTGGAATTAAGGGAAATACGCACTTTCCATTTTCAGATTTAAATAACATTCAGATTGCAGATCTTATGTCTGACTGGTTAAAAGGAAAAGGACTGGATAAGTAACAGGAAAGAGACAAGAAAATGAAAAAACTAACAGCAATCTGCTTTATGCTTACAACAGCTGCCTGTATGTTTTCAGGCTGCAGTAAAGCGCAGGAAGCATCTCAGGATAATGCAGCGGTACAAACCGATAAAAAGATACTGATTGTGTATCTGTCACGAACAAAAAACACCAAAGCAGTTGCCGAGATGATTCATAAGAGTGTGGGAGGCACATTGACAGCATTGGAATTACAGAATCCTTACCCTGAAGATTATAAAACAATAGTCAGCCAGGTTGCCAAAGAAAACGAAACAGGATTTCTTCCTCCGCTTAAGACCAAGATAGACAATATTGAAAAATTTGATATTGTATTTGTAGGCTTCCCAACATGGGGAATGCAGCTGCCGCCGCCTATGAAAAGTTTTTTGAAGCAGTACAATCTGGAAGGGAAAACAGTTATCCCGTTCAATACCAATGCAGGTTATGGAATAGGTAGCACTTTTCAAACTGTAAATGAGTTATGTCCTAAAAGTACCGTTTTAGAAGGTTTTTCTACAAAAGGCGGGATAGAAAGAGACGGGATTTTATTTGTGATGGAAGGCAGCAAGGAAAAAGAAGTTCAGACTGAAGTTCAAAACTGGCTCAGGAAAATAAAAATGGTCAACTAAAATAAAAATAAAAATGAAAGCACTTTTAAGATTGACATTATTGTTAGCCGTATTATTTGCAGCGCCTATGAAAGCACAAACAAGTACAGATCAGGATTTAAATTCTAAACAGCGTGCGATTATCCGTATATCGGCGATAACGGCCAAAGGTGATTTACTAAAACTAAAGCAGGAATTAAATAAAGGACTTGACGCAGGTTTGACAGTTAATCAGATTAAGGAAACACTAGTGCATTTATACGCCTACTGCGGATTTCCAAGAAGCATTCGCGGACTGCAGACTTTTATGGCTTTATTGGATGAGCGTAAAGCAAAAGGAATAACCGATACAATTGGAGCAGAGGCATCACCTATAAAAGACGAACGTTCGAAATATGAGCGTGGTAAAGCAGTACTGGCAGAACTCACCAAGACATCGCAGGACGGACCAAAAATAGGCTATTCTGCCTTTGCACCGGAAATTGACGTTTTTTTGAAAGAACATCTTTTTGCAGATATTTTTGAACGTGATGTTTTAACGTATTCTGAAAGAGAATTGGCAACGGTTTCTGTAATAGCCACTATAGGAGATGCAGAACCTATGCTCCAATCACATTTGAATATCTGCCTGAATGTGGGTTTAACGCCAAAACAGCTCCAGGAATTTGTTGAAATTATCAAAACAACGATTGGCGGAAAGGAAGCTTCGGCTGCACAAAAAGTGTTAAACGAGGTATTACAAGCCAAAAAATAAAAAATTAAAGCATGAAAAATGTATCGATTATAAAAGCACTAATACTAACCGTAATTACTATAAATATGGCACATGCACAAACTATTCAAAAAAGGTATGAGCAGAATCCATTTACCTTAGTGTATGATGGCGCGATAACTAAAAATGAAAAAGGTAAAGTAAATATTCATCCCGTAAAATATAAACTCAACGGAATTGATATTGCTGCCAATGTTTACACACCTGCAAATTATGATGCTTCAAAGAAATATCCGGCTGTTGTAATAGCACATCCTAATGGCGGTATCAAAGAGCAGACAGCAGGACTTTATGCGCAGCGTCTGGCTGAGAATGGGTATATAACCATTAGCGCTGATGCTGCCTATCAAGGAGCAAGCGGAGGAGAACCACGTCATACTGATAAACCGGCAAGCCGTGTTGAAGATATTCACGGTATGGCCGATTTTATTACACAATATGCGGGAGTAGATGCCAATCGTCTGGGTGTTCTTGGAATTTGCGGAGGCGGCGGTTATACATTGAAAGCAGCACAATCAGACAAACGTTTTAAGGCAGTTGCAACATTGAGTATGTTCAATTCTGGTGAGGTAAGGCGTAATGGTTTTCAAAATTCTCAATTGGCTACAATTCAGGAAAGATTACAGAAAACAACGGAAGCCCGCACCCAGGAAGCTGCAGGCGACAAAATGATTTACGCAGGTGTGGCGAGTATCACCGACGAAGAAATCGCTAAAACATCAACTGATTTATATCGTGAAGGATATGAGTACTACTATAGAACTTATGCACATCCAAATTCAACTTTCCTTTATACTATGAGCAGTCTGCTGGACTTAATGACCTGGGATGCTGCAACGAATATGGATTTAATCAACCAGCCATTGCTGATGATGGCTGGTAGTAAAGCCGATACCAAGTATATGACAGATGAAGCTTTTCCCAAAGCAGTTAATGCAAAAACCAAGGAACTTTTTGTTATTGAGGGCGCTACTCACATACAAACCTATTATAAACCAGAATATGTTTCGCAGGCTGTCACTAAATTACTGAGTTTTTTTCAGGCCAATATTTGATATTTTAAATAAAATAAAACATTATGAAGCTAATAAATTTAACAAAAAGCACGGCGATAGCTTTTCTATTCTGTATTGCAATGGCTGTAGTTTCTTGTAAAGATGGAAAAGAACAGAAGGCAGATTCTGTTTTAATTTTTCCGAAAGGCGATAAAATCACAAATAAGAATTTTACAGGAGAAGTATGGTTGAATAATCTGGCGCAGGCTGACAGCATTAATCAGAATGCAATTGGAAGTGTAACTTTTGAGCCTGGAGCAAGAACCAAATGGCACAGTCATCCCGCAGGGCAGATTATACTCGCTCTTGACGGAGTTGGATATTACCAGGAAAGAGGAAAGCCAAAAATTATTGTCAATAAGGGAGATGTCATTAAATGTCCGGCTGATATTCCGCATTGGCATGGTGCGAGCGCATATAAGAAGTTTATTCAGGTTGCAATTACAGGACGAGAAAAAGGAGAAACGATTTGGCTGGAACAAGTTAGTGACACCCAGTATAGTAAATAAAAAATTTAAAGGTATTTATAGTGTTTTTTAATATTTATTTGATTGACTCTCTTTTTTCCCACTTAAAAATTTGCGAATAACTACAGTTGCCATATCGGTTAGAAATTTTAAGATTTCAACTGCTTCATCAATGCTAACATTCATTCCTTCATCTTTAAGCATTTTTTGTGCTGTTTGAGGTGTAATTCTATCTTTAGATTCTTCTTCACATTACATTAGCTAAAATTTTGTTAACATGAAGGCAGTGTTCTTTATTAATAATATGGTTTTAAGATTGTTATGTTTGGTTTGAATCCAGTCAAGTTGACCTTACTGGATTACAAACTTTTAATATTTATAAGTTAAAGTGGGTTAATTCTTTAGAAAAAGTGCAAAAAAAAAGTTAAAACTTGCGTTTTAACTTTTTTTTAAGAGTGACCTCGACTGGATTCAAACCAGTAACCTCTTGAGCCGTAATCAAGTGCGCTATTCAGTTGCGCCACGAGGCCTTTTTGTTATCAATTAGCTAATTTTTTGTAGCTTTGTTGATTGCTTATTGCGGGTGCAAAGATAGACATAAATGCGACATATACAAGCATAAAATAACATAAAAATAAAAAAAAATGAAGATTGAAAATTATATACGTGATATTCAGGGTTTTCCAAAAGAAGGAATTTTGTTTAAAGATATCACGCCTCTATTAAATGACCCAATTGCAAGGAAAGCATGCCTGTCGGTTTTAGTAAATTCTTTAAACGGACAACACATTGACAAAGTAGTTGGAGCAGAAAGTCGTGGTTTCTTCTTCGGAATCTTATTGGCTCAGGAATTAAATGCAGGTTTTATTCCTGTCAGGAAGCCAAAGAAGCTGCCTTATGAAACAATTTCGGCTTCGTATGCTTTAGAATATGGCACAGATAGTTTAGAGATGCACACAGATGCCATAAAAAAAGGAGACAGGGTTTTGATTCATGACGACGTTTTAGCAACAGGAGGAACGGCTAAAGCAATTTGTGAGTTAGTAGAGAAACTGGGAGGGGTGATTGTACAATGTAATTTTTTGATGGAATTATCTTTCCTGAACGGAAGAGAGAAAATTAAAGACAATCCTGTTTTTGCGGCTATAACGTATTAAACTGCATTGAAGAGATGAAAAACAAAATTGTCTTAGCTAATTAAACTAAGACAATTTTGTTTTTAATGGCATATAATACTAAGCCTATTCTGGTTTTGATTTCTAACTTGTCAAATAAACATTCCCTGTAGCCGTCGATTGTTTTTGGACTCAGGCACATTTCTGAAGCAATTTCCTTGTATGTTTTCTCTGTACAGGCGTGTTTGATAAAAATGATTTCCTTGTCTTTTAAATTGATTTTTGTAGAATCGTTATTGGCTTTCTTGACCAGCATACCCGATACTAATTCGGTAAAATAAAAACCTTTTTCGATTACAGATATCATGCCCTCTTTAAATATCTCAGGCGAAGTATCTTTGAGCAAATAGCCTTTGGCACCGTTAGTCAGCATTTTAATAATAACTTCTTCGTCATCGTTTACAGATAACGCAATAACCTTAAGATCCGGTCTGTTTTCCTTAATCCATTTCATGGTACTAACACCATCCAGAACAGGCATATTAACATCTAATAAAATAAGATCAACCTCTGAATCGATGTTTTCCTGTAAGTAAGAAATGAATACTTTTCCATTTTCAAAGCGGTTGATTACTTCAAAATCTTTAAAACTATTGATCAGAAGCTCGAGTGATTGGGAAAACAGCAAATGATCGTCTACAATAATAATTTTGTTTTTAGGTTTCATTGGGTTGAGTTAAAGGATATTCTAATGTTACAGTTGTTCCTGTTGTGTCTGATTTTATAATTAATAGTGCCCCAATTAATTTAGCTCTTAATTTCATGTTATTAAGACCAATTCCGGAATTTATTTTAAGCGGGTCATAACCAATTCCAAAGTCCTTAAATTTTAAGCAAAAAAGGGTATCCGTTGTTGTAATGTTAACTTCAAACAAATCACTATGAGAATGTTTCAGGCTATTGTGCAGGGCTTCCTGAAAAATCCTGTAAATGAATAAATCGTGTTCTTCACTAATCTGGGGTGTGCCCCCAAGTAAGGTATATTTGTATTGAATATTTTTAAGCTTTTTTATACGCTCTAGATCTTGTTTTATGGCTTCGATGAAGTTGCTTTGCAGTAAATTGTCTTTATTGATGATGCGGGATAAAATCCTGATTTCGTCCAGGGATTTTGCCAGGATTTCCTTCAGGTCACTTAATTCATTATGATGAACCGCTTTTCCGCTGTTGATGTACATATTAAGCTGCATAATACCAACGGATACTATCTGGCCAATATTGTCGTGCAGTTCTTTACTTATTTCAGAAAGTGTCTGATCCTTTATTTCTATTCTGGTTTTTATTAATTCAGATTGAAAATAAAGCTCAGATTCCATCTTTTCAACCAGATAATTGTTTTTTTTCTTTAAAAAATAAAAGAATATGACAAGTAAAATGATGAGTAAAGTTAAGAAAACAATACCCAATGAAATGACTAATAATTGTATTTCTTTTCGCTCCATAAAAATCCAATAATAAAACAACTGTGCGTTAGAATATTTAAAATAAACAATACTAAACTAAATATTGATTCGTCATGTTTGATTAAAAACCAGTTAATGGCCAGCATAAAAGGCAAAAAAGGAACATGGAATACCAATATTCCTAAGATGTACCAAAAAAAAACAGACCTTTTAAAATTTAATATTTGGTCCGAATTAAAAATCTCTACCAAATATAAGCAGGATAATATCATAACAAGAAGAACACCAATAGCAAAGCTGTAAATAAATGAATGGTTTATATCTTCTTTAAAATATAAAAAATTCAGAAAAAAAGAAAATATAAACAATATCAAAAATAATAAGGCTGATATTTTGTTGTTGTATTTTAATAACAAACTCCTGAGAAGCAGTATGTAGGCGGAAAAACTAACGAACATATAGAAATTAAAAACATAATAATTTAATAGCCCTGTCCATTCCGTAAAACGATAGCCTACTGCTTCCGTTAAAACTGAAAACCAAATTAAAACAACTAAAAATTTAGCTCTTTTACTGGGGAGTTTATGAAGAGAAATCAATCCAATAATTCCTGATAATAAGGCTAAATAAACAATATAAAATCTTAAAAATTCAAACATAATTTTTTTTAATATGATAAGGAAGGTGGTCTTCCGATGCTGCCATAATTCATAGGATCAATAGATTCTATATCTGAATCTTCATTTTCGCGAACTAGTGCAAAAGTTTGTATCTCATCTGTTTTGGTTCTTATTTTTTTGCCTGTTGCTGTTAGAAATAAAGTCATTAGACCAGCTTTCTCGGCATACTTTCTATCTTCAGGATAAACTCCAAAGTAAAAACGTATTCCGTTTACCTTATAACCGGTTTTTTCGCCTTTTGTCTTAATGTAATGGATATAATTCTCAAGTTCTTCTACCGAAAACCAAACAGCATTTGCATCTTCTTTTTTAATATACCTTGCAATTATGCTGGCTCTGTGCTTCATGAAATTTGAATGTAATTCTTTGCCGAACTTTTTAGTAATTAATTGAGTCGGTCTTCCAGGTTCTTTTTCCATAATTTTAAAATTAAATCATTTAAGGTTAGGTTAATTTATTGTATGATAAAGCTTTAGATAAAACTTCAAAGCAAAATTATTTTAAACACATATAGTTGGCAAGGGGAAATATACCCTTTTTTTGGTAAGGTAAATTTATCGAAAAAACAGCCTCAAATAACTGTTTTATAGTTATTTATAGAAAATCAGTTTTATATCGTTCATTTTATGCATTTTTAAAAACGGCTAAAATCTTAGTTTTTGATATCAACTCTGTTCCGTTTTATTATCAAAAAAGCAAAATCTTAATTACACGTTTAGAAAAGGCAATACAATTAAATTCTGACAAGAAATTTAGTAATGCGGCAAAATGTACTGCCTTGTAGGGATTGCATCGCATTAGGGCTTCAATGGATGTACAATTGGATATTCAGCTGGCAGTTAAACTATATTCAAAATAAATCAACCTGAAACCTGAAACAAAACAAACCGGCACTTAATCTTATAACAAACAAAAACCCGACAGGTTTTAAAAACTGTCGGGTTTGAAATTATAGTATTTGAAATAACTTTTATCTTAAACTTGCTCCAAGTTCAGTCTCAAAAGTTTGCTGCAGTTTCGACATGATTTTGTCAATCTGAACATCTGTAAGCGTTTTAGTATTGTCCTGGATAGTAAAACTTAAAGCATACGATTTTTTGCCTTCAGGAAGTTTTTCCCCTTCATAAACATCAAATAAATTAACATCTTTCAGGAGTGATTTTTCAGTTTGCTTCGCCAGATTAAAGATACTTTCATACGTTGTATTCTTGTCGATTAATAAAGCTAAATCTCTTCGTACTTCAGGGTATTTAGGAATTTCAGAATATTTGATTTTTCCTGTGATGATTTTTAAAATCAAATCCCAGTTAAAATCAGCAAAATAAACATCTTGTTTGATTCCGAAATGTTTCAGGATCGATTTCTTAACAACACCCATTTCAACTAAAGTGTCATTATTGTAGCAGATTGCGGTTCCTTCAGAAAAAATATCAGTCTGAACCGGGGCATTTGAAATTTTATCAATTCCTAAACGGGCCAAAATACCTTTTACATATCCTTTTAATAAAAAGAAATCAGTAGTTTTCTGCGGATTTGTCCAGCTTTCTTTATTTCTGTTTCCTGAAATTAATAAAGTCAGGTGTTTGTGCTCTTCGTATCCGTTAAGATATTTATGGTATGATTTTCCGAATTCAAATAATTTTAAATCCGAATTTTTTCTGTTGATATTATAAGATATCGCCTCTAAACCTGAAAACAATAAAGATTGACGCATTGTAGCTAAATCACCACTCAAAGGATTCAGCATAGTAACATTATGTTCTTCTTTTAAAGTAGCCGATAATTTAGCATAAGCGGCAGTTGTCAAAGAGTTTGCCATCATTTCATGAAATCCCTGAGAGTTCAATTGAGAAGCAATTACATTTTGTACCTTATAATCTTCTGTTCTTGGTGAATTAGAAACGGTTGCGTTGAATTTTTTTGAGAAATTAATGTTGTTATACCCATAAACTCTCAAAATTTCCTCGATTACATCAATTTCACGCTGTACATCTACACGGTATGCAGGAATGGTTAAACCCAAACCGGAATCAGAAACACTGTTTACCTTGATATCTAAAGAAACCAAAATCTTTTTAATGGTATCTTTTGGAATTTCCTGTCCGATTATTTTTGAAACATGGCTGAAATTCAATAAAACCGAAAAATCTTCGACTTTTTTAGGATATACTTCTATAACATCAGATGTTATTTTTCCTCCGGCTACTTCCTGAATTAAAAGCGCCGCACGTTTCAATGCATATTCTGTTATTGTTGGATCAATTCCTCTTTCAAATCTAAAAGAAGCATCTGTATTTAATTGATGTCTTTTTGCTGTTTTACGAATACTAACCGCATCAAAATAAGCACTTTCTAAGAAAATAGTAGTGGTGCCATCTGTCACGCCTGATTTTTTTCCTCCAAAAACACCCGCAATACAAAGCGGCCCTTTTTCATCACAAATCATTAAATCTTCTTTGTGCAATGTTCTTTCAACATCGTCTAAAGTCACAAATTTTGTACCTTCAGGAAGTGTTTTTACGATTATTTTTCCGTTGATTTTTGCAGCATCAAAAGCGTGTAAAGGCTGTCCTAATTCATGCAAAACATAATTGGTAACGTCAACAATATTATTTTTTGGAGTTAACCCGATAGCTTTTAAACGATCCTGCAGCCATGCCGGAGACTCCTGAACCGAAATTCCTGAAATAGTTACCCCGCAATATCTTGGTGCTAAAAGAGGTTCTTCAACATTAACATCAATTTTTAAAGTACGCATATCAACCCTGAAATTACTCACAGATGGTGTGATTAATTCTACGTTTACACCGCGTTGTAACATTCCCGCTCTTAAATCACGGGCAGTTCCTAAATGGCTCATGGCATCTGCGCGATTAGGCGTTAACCCAATTTCAAATACTTCATCATTGGCAATCTGAAATACTTCTGCAGCTGGTGTTCCGGGAACTAATGCTTCATCCAGAATCATAATTCCGTCGTGGCTTGTACCCAAACCTAATTCATCTTCGGCACAAATCATTCCGTGGCTTTCCTGTCCGCGAATTTTTCCTTTTTTGATAGTAAATTCAGCACCATCTTTATCATATAAAATGGTTCCGATAGTCGCTACCGGAACTTTTTGTCCTGCTGCAACATTCGCTGCACCACAAACAATTTGTATAGGAGATTCTAAACCAATATTTACAGTTGTAACTTTTAATCTGTCAGCATCAGGGTGTTTTTCGCAAGTAAGTACGTGTCCTACAACAACTCCTTCTAAACCGCCTTTAACTGATTGGTATTTTTCGACAACTTCTACTTCAAGACCTAAATCTGTTAGTAATTCTGAAGTTTGCTCTGATGTCCAGTCTGTTTTTATGAATTGTTTTAACCAGTTGTACGATATTTTCATGTTAACTTTTTTATTCTTGTATAAGGATACAAATATAAGGATTGCGTATTGTAGTAAGAAACAATTTATTTGGTTTTTTCGTGCTGTTTTTAATTTAGATGAAAGCACTTGTTAATGAGTATTTTGCATTTTTAATGCTAATATTTTGATAATTAAATATTAAAAGTTAGTTATAAAAATGAATGTGTAATTTTTGTGCTACTAGATGAATGAAAAGTGCTATTCTGTTTCAAATTATGAGGGTAAATTTGAAATGAATCAAAAAAATAAAATTATGAGCACGATAGCACAAAGACCTGAATTTAAGGCAAAATACGATAATTACATCAACGGAAAATTTACAGCACCAATTAAAGGAGAATATTTTGATGTGCTGTCTCCAATTGATGGAAAAGTATTTACAAAAGCTGCACATTCAGGCAAAGAAGATTTAGAATTGGCTGTAGATGCTGCTTATGAAGCATTTAAAGCCTGGGGAAAAACATCTGTTACAGAGCGCAGCATTTTATTAAATAAGATCGCCCAAAAAATAGAAGATAATCTGGAATATATCGCAACCGTTGAAACAATTGACAACGGAAAACCAATTCGTGAAACGCTAGCAGCAGATATTCCGCTTGCAATTGATCACTTTAGATATTTTGCCGGTGTAATTCGTGCCGAAGAAAGTTCAATAACAGAACTGGATTCCCAAACCGTTTCTATTGCTTTAAGCGAACCTTTAGGAGTTGTGGCTCAGATTATTCCGTGGAATTTTCCAATTCTAATGGCCGTTTGGAAAATTGCTCCGGCACTGGCTGCGGGAAACACGATTGTTCTGAAACCTGCAGAAAGTACACCGATTTCTATTTTGGTTTTAATGGAATTAATAGGCGATATTCTGCCCCCGGGAGTTTTAAATATAGTAAATGGTTTTGGTGCAGAATTGGGACGCCCTTTAGTAACCAACAAAAAAGTATCTAAAGCGGCCTTTACAGGTTCAACTACTACAGGACGTCTGGTAATGCAATATGCAACTGAAAATATTATTCCGGTTACACTTGAACTTGGCGGAAAGTCTCCTAATATTTTCTTCCCGTCTGTAGCGGATCACGACGATGATTTCTTTGATAAAGCGATTGAAGGAGCTGTGTTATTTGCTTTAAACCAGGGTGAAATATGTACTTGTCCGTCGAGATTGTTAATTCACGAGGATATTTATGAGAAGTTTATTGCTAAGGTAATCGAAAGAACCGAGGCTATCATTGCAGGAAATCCGTTGGATAAATCAACCATGATCGGTGCTCAGACTTCCTTGGTTCAGAAAGAAAAAATCATGTCTTATATCAAATTAGGAAAAGAAGAAGGAGCAGAATTACTGACCGGAGGTGATGTCAATCATTTGGGCGGAGATCTTGAAGGAGGTTATTATATTAAGCCAACCTTGTTTAAAGGAAATAATAAAATGAGAATTTTCCAGGAAGAAATTTTTGGACCGGTTCTGGCCGTAACGACTTTTAAAACTACCGAAGAAGCAATCGAAATTGCCAATGATACCATGTACGGTTTAGGCGCAGGAGTATGGACACGTGATGCACACGAAATTTATCAGGTGCCAAGAGCAATTCAGTCCGGTCGTGTCTGGATCAATCAATACCATTCTTATCCTGCCGGAGCACCATTTGGAGGATACAAACAATCCGGAATTGGTCGTGAAAATCACAAAATGATGTTAGGACAATACCGTCAGACTAAAAATATGCTGATTTCTTATGATAAAAAGAAATTAGGTTTCTTTTAATAGGTTATAATGTTGGTTCGAAAAGGTAAGTTTATGACTTGCCTTTTTTTGTAAATTTAATTTAAAGAAAAAGAATCATGATAAAAAGACTTGATGCCACAGATAAAGCTATAGAATTGATCAAAATTCTAAAAGAAAAACACGGCGATCTCATGTTTTATCAGGCCGGTGGCTGCTGTGAAGGAACACAGCCACAATGTTTTGAAAAAGGGGGCTATTATCAAAGAATGGGCGACGTCTGCATTGGAACCGTCGAAGATACTGAGTTTTGGGTTGATAAAGATTTATTCGAATATTGGAAACATGCACATTTTACATTAAATGTAATTGACGCTTTTGGAGTTGGAGGTTTTTCTCTGGAAACACCACTAAAGAAAACATTCCAGATTGAATATCGAATTTTTACCGAAGAAGAAGAGAAGGATCTGGAACCGGTTCGTTTTATAGAGTAAAGAAAGGTTCAAAGGGACAAAGGGATAAAGGTGCAGAGTTACAAAGGGACAAAGGTTTTTCCCTGTATAGATGCCATTTTTTTCATAGTTAGTTTAGTGTTTTTCCAAAAACCATAACCGCAATCTTGTCATCCTTACGAAGAAGGATCTCCGCAAGTAACTTGACAAAGGTTAATGCAAAATACTTTAAACTGTGTGAATTCACTGTTGCGGAAAGTCGCCGGGGAGATTTTTCGTTCCTCAGAAAGACAAACTGAGCCGGTAAAATTAATTGTCGGGTTATTATTCTTGTCATCCTTCCTTTGTCAGGATGACAAGATTGCATGTAGAATTTGCAGAAAAAACTCAGTAACTTATAAACTCAGCAACTTTAATTTATATACAACAATTGATACTGTTTCGGTGTAATGCCTTCATGTTTTTTAAACAATCGGATAAAATAATTGGCATCCTCAAATCCGGATAAATAGCAAACTTCATTAATCTGAATACTTGGATTTCTGAGTAATTTTTTAGCATGTTTTATCTTTTCATTCAAAACATACTCAATCGGGCTCATCCCTAGTTCACGTTTAAAGAACCGGTAGAAAGATGCCGTACTCATGCAGGCTTTTTCACTTAGGCTTTTCAGGTTTATATTTTCTTTTAAGTTGAGTTTAATGAATTCTGTAACTTCAAAAATTGGGTTGTTAGCCTGAATTGTAATGCCTTCATCAATAGATTTTACAGTCTGTGTCTGGATAATTCTAATTAACAATTCCTGCAAAGTCAGATCAGCCAGCGCATCTTTGGTAATCGAGGTGCTCATACATTCTTTAATAAGCTTATTGATGGTCGTTGCAAGATCTACATTATTGTAAAAGAAGTAATTCTGATAGTTTAATTGCCAATAGGTGTCGCTGCCTTGTTTTGGATAACGTTCGTTCAGGAAGTTTAAGGTATCAGTTATTTTAGATTTTTCGATTGCCAATGCGAGACATTGCGTAGGATTTTCTCTGGAAGCCTCGGGAAAATCAATTTTCATTTCTACGTTTGACGGAATAACAACGGTTTCACCGGGAAGATAATCAAATCCGGGTTCATCAAAAAGGTGCATGATTTTTTTTCCGCGAAGCATACTGGTAACCACAAAATCATTGAATTTTAGCGGAACCAGTTTAGAAGATTCGTAGGTTTCAAAAAGATTTAATTCACAATGATTTAGTGTATAAACGGTCCTGTTTTCAACAAGTGTTTTTAATGATTTTTCAGTCGACAAATGAGGAGGGCGAATTAAAGCACGTTGGTTATTCATTGCGATTAAATTTTTTAAGTGGCGACTTTAAATTTAATCAAAAAAGGAATAGTATCCTCATTTTTAACGTTTTATTAAATCAGTTCTTCGATGTGTTTTTTTATGTTTTCGGCTATCTTTTTTGTTGGTAAATCATTTTCATCATCACCAAACGGATCTTCGATCTCTTCGGCAATAAGCTCTAAACTCGCCAGGACATAAAATATAAAAACTACTACAGGAGCAACCAGATAACCTAAGCTTACGGAATATCCAAAAGGCAAAGTCATGGTGTAAAAGAAAATGAATTTTTTGATAAATGCACTGTAAGAGTAGGGAATAGGTGTGTTTTTTATCCTTTCGCAGGCACCACAAATATCTGTAAAAGACTGTAATTCTTCGTTTAGAATAATGAGCTGTTCACCTGTGATTTTATTTGAATCATACAAATCATTAATCTTATGAAACATCATTCTTTTTACCTGGTTTGGCTTGTGTTTATGATGGTCAATTTCTAAATCTACATCTTCAAAAAGCTGTTTACTGGTTTCAGAATCATGTAGGTGTCTGTGTAAAATTAAAGCATAAGTGGGAATGAATTTTCTGAAAAATTTTCGATCATTTTCATCTTTTAGCATCGCTGAAAGTTTAATAGCCAGATTACGGCTATTATTAACAAGACCTCCCCATAATTTTCGTCCTTCCCACCAACGATCGTAAGCAGTATTAGTTCGAAAAACAAGCAATAATGAAATTACAAAGCCCAACATTCCGTGCATGATTGGAATATTGTGGATATAATCGTTTTTGCCAATTTTGAAATATTCAACTTCAAGATAACCAACTGTCGCAGAATAGATTCCGATAGCAATCATTACCGGAAATAATTTTCTAACGGTATCTGATTTATGAAAATGGAAAATAAAAGTAAACCAGTCTTTGGTATTATATGAAATCATTTATATCTGTTTTGAAACAAATTTACTTTAAAAATTAATATTTCCTGCTAATTCTTTTAATGCAATTTCAGATAATTTAGCCTCATATTGTGCGTTGCTGTAACGTACTTTTGCGTTGACATAATTTAACTGGGCCGTTCTGAAATCAAGCGTAGTAATGGTTCCGATTCTGAATTTATCTAAGGTGATGTCTAGATTTTGCTTGGCAATTGCTTCGTTATCTTCTTCCAGACCAATTAATTCTAAGTTGGTTAAATAGGTTTGAAAAGCGGTACTTAATTGCGTATTCAGGGCCATATTTTGCTGTTCGATTGCAATTTGAGAATTCTCGATTTCCAGCTTGGCTACTTTTTCATTTCGATGCTGGTTAAAACCGTCAAAGATATTTAAGGTTGCATTAAAACCATAGTTCAGACCTCTTGACGTGGCTGAACTTGTAAATCCTAAACTTGACTGGCTGTCTGCAAAATTATATCCTGATGTCAGGTTTACAACCGGATAACGATCTGCTTTTACTTGTTTAAGCTGTAACTCGGCAATTCGTTTATTGATTATTTGTGACTCTAAAGCCGGATTTTGTTTTTGTGCCAGCTCCATTAAATCAATAAGGACCAATTTGTTGTCTACTTTAACCACATCCGTTACTCTAAAATTTATTTTAGGATCACGGGCTAAATACTGATTCAGTAAAATTTTTGCATTCGCATAGGATTCCTTTTGTCTCAATAAAGCAACCTGATCAGAATTTAAATCGACCTGAGCATTTAAAACCTCTAATTTTGAGGCTTTCCCAATGCTAAAGCGATTTTGTGCCAATGTTAATCTTTGTTTTGAGATTACAATTGTAGTGTCTAAAGCAGATAATTGCTGCTGCTGTTGTACTAAATCATAATATGCCGAATTAACTTGTCCAATTTTAACCAAAATGATTCTTTTTAATTCGGAATCACCTAGTTTTTGCAATTCTTTTAGCTGATCTAATCTGGCAAACATTTTCATTCCGTCAAAAACAGTCCATCCTAAACTTACACCGTAATTTAAACTGTTATTTTTGGCGTTTTTTAAAGAGGTCGAAGTTCCGTCCTGACGTGTTTGTGATGAATTTGTAACACTGTTATTGTCTGTAATAGAAGCTGTAGCTGTTGGCAACATCCCCGCATTACCAACTGTTACGTTAGTTTCGCTAATTTTAGAATTGTTCTTGGCAATCTTAATTTCAAAATTATTTTCTAAAGCTATTTTCATAGCATCTTCAATAGTAAGGACTTCTTGTGCTTTTGTTTTTGCAATGCATAAGAATAATAATAAACTACTAAATAAAATTTTAATATTCATATTGATTTTCTTTTGCCCGGAATTCACGAGTTAATGGAATAAAATTCGTGAATTCCGGGCTAATAAATTATTTACTTATTACTCTCCCTTTCATATTCTTCAATATGATCAAATTCCGGATAATGTTTTCGGGCTTTAGACCACATTAAATAAATCGCAGGAATTACAAAAAGTGTCAAAGCCAAAGAGAAAATAGTTCCTCCAACGATCACAACTCCCATCCCGATTCTACTGGTAGAAGCTGCTCCAAGCGACATTGCAATTGGTAATGCTCCTAAAGCAATGGCCAGACTGGTCATCAGGATTGGACGTAAACGTGCTTCTGATGCTTCAAGAATTGCTTCGAGTTTTGGTTTTCCCTGCTCTCGTAACTGATTCGCGAATTCTACAATTAAAATACCATTCTTGGTTACCAGACCAATAAGCATTACCGTACCAATCTGACTGAATATGTTCCAGGTTTGATTGAATAACCATAATGAGAATAAAGCGCCCGCAACCGCCATTGGTACCGTAAGAATGATGATCAACGGATCGATGAAACTCTCGAATTGTGCCGCAAGAATCAAAAAGATTAATAATAACGCCAATCCAAAAGCGAAAGAGGTATTCGAACTGCTTTCGACAAAATCTCTTGATTCCCCACTCAAATCTGTTGTAAAACTTTCGTCCAGAACTTTAGCTTTAATCCGGTCCATTTCCTGAATACCATCGCTGATACTTTTTCCCGGTGCCAAACCTGCTGAAACTGTTGCCGACATATAACGGTTGTTGTGATACAATTGTGGCGGATTACTTTGTTCTTCAACATTTACAACATTATCCATCTGAATCAATTCGCCATTTTTGTTTTTAACAAACATCGAAGTTAAATCCAGAGGTTTAGAACGGTCTTTTTGATCAAACTGACCAATAACCTGATATTGTTTTCCGTTTTTTATAAAATAACCAAAACGCTGTCCGCTTAAAGAAAGCTGTAAGGTCTGAGCGATATCAATGATCGAAATTCCCAAACTTTCGGCTTTTGCACGATCAATGCTTACGTTTATTTCAGGTTTATTAAATTTAAGATTTACATCTGTTGTAGAAAACACATCGCTTTTACCAACTTCATCCATGAAAACAGGAATTTTTTCTCTTAATTTTTCAAAAGTAGGAGCCTGTATGATATACTGGATAGGAAGCCCTCCACGTCTGTTTACTGCAATTGTAGGTTGCTGTGTGACTGAAGTTTTTGCACTTGGATACTGTTTCGTCCATTTGGTTAATTTTTCAGCAATTTCTTTCTGAGATGTTTTTCTTTCCTCAACATCTTTTAAAGTAAGTCTTACCAATCCTGAATTTACTGAGTTTGAACTAAATCCTGGTGATGTAATCACAAGGCTTACTTTTTTATCAGGTATAGAATCGTCAACTAATTTGGAAATTTCCTGCATGAACCGATCTGTATATTCGTATGAAGATCCTTCCGGTGTTGTCATACGCATCGTCACCGAACTACGGTCATCATATGGGGCAGTTTCTTTTGGAAGTATGGTAAAAAACAAATAAATTAATCCAAAACAAGCAATAAGAATAGGGAAGGAGATCCATTTTTTCTCCATGAATCGGCCTAATGCGTCTGCATATCCGCTATTTAATTTCTCAAAAAAAGGTTCTGTTTTAACGTAGAATTTTGATTTTTTCTGTTCTCCGCCTTTCATCAGATAAGCATTCAGCATTGGCGTTAAAGTCAGGGATACAAAAGCCGAAATTAATACCGCTGCACCAATTACGACACCAAATTCCCGAAAGAGTCGGCCTACGAAACCTTCCAGGAAAATTACAGGTAAAAATACCGCAGCAAGGGTTACCGAAATCGAAATTACAGCATAGAAAATTTCATTAGAACCTTTGATTGCTGCTTCAATTGGCGACATTCCTTCTTCGACTTTTTTGAAGATATTTTCGGTTACAACAATTCCGTCATCGACCACAAGCCCTGTTGCCAGAACAATAGCTAAAAGAGTTAATACATTGATAGAGAATCCAAAAAGCCACATAATAAAAAACGTAGCAATTAACGAAACCGGAATGTCAATTAAAGGCCTGAAAGCAATTGCCCAGTCCCTGAAAAACAAATAAATAATGATAATTACCAGAATGATGGAGATGCCTAAAGTTTCAGCAACTTCAAGAACCGATTTCTTAACGAAAATAGTGTTATCAAGGGCAATATTCAGTTTTATATCTTTTGGAAGGTCTTTCTTCAGAGCATCGTATTTTTTATAAAATTCCTTCGAAATATCCAGATAATTTGCACCGGGCATTGGTACAATAGCCAAACCAATCAACGGAAGTCCGGACTGGCTTAATTTTGTTTCCAGGTTTTCAGGTCCTAATTCAGCACCACCAATATCACTTAAACGGACAATTTTGTCACCGTCAGTACGAATAATAATGTTGTTGAATTCTTCTGGTTTGGATAGATTTCCAATTGTTTTTACGGTTAGTTCGGTATTGTTTCCGGTTAGTTTTCCGGAAGGTAATTCGACATTCTGCGCGTTTAAGGCATTACGAACTTCGGCTACTGTGCAGCCGTAAGCAGTTAATTTTACAGGATCAATCCACAGACGCATGGCGTAACGCTTTTGTCCCCAAATTTGAACGGTACTAACTCCCGGAATAGTTTCCAATCGTTGCGAAATCACATTTTCGGCATAATCACTCAATTCGAGTGAGCTTCTTGTATCGCTCTGAACGGTCATCGAAATAATAGCATCGCTATCAGCATCTGCTTTTGATACAACCGGAGGAGCATCAATGTCCTGCGGTAAGCTTCTAATCGCTTGCGAAACTTTGTCACGAACGTCATTTGCAGCTTCTTCCAGATTTTTATCCAGGTTAAATTCGATCGTAATATTACTGCTTCCCTGATTACTGGATGATGTTATATTTCGGATCCCGTCAATAGCATTTACGGCTTTTTCAAGAGGTTCTGTAATTTGAGATTCAATAATATCAGAATTGGCTCCGGTATAATTGGTACGAATAGAAACTTGTGCAGGGTCAATCGAAGGGAATTCACGAACACCTAAAAATGTATAACCAATGAAACCGAATAAAATAATCAAAAGATTCAGTACAATGGTTAAAACAGGTCTTCTTATACTTGTGGTTGATAAACTCATAGGAGATTTTATATTTTAGAGTTCAGATTTTAGATGTATTGAATGAGATTTTGCAATTCATAGCTCATAATCCAGAACTCATAACTTAAAGATTATTTTTTTACTTTAACTTTTATTGGTGCCTCATTCTTTAATGACATGACACCACTGGTAATAACTGTATCTCCCGCTTTTAATCCTGATAAAATCAAAATAGATGCATCAGTTCTGGTAGTAGCATTCACCATCACTTCTTTGGCTTTACCATTATTGGCAACATATACTTTTTTTCCGTCCTGCACAGGAACAATAGCTTCTGTAGGAACAACAATAGCATCTTTAATGATGTTTAAAGGTAATTTTACATCAGCAAAAGTACCGGGAAAAAGTTTTCCGTCAATATTATCTGCTATGGCACGAATTTTTAAGGTACGGGTTGCTACTTCAACTTCCGGCTCGATAGCGTAAATTTTTGCACTGTATACTTTATCTGATCCTGAAACCGAAAAATCGATTGTTGAGCCAGATTTTACCTGCGAAGCATATTTTTCAGGGATAGAAAATGTAATTTTTAATTTTCCGGTATTAACCAATTTTGCCACCAAAACAGTTGGTGTAATATAAGTTCCCGGAGAGATAGAACGCAAACCAATTTTTCCTGAAAACGGAGCTTTTACCGAAGTTTTGGCAATTTGAGCTCTTATTAACTGGCTTTGGGCCTTCATCGAAGCATAATCAGCGTTGGCTACATCAAATTCTTCCTGGCTTATGGCTTCTTTTTGAAGTAGTAGCTTAGCCCTTCTTTCGTTTTCTCCTGCAAGACCTTCTTTAGTTACGGCTTGTCTTAATTGTGCTTTAAGTTCAATATCATTTACCTTAAAAAGTACCTGTCCTTTATTTACGTAGCTGCCTTCAGTAAAATAAATTCCTTCTACAATTCCTGAAACTTCACTGTGTATTTCAATCTGTTCGTTTGCTTCTATAGATCCTGAAAGTGATAAGTTATTGTCGAATGTAGCTGTTTTAACTATGATTCCGGTTACTGTTGTTGGTCTGTCTTTGTCTCCGGAATTTTTAGATTCTTCATTCTTTTTTTTGTTTGAAACTATTCTGTAGGTTATAAATCCTCCGATACAAATAATCAGCAAGGCATAAATAAGGTTTTTTACTTTCATAAAATTGAGGTAAATGTTTTTTTGGGTCTGTGTTTTTAGTAAGCTTGCAAATTTAACTTTTTGAAACGAAAACGAAAGATGTTAGGTTTTATTTAACACTTGCGTAATATTAATTTTAAACGTCTTTTAACAGCTATTTAAGGTAACTTTTTGTATTTAGATATTGCTTTTGTCAAAAGGTTTAAAAGAAAATTTTATTTTTTTTAAGTTATGTCTGATCCTCATTTTAGTCCAACATAAAATATGTAGCAAATGATAAGTTTCATCTGTTTTTTGTCCGCATGTTTTACCTGAAAAAGCATATTTATTTGTCTTATTTCATGTTTAAAATAAATATTAACATTTTGTCCGATTTTTTTTGCAGTTTATCGATTTTATTCGTAACATTGATATGCTTAAACAAAATGATCGTTTTTTTGTGAGAATAATAATGTTTTTGGTGGTTAAGCGTAGAAATGTGTAGGTTTTTTATTTGCCTTTAAGTTAAAATTATTTGTAATTGGAATAAAGTAATTAACAGTCGTTTAAACATTTTTATTTTTAACCTCAAAACTATCTTTTTATGCTAAGAAAATTACTTGTTGGCTTATGGATGTTATTATTGTGTGGTGCTATTTCTGTTCTATTCTGGCAAAACGAATTTAAATACAGTCTGCCTACACCAATTCCTAAAGGATATCATGAGATAGCTATGGGAAGTAAAATTGATTTAAAATGCTGTACTACTGATAGCAGGCCTATTTTTATTCATTTTTTTAATCCTGATTGCCCTTGTTCCCGCTTTAATATTCCTCATGTAAGCGGACTGATTAAAAAATATGGAGACAGAATCAATTTTAAAATTGTGGTTCTGAATAAAGAAAAGAGTTTTACAATAGAAGAAATTCAGAAGAAATTTGATGCCAAAATTCCTGTTTACTTTGATGAAGGTATCGCAAAAAGCTGTGGCGTTTTCTCAACACCCCAGGCCGCGCTTATTGATGGTTCCAGAAGTTTATATTATCGCGGAAACTACAATAAAACAAGATATTGTACCAATGCAGACAGTAATTATGCGCAAATGGCCATTGATTCTTTGCTTAAACAAACCAAGACCCCTTCGTTTGATGCTTTAGCCCTGAGGGCTTATGGATGTTCGCTGCCAAAATGCACTAAATAAATCTATTTCTTAACCTAATCACATTAATTTATGAAAACAAAAGCCAGTTTGAATGAACAAGATTATCTGCACAATTTTATGTCTACAATGACACAAAAATCAGATACGATTATCAATTATGTTTTAGCCGCTTATTTCCTTCTCGGAATTGCCTTAGCTTTTAAGTATGATACTTTTGAAATTGGAGTTGGAGTAGGGACTTTGAATCTTCTACTGTATTATTCTGCAAAATTTTTTATCAAAAACTCTAATTTTTATCAGTATGTATTGTCTGTAGTTCTGGCTATTTTTATGGCGCAGTATATTTACCAGATGCATGGTTTGTTCGAAATGCATTTTACGGTTTTTATTGCCAGTACCATCTTGATTATTTACCAAAACTGGAAACTCCAAATTCCGCTTACCCTTTTAGTGGTATTACATCACGGTGCTTTGGCCTATATGCAGAATTTTGTTTTTAATGATCCAAAAGGATTACAGTTGTACTTTTCTCAGGTAAATTTTGATTTAGAAACGTTTGTTATTCATGTTGTTCTGGCAGCAGTTGTTTTTTTTATGAATGGCTATTGGGCGTATTACTTCAAAGAACACAGCCAGAATCATATTTCTAAAATTTCTGATGAATATGAATTGGAAAACATTAAGCTCGCATCGGCAAAATACAGCTCGATGAGTGCTACAAAAGATTATAATGATTTTATTCACAGAACTACCCTGGATTTAAAATTGCCGGTAAATTCAGTTCTAAAACTCATCGATGTTTCAAAAGGGCATACTGATAATGACAAGCTTTTAAGTTACCTGGAAATGATGAGAGAAAGTGCTAAAAAAATTGACGATCTCGTAAATGATATTCACGTAAAATCGACTAACACCAGGTCCCAGGGTTAATTTAAAAACAAAAAAACTTAATCAGACAATACTTTAAGGTCACAATTTATACGCAAAATACAATTGTATATTAATTAAAATACAAAATTTATGGATACCAGAATTAATCGTCCAACTCCGTCAGACAGAGAAGTTGATTGGAATAAAACTAAAGTATTATTAAGTAAAACAGACACAAAAGGAACGATTTTATACGCAAATGAAGCTTTTATTGACGTTTCAGGATATGATGAACATGAACTAATTGGGCAGCCACATAATGTTGTGCGCCATCCTGATATGCCAAAAGTGATTTTTAAATTCTTGTGGGACAGTATTAAGTCCAGCGAAAACATACATGTTGTTATCAAAAACATGTCTAAAACAGGAAGGTATTATTGGGTGGTAACTGATTTTAAAATTATAGCCGACTCAGACGGAGAAATCGCAGGTTATTTTGGTACAAGAAAATCTGTACCTGAAGAAATTATAGTCAAATTTATTGAGCCTTTATATAAAAAACTGCTTCATATAGAAGAAGTAAGCGGTCTTGGTGCTTCTGAAGATTATTTAATTGGTTTTCTGGAAGAACGCAAAAAGACTTATATGGAATATGTTGATCATCTGATTGCTACAGGAAAAGATGATAAAAACAAAATAAGCAAAGGGCTTTTTAGTGGTTTATTCGATAAGAAAACGCCACCTAAGAAATAAGGATTGAAAAATATATATGCTTCATTGTGTAAACCGGAAATTCAAACTTAAAATTTGTCCCCCAACAAATCTAAATCACCCAGAGTAATGGTTATTGAATTTTTGATTTCATGCAGTGAAGTATATTTTTTTTTAAGTTTCTAAGGCATTGAGATACTAAGTTTTTTAATTCCCAAATTGCTGAGAAGTTAAGTTTATAAATGTTAAGATATTTCTTAAATATAAATTCAATTTTGTTCACTATGATTACAGAGAATTAATCGCAAATCCAAACTTTTGAACCTTTAAGAAAAAAACTTAAAACCTTAGCATCTCAGTAACTTAGCACCTTTAACTAATATAATTCCAGATATTTTTCTTTTTGGTCAATTCTATAAACACTGCTTTTAGTACAGCATGTTCCGGTTTTTGTAATGGTCCGTCTTCTTTTAAAATCTTCATGGCGTAGTTTCTGGCAAGACCCAGAATATCTCTGTCACGCACGATATCAGCAATCTGAAGATTTAAAACACCGCTTTGTTGCGTTCCCATCAAATCCCCGGGACCACGAAGTTTAAGATCGACCTCGGCAATTTCGAAGCCGTCATTCGTCTGAACCATAGTTTCCATTCGGGTTTTACTGTCAGAACTTAATTTGTGGCTCGTCATTAAAATGCAATAACTTTGCTCTGCACCACGGCCTACACGGCCACGTAACTGGTGCAATTGAGATAATCCAAAACGTTCTGCACTTTCGATAATCATAACACTTGCATTAGGTACGTTTACACCAACTTCGATTACCGTTGTGGCGACCATGATATTAGTTTTGCCTTCAGAAAAACGTTTCATTTCAGCATCTTTATCTGCCGGTTTCATTTTTCCGTGCAAAATAGAAATCGAATATTGAGGCAACGGAAAATCACGGGAAATACTTTCGTAACCATCCATTAAATCCTTAAAATCCATTTTTTCAGATTCCTGAATCAAAGGATAAACAATGTAAATTTGTCTTCCAAGTGCAATTTCATCCCTTAAGAATTTCCATACTTTTAAACGGTTGCTGTCAAAGCGATGTACCGTTTGAATGGGTTTTCTGCCCGGAGGCAATTCATCAATTACAGAAATATCCAGATCACCGTACAAACTCATTGCCAGCGTTCTGGGAATAGGAGTGGCGGTCATCACCAAAACATGCGGCGGAATCTCATTTTTCTTCCACAGTTTAGATCTTTGCTCGACACCAAAACGATGCTGTTCATCAATTACGGCCAAACCTAAATTCTGGAATTTCACTTTATCTTCTAACAAGGCATGTGTACCAATTAAAATGTGAAGACTTCCGTTTTCGAGCTCTTCGTGAATGATTCTTCGGGCTGCAGTTTTAGTTGACCCCGTTAATATTTTTATGTTGAGATTTAATGTTTGAGCCAACTCAGATAACCCTGTAAAATGCTGATTGGCGAGGATTTCTGTTGGTGCCATCAAACAAGCCTGAAAGCCATTATCGATTGCCAAAAGCATGCTTAGAAAAGCCACAATGGTTTTCCCCGAACCTACATCTCCCTGCAATAATCGGTTCATTTGGGCATTGCTTCCCATATCTGCACGAATCTCTTTTACCACTCTTTTTTGTGCATTGGTAAGCTGAAAGGGCAAATGATTCTGATAAAATTCATTAAAAAATTCACCCACTTTTGTAAACGGATGTCCTTTAATTTTGTGTTTGCGAATCAGGTTTTTGGTAATCAATTGCAGTTGAATAAAGAACAATTCTTCAAATTTTAATCGGAATTGCGCTTTCGCCAAAGCCTCTGTACTTTTAGGAAAATGGATATTGAATAATGCGGCTCTTTTCGAAATCAGTTTTAATTCTTCGATTAAATAAGGCGGAAAAGTTTCTGTAAATAAAGCCTGGGTTTCGATGAACAATTGCTCCATCATTTTATTGATAGTGCGGTTTGAAATCCCTCTGTTAGTCAGGGTTTCCGTCGAAGGGTAAACGGGCTGCATAGCCGAGCGAAGGCTTTTTTCATGCTCGTTTAACAACTCAATTTCCGGATGTGCCATACTAAACTGACTTCCGTAAAGAGAACATTTTCCAAATATCACACAAACTTCATTCAGCTTTAAACTTTCCCGAATCCATTTATGTCCCTGAAACCAGTTGAGATCTATTTGTCCGGTATCATCCACGAAAGTGGCAACCAAACGTTTTTTGTTTTTAGCAAACTCAACTGTTTTTATGTTGATTATTTTTCCAATAATCTGAACTTCCGTGCCGGTATTCTGAAGTTCGTTGATTTTGTAATAACGGGTTCTGTCAATGTACCTGTTTGGGAAAAAATTAACTAAATCCCCGTACTTATGAATTCCCAATTCCTTACGCAGCAATTGACCACGACTGGGACCAACGCCTTTTAGGTATTCTATCGGGGTTTCAAGAAGATTATTAGACATTAATTTATTTTAGATTGCTGATTTAAGAATAAAGAGTAAAGAAAAAAGATTTTGATTTATATTCTTTGCCTTATTTTCTATTAGCGAAGATAGATTTTAATTGGGAAATTTGAAAGAGTTATCTGTTTTCAAAATCAAAAATGCAAAAATCAGGTAATTGCTTTTTTAGTAACTTTAACTGTTTTTATTTATTAAAAAGGTATTAGTGAGATGCCAGAATTTGTTTATTTTTATATATAAAACAATACTGTTAACACAATTAAAAATTATAACAAATGAAAAAAATAGGAATTATTTTTATAGTAATGTTAAATCTTGTTTCTTGTTCAAATGATGATAAAAAATCGCCCGATGCTTCGGATTATCATGGAAAATGGACATTAATTAAGATGACAGGAATTAAAAATGCGAATGTTATTTTTGATTCGTTAGAATGGCAGGAAACTTATGTTTTTAATACTGATGGTACATTTGTAAAAACAAGAATTAAAGATAATAAAACAACAATTGCTACAGGTAATTTTACAATGACTAATGCTGATAATGTAAAACACTTTGAATTGAATTATAAAGAAAGTAATGCTATTATTGGAAGTTGTTTTGGAAATTTAACGGAAAGCCTTTACATCAATACAGATAATTTGTTAGTTGGTTTATGGCAGGTTTGTGACGGTCCGGGTTTAATCTATAAAAAATTAAAGTAGTTGCTAAAATAATTTAGCCGCCTACAAAATTCAAATAAACTCTATCAGACTCTGGTAGAGTTTTTTATTCATACTGGATGCTGTATTATTTTAATAATTAGAGATAATTATTACATTTGTTAAAAAAGTTATAAGCCTATTTATCATGAAAGAAGAAAAAGTTCCTTTTGAAAGCATTTTGTTTGCAGGTATCACATTTAGAGTTATTAATAGACAGGAAGCTCATACTATTATTGGAAATCTGACCAATTTTAACAACGAGAAAATATATAATGTTTTTGAGGATACCTGGCGTTTTCCTGACTACGAAGATCATCCGGTGTTTTTATTGGCAGAAGAAGATATCGAAACAGAGTCATTTGAGATGAATTTCAGTACAGATGAGCATCCCGATATTTTTATATTAGGATTTATCTTTAAACGAAACCTGAATGCGACTAAATTTATAAGTTCTTTTGATACAGATAATTCGCCTGCTTTGATTGTATTAGGAGAAACAAAAACGGTTAACATTACTTTGTTTGGAAATGTACACTATTTGGGCGGTGGTTTAAAATGTGATACACTTTTAGGAGAATACAATCATGGAGAACTTTTTGTAAAAGGCGATGTGACAGCCTGGTTAATTTACAGCGACGATATGCTGATGCATTTTGAACGCTTTACTAATGTGCAGGCCATAATTAATATAAGCAGGCCGGATGTGCTAATTTGCAGTAACCTTTCTGATACTGACGGATCTATTATAACAATAGAAAACTACTTTCCGTCGACTCATACATTATCTGATATTGTAAAGGACTCTTTTATTGAATATTCAGATTACGGTACAGAAATTTTAGGTAATAATTACCACGAAGATGCCTTTAAAAAAGGGGTGTCCATCATCGATTATGATAAAACGGAAAAGTACATGTATACTGATTTTCGCAATCAGTTCATAAAAATGATTGAAGTTTTACATGAAAAGGAAGAATTTAAAAGTGATGGCAGACTTTACAAAGAAAATTCAAATACAAAATATTTATTTATTCCTTTTGATTATGAAGGAATGAAATACAGCCAGATTTCAGAAGAAATTGCAAACCGTTTCAATATTAGAATGCGTACTGTATGGTGTCATGATACCAAAGAAATTACACTGGTATTGGAGTATCTTGATGAAGACGGAAATCCAAAGTACCAATGGGCTAATGATGAAACCGTACCGGGAATAGAATTTTATTGTGTAAAGCGCGCGGCAATTAAAGCTTTTGAAATACTTACGGCTGAATCTTCTGATGAAGATTCCAGTGATGATACAGAATATGAAGCCTATGATGAAAGTCCCTCATTAGAAGAATTTTCAGCTCAGTTTGGCAAATATGCTTTGCCCGAAGATTTAATAAAACTCTATGAATTTGAGCAGGAATATGGATCAGAAACCTATTCAGAATGTTTTGGTTTAAGGATAACAGAGGATAAAACGGGCATCAAAACATGGTCTGAAGATGAAGAGTTCTATAATGCTTTTATTGAATTTGCAGGTGCAAACGGTTCAGGAAGTTCGTATGCGTACTGGCTTATAGATAAAGATTTAAATAATTGTCCGATAGTTGTTTTTGGAGACGAAGGCGGTATTCATGTCGTAGCAGAAAACACTCTTAAGTTAATTCATTTGTTAACTTTTGATACAGAAATTTCAGTTGATTTCGATAACGCTTATTTCTATAAAGATGAAGAATATTATCAGGAAAATGACTATAAGGAAGAGTTTGAGAAATGGGTTAAAAAAGAATTTGGTCTTGATCCGATAGAATCCAACGAAGAAACCGAAGAAATTATAAACGAAGCAAAAGTCAAGTATAAAAAAAGCCTAAATGATTTTTTAACGAAGTTTGATATTGAAACAGGCGAAGATGATGAATAATATTTTGCACAGTCAAATAGCTAAAGAATCAGAAATGAGACAGAATTATTTAATTCGGTATTGTTTGTGAATTTCTATCTTTGAATAAAATTTAAACAATGACAACACATTTAGCACTTTTAAGGGGAATCAATGTTTCCGGTCACAATATGATGAAGATGGAAGCCCTGAAAACCATGTTAGAAAATATTGGTTTTCAAAATGTTCGGACTTATTTGCAATCCGGAAATGTTTTTGTTGATACAGATGAAGAAAGTGCATCGAAAGTTGGTTTTATGATCAAACAGGAAATCTTTAAGGTTTTCGGACATGAAGTTCCTACGATCGTTATTACAAAAGAAGACCTGGAATTGTGTTTTAAAAACAATCCGTTTTTAAAAGAAAAAGAAGTTGATACTAAAAAACTTTATGTTGCTTTTGTTTCCGTGGCCCTGAAAAGTGAAAATATAAACGATTTAAAGATCAGTCAGTTTAAGCCTGATGAAGCCAGTATTGATGGCAACCGAATTTTTATTAAATATGCTGTTGGCGCAGGAAAAACAAGATTTGACCAAAAGTATATTGAGAAAAAATTAAGCGTTACGGCGACAATCAGAAACTGGAATACAGTAACGAACCTGTTAAATATGTATTCTGAATAATTAGAAATCGGGTCATTAGATAATGAGAAAATCAGATACTTTGGGAGTAATTTAAGTATGCAATAGCTTGGTATTCTTTTGGATTGAAAAATATTGAATTTCAATTGAATAATTTAAATCTGTAGTAAAAAACATCCAATTACCACATTTTCTCATTATCTAATTAATCCCTTAGCCATTTTAGCATTGTCGGGAAAGCGGGTTTGTTTTCTTTAAAAGCACGATCTTCTCCCAAGCAAAGTCCAATCCATTCCAGGAAAGGCAATCCGATGTATTTTTTACTGCTAAAATTAGCAATAAACCAATCCGATGCATCTTTATAACCATTAGGATGAAATACAAAATCCAGAGGTAATTGTAAATGATTGGCAGCAGCAAATGACCATAAAATTGCTCCAATTTCTTCGGACTGACTAGGCCATTGCGGAGACATTTCGCTGGTACCAACTGATTTTCTTTCAGCAGAAGTAGTAACGGCCAGATGTCCTGCTTCGTGTAATAGATCTCCGGGATATAATAATTTATCAAAATCAATATAAATACAATTTGGTCCTAAACTCAATCCGGGCAAAAAAGTAGTATCTAATTCTTTTTCAATTACATCTATTCCTATTTCGTTAAGGAATAGTAAAACTTTTTTTATTTCTAAACTGGTCTCTTTTACAGGCATATAAATATGTTTTAATAAAATTAATATTTTTTGGATCAAATATGTACTCTAAATTAAATAAAAAACAAACTATTTATACTGAGGTGCTATTGCAATTTTTTTTAAGAAAATGGTATCGGCATTATGAATTGTACCTTTTCTGTTTCCTCCGCCAAACGGGTTGAATAATTCTATAAATTTATTTTCATAACCTTGTTTATAAACCGGCTCATTTACCATTAATGGCGGTGCTTCATAACCTGCAAAAGTAAACTGGATATAACGTAATTCCTTTAATTGAAAATAACCTTTCACATCGGTTGTATTTTCTCCGACTTTACAGTTTTCTATAGGTTTTCGGGTAATAGAATCGTAAATATACCCAACAATTTGTGGTCTTTTGCATCGACTGACCAAACAACTTTGACAAATAAATGCGGCAGTAATCAATATCAGAATAGTTTGGAATTTTTTTAAATTGGATTTCTTCATTTTCTTAAATCAAATCGCAGTACCAAAAACCAAAATCAAAGGCATCACTGGTTATCGTATCGCAAGCTTTATTAGAAGAATCCTGAGTTTCAGGTTTTTCATATTTTCGATAAACGATTTCTCCAATTTCAAAATTAATAGGATCTGAAAAAATGGGTCCGTCAAAAGTAAAGGTGTGAAATTCACCATTTTCTCCGCAAACATCAACATTATCAGGTAAATCATTGATAAAATCCTCATCGATGATTCGCCCCACAAAACTTTTGTCAAGATATCGTTCATTCACACAAACCACAATCGTTTTAAATCCTAAGGCAATAAATTCCTGAATTAAATCTGGTGTTGGAATTTTCCAAAGAGGAAAAACACCTTCAAAGCCAATTCCTGCCAGTTGATCTTCACGATATTTACGTAAATCTTCCAGAAAAATATCACCAAAAACAGAATGCGTAATACCTTGGTTTTTTAATTCCGTCAAGGTTTCAGTCATTACATTCTCGTAAACTTCCATCGTTGGCATTTCCGGAATTTGCATTATTTTAAGAGGTAAGCCAATGCTTTTAGCTTGTGCTTCAAGTAATTCAACACGAACACCGTGCATAGATATACGTTGAAATTGCTGGCTAACACTTGTTAGTAAATATTCAATTTTAAAATCAGGATTTTGTAGTGTTTTATATAAAGCCAGAGCAGAATCTTTTCCGCTGCTCCAGTTAAATAAGGCTTTTTTGGGTCTTGGCACGTTGTTATAATTTTCTATTGTAAACTTACAAATTTCATTCGATTTGTTGGTGAAACCTTTGTAACTTTGGATTTTTGCGTTCAAATTCATTCCAATGAAATACATCTTTCTTTTTATCACCAGTTTCGTTTTTGCACAACAAACCCAATTTATCGATTTTAAATCGGCGAGCGGACAATTGAAATTAAATCCAGCTGAAAAATCAGTTTCCGGAATTGTTGATTATCAATTTGAGGTTTTAAAACCTGTTGACACCATTAAAATCGATGCTAAAAACATGGAATTCTCTCATGTCAGGATTGATAATAAAGACGTTATCTTTATCAATACGGGTAAGGAATTACAAATCCTGAATAATTTTCAGAAAGGGGAAAATCATTTGACTTTTGAATATTCGGTTAAACCAAAACAGGCGCTGTACTTTGTAAATATTGAGGATGCTGAAGTACAAATCTGGACACAAGGGCAAGGAAGGTATACGAGCAACTGGTTTCCTAGTTTTGATGATGTAAATGAAAAAGTAATCTTTAGTTTGGGAATTACATATGATAAGGATTATGAAGTGGTTTCAAACGGAATTTTGAAAGAAAAAAAACAAGAAGGAAACTCTCTTCACTGGCAATATAAAATGGAAAATCCTATGAGTTCTTATTTATTAATGCTTGCTATTGGGAAGTATGATAAAAAAGAATTCAAGGCAAAATCTAAAATTCCGTTAGAATATTATCTTGAAAACAAGGACACCAATCGTTTTGAACCAACGTACAGATATTCGAAACGTATTTTTGATTTCCTGGAAAAAGAAATCGGAGTCAAATATCCCTGGGAAATTTACAGAGAAATTCCTGTTCGTGACTTTTTGTACGCGGGAATGGAAAACACAACAACAACACTTTTTGCAACACGATACGTAGTAGATTCTATAGGTTTTGAAGATCGAAATTATACCAATGTTGATGCACACGAACTGGCGCATCATTGGTTTGGGGATTTAATTACGGCTCAAAGCAGTACGCATCATTGGCTTCAGGAAGGTTTTGCCACTTACTATGCTGCATTGGCAGAAAAAGAAATTTATGGAGATGACTATTTTTATTCTAAATTATACGAAACAGCACAACAGATAAAATTTGCTTCCAGAACTGATACTATTCCGGTTTTGAATGCCAAGGCAAGTTCATTGACTTTTTATGAAAAAGGGGCCTGGGCCTTATTTGTATTACATGAATCTATTGGCGATAAAGCATTTAAAAAAGCCATAAAAAGTTATCTGAAAAAGTATGCTTATCAAACCGTGAACACTCAGGATTTCTTTGATGAAATTAAAAAAGTATCAGATTTTGATCTCAATAAATTTCAGAAAACCTGGCTGGAATCTACTGTTTTTGACACACCAACGGCGAATGCCTTATTGAGTAAAAACAAAGCAATTCAGGTTCGTTTGGAAGTTGATAAGCTTAAGAAAACTCCTTTGGCTGAGAAAGATGCTTTTTTAAGAAAAACGTTAGAATCTGATGTTTATGAAACTGTAAAAGAGGCGATAATAAATCAAATAGAAACTGAAAAGTATGAAGCCAAAAAAGCTCTTTTGCTTATAGCTTTAAAAACAAATAATGTTCAGGTTCGCCAGGCTGTAGCAGCCTCTTTATCAAAAATCCCGGAAGACTTTAGGACTGAATATGAAACTTTATTAGACGATAAATCATATCAGACGCAGGAAATTGCTTTGTATTATTTATGGAAAAATTTCCCTGATCATCGTACAGAATATTTAAATAAGTCTAAAAACCGGATTGGTTTTAATGATTATAACCTTAGGACATTGTGGCTTTCATTAGCATTGTCAACGCCGGATTACAGTGATACCCCGGAAGCTTTGGCTGATGAATTAATCTCTTTTTCTTCGACAAAATATGAGGCTACGACACGACAAAATGCACTTGAAAAATTACTTTCTTTTAAAATCATAAACGATCAGGTTTTGTCAAATTTAGTAAACGCCACAACGCATCATATGTGGCAATTTTCTAAATTTGGCAGGGATTCTATTCGGTTTTTATTAAAAAATTCTGAAATGCGTACCGGGTTTGAAAGAATTTTGCCTAATTTGAACCCCGATGAACAGTTTCAGTTGAATCGTTTGTTGAAAGAGTGATAAGAGAATAGAAGAAAGAGGATAGAAGAAAGAGGATAGAAGAAAGAAGAAAGAAGAAAGAGAGGATAGAAGAAAGATTTTACGATTTAAAAAGTCTTTGTTCTAATTTCTGTTCTCTATTTTCTTAAAAAAAAAACTACAATATATTTATGAAAGCATTGGTTATTTCTGGTGGAGGAAGTAAAGGTGCGTTTGCCGGTGGGGTAGCGCAGTATTTAATAGAAGAAAAAAAACATGAATATGATTTGTTTTTGGGGACTTCTACAGGAAGCTTACTAATTCCGCATTTAGCACTTGGTCAGATTAAAAAAATCCACTCGGTTTACACCAATGTTACCATGAGCGGAATCTTTAATATTTGTCCATTTGTCGTTAAAGTTAAGGATGGAATTGATATTGTTACCATCAATCACTTCAATGTTTTACGTCAGTTTTTTAAAGGAAAAAGAACTTTTGGAGAAAGCAAAGGGCTGCGAAAATACATTCAGTCAAATTTTTCATTATCAGATTTTAATAAGCTAAAAAAGCTCAAATGTGATGTTGTAGTTACGGTAACTAATTTTACCAAAAATGAATCAGAATACAAATCTGTCAAAGATTGTACTTATGAGGAATTCTGTGACTGGTCTTGGATTTCGAGTAATTATGTTCCGTTTATGAGTCTGGTTGAGAAAAATAATTATGAATACGGTGATGGCGGATTTTCAAGTTTGGTTCCTATTCGTGAAGCAATTAATCGCGGCGCAACAGAAATTGATGTCATCATTCTGGAAACCGAAGTTAACATGACCAAAACCGTTATTGGTAAAAATCCATTTTCCTTAATGATTGATTTGTTCCGAATTGCCTTAGACCAAGTCGAAAAACATGATATCGCTTTAGGGAAATTAATGGCGAACAATAAGAATGTAAAACTTAATTTATATTATACCCCAACTAAACTTACTGATAATGCTCTTATTTTTAACAAAGAAGTAATGAAAGAATGGTGGGAGCAAGGATATGAGTACGCTCAGAATAAATCTGAGGTTATGAGTGACAATAGATGATTTTTAGAGTTTAGATTTCCGTTGACTCAATCTAAACTCTAAAATCATTTATTACCAAAGTTCCGAAACTTCATTTTTAATATAGCCTAAAGCTGCATTGCTTGGAGATTGTTTTTCTAATAAATCATTCAGAATGACTTCACGTAATTTATCAGCGCTGTCCACACGATCGCTCATAGCAGCTTTACGGATGATTTGAATCGTTGAGTTTTTGGCTGTTGTAATGATTGTCCAGCATTCATCAGACATATAAATTTGCTGCGTTAAATTATGCTCAAATTCCTGTTCAATCTGATCGATCAACATGTTTTCATAATCATGCTTTTCGTTCGAAATAGGCGCAATTCTAATCAATAATTTCGTCAGATTGATACGCTCTAAATATAAAGTCATACGCTCGTAAGCCTGTAAACGTATTGGTAAAGATTGTTTCTGATATTCTCTATTCAATAAAAAATTACGTTTTTTATCGTTGTTTTTTATATGCAATTCAAAAAAACTGTAAGCCACAAATCCGGTAACGATGGCCGGTAAAGTATAACTGGCTAATTCTATAATTCTGTTAAAATCCATTTGGTTTAAATTTTCAACAAAAATATACTTTTTGAGGAGAAATCCACTTTAAATTTTATTGTAATAAATAAAATGGAAGACTACTTTTGTGTACTTCGTCTAAAACTCCCTGAAACACAATATTAATGGATTCATATGTCATAATTTTACTTTGTTTAGCTGCCTTTGCTGCAGGATTTATTGATGCAATTGTGGGTGGCGGCGGATTAATCCAAACTCCAATGGGATTGATTTTACTACCCAATTTACCTGTTTCGACAGTTATTGGAACTTTGAAATTACCCGCTTTTACCGGAACAGCTTTTGCGGCTTTTCAATATCTTAAAAAAGTAGTTATTCAATGGAAGCTACTTTTAATAATGATGTGCTTAGCAGTTCCGTCTGCATTTTTGGGGTCTACGATATTGACAATGGTCAGCAATGATTTTATGAAACCACTTTTGCTCGTGGTTTTGTCTTTATTGTTTATTTATACCTATGCAAAGAAAAATTTTGGGCAGCATGTTGAAAAAGATCATTCCGTTACAACACAAATAATTTATGCGGTTGTCATTAGTATAATTGTTGGTTTTTATGATGGATTTATTGGTCCCGGAACCGGAAGTTTTTTTGTTGTTGCTTTTATCGCACTTTTGGGCTTTGATTTTTTGCACGCTTCTGCAAATGCTAAAATGGTAAATCTGGCCACTAATTTTGGGTCAATTTGTTTGTTTATGATAAAAGGAAAAATCATTTGGTCAATTGCGATTCCGATGGCGATTAGCAATGGTCTTGGTGGATGGCTGGGCGCAAAACTGGCGATTAATAAAGGAAATGGGTTTATTCGGATTTTCTTTTTGATTGTCGTTGTGGGAACATTGATTCGATTTGCGTATGACGTTTTCTATAAATAGTGTTTTTACAACATATAAGTGATATAAGAATTATAAGTTGGCTTCAATAAGTTTTTTGAAATGCTTGAAATTGATTCACTAAATCTTACTATAAAGCTGAGTTTTTTATGCAAAAACTGGGTCTAAAACATGCAACATATTATAGAAAGTTAAAATCAAAAAGTTTTACACATCAAGAAGTGAAGTTGATAACAACCTTACTATTTCCAGAAGAAATTTTAATGCAGGAATTGCAAAAAAGTGAGGAAGATATAAAAGCAGGGAGGACTATTAATTTTGAAGATTTTAAACAAAAACTAAGAACTAATTATAACATCTAACTCTAAAGGATTTCGTTTATTATCCCAAAATAAAAACGATATAGATTATATTTTGCTCAATTTTGTAAAATAAATACACCTGATTTGAAACTAAAAACTTTCTGTAAAAAGTTTTTTTATATTTTGAGCCGATATGATTATTATGTTGAATCATATCCAGGATTGAAACAGTATTTTTAGAAAACAAGGCTGCTTTTGTTTCAGAGTATTTATTGGTGATATCAAAATAACTTTTTTCGGCATTTTCAGTAATTACTATTTTCATTTTATTTCATAATGTTTGCAAATAAGATTGTTTAAATTTTAAGGGTTTTTCTTTTAAAATTATTTAAAAGAAACCAATAGTTTGTTTACTAGCCCCGATAGAGGCGATATCCTCGTATCCCGATAGCTATCGGGAGAAGAGATAAAGCCGAAAGCGGGAACGATGTTTCTGAAAAAGCCAATTATTTCTGCTTCAAAAAAATAAAAAAAACATAGTAGCTTAGAAAAAATGCCAATTATTCTACTCTAAAAAAATAAAAAAAAATAGGCACTTAGAACCTCAGAAACTTAGTAGCTTATTACAGCATTAATTCTTATTTTTGCATTAATTATGGAGAAAAATTTCATGCAGAAATACATTGACCAGCTCAATGAAGCACAGAGACAGCCTGTTTTAAAGAAAGACGGGCCAATGATTATTATTGCTGGTGCAGGTTCGGGAAAAACCCGTGTTTTAACTATTAGAATTGCTTATTTGATGGCGCAGGGTGTTGACGCTTTCAATATTTTGTCGCTTACATTTACGAACAAGGCTGCTCGTGAAATGAAGCACAGGATTTCGGATATTGTAGGAGCTACAGAAGCTAAAAATCTGTGGATGGGAACTTTTCACTCGATTTTTGCCCGTATTCTTCGTGCGGAATCAGATCATTTGGGATATCCATCCAATTTTACAATTTACGATTCTCAGGATTCGGCGAGATTGATTTCTTCTATTATAAAAGAAATGCAGCTGGATCGTGATATCTATAAACCAAAACTAATTTTAGGACGTATATCCAGTTATAAAAACAGTTTGATTACAGTAAAAGCTTACTTTAATAATCCTGAATTGGTAGAGGCCGATGCAATGGCAAAAAGACCCAGATTGGGAGAGATTTATCAGCAATATGTAGAACGTTGTTTCAAGGCCGGAGCGATGGATTTTGATGATTTATTGTTGAAAACCAATGAGTTGTTAACTCGTTTTCCTGAGGTTTTGGCAAAATATCAAAATCGTTTTAGATACATTCTGGTTGATGAGTACCAGGATACAAATCATTCTCAGTATTTGATTGTTAGGGCTTTATCGGATAAATTTCAGAATATTTGTGTGGTTGGTGATGATGCGCAGAGTATTTATGCCTTCCGTGGGGCAAATATCAACAATATCCTGAATTTCCAAAAGGATTATGAAGGTGTGATCATGTTCCGTTTGGAGCAAAATTACCGTTCAACGAGAAATATTGTTGAAGCAGCAAACACTGTGATGGAGCATAATAAAACGAAACTGGATAAAGTAGTCTGGACTGCGAATGATTTTGGACAAAAAATAAAAGTACATCGCAGTTTAACGGATGCCGAAGAAGGCCGTTTTGTAGCCAGTACCATTTTTGAACAAAAAATGATGAACCAATTGCATAATGGTGCGTTTGCGATTTTGTATCGTACCAATGCACAATCGCGTGCGATGGAGGATGCGTTGAGAAAACGTGATATACCGTATCGAATTTATGGTGGATTATCGTTTTATCAACGTAAGGAAATTAAAGATGTTTTGTGTTATTTGCGTTTGGTAATTAACCCGAAAGATGAAGAAGCGCTGGTTCGTGTGATTAATTATCCTGCACGTGGAATTGGAGATACAACGGTTGAAAAACTGACTATTGCAGCCAATCATTACAAACGTTCGATTTGGGAAGTAATGGTCAATATTGATAAAATAGATCTGAAACTGAATGCAGGAACAAAGAACAAAATAAATGATTTTGTAACGATGATCCAGAGTTTTCAGGTGATTGATCAAAATCAGGATGCTTTTTATATTACTGATTATGTTGCCAAAAAAACCGGATTAGTTCAGGAACTGAAAAAAGATGCCACGCCGGAAGGAATGGCAAAAATTCAGAATATCGAAGAACTTTTAAACGGTTTAAAAGATTTTACAGAAGGCCAAAAAGAAATTGATGGTGCAAGAGGAGCTTTATCTGAATTTATGGAAGATGTAGCGCTTGCAACTGACTTGGATAAAGATACATCTGATGAAGATCGTGTGGCATTGATGACTATTCACTTAGCAAAAGGACTTGAGTTTCCTCATGTTTTTGTTGTAGGAATGGAAGAGGATTTGTTTCCAAGTGCGATGAGTATGAGTACCAGAAGTGAATTGGAAGAAGAACGTCGTTTGTTTTACGTAGCTTTGACCCGTGCCGAACATCAGGCGTACTTAACTTATGCACAGTCACGCTACCGTTGGGGTAAATTGACCGATAGTGAGCCGTCTCGTTTTATTGAAGAAATAGATGGGCAATATCTGGAATATTTAACTCCTGCAGAGAGTAATTACCGATACAAATCACCAATTGATGGCGATATTTTTGGAGATGTAGACAAATCAAAATTGCGGTTAGCAAAACCAGTGGGTTCAACACCGCCAAAACATGTTACTGATAATCAGCCAAAACCAGATTTAAATATTCGTAAACTGAAACCAGTTACAGGAACAAACCCAAATAGTGCTGCGCCAAATTTATTCGATGATAAGTTAACGATCGGAAATGTTGTGATGCACGAACGTTTTGGAAAAGGTGAAGTAATCAATCTTGAAGGTTACGGACCGGATAAAAAAGCCGAAATAAAATTTGAAGTTGGAGGTATCAAGAAATTGTTACTAAGATTTGCTAAATTAGATGTCGTAGGGTAGGAAAGAATATAGAAAAAAGATGATAGAAATAGATTTTAAAAAGTCAGATTTTTATCACCAGGTTTGATTTTCGACCTTCATAATTTTATTATTTTCAAGAGAATAAGTTTTTTTTAATTTAAGATTAAATCTATTTCAATTGGAATGTTGTTATTTACTTTAAAAAAAATAAAAGGAGTAAAGAGTAGTCTTTATTCTATAATCTAACATCTTTATTCTAAAAAATGGCTGAGTTCATAAAAATATATCCGGATAAACCTAGTGAAGCTGCAATTGCCAAAGTGGTAAAAGTGCTTCAGAATGGAGGTTTGGTAATTTATCCAACCGATACCGTGTATGGTTTAGGTTGCGATATCACAAATTCACGTGCTTTAGAAAAAATAGCAAAAATAAAAGGAGTAAAGCTTGAAAAAGCTAATTTTTCGTTTATCTGTCACGATCTGAGTAATTTATCTGATTACGTTCGTCAGATAGATACATCGACTTTCAAGATTTTGAAAAGAGCACTACCGGGACCTTATACTTTTATTTTACCGGGAAACAATAATCTGCCAAAAGAGTTTAAAAAGAAAACCACAGTTGGTATTCGTGTGCCGGATAATAATATTGCTTTAGAAATTGTTCGACAATTAGGCAATCCAATTGTATCAACTTCTATTCGTGATGAAGATGATGTAATAGAATATACTACAGATCCGGAGTTGATTTTTGAAAAGTGGCAAAATCTTGTAGATCTTGTTATTGATGGAGGCTATGGTGATAATGTTGGTTCAACAATTATAGATTTATCAGATTATGAACCGGTTGTTATAAGAGAGGGAAAAGGAGATATTGATATTTTTTAAGCAAAGTATTTTTTTTAATTCCAAGTTTATTTCAAAATTGCAGATATGATGAAATTGTAAAAAAAAACTTAAATAGTATAATATTTTAAAATAAATAACTAACTTTAGATTAGTTAAAATTTAGTTAGTTTAAAGATAATGCTATTCTTAATTTATATTTAATTGGTTATTAAAAAAGTTAAGGATACATAAAAGCAGGTCAATTGACCTGCTTTTTCTGTATAATAAAGTATGTAAACCTTAAATTATTTTTGTTGTTTTTTCATTTCTTTTTCAATCATATCATAGAACTGATCGATTTTAGGCATAACAACAATACGTGTTCTTCTGTTACGGGCTTTGTTCTCTGGAGTGTCATTAGCTACTAATGGTACATATGAACTTCTTCCAGCTGCAATTAATTTAGCAGGGTTAACACCAAGGTCATTTGTTAATACACGTACAATAGATGTAGAACGTTTAACACTTAAATCCCAGTTGTCTAACAAAACTCCATTACTTTTGTAAGGAACGTCATCAGTGTGACCTTCAACCATACATTCGAAATCAGGTTTGTCATTTACTACTTTTGCAACTTTAGCTAAAACACCTTTTGCTTTATCACTTACATCATAGCTACCGCTTTTAAATAATAATTTGTCTGCAATAGAAATAAATACTACACCTTTTTCTACATTGATTTCGATATCCGGATCATTAATTCCAACAGCTCCTTTTAAACTTGTAACTAAAGCTAAAGTTACACTGTCTTTTTTAGTTAATGCATCCTGAAGTCTTGAGATTTTTAAATCTTTTTCTTTTAAACTTTCTAAAGATTTTTCAAGATTTTCAGCACCCTTTGTAGTTAATACAGTTAAGTCTTTAGAAGTGCTTATTAAGTCTTGATTATGTTGTTTATAGCTTTCTGCTGTAGCTGCTAATCCTGCTTTCTCTTCTAAACAAGCATTTAGTTTTACAGTGCAGGAGTTTAATAAATCTTGGGTTTCTTTGTTCTTAGCTTCTAATGCTGCGTATTGCTTTTTCGATACACACGAAGTTAAGGCCATTAATACTGATAGTGCGATTACTATTTTTCTCATAGGGATTATATTTAATTAAACGTTGATTACAAATTTAGTTTTTAATATTTTGATTACTGTTAAAGATTTCTTTAAATACGGTCAGTTTCTTTATGTAATACAAGAAAACGATACTTTTTACGGTATAGTATTTTTGTATTTGAAAATCTTTTCGTTCCCGAAGATATTTTAAAGATATACAATAAAATGAAAAATGGGCTTTCAAAATTGCAAAAGTATGTTTGAATTTTCCTTGTGTAAGAAAACGGATACCGGCGATACCGTCCAGAATCATTCTGAAGAAAATTACAAAAAACAGACCTTTTTTAGGTAAATTTTTGACAAGCATTAATAATGAATTTCTAAAATTCAAATATGTTTTTTTGGGATTTCCCTGTTGTAAAGTCGCTCCTCCAACATGGTAAACAACTGATCCTGAATTGTATTTAATGATATGCCCTTCATTGGCAGCACGCCAGCATAAATCAATTTCTTCCTGATGTGCAAAAAAAGTTTCATCAAAACCGCCTAATTCATGGTACACTTCGCTTCTGATAAAAAAACAAGCTCCTGAAGCCCAGAATAATTCACAATTATCATCATATTGCCCATTGTCTTTTTCAAGAGTATCAAAAATACGTCCGCGACAAAACGGGAAACCATATTTATCAATAAACCCGCCTGCAGCTCCGGCATATTCAAAGTATTTTTTATTTTTAAAATCAAGAATTTTAGGCTGAATAATTGCTGTTTGTTTTTCAGTATCAAAAGTTTCAATAATTGGATTCAGCCAATTTTTTGTTACTTCTATGTCTGAATTTACTAAAGCATAAATCTCGGCATCAATATGTTGCAAAGCATCGTTGTAGCCTTTTGCGAAGCCATGATTACCGGTGTTTTGAACGATCTTAATAGTGGGGAAATTTTGCCTGATAAAATTTATAGAATGATCTGTCGAAGCATTATCTGCAACATAAATTTGGGTTCCTTCAGAAAACTGAACAATAGAGGGTAAAAATTGCTCAAGCAATTTAACTCCGTTCCAATTTAAAATAACAACAGCAATTTTATCCAAAAGTAATTTTATTTATTTTAATATTTTTTATTCGTTATAATCCGGCAGGTTTCTTAAAAACTGATATTTTTCGTTTTCGAAATCCATCTGGCAATAAAAATGGTTTAGCCCATTTGTCACATTCAAAAACCGTGCCTGCATTGTCATATTATAACGGGCAATCTGATCAAAAGTTGCCTGAGAAATTTTTACACTGGGCGCTTTACATTCTACTAATATATGTATAGAACCATCCGGATTAAAGACAACAACATCGTATCTTTTTCTTAATCCGTTGACTGTTAAAACTTTCTCAACATTGATTAAAGATTTTGGGTATTTTTTTTCATCAATTAAATAATGAACCACGTGTTGGCGAACCCATTCCTCCGGAGTAAGAATGATAAATTTTTTCCTGATTTCATCAAAAATAGACACTTTATTTTCGCTATTTTTGAATCGGAAAGTATAAGAAGGAAAATTTAATTGCTGCATAGCGCAAAAATATAAAATAGTTTCAGGTTTCAAAGTTTAAAGTTTCAAGTTCTTGAAATGAAAACCTGAAACCTGAAATTTGAAACAAAAGTATTGAATGGACGAAGTTGTAAAAATTGTTAATGATATTAAGGCCGGAAATATTAAACCGATTTATTTTTTAATGGGTGAGGAACCTTATTATATTGATAAACTATCGGAATATATTGAACAGAATGTACTTTCAGAAGAAGAAAAAGGATTCAATCAAACGGTTTTATATGGTAGGGATGTTTCTGTTGAAGATATCGTTTCAACAGCCAAGCGCTATCCTATGATGTCTGACCGTCAGGTGGTTATTGTAAAAGAAGCACAGGATTTATCCAGAACAATTGATAAGATCGAATCGTATGTGAATAATCCAATGGAAACAACAGTTTTGGTTTTTTGCTATAAGTATAAAACACTTGATAAACGTAAAAAAGTAACCAAATTACTGGCACAAAACGGAATCGTTTATGAAAGTAAAAAACTATACGAAAATCAGGTTGGCGATTGGATAAAACGTGTTCTTGCAGGAAAAAAGTATACAATAGATCCAAAAGCAAACGCTATGTTAGTGGAGTTTCTAGGTACAGATTTGAGTAAAATCAATAACGAATTAGAAAAATTACAGATTATTTTACCACAAGGAACTGTAATTACGCCTCAACATATCGAGGAAAACATTGGTTTCAGTAAAGATTATAATGTTTTTGAACTTCGAAAAGCAATTGGGGAGCGCAATCAGCTTAAAGCCTATAAAATAGCAGAGAATTTTGCACATAATCCTAAAGAATATCCATTGGTAATGACAACCGGATTGGTATTTGGATTTTTTGTTCAGCTTTTAAAATACCACGGACTTAAAGATAAAAATCCTAAAAATGTGGCAACGGCAATTGGTGTAAATCCTTATTTTTTAAAGGAGTATGATTTAGCAATTAAAAATTACCCCATGCGAAAAGTAAGTCAGATCGTGGGTGCTTTGCGTGATGTCGATCTGAAAAGTAAAGGTGTAGGAGCCAATGCTTTACCACAGTCAGATTTATTAAAAGAAATGCTGTACAAAATATTTAATTAAGCCGTGAAAATTCACGATATTTGCATCTCTAAAAAAAATACTACTTTTAAAATAATAATAACACAATTATGGGAATGAATAAAAATACCGTTTTAGGATGGGCTACTTTTATAATGGTACTTATGGGATTGTTACTTATAGGTCTTGGCGCTTTTAGATACAGAGATGTTTCCGGGTGGGGATTCGTAGCAGTTGGTGTTGGATTTTTTGCTAATGCCTGGGTTTTCAATGCTTTGAAAGGAAGAGTTTAAAAAGATATCAAAATTCAATAGCGAACTCAATTTCAATAAAAAATAAGAATAATAAATATAAAATATAAAAAATGTCAGACGATAAGAAAGTAATTTTCTCAATGCAGAAATTGAGTAAAACCTATCCTGGAGCAGACAAGCCAGTACTTAAAAATATTTACTTGAGCTTCTTTTACGGTGCAAAAATTGGTATTCTTGGACTTAACGGTTCCGGAAAATCTTCTTTATTAAAAATTATTGCAGGAGTTGATAAAAACTATCAGGGAGATGTTGTTTTTCAACCAGGATATACTGTAGGGTATTTAGAGCAAGAGCCAATTCTTGATGATTCTAAAACTGTTATCGAAATTGTTCGTGAAGGAGCTGCTGAGACTATGGCGGTTTTAGAAGAGTACAATCAAATTAATGATCTGTTTGGTCTTCCTGAAAATTATGAAGATCAGGACAAAATGGATAAGTTGATGGATCGTCAGGCGGCTTTACAAGACAAAATTGATGCTCTTGGTGCCTGGGAAATCGATACCAAACTAGAAATTGCAATGGATGCGTTGCGTACTCCGGAAGGAGATACGCCTATTAAAAACCTTTCAGGTGGTGAGCGCCGTCGTGTAGCTTTATGTCGTTTGTTGTTACAACAACCGGATGTATTGCTTCTGGATGAGCCTACCAACCACCTTGATGCTGAGTCTGTTCTTTGGTTAGAGCAGCATTTAGCACAATATTCAGGAACTGTAATTGCCGTAACGCACGATAGATACTTCCTTGATAATGTGGCAGGTTGGATTTTAGAGTTGGATAGAGGAGAAGGTATTCCTTGGAAAGGGAATTATTCTTCCTGGTTGGACCAAAAATCAACCCGTATGGCACAAGAAGAAAAAGTAGCCTCTAAACGTAGAAAAACGTTAGAGCGTGAGTTGGACTGGGTTCGTCAGGGAGCCAAAGGCCGTCAGACAAAACAGAAAGCACGTTTACAGAATTACGATAAATTATTGAATGAAGACCAAAAACAATTGGATGAAAACCTGGAAATTTATATTCCAAATGGTCCACGTTTAGGAACAAATGTTATCGAAGCAAAAAATGTTGCGAAAGCTTTTGGAGATAAATTATTATACGATAATTTAAATTTTACTTTGCCACAAGCCGGAATTGTTGGAATTATCGGGCCAAACGGTGCTGGTAAATCTACCATTTTCAAAATGATTATGGGAGAGCAAAAAACCGATAGTGGAGAATTTTCAGTTGGTGAAACGGTGAAAATCGCTTACGTAGATCAATCTCACTCTAATATTGATCCAAATAAATCTATTTGGGAAAACTTTGCTGATGGTCAGGAATTAGTAATGATGGGCGGAAAGCAAGTGAATTCAAGAGCTTATTTGTCACGTTTTAACTTTGGTGGTGGCGAGCAAAATAAAAAAGTATCGATGTTGTCTGGTGGAGAACGTAACCGTTTGCACTTAGCCATGACATTGAAGGAAGAAGGAAATGTACTTTTACTGGATGAGCCTACAAATGATTTGGACGTAAACACACTTCGTGCACTTGAAGAAGGTTTAGAGAATTTTGCAGGTTGTGCTGTAATTATTTCGCACGACAGATGGTTCTTAGACAGAATTTGTACACACATTCTGGCTTTTGAAGGAGATTCTGAAGTGTATTATTTTGAAGGAGGTTTCTCTGAATACGAAGAAAACAAAAAGAAACGCTTAGGTGGTGATTTAACTCCAAAACGATTGAAATACAGAAAATTAATTAGATAAAATTCTAATAAATTTCAATTTTTAAAATCCCAAATTCCAAATCATTACGATTTGGAATTTGGGATTTTTGTTTTTTTATTTTAACGTTATTTATGTCATCCCGAGGAACGAGGGATCTTCGCAAGAAACTCCGCAATCAAAATCGTCAATCTTTGTAGAATTACTATTGAAGATTTCTCGTTCATCGAAATGACAATATTGCGTTGAAGAATTGGAATTTGGAATTTAAAAGATTGGAATTTAATAAATTAGATTTTTAAAGAAATTTATCCTTCAATTCCGGAGTAGGAATCATACAGCTTTCTTTTTTGCCATACCATTTATAACGGTTTTTAGCAATATAATCGTAAATGTAATTTCGAAGTTTTTCCGGGAAGATTTTAAAAACAGAAGCGAAACTATAAACCCTACCCAAATCTTCTGCAATTTCAAGAACAGCCGAAGATTTATAATAATAAGCTACACCAGGATTGTACAAAATAATACTGTCAATTTTATTTTGATCAACACCAATATAATTGCAAATCTCAACTCCCAATTCTGATTGCAAAGCCACAAACCGAAAAATATCTTTTTTATCGTGTTTGATGATAAACTGAACTGCGCTATTACATAAATTGCAAACGCCGTCGAAGAGGATTATTTTTTTGTTTTTTGGAAGGTCTTGCATTTGAGGAAAAGTTTCAAGTTTAAGGTTTCTAGTTTTATGGCTTTGACAAAGCTTGCGCGTAGTTTGTCATTTCGAGGAACGAGAAATCTCCACAAGGAACTCAGCAACAAGAATACAATCTTTGTTGAGCTTCTTGCGGAGATTTCGTTCCTCGAAATGACAAATAGTAATAATTGTAGTTATTAATTTTAACTATCAAAAATATAAATTCAATAAATTTAATTAATCAAAAATAGCTTTCATAAATTATTTTTAAAAGCTTTTTAAAAATTTCCCATCTTCATAATTATCTTTTTAAAGATCGTTTCTTAAAACGCTTTATTTTAATTTTTGGCAGTTTTTCTATTTTTAAATGCTGAAAACCGCGACAAAAAACTGAAAACTTATTTCTTCCCGGCTTCAACAAATTCTAATTCATCTAAACTTACTTTTGAAGTAAAGATGCCGTAGTTTACTGTTGCTTTATTTTTTTCAATTGAATCGATGCTTCCAACAGATCTTCCGTCAAGCATTCTTACCCGGTCACCAACTTTTAAGATTGGTTTTGGTTTTTCGACAACAGGTTTAAGTTTCTTTTCTTTTTTCTCTTTTCGAATTTCTTCCACTTTCACGGTTACTTCAGCAATAACTTCTTTTTTCTTTTCGATTATGGCCTTAGTTTCCTTTGGAGTTGCTTTTTTGCGTTTTGAATTTTCAATTTCTATGATTTTCAAAAATTCGCCAATCAATTCTTTTTTATTTTTATTGTTGAAATATTTCTCTGATATATCTTCAATTTTCTGACCAATATAAATCGTCTTTTGGTTGCTGTCATATAATTCCTGATAGCTTTCCAGTTTCTGTTTGATTTTTACATTGATGTTTTCCATCTTTTTGCTTTCTTCACGCGCTCTTGTTTCTTCTTCTTTTAAATTAATAGAAGTTTTTTCCAGTTTTGAACGTTCTTTCTGAAGTGTTGCAATCGTTTTATCAAAACGGACTTTACCCACTTCAATTTTCTTTTTGGCACGATTGATTAATCCAAACGGAATTCCGTTTTTTAAGGCAACTTCAAAAGTAAACGAACTACCTGCCTGACCTAAGGCTAATTTGTACATGGGTTCTAATGATTTCTCATCAAACATCATATTTGCATTTGTAGCATACGGCAATTCATTCGCCAGGATTTTCAAATTCGAATAATGTGTTGTGATGATTCCGAATGCTTCACGGTGGTAAAATTCTTCTAGGAAAATTTCTGCCAAAGCCCCACCCAATTCAGGATCAGAACCTGTACCAAATTCATCAATCAAAAACATGGTTTTCTTATTGCACTTTTTCAGGAAATAATTCATGTTTTTTAATCGGTAACTATAAGTACTTAGATGATTTTCAATAGATTGATTATCTCCAATATCCGTTAGAATTCTATCAAACAAGAAAGTTTCACTACGCTCGTGAACCGGAATCAACATACCGGATTGTAGCATCAACTGTAATAAACCAACTGTTTTAAGTGAAATTGTTTTTCCTCCGGCATTTGGACCTGAAATTACAATGATTCGGTTATCTTGTTTTAATTCAATAGTTTGCGGATGCGTAACTTCGTTTTTTTGCTTATTATTCAAATACAAAATCGGATGATAGGCTTCTCTGAAAAATAATCTTCGTTCTTCGGTAATGGCTGGTAAGATTCCATTTATTCTATTGGCATATTTTGCCTTTCCGGAAACGACATCAATATCACTTAGAAATTCCTGATACTCAATTAAAATTGGTAAAAAAGGGCGAATTGCGTTCGATAGTTGTTTTAGAATCCGGGTGATTTCTTCTTTTTCTTCGTACTCTAAATTACTTAGTTCACGAGAATACTGAAGTGTGGTTTCAGGTTCGATATACGCAATGCTTCCGGTTTTGGAACTTCCTAAAATAGAACCTTTTACTTTACGACGATACATTGCCAAAACTGCAAGTACCCTGCGATTTTGAACAAAACTTTCTTTAATATCATCTAAATACCCAAGACTATTATACTGTGTACGTGCAACTCCAAAGCTTTGGTTTACCTTTCCACGAACAATATTCATATTCTGGCGAATACTTAATAATGCAGGTGAAGCGTTATCTTTTATCTCACCATATTTATCGACAATAGCATCGATTAATGTTACAATATCTTTGGTGTACTCAACTCTTGAAGCTCTTGCATTTAGATTTGGATAATAGTCATCGAACTTTTTCAGGAAATTCAATAAAAAATTTGCTGTTGATGAAAGCGTGGCAATTTTTCTAAAACTTCCTACTTCCAGAAAACTATCTTCGATGGCAAGAAACTTGATTTCATGCGTAATGGCGTCAAACCCATGATTTGGAATGGCGTTGTTATTTTCAAAAGACGAAACATATTCTGATGTTTGCATTAAGGCCTGCATCAAAGTTTCTTTATCTCTGAAAGGTGTTATTTTTAAAGCTTTTTCTTTTCCTATATCTGTATTACAGCCAGCCGAAATGGTTTCGAGTACTGTTGGGAATTGTAAATCTTGTAATGTTTTTTCGGTAATAGATATCATTTAATTTCTTTAACAAAGTACACACAAAAGTACGAAAACATAATCATTGAATTCTATAAAGTTCAGGCCTAAATTTTATTGCTTACTAAATATGATTTCAATAAAATATTTCCGAGATTAGCATTTAAAAAAAAGTATGGACGTAAAAATGCATGATTCCTGGAAACCAGTTTTAAATGATGAATTTGAAAAACCTTATTTCCACGAATTAATTGATTTTGTAAAATCTGAATATGCAACTAAGGTTTGTTATCCAAAAGGAAGTCAGATTTTTTCAGCTTTTGACCATTGCCATTTTGATCAGGTAAAAGTTGTAATTATTGGACAAGATCCTTATCACGGCCCTAATCAGGCTAATGGTTTGTGTTTTTCTGTCAATGACGGAATTCCGTTTCCTCCATCTCTTCAGAATATTTTTAAAGAAATCGAAACTGATTTAAATAAACCGTTACCGAAAACAGGAAATTTAGAACGCTGGGCAGATCAGGGTGTTTTTCTTCTAAATGCTACTTTAACAGTCAGACAATCTGAAGCCGGAAGTCACCAGGGAAAAGGCTGGGAAAAATTTACAGACGCTGTTATTAAGCAGATTTCTGATAAAAGTGAAAATGTAGTTTTTTTACTTTGGGGAGGTTTCGCTCAAAAGAAAGCAGCATTAATTGACGCTTCAAAACATCATATTTTAAAATCAGGGCATCCATCTCCTTTAAGTGCTAACAGAGGATTTTGGTTTGGAAATAAACATTTTAGTCAGGCAAATGTCTTTCTGAAATCAAAAGGAATGAAGGAGATTGAGTGGTAAACACGAATTTCACAGATTTACACGAATCTTAAATCCACAATTTTGTCCTTTCGAGGAATGAGAAATCTCTCGTTCCTCGAAAGGACAAAAAACGTAAAATAGAAAGTCGCAAATCTTTGTGGAGTTTCTAGTATGATTTCTCTCTTTGGTCGAAATGACAAAAAAACTCGATTAATCCAGAGTTTATCGACTATTTCTCTACAGGTTTCCTGATAATTTCTTCTAAAACAGCTTTGTTTTCGTAGTTGATTACTTTTAAGATAATTTCTTGGTTTTTAACTGTCTTACCTTCAATGATGTATAGTTTTCCTTTTTTGAACGGAACATTACTTTGGTCAAAATCAACGTCGCCATAGGTTAGTGTATTTTTAATATCAGCTGTATCTACCCATTTTTCATTCAAAGTCTGAATTGCCTTAGGAGAATACTGGAAAGGTTTTGTTCTCATGTTATTTAAAACCCTGGCATTTGGAAAGTAGTTGCAACGCGTGTCTTTTCCACTAAAAACAAGGGCTACAAAAAAGCATCCCATAATCAAACCAACTAAATAATAAGCAAAACGATGTACGAACTTCATGAAATAAAATTTTTGCAAAGGTACACTAAAGTTCCCTTAAAATACAAGTAAATTGATATCGTTATCCGGCAAATCAAACCATTCGCCAATTGCTTTATTTGTTAAGATTCCGTGGTATAAGTAAATTCCGTTTTTTAACCCTTTGTTGCATCTGATAGCACTTTCCAGGCCGCCATCTTCAGCTATTTGCAGCAGGTAAGGAGTTAATATGTTGCTTATTGATAATGAGGCAGTTTTGGAATATCTTGAGGGAATGTTTGGTACGCAATAATGCAAAACATTGCTTTTTATGAAAGTAGGTTTTTCATGAGTTGTAACTTCAGAGGTTTCGAAACATCCTCCGGTATCAATGCTTACATCAACGATTACGGCACCTTTCTTCATATGTTCGACCATAGTTTCCGTCACTATAATCGGACAGCGTTCTTTACCGCGCATGGCACCAATAGCAACATCACAACGTCTTAAAGCTTTTAGCAATGCTTTTTGCTGAACTGTAGAAGTAAATATTCTTTGGTTTAGATTATTCTGTAAACGACGTAATTTTGTAATCGAATTATCAAAAACTTTTACGTTTGCACCTAAGCCAATTGCAGTTTTAGCAGCAAATTCGCCAACAGTTCCGGCACCCAAAATAACAACTTCAGTAGGAGGGACACCGGTAATATTTCCAAATAATAGTCCTTTTCCAAATTCGTCGGTAATCATTAATTCGGCAGCAATAAGTATAGATGCTGTTCCCGCAATTTCGCTTAATGATTTTACAGCAGGATAAGATCCATCCTCATCTTTGATATATTCGAAGGCAAGTGCAGTAATCTTTTTTTGAGCCAAAGCCTCGAAATATTCTTTCTTTTTAGTTTTTAACTGAATAGCAGAAATAATAATCGTTTCAGGATTGATCATCTTAATTTCGGCCAATGTTGGTGGTTCAACCTTTAATAACATTGGACATCCAAAAACTTTTTTGGTATCTTTTGTTACTTCAGCTCCGGCATCTGAGTATTCTTTGTCAGAGTAACTGGAACTTTCTCCGGCTCCGGATTCGATCATAACGCGATGACCTTCATAAGTCAGCGAATTTACGGCATCCGGGGTTAAGCAAATACGACGTTCCTGATAACTTGTTTCTTTAGGAATTCCTATAAAAAGTTCACTTTTGAATCGGCCAATTTCAAGTTTTTCTTCTTGTGGCAACAATTGCTGTTTCGTAAATGGAGTTAAGGTAATTGACATGGGTTGTGCGAAAAATTAAGAGTACAAATTACGTAAAAAGTTTTAAAATCAATGTAAAAATTCTGCTAATACTACGTGATGAAATTACGGCATAATTTTTTCCATTTTTTATGGGAGGTTGTTTCGCGAAGATTCTTAAAAATTTTCAGATAGTTTGAGAAAACAATTTTGTCTTTCTCTTTGAATGCTTTTTGAATCTTTTGCGGGATACTAAAGTAATTTTAATTCTCTTTTTCCATCCGCCAATAAGTCAATTGTAACCACAGAATGTTCTTCCGGAATAAGATTTGCAATTTTTTCAGACCATTCTATAAAACACCAATTTCCGGAATACAAATAATCATCAACGCCCATATCGAGCGCTTCTGTTTCTTTGTTTAACCGGTAAAAGTCAAAATGATAAACGATTTGATTGTTAGAAGTGTAGTATTCATTAACTAAAGAAAAGGTTGGACTGCTTGTTGCATCTTCAACTCCCAGACTTTTGCATAATTGCTTGATCAAAGTAGTTTTTCCAACACCCATTTCTCCATTAAAAAGAATTATTTTCTTTGGATTTTGGGCTAAAATTTGTTCTGCTACTTCTTTGATTTGATCTAATGAAAAAACGATGTTCATTGCTTAAATTTATTTTTATGATAGTTTCAGTCACAGTTTTCAGTCTCAGTTGGAAACTTGTAAACTGCTTTTTTTGCCACAGATTAAAAGATTTTATTGATTTTTCTAATCTGTGTAAATCTGCGGCGATTTCTTTTTACTAAAAACTGTGACCGTAAACTTTTTATTTCGGGTTAAAAACCAGAAACGGAATAATCATTTCTTCTAACGAAATTCCGCCATGCTGATACGTATTTCTGTAATAACTTACATAATGATTGTAGTTGTTTACATAGGCTAAAAAGAAATCATTTTTAGCGAATATGAACGAACTGCTCATATTTATGGCCGGCAAACCAATGTCTTTAGGTTCTTTTACTACATAAACATCTTTTTGCTCGTAAGTCAAACTACGACCGGTTTTGTAGCGCAAATTTAAACTTGTATTTTTATCTCCAACAACTTTTGACGGGTTTTTTACATTAATTGTTCCATGATCTGTGGTCAGGATCAGTTTGAAACCTAAAAGCTGTGCTTGCTGAATAATCTCTAAAAGAGGAGAATTTTTAAACCAGCTTAAAGTCAAAGAACGGTAAGCTTTGTCGTCTGAAGCCAGTTCTTTTACTACATCCATTTCAGTTTTAGCGTGTGATAGCATGTCAACAAAATTATAAACAACAGTTACCAGGTCATTGCCTTTTAATGCTTTAAAGTTTTCTGCCAGTTTTTTTCCGCCGGCATAGTTGGTAATCTTGAAATAGTCTTCCTTAATGTTTAACCCCAGACGTTTTAATTGCGCAGAAAGAAATTCGGCTTCATAAAGGTTTTTTCCTCCGTCTTCGACATCATTTTTCCAGTATTGAGGAAATTGTTTTTCCATTTCTGTTGGTAATAAACCGGAGAAAATGGCATTTCTGGCGTATTGTGTAGCAGTTGGAAGTATAGAAAAATAAGGAACTTCTTTCTCTAATTTATAGTAATTTGCCACTACGGTTTCAAAAGATTTCCATTGATCGTAACGCAAATTATCAATTACCACAAACAAAATAGGTTTGTCTTTCTTTTTAATTTCAGGAACTACTAATTCTTTAAATAGATTATGGGACTGAATAGGTTTATCTGCTTTTGGGGCAAACCAGTCTTCATAGTTTCTTTCAATATATTTTCCGAATTGCGAATTCGCTTCAACTTTTTGGGATTCAAGGATTTCAATCATTCCCTGATCGTTGATGTTTTCCAATTCTAATTCCCAGAATATCAATTTTTTATATAATTCAACCCAGTCTTCATAAGAATTCACCATTGCCATTTCCATGGAAATTTTTCTAAATTCCTTTTGATAATCCAGGGTCGTTTTTTCTGAAATTAATCTTGAATGATCCAGATTTTTCTTTAAACTCAGTAAAATCTGATTTGGATTTACAGGTTTTATTAAATAGTCAGCGATTTTAGAACCAATGGCTTCTTCCATTATATATTCTTCTTCGCTTTTGGTAATCATAATCATCGGAATTGCAGATTTTTTTTCTTTCATTTCCGAAAGTGTTTCCAGACCACTCATTCCAGGCATATTTTCATCCAGAAAAACAATATCAAAATTATCTTCTTCAAACAAAGCAATAGCATCAAGACCATTGTTAGAAGTAGTTACAGCGTAATTCTTTTTCTCCAGAAATAATATATGCGGCTTTAAAAGATCGATTTCATCATCGACCCAAAGTATTTTTATTTTATCCATAAACGTATTTAATTTTAATGCAATTTAGAGGTATAGAACTTAAAAAGTATTAAAAATAGTATAAATTTCAGAATTATAAAAAGCGATTTTTAGGTAAAAACTTTTTTTATACAAAGTATCCGGCTGAAAATCATGACAATTTAATGTTGATTTTTAAATGAAAAACACAAAATGGTTTATAGTTAATTACTTATATTTGTTGACTTAAAAAGAACCAAATAGTGACTCATATCAATAAGTTAAAAATATTCAATGATCCCATCTACGGGTTTATTTCCATCCCGAACGAACTTATTTACGATTTAATTCAGCATCCGTATTTTCAGCGTTTACGCCGCATTTCGCAAATGGGATTATCGTATTTGGTTTATCCCGGAGCCAATCACACCCGTTTTCACCATGCTTTGGGGTGTATGCATTTGATGCAGAAAGCTGTTGAAACACTTCGTTTTAAAGGAGTTGCAATTTCTCCGGAAGAAGAAAATGCTTTATATATTGCTATTTTATTACACGATATTGGTCACGGGCCATTTTCGCATGCTATGGAAAAAAGCATTGTAGAAGATGTCAATCATGAAGCTATTTCTTTATTGTTTATGAATCAGCTGAATGAGGAGTTTGACGGAAGGCTGAGTTTGGCTATTCAGGTTTTTAAAGGTGATTATCATAGGAAATTCATGCTGCAGCTGATTTCAAGCCAGTTGGATATGGACCGAATGGATTATTTGAAGCGTGACAGCTTTTATACCGGAGTTGCAGAAGGAAATGTTAATTCTGAACGTTTGATTCAGATGATGAATGTAGTTGATGGTGTATTGGTTATTGAGGAAAAAGGAATTTATTCGGTCGAAAAATTCCTGCTTTCAAGAAGATTAATGTACTGGCAGGCCTATTTGCATAAAACAAGTCTGGTGGCAGAGCTAATTTTGATGAATGTTTTAAAAAGAGCAAAAGAATTAACATTAAAAGGAATTAGTTTGCCGTGTAGTGAGCCACTTTTGTATTTTATGCAAAATAAAGTCGCGTTAGAAGATTTTGATGCAGAAAAATTAGATTTATTCTCTCAATTAGATGATTTTGATATTATTAGTGCTTTAAAAGCATGGCAAAGACAGGATGATTTTATACTTTCTACTTTAAGTAAGATGTTGATTAACAGAGATTTGTTGAAAATTAAATTAAGTGCTGAAAAAATCCCTGCTGAAGAATCGCAATCTTTAAAAGAAAGATTTGCTAATGATCACCATATTACGCAGTTAGAAGCAGGATATTTTATTTTTAGAGGAAAAATAAAAAACCAGGCTTACAGTAAAGAAGCTGAACCGATACGAATTTTGAAAAAAGATAAAACAATTGAGGATGTTGTTGAAGCATCTGATCAGCTGAATTTGAAATCGTTATCTAAATTGGTGACAAAATATTACATCTGTTTTCCAAAACAACTTATCTAAAATTAACATTTAAAATCTATTTTTTATATTTTTGTCGCAATGAAATTTACAGCAGAACAAATAGCGGGAATTTTAGAAGGAGAAGTTGTTGGTAATCCCAATGCAGAAGTTTCTCGGCTATCTAAGATTGAAGAAGGCGAGGAAGGATCGCTTACTTTTTTGGCTAATCCCAAATATATCAATTATATCTATACTACAAAAGCATCAGTTACTATTGTAAATGACAGCTTTATACCTGAACAGGAAATTACTACGACTTTAATAAAAGTAGAAGACGCTTATGCCTCTTTTTCTAAACTACTGCAATTTTACAATCAGGTAAAATTGAATAAAAACGGAATAGAAGCGCATTCTTTTATGTCTGAAGGAACTAAATATGGAGAGAATTTATATTTAGGAAGCTTCAGTTATATAGGTCAAAATGTGATTTTAGGTGATAATGTAAAAATTTATCCAAACAGTTTTATTGGCGATAATGTTGTTATTGGCGATAATGTGTATATTTTTGCAGGCGCCAAAATTTATTCTGAAACCATAATTGGAAACAATTGCACGATTCACTCAGGAACTATTATTGGAGCAGATGGCTTTGGTTTTGTACCGGATGAAGAAGGTGTTTATAGTAAGGTTCCTCAGATTGGGAACGTTGTTATAGAAGATAATGTAGATATAGGAGCAAATACTACTATTGACCGTGCAACTCTAGGTTCTACAATTATTAGAAAAGGAGTAAAACTAGACAATCAAATTCAGATTGCCCATAATGTAGAAATAGGTAAAAACACTGTAATTGCTGCGCAATCAGGTGTGGCGGGATCTACAAAAATCGGAGAAAACTGTATGATTGGCGGGCAGGTAGGTATCGCAGGGCACTTAATTATAGGTAATAATGTCAGACTGCAGGCACAGTCAGGAGTAGCAAGAAACATTAAAGATGATGAAATATTGCAGGGAACACCGTCTCTTGCATATACGGATTTTAATAAATCGTATGTTCACTTCAAGAATCTGCCTAAGATTGTTGCCGAAATTGATGAAATAAAAAAACAAATAATAAACCCAAAAAATGGAAATAATGGTTAAACAGAAGACCATCAAAAATGAAATTTCACTAACAGGCGTTGGATTACATACTGGGAAAGAAGTTACAATGACTTTTAAACCAGCTCCAATTAATAATGGTTTCACTTTTGTAAGAGTAGATTTGCAAGGCCAACCAGTCATTGAGGCTGATGCTAATTATGTTGTTAATACGCAAAGAGGTACAAATTTAGAAAAATTAGGTGTCAAAATTCAAACTCCGGAACACGTTTTAGCTGCATTAGTTGGATGTGACCTGGATAACGTTATTATAGAATTGAATGCGTCTGAACTTCCTATTATGGACGGTTCTTCAAAATATTTTGTTGAAGCGATAGAAAATGCAGGTATCGAAGAACAAGATGCTAAACGTAATGTTTATGTGGTAAAAGAAGTAATTTCGTTTACTGATGAAACTACCGGAAGCGAGATCCTGGTGATGCCAAGCGATGACTATCAGGTAACTGCAATGGTTGATTTTGGTACTAAAGTTTTAGGTACTCAAAATGCCACTATGAAAAGCATAGCTGATTTTAAAGAAGAAATTGCTAATTCGAGAACTTTTAGTTTTTTACATGAATTAGAATCTCTTTTAGAAAACGGACTTATAAAAGGCGGTGATTTAAATAATGCTATTGTATACGTAGATAAAGAAATATCTGATGCTACAATGGAAAATTTAAAGAAAGCTTTTGGTAAAGATAAAATTTCGGTTAAGCCAAATGGTGTTTTGGATAACCTTACTTTGCATTATCCAAACGAAGCTGCAAGACATAAATTATTAGATGTTGTTGGAGACTTATCTTTGATTGGTGTTAGAATTCAGGGAAAAATTATTGCAAATAAACCAGGGCATTACGTAAACACGCAGTTTGCCAAAAAATTAGCAAAAATTATCAAAATTGAACAAAGAAATCATGTTCCGGTTTATGATTTAAATCAGGAGCCATTGATGGATATTCATAAAATTATGGCTGTTTTGCCACACAGACCTCCATTTTTATTAATCGACAGAATTATCGAAATGTCTGCAAGCCATGTGGTTGGATTGAAAAATGTTACCATGAACGAAAATTTCTTTGTGGGGCATTTTCCTGAAGCTCCGGTTATGCCGGGTGTTTTAATTGTTGAAGCAATGGCACAAACAGGCGGGATTTTAGTGTTAAGCACTGTTCCGGATCCTGAAAATTATTTGACATATTTCATGAAAATTGATAATGTTAAATTCAAGCATAAAGTATTGCCGGGTGATACCTTGATTTTTAAATGCGAATTGATTTCTCCTATCAGAAGAGGGATCTGTCATATGCAGGCAAATGCATACGCAAATGGAAAATTGGTAACAGAGGCAGAATTAATGGCTCAAATTGCAAGAAAACAATAATAATTTAATCAATTTTATTGTTTACGTTTGTTGCCCAAATTAGACTATTTTAATATAAAATATAAAACTCACAGATGAATCAACCATTAGCATATGTTCATCCCGGCGCTAAAATCGCTAAAAATGTTGTAATTGAGCCTTTTACAACAATTCACAATAACGTTATTATTGGTGATGGTACTTGGATTGGTTCAAATGTAACCATCATGGAAGGTGCCCGAATTGGTAAAAATTGCAATATTTTTCCAGGAGCGGTAATTTCTGCAGTACCACAGGATTTAAAATTTGGAGGAGAAGATTCTTTAGCTATTATAGGAGATAATTGTACTATTAGAGAGTGCGTAACAATCAATAGAGGTACAGTTGCTTCAGGGCAAACAATTTTAGGTAATAACTGTTTAGTTATGGCATATGCTCATATTGCGCACGATTGCGAGATTGGTAATAATGCTATTATCGTAAATGGTGTTGCTTTGGCAGGTCACGTTGTAGTTGGTAATCACGCTGTAATTGGTGGTTTGGCAGCTATTCACCAGTTTATTCATATTGGAGATCATGCTATGATTTCCGGAGGATCTTTGGTAAGAAAAGACGTTCCTCCTTATACAAAGGCAGCAAAAGAGCCTTTGTCATATGTTGGAATCAATTCAGTTGGTTTAAGAAGAAGAGGATTCAGTACTGAAAAAATCAGGGAAATCCAGGAAATTTACAGAATTTTATACCAAAAGAACTATAATACAACACAAGCTTTAAGTATTATTGAAGCTGAAATGGAAGCTACTCCTGAGAGAGATGAAATTTTAGATTTTATCAGAAATTCATCAAGAGGAATTATGAAAGGTTATTCAGGAAATTATTAATTTTAAAGTTTAATTGTTTATTTGTTTAATCGTGAAGTCGAAAACAGATAAACGATTTAACAATTCAACAAAACATTAAATAAAACAAAATAAAATGGCATCTACATCAGATATTAGAAACGGTTTATGTATTAAATACAACCACGATATTTATAAAATAATTGAATTTCTTCACGTAAAACCTGGAAAAGGTCCGGCTTTCGTAAGAACTAAATTAAGAAGTTTAACAACAGGAAAAGTATTGGATAATACATTTTCTGCAGGACATAAAATTGATGATGTACGTGTTGAGACACAAACATATCAGTTTTTATATGCTGAAGGGGATGAATTTAATTTTATGAATACTGAGACATTTGAACAAATTTCTTTAAATAAATCAATTCTGGATGCTCCCGGATTATTAAAAGAAGGTACAAATGTTATGGTTCAGATTAATACTGAAACTGATTTGCCTTTATCTGTAGATATGCCGGCATCTGTAATTCTTGAAGTTACTTATGCTGAACCAGGCGTAAAAGGTAATACAGCTACAAACGCGACTAAATCTGCTACGGTAGAAACAGGAGCTTCTGTAAATGTTCCTTTATTCATCAACGAAGGTGATAAAATTAAAATTGATACCGCTTCAGGTTCTTACATGGAGCGTGTAAAAGAGTAGTTTTTTAATTAGATAATTTGTCAATGAGTCAATTAGAAAATTAGTGAATCGTCACAATTTTGAGTATTCATTTTCTGATTGACACGTTTTCTAATTGGCACATTTTCTAATTGACAAATTTTCTAATTTAAAAATATGAAATTTCCAAAGATTCATTCTTTACAAGAAATTGCAAATTTGCTTCAATGCGAATTTATTGGTGACCAAAACTTTCCGGTTTCAGGCATGAACGAAATACATGTTGTAGAACCTGGGGACATTGTTTTTGTCGACCATCCAAAATACTACGATAAAGCTTTACAATCAGCAGCTACTATTGTTTTAATTAATAAAAAGGTAGACTGTCCGGAAGGTAAAGCGCTTCTGATTTCTGATGATCCTTTTAGAGATTTTAATACTCTGACCAAACATTTCAGACCTTTTCAGGCTACAACCGTTTCTATAGCGCTTTCTGCTAATATTGGTGAAGGAACTGTAATTCAGCCAAATTGTTTTGTTGGAAATAACGTGACAATCGGGAAGAACTGTCTGATACATCCAAATGTTACAATTTACGATCATACTGTGATTGGCGATAACGTGATTATTCATGCGGGAACTATTTTGGGAGCTGATGCCTTCTATTATAAAAAACGTCCGGATGGTTTCGATCAGTTACTTTCAGGCGGAAGAGTAGTTATTGAGGACAATGTTGGTATTGGTGCGCTTTGTACCATCGATAAAGGTGTTACCGGTGATACTACTATTGGTGAAGGAACAAAACTCGACAATCAGGTGCATGTTGGACATGATACCGTAATTGGTAAAAAATGTTTAATCGCTTCACAAACCGGTATTGCGGGTTGTGTTATTATCGAAGATGAAGTTACTATCTGGGGACAAGTTGGTACAACTAGTGGTATTACAATAGGAGCGAAGGCTGTTATTATGGGGCAAACCGGAGTTACTAAATCGGTTGAAGGAGGAAAATCATATTTTGGTACTCCAATAGAAGAATCAAGAGAAAAGTTGAAGCAGTTAGCCAATATCAAAAAGATTCCTGAAATTTTAAATAAATTGAAATAATATGTCTATTAAAGAATTTGTTCAAAAATTTTACAAGTCAGATGCCTTAATTGATAGCGAAATCATGAAAACGTATTTACATCCCGATGTAAAGCTGGATTGGAATAGCACAAAAGGATTAATCGAAATGGATTATAATTCAATGTTAGATATGGCGAATGAGCTTAGTCGTGCCTATGTGCGCTCTAAAGTAAGAATAAGCCATATTCTGGCCGAAGATGACTTGGTTTCAATACGCTATTCTCATTTTGTGAAAACGATTGAGAATCCGCGAGAAGAGATGTTATTAGCTCATTTTGCTACAATTTGGCAAATAAAAGATGATAAATTATATCGTGGTTATCAAATGAGTCAATTTTCTTAATTTTTTTAAAGGCAAAAAGGTTAAAATACGTTACAAAACCTTACTTTTGCATCACAATTTTAAAAACTACATAAAATATATATCATGAGTGTTTTAGTTAATAAAGATTCCAAAATAATTGTTCAAGGATTTACAGGAAGCGAAGGAACTTTCCACGCTTCTCAAATGATTGAGTACGGTACTAATGTTGTTGGTGGTGTGACTCCGGGAAAAGGAGGGACTAGCCATTTAGATCGTCCGGTTTTTAATACAGTAAAAGATGCTGTTGACCAAGCTGGAGCTGATACATCTATCATTTTCGTACCACCAGCTTTTGCTGCTGATGCAATTATGGAAGCTGCTGATGCTGGAATCAAAGTAATTATTGCTATTACAGAAGGAATTCCTGTAGCAGATATGATTAAAGCAAATAATTATGTTAAAGAAAGAAATTCCAGATTAATCGGACCAAACTGTCCGGGAGTAATTACTCCGGGTGAAGCTAAAGTTGGTATTATGCCAGGTTTTGTTTTCAAAAAAGGAACAGTTGGTATCGTTTCTAAATCAGGAACTTTAACTTACGAAGCTGCTGACCAGGTTGTAAAACAAGGTTTAGGAATTACTACAGCTATTGGTATTGGTGGAGATCCAATTATTGGAACTACAACTAAAGAAGCTGTTGAATTATTAATGAACGATCCAGAGACTGAAATTATCATCATGATTGGTGAAATTGGAGGTCAATTAGAAGCTGATGCTGCTAAATGGGTTAGAGCTGATGGTAACCGTAAACCAGTTGTTGGTTTTATCGCTGGAGAAACTGCTCCTGCTGGTAGAACAATGGGTCACGCAGGTGCTATTGTTGGTGGTTCTGATGATACTGCTGCTGCTAAAAAACAAATTATGAGAGACAACGGAATTCACGTTGTTGATTCACCAGCTGAAATTGGTAAAAAAGTAAAAGAAGTACTTGGTTAATACCCAATATTCAAGATAACAAATTCCAAAAAAGTCTCAATATTTGTTGAGACTTTTTTACATTTTTAAAATGTGTGGAATATAATTAAAAACGTAGCAACTCAGTCCCCAAAGCTTTGCAATAGAGACTTAAAGGCTTAAAAATGAAAAATATGTACAAAGAATTAGAGAAGTTTAAGGTAAGCAATAGTTTTACTTTTACTGTAGAAGATAGTTTAGAACAAGCTTGTAATGCATCTGAAGGAGCGGGAGTTTTTGTTGTTTATGCTGTTGAAGGTGATGCAAAAGAATTGATTATGGTAGGTTCTACAGGAACAGTTCAGAACGACGGAACTTTAAAAAGTAAAAATGGTGGTTTATACGATAAAATCGTAAACGGGCACCAATTTGCTAAAACAGGAAGAAAATATTCATGGCCGGCACAAATGAAATTAGAGACAATTTCTGCTCTTGAAGTAATTTGGTATGAAACTTTTAATGCAGATGTAAAAGCAATTCCAACTGCAGTTGAAGGACAGGTTTTACAGAGTTTCTTAGATGAAAATGCAAAATTGCCAAGATGGAATGTAGCTTTCTAAAAGCTTTTCAAAATCAAAAATTATAAAAGCCTTGCTAATATTAGTAAGGCTTTTTTTGTTATAATGATAATTTGTATATTTTAAAATAACTACTAAAATGCAATTTCCAATATCAGAAACAGGGCAGTGATTTACCTCTCAAATTTGATAATTTCCAGATCTGATTTGAAAGTAAAAACTGATTAAGAAATTTCGTAAGTAAAATTTGTTAAAAAAAGCAGTTAAAAATGATGGTAGTAAAATCTGACAAATAGAAATATTTTAGAAATAAATATATATTTTACAATTAATGCTCAACCCGTGGCAGGTCAATAAAAAGGGAAGTTTTCTATGTTATCAAACCGCTTCGTTTGTGTAAAAAAATTGTTTTTATATTTTTGCTTTTATATATTTATCGCACAGAACTCGGGAATAATGTTAAAAAAACTTATTCTTTATGTTAAAACCAAGTGCTTATTTTCAAGAATTCTACCGTAAATTAATATGAAGACCAAAACTTTACTATTCAAAACTTTTGACGACATTACGCTTTGGAATAACTTGAAAGATGGAGATGAAAAATCATTCTCAATGCTATTTGAGAAATATTATGAAGATCTGGTTAATTATGGAAATTCGCTTTCTTCTTACACAGAAAAAGTTCAGGATTGTGTCCAGGATGTTTTTACTGATATTTGGGTTTATCGCAACGGATTACAAAGTTCGGTTGTTGTAAAAGCTTATTTATTGTCAAGTGTTCGTAAAAGAATTGCCCGTTTGCACGAGCGTGATCATATTTTTCGTAAATCTACAAGTACGGATTCTATAGCATTTCTGCTGGAATTTTCGGTAGAACATGATCTTATCGATGATGATTATGCAACGAAGGAAAAAGTTGTTCATTTAAATAAATTACTGAATAATTTACCTGCACGCCAAAAAGAAGCGTTGTATTTGCGTTATCATCAAGGCTTAACAGTGGAGCAAATCGCAGATATGCTTGATGTAAACTATCAATCGGCAAGTAACTTGTTACACCGCGGTTTACTTACGCTACGCAAAGAATGGAAGGGGAACTTTTCGTTAATTCTTCTACTATCCTTAATCACATGTTAATTTTATTTAAAAAAAAATAAAAAAAAATCACAATTTAGTGAGTATATAATAAGAGAGCTGTCCTCTATGTTTTTGTAACCTTATTTTTAGATGCAAAAACGTAATAAATATACCGAAATTGAAGATTTTTTAGCTGACGAATCATTCCAATCGTGGATTTTGTTTAAAATTGACGAAGACGGATGGGAAGAGTGGACCTTAGAAAGCCGCCAACGTGCCAAGTTAGTTGAAGATGCAAGATTATTATTACTGGCCATGAAAGTGCCTGATTCTAATTTGTCAGCATCAGATATTCATAATGCTTTACAAACTACCTGGATTAAAATTGAAGAGAAAGAAAATCAGAGAGATTTAATTCAGGACTCTAAAGTAAAATCATTAAGAAAGTTTTTCCTTAGCGGAATTGCAGCTGCATTAGTTGTCGGATCAATTTCAGGTTGGTTTTACTACAATCAAATTAGTCCGAATAAGAATGTAGTTACTTACAAAGAACTTATCGACGAAAATAGTGAAGGATTAGTTGAGCAGACTAATAATTCGAATAAACCGCAAATTATAACATTATCTGATGGTAGTTCGGTTTTATTACAACCCAATAGTAAATTAAGTTATCCTAAAATCTTTACCGGGAACGAAAGAAAGGTGTATTTATCCGGCGAAGGTTTCTTTGAAATTAGTAAAAATCCTAAAAAGCCTTTTTTCGTTTATGCAAACGAAATCGTTACGAAGGTAGTTGGAACTAGTTTTAGAGTTAAGGCTTATTCTGACCAGCCTGATGTAGAAGTTCTTGTGCGCACCGGTAAAGTTAGGGTAAAATCTAACGATTTAGTAGCTAAATCAAATCAAAAAGAAGTAGTCCTGCTTCCAAATCAGGCGTTGCGTTTTTTACGCAGCGATTTGAGCTTTAACAAAATTACCAATATTACAGAGGATGAAACATTGACCCGCAGTGTGGGTAATATTGAGCAACTCAGCTTTGAATTTACTGATATTCCGGTATCACAGATCTTTCAGACAATTGAGCAGGCTTATTTGGTAGATATAGATTATCCTAAAAACAAATTAAAAGATTGCCACCTCACTACATCGCTCAGCGACCAGCCTTTAACAGAAAAATTGAAAATTGTCTGCAATAGTATTGGTAATAATACCAGCTTTGAAATGAATGGAAACCAAATTATTATAACATCTGAAGGATGTAATTAATCTCACTTTATAACTGTAATTATCAAGTAAGATCTGAATTTTTTAAATAGTAAAAAACAACCAAAAATAATCCAAAAACAAAACTAATAGTAAAATGCCTATGTAAAGAAAATGCAGAAAAAAAGTGCCGAAATGCTGTAACATTATCGACACTTAAATTATATGAATTTCTCTCTGTAAAGAGTAATTCGTAATGTTTCTTAAAATACACTCGAATCAGTATTAATCAAAACAATCCAAAATTATGAAAAAACCAGTTGTTAAACAACGATTACTCCATCGAATCATGAAAATAACACTATTTCAGTTTGTTCTGGCACTTGTATTTTCAAGTGTTGCCATGGCAAATGATGTAAGTGGGCAAAAAAAACTAGATACCAAAGTCACTATAAATGTTGCGAATTTAACTTTAGACAATGCATTATCTAAGTTAGAAAAGTCTGCTCATGTAAAATTTTCGTACAACTCAAGATTGCCTCAGCTTACTCAAAAAGTAACTATAGATGCAAACGAGGAAGTACTTTCAAGTATTCTAAACCGAATTCTAATTCCATTTAATATTACTTATACAGAAGTAAGCAATCAAATTGTACTTCAAAAAAGTGCCGGTACAGATCCTTTTGTAAGTTCAGATGCTAATAATTCTTTATTTGAAATATTAACTGCAGGACCAATTATTAAAGGTATTGTTACCGATTCAAATGGCAGCCCGTTACCGGGAGCCACTGTAATGGTTAAAGGCACTAAAGTTGCAGTTCTTACTGATTTTGATGGTAGATTTACCATCGAAGTACCTTCTAATAATGATAAGTTAGTAATTTCTTATGTAGGTATGGAGTCTAAAGAAATTGGTATAACAAATGTTAACCCTACTATTGTTTTAAGCGAAGAAGGACAAAACCTAAAAGAAGTTGTCGTTACTACAGGTTACGAAAAAACATCAAAAAGAACCTTTACGGGTGCTGTCAGCAAAATTTCAGGAGCTGAATTAAAAGTAGATGGTGTTGTAGATGTAAGCAGAATGATCGAGGGTAAAGCTGCGGGGGTTACTGTACAAAACGTTACAGGAACTTTTGGTACAGCACCTAAAATTACTGTTCGTGGATCTTCTTCAATTTTTGGAGACACAAAACCTTTATGGGTTATTGACGGAGTAGTTCAGGAAGATATTATCAATGTTTCATTTGCTGATTTAGCATCCGGGAACTCATCAACATTATTGAGTTCTTCTGTTGCCGGTTTGAATTCAAATGATATTCAAAGTATTGAAATTCTTAAAGATGCATCGGCTACCTCTATTTATGGTTCAAGATCGTTAAACGGAGTTGTTGTTGTAACTACAAAACAAGGCCGCAGAGATTCTCCTTTAAAAGTAAGTTATTCTGTAGAAAATACAGTTAGAACAGTACCCAGCTACAGTCAGTATGATATTTTGAATTCTCAGGAATCAATGAGCGTTTTTCAGGAAATGAAACAAAAAGGGTACCTTGATTTGAGTTCGTCTTTTACAGGCAGATTTGGAGGAGCCTATAATATCCTGGCAAAAGAAATTAACCGTTACAATGAATCAAATGGTCAGTTTGGAGTTAAAAATGACCAGCCTTATATTAATGAGTTCTTAAAAAAATATGAATTAGCAAATACAGATTGGTTCAGTGTTTTATTCAGACCATCGATTACTCAAAACCATTCGTTAAGTTTTTCAGGTGGTGGAAAAAACAATACATTCTACGCTTCGTTAGGATATTACACAGATCCGGGATGGACTATTGCAGACAATGTAAAGCAATTAACTTCGAATCTTAAAGGAACCTTTTTTGTAAATGACAGATTAAACATTACCCTTTCTACAATGGGGTCTATACGTAATCAAAAAGCGCCTGGATCTTATGAAAGTAAAGAAGATGTAGTATTTGGAAAAACAAGCAGAGATTTTGATATTAATCCATTTAATTATGTTTTAAACACAAGCAGAACATTAAGACCTTACGATGATAATGGAAATTTAGAATATTATCAGAATAACTGGGCACCAATGAATATTATCAACGAATTAGAAAACAATACTTTAGATATTAAAGTAAACGATATTCGTTTTCAGGTTGATTTGGATTATAAAATTAATAAGCATTTAACGTATAACCTAACAGGTTCTGCACGTTATGCAAATACATCAAGAGAACATAAAATTTATGAAGATTCGAATGTAGTTGCAGCTTATAATGCAGGTGTGGGAGATAATGTTAATACAACAATACAAAAAGACAACGTATTCTTGTACCAAAACCCTAACGATTTAACAGCACCAAAAGTATCTGTTTTACCGGCTGGAGGATTTTTAAGAAAATATACAAACGACATGACTTCTTATAACATTAGAAATAGTGTTACATACAGAAATACCTTTAATGACAAACATGAAGTAGAAGGTTTCTTTGGAACAGAGCTTAGATCGGTAGACAGAAATAATGACAATTTTACTGCTGTAGGTATTCAGTACGACAAAGGTCTTGTGCCATTTATTGACCCTAAAATTATAGAGAAAATTGTAAACGGAGGAGATTCATACTATGAATTTGGAAAAGAAAGAGAAAGAACAGTTGGTTTCTTCGGAAAAGTAGGGTATACTTATGATCGTCGTTATACAGCTTCTCTTACAGGTCGTTATGACGGATCTAACAGACAAGGAAATACAGGTTCATCAAGATGGTTGCCAACTTATACGGTAAGTGGAAAATGGAATGTTGCTGAAGAAAGCTTCATGAAAAATGTTGAATCTATCAATACTTTAGCATTGAGAGCTTCTTATGGACTTACGGCAACGGCTGGTCCTGCAACAAACTCATTGGCTATCTATAAAAGTTTCATCACAGATCGTTTCAATCTTTCTGACAGAGAAAATGCAATCAGAATTGAAGATTTACAAAATGCTGATTTGACTTGGGAAAAACAATATGAGACTAATATTGGAGTAGATTTAGGAATGTTCAACAACAGAGTATCCTTTACTACAGATGTTTACAGACGTAAAGCATTTGACTTAATTGATTATGTAATCACTTCTGGTGTTGGTGGGCAGTCAGTGAAACAAGGTAACAATGCTGATATGGAAACTAAAGGTCTTGAGGTTGGATTTACCACTCAGAACATCGTTACGAACAACTTTAAGTGGTCAACAACATTGAATTTCTCTGTATACAATCAAAAAATTACAAAACTGGCAAACAAGCCATCAGCATTTGACCTGGTAGATTCTAACGGAGGTAATACAGTAGGACATCCAAGAAACTCAATCTATTCGTATCAATTTACAGGACTGAACAATCAGGGATTACCAACTTTTATTTTACAGGACGGAGCAGAAAATAACATTACAAAAGCTGACTTTCAGAATACTAATGATGTAACTAAATATTTGAAATATGAAGGATCAATCGAACCTAATAAATCAATTGGTTTAGCTAATACATTTACGTACAAAAACTGGTCATTGTATGTATTCGTTGTTGGATCCGGCGGAAACAAAGTTCGTTTGAACCCTATTTACAGTAATGAATATAACGATTTAACAGTTTTTACAAAAGAATTCTCTAACCGTTGGATCAATCCGGGAGATGAAAATATAACAAACGTTCCGGTTATTGCGGATAAATTATTAAACAGAAATTACGGAAGCAATGATTTGCAGATAGCTTATAACACCTATAATTTCTCTGATGTACGAGTTGCAGATGGTGATTTTGTAAGATTGAAGAATGTTTCTCTTAGCTGGGAATTTCCTAAAGATTTCAAGAAAAATTTAGGAGTAAGCACTTTTACATTAAAAGGATCAGCAGTAAATCCATGGTTAATTTATTCAGATAAAAAATTACATGGTCAGGATCCTGAATTCCGTAATACAGGAGGAGTTGCTTTCCCAATCACTTCTCAGTATACTTTTACTTTAAATGTTTCATTCTAATATAATTAATTATGAAAAATATAAAAATAGCACTTTCATTAGTAATACTGCTTGGTATTAGTAGTTGTGATGATTTTCTTTCAGAAGTACCAGACAACAGAACCCAAATTAATACACCTGAAAAAATTTCAGAGTTATTAGTTACCGCATATCCCAGCACAAGTTATGCTGTGATATCAGAAACGATGTCTGATAACGTATTTGACAGTGGATCAAATGCTTCCGATATAAATAATGAGCAAAGTTTTAATTGGGAAATGCAAACGCAATCCGGAATAGATACTGAATCTTCTTTCTGGAATTCATCATACGCAGCAATCGCAGCGGCAAATCAGGCTTTGTCTGCTATTGATGAGCTTGGAAATCCTGCCAGTCTGAATCCTCAAAAAGGAGAAGCTTTGATCGCAAGAGCTTATTCTCATTTTATGCTGGTTTCATTTTGGGCAAATCGTTATAATCCTGCAACTGCTGCAACAGATTTGGGAGTTCCTTATGTAACAAAACCTGAAGGAGGTTTGTTAGTACAGTACAAACGTAACACTGTAAAAGAAGTTTTTGACTTTATTGAACAGGATATCGTTGAAGGTATGAAATATGTGACTAGCGATTATAAAGAACCTAAATATCATTTTAATGTAGAGGCTGCGAAAGCTTTTGCTGCTCGTTTCTATACCATAAAAGGAGATTGGGATAAAGTACTTGAATATACAAAATCACTGGGGGCGAAGCCACTTACGCTTAGAGATTATGTTGCTTTTAATGCAGCAGCATCAGCTCAAAAACCTTTAGAATATTCAAAAGTAGAACAACCAACAAATTTATTAGTAGCCTATCCAAACTCAATTGCCCGCAGATCATTTGCAAACAGATTTTATCTTGCTGCGAACAAAGAAGATGATATCCTGGGTACAGACACAAATCTTTGGGGAAAACCATGGTTAATTTTTACGTCATCTTTCTATGAGAATAATGTGATCATTCCTAAGTTTTATGAATATTTTAAAGTTACGAATGTAACCTCAGGTGTTGGTGAACCATTTACAGGAGTTGTTCTTTTTAGTAATGATGAACTTTACCTGAACAGAATTGAAGCACTGGTTATGAAAAACCAGTTAGCAGAAGCAAATGCAGCGCTGGAATATCTTTTTTCGCTTAGAACTCAGGGATATAGTGCTGCTACAGATAAAGTAACAGAAGCAAATATTGTGGCTAAGTATCCGGTTATTGCGAATGAATATACACCATTTTATACTTTAACTCCGGTACAGGCATCATACATAAAAGCGATTACCGAAGCCCGAAGAAGAGAATTTTTGCAGGAAGGTTTAAGATGGTTTGATGTGAAGCGTTTTAATCTTGTAGTAGAACACAATACTTACAATAACGGACAAGTAGAAAGAAAGAACATTTTAATTAAAGATGACAAACGTAGAGCTTTGCAAATTCCGGTAAGAGCATCAGACAATGGAATCGAAAAAAATCCTAGATAAAAATTTAATTTAATTATTATGAAAATATTAAAAAGATATAAAGCGATTGCAATGATTACAGGAACTTTGTTATTTGTTTCTTGTGCACATGAAGATCAGCCAACAGAGAGTCAATTAGATTATTCAGTTCGTAATAAAACAGAATTAGACAAATGGGCAGATGCCAATTTCTTAGATCCCTATAACATAAAAATTTATTATGAGTGGAATCAGAATTTGGTAGACAATAACCGATATTTATTTCCACCAACGGTTGAAAAAGTAAAACCGGCATTAGAAGTTGTAAAGAAAATCTGGATCGATAGCTATAGTACTATCGGAGGTGTAAATTTTGTTAAGAAAATTTCACCAAGAGAGTTTGTTTTGGTTGGAGGAACAAATCTTAACACAACTGGTACCATAACATTAGGTTTGGCCGAAGGAGGACAAAGAGTAACGCTTTTTCAAATCGATTACTTAAACAAAAAAAGCAGACCTGATGTTACGCAATTTATTCACACCATTCAGCATGAGTATGTGCATATTTTAAACCAGACAAAACCGTTTGATGAGCAGGCATGGGCTAAATTAACACCATCAGGATACACATCCAGCTGGTATATTTATTCAGATGCAGCTTCAAGAGCATTAGGATTTATCACAAATTATGCAAGATTAAATATTTATGAAGATTTTGCTGAAACGGCCTCTATCATTTTAACAAGCTCAAAAGCAGAGTATGATGCAATTTTAGCAAGTGTAACAGACGCTACAGCAAAAGCAAATCTTAAAAAGAAAGAAGCAATTGTAGTTCAGTATTACAAAGACAACTTCAATATAGATTTTTATGTTTTAAGAGATGAAGCACAGAAAAATACAGATTTTGTCATTAACAATTAAGAGTAGCAATAATAATGAGTGATAATTAATTATAAAATCAATATTATGAAAATAAAATATATATATAAGTACCTCATACTGGCATTTGTTGCCGTAATATTAGGTTCATGTACAAGTACAGAAGCTGATCAGAAATTTGATGAGACACCTCTGGAAAGATTAAATGGCAGAAAAAAAGAATTAAATGATTTATTGCTTTCATCTGCAGAAGGCTGGAAGGCGGTTTATTACACAGACAGCACACAATTAGGAGGCTGGACGCATTTGTTTAAATTCTTACCAGACGGGAAAGTAGATATGGCATCAGATTATGATGCTGATACAGCTGTAAAAAGAAGTCAATATGATATTCAGTTAGGAAGTGCAGTAAGTTTAGTATTTACTACAGCAAACAGAATACATCTTTTATCAGAGTCAGACAATTATCCAACAGCAGCGCTGGTAGGTAAGGGATATCTTGGGGATTTTCAGTTCTTTTATTATGGACAGGAAAATGGAGAAATCATTTTTAAAACCAATAGAGCGTTTCACGAATTACGTTTTGTAAAAGCTACAGCAAAAGACTGGACAGATTTACCTAAAAATACTCCAATTATTAAAGCAATAACAGGAGAAATAACAAGTCCTTTGTTTAGAGTATTAGAAGAAAACGACGGAACTGCAATAAAAAAATACGAGTTTGATTTTAATCCAACAGCTCGTTTCGGTACAGCATATTCCTTAGTTGAAGGCTCTGAAGAAGCATTTCAGGTTGCTTTGTCTTTTACACCAACAGGCGCAGTAGCAAAACCTGCAGTAGTAGTAAAAGGACAAAAACTTTCAAACTTCACGTATGACAGTGTAAGTAATAGTTTTATTGCAACAGGAACAGGCGGCGTAAGTGCAACTATTAAATATACAAATGCACCGCCAAGGTTAACAGATGATTATAAAAAATTAGCTGAAGGGCAACCACAGTTCGTTATTGGTTATTTATCTGCTAACTTATATACGGCTTCTACAACTTCAGATTATTTCAAGTCTTTAAGTGCGAAAGTAAATGCTACATTACCGGCAACACAATCATTAGCCAGAGTTCAAATCATATTTAATAATGCTGTAAACGGAACATATATTCAATATTTGTTTAATGGTGGAAAAGCTACAATTACACATTTTGTTACAACAGAAATAGATGATGTAAATAAAACCATAATCTTAACTGATGATGGATGGACACAAAGCGCGGCAGCAGTTGCATTCTTAAAACCTATAGATAATGAATTATTAAATGTTAAAGGTCTATATGTGAAAAAAGAGAATTTTACAATTACATATTCAAATCCTATTTACACTGTTACAAGTGCATCTAGTAGTTTTAGAATGACAACATACCAGTTGTAATAAATTTTAGTTTTTTTATTTTGAATTTAAAGCAGCTCATATCGGGCTGCTTTTTATAATTTAGTTTAGTTAAAATATCATGTGTTTAATTCATGATAATATAATAATTTAAAAATTAGCAATAGATGAAAAAGTATATTACAATAACAAACATTGGTATTTTTTTTATATTAATACCTTGGATGATATTATCATTAGTATTTCCAGAGTATAACAGGTATTTTTCATATGCAGTAATAGTATTAATAATTCCATTCCTAATCTTTAAACTTGTAAAGCAAAGAAAAGAAGATAAAGCTAATGGTACACAGGATTTTAAATTTTCAATTTACAATATATTGATGGCTATGGTATTTATGGGAATCTTATTTTATCTCATTCACTCAAACTATCCATGGGGATCTTAAATTTTATTTTTTATTTTGAAGAAAATGCAATTCATTCTTGGATTGCATTTTTTTTTGCTTTTTAAGGATTAAATCGTACGAAAAATAATTCAAAATAGAATATTATTCTTATATTTAGATCTCAAAATTAGATACTTATATTCGTTTTTCATGTCTGAATCTCAACAGATAAAAAAGGATTGAGAAAACCAAAAAACAAATAACCTAATTATTATGTTAAGAAGAATTTTAAATTTATCAGGTGTTGAATTGCTTAGTCAGGATCAACAAAAAAGTATTATTGGTAAAGGAAATAATACTCCATCGGGATCTCCTATTTGTGCAGATGGCGATTGGGCTCCGGTTGGAGCTAATCCTGCAATTTACCCTAATTACCCATGTGCACATCTGGATGGTGAAGTGCCTTGTTTTCCAACATTCTTAGAAGATGGAACTATCATTAAATGCTAATAGAAAAATAAAATAATTAAGAAAAGCCTTTTCATAGTCTGAGAAGGCTTTTTTTTGCAAATTGTGTACGTTAGATTTTAAAACTTATTTCGCTAAATATAAATATACAATTGTTATTTTTTTAAAAAGGGAATTATCATATATTTGACAAGTCATTCAAAGCCCCTGAATGATCCTGATTTTTCTGTAGTGTTTAATTATCAGGAACAGGAATAACTAAAATAAAATTAATTTTGAATATGAAATTACTAGAAGGAAAAGTTGCCATTATTACTGGCGCTAGTCGTGGAATTGGAAGAGGAATTGCTGAAGTTTTTGCTAAACATGGTGCAAACGTTGCTTTTACATACAGCTCATCTGTAGAGTCGGCTCAGGCTCTGGAAGCTGAATTGAACAGTTTAGGAATTAAAGCAAAAGGATACCAATCGAATGCTGCCGATTTTAATGAAGCTCAAACTTTTGTGGATGCTGTTCTGGCTGATTTTGGTACAGTTGATATTTTAATTAACAATGCCGGAATTACAAAAGATAATTTATTAATGCGTATGTCTGAGGCTGATTTTGATCAGGTTATCAATGTGAATTTAAAGTCAGTATTTAATATGACAAAAGCAATTCAGAAAACTTTCCTTAAGCAACGTGCAGGTTCTATTATTAATATCAGTTCTGTCGTAGGAGTTTCCGGAAACGCAGGACAAACAAACTATGCCGCTTCAAAAGCGGGTGCAATTGGTTTTACAAAATCAGTAGCATTAGAGTTAGGTTCCCGTAATATTCGTTGCAATGCAATCGCTCCGGGATTTATCGAAACCGAGATGACTGCAAAATTACCGGAAGATGTAGTAAAAGGATGGAGAGACGGAATTCCGTTAAAACGCGGTGGAACTACTGAAGATGTTGCTAATGCTTGTCTTTTCCTGGCTTCAGATATGAGTGCTTACATTACCGGACAAGTACTTAATGTGTGCGGAGGAATGCTTACTTAAAAAGTTAATTGTTTATGGTTTGTTGTTTATTGTTCTGCAACCATAAACTAAAAACTATAAACTACAAACTACATAAAATATGACTACAAACACGATTCTATTATTATTACTTTCTTTAGTAATAGCGGGTGGGTTATCGTATTTTCAATATTTTTTTAAAGCCAAAAACAAATCCAATGTGGTTTGGTTTTTGGCTTTTTTACGTTTTCTGGCCATTTTGGGGTTATTGGTTTTGCTGATCAACCCTATAATGACTAAAAATTCGCTGGAAATTACCAAAACACCTTTGGCAATAGCAGTTGATAATTCAAGTTCGATTGCAGTTCTAAAATCAGATAAAAAAGTTGACGAACTATACCGGAAATTAATTTCGAATCCTGCACTTAAGGAAAAATTTGAAATTCAGTCGTATCAATTCGATGCTGATTTTAAACCGTCCGATAAATTTGATTTTAAAGGAAAACAAACCAATTTAGACGAAGTAGCCAAGAATTTAAAAAGCATTAATAAAAACCTGATTTTTCCAACAGTCATTATTACTGACGGAAATCAAACTACAGGAAACGATTATGTATATCGTTTTGATCCTGTCAATAAAGTTTATCCTTTGGTTGTGGGAGATACAACCACTTTTCTTGATTTAAAAATCAATCAGCTTAATGTAAACAAATACGCTTTTCATAAAAATAAATTTCCGGTAGAAGTTTTTCTGCAATATGCAGGAGATAAAAATGCAAATGCTGATTTTACCATTACACAAGGAAATATAGTTGTTGTAAAAGAAAAAGTATCTTTTTCAGCTTCAAAAAAGACAGCGACTTTAAATTTGCTTTTGCCTGCTGATAAAGTGGGACTGCAAATTTTTAAAGCCACAATTTCCGCAAATACAAAAGAAAAAAACAGTTATAATAACATCAAGAATTTCGCTGTTGAAGTCATCGATCAAAAGTCAACTATTGCAATAGTTTCGGCTATAAATCATCCTGATATTGCCGCATTAAAACGCGCTATAGAAGTTAATGCACAACGTAAAGTAATATTGGTTAAACCAAATGAAATTAATCAGTTGCAAGAAGCTTCGGTTTTGGTTTTGTATCAGCCAAACAGTGCATTTAAAGCAATTTTTGACAACAATAAATTAGCCGGAACCAATACATTTATTATAACCGGAACCAACACTGATTTTAATTTTTTAAACCAACAACAAAATAGTCTGGTTTTTAAAATGAGCAACCAAAGAGAAGATTATTTATCTGAATTTCAATCGCAGTTTAATTTGTTTGCCATAGATAATATTGGTTTTGAAAATTTTCCGCCTTTGCAAAATTTATTCGGAACCATTACAACAAATGGAAATGTATCCGTCTTACTTTCTTCAAAAATTAGAAACGTGGCTACAAATGCACCTTTATTGGCTTTCGCCGAAAATCAGGGCAAAAGAACCGCTTTTCTGTTAGGGGAAAACAGTTGGAAATGGCGTTTGCAAAGTCATATAGACAATCAGTCATTTGAAAAATATGATGTTTTTATAGATAAAATTATTCAATATCTGGCATCGACAACTTCCAGAAAATCCTTAGTTGTAACACACGAAAGTTTTTATAACTCAGGAGAGGTCATTGTAATTAACGCACAATATTTCAATAAAAATTACGAGTTCGACGAAAAAGCCAGATTAACTATTACAGTTACAAATGCAGAAACCAGGCAGGCAAAAAACTACGATTTACTAAAAGGAAACAATTCGTTTTCAGTTAATTTAGATGGATTGTCTACAGGCAAATATAATTTTACGGTAAAAGAATTAAATACAAATACTTTATATTCAGGTCATTTTGAAATTTTAGATTTTGATATCGAAAAGCAATTTGTAAATCCGGATGTTATCAAACTAAATCAATTAGCATTACAAACTAATGGTAAAGCTTACTTTGAAAATCAATCTGATGATTTGATCCAACAACTTTTAGAAAACAAAGAATACAAATCAATTGAGAAAAATATCTCAACCAAAACACCTCTAATTGATTGGGTTTGGTTATTGATTTTAATCGCTGTTTTATTAGCAACTGAGTGGTTTGTGAGAAAATATAATGGGTTACTTTAAAAAGTTGCAAAGGTTCATAGAAACAAAGGTTCAAAGTTTTGACGCAACCTGAAACTTTAAATATGAAACAAAAAAACTAATAAATGGATTTCAGGCTAAAAGTATTCTACACCGTTGCACTTCGCTTAAATTTTACTAAAGCGGCGCAGGAACTGTATATCTCGCAGCCAGCAGTTTCTAAACACATTCAGGAACTTGAGGAAACCTATAAAACAAAGCTTTTTGAACGTAACGGTTCTAAAATTGCCTTAACTCCGGCCGGAGAAATTCTGCTAAAACATACTAAAAATATCTTCGAAATCTATCGCGAAATCGACTTTGACATGAGTTCTTTTATCAACGAACGTCAGGGATTATTGAGGTTAGGGGCAAGTACAACAATTTCACAATATATTATTTCACCGGTTTTAGCGCGTTTTCATCAAAAACAAAAAGACATAAAAGTCAATTTGCTTAACGGAAATACAGAACAAATAGAAAATGCCCTAATCAATAAAGAAATCGAAATTGGAATCGTTGAAGGACAATCTAAAAATCAATCGATTAAATATATTCCGTTTTTAAAAGATGAGTTGGTATTGGTTTGCAATACCAAAAGTCCGTTGGTAAAACAAAACAAAATTTTGTTAGAAGATTTAAAATCAATGAAATTTGTCACTCGCGAACCTGGTTCAGGAACACTTGAAGTTATAGAATTTGCTCTAAAGCAAGTCGATATTAAAATAACAGATCTTCAATTCGAAATGCAGTTAGGCTCTACTGAAAGCATAAAATCATACTTGTTAAATTCAGATTGTTTTGCTTTTATGTCAATACATGCAGTAGGTAAAGAGCTTAAAAATAATGAATTAATAGTTTTAGATGTTGAGAATTTATCTATTGAACGGTATTTTTACATCATAACCTTACTGGGGAAGTCAGATCCTTTATCAGAGCTCTTTGTTCAGAATATTTCCTCTTATTATAACTTAGGGTTATAGACGATTGCCATTTACGATTGGTGATTATGATATAAACGACAGACCTTTGTAGAGAAATATCAAATTCATCATTTTGAAAACAAAACAACACTCATCGGCACGTTTATTCGAAGTTAACCTTTACCTGCAGCAATCTATTTTCGCATTCATAATTGCACTGTGTTTATTTTCGATTATTTCTCCGCCAATTGCCTTATTGCTGGGCGTTATTATGGTAAATGTCCTGGGAAATCCGTTTGTTGAATTCAATCATAAAGCAATTACTTATTTGCTGCAATTTTCAGTTATAGGCCTGGGCTTCGGAATGAATGCTGCAAGCGCAGTTTCAGCAGGGAAAGAAGGTTTTTTACTCACGATTTTCTCTATTTTCAGCACCTTAATTTTAGGCACATTTTTAGGAAAGTGGTTAAAAACCGATAAAAAAACATCGCACTTAATTTCTTGCGGAACAGCTATTTGTGGCGGAAGTGCCATTGCAGCTATTTCCCCTGTCATTAAATCAAATGAAAATCAAACTTCAATCGCATTGGGAGTCATTTTTATCCTGAATTCTATAGCTTTATTTATTTTTCCATTTATCGGACATCAACTTGATTTATCCCAGAAAGAATTTGGATTATGGTGTGCTATTGCTATTCACGACACCAGTTCAGTAGTTGGAGCGGCAAATAAATACGGAGCAGAAGCTTTGCAAATTGCAACAACTGTAAAACTAGCCAGAGCACTATGGATTATTCCAATTTCTCTTTTAACAGCATTAGTTTTCAAAAATAAATCCCAAAAAATCAAGATTCCTTATTTTATTGGTTTTTTTATAATGGCAATGCTGCTGAATACCTACTTCCCGGCAACGGCTTTTGTAGCGCCACATATTGTTAGTATTGCTAAAATTGGCTTAACAATAACTTTGTTTTTAATAGGGGCAACTTTAAATCTAAATACTCTAAAATCGGTAGGAGTGAAGCCGTTATTACAAGGCGTTTTCCTCTGGATATTTATTGCTGCCTTAGGTTTGGCTTCAATTCTGTATTTTAATTAAAATAATGCATCTTTATTTTACATTAGAGAACTTAACAATTGGCTTGTCAACCATTTTATAAAATTTTCCTTTAAAAGAAAAGTGCTTTTCAATTTCGAAATTAAATTGCTTTTTTGTTTTAACCATTGCGGCTATTTCATCCGGCGGAGTGGCTTCGAATTCATCATTAGCCTGCGCAGCCTTATTAAAAGAACCATTTGTTTTAATGATAATATCTCTAAAATGTTTTTTAGCATTATCATTAACAACGGTATAAGAACTTGACCATTTTAAGCTCTCAACATTTGTAAGCTGATAATCATAGACTTCCATAATTGGTTGGTATTTACCGTCAAATCCGGCAACAAGATAAAGAATGCCTTCAAAAGGACCGCCGCCGCCGCCATTTACGTGCAATAAAGTAAAGGCATATTGGTCTTCGCCAATTTCCACAAGTTTAGGTTTAGGAGCCTGGGCAAATGCACCAAAGGCAGCAACACCCGGCTGAAAAGATCTCATTTGCCAGGTTTTATCATTTTTAGCAAATTTGGCAACACCAACAAGCCCACCGGAAAATCTACCTGTCTGCAACCCGTCTTCATCATATACAGAATGATTGAATAACAACAATTTAAATTGATTTCCTTTTGAATCCGTGTAATCAAGATTCGAAAGTAATCTTGTGGCAACACCTTTGCCATATGGAAATACCTGATTTCCTTCAACACCATTTACATCCGTATAAGAAGTAGTTTTACAACTTTTGCAATTCCAGCTTATAAAAGTATTATGATCAGAAAGATTGTATAATTTACCGGGAAACAATTTTTGCATTGTTTTTACAGCATTCAAAGGATCAGAGATTTGTAATGTTCTTTTGGGATTTAAAATAGTATCGTTGACATTTTTTAGCTGTATAATATCCTGGGCATTGCAGGAACATATTACGAGAAAATAAAAAATAAAAAATTTAGTCCAGTTCATTATAGAAGTTTGAGTAAAATTGAATCCAAATTTACATTGTTTTTTTAGTTTACCTTACAATTATTTAATGTTTTTAGAACTAATAATTTGTAAGAATAAACTAATAGGTAATTATGTTTTTAAAATAGTGAAAACAAATCCTATTATCGTTAATTTATTTTTTTAACATTAATCATATGGTAAGTTTATTTTAAATAGTTAAAAATGCATTTTTTGTATTATAATTTGATGAAATAGCATCAGTTTTATCTTACTGAAAATTAAATATTTGTGGAAGATTTAATAACCACAAAAACTTTTATTAACTATTTAAACCAATTTTATGAAAAAACCACATTTTATGAAACAAAGCTCTAAAACAATGAATGTTTTAATTTTAGCTTTAAGTATGACTCTATTTGCAAGCTGTGAAAAAACTGAAATCGACGAAACTGCAACATCTGCAAAGACAGAAACCGGAAAAGATGAAATTTCGACTGAATTAAAATCAAGTGCTACAGCAAAAACAACTTCAACTTTTGGGGATATTGGCAACGGAGTCAATTTACAGCCTTCTTATTACAACGGCGGCAATTGCGATTTAGGCTGGAACCTGATGAAACAGAATACTAAAATTAAAACAGTCCGTATTGAAGTAGAGCCGGGCCAGGAAGCAAATGCAAAGAGATGGATTTCTGAAGCAAAATCAAACGGATTTACTGTAATTGTAAGTTATCATAAATCAAGTGTATTAGGTTCAGACAGCACGGCTGAACTTAATGCTGCCGCGACCTGGTGGAAAAACAATTATGCCTATTTGGGAGGTAATTTTATTGTAAATCTTTCCAACGAATGGGGAAGCCATAATATTACGCCTTCAGCCTATGCTGCAGCTTATAATACTGCTATTACTGAAGTTCGTAAAGTATACAGCGGTACAATTATTATCGATATTCCGGGTTGGGGACAGGAAACTGCTACAGCTGCCTGTGCTGTAAAAGGTTGTGCAACCGGACAAACAAAAATTACGGATACTAAAATTATACTTTCGGCGCATATTTATCCCGGAGCTTATAATCAGGCAAAAGGGCGTTATATGAATACTTCTGATATCGATGATCTGGCTTCATCAGGAAGACCGTGTATGATTGGAGAATTTGGAAATAGTGGCGGATCCGGTGCAGACTGGTCCGGAATTGTGGATTATGCCAAAAATAAAGGCTGGACAATTTTAGGCTGGGCATGGAACGGCGACGGAGGTTCTATGAATATGATAACACCACAATTTCAGTCATATGTTAGCGGAAGTCCAAAAACATATACCCAATCTTCTTATTTTAACGTTGTTTACAACAAGTTATAATAATCAGAAATTTTTCAGCCATAGATTTAGACCATATAATGTATGGCTGAAAAAATCTCAAAATTACTGTTTCCCACAGGTCAAAAATTAAATTAACAGAATATTTGTTAGTATTCTTTTGAATTATCTTTAAATGAGATAAATTTGCAACAAACAAAGAAATACAAATGAAAAACTTTAAAATGAAACCAAAACTAATCGCCCTATTCGTATTAGCTATTGGATTTTTGACACTATCATGGGGAATTGTTGGCCACGAACGCATTAATAAAGCAGCTGTTATGGCTTTACCCCAATCGATACAAGTGTTTTTTTACAATCACATTGATTTTATTACACAAGAAGCATCAGTTCCGGATATTCGTAAATATGCTTTAAATTATAAAGATGAAAACCCAAGGCATTATTTTGACATGGAAAATTTTGGTGCTGTAGACAGTATACCACAAACCATGGAAGCGGCAAAGAAAAAATATGATACTAAATTCCTGAATGATAATGGAATTTTACCTTGGTACATCGAAGATATGATGGTAAAATTAACCAAAGCCTTTAAAGATAAAAACAGAGCAGAAATTTTATTTCTGGCTGCAGATTTAGGTCATTATGTTGGCGATGCACATATGCCGTTGCATACTTCTGCCAATCATGACGGACAATTGAGCGATCAAAAAGGAATTCATTCGCTTTGGGAAAGCAGGCTTCCTGAATTATTTGCTAAAAATTATAAATTAAATGTTCCTCAGGCACAATATTATGAAGATGTTCATAAAGCAATCTGGGATATGATTAATGATACACATAGTCTGGCTAAGCCGTTATTAGATATTGATAAAAAACTAAGAACTGCCACTCCGGAAAATCAGGTTTTTAAAATGGATACTGACGGAAAAGTGCTGAAAAGCAAATACAATACAGCTGTTTTTTCTGATGATTATGCCAAAAAACTACACGAACAATTAAACGGAATGGTAGAAAGTCAAATGAGAAAAGCCATTACGGCCACTGCAAGTTTTTGGTATACTGCATGGGTAAATGCCGGAAAACCAGATTTAAGTGACTTAGATGCGCCAGCAGTGACACAAAGAAACTATCAGTCTTTAAAAGACGATCAGAAATTGTTTCAGCAAGGAAACTTATTTGGACTTAAGAATCAAAACGACTAAGATATTTAGCAGTCTCAGTTTATAGTTTACAAAATAAAACAGCCTCATATTCATTTGAATATGAGGCTGTTTTTTTGCATTAATATCTTGCTGTTGGGTGAAGAGTCAGGAGCTATTTCCTGCTGTCCGCTTGTATCTTTTTATTTTTAAAGAAAAAATAAAAAGGATACCGCTTCCATCAGGGCTAGGGCAATCATTTTCATAAGATCTTGCTAATGAATAAAAAAATCCGTGAAAATCCATTTAAATCTCAGTTATTCGCGAGCCATTGATAACTAAGTTTGGAATTTGGAATTTTTTTGATTGAAATTATTAGTCCATTTTACTTCTGATATTTCTTATGCTTCAACATATCAGAAGCCGTCTGATAAAAAGAAATCGTTTCATTTACCAAATCAGTTCTTTCCGTCTTCATTGGAATCTCGTTATAATCAATTTGATATTCAGGAGCGATACCAGGTTTTGTATTAATTTGCAGGTCAAATTGTTTAACTTGTTGTTTTGGAGATAAAACCGTTAAAACATTGTCTTTTATTAAGCCCAAATCCTGATAAGTTGCAATGAAAGCCCTTGGTTTATAATCCGGTTTTAAAACATCCTGACCAAAAAACTTACTTTCATAACTAAAATTCAGTAACCCGAATAATGTTGGCATAAGATCAATTTGCGACATCAACTGATTGTATTTTTGCGGTTTTGAACCCGGATTGTATATAAAAGCCGGAATTCTGTATTTATCCAATGGAAGTTCCGTTTTTCCTGCACTTGATGCACAATGATCTGCAACAATAACAAAAACAGTATTCCTGAACCAGGGTTGTTTGCTTGCCATTTCAAAGAATTTTCTCAACGAATAATCCGTATATTTTACACCGCCATCGCGAGACTTGATATCACCTGGAATATCAATTTTATTGTTCGGATACGTAAAAGGCCTGTGATTGCTTACCGTCATAATATGGTTAAAAAACGGTTTGTTTTCTTTTGCTTCAGCATTCATTACTTTTATAGCCTTATTATACATGTCTTCATCACAAACTCCCCAAACATTCTCAAAGGTTATTTCTTCAGGCGAAAAACTTGATTTGTCTATAATTTCATAACCATTTCCGGAATAAAAATCCTGCATATTATCAAAAAAGGCATCGCCACCATACATGAATTTTACATTGTAACCCTTTTGCTTGAAAATAGCGCCCGTCGAAAACTTGTTTTTATTGTCTTCCCTTTTTACAACGCTTTCACCTGCAGTTGGAGGCAAACACAAAGTCACGGCTTCAAGACCACGAACGGTTCTATTTCCTGCCGCATACAAATTCGTAAACTGTAAACTTTTTTGAGCGAGGCTATCTAAGAAAGGAGTAATATTTTGTTCATTTCCGTACATCTTCATAAACTCAGCACTATAACTTTCTATTGTAATCAAAACCACATTTTTATGATTTTCAAGAGAATCAGCTGTTATTGTCCGGTTTGTATTTTCTGCGGATATACTAGGAAATTGCTGTTTTAAAAGAGCAAAAGCTTCTTTATTTGACAGCGTTTTGTAGAATTTGAAATAATCAAGCTTATTGTTCTGAAAAGCAAGATAAAATTTATACAAACCGTTAGCCTGTAATTCATTCACAAAAACATTTTTAGAATTTTCTGTTTTTGCTATTGTAGGCACGGCAATTAAAGAAATTGCAAACAGAATAAAATAAGCAACAGTAATTTTTACCTTCTCTGTTATAGAAGGAATATTATCAATATAGTTTCTGGAATTTTTCAGAATAAAATAAGTCACAATTCCTGTTACTAAAAACAAGGCAGAAAATATCGGGATAACCGGATAAGACTGCATGATGTTGCCAATTACCTCATTAGTATATATTAAATAATTTACAGCAATAAAATTGTATTTAACGCCAAATTCATTCCAGAAGAAATATTCACTTAATCCGTTTTGCAGAATCAATAAAACATATAAAAAGATGACAAAGGCGAAAAGCCAATATCTAATTTTGTCCCTTAATTTTGGAAGAAAAAGTAAAAGCGCGAAAAGTACCATTTTAATCCCGATAAAAATTAAAACGATTTCAGGCAAAGCACCGCCATATTCATCTACAATACTTTTTCCGGATGCTATATAGGCAAATAGTGCAATAAAAATGCCCAAAATAATATATCCGTATGGTTTATTGTATTTAGAGTTTGAAATAAAAATTAGATAAAGCCATAAAAAAACGCTGGCAATTACAAAAACAAAAAAATCAGAAATAAGACCTAACGCAAAGATTTTCAGACTTTCAAAAAAAGTAAAAGAGGTTTGTGTAATAGGATGAAAAAACAAAACAATTCGTAATACAAAGCTTACAGCGAAATAAAATAAGCCAAGATTATAAAATGGGGATAGTTTCTTATAAAAATTCATAGATCTAATTTTTTTTAAGCAAAAATAATTCATATAAATTAGTTCTGGATTAAGTTCAGCCTTCACCTTACTTAACTTTCCCTTAATATTTGCTTAAGATAGGTTTATTTGCGCTATTCTAATGGTTTTAAGTAATTTCTGACTTCAAAATTTTTATCTTTGAACATCAAAAAAGTAAATATTTAATCTAAATTACATAATTAAATGCACATTTTAATAGTTGAAGATGAGTTAGGTATCGTTCAGTTTTTGCAGCAGGGTTTACAGGAAGAGGGATATCAAATTACTACTGCAAACGATGGTTCAAAAGGTTTTGAATTAATCCAGGAACAGCACTTTGATTTGATTTTACTCGATTGGATGCTTCCTAAAATAAATGGTTTAGATTTATGTAAAGCAATCAGGATCAAAGATCAGACAACTCCAATTATTTTTTTAACTGCAAAAGATACCGTTCAGGAAACCATAGAAGGATTAAAAGCCGGAGCAAACGACTACATCAAGAAGCCTTTTAGTTTTGAAGAATTAGTGGAACGTATTAAAATTCATTTCAGGAACCAGAAAGGATCCGAAGTACTGACTTTAGGCACCATCAAAATTGATTTATCCAAACATATCGTTTTTAAAAACGAAGAAGAAGTTGCCCTTACACAACGTGAGTTTGAATTGTTGACCTATTTAATTCAGAATAAAGGAAAAGTCTGTACCCGAAATCAGATTTTAAAAGATGTCTGGGATATTAATTTCGAATATGATACAGGAGTGATTGATGTTTTTATGAATGCAATCAGAAAAAAACTCAATTTAAAAATTGAAGAAGATTATATAAAAACAATCCGCGGTATTGGCTATATCGCTAACGACCTGTAAATGTTTCAACTTTCCTTTAAAAATAGAATTGCATTAAACTATATCATCACCACAGGTTTACTGATTCTGGTGGTTTTTTCGGTTATTTACTCTATTGTAAAACATACCGTTTACAGTCATATTGATGAAAATATTCACGTTGAAATTCAGAATCATCTGAATGAAATCAAGGAAGAAGGAGGTAAAATAATCCTGATTGATGAAGAAGAGTGGAATGAACGTGAACACAATACAGTGGATGTAAATCCTGTGTTTGTCGAGTTTTTAGATTTAAATAAAAAGATTGTTGAAAAAGCACCAAATTTAAAAACCCAGACACTGCAATTTAATGATTCAGTAGAAGATTTTGAATTGTTTGATACCAAAATGGGGGATCATGCCATCAGGCAAATTCAGGTTCCTCTTCATCTTAAAGGAAAAAAAATTGGGTACGTTATAGTCGCAATGTCTCTGGCAGACTCTAAAATGGTATTAAATAATTTATTTGACATCATGTGTTTATCATTTTTGGGAATTTTACTGTTGCTGTTTTTTATAGCCCGGTTTTTTGCCGGACGAAGTATAAAACCAATAAATGCCATAATCAATACCTCGAAAATCATCACCAAAGACAATCTGAAAACTCGTATTCCTTTGCCCAGAACCCGGGACGAATTGTATATACTTTCTAAAACTATCAACAACCTTTTAAATCGTATTGAAGACGCAATTGAGCGTGAAAAACAATTTACATCTGATGCATCTCACGAGTTAAGAACACCACTAACAGTAATTAAAGGAACACTGGAAGTTTTAATTCGTAAACCCCGTGATAATAAGGAATATGAAGAAAAGGTAAATTATTGTATTAAAGAAGTCGATCATCTTAATATGCTGGTTGATCAGCTGTTGTTAATGGCGCGTTTTGAAAATCAAAAGAAGAACATAAAAACAGAGTCTGTTCATTTAAATTCTTTAATTTTAGATGTACTTACGTTAAATTCAGAGAAAATAAACAATCAAAAAGTTAGTATTAAATTTGATGCACAAGAAGATTATTATATCGAGTCAGATAATTTTTTAGTGATTACTATTTTAAGAAACATTATTTCCAATGCAATAAAATACAGTAATCCGAACGGAGAAGTAACTATTTTACTTTCTAAACAAAATGAAAAAATAACCTGTAAAATTTCAGATAACGGAATTGGAATTGCCCAACAGGATCTTGAATCTATTTTTAATCCTTTTTTTAGGTCTAATTCAACAGATCATCCCGAAATTAAAGGAACAGGATTAGGATTGTCTATTGTAAAAAGAATTACAGAATTGCTTCATATTAAATTTAAAATTGATAGCGAAATAGGAGCAGGGACAACCGTAATTTTAAATTTTAACGAGAACATGAAATCGTTATAGTAAATTCAAAAGATAGCGTAAAACGGATACTCAGTCATTTTTTTTAACAATAAACTATCGTTAAGTTAAATTAAAAATTGCTTTTTTATGAAATTAACTAGTATATTTGCAACCGAATCAAAGAATTATAAAACAAACCAAGTCATGATTTCTATTCAATTACATCATCATCATTTTCATTATTGCTCTCAGGCGATGTGTTAATGGTATGCATGTAAATCATCATATTTTAAAACCCGTTTGAGTACATCAAACGGGTTTTTTAATTCCAATTCTTTGTACTCAGACTATTAATTCAACAAAAACTAAAAAAATGAGTACGTTAAAAATTGCAATTCAAAAATCAGGTCGTTTAAACGAAGACAGCATTCAAATTCTTAAAGATTGCGGTATTTCGATCAACAATGGAAACGATCAGTTAAAAGCCGAAGCTTCAAATTTTCCTCTGGAAGTTTTGTACCTTAGAAATTCAGATATTCCTCAATACTTAATTGACGGAGTGGTAGATTTGGCAATAGTAGGAGACAATTTATTGGTAGAGAAAGGAAAGCATATTGAAGTGATTCAAAAATTAGGATTCTCAAAATGCAAGGTTTCTGTCGCAGTTCCTAAAACTTTTGAATACAATTCTATTCAGGATTTAGCAGGTTTGCGTATCGCAACATCTTATCCTAATACGGTTAACGAATATTTTAGTTCTTTTGGATTGTCAGTAGATATTCACCAAATCTCAGGTTCTGTAGAAATTGCTCCAAATATTGGTCTTGCCGATGCGATTGTAGATATCGTTTCAAGCGGAAGTACCTTATTCAAAAATAATTTAAGAGAAGTAGAAGTAATCCTGAAAAGCGAAGCGGTTTTAGCGGTTTCACCAAAAGTTTCACCGGAAATTCAAAAACATATTGACACTTTAAAATTTAGGATTCAATCGGTTTTAAGAGCACGAAATTCAAAATATATCCTGATGAACGTTCCAAACGATAAAATCGATGAAATTGGTAAAATTTTACCTGTTTTAAGAAGTTTAACCGTTTTACCATTGGCTCAGGAAGGATGGAGCAGCGTTCACTCTGTAATTGACAAAGACACTTTTTGGGACGTAATTGACAAACTAAAAGAAGCGGGAGCCGAAGGAATTCTAGTTTGTCCAATCGAGAAAATGGTTCTTTAATGCGCTTTGCGCGCTTTAGGCAATAAGCTTTTAAGCTTTACGCCAAAAAAAACACAAAGTTAATTAGCTTATAGCCTAATGCTTAAAGCTTAAAGCATAAAAAAAATGAATAAAATAGACAATCCAAAACCAGATACCTGGTCAGAAATAGTAAAAAGACCAACCAAAACAATCGATGATATCGAAGTTACGGTAAAAGAAATCTTTAAAGAAGTACAAAAGAAAGGTGATGAAGCCGTAGCAAAATATACTTCAATTTTTGACGGAATCGCTTTAGAGAATTACGAAGTTACGCCAGAAGAAATTCAGGAAGCAGTGAATTCAATTTCAAATGAATTAAAAGAGGCGATTAAGTTAGCAAAATCGAATATTTTAAAATTTCACACCGCACAAAAAACCGAAAGAATTTCTATAGAAACTACTGAAGGCGTGAATTGCTGGCAGGAAAAAAGACCGATTCAAAAAATTGGATTATACATTCCGGGCGGAACAGCACCTTTGTTTTCAACCGTTTTAATGTTAGCCGTTCCTGCTGAAATTGCAGGCTGCAAAGAAATCGTACTGTGTTCGCCACCAGATAAAACCGGAAAAATAAATCCTGCAATTTTATACGCTGCGAATTTATGTGGCGTTACTAAAATCTTAAAAGTAGGCGGAATCCAGGCAATTGCCGGAATGACATTCGGAACAAAATCGATCCCGAAAGTCTACAAAATCTTCGGACCTGGAAATCAGTTTGTAACCGTGGCAAAACAATTGGCAACACAGTTTGGAGTAGCCATTGATATGCCGGCAGGACCATCAGAATTGTTGGTTGTAGCTGATGATACCGCTATTCCGGCATTTGTGGCTTCAGATCTATTATCACAGGCGGAACATGGTACAGACAGTCAGGTGATTCTGGTTTCGACTTCAAAGAAATTAATTGGTGAAGTAGAAAAAGAAATTCAAATTCAGGTTGAAGCACTTCCAAGAAAGGATATAGCGAAAAAAGCCATCGAAAATTCAAAATTGATCTATGTCGAAACAGATCAGATTGCGTTAGAATTAATCAATGAATATGGTCCGGAACACTTTATTATCTGCTCTGAATTTGATGATTTTTATTGCAACGGAATTGTAAATGCGGGTTCGGTTTTTATAGGGAATTATACGCCTGAAAGTGCCGGAGATTATGCTTCAGGAACCAATCACACTTTGCCTACAAACGGATATGCTAAAAATTACAGCGGGGTAAATCTGGATAGTTTCATGAAATCAATGACCTTTCAGAAAATCTCGGAAAAAGGAATTCAAAACATCGGGAAAGCAATCGAAGTTATGGCTGAAGCCGAAGGTTTGCAAGCACATAAAAATGCTGTGACTTTGAGATTGGCCAGTTTAGAGTAAAGAGAATAGATTATAGAAGCAAGAATATAGAAGCAAGAATAAAGATTAAACAATAAAGATTTATAGGATTAGATTACAGTCTATTTTCTTTCCTCTTGATTCTTGCATCTTGATTCTTTCCTCTTCTCAAAAAAAATAAAAAAATGAAATTCGATATAAATAACATAACACGTGAAAACGTAAAAACATTAAAACCTTATTCATCAGCACGTGATGAGTTTGAAGATTTTGATACAGCCGAAATGATTTTTTTGGATGCGAATGAAAACCCTTTTCAAAATGGGGTGAATCGCTATCCGGATCCGCAACAGAGTTCTGTTAAAGCAATTTTGGCAAAGAATAATAACGTAAAATCAAGTCAGATTTTATTAGGAAACGGAAGTGATGAAGTGCTGGATTTACTTTTCAGGGCTTTTTGTGAGCCAAAAATTGACAATATTATTTCGTTGCCGCCAACATACGGCATGTATAGCGTTTTGGCAAATATCAATGCGGTAGAAAACAGAGAAGTTTTACTTTCTGCAGATTTTCAGCCACAAGTAGAAAAAATTCTCGATGCTGTTGATGACAATACAAAAATCATCTTTTTATGCTCGCCAAATAATCCAACCGGAAATTCTTTTTCGGATGAAAGCGTGGTAAAACTGCTTCAGAACTTTAAAGGTTTGGTTGTAATTGACGAAGCGTATATCGACTTTTCGGACAAAGAAAGCTGGTTGACAGAAATCGATGAATATCCCAATTTGGTGATTACACAAACTTTGTCAAAAGCATATGGTTTGGCTGGAATCCGTCTGGGAATTTGTTATGCTTCTGAAGCCGTAATTTCAGTTTTAAATAAAATCAAACCTCCATATAATGTAAATGAATTAACGCAGCAAAGAGCTATACTTCGTTTGAATGATTCAGAAAAAATAAAACAGGAAATAGCTTCTATTATTGAACAAAGAGAAGAGTTACTTAAAGTTTTACTTGATGTAAGTTTTGTGAAAAAAGTGTATCCTACAGAGTCGAATTTTGTATTAGTAAAAGTAGATAATGCTAATAAAAGATACGACGAATTAATTGCAAAAGGAATTGTAATTCGAAACAGAACAACTCAGCCTTTATGCGAAAACTGCCTTCGTTTTACAATTGGAATCCCGGAGGAAAATGCAGTTTTGATTAAAGAATTGAAGTTGTTGAGATAGAAGTTTAACCGCAAAGTTCGCAAAGAATTACGCTAAAAACGCAAAGTTTTTTTGCCACAGATTAAAATGATTTTTTCACGCAGATTTTGCTGATAAAAGCAGATTTAATTTTGATTTTTAAAAATGAATAAATCTGTGTGAATCTGCTCAAATCTTTAAAATCTGCGTGAAACAAAAATTAGTGATAATTTGTGTAATTCGTGGCAAAAGAAAAATCTAGATAATGATTTGCGTGAGGGATAGAGACGGTATCTCCCGATTTAGAAAAACAAGGCTTTTTAGCCGTAGTTTTTGTTAATCGGGAATATAGCCGAAAGCCCGACCCGGAGGGACACGCCCAAAATATAAATAAACTATGAAAAAAGTACTTTTTATCGATCGTGACGGAACGATTGTTTTAGAACCTGAAAATTATCAGTTAGATGCTTTGGAAAAAGTAGAATTTTATCCAAAAGCGTTTCAATATCTGGCTAAAATTGCCAATGAATTAGATTACGAATTGGCAATGGTAACCAATCAGGACGGATTAGGAACGGAAAGTTTTCCAGAAGATACGTTTTGGCCAACGCAGAATTTCATTTTAAGAGCTTTTGAAAATGAAGGGGTTTTGTTTGATGACATTTTTATCGACAGATCATTTCCTGAGGATAATGCGCCCACACGCAAACCAAGAACTGGAATGTTGACAAAATATATTGATAATCCTGCATATGATTTAGAAAACTCGTTTGTTTTAGGAGATCGCCTGACTGATATTGAATTAGCGAAAAACTTAGGGGCAAAAGCGATTTTTATCAATGACAATGACGGAATTGGCAGCAATGAAATATCCTCTAAACGAGAAGAATTAGACGCAACAATTGTACTTCAAACTATGAGTTGGAAAGAGATTTACGAGTTTTTGAAACTGGAAGCGCGTTCAGCTTCGATTACGCGTAAAACCAATGAAACGGATATTTTTATCGACTTGAATCTTGACGGAACCGGAAAAAGTAAAATCGAAACCGGAATTGCTTTTTTCGATCATATGTTAGATCAAATCGCGCGTCACGGTCAAATGGACTTGGAAATTCTGGTAAAAGGAGATCTCGAAGTTGACGAGCACCACACAATCGAAGATACCGCAATAGCTTTGGGAGAAGTTTTTGCCAAAGCACTGGGAAATAAACTAGGAATCGAACGTTACGGTTTCTGTTTGCCAATGGATGATTGTTTAGCACAGGTTGCGATTGATTTTGGCGGAAGAAACTGGCTGGTTTGGGAAACCGAATTCAAGCGCGAAATGGTGGGTAAAATGCCAACAGAAATGTTTTACCATTTTTTTAAATCCTTTTCAGACGGTGCAAAAGCCAACATCAACATCAAAGCCGAAGGAACGAACGAGCACCATAAAATTGAAGCCATTTTTAAAGCTTTCGCAAAAGCCATAAAAGTAGCGGTGAAAAGAGATACAGAAAAAATGATTTTACCTTCGACAAAAGGAATGTTGTAATAAATTGTTTCAGGTTTAAAGTTTCAGGTTTCAGGTTCTCTCGCTTCGTGTACTTAACCGCAAAGGTTAAGCTATGAACGCCAAGTTATTCCTTGCGAACTATGCAAAAAAACTTTGTGCACTTGCGGTAAGATATGCTCAAAGTAAAGCAACCTGAAACTTGAAACCTGAAACTTGAAACCTGAAACAAAACAAACAAACAAAATGAAAATAGTAATCATAAATTACGGAGCAGGAAATATTCAGAGCATAATGTTTGCTGTTGAAAGACTTGGTTTTAAAGCTGTTTTAAGTAATAATCCGGAAGAAATTCAGGCGGCAGACAAAGTCATTTTCCCGGGAGTAGGAGAAGCAAGTTCAGCAATGAAAAAACTGAAAGAAAGCGGTCTGGATAGTTTAATTCCGAATTTGAAACAGCCGGTTTTAGGAATTTGCCTTGGGATGCAATTGATGTGTAATTCATCTGAAGAAGGAAATACAAAAGGTTTAGGGATTTTTGATGTTGATGTGATTAAATTTACTTCAAAAGTAAAAGTACCGCAAATGGGATGGAACCAGATTTATAATTTAAAATCGGATTTATTTAAAGGAATTGCTGAGAACGAATTCATGTATCTTGTACATAGTTTTTATGCACCAAATTGCGCTGAAGCTATTGCAACAACTAATTATGAACTGAAATATGCATCGGCTTTAAAAAAAGATAATTTTTACGGAACTCAGTTTCATCCTGAAAAAAGCGGAGCTGTTGGGGAAAAGATTTTAGAAAATTTCTTAAAAATATAAAATTTTAGAATTACAATATCAATATCAAAAATCAATCAAAATATCAATTTTAGAAATCAAAAATCTAAAATCTAAAATTAGAACTATGAGAATAATACCAGCTATAGATATCATTGACGGAAAATGTGTTCGTTTATCCAAAGGTGATTATGATACTAAAATAATATACAATGAAAATCCGCTTGAAGTAGCGAAATCATTCGAAGCACACGGAATCGAATATTTGCATTTAGTAGATCTTGACGGGGCAAAATCAAGCAAAATTGTCAATTATAAAATACTAGAACAAATTGCCACACAAACCAGTTTAAAAATAGATTTTGGAGGAGGTTTAAAATCTGATAACGACTTAAGAATTGCCTTTGAAAGTGGTGCGAACCAAATAACAGGTGGAAGCATTGCAGTAAAAAACAGAGCAATTTTCGAAAAATGGATATCAGAATACGGTTCAGATAAAATCATTCTGGGTGCTGATGCAAAAGATGAAAAAGTTTCTATTTCGGGTTGGTTAGAAGATTCAAATGAAGATTTGATCCCGTTTATTCAGGATTATCAAACCAAAGGAATTCAGTATGTTATTTGTACCGACATTGCAAAAGACGGAATGCTCGAAGGTCCGAGTTTTGATTTGTATGAAAAAATAGTAAAAGAGGCTGTTGGAGTTAAACTAATCGCCTCAGGCGGAATTTCAACTTTCGACGAATTGCCAAAATTAGCTGAATTAGGCTGTGAAGGAACGATCATTGGAAAAGCAATTTATGAAGGAAGAATTACGTTGAAACAACTGGAAAACTATATAATTAAAAAATGAGATAATTAGTGAATTAGATAATTCTCTACGTTGAGCTTAAAAATATCTAATTATCTAATTCTCAAATTAACACCTTAAAAATATGATAACTTGTCATTTAAAATACGTTATAGATCCTTATCAGTTAGAAGCGTTTGAAGATTACGGTAAGAGATGGATTAAAATTGTAAATCGTTTGGGCGGACAGCATCATGGCTATTTTATGCCTTCTGAAGGAGCAAATAATATTGCTTATGCACTGTTTTCTTTTCCAAGCTTAACAGATTACGAAAATTACCGAAAACAAATGTTTTCAAAGGACGATCAGGAATGTGTAGAAGCTTTTAAAATTGCCGAAGATACAAGATGCATCATAAGTTACGAAAGAACGTTTTTAACTCCTGTATTTAAATAAATTAGAAAATGAGATAATTAGTCCATTAGATAATTCTCTACATTGAGCTTAAAATTATCTAATTATCTAATTCTCAAATTGACACATTAAAAAAATGTTAGCAAAAAGAATCATACCCTGTTTGGATATAAAAAACGGAAGAACCGTAAAAGGGGTTAATTTCGTTGACTTGCGCGATGCCGGAGATCCGGTAGAACTGGCGGAAATTTATTCGGCTGAAGGAGCTGATGAATTGGTTTTTCTGGATATTTCGGCTACTGAAGAACGTCGTAAAACGTTGGTCAATATGGTACGAAGTGTTGCGGAGAAAATCAATATTCCGTTTACTGTTGGCGGCGGAATTTCATCTGTAGAAGATGTTGAAATCCTTTTGAATAACGGAGCTGATAAAGTTTCGATCAATTCATCAGCAGTCAAAAATCCACAGTTAATAAACGATCTGGCACAGAAGTTTGGGAGCCAATGTGTGGTTGTAGCTATTGATGCCAAGCAAATTAACGGCCAATGGATCGTGCATTTAGTAGGCGGAAAAGTGCCAACAGAACTCAATTTATTTGATTGGGCGGTTGAAGTGGCCGAACGCGGCGCAGGCGAAATTCTATTTACCTCAATGGATAATGACGGAACCAAAAATGGTTTTGCAAATGAAGCTTTAGCTAAATTATCAGAATTGATTAATATCCCAATTATTGCTTCAGGTGGAGCAGGAAATATCCAGCATTTTGTTGACTCGTTTAAAGAAGGAAAAGCAGATGCGGCTCTGGCTGCGAGTGTTTTTCACTTTAAAGAAATTGAGATTAAGGCTTTGAAAGAAGAATTGAGAAATAATGGTATTGAAGTAAGACTATAAAAATAGAGTAAAGAAGAAAGAAACAAGACTTTTGGAAATAGGCTCAAAAAGTAAGATATAAATCAAAAAATAAAAATAATATAGAAGTTCGAATTTAGTTTTAACTTTATGACTTTCGACTTTACAACTTTAGACTAAAAATTATGAACATCGATATAAAAAGCGCAGACGGATTGATTCCGGCAATTATTCAGGATTCAGAAACAAAAAATGTCTTGATGCTGGGATATATGAACGAAGAATCACTTCAAAAGACAATAGAAACTCAAAAAGTTACTTTTTTCAGCCGATCCAAACAAAGACTTTGGACAAAAGGCGAGGAGAGTGGCAACTTTTTGAATTTGGTAGATATCAAAAACGACTGCGATGGCGATACGCTCTTAATTCAGGCAAAACCAGTAGGACCAACTTGTCACACGGGAGCAGATACATGCTGGCAGGAAGAAAATAAAGAGACTTACGGTTTTATTTCAAGTTTAGAAAATACCATTAAAATCAGAAGAGAAAATGCCGATTCTGAGAAAAGTTATGTGGCTTCGCTATTCGAAAAAGGAATCAATAAAATTGCTCAAAAAGTTGGTGAAGAAGCTGTAGAAGTTGTCATTGAAGCCAAAGACAATAACGATGATTTATTTTTAAGCGAAAGCGCAGATTTGTTATTTCATTACTTGATATTGCTCCAGGCAAAAGGCTTTCAGTTGAATGATGTTGTTGAAGTGTTGAAGAAACGCCAGAAGTAATTTAGTTTTTTAAGGAAAGAAAATAAAATTGCCTTTTGATTTATAACTATTTTAGTTTTAAACATGATGCAATTTTTTGTGTGTGATATTTGGAAAAAAAAGTACTTTTAATACCTCTAAATATTCTTTTATGAAGTTGTATATCTGTTTGTTGATGTTGCTGAATACTTGTTTCAATTACGCTTTTAAGAAGCATGAAATACCATATTCAATTGTTGTTGCAAAAGCAGATTTAATTGTTGATGGAACAATTTCTAAAGTTTCAAAGAAAGAATACGAATTTACAATAAGCCAGTTTGTAAAAGGAAAATCGGCCTTAAAAATCAAGGTTTCAATCTGGAAGGAGTGGATTTGTGATCCAAGAATTAAAGAGCTGAAAACTGGTCAGAGATTAATTTTGTTTTTAGAAAAATCACCTTATGGTAATTTTAGCCCAATTAATGATAGCACTGGAGAGATATACATAGATAATGATTCTTTTATAAATGTATTTCTTCCAGAAGAGTTTACGAATCCTACAGTTTTAAAAGAAGGAATTTCTATGTTTTTACAAACTTATACAATTTATGGAGATTTAAATGATCGGTTTTTGCAAAATATTTATTTTCAGTCCAATAAATCTATATTTGAAATTTATAAAATGAAAGAAGATAATAAGTTTTTTAAGTTTTTAGCTCCTATAAGTTTTTATTATCCTGAAGTCAAATATAATTTGATACCACAGTTTATTAATTAAAGATTAAAAAAAGTACTTCACAAAAAAAGAAAAAAATCCGCGTAAATCTGCGTTTTCGCAAGGCGAATCTGTGTCATTTGCGTTTTAATTACAATAATTTGCGGAGTTCCATGCGGAGATCCCTCGTCCCTCAGGATGACAAACTATGCGGTTAAACAATTTACCAAATAAACGATTAAACTCTTTACTCCACAAATTCAAAAGCAGCAAATTCTTCCGGTTGATGAAAGCCAAACTTTAAACTCTTATAAGGCTGTAAAGCAAGATATTCTGTTGTATTACCGTAATCGATTCTAAAAGTGTTTCCCCTCCATTTTGTTCCAACATTAGGCTTGTTAAAATTGCCGTTTTTAATGGTTTCTAAGCTCGAAAACGGAATTTTAATTTCGGTATTATAACCTTCGGGAGTTATTTTGCTTGCGGTTTCTAATCCTGAAATATCAAAAGCCATTGAGGTATTCCAGCCTCCACAATTTGGTGAAATGCATTTAAGCAACATGTCATAATTAGATGAAAAAGCATTCACTCCAATTTCTATGTAATTCTGTCCGTCTCCATCAGGATCAATAAAAATTTCTACCAAATCATCAGTATTAAAAATCTGAGAATCTTTTTTCTGTGCCTTTCCTACGATCTTAAAATCGACAGAACGATAGGCTATATAAAGGTTTTCATCATTCCACGAAAGTGAAACAAAGGTGTTTTGAGATGCTTTTTCTCCTGAGTTATGAATGACAAACGGGCCTAAAAAAGGAGTTTTCCAATCGGATAAATCTCCATCAATAGTTACTTTTTCGCTTGTTTTATGAATTGGAAGTGTTTGTGACTGTAGAATTTCAGAGAAAATCAAACCTAAAAAAACAATAAATAATACGGGTTTCATATGTTTAGATCTAATAGATTTAAAAGGCTAAAATAAAGAAGAATAATGAATTGTGCGTTAAAATTTGTTGATTTAAGTTTAAATAAAACTAATCGAAATGTTTATTTTTGAAACTTACCATTCTATTTAAATACCATAAATTAATTATTTTATGAAAAAACTTTTCTTTAGCGTATTGATCACTTTTTTAGCCGGCCATATAGCTCACTCTCAGGCACTTTTTAACAAGTCGGAAATTTTTACACATCAGGATACTTTACGCGGAAGCATAACGAAAGAAAGGGAATGGTGGGATTTAAAATATTATCATCTTGATATAAAAGTAAATCCAAATGATAAAACAATTACAGGTTCGAATACAGTTCGCTACACTGTTTTAAAAGAATACAACAAAATGCAGATCGATTTGCAGGAACCCATGCAGATTTATAAAGTCACTCAGGACGGAAAAGAGCTGAAATTCGAAAGAGACGGAAACGCATTTTTTATTCAATTAACAGCGAATCAAAAAGTGGGCGAAACAAAGGAAATACTAATTTCTTTTGGAGGAAAACCCAAAGAAGCGATTAACCCGCCCTGGGACGGCGGAATTACCTGGAAAAAAGATTCAAACGGAAAAGATTTTATAGCTTCATCTTGTCAGGGACTTGGCGCGAGTATTTGGTGGCCAAACAAGGATCATATGTACGATGAAGTCGAAAGTATGCTGATTAGCGTGAATGTTCCCGGAAATTTAATGGATGTTTCAAACGGAAGATTACAAAGCGTTAAAAAACAAAAAGACGGTACAAAAACCTTTAATTGGTATGTTTCGAACCCAATTAATAATTACGGTGTAAACATTAATATTGGGGATTACGTAAACTTCTCTGAGAAATACAAAGGAGAAAAAGGTGATCTTGATTGTAATTATTATGTTTTACGGGATAATTTGGCAGCTGCAAAAGAACAGTTTAAAGACGCACCAAGAATGCTAAAAGCTTTAGAAAACTGGTTTGGACCTTATCCGTTTTATGAAGACAGTTACAAATTGGTCGAAGCTCCTTATTTGGGTATGGAACACCAAAGCAGCGTAACGTATGGAAATGGCTATAAAAATGGATATCATGGAGCTGATATCACAGGAACCGGTTGGGGATTAAAATTCGATTACATCATCATTCACGAATCCGGACATGAGTGGTTTGCCAATAATATTACTTATAAAGACATTGCCGATATGTGGATTCACGAAAGTTTTACAACTTATTCTGAAAGTCTTTTTGTTGAATATTACTACGGAAAAGACGCTGCAAATCAATACATAAGAGGATATCGAAAAATGATTTCGAACAACATACCAATTATTGGGTATTATGATGTCAATAGAGAAGGATCTGGAGATATGTACCCAAAAGGAGTTAACATGCTGCAAACCATTCGTCAGGTCATAAATGATGATGCAAAATGGAAATCGATTTTAAGAGGTTTAGGAAGTACTTTTTACCATCAAACCGTTTCTACAAAACAAATTGAAGATTATTTGAGTAAGGAATCCGGTATCGATTTGAGTACTATTTTTAATCAATATTTAAGAACAACACAGGTTCCCACATTTGAATATTTCTTTAAAAACAATAAACTGGCTTATCATTGGATCAATTGTGTCGAAAAATTTAATATGCCGCTAAAAGTGACTCTAAATGGAGTTGAAACCTGGTTGAAGCCAACTAACGAATGGCAACTTGAAGATGCAAAGGGTGAGAAACCAAGCTTGGTGGTAGATAAAAACTTTTATGTGACAGATTTTAATATAACAGATTAAATTTAAGTTTCTGAAAAACAAATCCAACAGTGCTGAAATTATCGTGATCAGGTTCTGTTGGATTTAATATTTTATCCAGAAATCATAAAACTTTAGAAAACTTAATCTGAATGTTTACTTTTGTTGGTCAATAAGCTTACTATCCTAATATTATTTCAAATTTATAAAGAATGAAAAAATACTTTGGTGGCGTTTTTATCGCCTTTTTGTTTGGTTTTACCGCCAATGCACAAGGACTTTTGAATAAGTCCGAAACCGTTTTTACACATCAGGACACTTTACGCGGAAGCATTACAAAAGAAAGAGCCTGGTGGGATTTAAAATATTATCATTTAGATGTTAAAGTAAATCCAAAAGAGAAAACAATTACAGGATCAAATACTGTTCGTTATACCGTTTTGACTTCGTATAACAAAATGCAGATTGATTTGCAGGAACCTATGCAGATTTATAAAGTAACGCAGGACGGTAAAGAATTGAAATTTGAAAGGGATGGAAATGCTTTTTTTATTCAACTAACAGCGGCTCAAAAAGTGGGAGAGACCAAGGAAATTGTAATTTCTTTTGGAGGAAAACCTAAAGAAGCTGTAAAACCGCCATGGGATGGCGGAATTACCTGGAAAAAAGACAAAAACGGAAAAGATTTTATTGCTTCCTCTTGTCAGGGTTTGGGTGCCAGCGTTTGGTGGCCTTGCAAAGACCATATGTATGACGAAGTAGAAAATATGTTAATCAGTGTGAATGTTCCGGGAGACTTAACAGATGTTTCTAACGGAAGATTAAAAAGTGTTAAAAAAGAAAAAGACGGAACAAAAACCTTCAATTGGTATGTTTCTAACCCGATTAACAATTACGGTGTAAATATCAATATTGGTGATTATGTAAATTTCTCTGAGAAATATAAAGGAGAAAAAGGCGATTTAGATTGCAATTACTATGTTTTAAGAGATAATCTGGCTATAGCTAAAGAACAATTTAAAGACGCTCCAAGAATGCTTAAGGCATTTGAAAACTGGTTTGGGCCTTATCCGTTTTATGAAGACAGCTATAAACTGGTAGAAGCGCCTTATTTGGGCATGGAGCATCAAAGTAGTGTAACTTACGGGAATGGTTATAAAAACGGTTATTTAGGACGTGATTTAAGCGGAACAGGCTGGGGATTAAAATTTGATTTTATCATTATTCACGAATCCGGACACGAATGGTTTGCTAATAATATCACGTATAAAGACATTGCAGATATGTGGATTCATGAAAGTTTTACCAACTATTCTGAAAGTCTTTTTGTTGAATTCTATTACGGAAAAGATGCCGGTGCAGAATACGTAATTGGATGCAGAAAAGGAATAAAAAATGATAAACCAATCATTGGGAATTATGATGTAAACAACGAAGGATCTGGAGATATGTATCCAAAAGGGGCAAATATGCTGCACACGATACGCCAAATCATCAACGATGATGCAAAATGGAAATCTATTTTAAGAGGTTTAAACAAAACTTTTTATCATCAAACGGTAACTTCTAAGCAAATTGAAGATTATATCAATACACAATCAGGAATTAATTTTAATAGAGTTTTTGCACAATATTTAACCACAACCCAAATTCCGGTTTTTGAATATATTTTCAAAAACGGAACTTTTGGATATCATTGGACAAATTGTGTTTCTAAATTTGATATGCCGGTAAAAGTTACCTTAAATGGTGAAGAAATCTGGCTAAAGCCAACCACAGAATGGCAATCTGAAAAAACTAACAGTGAAAAAAGAACTGTTGAAGTTGATAAGAATTTTTATGTAACGAGTTCTAATATTGTAGAATAGACGATTATAAAATTCGAATATTTTAAAATCCCAAACTCCAACTAATTGGAATTTGGGATTTTTTTTGCGGTTTATGCTTTAGTTCAAAGTATATCATTTCGAGAGAAATCTCCGCAAGTTACTCGACAAAGATTGGCGAGATTTTGTCTACGTCTAGTAAACCCGACAGGTTTTTAAAATCTGTCGGGTTTGTTGTATTAAGGAAATTCTCGTAAAATTTGTCAATTTCGAGGAAGGAGAAACACTCGTAATTCGTTAAATATTGCAGGTATGTTGAAGTATATCGGTTACGATATTTTTATTGTATTTGTACGAATATTACCTTTTATTTTTTAACTTAGGGCGCAATAATCTGGATTTAAAGGACTTAGTCCGGATGGTTAAGCGTAATCCGAAAAGCTAAAAGAGTAGGAAACAAATCAAATCAAACAATTATGAAAAATTTAAAAAACCTAAAAAATCTTGAAATTTTAAGTAAGAATGCTCAGAAATCTATTTCGGGAGGTATTCCTATATGCAGTATATTATGCGGTGAAGCGGGAGGAGTTATTTCGAATACCCCGGGTAGAGGAGATGTTTGTCAGCCGGGAACTACGGTATGTTGTTATTGCAGATAAATTTCAGCAAGGTTATAATTTATGATAAACCCGACAAGTTTTAAAAACCTGTCGGATTTTGTATTTTTTATTGGAATTTGGAATTTTTATATTGGTGATTTTATTTACTAACGACTATTTAATTTCGCTTTTTCCTTTATAATATCAGCAATTTTTCGATTTTCGATTTTACTTTCCAGCCATGAGATAATATCGAGATAAAGGAAAGCCCTTTTCTCATAAGTATTCTTTTCTAATTCAATAAAACGCAAACGCATCTTGATAAATTCCTTTTTGATATCAGCAGGGTATAAGTTATTCAGGTTTCTTAAAAACTTGATAATTTCTTTTTGAACTTCATGTAAATCATTCATTTTTATTAAAAACTTATACGTGTTTTTAAGATGGTTTTCCAAATAATAATCTTTTCCTAATTCATAATGTGCAATAAGCGACAAAAGTCTCGCAAAACACATTAAATCTTCACGCATAGATAGATTTTTATTGTTAATGATTTTATCTAAATAATAAATGGATTCAGTGTACTTTTCGTTTCCAAAATAAATAGAGGCGATTTTATAGAAAAACAACATTTCGTGGTGTTCATCAAGATGTTCGCTGTGGATCTTTAGTTTCTCTAAAATCTCAGGAATCAAATATTCACTTTCTGCAAAAGTACCTTCGAGAATATGATAGTTTAATTTGTTGTTGTAAACATAGAGGAATGATAATGATGCGACATTATCATTAACAGGAAATCTGGGATCCTCAATAGTTTCTTCCAGAAGGGTTAAGTATTTTTTGAAATTCGATTTATATTTCAGCATATACAAAGACTCGAGAAAATAATGGTTCCCTTTTAAGAAAAATACAGGATTCTGATAAATCATGTTTGGATTATCATAAAACAAGGCTACCCATTTATAAGCATATTTATAACTGGCCAGGAAATCCTGAACCAGGAAACTACGCCAAAGATTAGCATTATAAAACCAGTATTTCTCGCGAAAACCAAATTTGGTTTCGTCTAATTTCGCAATATGTTTATTAAAATAATCGTCTATATATTTATATTCTTCATCGTTTTTTACGTAACCGGTTTTCAGCATGATTCCGTAAAGCTGAAGCGATAAGTTTGATAATTTGCTTGAAATGGTATTTCTGTAATTTAATTCTTTGGCCTGAATAACCAGTTCGTCGGCGCGACCCTGAATACTTCGGGTAATATATTGTGATTCTATAAGTTTTTCAAACTCCACAATTTCATACGCCATATATTTTTCGTCGTTTTCAAGCGCGATCATTTTTGTTTTATCAAGAATCTTCAAACTCTGTTTATACAATCCTTTATTATATAAAATACCGGCAAAATCTATTTGTTCGCGTAGTTGATACCGAATGTTCTGACTCGGAATATTCAATCGAATACTCACTAATATTTGTTTGTATAAGTATGATTTTAAGTTAGATAACTGTATTTTTTTGATGATTCCGCTCTTTAGGATAAGCTTCTCGTCATAGTTTTCAGATTTATCTAAAATATTAAATAATTCGATGAATTTGGTATTAGAACTCGTTTCTAAACGGCTTGCAAAAATCTTAAACTGTCTTTTTTCAGATTTAGAAAGTGATTTTATTAATACAAATAAGAAATCTTTTTGATGGTTAGCCATTGTAAAATATAATAGTATAACTAGTTGGTTGTTAGTGTTTTAATTCGGTATAAATTGTGTTATGAACAGTATAATTTCATTAAAATGAATTTCGTACTGAAGAAGTACAATATATATTTGTTATCAAGATGTGAAATTACATTAAATAAATGAATATGAATAGAGAGAAAGTTCAAATTTTTGACACCACTTTGCGCGATGGCGAGCAAGTTCCAGGATGTAAGTTAGATACTAAACAAAAGTTAGTTATCGCAGAACGACTTGATAAAATGGGAGTTGACGTTATCGAAGCAGGTTTTCCTGTGTCAAGTCCGGGCGATTTTTTATCGGTCTCTGAGATTTGTAAAATTGTAGAAAATGCAACCGTCTGCGGACTTACAAGAGCCGTAAAAAATGACATTGATGTTGCAGCAGCAGCTTTAAAACACGCTAAAAGACCTAGAATCCACACAGGAATCGGAACATCTGAATCTCACATACTCCATAAATTAAATACCACAAGAGAAGATATTATTGCCAGAGCAAAGTTTGCCGTATCACACGCAAAATCTTATGTAGAAGATGTTGAGTTTTATGCAGAAGATGCTGGCAGAACAGATAACGCTTTCCTTGCAAAAGTTTGTGAAGAAGTGATCAAATCCGGAGCTACAGTACTGAATATTCCTGATACAACAGGATATTGTTTACCGGAAGAATACGGAGCAAAAATTAAATATTTAAAAGAAAACGTAAAAGGAATCGAAAACGTAATCCTTTCATGTCACTGTCATAATGATTTAGGAATGGCAACTGCAAACTCTATTGCAGGCGCTATAAATGGAGCGAGACAAATAGAATGTACTATTAATGGTATTGGAGAAAGAGCCGGAAACACCGCTCTTGAAGAAGTAGTAATGATTTTCAAACAGCATCCTTATTTAAATCTTGATACTAATATCAATACAAGAGAACTGAATGAGATGAGCCGATTAGTTTCTGAAAGTATGGGAATGATCGTGCAGCCTAATAAAGCTATTGTTGGAGCGAACGCTTTTGCGCACAGCTCAGGTATTCACCAGGATGGTGTGATCAAAAACAGAGCAACGTATGAAATTATGGATCCACTTGATGTGGGTGTAAATGAATCTTCGATCATTTTGACAGCAAGAAGCGGAAGAGCAGCTTTGGCTTACCGTGCTAAAAAAGTAGGTTACGAGCTTACAAAAGTGCAATTGGATATTGTATATGTTGAGTTTTTGAAATTTGCCGATATCAAAAAAGAAGTGATAGATGCAGATATTCATCAGATTATTGAAGCTTCTAAAATTGAAGGTGATTTGATCAGAAGCTAGTTGAAGAAGATAGAAGAAAGAGAAAATATTTTAACACATAGAAACATAGGTTTTAAATGTGTAAATAAGAATAAAAAATAAGTTTTCACACATAGCTATGTTTGTTAATACAAGTGAAACGCCTCTTGTAAGTTTACAAAATCTATGACTCTATGTGTTAGAAATAACAGCAAACAACAAAACAAAAAAAAGATTTAAATACATAAAGAACGAGACGTTATGAATTTGAAAATAGCAGTTTTACCAGGAGACGGAATAGGACCAGAGGTAATCGCACAAGCCAAAAAAGCATTATATGCAATAGGCGAGGTGTACAATCACGAATTTGTTTTTGAAGAAGCGCTCATGGGAGCAATTGCTATTGACAAAACAGGAAATCCATTACCGGAGCAAACTTTAAATCTGTGCCTAAATACAGATGCCGTTTTGTTTGGAGCTATTGGAGATCCTAAGTATGACAATAACCCAAATGCGAAAGTACGTCCGGAACAAGGATTATTAAAACTTCGTAAAGAATTAGGGTTATTTGCAAACATTCGTCCTATAAAACCTTACAAGGCTTTGATCGATGCATCTCCTTTAAAAAGAGAAATTATTGATGGAGCTGATTTTACTATTTTCAGAGAATTAACAGGTGGAGCTTATTTTGGAGCTAAAACATTAAATGAAGAAGGAACACATGCTTCTGATCTATGTGAATATTCAGAAGAAGAAATTACCAGAATTGCACATTTAGCTTTTAAATCGGCACAAAATAGACGCAAAAAGTTAACGATGGTAGACAAAGCAAACGTTTTGGAAACTTCAAGATTATGGAGAAAAGTCGTTCAGAAAGTGAGCGAAGGTTATCCGGATGTAGCGTTGGACTTTTTATTTGTAGATAACGCAGCGATGCAGATCATCTTAAATCCAAAACAATTTGATGTGATTTTGACAGAGAATTTGTTTGGAGATATTTTATCAGATGAAGCAAGTGTTATTACAGGTTCTATTGGTTTATTAGCTTCAGCATCTTTAGGAGAAAAAAATGCTTTGTTTGAACCTATCCACGGTTCTTATCCTCAGGCAAAAGGAAAAAATATTGCCAACCCAATTGCTTCTATTTTATCTGCAGCGATGTTGTTAGAGCATTTTGGTTTATATAAAGAAGCAAATGTAATTTATCAGGCTGTTGAAAAAGCGATTGAATATAAAGTTGTTACAGTAGACTTAAAACCAGATTCAAAATTCGGTACAAATGAAGTAGGGGAGTTTGTTTCTAATTTTATTTTTAGCAAAGATGACTTGCTATATTTTAATAATGACAACGTTCATATTGGTCAGTCGACAATAGTTTAGGTTTTTTATTAAAATAATGAAATAAATAACAAGAAGTATGTGAAATGTTGAGATTTTATTTTTTTAGTCCTTTAAGTTTTCATACTTTTGTGACACTAAAAAGTAAACAATGCAAATCTCAATTATTATTACTTCTGTCTTTGTTGTCAATGTGATTCACACATCTGCGAAGGGAATGGTATAAATATAATTGAAAAACTATATTACAAACCTTCCAAATACTGGAAGGTTTTTTTTTGAATAAAAATTAAAATAAATAATTACAATAATGGAATTAAATAAGTACAGCAAAACCATCACTCAAGATCAAACACAACCTGCGGCGCAAGCGATGTTGTACGGTATTGGTTTAACTGAAGAAGATTTGAAAAAAGCACAAGTTGGTATTGTGAGCATGGGTTACGATGGTAACACCTGCAACATGCACCTGAATGATTTGGCAAAAGATGTCAAGAAAGGTGTTTGGGATGCAAATCTGGTAGGACTTATTTTTAATACCATTGGCGTAAGTGACGGAATTTCAAACGGTACCGAAGGAATGCGTTATTCATTAGTTTCCCGTGATGTGATTGCAGATTCTATCGAAACGGTTGTGGGAGCACAATGGTACGATGGTGTAATTGCTATTCCGGGTTGTGATAAAAATATGCCTGGAGCATTAATCGCAATGGGACGTTTAAACCGCCCTGCGATGATGGTTTACGGAGGTTCAATTCACTCTGGAAAATGGAAGGGTGAGTCTCTAAATATTGTTTCTGCTTTTGAAGCTTTAGGAAAAAAAGTAAAAGGAGAAATTACTCCGGAAGATTTTAAAGGAGTGATTCAAAATGCATGTCCGGGAGCGGGTGCCTGTGGCGGAATGTATACGGCAAACACGATGTCGTCTGCAATTGAAGCATTAGGAATGAGTTTGCCTTACAGCTCTTCAAACCCTGCTTTAAGTCAGGAAAAAAGAGATGAATGTCTTGCAGCAGGAGAAGCTATTAAGATATTATTAGAAAAAGATATTAAGCCAAGAGATATCATGACTCGTAAAGCTTTCGAAAATGCTATTACAATTGTAGCAGTTTTAGGAGGTTCTACAAATGCCGTGATGCATTTAATTGCTATGGCTCATGCTGTTGATATCAAAATTACTTTGGATGATTTTCAGGCAATTAATGACAGAACACCAGTATTGGCAGACATGAAACCAAGTGGTAAGTATATGATGGAAGATATCCACGAAGTAGGAGGTATTCCTTCAGTAATGAAATATTTATTGAAAGTAGGGCTTATTCATGGCGATTGTTTAACGGTAACTGGAAAAACGGTAGCGGAAAATTTAGCTTCTACTCCAGATTTACAAGACGGACAAGAAGTAATTCATGAAATTCAAAAAGCGTTAAAACCAACAGGAAATATTCAGGTTTTATACGGAAACCTTGCTTCAGAAGGTGCTGTTGCAAAAATCAGCGGAAAAGAAGGAGAATATTTCGAAGGTCCTGCTGTTGTATTTGAAGGTGAATTTGAAGTAATTCCAGGTCTTGAGGCCGGAAAAATAAAACCGGGTAATGTAGTCGTCATCAGGTATTGTGGACCAAAAGGTGGTCCGGGAATGCCTGAAATGCTAAAACCTACATCGGCTATTATTGGAGCCGGATTGGGAAGCACTTGTGCTCTTATCACAGACGGCAGATTCTCTGGAGGTTCACATGGCTTTGTCGTAGGACACATTACACCAGAAGCTTATGATGGTGGTGGTATTGCACTGGTAAAAGATGGTGATTTAATCGCCATTGATGCCGTAAAAAATACGATCGACCTGAAAATATCTGACGAAGAATTTGCAGCCAGAAAAGCGGCCTGGGTTCAACCGCCTTTAAAAGTTACAAAAGGAGTTTTGCTTAAGTACGCAAGATCGGTTTCAAGCGCTTCGACAGGTTGCGTTACCGATAATTAAATAATAAATAACAATATCAAAAATCAATGTCAATTCCAATATCAATAAGAAAAATCAAAGAGCAATAAAAATATAAAAAGATCAATTTAAAATTTAAGATTAAAGTTGATTTTTGACATTGCCATTGAATTTTGAAATTGAAATTGAATTTTGACATTGATAAAAAAAATATACTATGAAAATATCAGGGGCAGAAGCCGTTATAAGATGTTTGTTAGAAGAAGGAGTAGACTTGGTTTATGGTTATCCGGGAGGAGCGATCATGCCGGTTTACGACGAATTGTATAAATTTCAGGATCAATTACACCATGTTTTAGTACGTCACGAACAAGGTGCAACACACGCAGCTCAAGGTTATGCAAGAGCAACAGGAAAAGTTGGGGTAGCCATTGCTACTTCTGGACCCGGAGCTACAAACTTAGTTACCGGAATTGCAGATGCACAAATCGATTCAACACCAATGGTTTGTATTACAGGTCAGGTTGGAAAACATTTATTAGGTTCTGATGCCTTTCAGGAAACAGATATTATCGGAATTTCAACTCCGGTAACCAAATGGAATTACCAAATAACTGAGGCTTCAGAAATTCCTGAAATCATTGCAAAAGCATTTTATATTGCTCGCTCTGGACGTCCCGGACCGGTTTTAATTGATATTACTAAAAACGCTCAGTTTGATGAGTTTGATTTTAGTTATGAAAAATGTACTTCAATCAGAAGTTATATTCCGGTTCCGAAATTAAAATTAGATAAAGTTGCAGAAGCTGCAGCAATAATCAATAATGCTAAAAAACCTTTTATTGTTTTTGGTCAGGGAATTATTCTCGGTCAGGCCGAAGCTCAATTAAAAGCTTTTATCGAAAAATCCGGAATTCCGGCAGCATGGACCATTTTAGGACTTTCGGCTTTGCCAACAGATCATTCTTTAAATGTTGGAATGTTGGGAATGCACGGAAATTACGGACCAAATTTATTGACTAATGAATGCGATGTTTTAATTGCATTGGGAATGCGTTTTGATGACCGTGTAACCGGAAACCTGAAAACGTATGCAAAACAGGCAAAAGTAATTCATTTTGAAATTGATCCTGCCGAAGTTGATAAAAATGTAAAAACAGAAGTTGCCGTTTTAGGAGATGTAAAAGAAGCTTTAGATGCTTTATTGCCATTAATTGATGCAAAATCACATGATTTATGGCATAATGAGTTTAAAGAATTGCATAAAATAGAAGTAGAATCTGTTATAAAAGAAGAATTAAGCCCAACGAATGGTAAAGGAATTTCTATGGGAGAAACCATGGAAATGATTAACAAACACTCAAAAGGTGATGCGATTATCGTTTCAGATGTTGGTCAGCACCAGATGTTTGCCTGTCGTTATGCTAAATTTAATTCGACCAAAAGTAATATTACTTCCGGCGGATTAGGAACAATGGGATTTGCTTTACCAGCTGCAATTGGGGCTAAAATGGGAAGACCGGATCGTGAAGTTGTTGCTATTATTGGTGATGGAGGATTTCAGATGACAATTCAGGAATTGGGAACTATTTTTCAGACACAAGTACCGGTAAAAATTGTGATTTTAAATAATGAATTTTTAGGAATGGTGCGTCAATGGCAGGAATTGTTTTTTGATAACCGATATGCTTCAACAAAAATGATCAATCCAAATTTTACTGCAATTGCAGAAGGATATCATATTAAATCTAAAAAAGTAACGCAAAGAGAAGATCTGGATGCAGCTGTAGCAGAAATGATGGCTTCAAAAGATTCTTATTTCTTAGAAGTTATGGTAGAGAAAGAAAACAACGTTTTCCCAATGATTCCAACAGGAGCTTGTGTTTCTGAAATTAGATTAAGCTAAAGAAATAAAAGTTTCAGGTTTCAGGTTTTAAGTTTCAAGTTCTCAGCAACGTGAAACCTGAAACTTCAAACTAAAAAAACTTTAAACTAAAAAAACATGGAAGATAAAACATTTACCATATCGGTATACTCAGAAAATAACGTGGGTTTGTTGAATAGAATATCAGGAATATTCTTAAAGCGTCACATTAACATATTAAGTCTAAATGTTTCAGAATCAGAAATAGAAAATGTTTCAAGATTTATCATTGTAGTAAATACAACAGAGAAATGGGTTCAGAATATTGTTGGACAAATTGAAAAACAGATCGAAGTTATAAAAGCATTTTATCATACAGATGAGGAGACTATTTATCTTGAAAATGCCTTGTTTAAAATTGCTTCAAGTTTGTTGTTTGATGAAAAGCAAATTCAGAATATCATCAAAGAAAGCCAGTCTACAATTGTAACGGTTTCTCGTGATTTCTTTGTGATTTCAAAATCAGGAAGACGTTCTGAAATTGAAGAATTATATGCCAAATTCAAACCTTACGGAATTATGCAATTTGTGCGTTCAGGAAGAATATCTGTTTCTAAAGAAAAAATGGAAATTTCGACATTATTAGAAGCCCTAAAATAGTATCAATTATTAAATTACAACATCATTAAATATTAAAAAAGAATGGCAAATTATTTCAACACATTACCACTTAGATTACAATTAGAACAATTAGGCGTTTGCGAATTTATGGAGCAATCAGAATTTGCAGACGGAATTGCTGCATTAGCCGGAAAAAAAGTTGTCATTGTAGGTTGTGGTGCACAAGGTTTGAATCAAGGTTTAAACATGAGAGATTCTGGTTTAGATATTTCATATGCATTACGTGCAGATGCAATCGCTGAAAAAAGGGCTTCTTATAAAAATGCAACTGAAAACGGATTTAAAGTTGGTACTTATGAAGAATTAATTCCAACTGCTGATTTAGTTTGTAACCTTACTCCGGATAAACAACATACTGCAGTAGTTACTGCAATTATGCCATTAATGAAAACAGGTGCTACTTTAGCATATTCTCACGGTTTTAATATTGTTGAAGAAGGAATGCAGATTCGTAAAGATATTACTGTAATTATGTGCGCACCAAAATGTCCCGGATCTGAGGTTCGTGAAGAATACAAAAGAGGATTTGGTGTTCCAACACTTATCGCTGTACACCCTGAGAATGATCCAAACGGTTTTGGTTTAGATCAGGCAAAAGCGTATGCGGTTGCAACCGGAGGACACAAAGCGGGAGTTTTAAAATCATCATTCGTTGCTGAAGTAAAATCAGATTTAATGGGTGAGCAAACTATCCTTTGCGGATTATTGCAAACAGGATCTATTTTATGTTTTGATAAAATGGTTGAAAAAGGAATCGAGCCTGCATATGCTTCAAAATTAATTCAATACGGATGGGAAACTATCACAGAAGCTTTGAAACATGGTGGTATTACCAATATGATGGACCGTCTTTCAAATCCTGCAAAAATTGAAGCTTACGAAATTGCAGAGGAATTAAAAGACATTATGCGTCCGTTATTCCAAAAACACCAGGACGATATTATTTCAGGAGAATTCTCCAGAACTATGATGATTGACTGGGCTAATGACGATAAAAATTTATTGACATGGAGAGCTGCAACAGGAGAAACTAACTTTGAAAAAACTGCTCCAACAGATGCTCCAATTTCTGAGCAGGAATATTTTGACAATGGGGTTTTAATGATTGCAATGGTAAAAGCAGGAGTAGAATTGGCTTTTGAGACTATGACTGAAGCAGGAATTATTGAAGAATCAGCTTATTATGAGTCATTACACGAATTGCCATTAATTGCAAATACAATTGCACGAAAAAAATTATTTGAAATGAACCGTGTTATTTCGGATACAGCAGAATATGGTTGTTATTTATTTGATCATGCTTGTAAACCGTTATTGACTGAGTTTATGAAAACTGTTGAAACTAACGTTATAGGAAAACCATTTTCAACTTCTAACGGAGTAGATAATGCTATTTTAATTGCCGTAAATAAAGAAATTCGTCAGCACCCTATCGAAGAAGTAGGAGCATGGTTGAGAGCATCTATGACCGCAATGAAAAAAATTGGATAATAAATTGGGAATTACCACAAATTCGATTGTGGGATTTGCACTGTATCTCTGTTTGATGTAATATTTTGAATTAGTAAGCACTTATTAAGAAAAAATGGATATAGATGCATTTTGCATTCACTTAACTTCTTCGAGTAAGTAAGTTAAGTGAAGCGAATCCCTGATGAAGGGAGTATATTTAATAAATAGATATACTTGTTGAAGTTTCGTTTTAATTAATAAAGATGCTGCTATTTTCAAAATAGGCTCAGGCATTGTAATGCAGAATTACAAAATTAATTGTTATTGAAATTGTTAAAATTAAAAAGGCATGGTATTCATTTATCGTGCCTTTTTTGCAGACTCTTTTTTGAACAAAAAAGTAAAAAATTATGGTAAATACAGAAAAAAGAGATATTTTTTTTAATATGTGTTTTTTTTTGCTAAAATTTATGAATTAAATAATTTTAAGAATACGCTGATATTTAATACATTTATAAAAAAATTCCAGAAACATATGAGTTATTATAAAATTGAAAATTTAGAACAATATTTTAAACATTACAATAAGTCAATAAGGGAGCCAAGGAAATTTTGGGGGAAAATAGCGGAAGAAAATTTTACCTGGTACCAACAATGGGAAAAAGTAGTTGATTTTAATATGGCTGATGCCGAAGTGAAATGGTTTACTGAAGCAAAAGTTAACATTACTAAAAATTGCATCGATAGACACTTAAGTAAAAGAGGAGAAAAAACAGCGATTATTTTTGAACCAAATGATCCTTCTGAAAGTGCTTTACATATTACGTATAATGAATTATACGAAAGAGTTTCAAAAATGGCGAATGTTTTGCGTGAGCAAGGTGTTCGTAAAGGAGACAGAGTTTGTATTTATTTGCCAATGATTCCTGAACTGGCAGTTTCGGTTTTGGCTTGTGCCAGAATTGGAGCGATCCATTCAGTGATTTTTGCAGGATTTTCAGCATCGGCAGTTTCTGCACGAATTAACGATTGCGAATGCAAAATGGTAATAACTTCTGACGGAGGTTACAGAGGAAACAAAACGATTGATCTAAAAGGAATTGTAGACGAGGCATTAGATACATGTCCTTCAGTTTCTAAAGTTCTGGTAGTGAAAAGAACCAAAACTGAAATCAAAATGAAAGAGGGCCGCGACCAATGGTTACAGCCTTTGTTAGACGCAGCTTTAGATAACAGTGTTGCTGAGATCATGGATGCCGAAGATCCTTTGTTTATTTTATATACATCAGGATCAACAGGAAAACCAAAAGGAATGGTACATACCACAGCCGGATATATGGTTTATACTGCATACACCTTTAAAAATGTATTTAGCCACGAAGAAAATGATATTTTCTGGTGTACGGCAGATATCGGTTGGATTACGGGTCACTCCTATATATTATACGGACCATTATTAAACGGTGGAACAACCGTAATCTTTGAAGGAGTTCCGTCATATCCTGATTTTAGCCGTTTTTGGGATATTATCGAAAAACATAAAATCACCCAATTTTATACAGCACCAACTGCAATTCGTTCGTTAGCAAAAGAGAGTTTAGATTATATCCAAAAATATCCTTTAAAATCACTTAAAGTTATCGGATCTGTTGGAGAACCAATCAACGAAGAAGCATGGCACTGGTTTAATGACCACGTAGGGGATAAAAGATGTCCGGTGGTTGATACCTGGTGGCAAACAGAAACTGGTGGAATCATGATCTCACCAATTGCTTTTGTAACACCAACAAAACCAACTTATGCAACTTTACCGTTACCGGGAATCCAGCCTGTTTTAATGGACGAAAAACGTAATGAGATCGAAGGAAACCAGGTTGTAGGTAGTTTGTGTATTAAATTTCCGTGGCCGGGAATTGCCAGAACGATCTGGGGAGATCACCAACGTTATAAAGACACTTATTTCTCTGCTTTTCCTGGAAAATATTTTACAGGAGATGGTGCATTAAGAGACGAAGTAGGGTATTACAGAATTACCGGTAGAGTAGACGATGTGGTAATTGTTTCAGGTCATAATTTAGGAACAGCTCCTATTGAAGATGCCATAAATGAGCATCCTGCGGTAGCTGAATCTGCGATTGTTGGATTTCCACATGAAATTAAAGGAAATGCTTTATATGGTTATGTAATCCTGAAAGAAACAGGAGAAGTTAGAAATAAAGAAAATCTGTCTAAAGAAATCAACCAATATATTTCTGACCACATTGGGCCAATTGCAAAACTGGATAAAATTCAGTTTGTTTCCGGTTTACCAAAAACACGATCAGGAAAAATTATGCGTAGAATTTTACGTAAGATAGCTGAAGGAGATTTTTCTAATTTTGGAGATACTTCAACATTATTAAATCCGGAAGTTGTAGAAGAAATTACAAAAGAAAGGATTTCTTAATTTTAAAGATAAATATAATAAAAATGCCTCTTAAGATTTAAGAGGCATTTTTATTATATTCAAAATCCAAATTTGTCAAAACCTAATTTTTTTATATAGCTTTATGGTTTGAAAATTTTACTTGATTCCCAATCTTGATTTTAATTTTAAAAATAAAAGTGCAATTTTATAGGCATCTTCAGAAGATGAGTTTCTGTCACTTTTTGGGATTTTGTATATTTCGCTTAAATCATCCAAAGAAAACTGTTTGTCGTTAATATCCTTTAATTTACGATACATCATGTCGATATCTAAAGCTTCATTTTTTAATCGCCCACAATCCAGACGTTCTAATGCGGCATTAAGCATTTCAATATCAAAATTAATATGATGTCCTACTAGGATAGCATTCCCAATAAAATTCACAAATGCTTCAATGGCATCCGGTTCAGGCATTTTAATCATTTTACTTTCAATGATAAACTCATTAGAAAGCCCATTGTCCTGAAGGAATTTGTATTGCAATAAAACAGCTTCAAAATTATCTTTTATGATGATGCTGTCGTCAACTACAGAAAAAGCCCCTAAAGATAAAATAACATCTTTATTCGGATTTAGTCCAGAGGTTTCAGTAGATAAAACTACAAATCTGTTAGGTTTTGTTTCGAATTTAGTCAGGTAATCTTTCCAGAAATCCGGATACTCTTTGTTGATATTTTTAATCCAGTCTAGCATATCTATGAGAATTGTGTAAGTTGAAATTTACTCTTAATCAGTTCCTCAAGGTCTTTCATTGGGGTTAAGGCATTTTTTAACTTTTCTTTGTCTGTTTTAGACATGTCTCTTAAATTAATATATTGGCCGGAATCATCATTTTTTAAACCTTCAACAGTCCTGAATTTAGATAAGATTAAAAATGCTTCGGCACAACTTAAGTAGATTTCGGCATTTTTAGAATCTGTTATGGCTAATTGTTTAAATCTTAAATAGGTATTTTTGATTCCTTTAATATTCGCATTTAGAATTAATAAACGGGCAGCATCAATTAATGGCATCAATGCACGTGTTTTAATATCAAATTTTGTTTTATGCGGACCTTCTTCTTCAACAATAAACTTTTTGAAAAAACTCAATGCTGAATTTTTCTTCAAAGCATCATTTCCTAAAAAGTCAAAGAACAAGGTGTTGTTTACAGCATTTTTAAAAATAACATTTTCGATTACTTCTTCAATTTTTGGCTCTCCAAAAACAATTTCATAATCAAAGAAAATGCTGCTTAAATCGTTGCTGTTTTCACCTGGAGTATTCATCCAGCTGTTGTATTGCTTCGTCCAGTCAGTCAGTGATTTACACCACAGCATGTTGCTTCCCATATGTCCGTTTGGACAATATTCGTAGCCTACTTTTTCCAGTATAGAAGTTGTTCTTTTGGCTAATCTTAAAAAATAATCTTTTACCTCTCTGTATTTCTCGGGAGCAACGTCTTCAAAGATCAAAATACTATCCTGATCTGTAAGTAGTAGTTGTTCTTTTCTTCCCTGACTACCAATACTTAACCACGCAAATCGAGCAGGAGGTGAGCCTAAATCTAAAATTGAAAGCTCAACAGCACGTTTTATAATCGCCAGGTTAATCTCGCTGGCTATATTACTAACATGAGAAATTGGAATATTTTTCTGAATCGAATTCTGAATCAAATCTGATAAACGATCGCGTATTTGTTTTAAATCTTTGGGAAGCTGAGAACGTTTAATTTCTTTAATTAAAACACCAGGATTACTGGCCTGAGCGACAATTAAATCGTGTTCTGAAATAATTCCTTTTACAACAGATTTACTTGTACCGTCTTTGGTAACACATAAATGCGTTACATTATTTTTAAGCATCAGCAATTGCGCTTCGGCTAAAGAAACATTTTCGATCACGGTAACAACCGGTGAAGACATAATCTTATCGATGGTTTCTGTAATAGGATAGCGTCCTGTTGCAATTTTTGACGATAAATCGGCATTGGTTACAATACCAATTGGATTGTTTTTTTCGCAAATTACAATGTTATCAACCATTGATTCGGTCATCAGGATAGCGACATCTTTTATGATACGGTTAGATTCAGTTGTTAATGGAGAATTATTATAAACAAGCGACTGAATATATTGCATTTCTGATTGCTGATCTACATAAAAAGATGTGTCAGAAATTAATTTTCCGTTAGAATTAACGTTGTCTTTTGCATGTCTTGAATTGATTGCAAAATTCTCAAGTAAAAAGTTCAGAACGTCAGAATTATTAGCCACAAAAGGTCTGAAAACAGCGATCGGAATAGCATAAATTATACTTTCTTCGCGCGCTTTTGCTGTCATCATATAATTATTTTTAGCAAAAAACGGACGTAAACCAAAAATATCACCTTCATGACATTTGTTTATAATAGTTTCTTCAGCATCAGCAATTGTAGTTAAATTTATAACACCTGAAGCTACAACATAAAAGCTATCATGAAGCACATCATTAATTTGAAATAAAACAGCGTGTTTTTCTAAATTGATTACACGAATATTGGTAGCAATATCAGATAATTCCTGAAAAGTTAAATTATCAAATGGCGGGTATTCTTTTAAAAAATCTGCAATATGCTCAGCAATTGTATTCATACGTTTGATAATTTTTTTAAAGTATCGAATGTAAAAATAATAAAATAAACTCTTACAATGAAAGCATCTTTGCGAGAATATAATTATTTTAAATAAATGTAGAATTTTCCTGATTTTAAAGCTTTAAAAACGTTTTTTTTGATATTAAAAAAGATATTCTTAATTGATTTTCATTACAGAATCCAGAATGGTGGCAAGCAGCTTTTATAAGCTATTCGTATAAAGCTATAAAAACTAATTGTAAAAGTCGAATAGATTGTATTGGGGCAGGTTTGAAAATATTCTATTTTACATAATATAAATTATAGTTCAAATAAGATATGGTTTAAATCAGCCATTACAGGCTAAATACTTTGCTTTATCTTAATTAGTATAATTTTGTTAGAATGGCTTCTTTGGGAACTAAATCAGCGCCACCTCTTTTGTTGAATTGTAAAATGCCTTCGCTTGTGTAAAGAACTGCGCTTAAAGAACCATCTTTGCCTTTGATGTTAATTTGGGCTTTGTCGCCAAGTGCATATACATATCCTGTAATATCCATAACACCGGTAACATATTTTTTATTATCGCTGGTGATTTCTGCAGTCCCGTATATTTTGCTGTTTGATTGCGCTATATTTAATGTTAAAACATATTCTTTGCTGCAGTCTTTGCAATTTTCAGTGCTCCAGGTTCCGGTAAACCGATTTGTTTGTGAATGTGCCGAAAAAGAAACTAACAGTAACAGTAGAATAAATTTTTTCATCGTAAGTTGAAATTAAATACGTTTCAAATATAAAACAAAAAAGCATCCGTAGTACGAATGCTTTTTTTTTGAATATAATTCTGATTATTTGATTTTTTTCAGATAAACAGATTTTCCGTTTAGCGCAACATTTATTTCGTTGTTTTTCTCTGAAAAAGTTGTTCTTAATGCATTTCCTTTAAAAATGCTAACATCACCGTAAACTTTTCCTGTTTCCTCAGAAATGTATTCAAATAATAATTTTTTGTTATCCGGCTCAATTCCGATTTTATAACTTGAAAATTTTGATGTATCCAGGTTAAACTCCTGCTGTGTGTCGATAATTTTGCCGTCAGCATAAAAATTAGTAACTGTTTTGTTTAAAGTTATATCCGGATAATACTGGTTAACTTTTTGGAGAAGTGCGTATTGTTCAACGCTTGCATCTTCTTTTTTTGATGTAATAGTCTGAGCAAATGAAACTGTTGTAAAAATAAGTGCTAATAGTAATGTGTACTTTTTCATAAATTTAAATTTTAGATTAATATTTAAAATGATTTTTGTAAGCTAATAAATGCGTAATAACAACCAAACCTTTATTAAAAAAGGGTTTAATTATATAACAAGGTAGTAAATATTTACCTTTGCAGGAAATTAAAAGCAATTTTTTAAGATAATGACAACAAAAAAATACATTAAACTCATCCTTATTTTAGGTTCTTTAACAGCTCTTGGTCCTTTTTCAATCGATATGTATTTACCTGGTTTCTCAGGTATAGCAAAGGATTTGCATACCACTGAGGCAAGAGTTTCAATGAGTTTATCCAGTTATTTTATAGGAATTTCTGCAGGACAATTACTTTACGGGCCTTTGTTAGATCGTTTTGGAAGAAAGAAACCGCTGTTTATTGGGCTTTTGATTTACATTTTAGCTTCTTTAGGTTGTGTTTATGTTAGTGATATTGATTCTTTTATACTTTTACGTTTTATTCAGGCTATTGGTAGTTGTGCAGCAACTGTTGCTTCTGTGGCGATGGTCAGAGATTTATTTCCGGTAAAAGATATCCCGAAAGTTTTCTCTCTTTTAATGCTTGTTCTTGGGCTTTCGCCAATGTTGGCACCAACAATAGGCGGTTATGTTACAGAGGATTACGGTTGGCACACTGTGTTTTTTATTTTGATGTGTATTGGAATTGCTATTTTAATTGCAGCACAAGTTGGTCTGCCAGGAAGCTATAAACCTGACACTTCGATTTCATTAAAACCAAAACCAATTATTTCTAACTTTTTAAAAGTACTTAAAGAACCTCAATTTTTTACCTACGCTTTTACTGGTTCTATTGCGTTTTCAGGCTTATTTACATACGTTGCGGCCTCTCCTATAATTTTTATGAATATCTATCATGTTGATGCTAAGACATATGGATGGATTTTCGCATTTATGTCTGTAAGTTTTATTGGCTCAAGTCAGTTGAATTCAGTTCTGTTAAAGAAATTTTCAAGCGAACAGATGATTTTTGCGGCATTAATTACGCAGTCTGTTATAAGTATTGTTTTTCTTGTACTTGCTGTAAATAATCTTTTAGGATTGTATGAAACTATCGCGATGCTATTTTTATTCCTGGGATGCTTAGGAATTTCAAATCCAAATACTGCAGGACTTACAATGGCTCCCTTTGCTAAAAATGCAGGAAGTGCTTCGGCTTTAATGGGTGCTATTCAGCTAGGATTAGGAGCTTTGGCCTCGTTTGCTGTTAGTGTTGTTGTGAAAAATTCAGTAACACCAATGGTGATTATCATGACAGCAACTACAATCATTGCTTTTATTTTTCTGAACGTTGGTAAACGTTTTATTAAAGAAAAAGTTGAAGTTTCTAAGGAGGATGATGTTTTGGTTGGGCACTAGGAATTATTAAATTCCAATCTTTTGAAATTCCAAATTTCAATTTTTGCGCAATCTTGTCATTCTGAGGAACGAAATTTTTACCTTAGGTCGATTGACTACTGAAATAAAAAAAGCCAGAATTTAATAATTCTGGCTTTTTTATGTTCAATTTATTCTTCAATCGACAGGAATTTCAAAAGATTATAATTTTAAATTTCTAAGATCTTTTATCGGGTCTGATGATCATTCTCAGCGACTGATCTCTTGCAAAATATGCAACCATCCAGTTCCAGAATGTATTTAACCTATTTCTATAAGTAATTAGGGATATCAGGTGGATAAACAGCCAGATAATCCAGGCAAAAAATCCTTTAAAATGCCATTTTGGACTTGGTAAATCCACAACGGCTTTATTTTTTCCGATGATTGCCATAGAACCTTTATCATTATAAGCGAAAGGTTTCAAGGGTTTGTTTTGAGCTAGTGCTTTAAAGTTTTTAGCCAAATTTAATCCTTGCTGAATGGCAACCTGAGCTACTTGCGGATGTCCGTCAGGAAAATTTTTATCTCCCGCCAAAATTGCTGTATCTCCAATTGCATAAACATTTGTAAGTCCGTTTACTTTATTGTATTGATCTGTTGCCATACGTCGTCCCCGGCCGTAACTTTCTGTCGGGATTCCTTCAAATATTTTAGCCGAAACTCCTGCAGCCCAGATTAAGTTTTTGGTTTTAATGGTTTCTCCGTTTGCAAAATGCACTGTATCATCAATATAATCTGTAACACGGCTATTAAGCTTAACAACAACCCCGAGTTTTGTAATGGCATCCAGAGTATCTTCCTGCGAAGCTTTGCTCATTGGTGCAAGTAGTGCGTCTCCCCCATCGACCAAATACACATTGCTGGCTGACGTTTCCAATTCAGGATATTCTTTTAAGAGTATGTTTTTTCTCATTTCGGCAAACATTCCTGAAACCTCTACTCCTGTTGGTCCGCCTCCGGCAACAACAATCGTTAATAATTTACGGCGTTTACGAATATCTTTGGTAATTGCGGCTTTCTCAAGATTTTTAAGCAGCGTATTACGCATCTCGATGGCATCATTTAAGGTTTTCATCGGAATGGCATTTTTCATTACGTTTTCCATGCCAAAATAACTGGTTTCAGCTCCTGTGGCAAAAACCAAATGATCGTACGTTAATTCGCCGTTATTGAGAATTATTTTGTTCTCGGCAGGAACTACAGAAAGTAATTCACCTAAACGAAACTGCAGGTTTTTTTTGCCTGCAAAGAATTTTCTAAAAGGGTAACTGATACTTGACGGTTCTAAAAAAGCTGTAGCAACCTGATATATAAGCGGCGGAAAGAAATTATAATTATTTTTGTCTACAAGTGTTACTTGTATCTGAGGATGGTTTACCAGTTCTTTTGCAAGATTTAGGCCAGCAAAACCACCTCCTATGATGACTATCTTCATATATGTTGTGTGTTTAGTAGAATTAAAAAAAAATATTCTGCAGATTATAGCAGTTGTATAAATTTAGTACTAATAATTCCAAGTACAAAATTCATCTTCGAATTTTCTTTTAAATTTAACTGGATTGGAATTTTAAAAAATATACGGTATTGATATTAGTAACTTCTTAGAAATTAAGTATTCAGTTTTAATTTCATCATAATATCTATTTGCTCATCATTTCCTAATTTAAAAATGTGCTTGTCAAATTCGACAAAACCATTCTTTTTATAAAAAGAGATCGCCTTTATATTGTTTATCCAGACACCTAACCACACATAGTCATTGTTTTTTTGTCTGGCAATTTCTATTGCCTTATCATAAAGTAATTGGCCAACTTTTTTACCGTGAAATTCTTTTAAAACGTATATTCGTTCAATTTCGAGGGCTTTATCGTCTTTTAATTCTGTTTGGGATGCTCCAAAATTGACTTTTAAATAACCAATTACGTCATTTTCAAGAGTAGCGAAATAAAATTCAGAATCTTTGTTATTGAGTTCAGCTGATAATTTTTCTGTAGAAAAACTTTCATCTAAATATTTTTGCATGTTTTCTTCAGAATTTGGGTCTGAAAATGTTTCCTGAAAAGTTTGCCTGCCAATTTTTTGTAATTGTGTGATTTCGTTTAAGGTAATTCTTTTTACTTCAATATCTGCCATCATAATTGCTTTTATAGTGCGTTTTTACACTATAAAATTACGATATAAATTAGGAAAAGAAGTGGGTTGAAATACTACTTTTTGAATTTTTTAACAGGTTTTTCAGTTACTTCGACTTTGTTTTGTAACACGTAATTTGCCAATAATTTTTCAATTAATTCATCTTTAGTAAGATGATGAAAAACGGTCTTTACTTTTGTTTTTAGATCGTTTGAAATATCGTGATTTGGCTTTGTCTTAAAGATTTGTTTTGCCCATAAAAGTGTATTGTTTTCTTCTAAACTTATTACAGAAGGTTTTTGAAATTGAGTAAATTTAATTCCTAATTCTTTTTCAAATTCGGGGATTTCAACTACTTCTTCCTCTTGTAATACAGTTAATGAAAGTCCCTTTGCTCCTGCTCTTGCTGTTCTACCGCTACGGTGAACATAGTTTTCGTAGGTATCCGGCAAATGATAGTTGACCACATAAGAAATTTCTTTTACGTCGATTCCTCTTGCGGCTAAATCAGTAGCAACTAATATGTTAATATGTCCTTCACGAAATTGTTCCATGATTCTGTCACGAATTCCCTGAGATAAACTTCCATGAAGCGCTCCGGAAGAAAAACGATTAATTGCCAGGTTTTTAGCCAATTTGTTGACTGCAGCTTTGGTTTTACAGAAGATGATTCCGCGTTCGCCTTCTTTTGAATTCAGGAAATGCATTAAAACATCCAGTTTTTCGATAGGATCTACTACAATATATTCGTGATCGATACCTTGGTTCCCAACGGTTTCCATGTTGGCGCTAACCTGAACTACGTTTTTATCTAAGTAATTCTGGATCAATTGCTTTATGGTTCCCGGCAAAGTTGCTGAGAATAATAAAGTACGGTGTTTTTTAGGAAGTTCAGCAACGATTTCGTCTAAGCTTTCTTTTAGAATTGAAACCATTTCATCGGCTTCGTCCAAAACTAAATATTGTGCCTGCTTTAAGTCAATTGCTTTACGCTGAATCAAATCGATCAAACGTCCTGGTGTTGCCACAACAATATGTGTAGGTTGTGACAAACGCTCAATTTGAGGTTTTATCGGGATTCCGCCACAAGTTGAAGCTATAGAAATGTTTGGAATATGTTTTCCAAAATCTTCTAAATTTCTGAATATCTGTTGTCCAAGCTCTCTGGTTGGCACCAAAATTACAGCTTGTACAATTGGAGATTCGGTATCTATTAATTGTAATAATGGTAATCCGAAAGCGGCTGTTTTACCGGTTCCGGTTTTGGCTAAACCTACAACATCATGACTTTCAGATAAAAGTAAAGGAATTGTTTTTTGTTGAATTTCTGTTGGTTCAACAATGTTCAATTCGCTTAACGCTTTTAAAATTGGTGCTGAAATCCCTAATGATGAGAATTGTTTAGACATACTTTGTATTTTAGAGTTCTGATTTTAGATTTCTGCCACAGATTACTCAGATTAAAATGATTTTTTAGAACCTTTGGTTCTTTTTCTTTTTTTGCTCTCATTTTTGTCATCCCGAGGAACGAGGGATCTCCGTTAGAAGCCCGACAATTTAAGAAAAACTTTATGTTAGTTTTTTGCAGAGATCCCTCGTTTCTCGGGGTGACATATATTATGTGTAATTTTTTACTATTACTTCTTATAAAAACTAAAGCCCTAGCCCTGATGGGAGCGGCATCCTTTTTCTTGCTTCTTTAGCAAGGAAAAGATACAGCGGACAGAAGGAAATAGCTCCTTATTCTTGAAAAATCTGAAACAAATTTCGACTAATCCTCGTCTGGTTCGTTCATGATTTTTTCACGATACTTTTTACCAATTAAAAGAACTAATTTTAGTTTATAATCGTCAACCAGCCATTCGCGGTAGTTTTTACTGCATTGGCTCAAACATTTTGCGTAACGTTTGATACGGCATTCGATATCGTCATCAAGTTCTTTTCCTAATGATTTTGCTTCTTGTAATGTTTCGGTATTATCCACGCACATTGCGGCATGCTGCTCTAATGATTTGTCTAATACAACTTTAGAACGTAAATTTTGTTTGATGATTAATTTGTGCTCTTCATCAACATCAAAAGTAACATCGGCAGTTTTACTGAATTTTGCGCGTAATTCCGGTGGCATACTGTACTTGAAATACAATTCGATTTCAGTATCATCACGCAGATTTTCTAAATAGAATTCAGGTGATTTAAAGATGTGCTGCCAGTTTACAGGTTCGCTCCATAAACCAAAACGTGCTGCATTATTTCCTAAATCGATTACTGTAAACTCGTCTTTACCAGGTAATTTACGAGATCCACGGCCAATCATCTGATAATATAATGTCAGCGATTTTGTTGCTCTGTTCAGGATAATCGTTTCAACTGTTGGTTCATCAAAACCTGTAGTTAAGATTCCTACAGAAGTCAAAATTGCATCCGGAGTTTTTTTGAACCATGCCAAAATATCCTTACGTTCTTCTGAACTGCTGGTGTTATCAAGGTGTCTGATGTCGTAACCTGCTTCTCTAAACGTTTCATACACATATAATGAGGTATGGATACCGTTGTTGAAAATCAGGGTTTTTTTGCCTAACGAACGTTCTGTATACGCATGCAAAAGTTTTTCCTGCATGATGGTATTCGTATAAAGATCATCTGATGATTTTACGGTGTAATCTCCGTTGATACCTACTTTTAGTGATGTTAATCCAACATCATAACTATAGGTTGTCGCTCTGGCAAGGAAACCTTTGTCGATCAATGAACTAATGGTGTCTCCCACAATAAGTTCATCATAACTCTGGTGCATTGGTAACTTTATATTCGAACTCAAAGGTGTCGCTGTTACCCCAAGGATAAAAGCATTTTTGAATGAGTTTAATAATTTTCTGAATGAATTGTAATGTGCCTCATCGATAATAACCAAACCAATATTATCAAGATGCAGTTTTTCATCATTGATACGGTTTTTTAAAGTCTCAACCATGGCCACAAAACACGAATAATCGTTTTGATCGGGTAATTCTTTTACTTTACTGTTAATGATTTTATTAGAAACGCCAAACCCTTTTAACATTTTCGAGGTTTGTTTACAAAGTTCGATACGATGCGTTAAAACCACCACTTTTTTATCATTATTTGCTAAATAACGACGTACGATTTCGGAAAAAATAACTGTTTTTCCACCACCTGTAGGCAATTGATATAATAAATGATGTTTCGAAGGAGCATTGTCTAAACGTTCAAAAATGGCATCAATATCGCCTTTTTGGTATGCATAAAGTTCTTTTTTCTCTTCTCTTTCTATTTCTAAAGTGTTTTGAGACATTGTTTATTTTTGGATTTTTGCAAAAATACACCGAAAAAACAGTTATTCATCTTATTTTAACGTAAAATAAATGATTTTTTTAAATAAGATTTTTTATGAGAAAAGCCTTTATAAGTCGATTTTGTCTGAAATTGCCTCAAAATCGTACTTGTTTTTCCATTTTTGCTGAATAGTTTGCTGTTGAATTGCAAAAATTCTTTCTTTAAAATCATGCAAAATTCCGTTGGAAATGACAAAATTCACAGCTTGTTCAAATGAATTCAATATACTTTTGTAGAATAATTCCTGCTTAATAAAATTATTTGATGAATAGGTTTGTGCAATCTCGATATTATAAAGCATAATATCAGCGATTACAAAAGAATCAACCCCAATCATTATAAAATGTTTAATGATTTTTTGAGCAACAGAACGACGCATTTTGGCTTTTGGACGCCATTTTGCATTGGGTTTCTTTATAGGGAAATACTCGTGTGAAATTTTTACTTTTGATTCCTGTAAAAGTTTGTCTTCTTTGGGATTGAATACAAAATCGTAATAGACCTTTACAGGACTGAATTTTTCGTACAACTCGATAATTTGTTCTTCGAGTTGTTCTTTGTTCAATTCGGTCAAATATTTTTTTAAATCGCGTTTACTCATTATCAAAGTTTAAGATTACAAAAGTAAATTACTTTCTTGATTCATACCGCAAAAACCAACCATAATACTTAATTTTGCCTGCATAAATTTAAAAAATATATACATGCTCAAGATTTTCAAAGTTACCGCAATTTTAGAAGGAATCTCTTATTTAGTGTTATTCGCCAATATGCTCGTTATCAAAAACAACAATCCTGAACTCTATCATACCATATTACGCCCGTTAGGAATGACGCACGGCGTTTTGTTTATAGGATATATTATATTAGCGGTTTTGCTAAGAAAATCTCAAAACTGGGATTTAAAAACTTTCGGAATTATCCTGATTGCTTCTCTTGTTCCTTTTGGGACTTTTTATATTGAGAAGAAATATTTAGAAAATAATGCATAAGCTTTTGGATAAAATATTTAATTTTTTATATCCGCTTTTTAGGGATTGGGGAATGAGCCGCAATTTTGCGTCTTACATCAGCCTTGTCTTTAATATTGCTATTATGGTAGCTTTGGCTTTTGCCATTTACTATGTGGCAAAATTTGTTTTGGTCACCTTGACAGCGATTTTTGCGCAAAAAACCAAAACCAAGTTTGATGATTACTTAATTCACAACAAGACCACAAAATATACGGCGTATTTAATTCCGTTTTTCTTTATTTATAAAGCTGTTCCTATTATTCTGGATAAATATGAATATTGGGAATCGCTGTTTGGGAAAATAGTGGGCATTTATATCGTTTTGATCAGTTTATGGATCATCAGGACTATTTTTAATGCTTTACGTGATTATCTAAAACAAAAACCGGAATACAGCGACAAACCAATTGATAGTTTTGTGCAGGTTATTATGATTGTCCTTTGGATTTTTGGTGTTGCCATGATTATTTCAACACTTTTCGGAATCAAAAAAGGAGAGCTTTTAACTATTTTAGGAACACTTTCGGCTATTATTATCCTGATTTTCAGGGATACTATTCTTGGATTTGTTTCGAGTGTTCAGGTTGCGATAAACGATATGGTGCGTATTGGCGACTGGATTACGATGGACAAGTTTGGTGCTGATGGTGATGTAATCGAAATTAACCTGACGACGGTAAAAGTTCGAAATTTTGACAATACGATTACAACGATTCCAACGTATGCCTTGAGTTCAGATTCTTTCCAGAACTGGCGCGGCATGCAAAAATCGGACGGAAGACGTATAAAAAGACATATCTTAATAAAAAGCAGCAGCATTCGTTTCCTTAATAATGATGATCTCAATCATATGAAACGCGTGCAGCTTATAAGTTCTTATATCGAAACGAGACAGGCCGAAATTGAGAAATACAATGATTTGCGCGGTGTCGATAAATCTTTGTCGCTTAATGGCCGAAACATGACAAATTTAGGATTGTTCAGAAAATATATCATGCAATATTTAGTTACGCATCCGGGTTTGAATAAAGACATGCATATTATGTGTCGTCAGCTACAATCGACTGCACACGGAGTTCCGTTAGAGATTTATGCTTTTTCGAGTGACAAACGCTGGGCAAATTACGAATATATTATGGCAGATATTTTTGATCATGTTATGGCTTCGGTGATTTACTTTGATCTTGAAATATTCGAATTGCCGTCTACGATAGGGCCTTTGAACTAGTTTCAGGTTTTCTTTGCCTTGAACATAGTTTTTATCGCAAAGAACGCAAAGATTTTAATCTGTTTTATGTTTAAAGAAAGCAAGGTTCACAAAGCTTTGTGTTTATTAATTCAATACTTAACGAACCTTGCGTAAATCCTGGCTTTCTTTACGGTTAAAACACTTAAAACCTGAAACAAATAAAACCTGAAACTATTTCTTCACTTCTTCAAAAACAAATTTTGAATCATCGTATTCTATGGGAGTTCCGGGCATGAAACACGGAAGATTGAAATAGGTGGCTATTACGCCAGTTCCCAGGTATAATTTGTTTTCTTTTTTCAGTAAAGCCAGCGGAGTTCTTTTCCAGTTTCCTCCATTAGAGATATAGTGAAAATCACCTCTTAAAGTATCTCCTTTTATATCTCCCCTCACGTCTCCGGAATCTTTACCAATTTTATTATAGAATACTTCGTAACGCCCATAAAATCGTTTGTCATTAATATTTAGGGTTAAAATTGCTGTGTCTTTATTGTTTACAGCATGATATACCAAATGATTGTATTCGCTTTTTTTATCTTTAGAATTGCAGGAAACGATTATTATTAAAATTAAAAACAATACAGATTTTATATTCATAGGATTGAAGGATTTTTTTTCACCATGTAAGTTATATAAGTTCATTTAAAACTGTACGCTTAATTTTTTAAACCATGTAAGTTATATAAGTTCATTTAAAACTGTACGCTTAATTTTTTAAACCATATAAGTTATATAAGTTCATTTAAAACTGTACGCTTAATTTTAAATTAACTTATAATAACTTATATCACTTATATGGTGAAATTTTATTTATAATTCATCTGGCAAAACTAATTTTCGCATCGGAATTTTTTCTAAATTTAAAGAAAAAACATGGAAGATAGAGATGCTTTTTTAAGAGAATTCAGAGGAGAGACTTTAGGAACTGTAAGTGCTCAATCTTCATCAGATGAGTTGTTTCAAAATCAGACGATTAGACCTATTTTGAAACTTCAAAATGATTTGTTTATTGCGGTCTTTATCAACTACGTAAATAAAAACAAAGCCGACTTTTATTCGTATACGGTCGAAAAGAAATTGCAAACCATCGAAAATTCCATTCAAAAAGATATTAAGTTTAGAAATTCTCTTAAAGGAATTATCATGGCACTTTTTACGATTGAAGAATACGATACTTACATTCAAAACTCATCGAGTCTAAACAAACGAATGATGAATTTATTAGTTGATCGTTTGAAAAGTCAGGTTCAGTTGTTTGAATTGGAATCGAATTCGAATTGAGTGTTTGAATGGATATAGAAATAATAGAAAAAAACAATAAAAGAGTATTTGTTTACAAAGAAGGTGAATTGCTTTTTTATTCAATTATAAAGTTTAATTGGATAAATAGAATTTTAAATATATATAATTCTAATAATGAATTGATTATAAAATTACAAATTGGTGGTTTTTTTATGGAATCAACATTTGCAATTCTTTTTCAAAATGATAATTTATCACATAATATAACCGCAATTAGTGAAAGTCAAATTTATTTTTATGAAAATAGAAGTTTAAAAAAGCGATATAATAATAGAATTATTTCGTTTTCCTGGAATTACTATTATGTTTTTAAAGAAGTTAAAATTGCACAGGTTAAACATAAAATTTGGAGTAATTCGTCAAGAACATTCTTAAGTATTAATGAAGGAAATTTAATCTTTTTAGATCAAATAATCATTCATATTTTAGCCATTAAAGCTGGCTATGATTCTAATTAGAATTGTTTTCTTTCAAAATAAAAAACCTTTCAGAGATTTAGAATTGCAAAATTGATTGAAAAACAGAAATAATGTAAGTTTTTATGTTTGACCAATTTCGAAATAAATTCCCTTTAACCGATGAAAAATGGATTGAGTACACCAACTATTTCAATCGCATTGAAGTTGCCTCAAAAACAATACTTCTAGAAGAGGGAGAAATTTCAAAAAAGCTTTTTATAATAGAGAAAGGCTGCGTTCGGGTTTGGTTTAATAATAACGGAAAAGATCTCACCACTCAGTTCTTTTTTGAAAATCAAAGCGTCGCTTCTATCGAAAGTTTTATGAAGAAGTCTATAAGTCCGGCGAGTATAGAAACCATTGAGCCTTCTGTTTTGTGGTGGATTCACAAAAAGGACCTGGATAAAATCCTGGAAGAAATTAAGGAAATTCCGGAGCTAAGGGATCGTTTAATTAATATGCTTTTTGAGCGTACATTTGATTATATGAAGTATTTTGTTTCTTTTATAAAGGACTCTCCTACTCAGCGTTATTTTAATTTAATTAAAGAAAGACCTCAAATCGTTCAGCGCGTTCCGCAGCATTATATTGCTTCTTATCTTGGCGTAACTACAGTTCATTTAAGCCGGATCAAAAGTAAATTGGTTCACAAAAAATAATTATAATTTGCCATATAAGTTATATAAGAAATTATAAGTAAAGCTTAAATTAACTTATATAACTTATATAACTTATATGGTGAAAAAATATTTCATTTGATAACAAATGTTATCGTCTGCCCATAATTTGCGGTCTAATTTTGCTTCATAAAATTTAATTATTATGAAAGCAGCAGTTATTTATAAAAAAGGCGAATTCCCAAAATATGCAGACTTTGCAGAACCAATTGTACAAAACGAAAACCAAACTTTACTTTCGGTTAAAGCAGTAGCTATTACTAATCTGGACAAAGGAAAAGCAAGTGGTCAGCATTATTCCTCCGGAAGCGATGATCAAAAGGGTTTTGTAATTGGCAGCGATGGCGTAGGTTTATTAGAAAACGGAACCAGAGTTTATGCCCGAGGAATCAGCGGCACCATTGCCGAAAAAGCACTTATAGATAAAAACATATTTGTTCCTTTACCTGACGGAATTAGCAATGCTCTAGCGGCTTCATTGCCCAACGCCGTTGCTGGTTCAGCAATGGCGTTAAAATTCAGAGCCAAAATTAAAGAAGGTGAAACGGTTTTGATTAACGGAGGAACAGGCTTTACAGGACAAATGGCGATTCAGATTGCGAAACATTATGGAGCAAAAAGAATAATTGTTACTGGAAGAAACGAAAAAACGCTTCAAAGTCTTTTAGCATTAGGAGCTGATGAAGTTATTTCGCTTAAACAAGATGATGAAAGTATTATTGCACAATTAAAAACAATTCATTTAAATACGCCGATTGATGTTGTTTTAGACTATTTATGGGGACATCCTGCGGAATTGATTCTTTCTGCTATCAAAGGAAACGGATCTTTTACCAATAAAATAAGATATGTTACTATTGGAGGAATGGCCGGTGATACGATTCAATTGTCATCAGGAATTTTAAGAAGCATTGATCTCCAGTTATCAGGTTCCGGTTTAGGGAGCTGGTCAAAAGCAGAAGTGAGATTATTGTTTTCAGAAATTCTTCCTGAAATGTTTAATCTAGCCGCTGAAAATAAACTAAAGGTTACTATTGAAACTGTTAATTTGGAAAATATTGAGAAAGCCTGGAATACTAAAGTTCCGGATGGTAAGCGACTTGTAGTAACTATTTAAATGGAACACTAATAAAACGGATTGCTAAAGCAAAACGCGGATCAAAACGGATTTTTTCTGATTTTAAATTCTAACAAAATCCATAAAAAAAGGTTTGATCAGAAATAAATCTCATCAAACCTTTTTTATAAAATATCATTAAATTTTACTCTTTACAACATCAATTCTTTGATGTATTTTACGGGAGCACTTCCAAAGCTTAGGAATTTCTCATGGAATTTTTTCAGGTTAAATTTATCCCCTTCCTGTTTTTTAAGCTCTTCTCTCAGGTTGTAAATTTCAGTATATCCTGTAAAATAAGAACACAATTGAACCTGAGATAAAGTAACGCGTTTCCATTTTCCATCAGCTTCAGCTTGTTGCTGAAAAGCTTCTTTGGTTAATAAATCCAATGCTGCTTCTTTAGACATGTTTTTGGTATGAACACTAATATCGAGAATGGTGTTACAAGTGGTTCTTAAATTCCATTTATAGTACATCAACCACATTTCATCAGAATTTTTATAACCGCTTTCCAGCATCATTTTTTCGGCATAAACAGCCCAGCCTTCTACCATTGCGCCATTTCCTAAAATAGATTTAATGATACTTGGCGATTGATTGCTGTAAACCAATTGTGTATAATGTCCGGGAATTGCTTCGTGAATGTTCAGGATCTGAAGAATATAATCGTTGTATTCGCGTAAATAACTTTCAGCATTTTCAGCTGTCCAGACAGTCATGCTTCCTACATTATAGTAGGTATTAGCGTTTTTATCGTAAGGTCCGGGTGCAGAAATTGATGCTCCGGCAACTCCGGCCATATAAGCAGGTTCTTTACGGACTACAAGCGGTTTTGACGGATCGATGTATAATAAGTCTTTGGCTTTTACATACGCTGTTAATTCCGGAATTTGTTTCTCAATTTCAGATTGAAATTTTTCAGGTGTAGTGTGCTGTAGAGAAATTTTATCAATCACTTGTTTGATTAAATCCAGTTTGTTGGCAGGTTTTGGCTCATCTCCTTTGTATTTTTTCCAAAGTTTATCAGCCAGAACAAACATTTTATCGTGTAAATCTTTTTTATGATCGATTGCAATTTTGTAAATTTCATCGGCAGTATAGCTTGACTGAATATCAAAATTGAATTTTTTAGCATATAGTGCAGATCCTAATCTAAATGAGCGCGGAGTTTTATTTGGTAGTTTTTTTAACCAGTCAGCATAATCCGTAATTGCTTTTTTTGCTGCTTTTGCTTTATCCAGTATTTCGTTTTTCTCAGCTGTGCTTAATTTACTTTGTGCTAAAGCTGCGCTTAAATCAACATCAAATACAGTTGAACCTCCTAAATTTTGTGCTATGCCAAGTTTGGTATGTTCGACAGTTGGGTTTTTGATATTTTTTTTAGCAGCTTCGTAATAAGCCGGAACGTTTTTTAATTTAGCATTAAAAGCGCGTAAACGAACTTCTGGGGAATCATATTTTCCATTTAAAATTTCTGCAAAAGCTCCACACACGTTATATTCAGAAGGATTCCATTCTCCTGACTTTAGCTCTTTGATACTGAAAATAGTACTTTCCAGTTGATTTTTTATCATTTGAAAATCAGTCTTATTATTATCAGACAAATCTTCCGGGTTAAATTGTTTTAATGAATCTAGTTGTGCATTAATAAAATCCAGCTGTCTTTTTTCTTCGGTTGCATCCGGAACAACCAAAAGGCTGTCTAATTTATGATACCCCATGCCGGAAGCCCAGCCCGGATTAATTTTCCATAAATCAGTAACAAAGCCGTCTTTGTACTTATCGAATTTTGCGTCTAATACTTTATCTTCGTTAGACTTAGTACTTTTATTGCAGGAAAAAAGTAGCGTAATGGCAAAAAATGAAACAAATAGTTTTTTCATAAGTTAATTTTTAATGGTTTAAAGATAAAAAAAATGTTCTTTGTGCAAAACTATTTGCTATTTGCAATCAATATTTCAATAAATCCAATAAAACTTCTTCAAAACGATTCTTTGGTAAAAACTGATCTTCCAGTGCTTTTGTAAACGGAATTGGGGAATCTAAACTTGCAACTCTTTTTACCGGAGCATCCAGAAATTCAAAACATTCTTCCATAATCAGGGCTGAAATATCACTTGCGATTCCTCCAAACAAGGTATCTTCCTGATAAATAATCACTTTACCTGTCTTTTTAACCGAATTAAATATAGTTTCAGTATCCAGTGGTTGTAAGGTTCTTAAATCGATCAAATCAGCTGCAATTTCAGGATTTTTAGCCAACGTCTCTAATGCCCAGTGTACAGGGGCTCCAAAAGCAATAATTGTAACCTGATTTCCTTCTTTTAATAAAGCTGCTTTTCCTAACGGAATTGTATAGTAATCAACGGGAACATCCTGATAAACACTACGGTACAATTGCTTATGTTCGAAAAACAAAACCGGATTGGGATCGTTAATAGAAGTATTCAATAAACCTTTTGCATCGTAAGGAAAAGCGGGATAAACGACCTTTAAACCGGGAGTTTTAGTAAACCAGGCTTCATTGGTCTGAGAGTGAAATGGCCCAGCTTGTGTTCCACCACCACAAGGCATACGAACTACAACATCGGCTTTTTCGCCCCAGCGATAATGTGATTTTGCCAATAAATTGACAATCGGGTTAAAACCTGTAGAAACAAAATCAGCAAACTGCATCTCCACAATCGCTTTATAATCATTAATAGACAATCCCATTGCTGTAGAAACAACAGCACTTTCGCAAATGGGCGTATTACGCACACGATCTTTTCCAAATAAGTCTACAAAACCGTCCGTAATTTTAAAAGCACCGCCATATTCTGCAATATCCTGCCCCATAATTACGAGTTTTCCATGCCGCTTCATAGATTGCTCTAAACTATATCGGATTGAATCTATAAAGCGTATATTTTTTACTTCGTCTGAAGGGTTAATTTCTTCATGTTCATATGGTTTGTAGACATCATCTAATTCTCCGCTGTAAGTTGGTATAATTTCTGGTTCAGCATTTGCAATAGCCAGATTTTCGTCGATTTCCTGTTTGATTTCGTTATGTAACTGCTCATCAAATTCGGCTGAAAGAATACCTGTTTCAGTTAAGTATTTTCTATAATTTGTTACCGGATCTTTGGCAGCCCATTCGTCCATTAATTCCTGCGGAACATATTTTGTACCACTTGCCTCTTCATGGCCACGCATTCTAAAAGTTTTAAACTCTAATAAAACCGGATGCGGATCATTTTGCATGTCTTCTTTTAACTTTGTTATTTTATTGAAGACTTCCACAATATTATTTCCATCAATAATATAACTTTCAATTCCGTATCCAATTCCTTTGTCTGCAAGGTTTTCACATAAATATTGTTCATTTGTAGGGGTTGAAAGTCCGTAACCATTATTTTCAATAACAAACATTACGGGTAATTTCCATACAGCGGCAATATTAAGCGCTTCATGAAAGTCGCCTTCGCTTGTAGCTCCTTCACCGGTAAAAACGGCAGTCACTTTTTTATTGTTTTGAAGTTTATCAGCCAATGCTATTCCGTCAGCGATTCCTAATTGCGGACCCAGATGCGAAATCATTCCTATAATATTATAGTCTTGCGTTCCAAAGTGAAAACTTCTGTCTCTGCCTTTTGTAAAGCCATTCGCTTTTCCCTGCCATTGCGAAAAAAGTCGGTATAAAGGAATGTTTCTTGTGGTAAAAACACCAAGATTCCGGTGCATGGGCAAAATATATTCGGATTCTTCTAATGCAGCTGTAATACCTACAGCAATGGCCTCCTGCCCTATTCCTGAAAACCATTTGGAAACTTTACCCTGCCGAATTAAGATCAGCATTTTTTCTTCGATTAAACGGGGCTTTAGAATTTTTTTATAAAGATCAAGTAACTGATTATCTGTAAGGTTTTGTCTGTAAAAGATCATTAGGCTGTTTTTTAGTATCCAAATATATAAAAATATAACAATTTTAACATTATTTGTTAAATAATTTTAATTTGCTATCCGTTAGTTTTAATAAAAATAAAAAAATAATCTTACCGATTTTATTTTTAAAAACATAGCGTAAATATAATAGGATATTTTTCTCTAAAAAGATTTTTTATGCAATTTTAGCTACAAAGAGGAAGGATGATTGATTTTTGAATTTTATAAAATTAAAGCAGTCATTTTAGATTAGATATTGCATTTAAAATTAAATTTTATGGTAAATTTTAAAATTCAAAACTAAAATATTCTATACCTTTGTTGTTATAAGGATTAAAAATCCTTGTTCTTTTTAATAAAAAATGTAAAGTATGCAAAACATTCCTAGTGTAGACTTACGTGATTTCCTTTCGGACAACCCGGAACGTAAACAAAAATTTGTAAATGAAATCGGCAGTGCATTTGAAAACATTGGCTTCGTAGCCCTAAAAGGTCATTTTTTAGACGACCAGTTAGTAGACGAACTTTATGGCGAAATTAGAAAATTCTTCGCCTTGCCAGTAGAAACGAAACATAATTATGAAATTCCAGGAATTGGCGGCCAAAGAGGATATGTTTCTTTTGGTAAAGAACATGCTAAAGGACGAAAAGAGGGAGATTTAAAAGAATTTTGGCATTTTGGCCAATATGTTGACAAGGATTCAAAATATGCTTCAGAATATCCTGAAAATGTTGAAGTAAAAGAATTACCCCGTTTTAATATCGTAGGTAAAGAGGCGTATCAAATGCTGGAGAAAACAGGTGTGTATGTGCTAAGAGCTTTGGCATTGCACCTTGGTTTAGATGAATTCTATTTTGACCAGTATGCTAAGGAAGGAAACTCTATTTTAAGACCAATTCATTATCCGCCAATTACTTCCGAGCCTGAAAATGCAATTCGTGCAGCAGCTCACGGAGATATTAATCTGATTACTCTTTTAATGGGTGCTCAGGGTAAAGGATTACAGGTTCAGAATCACGATGGCCAATGGATTGATGCTATCGCAGAAGATGATCAATTGGTTATAAATGTTGGAGATATGTTGTCAAGACATACCAACAATAAATTAAAATCAACAATTCACCAGGTAGTAAATCCGCCAAGAGAACTATGGGGAACTTCACGTTATTCTATTCCGTTTTTTATGCATCCTGTTAGCGATATGCGTCTGGATTGTTTAGAAAACTGTATCGATGCCGAAAATCCTAAGAAATTTGAAGATATTACTGCGGGAGATTATTTATACGAACGTTTAGTAGATTTAGGTTTAATTAAAAAATAAACTTAAATAAATTCCAATATTAAAATTCCAAATTCCAGCCTTATGATTGGGATTTGGAATTTAATTTTTAGTCTCATTAAATATTTGGAATTTATTTTTTAGCATAAAAAATATGGACTTACAGGATCAATTAAAAAATTTATTTCCGGATCATATAGCATCTAATGAACCTGAAGAAGTTCAGGATCAGGAGCATGTTCTTTTTATTCAAAAAGAGCCTATGATTTGTAAATTCGAAAAACGAAAAGGAAAAGCCACCACTATTATTGAAGGTTACGAAGGATCTGACGAAGATTTTAAGATCCTCGCCAAAGAAATTAAAACGAAACTTAGCGTTGGCGGAACCTTCAAAGATGCTTCGATCATCATTCAGGGCGATTATCGTGATAAAATAATGGAAATCCTTAAAGCAAAAGGATTTAAGACGAAACGTGTTGGTGGATAAATTAATAAATCCAATTATTTAAATTCCAACTTTATAAAAATTTAACCGCAAAGAACGCAAAGAAATTTAATCTTAAGATTTTATAAAAACGCAGAGTTCGCAAAGCTTTGGCTTGAAATATTTTAGATTTCTGATTTTAGACTGAGTAATAAATATTTAACCGCAAAGAGCGCAAAAGAATATAATTTTAGGTTTAATATAAACGCAGAATTTGCAAAGCTTTGGTTTAATAATTAGATTAAACAATTAGAATCAGACAAGACACTTTTACATAAACAAGGAGACGCACTGCTGTGCTCCTCTATGAAAAAACGTAGAAACATAAAAAAATCTGTGACAATTTGTTCAATTCGTTAAATCTGTAGGCCAAAAAACACGTTGATATGCGCTTCAACAAGAAGCCTCAGAGTCTTTGAACCTTTGTCCCTTAGAACCTTAAAAGAAAAAAAATGATACAAAATTCAGAATTAATACTTAATCCCGACGGAAGCGTTTACCACTTAAATCTTCTTCCTGAACACATAGCACACGATATAATTTTTGTTGGAGACCAAAACAGAGTCGAAAAAATTACTCAGTTTTTTGATTCGATTGAATTTTCAACCCAAAAAAGAGAATTTAAAACCCAAACCGGAATTTATAAAGGCAAAAGAATATCCGTAATGTCAACCGGTATTGGTCCTGACAATATTGATATTGTTGTAAATGAATTAGATGCTTTGGTAAATATCGATTTAAAAACACGTCAGCCAAAAGAAAATCTTACTTCTTTGAATATTATCAGAATAGGGACTTCAGGTTCTTTACAGGCTGATATTCCTGTAGATAGTTTTGTAATGTCTAAATTTGGATTGGGATTAGACAATATGCTTCGCTCCTATTTGATTGATGAAGTATCAAATGCTGCAATCGAAGATGCTTTTATCAACCATACAAATTGGGATATCAGAAAAGGAAGGCCTTATGCAATTGCCTGTTCTGAAAAATTGGAAAAAATAATTGAATCGGATAAAATATTTAAAGGAATTACCGCTACAGCCGGAGGATTCTACGGTCCGCAAGGACGCGTTTTACGTTTGGATATCCAGGATGAAGAATTGAACAGTAAAATGGATAATTTTAATTTTAACGGAGAAAGAATCACTAATTTAGAAATGGAAACAGCAGCCATTTATGGGCTTTCGGCACTTTTAGGGCATAACGCATTGTCATTGAATGCAATTATAGCCAATCGTGCATCCGGAACTTTTAGTGAAGATCCTTATAAAGCTGTTGATGAATTGATTACATATACATTAAATAAACTGGCTCAGAAATAATCAGGAAATCAGCTCATTGAAAATTATATAATTCATGCAAAATGCTATTCTTAAATTTGAAAAATTATTGTTGGAAAATGTTGATTATTTTCCAGCAATACCTCAAAATATTTTAGAAGAAAGAAAGCCTGGAAAATGGTCTAAAAAAGAAATTTTAGGACATCTGACAGATTCGGCAATTCACAATCTGGTTCGTTTTACTGAAATAAATTATGTAGAAAAACCTTATCGGCACAGGCCATATAATCAAATAGATTTAGTAAATTTAAATCAGTATCAAACAATGGATATTGATGAATTGACGCAGTTGTGGTTCTCTGTTAATAAACAAATTATCAGAATAATGAAATCTATTGACAATCAGGCTCTAGATTATAAAATTGCTTTAAGTGATGAGTCTGTAATTGATTTAAGATTTCTTATGACTGATTATATAGAACATCTGGAACACCATATAAACCAAATTAAATAATGCCGGAAGAAACACATAAAAAAATATTATTTAAATATTACAGCACATATCTCGAAGAAATTGTTTCAGAAACAATGTGGGCAGAAATTATTGATGAAGAAAAGGGATATTACAAATTAGACAATATTCCGTTCTTTGGTCCATTGATTGCAACTGATGATATTTTTCGTGCAGAATATGATGAAGATGAAAAGAATTTAATTCACAGGGAAACAATCGAAAATTCAGGAAATTCTATAGTTCAGGTTTTAATTTTAGAAGAAGGATTTGATAAGGAAATAATCAGAGAAAAGTTAAAGGCAATCAACTGTGTATCTGAGGGGTTAAATGATACTTTTTTTGCTGTTGAAATTGTCAAAGATGTTGACTATTCCATTGTAAAAAGTTTATTAAATGAATATGAATCCAATGGAGTAATAGAATTTGCGGAACCTTGTCTTTCAGATAAACACAGGACTGATTTAGTAAAAAATTAATTTAGACAAACCAACTTAGCATACGCATACCAAACTTAAACTTAACTAAAATGAAAACTGTAAAAATTGTAGGTGTTCCCGAACACTTCAATTTGCCATGGCATTTATGCATTGAAAATGGTGAATTTGAAGCCGAAAGCATTGATTTACAATGGAAAAATATTCCTGAAGGCACAGGCAAAATGTGTCAGATGCTTCGTGATGGTGAAGCTGATATTGCGGTTATCCTGACCGAAGGAATTGTAAAAGATATTGTTGCCGGAAATCCAAGTAAAATTGTTCAGATTTATGTACAATCTCCTTTGATTTGGGGAATTCACGTTGCTGCAAAATCAGATTTTAAGACTATTAAAGATCTTGAAAATAAAAAAGTAGCGATTTCAAGATTAGGTTCAGGATCCCAGTTAATGGCTTATGTAAATGCACATGAACAAGGCTGGAAAACAGATAATTTAGAATTTGAAATTGTAAACACTATTGATGGTGCTGTCGAAGCCCTGACAAAGGGAACTGCAGATTATTTTATGTGGGAACGTTTTATGACTAAACCGCTTGTTGATCAGGGAATTTTCAGACGTGTGGGTGACTGCCCTACTCCATGGCCGTCTTTTGTTATTACCGTTCGTGATGAATTCCTTAAAAAGAACCCGAAAACAATTGAAAAAATCCTGGAAATTATAAATAAAACAACTCAGGATTTTACTCAGATTCCAAATATAGACAAGACATTATCAGAACTATTCAATCAAAAAATTGAAGATATTCAGGAATGGCTGAAACTAACGCAATGGTCTCAAAAGAATTTGAGTGAAAAAGCTTTTATTAAAATTCAAAATCAACTATTTGATCTCGGAATTATTGATAAAAAAAGTACTTTTGTTGAAACTGTAAAAGCGCTGTAAATACTGCTTTTGATTTCTTATGATAAAATTTCCTAAAATTGACTTTCCGCAATTAAAATCCAAATTACAGGTAAAATCTCCCTGGGATAGGATTATTATTATGCTGTTGAGTCTTTTAATTACGATTCCTATTTTTATCATACTGCATCAAAACCTGATCGACTTAGAATGGCCTTTTAACCTGGATCGCGTATTTATCTTTATAGTTGTTTTTGCTGCTGTTTTCTTTCTTTTAATGTATTTGCGAACCATAATAATCTTGTGTATTGCATTGTATTTGTTAGTTTTATTTTATGGAAGTGTAATAGGAAATTATGGTTTTAGTGAAATCTCGGAAGATTATAATTCGATGATTTATACCATGTCTGATAATCCTTTTCCGCAAGATATTATTGTGGCAAAATTACTTCCGTTCCCTAATAAATCAAAAATTCTTAATGCTATAGAATATCAAAATCCAAAGGTTCGGAACTTTGCGATAATGGCAACAACAAAGCACTTTAAAGGTATAAAAGGGTATTCTGATTACAGAACCATCATTCAGTGTTTTGCTGTCTTTAAAGAGATTAATAGTCGCTGGAACTATGTAAACGATCCCAAAGAAGGAGATTATATTGCCACAGCAAGCGAATCGCTGGAATATTTTTCAGGCGATTGTGATGATCATTCTATTTTAATGGCTGCTACAATTCGGTCTATAGGCGGAACTCCCAGGTTAATACATACAAAAGGTCATATTTACCCTGAAATTCTTATTGGTTCCTTAATTGATCTGGAAAAAGTCAATTATCTGATTAAAAATGTACTTTTTGTAAAAGAAAGTTATGGTAAAAAAATACATTATCATATAGATGAACGCGGACAGGTCTGGATGAATCTGGACTATACGGCAAAATATCCCGGTGGTCCCTTTATGTACGAAGAGATCTTAGGGGCTTTAACTCTTAATTAAGGTTTTGATTTTTAAACACATATAAATAGAGGCGTATAGTAATGCGTCTTTTTTTGCAGTTATACATTTGGCGTTATTTCGATAATTTACATTTTGGTTTAAATTGTAGGTTTAGTTCCTTTGTTTATTTATAAATATTTGATTTTTAGATTCTTAATTAAAAATAATTTTGTAATTTTCTGTGATCTAACTTTAATCACAAAATCATGAAAAAATCTAAATTATTTATCCTCGGAATTGTATTATTGGCAGTATTAACCGTTTCATGTCACAGAGGGAGAAACAAATTGGTGAATTCCTGGAAAATCACTGCCGTTGAACCTAAATTACCTCTTTCTGATTCGTTAAAGAATGTGATTCTGACTAATGGAACACTTACTTTTACAGAAGACGGACATGTAACGGGATATTTGCAAAGAGAAATAAACAATGGTACTTTTGCATTGACGAAAGGTGGAAAAAGTTTAGTAATAAAAGATGAAACAGGGACTCCTTATCCTTGTGAAAGTACTATTACAGATGACCAACTGATATTAGACAGCAAAGAAATGAAAATAACACTCAAAAAAATATAACCAACAATCACATATAAATTTAATTTAACCACGCTGTGACAAAATGCAGCGTGGTTTTTTATTGTAATTTAAAACACAATTGTATCTTTGTAATCTTAATAAAAGCAATAATTTTATGTGAAAAATAATTTCTTTCAGACAATTTAAAGGGTAAGCGTTATTCGCAATTACTCTATTTATTCATCTTCAGAGAAAGAAATTATGCTTATTCTACAAAACATTTCATATAAACACAACAACAGTGATTTATTGTTTGACAATATTAGTTTTACAGTCAATAATCACGAAAAAATCGCGCTAATTGGACATAATGGCGTTGGAAAATCGACTCTGTTAAAAATTATTTCAGGTGTGTTACAAGCTTCCTACGGAGAAATAAGAGTTAATTCTGAGCCTTATTATATACCTCAAATCTTTGGGCAGTACAATCATTTTACCATCAGTGAAGCATTGCGCGTCAATCATAAACTGGATGCTCTCAGGGAAATATTAGACGGAAATGTTACAGAAGAAAATTTAAATATTTTAAACGACGACTGGACCATTGAAGAACGCTGTAACAATGCACTTCGCTACTGGCAATTATCAGACTTAGATTTAACTCAAAAAATTGAAACCTTGAGCGGCGGACAAAAAACAAAAGTTTTTTTGGCTGGTATTTTGATTCATGCACCGGAATTGGTTTTACTTGACGAACCGAGCAATCATCTTGACAAAGTTGCCAGAGATTTGTTATACGATTTTATTACATCTACAAACAGTAGTCTGATCGTTGTAAGTCATGATCGGAAGTTATTAAATCTCCTGAATACTGTTTATGAGCTTAGTAAACGTGGCATTGCCATTTATGGTGGTAATTATGACTTTTATGCTCAACAGAAACAAATTGAAAATGATGCCTTAAACCAGGATTTGCAGAGTAAGGAAAAAGCCTTGCGAAAAGCTAAAGAAAAAGAGCGCGAAACTTTAGAAAGACAACAAAAACTTGATGCTCGAGGAAAAAAGAAACAGGAAAAATCAGGCGTTGCCCGGATAATGATGAATACTTTGCGTAATAATGCCGAAAATAGTTCATCAAAACTCAAAAGTGTTCATGTAGAGAAAATTGATGGCATTTCGAAAGAATTACGCGAACTACGCTCTGCCCTACCCGATACTGATCAGATGAAATTTAGTTTTGATAATTCGGTTTTGCATAAGGGGAAAATTCTTTTTAAAGGAAGTGCAATTAACTTTAACTATAACGATCTGTTTCTCTGGAATAAAGATCTGGATATTGAAATAACCAGCGGAGAAAGAATTGCCCTTAAAGGTGCTAACGGATCCGGTAAAACGACCTTAATTAAAATCATACTCGGAAAATTAAAACCAAAATCAGGAACAGTTTACAGTGCTGAAAACAAATCTGTTTACATCGATCAGGATTATTCATTAATAAACAATAATCTTAAAATCTATGAACAAGCCCAGCAATATAATACTGCAGGGCTTGAAGAACATGAGATAAAAATGAGACTTAACCGCTTTTTATTCGACAGGGAATATTGGGATAAACCTTGCAGTGCCTTAAGCGGCGGAGAAAAAATGCGGCTAATGCTTTGTTGTTTAACGATAAATAATGAATCGCCGGACATTATCATATTAGATGAGCCAACGAACAATTTAGACATTCAGAACATAGAAATCCTGACTGCCGCCATTAATCACTATCAGGGAACTTTGATTGTGGTTTCGCATGATGAATCTTTTCTGGAACAGATTAATGTTGAAAGAATGATTGAACTTTAAAATTTTATACAACTCAGATATTTAACCTCCGAAAATACCTTTATTTTGGAGGTTTTTGTTTTTCTAATATACCCCAAATTCTAAATTTTTTAATTATTTATTACTGATAACGAACAATTTATTTGTGATACAATCTTAAAAAACTATCGAAAAAATTTGCGCAGTTAAATAACTGCATTATATTTGCAGTCAAATAACTGCACAATGGAAATTCGTAGAGATGTATTTCAGGCAATTGCCGACCCTACCCGCAGGGCGATATTGAGTTTGGTAGCCATTCAGGCTATGACTCCGGGAACTATAGCGGAAAATTTTGATTCGTCGAGACAAACGATTTCAAAGCACATTCAGATTCTTACAGAATGTGAATTGCTGGAACAGACACAAAACGGCAGAGAAATATACTATCATATAAATGCCCGAAAAATGAAAGAAGTAGCTGACTTTATTGAGCCTTTCCGCCAAATGTGGGACGAACGATTTAATAAATTAGAAACCATAATGAAAAACTACCAACCTAAAAAATAGAATTTTATGGAACTAAAGACAAAAATTAATGCTGAAAATGGTAAGCAGGACCTTGTAATTACAAGGGTATTTGATCTTCCGTTAGATTTGCTTTTTAAAGCTTATGAAGAACCGGAAATAGTAGCCCAATGGATGGGAACAAAAGTACTTAAACTAGAAAACAAGAAACACGGTGGTTATCAATTTGAAACAACCGATCCTAACGGAAATATCGTATTTAAGGCCAATGGTGTGATTCACGAATACATTCCTAATCAAAGAATCACACGCACATTTGAAATGGAGAATTCGCCTTTCGAACCCCAACTTGAGTTTCTTGAATTTGAATCGGTTTCTGAAGAAACGAGTAAGTTAACGATGCATATTATTTATAAATCGGCAGATCTTAGGGATCAAATGCTGAAATTGCCTTTTGCACAAGGAATTAACATGGCGCATAACAGATTGCAGGATATCGTAAACCAACTAAAATAAAATATCATGACAAAAAGAAATAAAATTATCTATTGGATTGTTACACTCTGGCTTGCATTAGGGATGACCTCTACGGGAATAGTACAATTAATCAAAATGAAAGATGAAGTAGTTATGATGAACCATTTGGGCTACCCTATTTACTTTTTGACACTCTTAGGGATCTGGAAAATATTAGGCGTAATTGCCATATTAATTCCTAAATTTCATTTGTTAAAAGAATGGGCTTACGCGGGATTCTTTTTTGCTATGTCCGGAGCTATTTTTTCTCATCTGGCTTGTGGAGATGACGCTATAACTCTTTTTGGTCCCGTATTATTACTAATTCTAACAATTGGATCCTGGTATTTCAGACCTGTTGAAAGAAAAATCATACCATTTAATTCCTGATCTCGTAAAATTATTTATAACTTAGTAAAGTTTAAATTTAGCCATCAGACAAAAAACAAATCATCGGTCTAATAATTAACTTCAAATGGATAAAGAAAACATTAACAATCAGGAAAGAACGTTGCATACTACAAGAACGTTAAATGCTTCAATTGATTTAGTTTGGGAAATGTGGACAAATCCTGAACATATTGAAGCTTGGTGGGGTCCTAACGGATTTACAAACACGATTCACAAAATGGATCTTCACGAAAACGGAGAATGGAATCTAACAATGCATGGCCCGGACGGAACCAATTATCCTAACCGAAGTATTTTTAAAGAAATCATTTTGTTTGAGAAAATTGTGTTCGAACATTCTAATCCTCATTTTATTACAACGGTTAAATTTGAAACCAAAGCTAAAAAAAACTGTACTGGACTGGTCAATGTTATTTGATACTCAGGAAATGCGTGACATTGTAGTAAAAGCGCATAAAGCTGATAAAGGCCAGCAGGAAAATTTAGATAAACTTGAAAAATATATTTCTAATAAATTATAAATGAAATGAATACAAATAAAAACAAGTTGTCTCCTGAACAACAAGAAGAATTACTAAATGTTCTGGAAGCACGTTTTGAAAAGAACATCCAACGGCATAAAGGTATTGAATGGACTAAAGTACAAACAAAATTAGAAGCTAATCCTCATAAATTATGGTCACTGGATGAAATGGAAAGAATTGAAGGTGAGCCGGATGTTGTTGGTTACGATAAAAAAACAGACGAATATATTTTTTATGATTGCTCTCCAGAAAGCCCTAAAGGCCGCAGAAGTTTGTGTTACGATCATGAAGCTTTAGAAAAAAGAAAAGAGCATAAACCAGCCGACAGCGCACTAAATATGGCTGCAGGAATGGGAATTGAAATTTTGAACGAAGAGCAATACAGAGAACTTCAGCAACTAGGAAAATTTGATGCTAAAACATCCAGCTGGATCGTAACACCTTCTGATATTAGAAAACTGGGTGGTGCCCTATTCTCTGATTTTCGTTACAATACTGTTTTTGTGTATCATAACGGAGCAGATTCTTATTATGCTGCAAGGGGTTTTCGTGGATCGTTGCGTGTTTAATTCATTTAAATGAAAATAGTATGAATCCGAAAGTTGATTTTTATTTTGATGAAGCCAAAAAATGGCAAAAGGAACAAGAAGAATTGCGGGAAATTGCATTAGACTGTCAGTTAACAGAAGAGCTAAAATGGGGCACTCCCTGTTATACTTTTCAAAACAGTAATATTGTTTTAATTCACGCCTTCAAAGACTATTGTGCACTCTTATTCTTCAAAGGGGCTTTATTAAGCGATACTGATGGAATTTTGATACAACAATCTAAAAACGTTCAGGCCGCAAGACAAATCAGGTTTACGAACCTTCAGCAAATTAAAGATCAAAAATCTATTCTAAAAACATATATTTACCAGGCTATTGAGGTTGAAAAAGCTGGGCTAAAGGTAAAATTGAAGAAAACAAAAGAATTTGAAGTTGCAGCAGAATTTCAAAAGAAATTAGATCAGGATTCAAAATTAGAAGCTGCATTTAAAGCTTTAACTCCAGGACGACAAAGAGCTTATTTACTGCATTTTTCGTCTCCAAAACAATCTAAAACTAGAGAATCAAGAATTGAAAAAGCCATAGCTTCCATTTTGGAAGGAAAGGGATTGAATGATTGATAATTTTATTGCAAATAGTATTATTAGATTTTATAAATTAGTCCTACAATATTAACGGACAGCTAAAAAACAAATAATATGGAAGACTCAAAAAATCAAAGAGAGAATTTAATACCAAAAGTAACCGGAATTGGAGGTGTTTTCTTTTTCTCAGATAATCCTAAGGAAACCAAAGACTGGTATGCCAAAAATTTAGGATTTGATACCAATGACTGGGGTTCGACTTTTGAATCCAGAGACCTTCATAATCCTGAGGAGATAAATTCGCTTCAATGGAGCCCTTTTAAAAAAGGAGATGAATACTTCTCCCCTTCCAAAAAAGATTTTATGATTAATTATCGCGTCCAAAATATTGAGGGTCTTGTAAGTCAGCTCAAAGAAAACGGTGTAACTGTGCTGGATGAAATTGCAACTTATGACTATGGTAAATTTGTTCATATCATGGATGCAGAAGGGAACAAAATAGAACTTTGGGAACCCTAATTAATTACAGAATAAGATGGAAAATAATGATTATGATTCTTTTCTAAAAAACGTAGCTTCTCCGTTAGACTATTCAGAAAGCTCTTATTTAGTATATATTGAGGTTCCTATACCGGGTGACGCAATAAGTAAAATAATTGCAAAACATGGCAAAATAGTCTCAGAACTTGAGTTTGGTTATTTATGCGAAGTACATATGCAGGGTATTCCGGAAATTGCACGCTCTTTATCACTAAAAAATCATGCCATATATCAGATGGTCAGATTGGTAAAGCTTAATAAAACTTCTAATAATAGGACTGAAAAATAATAATTTTCTAAAAATAATTTTTAAAAATAATTTCTAAAAAAGCTCCATTTGTCTAATGGAGTTTTTTGTTTTTTTAAATCAGTTTAAAAACTTTAAACCTTGCTTTTTTGAAGTGTTTATCTCGTAAAATAAAGTTAACATACCATGTTTTGTTTGCCTCTTGCCTCAAATAGTTTTATATTACAGAATATTAAAAAGCCAATTTAGAATAAAACTATTGGCAAAAAAAATATTTATATATGAAACAATTATTACAGTGGACCATCATCATTCCGGTACTTGCCTGGATTCTTTTTTTTAGCGGATTAGTAGACAACAGCAGCTTCTTTCAAATTATTGCCAGTATATTGCTTATTCTTAGTGTTATGTCAGCCGTACATCATTCAGAAATAATAGCAGAAAGAGTTGGTGAGCCCTACGGAACCATTATTTTGGCCATATCCATAACTGTTATCGAAGTTTCGATTATCGTATCTCTAATGTTGTCAGAAGGGCCTGAAGCAGCTTCATTGGCCAGAGATACAGTATATGCTGCCACAATGCTAATTCTAAATGGTATCATTGGATTGTGTCTTTTAATTGGTGGCTTAAAACATTACGAACAAAATTTTTCTGTTTCTTCTGTAACAATTGGTTTGGTTTCATTAGTTTCGATTATAGTATTTACATTAGTCTTCCCTACCTTCACCGAAAGCGTTAAAGGATCTTATTATTCATTACCACAACTTGTTTTTGCATCCATTGCATGCATTGTTATTTATTCCTCTTTTTTGTTTGCGCAAACCAGCAGATACAGGCAATATTTTCTCACTGTTGGAGATGATGAAAATGAAGAAATAGTTCAACCTATAGCGATCAGTGATAAAACCTTTTATACAAGTCTTGTTTTCTTGATCGTAAGTTTAGGAATTGTTGTTTTATTGGCCAAAACGCTGTCTCCCACAATAGAAAGTATTATTGTGAGCTATCATTTGCCTAAAACTTTGGTGGGAGTTGTAATTGCCGCAATAATTTTGCTTCCCGAAGCTATAGCCGCTATAATTGCAGCAAGAAAAAACAGGCTTCAAACCAGTATAAATTTAGCTTTGGGTTCTGCTTTGGCAAGTATCGGATTAACAATTCCGAGTGTTGCTGTGGTTTGTATCATGATGGATATGCCTATTATTCTGGGGCTCGACATTAAATCTATTGTTTTGTTAGCATTGTCTGTGTTTACTGTAATGTTGTCATTAAGTAAAGGAAAATCTAATATTGTTTATGGAGTGGTACTTTTGGTTAATTTGTTTGCTTTTGTATTTCTTATGATCTATCCTTGATTTATTCTGAATACGTGAAACATTATCTATAATTAGTGATAAAAAAACCTCTAAAAGCAAATGACTTTAGAGGTTTGTATTGAAACAGCTTCTTTTTTATTATCGAATTACTTTTATATAGGCATTGTAAACGTCGTCTTTAATAGAGGTTCTTAAATAAGCTTCGTTTTCGTCTTTTGTTTTAAATTCAAATTGAATTAAAGCAGCATCAGAATAATAAAACAAGAAATCATCATTCGGAAATTCAAGATTCGAAATAGGTTTGGTTGTTAATTTTGTTTCGAATGCGATTTCACCATTATTGATGTCTAATTGAAAAAGCCTTCCTTTACGTGTATATCCCCAAATATTGTCGCTTTCCTCAGTGATGTATTCGATATTATCATCTTTAAAGTCAGTTTTCCAGATCTGAGTTCCTGTTTTTGAATCCACAGCATATATTGAAGATATTTCCGGGCCTTGTGCTGCAAAATATACTTTTTCGTCTTTGCACAGTATGCGTTCCTTAATATTGTATTGATTTTCATCTAATTTAAATTGCCATAAAACATCCGGTTTATTAGCACTTAAAGCATATACTGTATTTTTTTCATTTGCTATAAATACATTTTCACCATCTGTTACAGGTTTTCCGGATATAGGTTCCTCAAAGTTTTTTTGGTAAACAACTTTTCCTGTATTCGCTTCAAAACTATAGAAATTGTTCCCGCCTTGTGTAAAAACTTTGTTGTCAAAAAAGAGAACCGGAGTATGATTATCTGAAGAATCGAGCTTGTAGTTCCATACCAAACTGCCATCTTTTATATCAAGGGCATAAATGTTATTATTGGGATTTTGAGTTGTTATAAATAGTTTTCCATCATTTATAACCGGAGTTTGATTTTTTAGGATAATTTGATCTGTAATATTGCCTAATCTTGATTTCCAAAAAAGTTTACCGGTCTGGTTATCAATTGCGAAAATTTCGCCGTTAATAAACGGAACATATATTACTCCGTCTAATAGTGTTATTTGATTTGCACACATTTCGGTGTGAGCATCTGTAGCTTTTACAGTCCAGGCGATTGTTTCAGATTCTAAATCAAATGCAAAAAGAGAGCCATCGTAATCGTAAATTAAAATTAAGGCTTCGTCTAACGGAACTTTTTTAAGTGGATTTATGGCTTTATTAACGACCATTTCACCGGGTGGTAAAACTTTATTATTAGAATTAGCCTTGGCGGGATTTGAAGTTTCTGGTACTTGCCCAAACATGTTTATAACGGTAAATACAAATAAAAGAGTTATTAGTTTTTTTTTCATTTTAAAATTTTGATTTGGGAATTTTGAAACTAAGTTTTCAGATAAACGAAAGTACAAATTAAAATGATAAATTCACTAAAAGACAAATACGGCAGATTATTTTCTTTAGAATGAAATCAGATCTATAAAATTACTTTTAAATTTAGCCTAAAGTCCAATTTCATAAACCAGCTTTAATCCATACAATCATAAAAGCCTTTTTTTAACTTATCTGTTACTTCTCGTTCAATCTTCTGGTAGTACCTTTTATTTATTCTTGCAACTCTACGACTCATAATCAGCGGATAATCTAATAAATTTTTATTTAAATAAATTTTATAGCAATTTATATTAGTAATAATAATAGTTTGTGTTTTAATACCTAATCCACTGATAATTAATTTATCGCCTAATGTAACTTCTATTTCAAATTTTCCATCTGTATCAGTCATTGTTTTTCTTTCAGTTCCTTTAACTTCAATACTAGCCTGAATAACTGGTATAGGTATATTTGTGAAATAGGAATTATCAAAAACAAAACCTCTAATTATTTTTGTATTTGCATCAGTTTTGTCAACGTATGTATAATTATCTTTTCTTTTAGCACGAATATTGGAGTTATAGGGTAAAACTTCAGTAAGCTTTATGTCATTATTAAGTAATTGAACGTTAATTACATCTTTATCCGCACAAATTCTTTGATTTTTCTTTCCTGTAAAACTGAATACCAAAAAATCATTAAGATTGGCTTTTATTGAATATTTACCATTAAGGTCAGTATTAGTAACTGTATTAGTTCCTTCAACAATAATGGTAGCTCCAATGATTATTTCACCTACACTATCCTGTACAACTTCACTAACTATTTTTTGTTGTGAAAAAATTAATTGAGAAAAAATCGATAGTGCTAAAATTAGTTTTGAATTCATATTTTTTAGTTCAATTCACCATATTCTTTCAAAAGAAGCGCCATTGAATCTATATACACCACTCGGATTTGCTCCTCCAAGCCACAATTCTCCTTTTTTGCTTTTATATATCGTCCAAATATGGTTGCTCCCGACTCCATCTTCTTTAGTGAAATTTTTAACGTACCTGCCATCATATCTCCATACACCAGATCCTACAGTTCCAAACCAGACATTCCTCAATTGATCCTCTCCAATAGAAAAAACTTTTTCAAGCGAATTGCCTTTAGTGTCCTCCTTTTTCAGTTTTTGTTGTTTTGTGAAATTGATCACTTTTTTTCCGTCATATTTTAAAACACCAATTCCATTATTGGCAATCCACAGATTGCCTTTGCTGTCTTCCATTATACTGCGGGTATGCAGATGTCCGGTTTGGTCATTTAATCCCAACAATGCATCGTTTATTATTTTAAAATCTGAGCCATTATATCCAATCACAGCGCCATAAGTCCCAAACCAAAGCGTTCCGTTTTTACTTCTCACAAAACCCGTTGAAATTGAATAGTGATTCTCATGCCCTGGTTTTGTTTCAACAGGCAATGTCCGAAACGAAAGTTTTTTTCCGTCATACTGATATACACCCGGATTTCCTTCAAGTTTGCTGTAGGCCTCTATTTGATCACCTTTAAACCAAAGATCATTGTCATTTAATTTCCACTCATTTTTCGAATTATAATTTCTTTCTTTGTAAATTGTCATTTGACGCCCATCGTAAATACTTAATCCTTTGCCGCATTCAAACCAAATTATGCCATTTTTATCTTCATAAATATTCCTGACCTGATTGTGACTTAATCCGTTTTTTGTCGTGAAATATTGGAACTTGCCATTATGAAGCAAACATACTCCTTCGTTGTAACTGCCAAACCAAATATTTCCTTTACTGTCTTCTAAAATTGAGTGAATCCCGGTGGTGTATTTTAATCTTATGCCGGCGATTTGACTTTTATTTTTAACCTGATTAGATTGATTTTGGTTATTACACGATATTGTGAAAACAATCAAGAATGTGCAGCAAAGTTTAAGTATGTATTGGTAATTTAATTTTACTTTCATATTAAAAGGTGTTTTTTTAGTATACACGATTTTTATTTAGCACGTTTGCAGTTATTATATTCATTACGCAATGTATAAAGTTTTAGAAGAATATTTAAAGATTTATTTTATAGCTCAAAACCAACTTAAAAGCGTCTAAAAGAATTGAAATTCACAAGTATATTTCAATTCTTTTAATTAGGATAATCTATTCGAAAAGCAGCTATAATATCTGACAAAATGGATACTTAGAGGATATTTTTTTCTTTGAAATTCAGGATGATTTTAATGCAAATGGCTTTATCTTTTAGCCTTTAGCAAAATTGATATTCATTATGGAACAGAAGTATCAGAAATCGTAATGAACACTTGATATCTATCTTGACATTTTTTGAAGGTTTAAGATAATAGTAAATTAGCATTGTATCTTAGCTATCCACGGACCAGTGCTAATTCCCGCTATTACAACGGGTTTTGGTAATTGGCTTGTGCAAAGTTGGATTTATATTTAGGATGATTTGGCAAATCCGAAAATAGAGCTTAATTTAGTCGCAAACCCAATGTAGTAACAAAATATTATGTGGAATATTAACCAAAAGAGCATCATGAAACAAACTTCTTTAATAATTTTCATATTAACGATAATTTCTAACTCACTTTTTGGACAAACACATCCCGAAATCAATATCAGGTTTTCAAAACTATACGCAATTTACGACTTTACTCAGAAGCTGTCTGATTATTATCCAGACAACGAATACAAAGAAAGTTTCAAATCGTCAAAATACAACACGGAAAAGTATACGAAGTTAATTACACAAATAGACACATTGGATATTCATGAATCCTATTCTTTTAAAAAGTTTCCAGTTACACAAAAAAGGTCTGTAATGACCATTTCAATGTTACAAAAAAATCTAATAAATTCGACCTCTTTAGAAGAATTTAAAAGCAAAACATTTGGCATTGTTCCAAGTTCTGAATTGATTAAATTTTCAAGCGTACTTTCTGCATTTGAACCAATTTACGACAGCCTGATTTACCTGCCAAACAAACAAGCTTTTGAAAACAAACTTAAGATGTTATCTGATTATGTTAAAAAGTCCAGCCTTTCGCTCTTATTCAAATCAGGATTGAATTTCTATGCTTCCCAGTGGGATAATTCAATTCCATTAGATATAACTATTATTCCGTCAAAAGGTATGGGATTTACGGCTACAGTATTTTTTAATCAGGCTGTGAGCGAAGTTCCTCTGGATTTTCAGCAAAATGATGTATTGTTTTCAGTTCTGATGCATGAAGTTTATCATATTCAATATGATGAGCAACCATTAAAAGTTAAACAAAATTTACAGTTGTGGTTTAAGGAAAACACTTCCCAAAATAGCACTTATGCTTACTTATTGTTGAATGAAGTATTAGCTACTGCATTGGGAAATGGCTATGTATTTGAACAACTTAACGGGAAAATTGATGCAGGAGAATGGTACAATAATTGGTATGTAAACTTAATGGCCAAGGAAATCTATCCCACAGTAAAAGAGTATTTGTCCAAAGGAAAAACAATAGATAAAGATTTTGTAAATAAATACATTTCGATTTATGATAATAAATTTTCTGATTGGAACAACGAATTAGATAATTTGATGACTTACCGATATATAGTTACAGATGATATAAAAGATATAACCTACTTCAGCAAAAACTACCGTAATGCAAGTATCAGATATACTGAGGTTCCTGTAAAAGATGCGGATTTAAACAAAATAAAAGAAAAACCCATAACAAAGGTTTTCATCATTTCATCAAATAATAAAGATGAATTAAACACAATAAAAAATACCTTTCCCGAATTGAAAAATTGGAACTATAATGACAAAAGCGAATTTGTTTATACAACTAGTTTACAAGATAAAACCAAGCTCATTGTTATAAACAGAATAACAACACCGTTTATTGAACTGTTTGAAAAAGAATTTAAAAACAAACGAATCAAATAAATACTGAACACGAGAAGTACAGAAGGCAGCAGTATCTTTATAGCTTTTAAAACTATAAACCATTTGGGATTAAAAAGTGTAAAATTTTACATGCTTGGGGAATGATTGTACTATATATTAGATATATCTATAAAAAAGTGGCATTTACACTATGACTATGTCTGTTGCGTTTGCACAATATTACTCAAAAAATAGATAGTAGGAATTATGAAATTTTATAAATTAAATTTACTTTTTTCAAAAAATGGGATAACATACAAGTGTTTGGCTATGAAAAAGACTTATAAAAAAATAAAACCACTGTAAATACAGTGGCGTTATTTATCTTTATGTGGGCGATGAGGGGTTCGAACCCCCGACCCCCTCGGTGTAAACGAGGTGCTCTGAACCAGCTGAGCTAATCGCCCTATTTTACTAGGTTGCTATCGTTGTGTGATTGCGAGTGCAAATATACAGCTAGATTTTGTATTTGCAAGCCTTTTTTGAAAAAAAATGAAATAAATTTTGACGATTTTATTTACTAATCTATTTTTCAGCTTATTAAAAAGTAAATAAAAAATGTTATTGGTTAACATTTAGTTAAAAACATAAATCTACAAGCCTAATTTATAATATTCTTTTGTGTTCACTTGCTATAATCCTATATTTGCGTACCTTAATTGTATATTCAAATGGCAAGATTTAAAGAAAATGATTTACCAAAATCAAAAATTACCGCTACTTCACTTAACAAAGCAACCATAATATTCAAATACGCCGGAAAACACCAATGGAAATTTTATGTCGGATTGGTGTTCCTGTTACTAACCGGAGCCACTGCCCTCGCCTTTCCTAAATTAATGGGAATGCTGATTGACTGTGTAAAAAATAAAAATAACGATCAGGCCAATCAAATTGCGCTAGGATTAATTGTGATTTTATTCCTGCAGTCCTTCTGTTCTTTCTTCAGATTGTCCTTATTTGTTAATTTTACCGAAAACACACTGGCGAACCTGCGTTTGTCATTATATACTAATTTGGTAAAACTGCCAATGACCTTCTTTTCACAAAAAAGAGTTGGAGAACTAAACAGCCGTATCAGTGCTGATATTACTCAGATTCAGGATACCTTAACCTCTACAATAGCTGAGTTTTTACGTCAATTTATACTAATTATTGGCGGTGTTATTTTATTAGCTACAGAAAGCTTTAAATTGACTCTATTAATGTTGGCCGTAGTTCCTCTCGTAGCGGTTGCTGCTGTAATTTTTGGTCGTTTTATTAGAAAATATTCTAAACAAGTACAAGATCAGGTGGCAGAAAGCCAGGTAATTGTCGAAGAAACCATGCAGGGAATCAGTATTGTAAAAGCTTTTGCAAACGAATGGTATGAAGTGGCCCGCTATAAAGGAAAAATTAGCGAAGTCGTAAAACTGGCCATCAAAGGCGGTAAATACCGTGGTTACTTTGCATCCTTTATCATATTTTGTTTGTTTGGTGCTATTGTAGCTGTTGTCTGGTATGGTGTACGCTTAAGTATTGCCGGCGAAATGAGCGTGGGACAATTGATTTCTTTTGTATTGTATTCTACGTTTGTAGGCGCTTCTTTTGGAGGAATTGCCGAGTTATATGCACAAATCCAGAAAGCAATTGGAGCTACCGAAAGAGTTTTTGAATTGTTAGAAGAAACGCCTGAGAAAATAAATGCGACACAAAATGCAGCTCCACTAGAAAAAATAAAAGGAAACGTTTCTTTCAAAAATGTTGCTTTTAGTTACCCTTCCCGTAAAGAAGTTCAGGTTTTAAAAGATGTAAACTTTACTGCTGAATTTGGACAAAAAATTGCGATTGTTGGCCCAAGTGGAGCAGGAAAATCGACTATATCCTCATTATTATTGCGTTTCTATGATATTGAATCAGGTGAAATTACTGTTGATGGGAAAAATATCTACGACTATGATTTAGAAAATCTTCGTGGCAACATGAGTATCGTTCCTCAAGACGTTATTTTATTTGGAGGAACCATCAAAGAAAATATCGCTTACGGAAAACCGGATGCTACAGACGAAGAAATTATATTGGCAGCAAAACAGGCCAATGCATGGAATTTTGTTGAAGGTTTCCCGGAGAAATTTGAAACAGTGGTTGGAGAACGCGGCGTAAAATTATCCGGAGGTCAGCGTCAGCGTATTGCTATTGCGAGAGCATTGCTTAAAAACCCAAGTATTTTAATTTTAGACGAAGCAACATCGTCTTTAGACAGCGAAAGCGAAAAATTAGTTCAGGAAGCGTTAGAAGTATTGATGGAAGGAAGAACAAGTATTATTATTGCCCACCGACTGTCGACTATTAGAAACGCTGATAAAATTTTAGTTTTAGATAATGGAAAAATAACAGAAGAAGGTACACACCAGGAATTGATAAATCTTGAAAATGGTACTTATAAAAATTTAAGCAACCTTCAGTTTAGTAACTATTAAAGAACTAAAACACCAGTAATTCATTTTAAATAAAGAGAAATGCCGCATTTAAGACTCATTCTAATTCTATTGTTTATTATTTTAAACACGATAAGTGTTCTTGCACAGGAAAAACCCTTTAACGTTGTAAATATTAATTCTGACGGTTCAAAATACATCAAATTTGGAATGAATCTTCAGATTTGGGGAAGATATACAGAATTGAATCCTAATAGTAAAATAGGTACTACTGAAGTTGATGATGCCTATGATATTGTGATCAGACGTTTACGCTTACAAGCAATGGGAATGCTGACGGACAATATATTTTTTCATCTTCAATTAGGACAGAACAATATCAATTTTACACAAAATAACGGACCTTCTAATGCACCGCTTTCTGTAATGGATGCTTTGGGAGAATATCATTTTAGCGATCAACTGCATATTGGTGGTGGACTGACCAGTTGGGGATCCGGAACAACACGTTATTCCTCAAACAGTTCTGCAACTCAGTTGAGTTTAGATACTCCAATGTACCAGCAAATTGCCAATATATCCTCTACTTTTGGAAATCGTAATTTAAGCATTTATGCCAAGGGATATCTTGGTGATTTAAGCTACAGGGTTGCCGTTACAAATCCGTACAGAAATACAAATACAGTTATTGGTTTTAATGCTACTGTAAGTCCGGAAACACCAAGAGCGCAGTTTGCAGGGATTTTGACCTATCATTTTCTGGAAAAAGAACAAAATCTTGAGGCTTATAACAGGGGAACTTATTTAGGTACCAAAAAAGTTTTTAATCTGGGATTGGGTTATATGTCACAAGCCAATGCAATGTGGCGTTTAGATCCTGACGGTTCAGGTTTAGTGCATCACGATGATATGAAAGTGCTGGGACTGGATGTTTTTTACGATAGCCCGATTGGTAATAATGGTTCAGCTATTACAGCTTATGCAGCCTATAATAATGCCCAGTACGGAAAAAATTATACGCAATTTATCTCCATACCAAATCCTGCGATTGCAGACCCTACTCTGCTGAATGGTTCAGGTAGTGGCTTCATAGGTGTTGGAACAGGAAATATTTATTACGCCCAGGTGGGTTATTTATTTAAAAACTCAGACAACGCAGCAAAAAAAGGACGTTTTCAGCCTTATTTAGCTGCACAGGTTGCGGACTTAGAAGCGCTAAATTCTCCTATGGCGATGTATGAAATTGGAGCTAATTATTATACAACAGGTACTTTTGGCCCAAAATTCAGTTTGAATTACCAAAACAGAGCGGTATATGATAAAACAGCTTTGAATCCAAAATATACCCAGGCAGATCGTTTAGGAATGGTTGTTTTGCAATGCCAGGTTTCTTTCTAAAAAAGTTTAAAAATCCAAATAAAAAAATCCAAATTTCAATTGTTATAATTGGAATTTGGATTTTTTTTATGCAAAACTGTAAACTGAGACTGAGACTAAAAACTACTTCCCTTTTCTACGTTTACGTTCCGCTTTAATCATAGACAATTCGCGGCTTGTTTGCCCGGCTACAGAAGTATTTTCTTCAGCACGGCGAATTAAGTACGGCATCACATCTTTCACAGGTCCGAAAGGAAGATATTTTGCTACGTTATAACCATTTTCGGCCAAATTGTAACTAATATTATCACTCATTCCGTACAATTGTCCAAACCAGATTTTATTATCATTTTTGGCAATTCCTTTTTCCTGCATCATCTCCATCAATTTATAAGAACTCAATTCGTTGTGAGTTCCTGCAAAAATGGACATTATTTCTAAATGCTCTAACATATAATGTACAGCAGCATCATAATTAATATCTGTAGCTTCTTTAGAAACGCAAATTGGCGAAACGTATCCTTTTTCTTCGGCTCTTTTGTTTTCTTTTTCCATATAGGCGCCACGAACCAATTTCATTCCAATAAAAAAGCCTTCTTTTTTGGCAATTTCATGTAGTTTTTTCAAATAATCCAATCGATCCCAACGGTACATCTGCAAAGTATTAAAAACAATTGCTTTCTCCTTATTGTATTTGCGCATCATATCGGTAACCAAATCATCAGCAGCATCCTGCATCCAGCTTTCTTCACCGTCAATTAATAAAGCCACGTCTTTTTTATGGGCTTCACCACAAACCTGATCAAAACGGGCTACTACTCTATCCCACTCTGCTTGTTCTGCCGGAGTCAATATTTGCTTTTCTCCTAATTTCTCATACAATTCAAAACGGCCAAAACCGGTTGGTTTAAAAACAGCAAACGGAATCGCTAAACGTTCCTTCGCAAATTCAATGGTTTTTAAAGTCATTTCTAAAGCGGCGTCAAATTGTGCTTCTTCTTCTTTTCCTTCAACCGAATAATCTAATACAGATGAAACTCTTTTAGTAAACATTTTGTCTACTACTGTAATACAATCATCTTCGTTTACACCACCGCAAAAATGGTCAAAAACAGTTGCACGAATTAATCCTTCTACCGGAAGATTTGCTTTGATAGCAAAATTGGTCACAGCAGTTCCTATTCTTACCAGAGGCTGGCTGTCAATCATTTTAAAAAGAAAATAAGCTCTGTCAAGTTCTGTATCGCTTTTTAGCGAAAATGCAACTTGAGTGTTATCGAATATTTTTTCCATTAAGGTCAGTTTTTTGTGCAAATATAGACAGAGTTTTGAATATTATTTACTAAAACATGGCATATTTTTTAATATCAGTAATAGTATTTAACAGAATTTTTAATTTATGAAGTAAGAGTTTACTTTTTGTAGAATCTTAGTTTAATAATTAAAAATAAATAGCCTAAAATCTAAATTTGAACACCTCATTCAAAAGATAACTTTTAAGTATTATTATCTTAAAATGAATTGCTTCTATATTAAAATCAACAATCAGAAAAATCTAATTGCATTTTTTAACACTATTTTACTTAAAAAAATATACTATATTTGCAAAAAAATATAATTTATAATGAGTAGTATTCGTACAAATAGTGGTGTAAACAGAGGAATATCAATAATTCCCGAGTATGTTATACTTATTTTTATTGCCTTGCTTTTGTTTATTGATTATTTCCCTAATAACTCAGGTGTACTCATTGCCAATACTCAATTTTTATACTTAGCTGTATTGAATCTTTTGATTGGAGTCTATTTTTTAGTCAATCCCAATAAACTTTCCTATAGTATAATTCCATTATTAAAGAGAAGCTACATTCTTATAGCATATCTGATTTTTATTTTAATATGTGGAATATCTTTTGTTGTGGCAAAAAACACTTCTCTCGTTCTAACGAGAATTACTGAATTAATCATTATTTTTTGCTTATTCATCAATCTTTCCATTTTACTCAAAGACAAATCTGATCTGTTTTACAAAATTGTTTTTATTATTTCTATCAGTGCTTTTTTTCAGGCAGGTTTGACCTTATATAAATTTTCACAACTATCCCGATATGTTTCTGTGGCAGAAGCACTAAATAATATGAGCGGGAACACAGGAAATATCAACATATTTGCTGCCAGTTTAACAATTAAAGTCCCTTTTCTATTCCTGGGAATTACTCACTTTAAGAGTGTTAAAAAGAACTTTTTACTTTTTACATTATTTTTTGTAACAACTGCTATTTTTTTAACCGGTGCCAGAACATCTTTACTTAATCTGATTGTTATCACGATTGTTTATATTTTTTATTACCTGAAAATAAATTCTTTTGAAAAATCGGGATTCATAAAAAGCTTTATACTAATCATACCAATCATAATTTCGCTATTCGTTTCCAATCGTTCTTTTGAAAAATCAAAAAATAACAACCGTTATGTATCCGTAACAAATCGAATTTCGCAAATAAACACCACAGATGCCTCTGCAAAATCCAGGTTAACATATTGGGGAAATACCATAAAAATAAGCCAGACAAATCCTTTATTAGGAATTGGATTAGGGAACTATCGTATTGAGTCAATTCCGTATGAAAAGATTTCTGAAAATGATTTTACCGTTTCCTTAGATTCACATAATGATTTCCTGGAAATTTTTGCCGAAACCGGAATAATAAACGGAATCATCTATTTTTCTCTTTTTGTATACATTCTTTTTATTAATCTCAAAAGGTTACTAAAATCCAATGACGACAGCACAAAGACAATTGCTATTCTTTGTCTAATGCTGCTAATTGTTTACGGAGGTGATGCTTTCTTCAATTTTCCTATGTACAGGCCCACAATGCAAATATTTTTCAGTCTTTTATTAGCATTAACGGTAGTAAATAGCCCCGGATTAATTAATCAGGAGCGTTCTGAACCAGTTAAAACAAATTTTATTTTAATTCTAAGTCTAATTATTATAGCTGCTATTACCAGTTATTCAGCTTATATAATTTACAAAGCCTCAAATCTCGAAGCTGAAATTCTTAGGGATGATATCAATACAAATCTAAAAGGATCTTTAAGTGGCGACGAAGTTGTTAGCAGGATGACTGATTATCCCAATGTATTTCTTACTTCAGAATCGTTTTATGAATACGCAGCCATTTATTATATTCGTGAAAAAAAATACGATAAGGCTTTATCATGTTTTGCCAAAGCAAGTAAAATCAACCCTTATTCCGGCCGAATCAATTTCTATAAATATGTAATTTCTAAAGAAAAAAACAATATAGACAGTGCCTATGTTTATATCAAAGAGGCTTTTTACCTGCGCCCAAGAAATTTATTTTATTATAAATATTCAACTAATCTGGCTGCAGTAAAAAAAGATACCATTGAAATACTGAAAGAGGCTGAACTATTTTCAAAATACAGAAAAATTCCGGAAGCATGGAGTGTTCCGGCTGCTGAATTACAAAAAACTACTTTTAATAAAAAGAGTTTAATTCGTTTTGTAGATCAGGGATTAAAAGAGATACCAAATGACAGTACTTTAATGAAATTTAAAAATGATATTGTGGTTAAGGATTATATTCTCGAAGGACAAATTTTTCTTTCACAATCAAAATTTGATAAATCATTGGAGTCTTTTCAAAAAGCATTAAAAATTAATCCGAATGATATTTATCTGCAGCAAAGCATAGGTTTGAACTATTATTTATCTGGAAGATATAAAGAAGCTATCCCTTATTTTTTAAATGCTTTAAAATATCCCGGATTGAGTAATGGAATTACAGAATTTTATACTGGTACATGTTACTTAAAAAACAATGATGTAGAAAATGCATGTAAATACTTTAATTTATCTAAAGCTAAAAATTTTCCTGCAGCAGAACAACAGTTAAATCAAACGTGCAAATAAAAAAGAGCGAAATCCTTATATTATAAAATTATTTTAATGCAGGTGTTAAAAATTAGTCTTTTAAAGTTATGTGTCATATTTTAATAAAAATATAACTTGTATCTTCTTGAATGTTTTTTTTCTGTGGTTTTACACAAATTAGAACAAAAGTTTGAATATTATTTCCTTAAAAATGCCTTATTTTGCGGTTTCAATTAACTACAGCAATATGCAATCTATTCAAGCTAATAATTATCTCGTTCATTTTAATCAAAATGCATACGAAGCCCTAAATAATCATTTAAAAGAAAATAAATACTCTAATTTGTTTATTATAGTTGATAATGAAACGAATGAGTATTGTCTGCCAAAATTTTTACCTTTACTTGAAACGGATTTAACCATAGAAATAATTGAATTTGAAGCCGGTGAAATCAATAAAAATATTGAAACCTGCATCGAAATATGGAAAGTACTCACAGAACTTGGTGCAGACAGAAAATCGCTGGTAATTAATCTTGGAGGCGGTGTTGTAACTGATTTGGGAGGATTTGTAGCTTCAACTTTCAAACGCGGAGTTGATTTTATCAACATCCCTACTACTCTATTATCGATGGTAGATGCTTCTGTTGGAGGAAAAACCGGAGTAGATCTGGGAAATCTTAAAAACCAAATTGGGGTAATCAACGTACCTCAAATGGTTTTAATTGATACGGATTATCTTGAAACTTTACCACAAAGCGAAATGCGTTCCGGATTAGCCGAAATGCTAAAACACGGTTTAATATATGATGCTGCGTACTGGAAACAGTTTTTAGACTTAAAAGCTATCGATTTTGCAGATTTTGATGAATTGATTTATCGTTCTGTAGAAATTAAGAACGATATTGTAATACAGGACCCAACCGAAAAAAACATTCGTAAAGCCTTGAATTTTGGCCATACCTTAGGTCATGCGATCGAAAGCTACTTTTTAGAAAGTGAATCTAAGAAAACATTACTGCACGGTGAAGCCATTGCGATTGGAATGATTCTGGAAAGCTATATCTCTTTGCATAAAAACTTAATTACAGCAGAAGAATATACTGAAATTAAGACCGCAATCAAAAGCATTTATGATGATGTCAAAATAGAAGAAAATGACATCGATCCGATCTTAGAATTGCTGATTCACGACAAAAAAAATGAATACGGTTTGATTCAATTTGCATTAATTGAAGGAATCGGAAAAATAAAAATTAATCAATCCGTTGAAAATAAATTGATTCTAGACGCGTTTCAAGATTATAAATCTTAAACTTTTTTTAATAAAAAGCTTTGCTTTAGGTATATATTATTTTTTACATTTGCCACAATGAAAACAAACAATAAACAAAGACAATTCAGTTCTTATAGAAACCGGCTCAATAGTTCCTTACTAATGATGTTGAACCGTTTTTATAATAGCAAAAGTCCGCTTTGTTTTGACATTTTTCAATACTCGAAAGCAGAACATGAAAAACTGCAAATTGTATTTGCAAATATTAGGGTTTGAATTTTAGATTTAGCACCGTTTCCTAAATTAAAAATGACAATCTCAAATATTGAAAACTAAATGAATACAAAATATTCTGATCTAATTAATCAAACATACTATTTTCCACAAACGGAATTTAAATTAAACAAAGACAACCTGCAATTTCACAATATCGATTTGATGAAACTGGTTGAACAGTATGGTACACCGCTAAAATTTACTTATTTACCGCAAATTTCTGAGAATATCAATAAGGCTAAAGCCTGGTTCAGAAAATCAATGGAAAAGAATAAATATGACGCAAAATACTACTACTGTTATTGTACTAAAAGCTCTCATTTTGAATATATAATGAATGAGGCTTTCAAGAATAACATTCATATAGAAACATCATCAGCTTTTGATGTGAATATTGTAGAGAATCTACTTGAAAACGGTAAAATCAACAAAAGTACGTACGTTATTTGCAACGGTTTTAAAAGAGATGAATATATTACCAATATTGCAAGATTAATCAATAGCGGACATAAAAACACCATTCCGATTATTGATAACTACGAAGAATTAGACTTGCTTCAGGCTGAAATTAAAGGGAAATTCAAAATTGGAATTCGTATTGCAGCTGAAGAAGAACCTAAGTTTGAGTTTTATACGTCAAGATTAGGTATTGGATACAAAAACATTGTTTCGTTTTATAAAAAACAAATTCAGGAAAATGATAGATTAGAGCTTAAAATGCTTCACTTTTTTATCAATACCGGAATAAACGATACTTCATATTACTGGAATGAGTTAGTAAAATGTATCAAAGTATACATTGCGCTTAAAAAGGAATGCCCTACCCTGGATGGCTTGAACATTGGAGGTGGTTTCCCGATTAAAAACTCTCTTGCGTTCGAATATGATTATCAATACATGATTGATGAAATTATCAATCAGATTAAAATAGCATGCGATGAAGCCGAAGTTGACGTTCCGAACATCTTTACTGAATTTGGATCATTTACCGTAGGCGAAAGCGGTGGCGCAATCTATCAGATTTTGTACCAAAAACAACAAAATGACAGAGAAAAATGGAACATGATTGATTCCTCATTCATTACCACTTTGCCGGATACTTGGGCTATAAATAAACGTTTTATTATGTTGGCGGTTAACCGTTGGAATGATACATACGAGCGGGTTTTATTAGGTGGATTGACTTGTGATAGTGACGATTATTACAACTCAGAACAAAATATGAACGCCATTTATTTGCCTAAATACAACAAAGAAAAGCCATTGTATATTGGTTTCTTTAATACAGGTGCGTATCAGGAAACTATTGGAGGATACGGAGGTTTACATCACTGTTTGATTCCGCAGCCTAAACATATTTTAATAGATCGTGATGAAAATGGCATTTTAGCCACTGAAGTTTTTTCAGAACAACAAACTTCTGATGACGTATTGAAAATTTTAGGATACACTAAAAAAGTATAAAAAAAAACCTGCAAAATAAAAGTTAATAAATATAAAATTATTAATTTGCAGTATCATCCAAAAGGTTAAACTTTTAATTCAAAAAAACAAAAAAAATGAAAGGACCAATCAGTCAGTTTATTGAAAAACATTATTTACACTTTAACTCTGCCTCTTTGGTTGATGCTGCAAAGGCATACGAGCAACAATTGGCAAATGGTGCCAAAATGATGGTAAGTATGGCTGGCGCTATGAGTACAGCAGAAATTGGTAAAATTTTTGCCGAAATAATCAGACAAGATAAAGTGCAGATTATTTCCTGTACCGGAGCCAATCTGGAAGAAGATATCATGAACCTGGTAGCACATTCTCACTACGAAAGAGTGCCTAACTATCGTGATTTAACTCCGGAAGATGAATGGGCTTTGCTTGAAAGAGGATTAAACCGTGTTACAGACACTTGTATCCCTGAGCATGAAGCGTTTCGTCGTTTACAAAAACACATTTACAAAATCTGGAAAGATGCTGATGACAAAGGAGAACGTTATTTTCCGCATGAATTCATGTATAAAATGTTGTTATCCGGTGTATTAGAAGAATATTACGAAATAGATTTAAAAGATAGCTGGATGTATGCGGCTGCTGAGAAAAACTTGCCTATTATTGTACCGGGATGGGAAGATAGTACAATGGGAAATATCTTTGCTTCATATGTAATTAAAGGAGATTTAAAAGCTTCTACCATGAAATCAGGAATTGAATATATGACATTCCTTGCTGACTGGTATCCAAAAAACAGCACTAACGGAATTGGATTTTTCCAGATTGGTGGTGGTATTGCAGGAGATTTTCCTATTTGTGTGGTACCAATGTTGTATCAGGATATGGAAATGCATGATATTCCGTTTTGGAGTTATTTCTGTCAGATTTCAGATTCAACAACAAGTTACGGATCTTATTCAGGAGCAGTTCCAAACGAGAAAATCACTTGGGGTAAATTAGATATTAAAACCCCTAAATTTATTATTGAGTCGGATGCGACAATTGTTGCTCCGTTAATTTTTGCTTACTTATTAGATTTATAGGATATTTATGAAAAGAGTTATAGTAGACTACGCTAAACTTACCAATGAAATTTTAAACCTTTTGGTAGAAAAATTTCCTGATGGTTATGATGATTCGGATGTAATCCGTTTTAGAAATGCTAAAAACGAATTGATCGAAGCTGTTGAAGTTCGTACTGAAGACACTATTTATTTAGTAAAAATTAGTACTAAACTGGCTGACAGAATTGAAAATTATGATGAAGATGATGATATCGACGTAGATGTTGATGTAATCGAGCCGGTAAAAGGTCTTGATCTTGATGATGATATTGATGACGACGATGATGACGATACGCAAGATAAACCTGATGTTGATGGTGGTGACGATGACGATGATGACGAAGACAAAGATGATATTGCTGACGAAGACGATGATGAAGACGATGAAGATTAATTCATCCCTTGCATAATAAACTAAAGGAACTCTATTCGGGTTCCTTTTTTTATGAGTGACAGAAAGAATAATAAAATATAAGAAAAATACTATGTTTAATATTTTTTATTATATTTAGTGATCCATAAATATCAGCCAAATGACTTCAGAAGTTTTACATGCCAAATTAAAAGAGAATTTTGGATTTGAAAAATTCAGACCCAATCAGGAAACCATTATCAATACCATCCTTTCTGGCCAGGATACCTTGGCTATTATGCCAACCGGTGGTGGAAAATCCATTTGTTTTCAATTACCTGCTTTGGTATTACCGGGAATTACGATTGTTATTTCTCCTTTAATCGCCTTAATGAAAGATCAGGTAGACAGTTTAAAGACTAACGGAATTAATGCTTGCTATATCAACAGCAGTCAGTCCAGCGAGGAACAGCAATTTTATATTGATAATTTAAAATCAAACACAATTAAACTGGTTTATATTGCTCCTGAAAGTTTGTCTTATCTGGATGTTGCTTTCAACGAATTGACAATCAGTTTAATTGCAATAGACGAAGCGCATTGTATTTCTTCCTGGGGACATGATTTTCGTCCGGCTTATACTAATTTGGGATATTTAAAAAGCCGTTTCCCTTCTACTCCGGTCTTAGCCTTAACAGCAACAGCTGACAAAGCAACACGTACCGATATTACAAAACAATTAAAATTAAGAAACCCAAAAACTTTTGTAGCTTCTTTTGACAGAAAAAATCTGAGTCTGGAAGTTCGTCCTGCGTTAGACAGGGTAAAGCAGATTATTGATTTTGTTGAAAACAAACCTAATGAATCCGGAATAATTTATTGCTTAAGCCGAAAAACAACAGAGGAGCTTGCACTGAAACTGCAAAAAAATGGCGTAAAAGCAAAAGCCTATCATGCTGGTTTAGAAAATAAACTTCGTGCTAAAACTCAGGATGAATTTATAAATGATGATTGTCAGGTAGTTTGCGCAACCATTGCTTTTGGGATGGGAATCGATAAATCGAATGTACGCTGGGTGATTCATTATAATTTACCAAAAAATATTGAAGGGTATTATCAGGAAATTGGTCGTGCCGGCCGTGACGGATTACCTGCTGAAACTGTTTTATTCGAAAGTTATGCTGATGTTATTCAGCTTCAGAAATTTGCTTCAGAAGGATTGAATTCAGATGTTCAGTTAGCAAAACTGGAGCGAATGAAACAATATGCCGATGCTTTGAGTTGCAGAAGAAAAATTCTGCTCTCCTACTTTGGTGAACTCGTTAAAGAGAATTGCGGTAATTGCGATATTTGCAAAAATCCTCCAACATTTTTCGATGGTACGATTCTCGCACAAAAAGCATTGTCAGCCATCAGCCGTTTACAGGAATCTGAGCCTTTGGCCGTAATTGTAGATTTTTTGCGTGGCTCGAGAAACGCGTATATCTATGAAAAAAATTACCAAAGCTTAAAAACGTACGGAATTGGTGCGGACATTTCATGGTACGATTGGAATCAGTACCTGATTCAGCTTATAAATCTTGGATATTGCGAAATTGCCTTTCATCAGCATAATAAAATATTATTAACTCCCTTTGCAAAAAAAGTATTGTTTGAAGGCGAAAAAGTAAAACTGAACACCGTTGTTAAAAAAGTAATTGATAAAAACGAAATCAAGGAAACTAAAACCAAAGCTGCGAAAAGCTCTCTTTTTGAAATACTTCGAAAATTACGTTACGATATTGCCCTGGATGAAGAAGTTCCGGCTTATGTAATTTTTAGTGATGCTGCTCTAAGACAAATGGAAACTTTACGTCCGATGAGCGATGAAGAATTCCTGACTATTGATGGTGTGGGTAAAGCAAAGCTCGAAAAATATGGTTCAGAATTTATTGATGCCATTACCTACTATGAAACTGTAAAAAAGAAAAATGCTAAAGCTAAAAAAGAAGGTAACACCTATAAAACGACTTTAGAATTATTTCAGAGTGGCATTTCTGTAAAAGAAATTGCGGAGCGCCGAAATCTGGGACATACCACTATTATTTCTCATCTTGCCAAATTATATGTTGACGGAAATGATATAGACTTAAACCAGTTTGTTTCTGAAGAAGAAGTGAAACAATTGCACAAAGCACAAGTCGAATTAGAATATCCAACAGCATTAAAACCATATTATGATTATTTTGACGAAAAATTATCTTATGATAAAATTAGATTAGGGCTTGCTATTGTAGAGAGGAACAAGTAATGTCATTGCGAGGAACGAAGCAATCTCACTACGAGTTCGACTAAAAGTGAGTAAGCCCATTTTTGTCATCCCAATTTCTATAATAAAAGCAAATCTTTTTTAGTAGTTATTCCCGCTATCCGTTTCAATCTTTTGTGGCGAACCCCGCCACAAAAAGATTTCCACTTCTATCGGAGCTAGGGCAATTGTTTTCATAACAATATTTTATTATAGTTTGTCATCCCGAGGAACGAGGGATCTCCGCAAGTAGCTCGACAAAGATTGGCGATTTCGCTTGCGGAGTTTCTTGCGGAGATCCCTCGTTCCTCGGGATGACAAACTGAAGCTTGCGTATTTAAAAAACAAAAAAAATCCTGTGAAGAATAAACTTCACAGGATTTTTTATTTTAAAAAGTAAACTTACAAATACCTTTCTTCGAAAACTTTTTGATGATGTTTTTGATGACCAATAATCACAAAACCTAAAGCTCCTGCCGATAATTGGTGCGTTGAAGCAGTTCCGATTCGGTTAAGCTGTTTTTGAGATAAGCTTTTGTAAAACAATAAGGTTGAATGCCTTACAGCAGATAACTCAGTCAATAATTCCTGAATACTTCTTGTATTTGCATCTGTATTATCAACATAATCATTTTCTTCAAATCCTGGCAATGGCGTTTTATCATTTCTTGAAAAACGCAAAGCGCGGTAAGCAAAAATACGTTCGCAATCAATCAAATGCTGAATGATTTCTTTAATCGTCCACTTGCCTTCAGCGTATCGATAATCAAATTTATCCAACGGGATATTCTGTACAAATCGGATAAAATCATGAAGCGAAATTTCTAATTCTTCGATCAGATTAACTTCTCCGGCTTCACGAACATAATTGGCAAAAGGACCGGAATATTCCGTTTCTAATAATTGGTTTGAATTCATTTTTTACAATTTTTATTATCCTGTAATTTTTGTTATATCTAAATTTATGCAGAGTTTCTACTTGCATTCGTATTTCCAAAAAGTGATCTTGTAACGATTTTTTCGTATACTTTGATTAACTCTTCATTACCATTATTTTCTTTATTTAATTCATTAATTTTTAATAAAGCATATTGTTGTATTGTTAACAATGGCAATACGATACGTTCTCTTACCTGAATCGATGCTATACCATCAGGATAATTTTCCATCAGTGTTTTATGACCTGCTATTTTCAGCAAAAGACGTTTTGTTTCTGAAAACTCATCATAGATAATTTGCCAGAATTCTCCAAATTCCGGATCTTTTCTCATATAAGCTGTTAATGGTAAAAATGATTTTGCCAATGACATCATACTGTTTTCCAAAAGCGTTTTAAAAAATAAAGAGTTGTGGTATAAATCCTGAACTTTATCCCATTGCCCGTTTTCTTCAAAATATTTCAAAGCTGTTCCTACTCCAAAAAATCCGGGTACATTTTGCTTCAACTGACTCCATGATCCTACAAACGGAATCGCTCTTAAATCAGCAAAATCTAAAGATTCAGATTTACTTCTTTTAGACGGACGACTTCCGATATTGGTTTTAGAATAATACTTTAAGGTACTCATCTTCTCCAAATAGGGAATAAATTTAGGGTGATTTTTAAAACTTAAATATTTATCATATCCTAAACCGGCCAATTGAGTCAAAATCTGAGTTTCCTCATCACTTAATTCATTTTTTCCTTTACTAAATACCTGATTTGTTACTCCGGCACTTAATAAATTTTCGATATTATAACGGCAGGAATCTAAAGTTCCGAAATTAGAACTAATCGTTTGTCCCTGAACAGTAATCTGAATTTCATTATTTTCAATTTTCGGACCTAACGACGCATAGAATTTATGTGTTTTTCCACCACCACGAGCCGGAGGTCCTCCACGTCCATCAAAGAAAATAGCTTTAATTCCGTATTTCCTTGAGATTTCCGTAAGAGCGATTTTAGCCTGGTAAATGCTCCAGTTTGCCATTAGATAACCACCATCTTTAGTTCCGTCAGAGAAACCTAACATAATAGTCTGTTTATTGCCCCTGTCTTTTAAATGTTTGGAATACTCAGGATTAGTATACAATTGCTCCATGATTTGATGAGCATTTTGTAAATCATCAACCGATTCAAAAAGCGGAATAATATCAACTGTTGGATTCTCCCAGTTATTCAGGCGGATCATTGCAAAAGTCTCCATTACATTGAGTGCACTTTCGTTATTACTAATAATATAACGATTTGCACCAAATTCTCCATTGGCTTTCTGAATGGTTTTAATTGCCTGAACTGATTCTAAAGTCGATTTTGTAATTTCATCCTCAAAGTTTGCAGGATTTAAATCTCCTTTTACTTTAGATAAAACAATCAGTTTTTCGTCTTCAGATAATTCAAAATAGTTTTTAGGGAATATTTGTGAACCCGAATTCAAATAATAATTTACTACATCTTTGAATACTGCATTGTGAATTTTACTATTTTGACGAATATCTAAAGTGGCAAAATGAAAACCAAAAAGATTAATTTTAACCAAAAATGCCTCCAGTTCATCTAAATAAAGAGACTGGTGCTTTTCGATAATGATATCTCTAATGAGATTTAATTGTGTTAATAATTCATCCAGAGTGATATAAATCTCCCCTTTAGAATAAAAAACAGAACGATAAAGTTTATGCTCAAGTTCTGAAACCAAAGTATCTACTCCTGAGAACGTTAACTTTCGTTTTAAATTTCTCATTTCAATATAATAACACTTCAGAATTGAGGTACGCAAACGATCTGCTACTTTTAAAGTAATTTCGGTCGTAACAAAAGGATTTCCATCACGATCCCCTCCCGGCCAGAATCCAAGTTTAATTAATGAATTCTGAATTGCACTTCCCTGAAGAATGTTTTTTTGCAAATAATGAACAATTTCTCCTGAAGTAGCGTAAAACACATTTTCTAAATACCAGATCAGACTAACCGCTTCATCATAAGGATTCGGTTTTTCATTCTGGATAAAAGGTGTTTTTCCTAATTGTGCCAGTAATTGTTTTATTTTTAATAAATCGTTTAAACGAATTGCTTCGGTTAAATCGTTTATAATTCCCAAAACCGGGCCAGGGTAAAATTGCGTTGGATGGGCCGTTAAAACCGTTCTGACATTAAAATTTTCGAGGAATTCAATTAATTCATCGTCCTTTTCTTTGGCGTCAGATTTCTCTTTGATATCACGCAAAGATCCACGTCCTTCCATGTTATTAACTTCAGGAAAAGCAGCGTCTTCTATTGCGTCAAATAATACAATCTGACGTTCAATGTACTGAATGAATCGAAACATTAAACTGATTTTCTCCGTTTCGGAAGCATCGTTTAAATACCTGTTCGAAAAGAAATCAAAAATTTCCTTAGGTGTTTCTTGTTTTTTAAATCCCGTTTCGCAAGTTTCTGAAAATAAAGGAAGTAAAGCTCCTGTATTATCTATAGAATCAAAAGGTAATGTTATAAATACACTATTATAAATGTGGTATTTTGAAAGAACATCTTGATTAAAACGTTCTATTTTAGGCAACGTGTACATAATCTATTGTAGTTGGTTGGTTAATTAGTCATAAAAAAACCCCAAGAATAAACTTGAGGTTATATTTTAATATAGCATTCAAGAAGATATTACATATTTTTAAAAATAGTATGCATCAAACGCTTCTTATCGTTTATACTTTCTTCTAATGAAATCATTGTTTCTGTTCTGTAAACACCATCGATATCATCGATCATAAAGATAACTTCTTTTGCGTGTTTAGTATCTTTTGCTCTGATTTTGCAAAAGATATTGAATTTTCCTGTCGTTACAGAAGCTACTGTCACGAACGGAATTTGATTGATTCGCTCTAATACAAATTTAGTTTGAGACGTATTATTAAGGAACACACCCACATAAGCAATAAATGAATACCCTAATTTATCGTAATCCAAAGCCAATGAAGAACCCATTATTATCCCTGCGTCTTCCATTTTCTTAACCCTAACATGCACTGTACCAGCAGATATCAATAGTTTTTTTGCAATGTCAGTAAACGGAACTCTCGTATTGTCTATTAACATATCTAAAATCTGGTGATCTACTTCATCTAAACGAAATTTACTCATAATTCTTTAATTAATATTACTAATTGCTATTACAAAGTATAAAAATATATATAAAAAACAACAAATTCACATAAAAATTAACTTTTTATCAATCCGTTAACAAATTTAACATTTTTATTTAAATAAAAATCTGCTTTTTGATTCAATTTCGGAAAACCACTAAAGTCATCTGAATAAATTGCACCTTTTGCATCATACTCATAATGTCCAAAATAATTTTCCAATTCGCCCACTTCAACTATATAAGCGTTAAAATGAATCTTATTTTCAATCAATTCCTCTTTGTATTGTGCGACAAAATTCGTAATAATTTCGATACCATCATAATTTATTTTGATATTTTTATACATAAAATCATAAAAAACGACTTTATTTTGTGAAATATTCAAATAATCATTAATTCTATTATCAACTAAATCGTTTTCGCAAAGGAGTTCAAAACCCGAAAAAAGTGAGAAAAATAGGAGCTTTCGGGTGATTTCGCGCTCATAATCGTTGGCAAAATGCCCTGCTTCAAATAAAATTGTAGGAACGCCTAAAAATTGAAATGTATCTCCTATACAATTGATATTAAACGAATCATCAAATCGGCCTACCTGCCCGGGGATATATTTTTGTAAGACATCATTGATTCCTGCAATCACATTAATTGCTTTTAACCTGTTCTCATTTATTTCTCTTTCCTCATTATAAGAAGGAGCTAAAAATGAAACTGTTGCCGGCTTTCCCGTTGCTCCGGCACCAAAAATAGTACGCTGATCATGAAGATTAAAGCAGTAATGTGGCTTAAAAGTATCGAAAACCGCCCTTAACACCTTACTTTCAGGCTGGGTAAGATTTTGAGAGTCCCGATTTAAATCTACTTTGTTTGCATTTTCACGTGTATATAGCTTTGCACCATCAGGGTTTAATATAGGAATAGCATAAAACGTAAAGGTTCGAAGCATTTTCTCTGCAAATTCAGATTTGCTGTTTAATACATTAATAAAGTCAAATAATGCTTTAGTTGTAGTACTTTCATTTCCGTGCATTTGAGACCAAAGGTAAATACGCGTTTCTCCTGTGCCAATTTGATAACTATAAATAGGCTGATCTAAAACTGATCTGCCAATTATTTGTACTTGATTATTTGTGTTGAGTTTATCTAATAAAGGCTCAATATGATCTAAAGTAAGATAACGGCCTTGTATAGATTGTTCTTTGTATTGGTTAAATATTTCTTCTAAATTCATTGTCTTTTGATTAGTTTACAAAAGTAAACATCTTTATTTTTACAATTGTAAACAATGAAAAAAATCAATAATTTAGAATTGTAAACATATTTTTAGTGATTATTCAGGTTGGGGCCATAATCCTAGTTAACAAATGTTATTACTTTAAATAAATAAACATAAAATACTAAAAATTAATAGTTTAAATAGCTTCAATTAAAGTAATTATTATTCTTTAACTGCTTATTTTAACCGATTTACAATTCTAAAATTGCTTTATTACTTTCTTTTAGTTACATTTGTAAACAATAACACAAATAACAATAATTTACAATGGTAAACATCGATGATTTTGTTAAGCGACTTGAAATTATACTGGATTATTACGCTTTAAATGCTTCATCTTTTGCAGACAGAATTGGCGTTCAGCGTTCAAGTATGTCTCATTTGCTTTCTGGCAGAAACAAACCCAGCCTGGATTTTGTGATGAAGATTTTGGAAGTTTTTCCGGATGTAGATATTTATTGGATTTTAAACGGTAAAGGAAGTTTTCCAAAAAGCACTGATGAAGTTTCAGAAATTGTAAACACACCTGCTCCTATTGTTGCAAATGAAAATATAGGTGGCGGAGATTTATTTTCTCAGGTCAATTATAAAGAAGAAGAAAAGATACAAACAAAATCTTCTCCAGAAATTAAACATCAAAATTTAAGTCCTGAAGAAAGTGAAATCGAGAAAATAGTTATTTTTTATAAAAACGGAACTTTTAAGGCCTATGTCCCGTAATTTGAAAAATCGCATATTTTAAAAAAATTAAAAATAATTTTCGTTTAAGCGATTCTCACGTAATTTAAAAAGCATCGAAATTTTACAATTGAAATCCATCATGAGGAATTTTACCTAAAACCCCTGCATAATGTTTTTTCAAAATCAATAAATCATCCTCATAATTTCCTGTAGGGAAAAATGGCTTTCCAAAATTAACTTCTTTTTTACCCCAGTCAAAAGCAACCGGAACAATGGGTACATTTGCTTTCAGTGCTATATAATAGAATCCGCTTTTAATTTCAGTAACTCCTTTTCGTGTTCCTTCAGGGGCAACAGCCAGACGAAAAACTTCTTTTCTGTCAAAAATGGCAGCTATAGAATCTACTTTATTTAATCCGCCTCTTCGATCTATAGGCTCTCCTCCTACATTTCTAAAATAATATCCAAAAGGAAATTTAAACAATTCCTTCTTTCCAACCCAGTTCATTTCTAATCCGGAGATTCCTCTGGTAAAAATTCCTAAATAAAAATCATGATTACTTGTATGGGGCATCACCATCATCACACATTTTTTCACTTCCGCATTTTCAATTCCTTCTATTTTCCAGCCCATTAGCTTAAAAAAGATGAATTTATACAATTGTTTCTTCATTAAAATTTATTTTTTGTTGCAAAATAAAAGATTTAAAGTGGTAAATTTGAGTAAAAGCATTTAAAAATGATTCAAAAATTATTCAGTTATATCATTCCAATAAAAATATTCAAGAAAAAATCAGACAGAAGTAAAATTATCGAAGTTACCTGGGCTAATGGCGAATTAGTTCTGGATTCTGAAAACACAAATTATTCATATGGCAGTTTACAGCGCATATTAAGGTATGGTCTTCGTAATATTGGTTATGAATCGATTCTTAAAATGGATCATATTTTATTGTTAGGAGTTGCGGGCGGAAGTGTTATCAAAACACTGGTCGACGAAATTGAATACAAAGGTAAAATCACAGGTATCGAAATAGATCCGGATATGATTCAGATTGCAAATCAGTATTTTAATCTTAACCAAATAAAACAATTAGAAATTATTATTGATGATGCGTTTGAATTTGTCTTGAAAACAAAAAACAAATATGACCTTATTATTATTGATATTTTTGAAGATATCAAGATGCCTAACTTTTTATTTGAAAGCTTTTTTAGTGGTCATGTCTGTTCGCTTTTAAAAAATCAGGGATTTATTCTTTTCAATACCATGATTTTAGATGAAGCTCATAATATTCGAAATCGAAAATATATTTCTGAAATAAATCCCCAATTATTTACTGCAAAAATGCTGCCTCGTGTAGAAGTACATAATGAATTAATAATTATTGAAAAAGTCGCCTAAATTTTACGTTTTATGAAACCTCTTGTCTCTATATTAAAAGCCTTACCACCTACTAAGATTATTGATTCTAATATTCATTTTTCAAAATACATTGGATTGGATTTGTCTGTAACCAATCAGGAATTGGCAGAAAGCAAACCTGAGAATTCCTATGAATTTGAAACTTTTATTTCAAATTACCTCAAAAAAAATAATGCTGAAGTCGCATTTGGCGGATATATAGAAGGCCGGACTTTATATCAGCGAAGTACAATTTTTAAAAATGATGCTATTCCGGAACGTAATATTCATATCGGTTTAGATTTATGGACAAAAGCTGATACCGCAGTTTTGGCACCTTTGAACGGAAAAGTGCATAGCTTTAAAAACAATATTGGTTTGGGAGATTATGGCCCCACAATTATTTTGGAGCATACTATAGAAAATGAAAAATTTTATACTTTATACGGACATTTATCGTTAGAAAGTATAGAAAACCTTAGTGTTGGGAAAGTTTTTAGTAAAGGAGAAAAGATCGGAACTTTAGGGAACTCCACAGTTAATGGCGATTACGCACCACATGTACATTTTCAGATTATAAAAAATATTGAAGAGTATTATGGTGATTATCCCGGAGTTTGCAATACAAATGATCTTAACTTTTATATCGAAAACTGCCCCGACCCTAACTTATTATTAAAAATTACTTAAATAGTTATGAAGAAAGCAGGATTGATTATATGTTTGTTGTTGTTAATTGGATGTAAATCGAAAACGATCAGTAGAGATACTGAAGATCTGAAGATTAAGAAAATTTCCAGTTCTGAGGTTAATTCCAATCAACAGCAAAAAGCTTACGAATTAGGAAAACGAGTTTTAGAAACTTGTAATACGTCAAAATTTAAACCTTTTAATGAAACAGAAGTTACACCATCGGTTAGGGAAAATACAACCGAAGAACGTTTAACTAAAACATGCCAGAGGTTTAGACAGTATTACGGAAGTTTTATAGATTTAAAATTAGATGGCGTTTACAAGACCAAACAAGAAGTGGTTTACCGCTATCACGCCTTATACACAAAAAAAGTAGCCAATAAAGAATTGCGCGTTTTTGTAAATGAAGACAATCTGATTTCCGCCATAAAATCAATGGACTGGGATGAAAAATTTGATTCAAAACTAACTGAACAATAAAGTAAAATTATGAATTTAAAATTGCCTCTTTTAATAGTATTGCTAATTTCAACATTTGCAAATGCCCAGGAAACAATGAGTATAAAAGGTTCAAAACCTTATCCGGCAACAGAAAATTATACTTTCATTTGCGAAAAGTATGTTTATACAGGTGAAGCAAATGTTCAGATTGCAAAAACAGAAAAAGGAGGCGTTTTAAAATTAACGATTCAGACGGCCAATGATAAAACCCGAATTTCCGGCGGCCTTTATGTTGATTTGGCAAATGCAGATGTTATTCCTTGTATTGATAAAAACATCAATGAAACTGTTGATGGTAAAACATCAACCTATTATTATTTTACTCCGGCCGAAATGGCAAAATTAAAAAAGACTGATATTAAAGGAATTAGGTTTATAGTAAAAGGAACTTCTAATACTTTTGGTGATCAAACCGGATATTTTACAGCTTCAAATAAAAAGGAGTATTTTTCTACAGCTTTCGATAAGTCTAAAAAAACATTTGATACCGCCGCCGCAATTAGTACTTTATAAATAAATTTTTTATCTAATAAATCTTATATTTATACTCTAATTCTATTTCCCTATGAATGCTAATCAGGCTTTAATTACAAAATTCTATACCGCTTTTGCAAACGCTGATGCCAAAACAATGAGCGAATGTTACCATCCAAAAATTCATTTTATTGATCCGGCATTTGGTTTACTAAAAGAAGATCAGGTTTCTAAAATGTGGGAAATGCTGATTTTAAAAAGCAAAGGCAATCTTAAAATTGAATTTTCAGATGTAAAGGCTGATGACTTTTCAGGCTCTGCAAAATGGGTTGCGACTTATAATTTCAGCAAAACCAATAGAAAAGTAATCAATCGAATTTCTGCTGAATTTGTATTTCAGGACGGACTTATTATTAAGCACACAGATAGTTTTGATGTTTGGAAATGGTCAAAACAAGCTTTTGGTCCAACAGGATACTTATTAGGATGGACCGGTTTTTTTCATAAAAAAATTCAGGAACAAGCCCTGTTGTCACTCAAAAAGTTTCAGGAATCTAAATAATTTAGTATCTTAGAAATTGAAAATTCACATTAGCTAAAATATACTTTTAGTTCGTTATCCACATATTTGCCTTCTCTTAGATTTCGCTTATCTGTTACTGCTTTTTTATTGAGTTAATCGTGTTTTAATCCTGAATAACTATGAAAGAACTTGTACACAAAAAATTAAATCAATTACAGGCAACAGCAATTTGCGGAAACGATATTAGTTCATCGTGTTTATATGTTTCAGCCTTAACTATTTTATATGCCGGACAATATGCCTGGATTTCATTATTAATAGTTGCTGTTGTTTTATATTTATTCAGAAAAATTTACGGAGAAGTTGTGGGTGCAATTCCTTTAAACGGAGGTGCTTATAATGTTTTACTAAATACATCAACCAAACGACTGGCTTCTTTGGCTGCGACCTTAACTGTGTTGTCTTATATGGCAACAGCGGTAATTTCAGCTTCGGAAGGAATGCACTATCTGCACGGAATTTTTCAAAGTTTAAATGTTACCATTGCAACAGTCGTTGTTTTAGTTTTATTTACCGGACTCGCTATTTTAGGAATAGGAGAATCAGCATTTGTAGCCGTAATTATTTTTATAACCCATTTGGCTACTTTAAGTTTACTCGTTTTAGCTTCGTTATGGTTTGTTTTAAATCACGGTTTTGAAACTTTTTATATCAACTGGGAAACACCCATAGCTTACGGAAATATCAAAACAGCTCTTTTTCTCGGATTTTCAGCTGCAATGCTCGGAATCTCCGGTTTTGAAAGTTCAGCTAATTTTGTCGAAGAACAGGAAAATGGTGTTTTTCCGAAAACGCTGAGAAATATGTGGGCAATTGTGAGTTTCTTTAATCCGGTAATTGCAATACTATTAATAAGTATCATTCCGCTTGCAGAAGTTGGCGAAAACAAACAGGCGCTCCTTGCCTATTTAGGACAAACAACCGGCGGATCATGGCTGGCATGGTTAATTTCTATCGATGCCGTTTTAGTTTTATGCGGAGCAGTACTAACTTCATTTGTAGGTGTTTCAGGATTATTAAACCGAATGACATTAGACCGGATTCTTCCAAATTATTTTCTAAAGCAAAACGCAAGAGGTTCTCATTACCGAATTGTTATTAGTTTTTTGGTTTTGTGCATCTCAGTACTTTTTGCTACAAGCGGACACTTAGAATCTTTAGCCGGAGTATATACTTTTTCCTTTTTGGCTGTAATGGCGCTATTCGGAATCGGAAATTTATTGCTTAAATTCAAACGTAAAAAATTGCCAAGACCTGAACGTGCTCGTGGTATTGCGGTTGTTTTAGCCGTTTTATTTATTGTCGCCGCCTTCATCGGAAATATGAAACTGAATATCAATGCCTTTTATACTTTTTTAAAATACATGGTCCCTTCCCTGATTTTTATCGGAATCATGCTAAACCGTGTCATCTTAATCAGGTTGTTAATCGAAGCTTTAGAATATTTTTATCAGCCTTTACGGAAAATGGTAATTTTGAGTAATCGCTATTTGCAAAGAATGAGTGTCGAAATCAATTCACAGGAATTTGTTTTTTTTACCAAAGGCGATGATATTGCGATTCTCAACAAAGTATTGCAATATGTAGAAGGAAACGAAACGACCAATAAATTAAAGATTGTATATGTAACAAATAACACTTCGAGAAACGAAGCGCTTATAAAAGATCTTGAAGTTCTGGATCGCGCTTACGACGAAATCGATTTGGAATATCTCGAAATACAAGGTGTTTTTGGCCCGGACATTATCGACGAATTATCCAAAAAATGGAAAATCCCTAAAAACTTTATGTTTATAGGTTCTCCCGGAAATAAATTTTCTTACCGTGTTTCAGATCTTGGCGGAGTTCGTTTAATCATGTAAAGAATTTTTAGAAGCAGAACACCTGGATTTTTCAAGACCACAAGTCCCGCTTTCGCCTATATCTTTGTTCGTCCCTCTCAAAGGATACCGGCTCTATCGGGGCTAAACCAGAACTATATGTTTTTTCAAGACAAAGATTAGTAGACTTTTTCAATTTATTAGAAAATAACAAACCCGACAGGTTTTTAAAACCTGTCGGGTTTACTTTGCGAACTTAAAAAAGACAAAGTAAAAACAAGAAACTTAGTGTCCTTTGCGAAAAAACTTAGCGAACTTTGCGGTAAATTCTCAAACCAATTATAAATTAAAAACCTTAGCTAAATGCCTAGGATAATTTTCAAGATCATTTTCTATCGTTCCACCTTTAAAAATATCAAAACAATTATAATCCGGAGAAATATCACAACCGCAGAAACGATAACTACTTGAAAGATTCAAAAACAAATCTGAAGTAGTTTTTCCTTGCATAAATTCTTGAGATGGATTTCCAAAAGCTTCCTCCGGAGCATTCCAAGTGGCAGAAATCATAAACTTCTTGCCTTGTAATTTTCCACCGCTTCCGTATTGCTTTGTCAAATCTTCTCGCGTTCTTCCATCTCCCGAAAGGAATTTTTGACTGTGTAATCCGCTGTTAAAAACTTCGTCAGTATATTTCTTATAAATCCAGGGCGCGCCAAACCAATTTACAGGCGTTTGCAGAATAACAATATCAGCGTTTAAATGTTTTTCAACTTCTTCATCGGCATTATATCCATTTTCAACTTTTGTTTCGAGAACTTCATAATTTCTGGTTTCAAAAAAATGCTTTGCAACTTCTATAAAAGAATTGTTTAATTTTCCTTCCGTCCAATTTGGGTAAGTTAAATGTGTATTGATCAATAATACTTTCTTTTGTTTTTCCATTTTAATAATTTTTACTCTGCAAAAGTAAAAAGGGATCATTGGGCGGAAAGAGACAAATTACCAGTAAAAAAGAAACAAATTACTGATAACAAAAAAGCACTTAAAAAGTGCTTTGAAAACATTAAAGATTCGTGTTTTTTATTTGTTCCCTATATTCTTTGGGAGTCAAATTGACCTGCTTTTTAAAAAACTTAGAAAAATAATTTGGATACTCAAAGCCTAATTCATAAGCTACTTGAGTATTATTCATTGAATTATTTTTTTCTAATAAATCTTTTGCTTTTTTTATTACAAATTCATGAATATTCTCAAGTGCAGATTTATTTGTAAAATGTTTAATAATATCTCCTAAATAATTAGGCGTTAAATCTAATTGATCAGCAAAATACTGAACATTAGGAAGTTGTTTCACAGGCTGATTATAATAATCTTTTAAACTTTGTTGAAAGTCAGTTACAATCCGATTGTATTGTTTTGGGTTTGTAGAAAATTGTCTGTTATAAAAAGCTTCAATTACAGAAATTAAAACATTCGCATAAGACAGCAAAACACCAAAATCTTGTTTTTCGCTTTTATAGTATTTATACATTAAACCAAAAAGCGTAGTTATTTCTTCTACTTCACTTTCAGTTAAATATAAGGCTTCGTGCTGTCCGTAATCAAGATAAGTTTTAAACAAAAACCGATTTTCGTCTATTATCTTTTTAGAAAGCTGTACATACATTCCTGTATAATTCGGTTCGACATTCCATCCATTTTCCATATCCGGACTACTAAAGAAAATAGCCGTTATTGGTTTTGGAACAGGCAGAGATTTGTCCGTATAATTAATTTTGATAGCAATACGATAGAAATCAGCCTTTACGGGTTCAGATTGTGATCGCATATTTGCAGAATCATAATAACCAATATCGATATCATTATCGATTGGCTTTTTTAATCCAACATATTCGTTAAACGACTCAAAGTCTTTAAAGATTATCATTTTGTGCTATTACTAATTTCAACAAAGGTTAGAAAAAAAATAATGAAAATAGCAAAGCAGTTTGATTTTACCGCAAAGTTTGCTAAGATTTTTATCTAGAAGTATCTTTAGAAAACGCAAAGTTCGCAAAGCTTGTTTAATAGAAAGCTTTGCGAACTTTGCGTTTTTAGACCTCCTAATAGGTAAAAAACCTTAGCGAACTTTGCGGTTAAAAAAAATTAAGATTTAAACCATCCTGCAACCAATTCATCTTCAAATGAATTGGCATTTTTATGAATAAACTCGTTTGTATTTTTATTATAAGAATAATCCAAAGCCCAGGTTTTGTGGTTTTTAGCAAGATCTTTAATGCTTTCGCAAACATAAGCAATTTCTTCGTCTGTCGTTGTTGGGTGAATCGACATTCTGATCCATCCCGGCTTTTTGATCAAATCACCAATCGTAATTTCATTTACCAGCTTATTTGAAGTTTCCTGGTCTACATGTAATAAAAAATGTCCATAAGTTCCGGCGCAGCTGCATCCTCCTCTCGTTTGAACACCAAATTTATCATTCAGTAATTTTACGCCTAAATTAAAATGAAGGTCTTCAATAAAAAATGAAATTACACCCAGACGATTTGTGTGTTGGCCTGCCAGAATTTTAATATTAGGTATAGCACCTAATTCAGAAAAAACATAATCAACGATTTCATGTTCACGTTGCAGAATATTTTCAATTCCCATTTCTTCCTTAAGCTCAATTGCCAATGCAGTTTTAATAACTTGCAAGAAACCGGGAGTTCCGCCATCTTCACGATCCTCGATATTATCAATATATTTATGTTCGCCCCAGGGATTTGTCCAGCTTACTGTTCCTCCGCCAGGACAATCAGGAATCATATTATTGTATAGTTTTTTATTAAAAATCAAAACTCCTGAAGTTCCGGGTCCTCCTAAAAATTTATGTGGAGAAAAGAAAATAGCGTCCAGATAAGCTTCAGGATCTTCTGGATGCATATCAATTTCTACATAAGGTCCTGAACAGGCAAAATCTACAAAACAAACTCCATGATGCTGGTGCATTAACTTTGCCGCTTCATGAAAAGGGGTTTTTAAACCCGTAACATTCGAGCATGAAGTTATAGAAGCAATTTTAATAGTTCTGTCAGCATATTTTTCTAATAATAAAGCCAGGTTATCCAGACAAAAAAGTCCTTTTTCGCAAGACGGAATAATCTCAACATCAGCGATTGTCTCTAACCATGATGTTTGATTCGAATGATGTTCCATATGAGAGATAAACACTATTGGCTTTTTCTCTGCCGGCACGGTTATAAAATCCTTTAGATTTTCTGGAATCTTAAGACCCAAAATACGTTGAAATTTATTCACAACACCTGTCATTCCTGTTCCATCAGTAATCAAAACATCATCCTGACTAGCATTTGTATGGCGTTTGATAATATTTCTGGCATGATGATACGCTTTTGTCATGGCAGTACCTGACACAGTTGTTTCTGTGTGGGTATTTGCTACAAAAGGGCCAAAATCATTCAAAAGCTTCTCTTCAATAGGGCGATATAATCTCCCGCTGGCAGTCCAATCTGTGTAAATGATCTTTTTTTTGCCATAAGGTGAAGTAAATTCCTGTTCGATTCCAACAATATTTTTTCTAAAATCCTGAAAATAGGTTTCTAAAGTGATGGTATTATTTTTGCTATTCATTAGTGTGCCTGAGTTTGATTGCAAATATATTGCTTTTTTATATAATTGCGAATTTATCAATTGTAAACTTCAAACATTAGATAACCGTTTGGTATCTTTAGTTAAATTGTCGTTTTTTTAATAATTTATCATAATATTCTATCGGATTAATAGGGCAAGTAAACTTAAACAATACTATTTAATGAAAGATTTATCAGTAGCTACTTTTGGTGTGGATGTTTTTGGTGTATTGAAGCCGTGATTCAGCGTTTAAAAGGAATAGAGTCTTTAAAATCAGGATTTTCCGGAGGTTTTATTAAAAATCCTCCGTATCGCGAAGTTTGTACCGGGAGAACAGGTCATGCCGAAGTCATACAAGTAACGTTTAATCCTGACATAATTTCATATCATGATTTGATCTTTATATTCATGACAAGTCACGATCCAACAACATTAAATCGTCAGGGAGCTGATGCCGGAACACAATATCGTTCTGTTGTTTTATATCATAATGAACAACAAAAAGCAATTGCAGAAAAAGTTTTTGAAGAAGTAAAACCTCTTTATGAAGATCCAATTGTAACCGAATTAAGTTCTTTTGAAGTGTTTTATGACGCTGAAGAAGATCATCAAAATTATTACAACAACAATCAGGATACACGTTATTGCCAGATCGTAATTGACCCGAAAGTGCAAAAACTAAAAAAAATGTACACAGATAAAGTAGTTGACTAACAAAAGTTTTTGCAACAGAGTAAAAAGATTCTATTTTGATTTTCTAAAATTCATATCGAAAATCACAGAAAATAATCCATAAGGTCATTTTAATCTTTGGCAAAAAAAACAAATAATCAAATGAAAAATTTAAAAATAAACAATCGGTTTACCACAGAATTACCCGCTGATTCTAATGAAACAAATGAAATTCGCCAGGTTTCAAATGCTGTTTTTTCTTATGTAGACCCAACAAAACCATCGAATCCACAACTAATTCATGCTTCGAAAGAAGTAGCTCAACTGGTTGGGATTTCATCTGATGAGATTCAGTCTGAAGCATTTTTGAATGCTTTTTCAGGAAAAGAAATTCTTCCGGGAACGCGTCCGTATGCCATGTGTTATGCAGGGCATCAGTTTGGAAACTGGGCAGGACAATTGGGCGACGGCCGTGCCATCAATTTAACTGAAGTTGAACATAATAACGATTTTTTTACGCTTCAATTAAAAGGAGCCGGAAAAACACCATACTCCAGAACTGCTGATGGTTTAGCCGTTTTGCGTTCTTCTGTCAGGGAATATTTGTGTGCCGAAGCCATGTACCATTTAGGGGTTCCTACTACCCGATCGCTTTCGCTGATGCTGTCAGGTGATCAGGTCTTGAGGGATATCTTATATAATGGAAATCCTGCTTACGAAAAAGGTGCAATCGTTTGTCGTGTTGCTCCATCCTTTATACGTTTTGGAAATTTCGAAATGCTCACAGCACGAAATGAACTCAATAACCTAAAAGAATTTGTAGAATACAATATCAAATATTACTTTCCTGAAATTAAAGGCGAACCGGCAGCACAATATTTACAGTTATTCAGAACAGTAGCAGATAAAACGCGTGAAATGATTTTGCATTGGCAACGTGTAGGTTTTGTACACGGTGTTATGAATACAGATAATATGTCGGTTCACGGAATTACGATTGATTATGGCCCTTATGGCTGGTTAGAAAACTACGATCCAAATTGGACACCAAATACAACAGACAGCCAAAACAGAAGATATCGCTTTGGGAATCAGCCTCAAATTGCACAGTGGAATTTGTACCAGCTCGCAAACGCTCTTTACCCTTTAATTAATGAAGCTGAACCTCTCGAAAAAATATTAGAATCCTTTATAAATGATTTTGATTCTGATTATAAAATAATGTTTTTAAGTAAATTAGGCATTTTTACTTCAACTGAAACTGATAGTAAAATAATTACTGCTTTAGAAACCGTTTTACAATTATCTGAAACAGATATGACCATCTTTTTTAGAAATTTGAGTACCATAACTAAATCTGATTCGGTTGAAATAGCAATTGAAAAAATTCAGGATGCTTTTTATATTCCGGAAGAAATTTCAGGAGATATTCTGGATTCCTGGAAAAAATGGTTTGCAGTTTATCTGGAAAGATTAAATTCTGAAGAAGTATCGGATGAAGATCGTTCCGAAAAAATGAACACTATAAATCCTAAATATGTGCTTCGAAATTATATGTCTCAATTAGCAATTGATGCCGCTGATCAGGGAGATTATTCTTTAATCATTGAACTATATACTTTACTACAAAAGCCTTATGATGAACAGCCTGAGTATCAAAAATGGTTTGCAAAACGACCGGACTGGGCACGATCTAAAGTAGGCTGTTCTATGCTTTCTTGTAGTTCGTAAGCTTTTATTTCAAGGCTTTCTTCATTCAGGGCACAAAATACTAAGTAATTTTTGTGCCTTATTTTTTTTAATTATTTAAAAAATTAACAGGAAAAATATATTAAAATTGTTTCGTAATGATTTAAAAATCCTACATTTGTAAGAATTTTAAATCATTATAATATGTCTAACAAACTATTTTTTTTATTAGGTATTGCAGCAACAATTATTATAGGTACTTTTTTATATCTCCAGTTTTGTTGTAATTGCTGCATGCCTGTAAAAGCAGTTCAAAATGAAACTACTAAAAGACTTGAAGTAAACCTTAATCCTTTTGTTCTTAACGGTTCTGGAATGAATTATCAGTGTAATGATAATTTGAATTTCCTTAAAAACAATTCTGCTTTGATAACACCAGTATCAGACTCTATTGTATTAGGACTGGAAAAGCTAAAAAGAATATTAATGGCAAATCCTGAGCAAAAAATTACCATAACAGGATATGCAACAACTTTAGAAAAAAATACAACTAAATTTAAGAATCTTGGTTTAGCACGCGCAAACGATGTTAGAACTTTCTTTACTTTCAAAGGTTTGCCTAAAGCCCAGCTTGATATAAAAGGAGAAGTGGTTGATACTTGGGAAATGCTTAATGATACTCTTTCAGGTCCTGTAAAATACACTTTTAACGATCTGAATTCTGTTCCTGAAAAGGATAACGTTTCAAATACACTTAAAGATGAGATAAATGCCAATCCACTTGTTTTACATTTTGACACCAATCAGTCAATTGAAAATTTAAGCAAGAAGGAGCATCAAAAAGTAATAGAAATTACCCAATATATTATCAGAACTCCGGATGCAGCTGTTTTGATTGTAGGACATTCAGATAATAGCGGAAATCGTAAGTCTAATATCCTTTTAGCACAAAAAAGAGCCAATTTTACAAAAAGCTATTTAATCAAAAACGGAATTAGGGCTTCACGTATCGAAACACAATCAAAAGGTCCTGACGAGCCCATTGCAGAAAATGAGACCGCAGAAGGCAAAGCGAAAAATAGAAGAACCGTAATTACTATAAAATAATTAATTTATACATCATGAATCTACCTTGTATCTTAATCCCTGCTTTAGTCGGGATAATTTGTGGAATTTTAGGCTATTTAATCGGAAAAAGAAACTCAAAAGACGGAGATAACTCTTATTTTCTCAACTTACAATCTGATCTGGATAATTGCAGATCCAACACCCAAAAATTAAATACTAAAATTTCTGATTTAGAAAGCAAATTAAATGTTTCAGTTAATAATACTCAAACTTTAGCCTCAAATGTAATTCCTTTAATTCGTTTTAATAGTGAATTGTCTTCATTCATTTTAGGGAAAAAAGTAAAAGAAAACGATTTAAAAATAATCGAAGGCATTGGCCCCAAAATTGAAGAACTGTATCATAATGCAGGAATCGACACGTGGCTAAAATTGTCCCAGACTTCGATTGAAAAATTACAATTTATATTGAACGCGGGAGGAGAAAATTTTGCAATGCACAATCCCGGAACCTGGGCGAGACAAGCAGAACTGGCTTATAAGGGAAAATGGCAAGAGCTAAAAGACTGGCAAGATGCTCTTGATGGAGGAAAAGAATAATGACAAATAAAAAAGCTGGTTAAAAAACCAGCTTTTTTATTTTTTGCTTTCTGAAAACGGGTTAAGATTAACCTCGCCATAGAAATTTACAAAATAGTTAATCTATGCTATTTTACTCTTAGAAGTAATATAATCCATAATCATATTGGCGTGAATACGTGAATTCTCTATAAACCATTTGTGTGTATGCATTCCGCCACAAACAACTCCGGCTAAAAATAAACCTTCTACATTTGTTTCCATCGTTTCAGAGTTGTAAGTTGGCGTTTTTAACTCATCTTCAGATAATTGAATCCCCATATTCTCCAGAAAAGTTAAATTTGGTTTGTATCCGGTAAGAGCTAAAACAAAATCATTTTCAATGTTAACTTTTCCGTCCGGAGTTTCGATTTCGACCTGATTTTCTTTTATTTCAGTAATATTAGACTGAAAATACGCTTTAATACTTCCTTCAGCGATTCGGTTTTCAATATCAGGTTTTGCCCAATATTTAACGCGATTGTTTATTTCGTTTTTACGAATAACCATGGTAACATTTGCTCCTTTTCTCCAGCATTCAAGCGCTGCATCAACAGAAGAATTATTAGCACCAACCACCAGAACATTTCTAAAAGCATATTCATGTGCTTCTTTGTAGTAATGACGTACTTTTGGCAATTCCTCCCCTTTTACATTCATCTCAATTGGAATATCATAAAAACCTGTTGCTATAATAACATTTGTGGCTATATAGGACGATTTATTTGTAGTGATTGTAAATAATGTATTATCTGTTTTTTTTACCTCAGTAACCAGTTCAAATAAATGAATCGAGAAATTAAAGTAACGATGAATATTTCGATAATATTCTAAAGCTTCCTGACGACCGGGCTTTGGAGCCAGGCAATTAAACGGGATATCCCCTATTTCAAGTCTTTCCGCTGTTGAGAAAAAGGTCATATATAAGGGGTAATTGAAAATACTATTTACAATGGCCCCTTTTTCTATAATTAAATAATTTAAATTTTTCTTTTGAGCTTCAATTGCACAGGCAAGCCCAATCGGACCGCCTCCCACAATAATCAAATCATATTGTTCTGTCATAATGCTATTATTTTCCCCAGTCTTTAAAAGGATTTTTACTCAGATAAGCATTGTAATATCTTTTATCATTTGTGACTTCTTCTCCTAGCCAATTTGGTTTTTCAAATGATTCGGTTTCAGATTCCAATTCGATTTCGGCCATTACCAGGCCTTCATTTTCGCCATAAAATTCATCTACTTCAAAAATGTGTTTACCTGATTTTATTTCGAAACGGGTTTTCTCTATCTTACCTTTTTCGCATAATTTAAGTAATTGTTGCGCTTCATCTATCGGAATTTCATTCTCCCATTCAAATCGCGACAATCCACCTTCTTTTCCAATTCCTTTTATGGTAATAAAACCTTTATTGCCTTTAGTTCTGACGCGAACCGTTCTTTCAGGAACCGAACTTAAATATCCCTGGGCTATATTATGCTGAGTAAAAGCCTGTTCTTTAAAATCATTTGATTTTACAAGAAACTTTCTTTCTATTTCGACCATTTGTATGCCTTAAATTAAATTTTTATGCAAGTTACTCATTTTAATTCACGCATAAAATCCCAATTATATGAATCCGCTAAATTCCTACACCCAAACATAACAACCTAAATACCAAACACATAACTTTAAAATAACTGATTCCTAAAGTATTTTGTATTTATTTTTTTGTTAAATTTGATATAATCTTAACTCCATCACTTATGTCTAAAAAAGCACTTTATCTACTAGGCATTGCAATAACAATTATTTTGGGTACTTTTTTGTATGTGAATTTTTGTTGCAACTGTACTATGAAAACACCGACGGCTGATACTGAAAAAGTTCCCGTAGTTGTGGCTCAGGACGCTAATGTTGTCCCTTTTATTCTAAATGGTTCAGGAATTGATTATCATACCAATGATAACATCAAGTTTCTTAAAAACAGTTTTGCAGTAGTTCTGCCTGTTAGTGATTCTGTTTCAATTGGAATTGAAAATCTTAAAACATTTTTAATTGCACATCCAAAGCAAAAAGTTACTATAACGGGTTATGCTACTTCTGATGAAAAAAATAGCACGAGCTTTGAAAATCTTGGTCTTGCGAGGGCAAATGATATCAAAAAATATTTTGTATCCAAAGGGTTATCTGGTTCTCAATTTGATACAAAAGGACAAATAATCGATAAGTGGAAAACAAATTCAGACACGCTTTTAGGGCCGGCTGAATATAAATTTGAAACTGAAGAAACTGCTCCTGCCGTAACTGACGAATGGATTGTTTTAAAAGATAAAATTAACGGAGATCCTTTGATTCTGCATTTTAGCACCAATAAATCCAGGGACAAAGTAACGGAAGCTGAAAAGCAAAAAGTCGCAGATCTCGTTAAATATACGGAGCATGTTAAAGATGCTGTTATTCTTGTGGTTGGACATAGTGATAATGTTGGAAATCGTGATTCTAATATTACTCTTGGACAAAAACGTGCCGAATTTTCTAAAAGCTATTTATCAAAAAATGGCATTGACAATACTCGCATTACAACAGAATCAAAAGGACCAGATGAACCAGTTGGTGAAAATACTACGGCTGAAGGAAGAGCAAATAACAGAAGAACTGTGATTACAATCAAATAATTAATCAAAATATACTATTATGAATATACCTTGTATCTTAATACCTGCGTTAGTGGGGTTAATCTGTGGAATTTTGGGTTACTTACTAGGAAAAATGAATTCGAAAGGAGATGATTCACTTGCATTGTCATTACAAGCTGATTTAGACGCCTGCAAAGCAAATACACGAAATCTGAATACTAAGATTTCTGCACTGGAAGCTGATTTAGCATCAAAAGCAAATATTTCTGCATCAGCGCAATCTTTTACTTCAAATAGTACTCCCGGATTATTATTTGACAGTGAATTGGCCGCAACAGTTTATGGTAAAAAAATAAAAGAAGATGATTTGAAAATTGTGGAAGGAATAGGTCCAAAAATTGAAGCTCTGTTTAATGCTGCGGGAATTAGTACCTGGCGTGAATTATCAGAAACGCCAACCGAAAAATTACAATCAATTTTAAATGCGGGAGGCGAAAATTATGCAATCCATAATCCGAGTACCTGGTCAAAACAGGCTTTACTGGCGTATCAGGGAAAATGGCAGGAATTAAAAGACTGGCAACGAGGATTGCTTGGCGGAAAAGAGTAAAAAAATACAGGTTCAAAGGTACAGGGTGGCAAAGGTTCAAAGACTTTTCTACTCTGTACTTTTTTATCCTGCACTTTTTACTTCTTACATGTGAATCTTTGTTACTTAGAACCTTTTAAAAAAGTCGAATCCCAGTCTTTAGATGAATTATACCATAATTGCCCTTGTATAACTTCAAGAGGGCAATCGATATTATTAGTATAAAGTGCCCCTGTTCCTAAACCTTGTGGCATTTTTGAGTTTTGAAGAAAGGTCCATTGCGAAATAGCATTAAGTCCAATATTACTTTCTAAAGCAGATGTAATCCACCAGCCAATATTATATTTATCCGCCAAATCAATCCATTCTTTAGTTCCTCTAAAGCCACCTATAAAACTTGGCTTTAAAATAATATATTGGGGTTTGATTTCTTGTAGTAATTTTTCTTTTTCTTCAAATGAAAAAACACCAATCAGTTCTTCATCTAATGCAACAGGAAATGGAGTTACTTGACACAAATCTGCCATTGCCCTGATGTTTCCTTTTTTGATTGGCTGTTCAATACTATGAAGCTGAAATTGATTTAATTGATTCAGCTTATCTAAAGCTTCGTTTAAAGTAAAAGCCCCATTGGCATCAACCCGAATTTCGATTTGTTCTGCTGAAAAATGACTTCTGATGAAGTGTAATAATTCCAGTTCTTTTTCAAAATCGATGGCTCCGATTTTGAGTTTGATGCAATTAAAACCATCGGCTAATTTCTCTTCGATTTGTTGTTTCATGTACGAAGCTTCGCCCATCCAGACCAAACCATTTATGGTAATTGATTTTGAATTATTGGTAAAATCAGAAGGAAATAATACATATGGATTTTCACTTTTAAGGGATAAAAAAGCCATTTCGATTCCAAATTGAATCGATGGAGACTCCAGTAAAGCTTCCCATAAAACCGTTTCTCCTAAATCAATATTTTGGCAAACCCATTGCAGTTTTTCTTCATAATCATCGCGATCATCAGCGCTTAAGCCACGCAGGATACCGCACTCACCTATCCCTTTTTTACCATTTTCTTCAAGAATAATAAACCAGGTTTCTTTTTCCGTCATAACGCCTCTGGAAGTTCCGGAAGGACGTTTAAACCCGAGCATGTATTTATGGTAAGTTGCTTTCAAAATATCTTATTTTTTATGCCACAGATTGCACGGATTAAAATGATTTTTTAAACAATAAATGTTTATATTTTCCTTAATCTTGTTAATCTGTGCAATCTGTGGCTAAACTTTTTAAATTAATTATAAAGCTTTAAAACTCTATCAAAGTCTTTGGATGGCAGACCTGCTTTCTCGAAAACGGTAAAGTCCTGTTTCGTTTTTTCTTTCCAGCTCAAACTATCGGTAACGTTTTGATTTTGGTACTTTTTATAGATCGCTTTGGCTTCACTGTAATCGTCACTTACCAAATAAACGTGTGCTAAGTTTAATTTTACTAATAATTCAGTATCGTCGAGTTTTTCGCCTTCTTTCAAAAATTTAATAGCTTTTGCATATTGTTTGGTCAAAATGTAACAGTAACCAATAGAACTGTAGTCTAATGCTGTTGCTTTTCCGTCATTGATGATGGTGTTTAACTTTTGAATTGCTTCATTATACTTTTGTTGTTTTATTAAGGCAGCAATCTGAGTTCTGAGGTCATTATAAACATTTTTAGAAATATCAACATCTTTATAGCAGGTATTACCAAAGTCTTTATACGCTTTATTTTTTTCGATTTGTAATAATTTCTGAAATTCCGTATAGCGATATTGTTTCATTATTTTATCCAGAATACAAACGCAGAAATCATCAGAATTGGCCATTTTTTGAGCCATTGTCGATGTTTTGCATAGACTTATAATTTCATTTTTGTTGTCTTGATTCCAGCCACGGTTTAGTTTTGTATCAACCCAGGGCACTACTTCTAAAACTACTTTTTGATTTAAAACCCAGTTTTTACTCGTAAATCCAAACCAAATTGTAGTGGTATTTTGTTTAATACAAGATGATTTATCGATAGACAATCGTTTAGCATCCTTATTGACCGGATCAACCTGTGCATAACATGCTTTATCTGTTTTTCCATCATCAACATATTTTTTTGCATCATCATTTGAAGTAAATAATGCATATGTACAAGAATCGTCCCCGGAAATTTTAGACATTAAAAAAACAGCTCCTGCAGACCCCTGACCTATTCCGTAAGGATCCGGAATGGCTTTTAACATTGAAACCAAACTACTGGTCATTTGTTGGTTTTCGTCCAACAGTGTAATTCTATATACAATTTCAGTTGTTCCAACAGGTAAATCTTCTGTTTTAATGGTGATTCTGTCACGCGCAGAAACAATAATTTCTTTTGTAGTTGCGCGCTCTTTGTCCCAATAACCGTCTTTTTGTGCATAAGTATTGTAAGATGCAGTAATTAAAAGAAGTAGAGCAATTTTTTTAAAATTCATTTTAGAAAATTTAGTTAAATATCTCATGCAAATTTCAAGCCTAATTTTTTAGCATTTAATTAATTCTTTTTTCAGCTTCTTCTTTGGAAATTCCTTCATAGTAATCTTTTACAAAAGGATGATCGAAATCTTTATGAGGGAAAATTTCCGGCCTTTCGTTACCCTTTTTTGTAACTACTGTTGTTGGAATGCTATCTGGAAATTCGTATTGTGGAATATAATTGGAAAGCCAGCCAAAATATTGTGTTTCATGATTTTCGTTATCAAAATTTTCGAGATAATCGTCAAAACTTTTTTCGCTTAATGAAACCCAAAAACCATATTCCAAATTTTCACAATGATCATTAATTTGTTGAATAAGAACGACCCTTATAAATCTGTCAATATCATTATCAGCATACTTAATTACACAAAAATCCTGATCAATTACTGCGATCTCCTCTTTTTCCTGAGGAGAAAGATTGTTGTATACGCTGGGTGTATTATACGTGAGTGCCGGCCAACTTTCATGCTCCTGACCACAACAATCACAAATAAATTTAATATTGTTATCCATTTAAAAAAATCTAAAAACTAAAGCTCTAGCCCCGATAGAGGCGGTATCCTTTTTTGAGGGATCCCGAAAACTTCGGGATTCCTAAAAAAGATATAGCCGAAGCGGGAAATAGCTTCTTATTACAATTCGATTGATTCTCCGATTTCAAGAAGCATTAAATCTTTTCCTTTATCGAAAAATTTACGGATAGCATCTTCATGATTGATTTCGATATAACCGAAAGTATCAAAATGGTATCCAAGTATTTTATCACATTCGATAAAATCAGACGCGATGATAGCATCTTCTACATCCATGGTAAAATTATTTCCGATTGGAAGGATTGCTAAATCTAATTTTGTACGCAACGGAATTAGTTTCATATCGTATGTAAGCGCTGTATCACCGGCGATATAAATGTTTTTATGTTCGCTTTCGATTACAAAACCACCCGGATTTCCGCCATAACTTCCGTCAGGAAAAGAACTGGAATGAATTGCATTCACATATCTTACTTTTCCAAAATCGAATTGCCAGCTTCCGCCATGATTCATTGGGTGGGCTTTTAACTCTCTTTGAGCGTAATAACTTGTAATTTCTGCATTAGAAACTATAGTTGCGCCGGTACGCTTTGCAATCGCTTCTACATCGAGAACGTGATCACCATGTGCGTGAGTAAGCAAAATATAATCTGCCTGTAATGTGTTTATATCAATTGCCGAAGCTTTTGGATTTCCTGTAATGAAGGGATCAACAATAATGTGTTTTCCTCCCACTTCAATGCCTAATGAAGCGTGTCCGTAAAATGTGATTTTCATTTTGTTTAAATTTTAAAGTTGAACTTTGTTTTATCTTCCGCCTAGGAAAAGGTTAACAATAATGTCTGATATCAACGAAATCATACATACAGTTAGTAATATCGAAAGCAAAAATGTACTCAATGCGAGTGTTTTTAATTGCGGATCTAAAAGCTTAGGGTTCTGATTTTTATAAACCGTAATTAAATGTTTGGTTAAAGGGATATAAGCCAATAAAAATAAGTACTGATCGAAATTATAATCACTCAAAATGGCAAAAACAACTACTGCAACCATAGCGGTAATGATTAGCGTAAAATGATACACTTTAGCTTTTGCTCCGCCCATTTGAACTACGATCGTGTTTTTTCCTGATTTACGATCTGATTCTTCGTCGCGCATGTTATTAAGATTTAAAACTCCTACGCTCAATAAACCAATTGCAACTGCAGGAAGAATTAAAAGCGGATCAACTTCTTTAGAATATAAAAAGTTAACGCCTAAAGTACTCACCAACCCAAAGAAAACGAAAACAAACAGGTCTCCAAATCCTCTGTATCCGTAAGCCGAATTCCCTACTGTATAACGAATTGCCGAAACAATTGCAGCAATTCCCAGTAACAGGAAAAAGATAGAATATCCAAAATTAGTCTCACCAAAGGCAAAGTAGATTAAAATAATTGCTGACAATAAAGTCAACAATGAAGTTATTATTATTGCTTTTTTCATGGCCTGAGGCGTGATGACTCCGCTTTGAATAGCGCGCTTTGGCCCTATTCTGTCTTCGTTATCTGTACCTTTTACACCATCTCCGTAATCATTTGCAAAATTGGATAAAACCTGTAGACCAAGTGTTGTTAAAAGTGCAAAACCAAAAATCTTCCAGCTAAATACTTCTGTTGGTGTATTGATGGTTGCAGTTGGGTTTGAAAGCGCATAAATACTTCCAACTATAATTCCGGAAACTGATAAAGGTAATGTGCGCAATCGTGCGGCTTCAATCCAATGTTTCATTCGTTCTATTTTGTTATGTATTGTTATTTTAGTTTCAGGTTTCAGGTTTCAAGTTCTGGGTTTCGCAACTTGAAACCTGAAACCTGAAACTGTTTTTATAACTTTTTTATGGTAACCATTTATTTTCGCCAAAGTTTGGTTTTCTTTTTTCTAAGAAAGCGTTTCTTCCTTCTTTTGCTTCTTCGGTCATGTAAGCTAAACGGGTTGCTTCACCTGCAAAGACCTGTTGTCCAACCATCCCGTCGTCGGTTAAATTCATGGCGAATTTTAGCATTTTTATAGAAGTTGGCGATTTTTGAAGGATTTCCTGAGCCCATTCATAAGCAGTATCTTCCAGTTCATCGTGAGGAATAACAGCATTTACCATTCCCATATCCATTGCTTCCTGAGCGGAATAGTTTCTGCCTAAAAAGAAAATTTCGCGTGCTTTTTTCTGACCTACCATTTTTGCCAGATATGCAGATCCGTAACCACCATCAAAGCTCGTCACATCGGCATCAGTTTGTTTAAAAATCGCATGTTCTTTACTTGCCAGCGTCATGTCACAAACCACATGTAAACTGTGTCCGCCTCCAACTGCCCAACCCGGAACAACTGCAATGACTACTTTTGGCATAAAACGAATTAAACGCTGTACTTCAAGAATATTCAAACGATGCTGACCATCTTCGCCAACATAACCCTGATGGCCGCGGGCATTTTGATCTCCACCGCTGCAAAAAGAATATACACCATCTTTAGTTGATGGTCCTTCTGCTGAAAGTAACACTACTCCTATCGAGGTATCTTCCTGGGCATCGTAAAAAGCCTGGTATAATTCTGAAGTTGTTTTAGGACGAAAAGCATTTCTAACATTGGGTCTGTTGAATGCAATTCTAGCAACTCCGTTACATTTTTTATACGTTATATCTTCAAATTCTCTGGCAGTTATCCAATCCATTTCTATTTGTTTTATTTTAAATAATTATAGTGTAAAAATAAAGCATTTTTACATTTTTACCTACTCTATTTACTTTAAGTCTGTGAGAAAATGACTTCTAATGTTAACAATTAATATTGTCTTACAAAAAATAACATTTTTTAACATAAGTTTCAAAAAATAATAAGTAATTTTACACCCTAGAAATCAATGAGATACATTTTATTTTATCGATTTCAGATTGATTTTCTTTCACTGATTTATTAACCTAAAAAATGATTTTTTTGAGAAAATTTAAAAAATTTGTCGCTCATTTTTTTATGGTTTTTATTAGTAAACCCTTAAATAATGAGCAAATGATTTATTCATTTGTTGAAACTTCGAAAAGGAGATAGTAACACCTAAGGTTAAATGCCGGAATTGTTTAGCAATTAGTATAAAATTGATTACGAAAAGAGGAAAAAATGCTAACTAAAACTTTCTATAAGTTATTTTATCAAACCAATGGAACTGCCGTGAACTTGACGTTTCGCTTTTAATATGAATGTATAGATTGTTTAAAGACATACCTATTCAGAAAGTAATTTCAAAAATTTTTAAAGCTATTGTTTTCTGAATGGATTCGAATTTATTTTATTTCTGTTTTTTTTTAATTACAATTTTTTTTAAAACTAGAATAAAAAGGGAAAGGCTACTTGTAATGAGTAGCCTTTTCTGTTATAATAGTTTTAAATTCAATAAAAATTTCAAATTCCAATTAAAAAAAATCCAAATTCCAACACTTTGCGTAGCATTGGAATTTGGATTTTAAATATTGAATTTTTAAAGAATTTTTAATTATTTTCTTTCACAAGATAAATTCCGTCTTCTTTAATTTCTATCAGTTTGTCTTTGTATAAGGCTCCAATTGCTTTTTTGAAAGTCTTTTTACTCATTTTTAATACTGTTTTAATATCTTCCGGATGCGAACCATCGTTTAAGCGTAGAAAACCACGATTGGCCCTTAATTCGTCCAGAATCTTTTCTGCATTTGGCTCAATACTTTGATACCCCTGTACTTGCAGTGCAACATCTATTTTGTTATCAGGACGAATATTTTTAATATATCCGGTCATTCTGTCGCCTGTTCGAATCGCATCATCATAAACTTCATCCTTATAAAGCAATCCTTTGTGCTGCTCATTGATGATCACATTGATTCCTAATTCGGTAATATGTGAAACTATCAAATCAACTTCTTCTCCTTTTTCAACCGTTAGGTTTTCATTGCTTAGAAATTGGTTCAATTTACTTGAAGCTACCAAACGATTGGTTTTTTCATCCATATAAAGGTAAACTAGGTAACGTTTTCCTTTTTCCATCGGGCGGGCTTGTTCTTTAAACGGAACCAGTATGTCTTTTTCCATTCCCCAATCCATAAAAGCACCAACCTGATTGATGTAATTTACTCTTAACAGCGAAAATTCGTTTAGTAAAATGTAGGGGTCAAGTGTTGTAGCAACCGGGCGTTGTTCGTGGTCTAAATAGACAAACACGATAAGTTCTTCGCCTATTTCAAATTCATTTGGAACATATTTATTGGGTAATAATATATCGTGAATTCCTTCCGGATCTTCTTCAGGATTTCCTAAAAATAAACCAACTTTGGTATCACGTAATATAGTAAGGGTATTGTATTTTCCTATTTCAATCATATTCTTGAGATTCTAAGCTAAAAAGCAGCTGAGTTTTTAAAGTGCAAATGTACGAAGTTTGAAAATGGTACAACGAAAAATGTTTTAGATAAAAAACTGCAAAAAACATCTTTTCAGGATTTCTCTTTTTTTAATTAAATTTGAAGATCTAAATTAACTCCAAATCAATGAAAAAGACCCTTTTTTACCCTGTTTTTACTTTTCTGTTTTTTACTCAGATTGCCATTTCACAAGTGGCGGAAGATCCTGAAATCAAAAAAATGATTACCGAAATTAAATCTGAAAATCTTGAAGCAACAGTTCGGAAATTAGTTTCATTCGGGACGAGACATACGTTAAGTGATACTAAAAGCAAAACAAAAGGAATTGGTGCTGCACAGCAATGGGTAAAATCTGAATTTGACAAATTTGCTTTAGGATCTGACGGAAGATTAACTTCAACAATTGATTATTTTACTATTAAAGCTGATGGAAAACGTATTGATAAAGACAGTCAGCTTGGAAATGTAATGGCAACTTTAAAAGGAACCGACCCAACAGATAATCGTGTGCTTATTATAAGTGGACATCTTGATTCGAGGGTTTCTGATGTTATGAATAAAAAATCTGATGCTCCGGGTGCAAATGATGACGGATCCGGTGTTGCAGCTGTGATAGAACTGGCGAAAGTAATGAGCAAAAGATCTTTTCCTGCTACCATCATTTTTGTTGCTGTTGTTGGAGAGGAACAAGGACTTATTGGTGCCCGTCATCTCGCAGAAACCGCAAAAGCAGCCAACTGGAACATTATTGCCATGCTTAATAATGACATGATTGGAAATAGTTTGTCAAGCGGAACTAACTTAAGAGATAATACTCAAATCCGTATTTTTAGTGAAACGATTCCGTTTTTAGAAACCGAAGACGAAGCTAAGATGCGAAAAGCAACCAGTCGCGACAATGATAGTCCGTCAAGATTGCTGGCACGTTATATCAAAACAGTCACTGAACAATATGTAGATCAGCTAAAGGTAAAATTAGTGTATCGAAATGATCGTTTTTTACGTGGTGGTGACCATACTCCGTTCAGTCAAAATGGATTTACTGCAGTTCGTTTTTGCGAAATGAACGAAAATTTTGATCATCAGCACCAGGATTTAAGAACTGAAAACGGTATTAAATATGGTGATCTGGTTGAATTTATGGATTTTGAATACTTAAGAAAAAATGCTTGTGCTAATTTAGCTACTTTAGCCAACTTAGCCTGGTCACCAAAAGCGCCAGCAAATGTGGGTATCGAGGTTAAAAACCTTTCGAATTCATCTGCTTTCTCCTGGAATGCACCGGATGGGAAGTCACAATATGGTTATCAAATTTTAATGAGAGAAACTTCGTCACCGCATTGGGAAAAAACATTTTTTGTAAAAGATACTAAAGCTGAAATTCCTTATTCTAAAGACAATTACTTTTTTGCCATACAAACTGTAGATGCTTTAGGACATGCCAGTTTACCTGTTTTTCCTGTTCCGATTCGTTAAAAAAGACACCGCATAAAAAAGCGCCAATTAGGCGCTTTTTGTTTTTTAATTTAAAATGGGTTATTTATAAACACTTTCTTTTTTAAAATGCAATGTCAATAAATAATAGACAACCGCTCTGTATTTGTGTTTATTCGAATGTCCGTACTTTTCAAGAACAGCAGAAATTGCAGGTTCTAAATCAGGGCCATCCGCTAATCCTAATTTTTTAATCAGGAAATTTTTTTTCACAGTATCTATTTCTGAATGCTGGGTTCCTGCAACTGTAGATGAATCTGCATTATAAATAGATGGTCCACAACCAATAACTACTTTAGTCAGTAAATCCATATTGGGTGTTACACCACATTTTTCTTTTAGATCTGCTGCATACTTTTTAATTAACTCTTCTCTTGCGCTCATAATAAAATCTTTAAATTCGATTAGGTTTATAAAACGTCAAATTTAAAGATTTATCTTACAAAATATAGTATTTTTAACTTTATTTTTTCAGGGCCAGACCAGCTCTTTAAAATACTGTTTTAAAATCACATCGTTTTCAAAAGTAGGCGTGAAGACTTCTAAAATACCGGCAGATTCATTCTTACTGTAAAGTTCTTCTAAACTCTTTTCTAAAGATGGGACATCAGTTGCAGTAAAATAATTCATTTGGTACATCTTGGCCAAATGTTCTGCTGTTAATTGATGTGAAGTTTCAAAATAGGTATTAAAAACAGGTTTTTCTTCGTGTCCCGGTAAAATTCTGAAGATCCCTCCTCCTCCATTATTAATTAAAATAATTTTAAAGTTTTTAGGAATGTATGAATTCCATAAAGCGTTACTGTCATATAAAAAACCAATATCACCGGTAATAAAAACAGTTTCTTTTCCGCTTCCTACAGCTGCACCAATTGCCGTTGATGTACTTCCGTCAATTCCGCTTGTTCCGCGATTACAGAAAACTTCAATAGAGGGATCAATATCGATTAACTGCGCATATCGAATGGCTGAACTGTTGCTAATTTGTAACTGACTTTTGTATGGTAAACTTTCGATAACTTTTTCGAAAACCTTAAAATCCGAAAACGAAATTTTATCTATATATTCCTGTCTTCTTATTTTTCTTAAATCATAAATGGTCTCAATTTTGGAACAATAATCACTTTCTGCAAAAGTTGTTTTAGCAAATAATGCTTTAAAGAAATCATTGGGCTGCATTACAAAATGCTGTGTTAAAGCTCCAAAAGTATCGTAAGCCCTTAAAGTATCAATGTGCCAATGCTCTTTTGGTTTGTATTTTCTTAAAAATGCCTTGATTCTTTTAGAAACAATCATTCCGCCAAAAGTGATTAAAATTTCCGGCTGAAATGCTTTAAAATCAGCTTCTTGAAACGGCGTAATTAAAGTGTCGATACTATTGATAAAACCTGGATGGTGTAAGTTTGAAGTCGTTTCCGTAAGTACTACAATTGATGAATCATTCGCAAAATCATTTACTATTTCTTCATCAATAGAATTGGCTTCATTTACCCCTACCAAAATTAATTTGCTTTTTGCAGCATTCCAGACTGAAACAATCTCATCTATATTTTCGATGATTTTTGTTCCGATAGTTTCTTCTGAATGGGTAATTTTTGACTGTACCGAAAGTGTATCAACGGTTTCGTATAAAGGTTCTTCGAAAGGTGCATTGATATGAACAGGCCCTTTTTGAAGAATTGCGGTTTCAATTGCTTTATTGATTTTTAAATCATTTTCTACGGAAGCGTCTTCGGTTAAATTAGCATTGAAAACGGAGTGATTCTGGAAAACATTTTCCTGACGAATCGTTTGTCCGTCGCCAATATCTATTTTGCTTTGCGGACGATCTGCTGAAATCACAATTAACGGAATCTGGCTGTAAAAAGCTTCGGCTACAGCCGGATAATAATTTAATAAGGCAGATCCTGAAGTACAAACAATTGCGGTTGGTACTTTGGTTTGCTGCGCAATTCCTAATGCGAAAAAAGCAGCACAACGTTCGTCAGCAATGCTGTAACATTTAAAATTGGGATTTTGGGCAAATCCAATTGTTAAAGGTGCGTTTCTTGATCCCGGAGAAATTATAATATTGGTGATTCCTTTTGCTGAACAAATTTCGATAATGCTTTGAGCAAGCGCTATTTTGGGGTAAATCATTATTATGGCGTATTACTTTTGTAAAGAAATCTAAAAGTCTAAGATTTTCTTTTTGATATCACAAAGTTACAAACTTCACATTGGATTTAACTTATAAATAGGAAGATATTAAGGGCTGTTTATAGAAAAAGGGAATATATTTGTAAAACAGATTTTTTAATAAAAATAAACTCTTTATGCGTTTCTTCTATCTATTCTTTCTTTGTCTTTCATTACAAACCATAACTTCTCAAAATCAGTTTGTTCCTGATGATGTACCTTATAAAACAGCTTTAGAAAATGCAAAGACTCAGGGAAAACCTCTTTTTGTAATGCTTTACGCCGATTGGTGCCCGCATTGCAATCAGATGAAAAAAGAAGTTTTTAGTGATCCTGCTGTTATGGATTTTTTAAAGAAAAACTATGTATGTACCTGGAAAAATATCGAAAAAGAAGAAGGAATTGCGCTTAAAAATAAATTTAATACCAAATCGTTACCTACTTTTTTATTTATTGATCCAGCCAGCGAAACGCTTTTGTACGCTTTAAAAGGAGAATTAAAAAAGGCTGATTTTATAACCGAGGCCAATTATGCCCTGAATCCAAAAATGCAATTGCCTTATTTAGAAAAACAATTTCTTGCTGATCCCGGTAATGTAAATACTTTTTTTACCTATCTGAATACGCTGAAAAAAGGAAAGGACAGAACTGATTTATCGATTCCAACACACATTTATCTTAGCACCCAATCTGATGCACAATTGGTTAGCGAAACAAATTGGCGCGTTATTTCAAATGGTGTAACAGATATCAATTCGAAAGAATTTCAATATGTTTTAAACCATCAAAAAGATTTTGCCGCTGTAGCTTCTCAAAGCCGTGTTGATCGCAAAATAGAAAATATTGTTGCAGAGTTACTTCGTCCTGATGTAGATAATTTAGATACCATAAACTATTATAAACACAGAGAAATAGCAAAATCTATTCGATTGCAAAAAACAGATTCTATCGTTTTTAAATTTGATCTTACTTTAGCGGAAAGAACTGAAAAATGGGATTTTTACAAAAAAGTTACACTTGAAAATACTGAAAAACTGGCCTGGAACGATGCCAGTTTCCTAAAGGATATTGGTCAGACGTATTTGAAACACATCTCAGATACTGAAAGTCTTAAAAAGTCTGTTTCGTGGGTAAAACATTCTATAGAATTAAATGATTCTTATGATGGTAATTTGCTTTTGGCACGACTTTATAATAAGATAAAGGATAAAAAATCGGCCATAAAATACGCGAAAGATGCCAAGGTTATTTGTACCGAAATGACCTGGAGTACTAAAGATATAGACGATTTATTAGCCGAACTCAACAAAAAATAATTTAAATTACAATCTAAAATACTTTCTCGGGAAGCCTGGAAATACTTTGGATATGATGTAAAATTTTAAACAAACAACAATTAAAACAGCCGTGGATTTACGAATTAGTTTTATAAAATTAATTCCTGGATTCGGGGCAAAAAAACTACCAAAAAACAAAATGGACGTAATACTCAGACCAGCCACAACCAGTGATTTAGAAAAAATTTTGGAGATTGTAAACCATTCTATTTTGCATACTACTGCAAATTATAGTTACGAAATTCAGACTCTTGAAGTGCAAACCAAATGGTTTGAAGACAAAACAGCCAAAAACATTCCTATTGTTGTGGCAGACCTTGATGGTGAAGTTGTCGGTTTTGGAAGTTATGGACAATTCCGTGAAAAAATTGGATATCAATATACAGTAGAACATTCTGTTTATGTGGTTGATAATGTAATAGGAAAAGGGGTTGGATCGAAACTTTTACTTGAATTAATTCGTCTGGCTAAGGAACAAGGTTATCATGTAATGATTGGGGCTATTGATGCCGATAATGCCGGCAGTATCGCATTTCATGAAAAGTTTGGTTTTGTTGCCACGGGAACAATTCGCGAAGTGGGTTATAAATTTGATCATTGGCTTGATTTGGTTTTCATGCAATTGATATTAGTATAATACAACACAAAAAAAATCCATAAACTTGAAATTCAAATTTGTGGATTTTTTTTGGTTTAGACAGTTATTGATTAACTTTTTATCCAGTTGATTACCTCAGGATCTGTTGGCAACGTTCTTGGTTTGATTACTTTAACCAATTCACCTTTTTCGTTGATCAGGTATTTTTGGAAATTCCACTCCACTTCAGAGTCCTGTAAACCATTTTTAGATTTTTGTGTCAGGAATTTATATACTTCGCACATATCATCTCCTTTTACAGAAACTTTGTCCATCATTGGGAAAGTTACCCCGTAATTTTGCTGGCAAAATGTTTCAATTTCTTTATTTGTTCCCGGTTCCTGCGATGCAAAGTTATTAGCCGGAAAACCTACAATTACAAAGCCTTTGTCTTTATATTCTTTGTAAATAGCCTCAAGATCTTTGTATTGAGGTGTCAATCCGCATTTTGAAGCGGTGTTTACAATCATTATCTTTTTACCTTTTAGAGAAGCAAAATCAAAAGTGTCTCCTGATAAATCCTGAACTTTAAATTGGTAAATGTTTTCTTTTGCCATGGTTTTATCTGTTTTAGATAATTTATTTTTACTCGTTTGAGCCTGAACCTGCGTGCTTAATAAAAAGACTACGCTACAAGCTATAAATACTATTTTTTTCATCATTTAATTTTTTATAAAATTAGTTAAAATCTGTTTTCATTAAATACTTTGACTGCTTTATTTTTATTAAACATAAGTTAAATAAAAAATTGAAGCCTAGCGTTAATCAGACGCTAGGCTTCCCCCCATACAAACAAATCAAACCATGAATTAATTGTTGTGCTTTTATATCTTTATTTTAATTATAGTTGATGCCTCGGTTATATTGAAAATTATAGTTGGAATTTTAATACCTCTAAAAGTTCTATATTCTTTTTACTGGCGGTTATATCTTAAAATTTACTAATTCTATAATAAGATGAATCTGGTATTTTAAATTCGTATTTAAATTTTCGGGGTGGAAGTCCAAGGACATCAACTATTCTATATCTAAAATCTGAATCAGATGTTTTATTCTTATTTAATACTTACTGCCAAATGGTGAAAAACAGAATTGTAAAAATTAACAGAACACATATTTTTAAAACTCTCATATTTTCTTGTTTTAATTATTGCAACTTAAACTACTTTATTAAAATTTAAATCCGGATTTTCAACAAGCTGTTTGTAAAAATCACCTGTACTAAAACTGATGAATGACAGAACGGTCGTTAAACCCACAATTAATATTTTCAAATTATATATGTTATTCATGACATCAATTTTTTATTTATTGAGATTTACTTTACAGCTTATTTTTAATAAATTTTAAATTGTAAAATCATTCGAAAATTATGCCTCAAAAAAAATATCAGAATTTTCAATCTTTTTGAATTACTGATGCTATTTTCAGAATTATCATTTTGATGTTATAATAGCATTTACGTAATTGGATTGCTTTTGGTTTTAAAAAAATGAAAAAAAATATCATTTTTTTTCAAATCCCTTATTTTACTAGGTTTAAGCCTATTAAAAAAATTATGTTTTTCACAAAAAAATAAATTATCTTTATCTCAGGGTATAAAAATATACACCTGAATTTTGTTTAAGCTTAAAAATCCAAGTCTATGAGTCAAGATGAATTGTTAGTTTTAATTTACAAAAAAGACGAAAGAGCTTTTACCCATTTGTACGATATGTACTCTAAAAGTTTGTTTTCGGTCATTAATGTTCTTATAAAAAATCGCGAAGAAGCCGAAGATGTTTTGCAGGAAGTTTTTGTCAAAATCTGGAAAAATATAGATTCATATAATGAAGGTAAGGGAAGATTTTATACCTGGATCCTTAATATAGCTAGGAATACGTCGATTGATAAGTTAAGATCCAAAAATTTTAATAACAGTCAAAAAAACCTTTCTTCAGATAATTTCGTAAATCTGTTAGACGACAGTAATAAACTCGTTAATAGAATTGATACAATTGGAATTCAGGAATTTGTAAAAAAATTAAAACCAAAATGTATTGAGATCATCGATTTATTATTTTTTAAAGGATACACCCAACAAGAAGCTTCAGAAGAATTGGCACTGCCATTGGGAACGATCAAAACGCAAAACAGAAACTGTATTAACGATTTACGTAATTATTTAAAAGTATAATGGAAGCACAAGAATATATTGAATCAGGAATTCTGGAACTATATGTTTATGGTTTATTAACCGAAACTGAGAATCTGGAAATAGCCGAACTGGCTAAGAAAAACCCCGAAGTTGATCAGGAAATTATTGCGATAGAAAAAGCTATTGTAGCTTTATCATCGAGTTTCTCTCCTTTTCATTCGGTAGCAAATTTCGAAAAGATAAAAGCCCGCTTAGAACTGAAACATGGCAAAGTAGTCGAAATGAAACCAGCATCAAACTGGTCTCAATATGTAGGCTGGGCTGCAGCTGTTTTATTGCTTTTAGGTCTTGGATACCAAACTTTAGAACTTACAAAAACAAAAGAGGCTATTGCAACTGTTGGTACTGAGAAAAATAAAATTCAAAGAGATTATGCTTTCTTAGATCAGCAAAATAAAGAAACCGAGAAAAACCTAACCATCGTTAGGGATATCAAAAACACCGGCGTAACACTTGGTGGCCAGGCAGTTTCTCCTACTTCATTTGCAAAAGTATATTGGAATAAAGACACCAAAACAACTTATATTGATGCTGCGGGTTTACCAAAACCTCCAAAAGGAATGGTTTATCAGGTTTGGGCATTAAAGTTAAGTCCTGTGCTAACGCCAACAAGTATAGGTTTACTGGATAATTTTGAAGGAAATAATCAAAAAATATTCGCTGTAAGCCAAACAGATTCAGCAGAAGCTTTTGGAATTACTCTGGAACCTGCAGGAGGAAGCTTAACGCCTACAATGACACAATTGTACACTTTAGGAAAAGTTTAAAACTTTATTCAGCATAAAATTCAAAACGCACATTAATTATTTTTAATGTGCGTTTTTTTATTATTTTTAATCCGAATAATTATTTAAATCAAAACTAACTAACCATATATGAACGGAACTTTACTTTTACGACTTACAGTTGCTCTTATTCTTTTAACCCATTCTGTTTTTGGAATGTTTGACAACGGAGTTAATGACTTTGGAAATTTGTATCTGAATCAGATTGGCTTTGCTCCTTTTGGTGTTATTATTGCCTGGTCAATTAAATTGTCACATGTAGTGGCTGCTGTACTTTTAATCCTAAACAAATATATTAAGCTCGCCGGTTTTGTAACCATTTTTGTTTTGATAATGGGGATTATTCTGGTTCATTTTAAGGAAGGCTGGTTTGTTGTTGGAGGCGGAAGAAATGGTATGGAATATAATTTTTTATTGATTATTGTTTTATTGGCGATTATGTATCCTGATGGATTTGCCAGGAATAAAATATAAAAAATACAACTCAAATGGAAATAGTCTGTAAAAATTGTCATCAAACTTACAAAGGACATTATTGTAATAATTGCGGACAGCCTGCTGAAACACACAAGATAAACTGGCATTTTTTATGGCACGATATTCAGCACGGGCTATTGCATTTTGACAAAGGGATTCTGTATTCTTTTAAACAATTATTTACCAGACCGGGAAATTCTATCAGGGAATTTATAGAAGGCAAACGTGTTAAACATTTTAAGCCGTTATCTTTAGTTGTTGTTTTGGCTACTCTTTATGGAGTTTTATATCATTATTTTAAAATCAATTTGCTTCCCACTACGTCAGATGATAGTTTAAATTATCCTGAATTTAACGAATGGGTGTCGACTCATTTTTCCTGGATAACTATTGCGACTATTCCTTTGTTTACTATCGGGACTTATATTTGTTTTAGAAAACAGGGTTATAATTTTGTCGAATTTTTTGTTCTGAATACTTTTAAGGCTTCACAGAAGCTTTTTTCGCATCTCTTATTATTTCCATTACTGATCTGTTACAACGGAACTCCGGAAATTCAAAAGGTTACAAGTTTTGTTTATGCAATAGATATCGTATTAACATTCTGGACCAATATTCAATTTTTTAATAAAATATCAAAAATCAAAGCATTCCTTCTATCCGTATTAAGTCACATCATTTTTTTAATTTGTTTTTTAATAGTAATGGCTGTTGTTCTTATAATGTCAGGAAAACTATCTCAATAAAATCTGTAAAAAAAGAAAACAATAAAATGTTTTCTTTTTTTTATTCAAATCTATATCGTAATATTGCAATATAAAAATAAAACAATGGGAGCTACAAAAACAGATCATTTTACAGATGTCCAAAACGAACTGGCCATTTTAACCAAAGCTTTAGGTCATCCGGCACGAATCGCTATTATTCAATACTTATTAAAAGTTAATGCATGTATTTGCGGTGATATCGTAAACGAACTTCCTTTATCTCAGCCAACGGTTTCCCAGCATTTAAAAGAGCTTAAAAACGCTGGTTTGATAAAAGGAAATATTGAAGGAAATGCCATTTGTTATTGCATTAACGAAATAGGTTTTGAAAAAATAAAAATTTTCTTCAATCAAATAGAACTTCATTTAGAAAAAAGAAAAAACGAATGTTGTTAATCATTAGAATCAATTATCATGAAATTATCAGAAATTAAAGCAATACTAGCTACTGTCGAAGCCGTTAATTTTCAACTACCCGACGGAAAATTTGTTCCGGAATATTTTCACGTAACCGAAGTAGGGTTTATTACCAAAAACTTTATCGATTGTGGCGGAGTTGTTCGTAAAGAAACCGTTGTCAATTTCCAGCTTTGGGATGCAAATGATTATGAACACCGTTTAAAACCCCAAAAATTAATTCATATTATTGAGCTTTCAGAAAAAGTTTTGGGAATTGAAGATTTTGAAATTGAAGTGGAATATCAGAACACCACCATTGGCAAGTATGATTTAGGTTTTAACGGAAAAGATTTTCTATTATTAAATAAAACAACAGCTTGTTTGGCGCAGGATCAATGCGGAATTCCGTCAGAAAAACCAAAATTAAAACTGACACAATTAAATCCTGATGAAGCAAATTCCTGTACGCCAGGAGGAAATTGCTGTTAAACTTAAAAGCTATAAAATGTCTAATCAGAATACTCTATTCCCGGGAATCCAGTCTTTAGTTCAGTCTTTTGGTTTTACTGAAATTCCTAAAGATCGTAAAGATACTTTACAGCCTCTTATTGATTTTATTCAGTTTAAATTTGATGACCAGCAAGAAATAAGATTAAACTTAATTTGTACACACAATTCCAGAAGAAGCCATTTAGCACAAGTATGGGCACAAACTGCTGCGCATTATTATAAGATAAAAAATATATTTTGTTATTCTGGCGGAACAGAAGCGACTGCTTTATATCCTAAAATTGTTGAAACATTAGAAGAATCAGGTTTTAAAATCCAAAAAATATCAGAAGGGAATAATCCTGTTTACAGCATCAAATTCTCTGAAAACGAAGCTCCAATTATAGGTTTTTCTAAAACTTATGATGATGATTTTAATCCTGTAAACGGATTTGCAGCGATTATGACTTGCTCGCAAGCTGATGGCGGCTGTCCGTTTATTTCGGGTGCCGAAAAACGTATTCCTATTACATTTGAGGACCCTAAAGTTTTTGACAACACACCACAACAAGTTGAGAAATATTACGAAAGAAGTCTTCAGATTGCCACCGAAATGTTTTATGTTTTCTCTCAAATAAAAAAATAATATGGCAATAGATCACTGTGCTCCTGCTGCAGATAGAAAAAGATTAGGATTTCTGGATCGGTTTTTAACGCTTTGGATTTTTCTCGCCATGGCAATTGGTGTTGCTATAGGATATTTTTTTCCGTCAGGCGGCAGTTTCATCAACTCCTTCTCTAGCGGAACGACTAATATTCCGTTAGCAATTGGACTTATTCTAATGATGTATCCTCCTTTGGCAAAAGTGAATTATAATAAAATTGGAGCAGTTTTTAAAAACACAAAAATATTATTTGCTTCTTTATTTTTAAACTGGATTGTTGGCCCCGTCTTAATGTTTGTTTTAGCACTTATATTCTTAAAAGATTATCCGGAATATAGGATTGGATTAATCTTAATTGGGTTAGCGCGTTGTATTGCCATGGTTGTCGTTTGGAATGATCTTGCTGACGGAAACAGAGAATATGCTGCCGGATTAATTGCTTTAAACAGTATTTTTCAGGTTTTGCTTTATAGTGTTTATGCATATCTTTTTATAACTGTTTTGCCGCCTTATTTTGGATACACAGGTTTTACCGTTGACATTAGCATTTTTCAGATTGCTGAAAGTGTCGGTATTTATTTAGGAATTCCGTTTGCGCTAGGAGTTATAAGCCGTTATGGTTTAATCAAAATAAAAGGCGAAGTATGGTTTCAGCAAAAATATATTCCTTTTATTTCTCCTGTTACTTTGATTGCTTTGTTATTTACAATTGTTCTGATGTTTAGTCTAAAAGGGGAATTGATTGTTCAGATTCCAATGGATGTTTTACGAATTGCAGTTCCGTTGATGATTTACTTTGGATTCATGTTTGTAATTAGTTTTTTTACCGGAAAATATTTTGGTGCCGATTATTCTAAAAGTACCGCAATAGCTTTTACAGCAACCGGAAATAATTTTGAATTGGCCATTGCTGTTGCAATAGGTGTTTTTGGTATCAATAGCGGTCAGGCTTTTGCCGGCGTAATTGGTCCTTTGGTGGAAGTTCCTGCTTTGATTGCTTTGGTAAATGTTGCTTTCTGGTTTCGAAAAAGATTTTTTTAAATGATTCTAAGCTTCTATCCCGATAGTCTCGGGATTAAGTTGCTAAAGTTTTAGAATTTAGTTTCTTCGCATTCAATTATAGCCCAAGGTTTCAACCTTGGGATTCGAATCGTTAATACATTAATAAATTATACGTCATATATTATCCAGAAACGGTTGAAACCGTTTGCTATGTTTAAAGACTGGTATTTGGCTTTATAATTAGTTTGATTTTACAACTTCGCAGTTCTTGGTAATATTTCTCTATTTTTAATCATGCTATCATGAAAACGGATTTCCTGGCCCTGATAGAAGTAGCAATCCTTCTTTGGCGGTATTCGGCACAAAAGATTGGAATGGATTGCTTCGTCAGTTCGGCATAGCCTCGTGTGCAGGAAATAGCTCCAAACTCTTCGACTTTGCTCAGCGTAATTTATGATTCTAAATATTGCATAAAAAAAGGTTCAACCGCCAAGTTGAACCTTTTTATGAATTAATAAAACTCCTTTATTTAATTATTTTTTCTTTTTGTAATACTTGCGGTATTTCGGATAAGTCAGGATTCCAATTAATGAAATTGTTCCTAATGAATACCAAATCCAGCTTAGTGAATGTGCCTCTCCGCTTGCGTATGAATGCAGTCCCACCAAATGGAAGTTTACTCCGTAATAAGTAAACAAAATGGAAACAAAAGCGTACATACTCATTAAATTAAAGAACCATTGCCCTCTTAATGAAGGTACAAAGCGGGCATGAATTACAAAAGCATACACCATAATAGAGATTAAAGCCCAGGTTTCTTTTGGGTCCCATCCCCAGTAACGTCCCCAACTTTCGTTGGCCCATTGTCCGCCTAAAAAGTTACCAATCGTTAACATGATCAAACCAATAGTCAATGCCATTTCGTTGATATAAGTAATTTCTTTAATGTTTAGTTCCATTTTGGCCTTGTTTTTCTCATTGGTAAAGAAAATCAATATCAGAGCTACAAAACCTAAAATCATTCCAAGCGCGGTAGGCCCATAACTTGCCACGATCACGGCAACGTGAATCATTAACCAATAGGAATTAAGAACCGGTTGTAAATTTGCAATTTCAGGATCAATCCAGTTGGCGTTTGCTGCCATAAAAATCATCGCAGTCACAAACGCTGCGGATGCCACGGTAAGTTTAGATTTTCTGTCAAAAGCCAATCCAAAGAACATGGTTGACCACGCTACGTAAACAATTGCTTCATAAGCATTACTCCATGGTGCATGACCTGAAATGTACCAACGTGCAATTAAGGCTACGGTATGAAATGCAAATATGATTCCTATTAATATATGAAAACCATTAACTGTGATTCGCAACCATTTTTTATCAAAAAAGATACTAAAAAGTGTAAAAATCAACATAAAAATTCCTGCAAGCGAATACCAATAAAACATTTTTGGCAAAATATTGTATTTATTATAGGCTATTTCAAGATCAATTTTCTTTTCACCTGGACGCACTGCACTTCCAAATTTCTTCTGGAAACCATTTATACTTTCTACTAATTGATCGGCTGTATTGAAGTTTTTAGAAATCGAACCATTGTTTAAAGCGCTAAAATATAAAGGCAAAATTTGTTTCACATAAGTAGAATCCATTCCTTTTAAACCAGCATTCTGAATTTCCAGATACGAAATCCATTTATTGTTTGGATCATTCGGAATTGGGAAAATTTTCAAAATACTTCCGCTCAGCGCCGATTCCATCAGATTTACTTTTTTATCTGTTTCGATAAAATCTTTCTCAAAGTTATTTGGGTTTGCTGCTTTGTAAGCTCCATCTAAATAAGGAGAAAGCTTATAGTTTCCGTTTTCATCAAAGAATTTTATAAAAGGAGCAAATTTAGCTTCTTTTTCAATTCCGATAATTCTACGAATACTGTCATTTTCTGGTTTGATATAAATAATTGGAACCTGAATCCAAACTTGAGCGTATTGTGTCATAGACAAGAATACCTGATCAGAATTCATTCCGTTATACTTATCGTCATGACTTACTTTTCTCAGCAATTCAGATGAAAAAGTATTGATAGGTTTCATTCTACCTCCTGCATCCTGAATAATCAAACGTCCAAACTTGGCTGCGTGTGCTTCCGGTGCTTTATAGATAGACAATAAAGAATCTAACTGACGCACACTTGGCGGTGCTGTTACGTGATTGGCGTGATCATTAGGATCTGCTGTATGATCGTGATTATGGCCAGGCGTATGAACGTGTGGTGCCTGTGCAAAACCGCTTAAGCTGATCATTAAAACCAAAATGGTAATTAATTTTTCTTTTTTCTTCTTCACATTGTCTAATTTGCGTTTTAAATCGGCAAAACGAGAATGTTTGGTAAACATTATGGCCATTAATCCAAAAAACAACATAAAATACCCTAAATATGTAATTGAAGTTCCCCACCAATCGTGGTTTACAGATAATACGGTTCCTTTTTCATCCGGATCAAATGATGACTGAAAAAATCTATAGCCTTTATGATCTAAAACGTGGTTCATATAAATTCTTGCATCAAATGTTTCTGAAGAATCCTGAACGGTTACTTTACTTTCAAAAGAGGAGTAACTTTTCTCTGTTCCGGGATATTTTGTTGCGATAAAGTCATTTAGTTTTATTTTGAATGGCAAAATATAGGCTTTACTTCCGTAGAATAAACTGTACTCAATTTTACCTATTTTAACGGTTTGAGGCTCCCCTACACTACCTTTAGAGCCTAAAAGACGAACTTCTTTTTCCTGGCCGTCCGCTTTAATTTTTACAACTAATGCATCGTGATGCGATTTTGCTTTATAATCGTTATTTGATTCATAATCAACGATTCCTTTTACGGCAGGATCCGGAAATACGATTCGGATATCGCCTATGCTATATAAGGAACGCATCATAAGGGGCTGAACATTATCTTTGGTTACAGTTCCTTTTAGTTTGTCTGCCATTCGCATAAATTCTCCTTCAAAAGGGGTCTGAATGGTATATTTTTCTCCTTTAGTATTGATGTTGATTGCGCCATCCGTTTGCTTGTTCAAAGCAAATAATACATTATGAATGTTTTGAACTTCTCCTTCTTTCAGGAAATGTTCTTCACGCCCGCCTGCTCCGGCTTCAACCAATTTTAGGTAAAGAGTTCCGTTTGCAGTTGGTTTTATGGTTTCTTTAGCTCCCATGATATAGTTCACATAACTCACTTCAAAAGGAGTTTCATCAAATTTACCTGAAAGTGTAAAATCGTTATTGGTTACAGGAGAAAACAACAGGCTTTTCTCGAAAACCCTGCGTTTCATTTCGCCTTTATATTCTCCGTCTGCAAAAACAGTTAAGAACGTTTTATCTGAATAAATCTGATTTTCGGCAGCACCTTCACGAATTGGCATCATCCCTTCGTAGCTGATATAACGTGTAATAAAAGCTCCTAAAAGAATAAAAATAAAGGCAATATGAAGTATTAGTGTTGCCCATTTTTCTTTTTTATGCAATTGGTAACGTTTGATATTTCCGAAGAAATTGATCATAAAAAAGACCATTATCGCCTCAAACCACCAGGTATTATAAACCAGAATTCGGGCTGTGTCTGTATTGTATTTACTTTCGATAAAAGTACCAACACCCATTGCAATAGCAAATGTTAAAAAAAGAACAGACATTAATCGTGTAGAAAACAAAAAAGAGAATATTTTTTTATCCATTTTTGAGGAATTACATTGTATAAAAGTGGCACAAAAGTACTTAAAAATGTTGAGTTCCAATATTTGAAGTTTGTTAATAAAAACCAAAAAAGAGCTTTCAATCGATCAAATTCTTAAAAACGAACGTCTAATTTTACATATTAATAATTGCTCAGATTAATTTAAAAAATTATTATTAGCCTACAGATTAAAGGATTAAATTGATTTTCTAATTGTTAGCGTATTTTTTTCAGTTTTAAAATCGAATTTTTATAAATATTTCAGGTTTTTAGAACGTTTAAATATCATTAACAAAATAGTATTTAGTGAAAATCGGTTTAATCTGTATAATCTGTTGCTAAACTTTGCCTTGGGTATTTTCTTTAAAAAAATATTTTTTATTTTAACTTTTTCTCAATTTCAAAGAGTCTATCTGAAAGAGCTTTAAAAGATTTATTCTCTTGTTTCAATACTTCAATTTCTTTTGATTGTTGAATTGAATATAATGTCAACTCCTCTATTTTCTGCAAAAGTTTAGCATTCATTTCACCCAAATTAATTCCGTTTTGCAAAACTTCTTCTTCACTTGGAATGTTTTCAAGATGCCCTTTTTCATTAATATGTTTTTCTACTTCTGCAAGCGTTGGCAACTTGTATTCTTTTTTAAAGACAAAATCAGACCATCCAATCATATCTACTTTTACCTCTTTGGAATGGATTGTTCCATTTACATCTAGTTTATTACTTGGATTTATTTTTCCAATACCAACGTTACCATCTATAAGAAAAAGTTCATCCATATATCCTTTCGAATAAGAACTTAATACTAATCCCATTCGTGAATCGTTACCAGCAGCAAAAGTTAAATAACTTCTTATTTGAGGTCCTTGTAAATCACTTCCATAAGCAGTAAAAGTAATATTATTGCCTTTCCCTGTTATATTTTCATAATTTCTCAGAATTAAATTCCCACTTATATCTAATTTATCTAATGGATTTGTATTACCAATGCCTACGTTGCCATTAAAAGTTTGATTTCCTGTAAAATTATTTGTTCCTCTTGTTGCAACTTCAAGCCACACAGGATTTGCAGAAGTTAAATCACCACTCGCTATTTTTCTAAAAAACAATCTGTCATTTTCAAAGATTGTAGATGCAATTTGTAATTGATAATTAGTATTAGCATTTCCATGTCTGATTACAAATAAGTGATTCCACTGTTGACTCGTATCTGGAATACCTCCCAAAGCATTCACGCCACTATAAACACCCGACTTTAGAGGAATAGTATAATTATCTATGCCCGGTGCATAACCATCGCTAATTTGTTGTGAAAATGAGATCGTTTTAGTAAATAAAATTGTAATTATGATAATAAGCTTTTTCATTTTTTTATGTTATTTAGACGCCAAAAATAGATCAAAAAATGGTATTACTAAATTTTAATTATAAGTATTTATCTTACTTCAAATTTCAAAAAAAAGTAAATTCATTGTAAATTTATATGCCATCATTTAAAAGCGTTATTCTTTAAAAAAAATAATGCTAATTTTGCGCTATGATTAGAATAACGATAATTGGTTCGGGCAATGTTGCGCAACATTTGATAAAAGCTTTTAGTAAAACCGAGGCTGTTGAAATTATACAAGTATTTTCGAGAAAAAAGGAAACTCTGGCCTCTCTTATTGAATTTGATAAAATTACAAGTAATTTTGAAGAATTAAAAGAAGCGGATTTATATATCATTGCCGTTTCAGACAAGGCCATCTCTGATGTTTCTAAACAATTGCCTTTTCAAAACCGAATTGTTGTTCATACATCCGGCGCGGCTTCACTGGATGTTTTAGATCCAAAAAACAGAAAAGGTGTTTTTTATCCGCTTCAGACATTTTCTAAAAAGAAAGAAATTGATTTTTCAACTGTTCCGGTTTGCCTGGAGGCTGAAAATACTTTTGATTTTCGTGTTTTAGAAACGGTAGCCAAAAGTATCTCAAATGCTGTTTTTCCAATTAATTCAGATCAAAGAAAAGCGTTGCATGTTGCAGCTGTTTTTGTGAATAATTTCACGAATCATTTGTACCAAATTGGACAGGAAATTTGCGAAGAACATCAGGTTCCTTTTGAGATTTTACGACCTTTGATTCAGGAGACTGCTGAAAAAATAAATACACTTGATCCTATTGATGCACAAACGGGACCGGCAAAACGTCATGATTCTAATACAATCGAGGCTCATTTAGCGTATTTAACGAATGAAAATCAAAAAAATATTTATAAAATACTAACACAATCCATACAAGATAATGGCAAAACATTTTAAAGAAATAATGAACGACATCACAACCTTTGTTTTTGATGTTGATGGCGTACTTACAGACAGCTCGGTTTTTGTAACCAATGAAGGGGAAATGCTTCGTACGATGAATATTCGTGATGGTTATGCGATGAAAGCAGCGGTTGAAAGTGGCTTTAATGTGTGTATTATTTCCGGAGGAAGCAATGAAGGTGTTCGTGTTAGATTAAGAAATTTAGGTATTAATGACATTCATTTAGGAACTCCTGATAAAGTAAAAACCTTTAATGAATATACTGATACTTACAACATCAAGCCGGAACAGGTATTGTATATGGGTGATGATATCCCTGATTTTCATGTTATGCAATTAGTAGGATTACCAACCTGCCCACAGGATGCAAGTCCTGAAATCAAGAATATCTGCCGTTATGTTTCGCATGTAAAAGGCGGACGAGGTGCTGTAAGAGATGTTATAGAACAGGTAATGAAAGTACAGGGAAAATGGATGGAATATTTTAATGGGAAACACGATTAGTTTTCAGTTTCAGTAACAAATTATTTCAGGTTTCACGTTTCAGGTTTCAGGTTTGGAATGACGTAAACTTGAAATGAAGAAAGCCTTTGTCACTCTGCCCCTTTGAACCTTTGTAACTTAAAAAAAATGAAATTCCTCAAACTCATCCGATATAAAAACCTATTAATGCTTGCTTTTATGCAGGTATTGTTTCGCTATGCTTTTTTGAAACAGCAGAATATTCCGCTGACTTTAGCGGACTGGCAATACGGATTATTGGTTTTAAGCACTGTTTTACTGGCTGCGGCCGGTTACGTAATCAATAATATTAATGATGTTGCTACAGACACCATCAATAAACCTGAAAATGTCGTAATTGGTAAGGGAATTTCAGAAACTGCAGCCTATAACATTTATGTAGGGCTTAATATTAATGGTGTCGCTCTTGGTTTTATCTTGTCAAATATTATTTTACGACCTGGTTTTGCTTCTCTTTTTATTCTGATTGCTACTTTGCTTTATTTCTATGCCACAACCTTAAAACAGATCATGATTTTAGGCAATTTTGTTGTAGCGTTATTACTTGCTGTAAGTGTGCTTATCATTGGTGTTTTTGATCTATTTCCGGCAACCAATTCAGAGAACCAGGCGCAAATGGCAAGTTTTTTCTCAATATTGACAGATTATGCCTTATTTGCCTTTATGATTAATTTTATTCGGGAAATGGTTAAAGATATTGAAGATGTAAATGGAGATTATAATCAAGGAATGAACACTTTACCTATTGCTATAGGAATTAACAGAACGGCTAAAATAGCTTTAGTATTTGCTATTATTTCTTTTATTTCCTGTCTGCTTTATATTAATACCTATTTTGTAAAGAACAATCTTTTTATCGCTACATTTTATGCCTTTGCATCGGTGCTCGCGCCTCTTTTATATTTTATTGTAAAAATATTTTCAGCAAAATCTAAAAAGGATTTCCATCATTTGAGTACTGTTTTAAAACTGATTTTGTTTTTCGGAATTTTATCAATTCTGGTTATTACCTTAAATATTAAATACAATGCTTAAAGAAAAATTAAAAAAATATACTTTAATCCTGGCTTCAGGATCACCACGCAGGCAACAGTTTTTTAAGGATCTGGATCTTGATTTCGAAATTAGGATAAAAGAGGTTGAAGAAATATATCCGCCTGAATTAAAAGCCGTTGAAATTACCGATTACTTGGCTGAATTAAAAGCAAGTGCCTTTGAAGGAAAGCTAAAAGAAAATGAAATTTTAGTAACCAGCGATACAATCGTCTGGCATCAGGATAAAGCTTTAGGAAAACCTAAAAATGCTCAGGAAGCCTTTGAAATGATTCAATCAATGTCTGGCACTACACATGAAGTATTTACATCGGTTTGTTTTAAAACCAACACTTCTTCTGTTCTAATTAACGATGTTACAAAAGTAACATTCAAGGATTTGTCAGATGAGGCAATTTTATATTATATCGAAAACTACAAACCTTATGATAAAGCCGGTGCTTATGGAATTCAGGAATGGTTTGGTTTCATGGCAGTTGCAAAGGTAGAAGGTTCTTATACCAATGTTATGGGCTTGCCAACAGCTAAAGTTTACGAATATTTGAGTACTTTAGTGTAAAAATTTATTTATGTTTTCTTTTAAAGAGTATAGTCAGGAAATATTAAGCACCATAGTTCTTCTTTTAGCTTTAGTAGCCTTAAGGGTTATTATCGCAAAATTAATTCGTCGTTACGCCAGCACAAGTCAATTGTTAGAACATCGCACTAATTTGGTAATCAAATACATTCATATTTTAATGAATATATTGGTAACGATTAGTTTAATTGTAATCTGGGGAGTTGATACCAAAGATATTTTTATAACCGTTTCTTCAATTACCACCGTAATTGGAGTTGCTATGTTTGCACAATGGTCTATATTGAGTAATATTACTTCGGGGATGATTTTGTTTTTTTCATTTCCTTTCAGAATTGGCGATACAATTAAAATTCACGACAAAGATTTTCCCATCGAAGCAGAAATTGAAGACATTAGTGCCTTTCATGTTAATCTGAGAACCAAAGAAGGCGAAAGAATTATTTTTCCTAACAATCTACTGTTGCAAAAAGGAATTTCGATCATGCCGTCACATTACGAAGACAAAGAATTTTACGACTAAAAAATCATAATGGGAATTTTATAAACTATTAAGAAAAAGCTAAAACGTTATTTTTTAAATAAAATATAATATTTGCTTTACCAATTTCTAGTTTTACTAAATCACCAAAAAAATGATTCATCCCATAAAATTACCGTTTTATGCTAAACTCGCCTTTATATTAGTTAGCTTTATTAGTTTTGCTTTTATTTTTTGTATCGGAAAAGATATTATTACTCCGGTATTAATGGCATTCTTATTTGCTGTATTATTAGTACCTATTTTTACCTTTTTGCATTCACGCCTTAAATTTCCAAGACATCTTGCAGCAGCCTGCTGTATCTTAGTATTTGCCGCATTTATTGTGGGTATATTAGTTTTTATCTCATATCAGGTAAGCGATATTGCTAATGACTTTGATACGATAAAAAAGAATGCAAACTCGTTTATAACTGACATCCATACGTTTATAAAAGATAATTTTCATGTTAGTATCGGCGAACAAAAAAAATACCTTGATAATGTTACCAAAGATTCTGTTCAAAACGGAAAAGCAACAATAGGTTCTGCTATCATATCCATTACAGATCTTCTTCTGGATTGCACTATTATCCCTATTTATACGTTTTTATTTCTTTTATACAAAGATCATTTTATTCTTTTCCTCGCTAAACTGGTTAACAAAGAAGATCACGGAGCCTTGAAGGATATTTTATCCCGAATAAAAGTCTCTATTAATAATTATATTGTGAGTTTGATTTTTGAAATGATTGTGGTTTCTGTTTTAACCAGTTTAGGGCTTTGGATTATTGGCGTGAAATATTTTGTACTGCTGGGATTGATAACCGGAATCCTGAATATGATTCCATATATTGGTATTTTAATTGCTGGTATCATTACTGTTATGGCCTCTTTAACCGGCACACCGGATACATCAATTATTTTAGGAATTTTTATAGTAAATCTTATTGTTCAGCTAATAGATAATAATATACTGGTGCCGCTTATTATTAATTCTAAAGTAGAAATCAATGCTTTTGTTTCTATCATGGGAATTATTATAGGAGGTGCCGCTGCCGGAATTTCCGGTATGTTTTTAGCCATTCCGCTTTTGGCCATTCTTAAAATTATATTTGAAAGAATTGAATCCTTAGAACCATGGGGTTATTTGATGGGCAATCATATGCCTAAAAGATTCACCTGGAGAATCCGTAAATTAAAAGTTGAAAACTAAAAAAGTAATTCAATTTTTAAAAAAATAGACCTTTAAATTTTCTTATATTCATATCAAATTCATCTGTAAGCCAGTAAATAATGCGTGTAAACAATAAAATAGTAGTCCTTATTTTGTTATGCTTTTGCTTACAAGGTGTCTATGGTCAGGATAATAAACCTAAGAAAGATGCCCATGATAAAAAAGACAGTATAGAAGTATATACCAAAATTAGAAATTATTCTAAAAAAAATAAGTTTACGCAAACACTTCATAAGTTATTGTTCAGAGGAAGCAAACCCCGAAAAAAAGAAATTTTAGTTCAAAATGACACAACTGATTTTAGCGGAAAAATTATTCGGCACATTAATATAGTTACCCTGGATCCTTTTGGACATTCTGTTTCTGATACTACCCAGATGCCAAGAAATTGGGGAGAAAGAACAGGAAACAGATTACACCTGAAAACCAAAAGAATAGCAATACTCAATCTCTTATTATTCAAAAAAAACAGCACTTACGATACGTATAAAGTGCAGGAATCTGAACGTTTAATACGTGCTCAAAAATATGTAACAGCAGTACGCATTACAAACAAACTGGCTGGCGTTGCTTCAGATTCTGTAGATGTAACCATTCGGGTTCTGGACTCATGGAGTACAATACCTAAATTTTCTATCTCCAGTAACCGGGTTTCCATAGGAGCAAAAGAAAAAGACTTTTTTGGTTCCGGACAACAACTGGAATACCGATTTACCAATCGATTTGATGATGGGCGAAATGCTAATGAAGTAACCTACACGGTTCCTAATATTAAAAATACCTACATCGGGACCACATTATATTATAATATGGACCTTGACAATAATTACAGTAAAAGTATAAACGTTGAACGACTCTTTTATTCTCCTTTAACAAAATGGGCCGGTGGTGTTTATGTTGGTCAAAATTTCAGAAAAGATACCTTGCAGGCACCTGATAAGTCGTATGCATTTCAGCCTTTTAAAAGTAATTTTCAGGACTTATGGGCGGGACATGCCAGTAAAGTATTTGAGGACGAAAGCGGTATCACAAACTTAGTTGCTGCTGGACGTTTTTTGAATGTCAATTATAGTGAAGCTCCAACTGAACTTTATGATCCGAACCATTTTTATTCGGATGAAAAACTAATTTTGGCGGGAATTGGACTTAACAGACGTAAATTTATAAAAGACAGCTACATTTTCAGGAACGGACAAACCGAAGACGTTCCCATTGGGCGTATTTATGGAGTCACATTTGGATATCAATACAAAAATACCTTTTGGCGACCGTATGTTGGAGGACAGTTTTCATTTGGAAATTACTACAGGTTAGGTTTTTTAAGTATGAATTTTGAAGCCGGAACATTCTTTCGGGATTCTAAAACCTATCAAACGGCATTTTCAATAGAAACCAATTATTTTACCAAACTTTATAGTATAGGAAACTGGAAACTGAGACAATTCGTTAATCCAAAGTTTGTTATAGGCGCCAACCATGATAATGTTATTGGAGATCAATTGAATATCAATGAGCAAAACGGCTTAGCAGGATTCAACAGCGCCATATACGGAACCAATAAAATGGTTTTGTCATTACAAACGCAAACTTATGTGCCTCATGCGCTTTGGGGCTTTCGTATGAATCCATTTTTTAATTATACTATGGCTGTATTAGGAAGTCCAAATGATGCAATGGGAAGAAACAAAGCATATCAAAAAATCACCTTAGGTTTGTTGATTAGTAATGACTATTTAGTATTTAGTTCTTTTCAGCTTTCGATCTCTTATTATCCCTCAATTCCTTATCAGGGAGATAATGTATTCAAAACCAATACTTTTGAAACTACCGATTTTGGTTTACAAAGTTTTGAGCTGGCAAAACCAAGAGTTGTCGAATATAAATAATCAATTATTTTTTATTTTTTTTAAGTTTTGAAAACGTTTTAGAAATCAAAACTTTACATAAAAATTCCATCCTAAATACTCGTTAAAAAGTATATTTTCTTCGACCAAATACATTTCGTTTTCATTTTTGGCATAGTATGTGAATATCCCTAAACAGGAATAACATAAACATTAAAACTAAAAAAATGAAAACAATAAAAATAGCAATCGCAGGATTATTTCTTTTGGTTGCAAGCGCCACACAAGCTCAGGTATCTATAAATGTAAATATAGGAACTCCTCCGGCCTGGGGACCTGCAGGATATGCTGAAACGGAATATTATTATTTACCGGACATTGAATCTTATTATGATGTTAGGGCTGCCCAGTTTATTTATTTTGGAGGAGGAAGATGGATTAGAACAACATATTTACCAAGACAATATAGAAACTATGATTTGTACGGAGGTTACAAAGTAGTTCTAAATGATTATCACGGAAGAACACCTTACACCTACTTCGATCGTCATAGAGTAACCTACTACAGAGGATATCACGGAGCTCCTCAAAGACCTTACAGACCAAGAGAAGTTTATGGTTATAATGAGCGTCGTAATGATCGTAGAGATTACAAACACTATGATAACAGACATCACGACAAACACGACCGAGATGATAGACACGACAGACATGATCACGATGATCATCATGGAGGAAGAAGATAATGGCTAATCACAATTTTTAATATAAGAGAGTATCAATAAGATGATACTCTCTTTTTTTTGAATAAATTTTCTTAAAAAATAAAATCAATAACCAAACATTAACATTTCATTTAAATACTGTTCAAAGATATAATTAGTATTTTTGAGCCACTTTCAAAACACCAAATTACATTATGCGTAAAATTCAGATACAAATTCTTCTTATTTTTTTAACAGGGATTTCCATTTCTTTTGCACAACAACCACAAAAACCAAGTTCTGTAGAAATTTACAATCAAATCAAAAAACTTAACTTTTTAGGTTCTGTTTTGTATGTAGCAGCTCATCCCGATGATGAAAATACTCGTTTAATATCTTATATGGCAAACGAGATGAATGCCAGAACAGGTTATTTATCATTAACCCGTGGCGACGGTGGCCAGAATTTAATTGGTCCGCAATTACGCGAATTATTAGGTGTTATCAGAACGCAGGAATTAATTGAAGCCAGAAAAATAGATGGCGGTGAACAGTTTTTTTCCCGTGCCAATGATTTTGGCTATTCAAAAAATCCGGACGAAACCCTCGAAATCTGGGATAAAGCAAAAGTACTGGCCGATGTTGTCTGGACAATCAGGAAATTTCAACCGGATGTGATCATTAATCGATTTGATCATCGTTCTCCGGGTACAACCCACGGTCATCATACATCATCTGCTATGTTAAGTGTGGAAAGTTTTAAACTAACAAACGATCCTAAAATATATCCCGAACAATTAAAGTATGTGAAGCCCTGGCAGGTAAAACGTCTGTTTTTTAATCCTTCATGGTGGTTTTACGGAAGCCAGGAAAAATTTGATGCTGCTAATAAATCTAAATTCACCAAATTAGAAACAGGAGTTTACTATAACGGAATTGGAAAATCAAACCAGGAAATAGCTGCTTTAAGCAGAAGCCGTCATCAATCGCAAGGTTTTGGAAGTACAGGTGCACGTGGTGAAGAAACCGAGTATCTGGAACTTATCAATGGTGACAATCCTAAAGAACGCGATAATTTATTTGATGGAATCGATACTTCCTGGAACCGCGTTAAAAACGGAAAACCTATTGGAGATATAATCTCTGCTATAATCGCAAAATACGATTTCAGTAATCCATCAGCGAGTATTCCGGATTTGGTTAAAGCCTATACTATGATTGAAGCTTTGGATGATGATCATTGGAAGCCTTTAAAATCTGCAGCCATAAAAAACATAATTGCATCCTGCACCGGATTATATCTTGAAGCTGTTGCCAGCGAACAGGAAGCTACTCCGGGCAGCACTATTAAACTGAGTCTTGAAGCTATTAACAGATCTCCTGTTGAAATGCAATTGAACAGCGTAACTTCGTTACCGGATAATAAAAATACAGTACAGAATATTCTGTTGAAGAATAATAACGATCAAAAACTAAATTTACAAATTCAACTGCCAAATAACATTGAGTATACACAGCCTTATTGGTTAAAAGAAAAAGCAAGTGTTGGCATGTATACCGTTTCAAATCAGGAAAACATTGGAATTCCGGATATTATCAGACAGGTAAAAGTTGTTTTTAACGTCAAAATAAACGGAGTAGAAATTCCTTTTGAGCGTACAGTCGTTTATAAGTATAATGATGGCGTAAAAGGCGAAATGTATAATTTTCTTGATATTGTTCCGGAAGTAACAACATCAATCCTGGAAAAAGTTTTAATTTTTGGAAGTACTAAAAGCAAAACGATTCCTGTAAAAGTACGTGCAGGAAAAGACGGCATTAAAGGTATTTTACAATTGGAATTGCCTAATAGCTGGAATGTTTCCCCAAAAGAAATCTCTTTTAGTTTAGAGAAAAAAGGAAACGAACAAATTTTTTATTTTGAAGTTACTCCACCGGTAAATCCGGAAGAAGCTGTAGTTAAAAGCATTGCCATTGTAGAGCATAAACGTTTTGATAAAGACGAAACTATTATTGATTATCCTCATATAACCAAGCAGCTGGTTCTAAAACCAGCTGAATCAAAATGCATTAGAATTGATCTCAAAACAAATGGTGATTCAATTGCTTATATTATGGGTGCCGGTGACGAAGTTCCGGAGAGTCTGGCACAAATGGGATATAAAGTTACAATCATAAAGCCCGAAGAAATCAAGCCTGAAAAATTAGATTCATTTAATGTGGTGATTACCGGAATTCGTGCTTATAATACAGTAAACGCTTTGGCTCACAAACAGAATATTCTTTTTAATTTTGTAAAAAGCGGTAAAAATATGATTGTACAATACAATACATATGGTAAAACCGTAACCGATCAGATTGCGCCATATCCATTAAAAATATCAAATGATCGTGTAACTGAGGAAAATGCAAAAGTTACTTTCCTTGCGCCAAATCATCCTATTTTAAATACACCAAACAAAATCAGTTCAAAAGATTTTGAAGGCTGGACACAAGAACAAGGTTTGTATTATCCGGATCAGTACGATCCTGCCTTCACTCCTATTATATCTTCTCACGATAAAGGGGAATCTCCTAAAAATGGCGCATTATTGGTAGCTCCATATGGAAAAGGATATTATATTTACACCGGTTTGAGCTTTTTTAGAGAACTGCCTGAAGGTGTTGCCGGAGCTTATCGATTATTATCCAATATGATTTCATTAAAGCAACCAATTGAAGCACCAAAACAAGAAATAAAGAAATAAACATTCAAAATATGGAAGCTAAAAAAACAAAAAAATGGAAAAAAAGCTACACCTATGTTTTGGTAGCGAATGCAATTTATATTGTGATTTTTTTCTTAATCATGCAATTATACTCATAACCTATGCAACTATTTGATTGGATCGTACTGATTGTCACTCTTTTATTTATTGTTGGGTACGGATCCTGGAAAACCAAAGGAAGTAAAAACGTCGAGGATTTTATTTTAGGAAATAACGAAACGCCCTGGTATACCGTTGGGCTTTCGGTTATGGCAACACAAGCCAGCGCCATCACTTTTCTATCGACTCCGGGACAGGCTTATCATGACGGAATGGGTTTTGTGCAGTTCTATTTTGGATTGCCAATTGCAATGATTGTTATTTGTTTGACTTTTATCCCCTTATATCATAAAAATAAGGTTTTCACGGCCTATGAATTTTTAGAAAAACGATTCGATTTAAAAACACGTTCTCTTGCTGCAATACTGTTTTTAGTGCAACGAGGTTTAGGAACCGGACTTACTATTTATGCTCCGGCGATTATTCTGTCGGCACTTTTAGGATGGAATTTAACTTATATGAACATCATTATTGGTGTTCTGGTGATTATCTATACCTTTTCAGGAGGAACAAAAGCAGTAAACGTAACACAGAAACAGCAAATGTTTGTAATTATGTCCGGAATGCTGATTACATTTTTCCTGATTTTACATTATTTGCCCAATGACATGACCTTTTCGAGCGCAATGCATATTGCTGGCGCTAATGATAAAATGAATATTGTAGATTTCTCTTTTAATCCTGAGGAAAAATATACTTTTTGGAGTGGTATCACCGGTGGTTTTTTTCTTGCCCTGGCCTACTTTGGTACAGATCAGTCTCAGGTTGGGCGCTACTTATCCGGAAAATCAATTCGAGAGAGTCAGATGGGATTAATTATGAACGGACTATTAAAAGTACCTATGCAATTCTTTATTCTGTTAACCGGAGTTATGGTTTTTGTTTTTTTCCAATTCAATCCAGTTCCTTTAAATTTTAATCCGAATAATAAAATTATCATTGAAAAATCGGCTTATAAAGAAGAATATCATGCTTTAGAGAAAAAACTGGAAGTACTTTCTGATGATAAAAAAGTATACAACTTATTATATATCGATCAGCTGAATCAGGATTACGATAATCCTTATTTACGCAAACAATTAGTAGCGTTATCAAACAAAGAAAAAGACCTGCGTGATCGTGCAAAAGAAATCATTCTAAGGGCTGACAGTAATAGTGAAACCAATGATAAAGATTATGTATTTTTTCACTTTATCCTGCATTATTTACCAAAAGGATTAATTGGTTTATTACTGGCCGTAATCCTTTCGGCAGCAATGTCGTCAACGGCTTCGGGATTAAATGCCCTGGCTTCTACAACTGCAATAGATATTTATAAACGAAATTTAAAAACGGAAAAATCTGAAAAGCATTATCTAAATGCTACTAAGTTTTTTACTTTATTCTGGGGAGTTGTCGCAATACTTTTTGCCTGTGTGGGAACCTTGTTTGAAAATTTAATTCAGTTAGTAAATATTATTGGGTCTATTTTCTACGGAACCGTTTTAGGAATCTTTTTGGTTGGGTTTTACCTGCGTCGTGTAAAAGCAAAAGCCATGTTTTACAGTGCTATAATTAGTCAGATTACCATTTTTATCATTTATTATTTTATGATTTACCGTCAGGAAAAATTAGGGTATTTATGGCTTAATTTTATTGGAGCGATTTTAACCATCGTATTATCACTGTTTATGCAGATTGCTTTTTTCAGAAAAGAACCTGAAAATGAGGAAGTAATTTTGGAGTAATTAATCTTAAACATGTGAAGATAATTTAAATTATTTCTTATATCTCACAAATCAGTTGAATTCCTTTAATAAAAATTGCAAAACTTAAATATTTTGATTCTATATCAAAAACGATATCTTTGAGAAACTAACTATTTGCTAATTAGCAAAAAACCTGACCTCATGAAAGATTTGAAAAAGTATAGTAATAAAACCAAAGCTGCTTTTATTTTACTTGTTGTAATGCTGATCATTTTGTTAGGAAATTTTAATACACTTCAAAATTCCAAAAACGTAAACGAAAATATTAATGCCATTTATAATGACAGATTGGTTGTGGCGCATTATATCTTTCAATATTCTAAAGAACTTCATTTTATAAAAGCCGAGGCTGAGAAACTCGATCTAAGCGATAACATAAAAAAAGACGAAATCACGCAAACGTTGAGTGTAATTCATAATATTGATGATTTGTATGCAAAGACGGTTTTGACCAATAAAGAAAAACAGTATTTTGATACTTTTTTGATTTCATGCAAAGAAATAAACAAACAGCTTGCCCATAAAAACTGGGGTAAAATTGCCAATCTGAGTCATGATGCATTAATCACTTTAGAATCTTTATCTAATATTCAGATTCAGGAAGGAAAAACAAAATTGGCAAGTGCTAATGCCTTATATAGCAAAAACAATAGTTTAGGACAATTGCAAATTGCATTACTTATCATTTTGGGTGGAATCACTTTTTATCTTTTAATCGTAAAGAAAATTAAAAGAAGCATCAAAATCCCGGAACCGCCAGGTATAAATTAAAAATCCTGAATTTTAACTGTTGAGTAAATTTTTAGTTCAGAAAGACAACTAGAGTGGTACTTTTTGTAATATCGCCCTAAAAACAAAAAATCCAAATTCCAATTAAATATTGGAATTTGGATTTTTTAATATTCAGAAATTTAAAGAATTATCTGCTCCATTCAGCGATACTGTCTTTATTTAGTTTTACGTAATCCTGATTGTTAGCAGCTTCAGCAGCAGCAAGTGAAGCTTTTGCAGTTTCAACAGCTCCTTTTTTATCTCCTTGTTTTGCCTGAATCTGTGATTTTAATCTTAAGATAAAATATGGTTTTTCCGTACTCATATCTAAAGATTTATCTACATAAGTTCTTGCTGTTTCGATGTTTCCGTTTGATTGAAACAAATAAGTAGCTGCAGCAAAATAATCATTTGAAGTTGGTCCTCCCAATGTTTTTTCGATACTTGCAGTAGCGATTTTTGCAGTTGGCACTTCGAATTTTAAAGCTACGTGTGAGTTTTCCCAAGCCATTTCCAAGTATCCAAAATTAGGATCTAAACCATTAATACCAATCGTAAATGTCTCTAATGGTGTTGGCAAAGCATCTTCTTTTACAGTAGTTCTTAAGGCTACATAAGCATCGCTCCAGTTTTCAGGTAATCCCCAGTTGTCTGTAGAAAGGTAAAAAATTACTTCCCAACTTTCTATTTTAGGAATTGTATATATTGCGTATTTTCCTTTTTTTAATGTTTTACCATCAATTACTACATCATCACTAAAATTAATGATAGTATTTTCATTAGCCCCGGTTCTCCATAATTTTCCAAACGGAACTAAATTTCCAAAAACCGCCCTTCCTCTTGCGCCTGGTCTTGAATAAGTAACTTCAACATCAGTTAATCCAACTGTTTGTTTGATATATCCTTTAGGGCTCGCTTGTGGCGTTTTTATTTGTGCATCTGTAGCAAAAGGAGCCAAAATGATGGCCAGTGCAATAAGTAGTTTTTTCATTGTTTAAGTTTATTTTGTTTGCTCAAATTTACAAATTCAATCAGCGAACAAATGTTAAATTTTCTATAATTCAGCCCTTTAGCTGTGATATTTTTTGAGCGTTTAATTCGCTAAAATGATTGATTATGATATCTGCTTCTGATAAATCCTGCATTTTAGAATGAAGACTATTATATCCTACACAATATATTCCGGCAGCTTTTGCGGCTTTTACACCATTTGTACTGTCTTCGATAATAATACACTCTTCTTTTGGTGCAACAGATAGTGAGGCTGCATGTATAAAAATTGCCGGATTTGGTTTTGATTGCGGAAAATCTTCACCACTAACAATATCCGTAAAGTATTGATGTAAATTAAATCTTGTAAACACACGATCGATAGTTACTTTTGATGCAGAAGAAGCCAAAATCAATTGTATTCTGTTAGCATACAAATCTTTAATTAAATTTTCAACACCTTCTAAAAGATATAAATCTTCTTTGGTATCGAAAGCATCATTAAAAATGTTTCTTTTTCTTTGAATCAAATCTTCAACTTCGTGTTCAATCGTCGGGAAAAATCCCTTTAGGGTCTGAAACGTATTGCGGGTCGAAAATCCGGTAAATGAAGTATACATTTCTTCGCTTACCGAAATATTTAATTCTGAAAATTGTTTGTAGTAGGCATAACGGTGAACAGGTTCAGTGTCAACAATTACACCATCCATATCAAAAATTACTGTTTTTATCATTTTTTTTAAGGTACTAAGGTTCTGAGTTGCTAAGGCTCTAAATTTTTTAGCTGATAAAGTTTTAAGATTCTAAGTTGCTAAGCTTTTGTTTCGGTTTTTCTGCCTGATTTAACTTTGACAAAGTTGTTCAAGATTTATTTTTAGTTGCAAACTTAGCAACTTAGGACCTTAGTCTCTTAGTGACTCTGTCTACTCTTTCTTCAACAAATGCCTAATCACAGTTTCCGCAGCGTGAAGACCAAATAATCCCGGCATGTAGCTGTTGGTTCCGTAAAATGACTTTTTGAAGTTTTTTCCGTCTGTTAATTTTAAGCTGTTTTCATTTTGTATTTCTGATGAGAAAACAACTTTTAATTTATTAATTTTAACTGCTTTTAGTCTTTTGCGGATTGCTTTTGAAAAATAACAGTTTATCGTTTTAGAAATATCGGCCACTTTTACTTTTGAAGCCAGCATTTTTCCGCCAGCTCCCATACTGCTTATGATTTTTACCCTTTTACGTTTGGCTGCGATGATTAGGTTTAATTTTGGCGTAATACTGTCAATACAATCCAAAACATAATCAAACTCAGGAGAAACAATCTCAAAAGCTCTTTCGGGAGATAAAAATTCCTGTACGCGGGTAAGTTTTAGTTCCGGATTAATATCCATTAAACGATCTCCTACAATCGTAATTTTTGGCTGACCAACAGTTGAATGCAAAGCCGGTAATTGTCTGTTTATATTCGTGATATCGACTACGTCTCCATCTACGATTGTCATGTTCCCTACTCCTGCTCTTGCCAGAAACTCAGCTGCAAATGATCCGACTCCTCCTAAACCAACTACCAAAACATTCGAGTTTTGTAAGTTTTCTAATCCTTCTTTTGTAAATAAAAGCTCGGCTCTTTCTGTCCACTCTGCCATATATTCTCTTTGTTATTTTTGTTTAAATTGTTTTATGTTTCAGGTTCCTAAATTGCGGCTGGCTTTGCCAAAGCTTTCTTCAACCTTTATTTCTCAAATACAGTTTTAAAATTACCTGAGATAATATCTTGTAATTCTTGGATTGTGATGTTTTTATATTCTGCTGCTAAATCATAAACTTGCTGAAGGCTTTCTTCTATTGTATCGGTTTCCAGAAAAAAGCGATCGTTTGGAATACTCTGAAAAACAGTTTTTAGTTCGGGATTTTTAAGAAGATATTTTCCAAACGAAATATAAAATCCTGCTGCGATAAGCTGACTGGCAATTTGACTGTTTTTTGAGAAACCGTGAATAATCATCGGAACTGAAATTTTCATTTTCTTTTTGATGGCAATAACTTCCTGAAAAGAAGCAACACAATGTATTATAACTGGTTTTTTATATTTTCCGGCTAAAGCCAATTGTTTTTCGAAAACTAATATTTGCTGCTCTAACGGGATTTCGATTCGTTTATCTAAACCACATTCACCAATTGCAAGACAATTTTCAGTTTGAAGTTTTTCTTCTGTAATTCTCAAATCTTCATCAATTTGATCTTCCTTAATATACCACGGATGAATCCCGATGGAATAAAACGGAATTGAGGCATCGAACTCATTTGGATATTGGTTTACCAATTCCAAAATAGCAGTTTGATTCGTAAATTGATGCGTATGACAATTAAAGAATTCCATTAATGAAATGTTTTAACTCCTGCTTTAATTTCGACATTCAGATCATTTTCTAAAGGAACAAGCGGGCAGGAATACTTATGGTTATAAGCACAATATGGATTATATGCCTGATTAAAATCGACTGCAATTGTATTTCCTTTCGGGATTTTTAAATCAATATATCTTCCGCCAATATAACTTTCCTTACCCGAAGTCAGATCTGAAAAAGGCAAAAACAAATGATCTTTATATTCCTTAGTTTTCGAAAGTTCAATATTTCGATAAACATTCAACTTTAAAGCCACACCATCTATAGTAAAATATAAAGTTCCGTATTTGATATATTTTGGCGTTCTTGTTCCTGTAGTTTTCATTTCGAAAACTTTTTCATTAAGGGCTTTTTCAAATTTTGCAACAACAAAATATTTGCTGTTTATCGGATAAAAATCTAACGTTTTAAAACTTTTTAAATCCTCCTGCATCAAAGGACTTGTCTTAGCATCAGCATATTCACTGTTGATTGTCTTTTGAAATTTTTCAGTTTCTTTCTGATCAAATTTATTTTGACTAAAACAGAAATTAACGAGTAGTAATACTAAAAAAGCAATAACATTTTTCATCTTGTAAATTTTGAGCAAAAATAGTTTAAAAGTAACAAAGCAGCAACCGCTGATCCGTACAAAGTTTAGTAACTTTGTTTCAAATAACTTATTTTATAATGCTCAAAACTGCTTTTAGTCACTACATCAATAATTTTAAAGGATTTTCGAGAGAAATTTGGATACTTACAATTGTTACTTTTATCAATCGTGCCGGAACAATGGTGCTTCCCTTTTTATCAAAATATTTAAAAGAGGACCTTCAATTTACTTATAATCAGGTAGGCTGGATTATGGTTTCTTTTGGTTTAGGATCGATGTTGGGATCATGGCTTGGCGGAAAATTATCTGACAAAATTGGCTTTTACAAAATCATGGTTTTTAGCTTATTTACAAGTGGAGTTTCACTTTTCTTTATACAATATATTACCACATTCTGGGCATTGTGCTTTGCTATGTTTGTTTTAATGGTTATTGCTGATATGTTTCGGCCTGCAATGTTTGTTTCTTTGGGTGCTTATGCCAAACCTGAAAACAGAACCCGTGCTTTAACCCTGGTTCGGTTAGCGGTAAATTTAGGTTTTGCGGCAGGACCGGCTTTAGGAGGTTTGATTATTATGGGAATTGGATATTCAGGTTTGTTCTGGATTGATGGTGCGTCCTGTATTGTTTCGATTTCGATTTTTGCCCTATTGGTTAAGGAGAAGAAAAAAGTGGAACATGATGATAAAATTGAAAGTGCTGCAGACGTCAAATCCGTTTTTCATGATAAAATATTTTGGGTTTTCTTATTTGTAAGTTTTGTAACGGCGATGATTTTCTTTCAGCTTTTTACAACTTTGCCTTTATATCATAATGAAAAATTTGGTTTAACCGAGTTCCAAACCGGTTTGTTAATGACCTTAAACGGACTGATGATATTTGCTTTTGAGATGCCCATTGTTGGTTTTATGGAACGGAAAGGTTTTCCTAAAATAAGAATCATTATTATAGGATCATTTGTTATGGCTTTGAGTTTCTTCTTATTATTAATTAATTTTTGGGCAGGAATCCTTGTAATTAGCATGATTACTATTTCGATTGGAGAAGTACTTACTTTTCCATTTTCAAATGCTTTTGCTTTAAGTCGGGCCCCTCGTGGCCAGGAAGGCCGTTATATGGCGCTTTATACCATGAGTTTTAGTCTGGCGCATATTGTGAGCTCGAAAGTGGGTTTCGAAATTATTTCCAGATTAGGCTATCAGATGAATTGGCTTTTTATGGCTTCTGTTGGAGTCTTTGCAACACTTTGTTGCTTTTGGATCAGGAAAGCGTTGCTTAGGGAGAAAGTTGCTTTTAAGATTTAGCCGCAAAGTTCGCAAAGATCTATACATAAAAAATATTTTGAATGAACGCAGAGTTCGTAAAGCTTTATCTCCCCAAAGCTTTGCGAACTCTGCGTTTTTGTATGAGACTTTATATAAAAACTTAGTGAACTTTGAGGTTAAATTCCCTGTTTTCTACACTTAAAAAAGCAATTAAACGTGTTTTTTAGTTAAATAACTATGTTTATAGTTGTATAACTAGAAAAATAGTTGTAGGTTTGAATTAAAATTAGAAAACATGCAAAAGTTAACGAACAAGGAAGAGGAAATCATGCACATTTTATGGAAACTTAAAAAAGCATTCGTAAAAGAAGTTCAGGCAGAAATAACAGAAGATCAGCCCCATTATAATACATTATCTACTATTGTGCGTAATCTTGAGGAAAAAGGTTTTGTAAGTCATAATGCTTTTGGAAACACACATCAATACTATCCAATAATTACTTTAGAAGCTTACAGTAAAAAGTATATGAATACTGCTATTGACAACTATTTTAATAGTTCGTATAAAAATATGGTTTCGTTTTTTGCCAAAGAAGAAAAAATTTCGGCAGCAGAATTACGCGAAATCTTAGCTATGATTGAAACTCCAAAAGAAGAAAAATAATTATTATGGAAGCACTTTTAACCTATATCATTAAATCAGTCGGATTGTTAATATTATTTTATTGTGCTTATTATTTTTTACTGCGCAAAGAAACTTTTTTCAACAGTAACAGATGGTTTTTATTGGCCGGTTTGTTTACTTCAGTTGTTTTGCCTTTTATTGTTTATACCAAAATTGTCTGGATTGACCCTGTTCCGGTTTTAAACAGCAATTACCAAATTTATACACCGCAAACAAATCAGGATGTCGCTTTTGCAATTGACTGGAATCTTGCTTTCATTTTAATTTATAGCATAGGTTTTCTGGCATTATTAATAAAATTTGCTATTGATTTCTATAGCCTGAATTCAGTTCTTAAAGGAAAAAAAACACAACAGCAAGCTGATTTTAAATTTATAGATATAAAAGAAAACATTGCTCCTTTCTCTTACTTTGACTATATCGTATACAACTCATCACTGTATAGTGCATCAGAATTAGAGAATATTATCGAGCATGAAAAAGTACACAGCGAGCAAAACCATACTATAGATGTTCTAATATCCAGAGTATTCTGCGTGTTGTTTTGGTTCAATCCTTTTATTTGGCTGTATAAAAAAGCTATTCTTCAAAATCTTGAATTCATTGCAGATAATGAAGCTGCACAAAAAATATCCGACAAAAAAGCCTATCAATACACGCTTTTAAAAATAACAACACATGAAAATTGCGTTGCCATCACCAATCATTTTTATCAATCATTAATCAAAAAACGAATCATTATGTTAAACAAAAATCAATCAAAAAGGAGTAATTCCTGGAAGTTCTATGTTGTAATTCCGGCGCTTATAGCTTTTGTACTTTTATTTCAGGTTCAGGTAATTGCAAAAGAAAAAACAGAAACTAAAAAGGAAATTGCAAAACAAGAAATTGCAAAAGAAGGAACCAAATCCGTTGACGTTTACAAAATCAAAAAAACGACAACAGATCAGGAATTAAAAGAAATTGCAGAAAAACTAAAGCTAAACCATAACGTTGATTTTACAGTATCCGGTATAGAAAGAAACTCAAACAATGAGTTAACTGCAATTAAAGTAGCTATTAAAAGAGGCTCTGAAGAAAATCAGGCTTTTTCAGTTGCAAGCACTAAAGGTATTAAAGATTGCGGCGTTGTAATTGTAACCGATGAAGACGGTTCTAAAAAAATCAGTTTAATTACAGACAATCAGTCTGATGATACTGCCAAAACTGATAAAGAGCAAAAAGTCGAAGTAAAAAAAGTAGTTCAAAATTCTAAAACCAATACTAATGTTAACACTAATTCTAATACTAGTACAAAAACTAATAACAATACTAACGACAATACTAATGTTATTGTAACCTCTACCTCTACTGGTAACACAAGTACTGTTTTTGTTCATTCTAATTCTGACGCGCAATCAAATGCTAAGGCAAACGGCGTTCCGTTGTATATTATTGATGGTGTGGTAATTAAAAATGTAAACAAATCTGAAATTAACGCTCTTGATATTAAATCAGTAAGTATATTTAAAGGTCCGGAAGCTATAGTAAAATATGGTGAAGAAGGTACAAACGGAGTAATTGTAATCGAAACCAAGAAATAATTTGCATCAGCATTTAAAAATTAGGGGTATGCAAAAGTTAACGAACAAAGAAGAAGAAATCATGCACATTTTGTGGAAGCTTAAAAAAGCTTTTGTAAAAGAAATTCAGGCAGAGATTACAGAAGACCAGCCACATTACAACACACTCTCTACTATTGTGCGCAATCTTGAAGAAAAAGGCTTTGTAGGTCATAATGCTTTTGGAAATACACACCAGTATTATCCGGTAATTACTTTAGAAGCTTACAGCAAGAAGTATATGAATACTGCCATTGACAACTATTTTAATAGTTCTTATAAAAATATGGTTTCATTTTTTGCCAAAGAAGAAAAAATTTCGGCAGCAGAATTACGCGAAATCTTAGCTATGATTGAAACTCCAAAAGAATAAAAATAGTTGTTATGGAAACACTTTTCATTTTTATCGCAAAGTCAAGCGGGTTATTAGTACTATTTTACTGTGCTTATTATTTTTTGCTACGTAAAGAAACTTTTTTTAACAGCAACAGATGGTTTTTATTGGCGGGTTTAATTACCTCTGTAGTTTTGCCTTTTTTAGTTTATACTAAAATTATTTGGGTCGACCCTGCTCCTGTTGCTAACATGAAGTACGCATCGCTTTATGTTACAAATGTTCCGCGAATTTCTGAACAGGAATCTTTTGAGATCAATTGGAACTATGTAATACTTGCCGTTTATACTATTGGCTTTTTAGCTTTACTTATAAAATTTGCTATTGATTTCTATAGCTTAAGTTCTGTTTTAAAAGGAAAAAAAGTACAGCAACAAGCTGATTTCAAATTTGTTGATATTAACGAAAACATTGCACCATTTTCTTATTTTGACTATATCGTATACAACTCATCAATGTATACGCAAGCAGAACTGGAGAATATTATTGAGCACGAAAAAGTACACAGCGATCAAAATCATACGATAGATGTTTTAATAGCGAGAGTGTTCTGTGTATTATTTTGGTTCAATCCCATTATTTGGCTGTATAAAAAAGCCATTTTACAAAATCTGGAATTTATTGCAGATAATGAAGCTGCCAAAAAAATATCCGACAAAAAAGCGTATCAATACACGCTTTTAAAAATAACAACACATGAAAGTTGTGTTGCAATCACCAATCATTTTTATCAATCATTAATCAAAAAACGAATTGTCATGTTAAACAAAAATCAATCAAAAAAACGAAATTACTGGAAGTATTATGCCATAATTCCTGCACTTGTAGCTTTTGTGCTTTTATTTCAAATTAAAACAATAGCACAGGAGAAAGAAAGAGAAGAACGCAAAGAAGCTACTGAAAAAACAAATCAAATTGATGTTTACAAAATCAAAAAAACGACAACAGATCAGGAGCTAAAAGAAATCGCTGAAAAGTTAAAGAAAAACCACAATGTTGATGTTGTTATCTCTAATGTAAAAAGAAATCCGGCTAAAGAATTAACAGCTATTAAAGTTAATATTCAAAAAGGAAGCGGAGAAGTTCAAACAATTGAGATTGAAGGAAACCATCCTATTAAAAGTTGCGGCATTGTTGTTACAACTGAAGATAATGGCTCTAAAAAAATCGACGTAATAACGGACGGCGGAATTGAAAAACCAATCATTATTGGAAATCGTATTACAGAAGCAAGAGAAACAAATAGTGCTGATACCCAGGAGTCCTCTGTGTCACTTGTAGCTCCTCCTACGCCACCGGCACCACCTGCGTTCCAAAACGGACCACTGCCTCAGGCACCTCCGGTAGATATGTCTCAAATGCCAAAGCCTCCTGTTCCGCCAACAAATCATACAGATAAAGTAGCAATGGCTAAATTTAACAAGGAAATGGCGGAATTTGAAGAGAAAATGCAAGCTTTTGAGCCTAAAATGTCTGCTTATCAAAAACAAGTAGAAGAAATTATGTCGCAAAGAGAAGGAATCTACGAAAAGGAAATGGCCAAATATGAAGTTGCGATGGATAAATTTAATGCTGATATGGACAAATATAATCAGGACATGCAGGAAAAATACGGTAAAGACTCGAAGGAGTATGAGGTAAACATGAAACAATATGAAATAGACATGAGAAGACATGAAATCAATATGAAGCAACATGCAAAAGACATGAAACAGCACGAAAAGGATATGATTCTTTACGAAAGAGAATTAAGAAAAATGGAAAGAGAAAGTAAAAAATCTTAATTACTTAACTCTTAAATGAAAAAACTATTTTTCGCTCTATTGTTGCCTGTTTGTTTGTACTATATCTAAAAAGAAAAAATGTTAGAAAAAATTGATAAGCCCACAGCCAGGAAATCATAAATAAGGTAAAATTGAACCACAATTAGATAATACGCATTACACCAGAAAAACAACTCTTAAAAGACTTTGCCTAAACGCAAAGTCTTTTTTTATATCTTTGACGAAAATTCTCCCTTCCATGTATAAAATTTTAGCCAAAATAAATAAAGTCCTTTTACCTAGTTTTACCAAACAAGGGCTCGATATTTCGAAAGCAAAAAAATGGCAAATGGCTATTATTGGTTACCGTGCTTATGTTACAAAACGAGCTTTAGAATAACTTTAAAATACCTTTTGGATTAATACTGTTGAACTTAACTTCAACAACACTTTCTTAAGAAATAAGAATTGCTTTTACAAATGCATTTCTTGTCTCATTAACTATTCTCATGAAAAATAAAGAATTCAATATCCCTCCTATTTACGCGGTACTTTTAGCCATTATCAGTGTACAATGCGGAGCAGCAATCGCTAAAAGTTTATTTCCGGCAATTGGAGCTGCGGGAACAGCCTCAATACGTATTGGGCTTTCGGCAATAATTTTATTAATAGCCTATCGGCCAAACCTAAAAACCATTACTCCCAAACAATGGAAAATAGTGGTTCCATACGGTTTGTCATTAGGTGCGATGAATTTGATTTTTTATCTGGCGATAGAAAGAATCCCAATCGGGCTAGCAGTTACACTGGAATTCATTGGCCCGTTACTGGTTGCGATAATTGGTTCAAAACGTCTAATCGATTATTGCTGGGTTTTACTTGCAGCGGCGGGTATTGTTTTAATCGCTCCCTGGACAAATGATCGTGTAGATACATTAGGAATTATTTTTGCTCTTTTGGCAGGTGCACTTTGGGCAACTTACATAGTTCTGGGTGGCAAGATTTCTCAAATTATGAATGGTGGTCAGGCCGTTTCAACCGGAATGTTATTTGCTGCTATATTAATCCTTCCTTTTGGCTTTTATGAAAACGGATTGGCTAATCTTACTCCAAAACTTTTTGGTATGGGAATCGCTCTTGCACTTTTATCCAGTGCTATTCCGTTTACTTTAGAAATGAAAGCATTAGGTCAGCTTCCTCCGCGTACTTTTAGTATTTTAATGAGTTTAGAACCTGCAGCAGCTTCTATTTGTGCTTTTATATTTCTACAGGAACATTTAAGTTTTTATGAAATATTAGCAGTTATTTGCGTTGTGATTGCTTCTGCCGGATCAACTTTAACAGCTAAACGATAAATTTAAAACATTATAAAAAATAAAAAAAGTCCTGAAAACACAGGACTTTTTTTATTCGTAGAATTATACTTTAATTATTTTTTTGGCAATAATACAGTATCAACTACATGAATTACACCATTAGACTGGTTTACATCTGCAATTGTAACTTTAGCTTTATTTCCGCTTTCGTCGCTAATGTATAAATCTTTTCCTTTCATCCAGGCAGTTAAAGTACCACCGCTAACTGTTTTAAATGTAGCTTTTCCTTTACCTTCTTTAATTGCTTTAGCAATATCTGAAGAGTTTAATTTTCCTGCAACAACATGATAGGTTAAGATCGTTTGCAACATTTTTTTGTTCTCAGGTTTCAATAATGTTTCAACAGTTCCTTTTGGTAATTTAGCAAATGCTGCATTTGTAGGGGCAAAAACAGTGAATGGTCCTGTACCTTCAAGTGTTTCAACTAATCCGGCAGCTTTTACAGCAGCTACTAATGTAGTGTGGTCTTTTGAATTTACAGCATTTTCAATAATGTTTTTGTTTGGGTACATTGCAGCTCCTCCAACCATTACAGTTTTTTGTGCAAATGATGTAAATCCAAATCCTAATGCTAAGATTGCTACGGCTAAAAATTTTCTAGTTTTCATGATTAAATATTTTAAGTTATAAGCTCATTTACGGGGTAACATTACATTTGGTTTTATGAAATATGTAAAAAAGATTAAAAAAAGTTGAAACATCCTCAAAGAACGCTGTAAAACAAGACTTTAATGTTTAAAAATATTTTTTATAAAATTTAAAATTAACATTCCAACTAGGTTAATTTTATCATTAACTTTCATAAAAAAAATAGCTCATTATGGAAAATCTGCCTAAAAAAGTAAGAAGTAAAAAATTGTCTACAAGAGTAGATTTAACTGCAATGGTAAGTGTTTCTTTTTTATTGATTATATTTTTTATGGTGACAATTGAATTGGCTAAACCTAAAGTTTTAGAATACGAGATTCCGGGTTGTGATGATTATGGCCGGGAAGCAGGTTGTTATAGACCAGACGAAAACCGCATTTTAACAGTATTACTTGATGCTGACAATAAAATGGTTACTTATATGGGATTACTATATGCTCCTATTCAAAGTCCTAAGAAAATACAATATGGTAAGAATGGAATAAGAAAAGAACTATTATACATTGATAAAAAAGTTCATGAATATTCAGCAAGTATGGGTAAACCTCAAAATGGCGTTACTGTAATTATAAAACCCAGTAAAAACTCTAATTATGGTAATTTGGTTGAGATTCTTGATGAAATGAAAATAACAGGAATAAAATCTTATTCAATTGTAGATTACTATACTCCGGAAGAAACAAAGTTATTAGCTTCTGAATAAAAATATCAATCTTGTCAATTCCTCGGAATGACAAAAATGAGGATAATGGCTAATAAAAACTTGTTTTAAAAAGTGCTGCCCCAGCCCAGATAGAAGTGCAAATCCTTTTGCTTTTTTCTTTAAGAAGCAAAAGATTGGAGCGGATTGCTTCGCCAGTTCGGTATAGCCTCGTGTGCGGGAAATAGCTCTTAAAAAATAAAATCCAATTTTAAAAATTACAAATTCCAATAGCAACGCACTTCTCCCGATAACTATCGGGATCGCTCAGCGTGACAACCTGAAACCTGAAACAAAACAAAAGCATAAAAAAAGTCCCACATTGCTGTGGGACTTTCTATTTAGAGGGACTAAGAATTATTTTTTCTCAGTTTTTTCCATTTTAGCTTTCAATGCAGCTAATACATCATTGTTATCTCCTAAAGTTGCAGCTGGTGCATTAGTAGAAGAGTTAGATGAAGTATTTTCAGTTGCAGCTTTCACGTTTTTCTCTTCCTCTTCACGGAAGATAGCAGTGTGAGAAGCAACTACTCTTTTGAATTCTTTGTTAAATTCGATTACTTTGAAATCAGCAGTATCACCTTTTTTCAATTTCTTTCCGTCTTCTTTTTCAAGGTGACGAGTAGGAATGAAAGCAACGATATCATCTCCGAATTCTACAGTAGCTCCTTTGTCAACGATTTCAGAAATTTCACCATTGTGGATAGTTCCTACAGCGAAAGAATCTTCGTATTGATCCCAAGGATTAGCAGTAGTTTGTTTGTGACCTAAAGATAATTTACGTCCTTCAACATCTAATTCTAATACAACTACATCAAGTTTTTCACCAACATTTACAAATTCAGATGGGTGTTTGATTTTCTTAGTCCAAGATAAGTCAGAGATGTAAATTAATCCATCAATTCCTTCTTCTAATTCTACGAAAATACCAAAGTTTGTAAAGTTTCTAACGATACCTGTATGTTTAGAACCTACTGGGTATTTAGAAGTAATGTCAGTCCATGGATCTTGAGTCAATTGTTTGATACCTAATGACATTTTACGGTCATCTCTATCTAAAGTTAAGATAACAGCTTCAACAACATCTCCAACTTTTACGAAATCCTGAGCAGAACGTAAATGAGTTGACCATGACATTTCAGAAACGTGGATTAAACCTTCAACACCTTCAGCAACTTCGATAAATGCACCGTAATCAGCGATTACAACTACTTTACCTTTTACTTTATCACCAATAGTTAAATTAGCATCTAAAGCATCCCATGGGTGAGCGTTTAATTGTTTCAATCCTAATTGAATTCTTGTTTTCTCATCATCGAAATCAAGGATTACAACGTTTAATTTTTGGTCTAATTCAAGAACTTCACTTGGGTGGTTGATTCTGCTCCAAGAAAGGTCAGTAATGTGAATTAATCCGTCAACACCACCTAAGTCAATGAACACACCATAAGAAGTAATGTTTTTAACAACACCTTCTAATACTTGTCCTTTTTGTAATTGACCGATGATTTCTTTTTTCTGTACTTCGATATCAGCTTCGATAAGCGCTTTATGAGATACAACAACGTTTTTGAATTCGTGGTTAATTTTTACCACTTTGAATTCCATCATTTTGTTTACATATACATCGTAGTCTCTAATTGGCTTAACGTCAATTTGAGATCCTGGTAAGAAAGCTTCAATTCCAAAAACGTCAACGATCATACCACCTTTAGTTCTGCATTTTACAAAACCATTAACGATTTCTCCTGTTTCGTTTGCAGAAATAACTCTATCCCATGATTTAATAGTACGTGCTTTTCTGTGAGATAATACTAATTGACCTGTTTTGTCCTCACGGATGTCGATTAATACTTCTACTTTGTCACCAACTTTTAAGTTTGGGTTGTAACGGAATTCGTTTAAAGAAATAACACCTTCCGATTTTGCGTTGATATCAACGATAACGTCTCTATCTGTAATTCTAACAACTACACCTTCAACTACTTCTTCTTGATCTGTAGCGATGAAAGTTTTTGATACTAAGTCTTCGAATTCTTGTAAGTTTTTCTCATCTACTGCATCGATACCTTCTTCGAAGTTATGCCAGTTAAAATTTGCTAAAAACTCTTCTTGTGATTTTAATTGTTCAGACATGCTGATAAAAAATTTGTATTCTGCTTTTCTTGAGTTTCATAAAGCGATAGAAAAAACAGAAGTTGTTTTACATAAATAGTTGATACCTAATGGAAACTCTTCTCTGCCAAAAGGTTTGCAAAATTAATACATTTATTTGTAATAGCAAAACAATTCTATATGATTATCAGTCTATTGTTCAGGAGCAGCAAATTTAAGAGTTTTTAAGACCCGAAGTCCTGCTTTCACTCCTATGCTTTTGGCTAAAGCCCCCAGAAAAAGGATTAAGCAAAAGCTTTTAGCACAACAAAAATAATACTAAAAACAATTATGTCTTATTCTACTATTTCCAGATCTTTTTATGTCTTATTGAGGCAATACGACATAAATGGATCGATTAATTTTGCAGGTCTCTTAAAAAAAATCTCAACTTAATTTATTCCCTTCAATAATGTCCACAACGGTAAAAAAAGAACGTAAGTTAAAAGATCAGGAGCGCTATAATCGCTTACATCTTGATCGAGCGGTTGAAAATCCACATGCTTACGGAAGAGTGATTCGTATGAACTCTACTTATTTGGAAATAGTTGATTACATGTATAAAAAACGTGGTATGATGAGTTTTTTTGGAATTTTTGCTATTGGATCTATTGGTCTTTTTGTTGTTTTTCTCCTATGTGGTGTAATATCTCAATATCTGGATCCTAATTGGGATCATCATGATGAATCTGAAATGCTTTGGGCAACTCTCTTTATGACTATTATTTCATCATTATTCATTATTGGATTTATTGCTCTCTACCGTACAATTGGAGAATGGTTTCGATACACTCATTATCCAATACGATTTAACCGCAAGAATAGAATGGTTTACGTATTTCGTGGTGACGATACGATTCTAAAAGTTCCGTGGGATGAAGTATATTTTACCGTACTGGCTTCAGTGTCAAGGAATACCAAATATAATATTTGGGGGTTGGTCATGAAAGATTCTCAAACAGTTAAGGAAAAGTTCAATATTGACTCAGATTCATTTACTGAAAGCGACAGTTTAAGATATTGGGAATTTATTCGCCGTTATATGGAAAAAGGTGTTCCGGCAGTTATCAAAGCCCCTGGCCTGGAATATTATCTACCCATTGCAGACAAACGCGAAACCATTCATCAGGGCTGGATAGCATTGACATCAGAATACAAATCAATGCCTGTGTTTAAAACCATAATAACTCCATTTCTGGCATTAGCTTTCCTTGGGCGTTTTATTCATCGCTGGACAAGCAAAGTACCCCTATGGCCAAAAGATATCGAAAATGAATGTAGAATTAAACCAAGTGATCCTTATATCCGGGATTCAAGTTCAAACCCTGAAAAATATAGATGATCAGAAAACAAAATAATATACAACCAATAGAATCAACACAAAAAATAATGTTCCGATAATTTCAATTCGTCTGCGTAAACCATGATTAATCACAAAGCTTTCCGGATCAATATAATTGTCTGTAAATATAATAGGGTCTATAGTAATATCCGGTCGGTAATGCTTTACCCCCAATAAAAAAGTCCTAATTAATTCCGGTCGATTTTTGTACAACATTACAAAAAAATGTTTTCCTGTAAAAGCATCATTATGAACTATTACTTTATGATCGACCAAAATTGGCCAATAAAACTGATCAAAAAGTGATTTCGAAGGTCTTGTTGATGTTATATCATATTTTGGAGGCTCGAAATAATGTGTAAGTTTTTCTCTTTTAGCAAAACTGCTCCAGGGTATTTCTTTCACAATTCTATTATTAAATTTATTCAGATAACGAATTCCTTTTTCATCAATTACAGTAGTGGTAGACATTTTTTTTCCGGAATAAATCAATAATAATACTATTCCTAAAACAACAACAATAAACACAAAGAATAAAACCCCAGTACCTATTTGATCCAGTCCGGTTTCTTCAGGAGAATTTGTTGCCAGAAAAAATATTCCTCCCATAAAAAACAATGCAAAAGATATCCAAAATAAGCCAAAAATAAAATTTAGGAACAGCAAAGGTTTTGAACTAACAGGCCTGAAAGAAGGAAGTGATTTTTGTTGATTTTGCATATTAAAATACTAACGGTCAATAATCAAATATACATATATAAAGTAAAAAAAAAGAAATCCCGTTTTCAATAAATCGAAAACGGGATTTTAATATGTAAATAAGTTATTAATGACTCAAATTCTCAATCTCCTTTGGATCATGTTTATGCTTGAACAAAACTGCAAAAGCAATTGCAATAACCAAAGCATAAGCCGCAAATGACAACCAGATCGTATGCCAGTCTTTCATTAAAATAGGATTTGCAAAAATTCCGTCATTAGAAATTGTATTTCCCTGTCCTTTTACAAAATCTAACATTTTAGAATTTGTGCTTTCTGTTTGTAAAAATCCAGCTAATTCAGTTGTATTATGAAATGATTTTGTAAAGAAACGATCAATGGCCCAACCTGAAGTTAAGCTTCCTAAAACTGCACCTACTCCGTTCGTCATCATCATGAATAATCCCTGAGCAGATGAACGTATTTTAGAATCGGTATTGCTTTCTACAAATAATGAACCTGAGATGTTAAAGAAGTCAAATGCCATTCCGTAAACAATACAAGACATAATGATCATCCATAAACCACCAACAGGATCTCCAAAAGCAAATAAACCAAAACGCAATACCCATGCCAGCATACTAATCAACATCACCTGTTTAATTCCGAAACGTCTTAAGAAAAACGGAATTGCCAAGATAAACAAAGTCTCAGAAACCTGAGAAATCGACATAATAATAGTCGAATACTGAATCACGAATGAATCCGCATATTTAGGAAAATGTTTAAATTCATCTAAAAATACATCTCCATACGCATTTGTCAATTGCAATGCGCCTCCTAAAAACATAGAAAACACAAAAAACAAAGCCATTTTATAATTTCCAAATAACTTAAAAGCTTCTAAGCCTAAGGTTTCTGTTAATGTAGCGTCTTCTTTTGTTAAACGCTGTGGTTTACATTTTGGTAATGTAAATGCATAAATTCCCAGAATTAACGCACCCACTCCGGCAATATAAAATTGATATTCTGTCGCTTTACTTCCACTTAAATTGGTAATCCACATGGCAGCAATAAAACCAATAGTTCCCCAAACACGAATAGGCGGAAAATCTTTTACAATATTTTTATTGTTTAGTTTTAATGAAGTATAGGATATTGAATTACTCAAAGCAATCGTTGGCATATAGCAACACATCGCAGCAAACATTACATATATAAAATTATCCGGCGTAGTTACATGAGCAATACCAAATAAAACAACTGCATAAATTATATGCAAAAAGCCATATAATTTTTCGGCATTTATCCATCTGTCGGCAATAATTCCTGTAAGTGTGGGCATGAATAAAGAAGCAATTCCCATGGTTCCGAAGACAAGACCAAATTGGGTTCCTTCCCAATTTTTAGTTCCAAACCAATAATTTCCAATTGTTATAAGCCAGGCTCCCCAAACAAAAAATTGAAGAAAGCTCATTATAATCAACCTGTTTTTAATTCCCATATGATGAAATTGTCTTTAAAGTAAAAATGAAGCGGTAAAACTACCATTAAAAATGATATCTACAAAAAATTAAACTGTTTTAACAACATCATTTACTAATTCTAATACTGCTGAAAATTGTTCTTCTTTATTTAAGTAAGAATTATCTATTTCAATAGCATCATCTGCAATCACTAAAGGAGAATCTTCACGGTGTGTATCTATATAATCTCTTTCAACTACGTTTTTTAAAACATCTTCGTATGACACATTATCGCCTTTTTGCTGTAGTTCGTCAAAACGTCTTTGTGCGCGGGTTTCGGCGCTGGCAGTCATAAAGATTTTAAGTTCAGCTTTTGGAAAAACAACAGTTCCTATATCCCTGCCGTCCATCACAATACCTTTGTTTTTACCCATTTCCTGCTGTTGCTCTACTAATTTAGAACGTACTTCAGAAACTTCGGCAACTTTACTCACAAAGTTGGAAACTTCTATCGTTCTAATTTGCTTTTCAACATTTTCACCGTTCAGATACATCTCGGCAAAACCCAAATCACTATTAAATTTAAACTCCAATTGAATTTTAGGCAACGATTCAACTAAAGCTTTTTTATCAAAAAAATCAGCTCCAATCAACTGATTTTGCATCGCAAAATGTGCTACTGCACGGTACATTGCACCGGTATCTACATAAACATATTCCAACTCTTTTGCTAATTGTTTTGCCAAAGTGCTTTTTCCTGTTGATGAGAATCCATCAATAGCAACGGTAATTTTTTTCAATTTTTTATGTTTTAATTTTTATTCTTTTAAAAGCCTGTTTTCCTCTTAATAATAGATACTCATAATAATATTTGGTTCCGAATTGTCAATCATTGACGCAATTCTTTCAAAATACTTTTTACTGACCATTGGACATCCAAAACTATTGCAAATATAGCCCTCTTTTTCCTCATACGGAACATCATAATAATGATGAAATACAATATTGCGGTCAAATGCATTACTATTGGTTTTGTCTAGTCCGTATAATTTATAAGCTTTACCAAATTTTCCGTTATAGGACTTACCAATATAATACTTACCTAATGAAGTACTTAACGAATTAGGTTCATTACTAAATTTTAGTTTTCCTTTTATTCCGGTTTCAGAACCTGAACCATGTGCAACTATCCCTTTATCAATAATTTTATTTTCTTTTAAATCATAAACAAAAAACCGATTCTTGCCGGAAAGTATTTTCATATCGATAAAAAAAGCAATTTTATTGTTGTATGCTGAACTATTCTTTATTATTTTCTTTACTTCATTTACCTGAAAATCAATTCTTTTGTTTTCTAAAAAAGAAGCCCTGTTATTAGTATGAAAAAGTTTATAACTAATAAAAACAAGCAATATCAAAACGAGAATAAAAAGAAACTTTTTCATAATTAAAAATTACAAATCAATGAAAAAAGACTTTTTTATGAAGTATCAAAATATAGTACTATGATAAGAAGATTACATGACTAAACACCATGATTTTTTTTTGGAAACCACAGCTGTAACCTCTATTATTTATTAGAAAGAAGGAGTTTTTTTTTAATAATAAACGTCCAGGATAATCTTAGATTTTGAAGTATCGATTATCTTTTCAATTCTTTTAAAGAACTGCTCGTTCACCATTGGGCATCCATGACTATTGCTGATATAATAATCCTGCTCATCATAAGGAACGGCTGAATAATAATGTAAAACGATTGCTCTTTTTAAGGCATTATTATTAGTTTCGTCTAATCCGTTTAGTTTGTATGATTTTCCAAAACATCCTTTGTAGCATTTCTCAATAGAATATCTGCCTAATGCGGTACAATTTGAATTTGGTTCGTTACTAAATTTTAAACTGCCTCTTACTCCGGTTTCAGACCCGGAACCATGAGCCACAAGACCCTGATCTATAATTTTATTGTTTACCAAGTCATAAACAAAAAAGCGATTTTTACCGGAAGGTATTCTCATATCAACAAAAAAAGCAATTTTAGTATTGTATTTAGGATCAATACTAATCATGTTTTTTATCTCGCTTATTCTGGTATTCATTCTTTCTACTTCAAGAGTAGAAATAACTTCTTTTTTATAGTAGTGTTTTGTACCCGTAAAAAACCCTACAGTCATGAACAAAAATAAACTGAATATTTTCATATAACTATTGAAAATTTAAAATTAGACCAAAAAGACTTGTATTAGCTGCCAATGTATATCTTGAATATGAATAATTAAACTTTAACTTATTCATTTTTAAACCAAATCCTAATGAAACCCCTGAGAAATTACGTTGCTCATCAACTCTTAATTCTTCTCCCCTTCTAAAATTATAGCCTAAACGCAAATTAAATGCCTTTTTAGGGAAAAGTTCTACTCCAAAAACAACATGCCTCAAAGCATTGTTTACAAACGAAACTTTTTCTTCACTTGTTGACCCGTCAATGTTGGTTCCTCCGCGAACGGGGTTCGAAAAAGAAATATTCCATTGTTGCAGATTCTCTAAAGAAAGATGCCAACGAATGGGCACATGCTCTAATTCCTGCGAAACACCAGCTATGATTTCAAAGGGCAAATTCTCCCGTATTCCTGAATAAGTAGTAAACTGAGTTCCTATATTTCGAAATACTAAAGCCAAATTTACATTATTTTTTTCAATTTCATACATAATTCCCACATCAATTGCACCTCCAATTGAATTATAACTTTCTAAGGCCGAAGTTATTAACTTGGCATTAGCTCCAATATGCAAGTCCGTAAAAGGAATATTATAAGCATATCCTAATGATAGCGCGCCCTCGCTTCCTGTAAAATTTGATGTAGCCTGGCCATTTTCGTCATACCCTTCAAACGAACCGTAGTTGACATAGCTCACTCCGGCATAAAACGTTTGCACATGTCTGTCATAAGTGTATGCATAAGAAGCTGTTCCGTAAGATGCTTCTCCGTAATAGCTGCCGTAATTCATCGCCAGATGATTGTCCATATCTTCATTTAAGGCTGCCGGATTAGACATCACCTGATTGACATCTTCATCGTAAATTGTTATATTTTCGCCTCCTAACGCTGCCTGCCTTGGAGAAGTAGTTAAGTTAAGAAATTGATAGGTGTAGCGCCCTCCAATTTGCCCGAAAGAAACCGAACAAACTAATGTAAAAAAAAGTAAAACAAATCGTTTTAACATGCTTTTGGGGCGATTCCTATATGGGAATAACGCAACTGCGAAGATAAAATTATATAACTTATAAAATATAATTAAAATTAAAATCCAATAAAAAAATTCCAAATTCCAAAACTGATGATTTTCAGATTGGAATTTGGAATTTAAAATATTGGAATATTAAAATCTATTTTAATGTTTTTGCGTTCTTAACATTTTGGTCAGTCAAGGCCAGAGCCAGTACTTCGCTCATTTCTTTTACATAATGAAAAGTTAGTCCTTCCAGATATTCTGCTTTAATTTCATCAATATCACTTTTATTTTCGTGACATAAAATGATTTCTTTTATGTTTGCTCTTTTCGCAGCCAGGATTTTTTCTTTAATTCCGCCAACTGGTAAAACTTTCCCCCTAAGAGTAATTTCACCTGTCATTGCTAAACTTTTCTTTACTTTCTTTTGAGTTAACAATGACACTAAAGAGGTTAGCATTGCAATACCGGCACTTGGACCATCTTTTGGTGTTGCCCCTTCCGGAACGTGCAGGTGTATATTATATTTTTGGAACAATTCAACCCCTAATCCTAACTTTTTAGCATTAGCTTTAATGTATTCTAAGGCAATCGTAGCCGATTCTTTCATGACATTACCCAGATTTCCGGTAATAGTCAATGAGCCTTTTCCTTCTGATATTAGGGATTCGATAAACAAAATATCACCACCAACACTTGTCCAGGCCAAACCTGTAACAACTCCGGCAACGTCATTATTTTCGTATTTGTCACGCTCTAGTCTTGGCACGCCTAAAACCTTAACAATATCTTCGTCGGTTACTTTTTTATTGTACTCTTCCTCCATTGCAACTGATTTTGCTGCATTACGAATAACCTGAGCAATTTTAGTTTCTAAGTTACGAACTCCGGATTCACGTGTATATCCTTCTACGATTTTCTCTAATTGTTTTTTACCAATTGTCAAATCTTTGGCCGTCAATCCATGTGCTTCTAATTGTTTAGGAAAAAGATGCCTTTTAGCTATTTCTGTTTTTTCTTCAATCGTATAACCTGACATTTTGATTACTTCCATTCTGTCACGCAATGCTGGCTGAATTGTAGCCATATTGTTAGATGTGGCAATAAACATCACTTTAGATAAGTCATAACCCATTTCAAGGAAATTATCATAAAAGGCATTGTTTTGCTCCGGATCTAAAACTTCTAATAAAGCCGAAGACGGATCCCCGCTATTACCACTGGAAAGTTTATCGATTTCATCTAAAATAAAAACAGGATTTGATGTTCCGGCTTTTTTCAGGCTTTGTATAATTCTACCCGGCATTGCACCAATATAGGTTTTTCTGTGTCCGCGAATCTCTGCTTCATCACGTAAACCGCCTAATGAAATACGAACATATTCACGTCCTAAAGCCTCAGCTACTGAACGTCCAATAGATGTTTTACCAACTCCCGGAGGACCTGTTAAGCATATAATTGGTGACTTCATATCGTTACGAAGTTTCAACACAGCCAAATGTTCGATCATTCTTTTTTTGACTTCTTCAAGTCCAAAATGATCCTTATCTAATATTTTTTGGGCATGCTTTAAGTCGAATTTATCTTTAGAATATTCACCCCATGGTAATTCTAAAAATAATTCTAAATAGTTACGCTGAATTCCAAAATCAGGAGATTGCGGATTCATTCTACGCATTTTAGACAATTCTTTTTCGAAATGTTTCTGCGTTTTTTCGTCCCATTTTTTAGTTTTCGCCTTCAGCCCCATTTCATCCATTTCTTCCTCTTGCGAAACGCCTCCCAGTTCTTCCTGGATGGTTTTCATTTGCTGATGAAGAAAATATTCACGCTGTTGCTGGTCTAAATCAAAACGAACTTTTGACTGAATATCATTTTTCAATTCTAATTTTTGCAACTCCACGTTCATATAACGCAGGGTTTCAAGTGCTCTTTCTTTTAATCCGTTTATCGATAGTAAACCTTGTTTTTCTTTTACCGATAAATTCATATTAGATGATACGAAATTGATCAAAAATGACTGGCTTTCAATGTTTTTAATCGCAAAAGTAGCTTCAGACGGAATGTTTGGACTTTCTTTTATAATTTGAATTGCCAGCTCTTTTACAGAATCTAAAATAGCTGTAAACTCTGTATCATTCTCTTCCGGACGTTCTTCTGAAACTTCTTTGATAGTTGCAGTAATATAGGGTTCTTCTGAAAGAACTTCGTCTATTTCAAAACGTTTTTTTCCTTGTAAAATAACTGTAACATTTCCATCAGGCATTTTTAAAACACGTAGAATTCTCGCTACAGTTCCTATTTTATGAATATCTTCTTTTGACGGATCTTCGTCTTCTTCATTGATTTGAGAAACTACCCCAATAATTTTTCCACCAGCATTCGCATCGTTTATTAACTTAATCGATTTGTCTCTTCCTGCAGAAATAGGAATAACAACTCCCGGAAATAAAACGGTATTACGTAATGGTAAAATAGGTAGCGAAAGCGGAAGCTCTTCATTGTTCATCTCCTCTTCGTCTTCCGGAGTTAATAATGGAATCAATTCTGCTTCTGAATCAAATTCCTGAAGTGACAGATTGTCAATTGTGAGTATTTTATGGTTTGACATAATAATATATAAGTCGTTTTGTCATTAAATTTTTAGTCCTAACTTCAGATTTAAACTAAGATACGGTGCTTTTTAATAAAATTGCACTAACTGTTTCATTTAGAAGATAGGCCGTAAAAATAGACAATCATTATGCCAAAAGCAAAAAAGAAAGTTTTGAAATAAGATTTTACAACTTTACAGAGATTTTTGAATGGCATAAAAAAAACCCGAAAGCGATTTCGGGTTCTACAGGACTAATTTACTGTTATTTTGTAACAACATATGATTTTAAAACACTTACGACATTTCCTGATGTAAATTTTATAACTCCAATATCTTTGGCCAGCCAATATTCCGCATCAGAACTTGTTGCAGTCTGACCTTCAGCTTTTGCTTCCTGATGAAACTTAAATTTTATGACATCATGATATGTAATGCCATTTACAACCACAGAAGAAGCTTTTTCTAAAATAGTTCCAGTATAATTTACATCCATTTTAATAGCAGGAAAACCTGCGATGCTAAAAGTAGTAGTTTGGGTAAAACTTCCTGTCCAGGTTTTATTTACCTCTAAATAATCTTTAAAGAAAGTAAATTCATATCCGGAACTTTTACCACTTATACCTTCAGCATAATTAAATTTAAGTTCATCAACTTTAATGACATAGTCTCCTTTTACTTTTTTCAGGTAAACAAAAGCACTTCCTGCAACCCCTTCTCCAATCCCTGAAAACTGATCAAACTTGAAATAGCCATCATTAGAAGAGATAATTTTCATTGAAACACTTTGTCCGTTCTGATCTAAAATCCATTGGTTACCAACCGCTGCCGGCCAATAATCTCCGGCTGAAGCTGCTGGAGTTTCGTCAGAATCACTTTGACATGAATTGAATAAAAATAGAGACATAAATAATGTCAAAAAGAATGTGCATTTTAATTTTTTCATAGTTTATTTTTTTTTAGTCATCCAAAAATAGAATAATTATAAATATAATTTAGATATTTTTAACAAAATATTTCTTAAAAAAAATAAAAATAAAAACAATACAGACTTGAAAAATCATATATTAAAATTTTTACAGATAGAAATTTATCCCTTCTTTAAACTGTTTTGAATAGATTTAAAAACAAATTCGAAATACTCTGAATAAAAAAAAATAATTTATTTTTATCAAAAGTGTAACAAACCAAAAAAAGTAAAGTCATTATAAAAAACTAGCAACCATTACTTGAGTATAACTAACCAAAATATCGAAGAATTAATCGCGCTTTGTAAAGAAAACAATCAAAAGGCACAATTTGAAGTTTACAACCGTTACAGTAAAGCTATGTACAATGTGGCTTACCGTATTGTAAAAGATGAACATTTTGCACAAGACGTCATGCAGGAAGGTTTTCTTAAAGCTTTTACTAAAATTAACGACTACAAACAGGAAGTGGCTTTTGGAGCGTGGTTAAAAAAAATAATTGTCAATTATAGTATTGACTTTTATAAAAAAAATAATGCCTTTCAGGTCGAAGATTTGAGTAAGACATTATATAAGATAGAAGAAAACGATAGCTTTTTTTCTGAAAATATAGATTTGAATTCACTTAAAGTGAAACAAGTTTTAGATACAATTTTAAGTTTAAAAGATAATTATCGTATGGTTTTAACGCTCTTTTATATTGAGGGTTATGATCAGGAAGAGATAAGCGAAATTTTAAATATTAGTTATGCTAATTGCAGAACAACATTAAGCAGGGCGAAAGAAGGCTTACGAAAAAAATTAGAGGAAATATGAAAAAGGAAAATGACGATTTAGATCAATTATTTGAAAAATTTGAAAATCAATGGGATGTCAAAAAGATGAGTTCCGACCACCAGGTTGATTTTTTAAACAAATTAAATAAAAAAGAGCCTAAGAAAAAGAATTACGCTGTTTGGGCTATTGCTGCATCTATTGTGGTATTATTAGGCGTGTCTTTGTTTTATAACAATAATGAAAAGCCTAAAGAATTCAAATTTGCATCAAAAGAAACCAAGAGAACCGATTCGATCTTTAGTATATTAATTGACAATGAGCTAGTTAAATTAAAAGAAAAAAGTTCACCTGAAAATGAGCAAATTATAAACGACGCATTAAAACAAATGAAAGTTTTTGACGCCGATTATGCAAAAATCCTAAAAGAAGTTCAAAAGAACGGCGAAAACAAACAAATTATTTATGCCATGATCAGCAACCTGCAAACGCGCATATCTTTTTTACAAACAGTTTTACAAAGAATTGAAGAAAACGAAAAATTTAAAAACACTACTGATGAAAAAACATTATAAAATACTAATCTTATTCATTTTGATTCCTTTTTTAGGATTTTCAAATGACGAAACTTTTATTTCAAAACAAAAAAATATTAAAAAAACCTATATCGTCAATTCGAGCGCAGGAATTGATATTGATAACAAATACGGAAATATTACTGTAAGCACATGGGATGAAGACAAAATTGATATTGATATTACAATTAAGGTTTCCGGTGGAAACGAAGATTGGGTTAATGAGAGGCTAAACAGTATTGATGTTGATATTACTGCTCTTAAATCATTAGTTTCTGCAGTTACGAACCTTGGAAACTCTTCATTAAAAAGCAAAGGAAGCAGTAATAGCTTTGAGATAAATTATGTGATAAAAATTCCTAAAAACGGAAGCGTAAAGCTCAATAATAAATACGGAAACATTACAACATTAAGCCTGGAATCTTCTACCGATATTTCTTGTAAATATGGTAAAGTTATACTAGGAAAACTAAACGGTACAAATAATAGAATTGAACTTGGATACAGTCAAAACTCCAGTATTGACTATATAAAAAACGGAAATATTGAAGCGCGTTATTCAGGACTAAAGATAAACGAATCTGGAAATTTGAATCTTGATGCAAATTACAGCGATGTATCATTGCAGGAAGGCCAAAATATAAAATATGACGGGAATTATGGCAGTTTTAAATTTCAAAAAATAAACTCGCTCGTTGGTTCCGGAAATTATTTAACCATATCTGTGGCTGAAGTTTCTAACAACTTAACTATTGAATCGACTTATTCTAAAATAAACGTAGAATCAATGAATGAGAAGTCAAAGAACGTCAATATTAATACAGGGTATACAAATATCTCGTTAGGTTATGATGCAAACTATTCTTTTGATTTTGATATCAATACAAAATACGGGAATATCAAAAATGATAGTTCTTTAGATGTTTCGGTTAGCGAAATTAAAAATAACTCAAAAAGAATAAGTGGATATAATAAGAAAAAAGGGCAAAATAAAGTCGTAATCAATTCTAATTATGGCAATGTGATATTAATTAGAAAATAGTAGTTTCATAAGTCAATCAACAAATAATAATCAATCAAAACCATGAAAAGATCAATTCAATTACTAGTATTTAGTGCATTATTAATAAGTTTTATTGCAAATGCGCAATGGTCATCAAATGATAAAAACAAAATAAAAGGAAACGGTAATGTAATTTCTGAAACAAGAACAACAGCTGAATATGACGCAATAAGAGTTTCCGGCTTTTTTGATGTTGATTTGGTAGCCGGAAAAGAAGGCAAAATTATCATTAAAGGAGAAGAAAATTTATTGTCTTCTATTAAAGTTGAAGTTGAGGATAATGTCCTTAAAATTTACGTTGAAAAAGGAAGTAATATCAGACCTGGTATTGGTAAAAAAATCGAAATTACGGTTCCGTTTGAAAAAATATCAGAAGTAAATTTAACCGGTTCAGGAAATGTTGAATCAAAAAATAGTATCAAAAATGATAAATTTTTAGCGAAATTATCCGGTTCGGGAAACTTTAATTTAGCAATCGATTCCAATAATTTAGAATTAAATTTAAGTGGTTCCGGAAATGTTCGTTTAAAAGGAAATACGAATAATTTCACGACAAAACTTTCAGGATCAGGCGATATTGATGCTGCTGATTTAAAATCTAAAAATGTGGATGTAAATGTTTCAGGATCTGGCAATAGCAGGGTTAACTGCACTGAAAGTCTAACCGCAAGAGTTTCCGGTTCAGGAGATATTAAATACACCGGAAGTCCTGAAAAACGTGACGTTAAAGTTTCAGGATCAGGAAATATTTCAAAAGCATAATTTTAAGTTAAGCTCAATAATAAAAGAATTCAAAAAAATCATCAAATCAAAATTTTAAAAGAAACAATCAACTTTCTTTTATTATTGAGCTAAATTCTACCATCCGGGCCATTAGTTTTATCATACTTAAAATCTTCATTACAGACAAAACAGTCCACGCCTGAAATATACCGTTTCTATTGATGTTGTGATATGGTAAAACTTATACCAGACATCTCGTATAGAATTCTTTAAATGAGAATAGAAAAGTAAAGTTTACTTAAATAAATTCAAAAAATCAATACTATGAGACGGACAATCTTAATTTTCCTTCTGGCTTTTTCTTGTGCCTTATCTTTTTCTCAAACAAAAGATCCAGAAAATTCAGCGTATAAAATCAATTCTTTAGACAGCTTAAAAACCAGTACTTCAGAAATAATGTTACAGTATAATCTTAAAGGGCTAAGTGTTGCTGTTTTCGAAAATTACAAAATAATCTGGACAAATCAGTGGGGAGTAAAAGCAGCAGATTCTGAAGAAAAAATCGATCAAAATACTGCTTTTTCGACTGCATCAATTTCAAAACCTATGATAGCAATTGTCTGCGCTATCTTAGAAGAAAAAGGACTAATTAATTTAGATGATCCTATTGCGGGTTATTTAAAAAGATGGGAGCTGCCTAAAAGTAATTTTTCTAATACTAACAATGTGACCTGGAAACAACTTTTATCACATACAGCCGGAACAAGTCAAAGCGGTTTTGAAGATTATTATCAAGGTGATTCAATACCTACAATTGTAGAAAGTTTACAAGGAAAATTATTATCCCGATCTGACAAAAAAATTGAATTTCTGTTTGAACCGGGAACAAGTTGGGAATATAGCGGTGGTGGTTATGTAATTATTCAATGTGCACTTGAAGATCATTTAAAAAAACCTTTAGCGCAGATTATAAAAGAAAATCTTCTGGATCCTTTACAATTACAAAATTCCACGATGATTCAGCCTAACGGAAAAGGTTTTTTAACCAATATTGCCAAAGTACACAATAGCAAAGGTAAAATTATTAAAACCGGAATACCCATTACGCCACAGGTTGCTCCATCAGGTTTATGGTCTACTCCTACTGACTTAGCGGAAATTGCTATCGAAATGCAAAAAGCATTATTAGGAAAAGGAAATAAAGTAATTTCTACAGCCGTTGCCAAAAAGGTTACTAATATTGTCACCATGAATGGTCCGCGTGGCTGGAGTTATGGCTGGCAAAGAAGTTTGGGTTTTGGAAATCGGGAATGGTTTTCTCACGATGGGTCAAACACCGGAACCGGCGGAGATTTAATGGGCACAATGAAAAATGGTAATGGAATTGCAGTACTTGCAAATGGAGACAAACCAAATCGTTTGCCTGTAATTTCTTATATAGAAAAAGAGGTCATTACAAAACTTAATTGGGACAAACCTATTGAAATAACAAATGAAGATCCTATTCCTTTAAAATTAAAGGAAACTATAAAAGGATACTATACTGAAATTTTATATGGCTACGACCGAATAGGGACAACTAAAATTTTTGAAGAAAATAATATATTATATCTTAGTTCACCATTTTTAACGGAGAGTTTTAACGAAGAAAAAAGCAGGATGTATTATCTCGGGAATAATGCTTTTAAAATCGACAACTACCCCAATATTATTGAATTTAATCTGAACGACAAAAATGAACTTACAGGAATAAGTATTTCCAGGCCAGACTTTACTACCAAAGCATTAGAGTTAACGGTAGATCAGATAAGAACTCCGCAAACTCAGTTAACGGAAGCATTTAGTGAAAATAGTTTTGAAAACGCTGTCATCATATTAAAAAAATTGAGATTAAAATATCCTGACTATAATTTTGAAAAAAGTTTGAATAATCTGGGATATGTGTTTTTAAACAAAAAACAAACTGATCTTGCTCTTCAAATTTTTATCCTTAACTGCCAGGAATATCCTAAATCTGCCAATACTTATGACAGTTTAGGGGAAATTTACGAAACAATTGGAAAATTAGATCTCGCCAAACTAAACTATCAAAAATCATTAGACCTTAATATTCATAATGAAAATGCCAGACAGATGATTGCAAGAATTAATACTCAGCTTTAATGAAAACAAATTAATTACTCTTTAAAGGCATTAATTCAAAATGCCTTTTTTGGGTATTCTCCTTAATAACAGAACGCCAACTGTAAAAAATACTGCCAGAATAACAATAGAAAATCTAGGACTTCCGGTAATTTGATCGATTATACCATAAATACACATTCCGATTACAATTCCGATCTTTTCTGCAACATCATAGAAACTGAAAAAAGACGCTGTATCTTCTGATTCAGGCAATAATTTAGAATATGTTGAACGAGAAAGCGCCTGAATTCCTCCCATAACAAAACCTATTAAAGTTGCCATAACATAAAAATGAATCGGTAATGTTATAAAAAAGGCTAATATGCAAAGTACTGCCCAAATGCAATTGATAACAATTAATGTTGGAATGTTTCCAAATTTTGCTGATGCTCTTGAGGTTAAAAGTGCACCACCTATCGCTACCAGTTGTATTAATAGGATACAGATAATTAAACCTGTCGTACTTTCACTCTCTGAAGACCATTGAATTTCCTGCGCGCCAAAATAAGTTGCCACAATCATTACGGTTTGTACGGCCATACTGTAAACAAAAAAACTTCCTAAATATCGTTTTAACGAAATATTTTCTTCAAGTAATTTCCACACTTTTTTCAATTCTTTGAAACCATTAAAAATAACATCTTTTGTTACTTTTTGATCTGTTGTTTTATTTCCTTTTGGTAAATAATAATACGTATACTGACTAAAAAGAATCCACCAAATACCTACCATTAGAAATGAATATCGCATCGCTTCGACTTTAGCTGCTCCGCCTTCAGCACCCATTATCATTACTAAATTTATAATTAACAAAACAACACTTCCTACATATCCTAACGAATATCCTTTAGCGCTTAATTTATCTTGTTGCTCCGGAAAAGCAATGTCCGGCAAATAGGAGTTATAAAAAACTAAACTTCCCCAGAAACCAATCAACCCTAAAAAGTAAAAAAGTAAGCTTATGTATATATTTTCAAGATTAAACCAGTATAATCCCATACAGGACAAAGCTCCCATATAGCAAAAGAATTTCATAAATAACTTTTTATTTCCCACATAATCTGCAATACCGGATAACAAAGGAGAAATAAAAGCAACAACTAAAAATGCTGCAGCAGTAACAAAACTTATTAAAGCCGAATTTTTAAGATTCATTCCGAAAGCGTCAATGTAATGGTCTCTCTCAGAAAATAAAGCTTCATAAAAAATAGGAAAAACAGCAGATGAAATAACTAATGGATAAACTGAATTTGCCCAATCATAAAAAGCCCAGGCATTTAGTAATTTTTTATCTCCTTTTTGTAAATCTTTCATATTATTGGTTTAGTTAACAGGCTACGAATTTATCTATTTTTTATCATAATCAAATAGAAATCTGATAAATCGTATATTAATAAATTATAAACAATTTAAAATAATCTCTACATAAAAAAAGCTATTCTGAAAAAGAATAGCTTTTATAATATTACTGAACAATTAAGATCTTTATTTTAAAACTCCAACTTTAAGCGCAGTTGCTCTTGCTTCAGGAATTAACGCTTTTAAATTAGCAATTCTCGTAGCATCAGACGGGTGAGTACTCATAAATTCAGGTGTTCCTGCTGCTCCTGATTTAGCTGACATTCTTGTCCAGAATGAGATTGCATCATCTGGATTGTAACCCGCAATTGCCATAAGTGTTAAACCAATTTTATCTGCTTCTGTTTCATTACTTCTGCTAAACGGAAGCATTACTCCTACTTCAGAACCAACTCCGTAAGCTTGTGCGAATATTTGTCTGGTTGTTTCAGATTTTGCGCTCGTAGCAGCATCTAAAGCCGCACTGCCTATTTGTTGCAATTGAGCAGCACTCATTCTTTGTGCTCCGTGATTAGCTAATGCGTGAGAAACTTCATGTCCCATTACGGTAGCTAAACCAGATTCATTTTGTGTTACTGGAAGAATTCCGGAATAAACTACTATTTTTCCTCCGGGCATACACCAGGCATTGACTTCTTTATTATCTACAAGTTTGTATTCCCAGCGATAATCTTTTAAATATTGAGACTGGCCTAAAAAAGTCAAATATTTCTCGGCAGCATTTTTAATTTTAACTCCTACTGTTTCTACCAATTTAGCATCTACAGTTCCTGATATTACTTTATTTTCTGAAATAAAAGTACTGTACTGTTGAAAAGACGAAGGAAACAATTCGCTGTTCGAAACAAAGTTCAGGTTTTTCTTTCCCGTAACAGGATTTGTTGCGCAACCAACAAATAATACAGTTGCCAAAATCCCTGATAATAAATGTTTTTTCATGATATTATATTTTTTAACACACACAAAAATACAATTATTATTATTTTTTGTTTTATATAATTACGTAATATTTTATCAGAATTTACTTATTCACCAATGATATGAAGTTCATTAAACTCTTTATCAACAACTAAGAACTGATTTTCTTCAAAAGCAATTGTATCAAAAGCTACTTTCTCATTGTCAATTTCAATTTCTGTTACCTTAAATGGCAAACCTATTAAATTGATTTTATATTTTGAATATGGAGTGTCATACTTTCCTTCTTTATGGAGCTGAACAATTAATTCTTTTTCTTTTCCAATTGTTCTGAATGATAAAAAGCTATATCGTCCTTTTTTATAATCATAACCATCCTGGGCATCTTCATAAACTACTGACTTTTCTTTCCCATTTTTAAAATACAGGTCAAGTGTTAATTCATCAAATTCAAGTTCACCAACATATTGCTGAACAGGATATTTTGGTATAATAGATCCTGCTTTAACAAACAGCGGAATTTCATCAAATTTGGTGTCCACCCAAACTTCTCTGCCTCCTGTTGAAAATTCATTTGTCCAATAGTTATACCACTCACCTCTTGGAATATACATACGTCTACCTACAGCATTAGGTTCAAGTATCGGGCATACTAATATTTGGTTTCCAAATATGAATTCATCATTTCGATAATGGGTCTGCGTATCGTCCTGATCATAATAAACCAATGGTTTCAGCATTGGAATTCCTTCTTCTATATATTGCCAGAACATGGTATATAAGTACGGTAATAACTGATAACGAAGGCTTACAAATTTTCGTGTAATATTAATCACTTCTTCATCAAAAGCCCAAGGCTCCTGATTGCCATGATCTCCTGAAGAATGTGTTCTGCAAAACGGATGAAAAACGCCTAATTGTATCCATCGTGCGTATAGTTCACCTGTTGGTTGTTCTGCAAAACCACCAATATCTGAGCCAGTAAATCCCATTCCGGAAATACTCATTCTCTGAACCTGAATATTGGCAATCCACAAATGCTCCCAGGTTGCTACATTATCTCCGGTCCAGGATGATGTATAACGTTGTGCACCGGAATAAGCAGATCTTGTAATTACGAAAGGGCGTTTAGGGTATGTAAAACGTTTTACACCGTGATACGTTGCTCTCGCCATTTGTGTACCATAAATATTATGTGCTTTTCTATGGCTGCAAGGATTTCCGTCATACACATGGCGAACATCCATTGGGAAAGTTTTATTAGGAACCTCCATGACAGCAGGTTCATTCATATCGTTCCAAACCCCTTTAACTCCAATATCTGAAATTAATTCTTTAAATAATCCGGCCCACCATTCTCTTACTACGGCATTTGTATAATCCGGAAAATTACATTCCCCTGGCCAGACTTTTCCTTTCATATAAGGCCCATCGGCTCTTTTACAGAAATAATCTTTTTCCAGCGCTTCCTGATACACCCAGTAATCTTTATCGATTTTAATTCCCGGATCAATGATAACAACAGTTTTAAAACCATCCTCGGCTAATTCTGCAACCATACGTTTTGGATCTGGAAAATATTCTTTGTTCCAGGTAAAACATCGAAATCCTTCCATATAATCAATGTCCAGATAAATGGCATCACAAGGGATTTTTAATTCTCTAAATTTTGAGGTAATTTCCTTTACCTTACTCTCCGGATAATAACTCCATTTACATTGGTGGTATCCTAAAACCCAAAGCGGCGGAAGTTCCGGCTTACCGGTTAGATCAGTATAGGTTGTAACCACATCCTGCATTTGTGGTCCATAAATAAAGTAATAATTCATTTCACCACCTTCTGCCCAAAAGCTTGTGACGTTTCTTCTTTCCTGACAAAAATCGAAAAAAGTTCTAAAGGTATTATCGAAGAAAATTCCATAAGATTGTTTATTCTGTAAACCAATATAAAAAGGCACTACCTTATATAAAGGATCTTGCTCTTTTTGGTAGGCATATTGATCTGTGGCAAAATTTTCAAGTCTTTTACCTTTTAAATTCATTTGGGTAGCTTTATCTCCAAGGCCGTAAAAACATTCACCATCCTTCGATGACTTGCTCATTTTTACGATATTTCCGCCATATTCGTAACTTTCTTCCCAATGAAAACCAAGTTCATCTTCAAGAATCAAAAGATCATTCAGATCGTAAATTGACAAGCGAAGATCTGCTTTTTGAATTTTACATTTTACCTTACTGGTTCTGATCTGAAAATAAGTTTCTTCTTCTGTAAGTTCCAAAAAATTGTAACCGTGTAGCTGCGTTTTATCAATTGCATAGGAGAAATCATTACTAAAATAACCTTTTGTTGTAAAGCGAAACCGAATTAGACTGTCTCTAAGAATAGTGACTTTTAAGATTACTTTATTATCTGTATTAAAAAAAATCGTATCGCCTTCATGCTCAAATGAAACGATTTTTGATGGATATAAATCGCCTTTATATTCTAATGATGTATTTGTAATCATATCGCTAAATGAATTAATTATTCTAACTCTGTCTCTCTTTCAAACATACAAAAAAACCAATTAAAGGGCTATCATTATAAGGTTTATTCACGAAAACGTTTTTTATGAATGAGTGCTAAATTAGACTTCAAAAAACAAGCAATTCAATAATTTAAAAACGTTAAAATGATAAATTTGCATCGCTTAAAATAATTGGAAGTTTTTTCATACGAAGGAAAAAACAGTCACACTTAGCGGAGGTAAAATTAATTCGACTGAATACTCTCTGCCATCATAAGGTTTTGACTCTATTTTTATCGTTTTACCGTTTCCAGCTCCGCTTCCTCCATAGATAACGGCATCACTATTAAAAATTTCTTCAAGCTTTCCTTTTTGCGGAATTCCTATTCTGTAATTCTCCCTAACTACTGGTGTGAAATTACAAACTACAATTACATTATCTTTAGAATCATTTCCCTTTCGTATATAAGACAAAACTGCATTTTGATGATCTGAATAATTAATCCATTCAAAACCTTCGCCTGTAAATTGTTTTTCATATAAAGCAGGTCGAGATTTATACAAATGATTCAGGTCTGTAATCACTTTTTTTATTCCTGAGTGATAATCGTATTGTAGTAAATGCCAATCCAGACTTTTCTCAAAATTCCATTCGTCACTTTGTCCAAATTCAGAACCCATAAAAAGTAATTTCGTTCCGGGATGCGTAAACATATAACCATATAGCAATCTTAAATTGGCAAATTTCTGCCATTCGTCACCAGGCATTTTATTCGCAATAGATTTTTTTCCGTAGACTACTTCATCGTGTGAAAACGGAAGCATAAAATTTTCTGTAAAAGCATACGTCATCGAAAATGTTAAATCATTTTGATGGTATTTTCTGTAAATTGTTTCTTTTTGAAAGTATTTTAAAGTATCGTGCATCCATCCCATCATCCATTTCATTCCAAAACCTAAACCTCCTGTGAATGTAGGTCTGGAAACCATTGGAAAAGATGTGCTTTCTTCAGCAATAGTCTGAACTCCATCAAAATTAGCATAGATTACTTCATTAAATTCTTTAAGAAAACTAATCGTATCGAGATTCTCTCTTCCGCCATAAATATTTGGCTCCCATTCACCTTCTTCTCTGGAATAATCAAGATATAACATCGAAGCAACGGCATCAACACGCAAACCATCAATATGATAATGCTGTAACCAGAAAACGGCGTTACTAATTAAAAAAGCACGAACTTCATTACGTCCGTAATTAAAAACCAAACTTTTCCAATCCGGATGATATCCTTTTCTGCGATCCGGATGTTCATATAAATGTGAACCATCAAAAAACCCTAAACCGTGTGCATCATCAGGAAAATGTGACGGAACCCAGTCTAAAATCACGCCAATACCAGCCTGATGCAATTTATCGACTAAAACCATAAAGTCCTGTGGTTTCCCAAATCGGGAAGTAGGTGCAAAATAACCTGTTAACTGATATCCCCAGGACGGATCATAAGGATATTCCATTACTGGCATAAATTCGACGTGGGTAAAACCTGTTTCTTTTACGTAGTTTACCAAATCATCAGCAAGTTCCAGATATGTCAAAAAGCGGTTATGATCACCACGTTTCCAGGAGCCTAAATGCACTTCATAAACAGAATATGGTTTATCTAAACCATTCTTTTCCTGCCGGGATTTCATCCAGTTTTCGTCTTTCCACTTATAATCCAGATCCCAAACAACAGAGGCAGTATGTGGCGGTTTTTCGCAATAAAGGGAGAAAGGATCTGCTTTTTCAGTTACAATTCCGTCGATATTTGACTGAATTTTATATTTATAAAGTGCTCCTTTTTCAATACCGGGAACAAATCCTTCCCAAATTCCGGAAGAATCCCAACGTACTTGTAATAAATGTTCGCCTTGAGTCCAATAATTAAAATCACCAACAACCGAAACAGCTTGAGCGGTTGGAGCCCAAACTGCAAAATAAACGCCTTTTACTCCGTTAACTTCAACTAAATGCGCTCCTAACTTTTCATATAATTTGAAGTGTTTGCCTGATTTGAATAGATTAATATCAAAATCAGTAAAAAGAGAATGCGTGATAACTTTATTCATATTTGGTTTTTAAGGCAACAATTAATTTTTAAGTATACTATTCAATTCTAAAATTATCCGACAGAACCACTCCTTTTTTAATAACTACAATTCCATCTTTTATACTATATAATTCGTTTGTAAAATTATCCAAATGTTTTCCTCCATTAATATGAACATTGTTTCCTATCCTCACGTTTTTATCAACCAAAACATTCTTTATAAAACAATTCTCCCCTATTCCAACGTGAATTTTATTGATGCTGCTTTCATGATTCATTTCATCGAGGTCCTGATAAAAATCGTTCCCCATTACATAACAATTCTCAAGTACGGTACCAACACCAATTCTGGAACGAATACCAATTACAGAGCTTTTTATTTCTTTTGCATTGATAATGCAGCCTTCAGAAATTAGGGACTGATTTATAATTGAATTTCTGAATTTTGAGGGTGGTAATAATCTTGGCCTGGTAAAAATTTTATTATCATTATCAAATAAATTAAACTCAGGTATGTCATCTGTTAAACCAATATTTGCCTCAAAAAATGATTCTATATTTCCAATATCAGTCCAATAACCTTCATATTGATAACTCAAAATTTTGTGTTTACCAACAGCCTGAGGGATGATTTCTTTACCGAAATCTTTGGTTTCGGGATCAGACATTAAATCCTCTAATAATTGGCGGTTAAAAATATAGATTCCCATTGAGGCCAAATATTTTTTACCTTTTTCCTGCATATGTTCACTTACTTCAGATTCCCATTGCGGTAATAAGGATGCGTCTGGTTTTTCGATAAAAGCATGAATGTTATTTTCATGATCTGTTTTAAGGATTCCAAATTCCGGTGCATCTTTGGCATTTACGGGTAAAGTTGCGATAGAAATTTCTGCATTGGCAGCTATATGGGCTTCCAGCATTTCATTAAAATCCATTTGGTATAACTGATCTCCTGATAAAATTAAGGCATGATCAAATTCGTGTTTTAAGAAATGAGACATACATTGGCGAACTGCATCGGCAGTTCCCTGAAACCAGGTAGGATTGTCCGGCGTTTGCTCTGCCGCTAAGATATCAACAAATGACTGACTGAAAATACTAAAATTAAAAGTGTTTTTGATATGCGCATTCAAAGATGCTGAGTTAAACTGTGTCAAAACAAATATTTTAAAAATATCTGAATTGATACAATTTGAAATAGGAATATCAACCAATCGGTATTTTCCACCAATTGGAACTGCTGGTTTTGATCTCGTTTCTGTTAATGGAAACAAACGTGATCCTTGTCCTCCTCCTAAAATAATAGCAATTACATTTTTCTTTTTAAACTTCATTTTTTTCAATTATTAGGTTGTATATCTCAATATATTCTTGACAAACGCTCTCCCAGGAATGATCAATTGCCATTCCTGTTTTTCTTATTTTATTAAAATTTATTTTATCATTGTATAGTTTTACAGCACGATTTATAGAATAGCAAATATCCCCAACCGAAGCCTGGTCATGACATATTCCGTTCCCGTTATCACCAAAATCAATTACCGTATCTCGTAAGCCTCCAGTCCTTCTCACAATAGGAACTGTTCCGTATCGCAAGGCATACATTTGGTTTAAGCCACATGGCTCTACTCTTGAAGGCATTAAAATGTAATCTGAACCAGCATAAATCAAATGTGCCAATTCTTCATTGTAACCAATAAAAACATTGTAATTGCCATTATAATCATTTCGCAATTGAAGTAATTGCTCTTCTATGACTGTATTTCCTGATCCTAAAATCAAAATATTGATGTTTTCAAAGTTTTCAGACAAAGCTAATGCTGAAGCCTGAGGCAATAAATCTCCTCCTTTTTCTTCAAATAAACGGCCAATAAAACTAAATAGAGGTTTGGAAGGATCTAATTCAAATTGATCGCATAATTTTTCTTTATTCTTTTGTTTCCCTAACTCCTGGGTTTCTGAAGAATAGTTTTCAGCAATCATTTTATCTTTGGCGGGATCCCAAACTTCAATATCAATACCGTTTAAAATTCCTTTTGATTTATTACGAACTGAATTAAACAAAGCTTCTAAGCCATTTGCAGAATAATTGATTTCATCTAAATAACTTGGAGAAACAGTTGTAACAGCATGGGCGCATTTAACACCAACAGCTAATGAATTAAAAGAATTATTCCACTCTAAAAACCCAACATGAATTAAATCAAATTCTGGTAAGTAATGTAATTTATCAAAACCAAACCAACCCTGATACAATCCATTATGAATTGTAATCACAGTTCTTACAGATCGTAAAGTTTCATATTTATAAGCATATTTAACCAAAAATGGAATTAATCCGGTATGATGATCATGGCAATTCATAACATCAGGAACAGTTGTATGAGCTGAAATCCAATCTAAGGTAGCAATTTGAAAAGATAAAAATCGTTCAATATCATCTTCATAACCATATATATTTGGCCGATTGAATAGTTCATTAATTTCTATCAGATACAACTCGTAACCCAACTTATCTGTACTCTCTTTTAAGACACTAAATGGAAAATCAAAATTTCCCAATTTTACAGTTCCCCAATGAACACATTCAAAATCATTTTCATTTTTAAATTTAGTATCATAAGAAGGAACAACAACACGAACTTTATGGCCTGCATTTTGCTGATATTTTGGTAATGCGCCTACGACATCAGCTAAACCACCAACTTTTGCCATTGGGTAACATTCTGCACTGATATGAAATATTTCCATTGTGAAATTTATAAACGTATTACTAAAACTAATTTGTGAATTATTTTTTTTAAGTGAACATCTTTTAATGCTACTTTTATGTTTTTTAAATTTAGGAAAAAATAAGCGAAATTAAGACTTCCAAAAAAAATTAGTGATATGGCAAAAAAGGCGAACAATCCTACTCAATCTTTAAAAATTCCACAATTTATCATATTATCCAGTAAAATATGCGCTTTAATTTCGACTAAACTAGTGACTTCCTATGCCGCAGGATTATTTACAACACCAATAAAACATAAGGTTCCCAAAAGAGAATTAGAGATGGATCAAAAAAGCATTCAAAAAACGCTTTTAGTTCCTGCAATTCAAAAAAGTATAGTGACTTACGAATACGGAAAAAGTGACCGTAAAATTCTACTGGTTCATGGCTGGTCCGGACGTGGAACACAATTATTCAAAATAGCAGATGAATTAGTAAAGAATGGATATTCGACCATTAGTTTTGATGCACCGGCACATGGAAAATCTAAAGGAAAAAGAACTATAATGTCTGATTTTATTTATTCGATTTTAGAGATAGAAAAACAATATGGTCCCTTTGAAATTGCAATTGGACATTCTTTAGGAGGAATGTCGGTCTTAAATGCCATTAAAGATGGTCTAAAAGTAAATAAAGCTGTGATTATTGGAAGTGGAGATATTGTACAGGATATTTTAGACGAATTTATTTCTAAATTGGGATTAAAACAGGAAATAAGCAACAGATTACGTGATCTTTTTGAAAAGAAATATCAAACTAAAATGAATGATTATTCCGCTTACATTGCTGCTCAAAAAGTTACTATTCCTGTGCTGGTAATTCATGATGAAGACGATCCCGAAGTTTCTGTAAAAGCCGGAATTCATATTCATGAAAATCTACAATTCTCAAGTTTGTTTTTAACCCAGGGGCTAGGCCACAGAAAAATACTAGGAGAGAAAAATGTGATAAAAAAGATCTTAGATTTCATTAAAAGTAACTAATTTTATGATAGTTATGTTTTTATTCGTCAATCGTAAAGAAAATAGAAATGGATTTATTTGGAGAAACATCTGATTGGGAAACAAAGTTAAAACCCCTTTTAAAGAAATATAAAGGAAAAAAGCATCCTCTGGAATATCAAAATACTTACCAATTACTGGTTATGGTAGTTTTATCTGCTCAGGATTCTGATGCCAATATTAATAAAATCGCTCCCGCTTTATTTGATAAATTTCCAACACTTAAAAGTTTATCAAAAACTGATGCTGAAACATTTATACCCTATATAAGCAAGGTTAGAAATTATCCCACAAAAGCGCAATGGCTCTTAGAAATTGCAAAAACAATTAAAAATGATGAAGATATACCTTTAAGCATGCAAGGATTAACAGCATTAAAAGGTGTAGGAAGAAAATCTGCTAATGTTATAATGAGAGAAACCCATCAGCCAGCTGAAGGTATTATTGCCGATTTACACGTTATTCGTGTAGCTCCAAGGATTGGCATTATAAAAGAAAGCAAAGACGGAAATAAGGTCGAAAAAGAATTAATGCAAGTGTTGCCAAAATCTATCTGGTCAGAAATTGGAATGGCAATTTCGTTTCATGGAAGAGAAATCTGCAGACCAAAACCCAAATGCGAAGAGTGTTTATTGGCAGATATTTGCCATTATTATCTAACACAAGTAATATAAAACTTTATTTTCTTCTCGTATCAATCAGATAAATAATCTTCCAGGTGTCTTTTTCTTTAAATAAAGTAAAGGTATTAACTCCTGAATGGCTCAATTTATCATTCAAATAAAACTCATAAGGTGCCCAAACATGAGCCATTGTACCATCAATTTGAATATTATAACTTAAGATTTTCTCCTGAAATTTCATAGTTGACGGAATTGAAGCAATAGATTTATAAAATTCTTTTGCATTTTCATCCGATAATTTATTGCCCTTCGTCGTACTCTCACTAATTGACTGCAAAATAATTTTAGAAGAACAAACAGACTGTATTTTTACGGTATCTTTTTGATGAAGTCCTTCAAAAAAAACTTCAAAACTTTTCTGCACATCTTGTTTTTGGGCATTAGCCGAAAATGCAATAAGCAATAAAATTATAATATAAAGTTTCATATAGCAATAAATTAAAATTCCAATCTAAGATATAAATTCTAATCAGAAAAGACTAATATTGACTTTCTTCCAATTACTCCAAATCAGTTTTTTTAGCATATTAGGCATAGCATTTCTTTTCCACGAGAATCGCTTTATCAGGATAAGTCTCTATTATTTCTCAAATAACGGATTCTCATGGCCCCATTTTTGGCGTTCAGTTCCAAAAGCAAGAAGAAGAATTTCTGTTTTTTCCCAAACGTATAATTTGAGATAAGAATACTTGCTGCGGGCATATTTCTTTGGTTCAGCTGCCTGCTAAATCCTTTGCGATAGCGGTTTTGTCCAGGCTTTGCCAGAAGTTTAAAACATCGCAAAAGGCATATCTAACGAATCTGAGGCCAATAAAAATACAATCTTCAGAAGCAATTCCAATTTTAGATCCCAACCCAAATATTCCCCCAATAAGCTTTGCGATCTTATTTACTCAGGATATTTAAGACTCCTTTGCGTTCTTTGCGGTTAAATTACCAAGGATGGTAAAAACAAAAAATCCCTCCCGATAAATCGGGAAGGATTCTTTAAAGAAAGGCGACGACATACTC